>Ga0180220_1000018_pt1 | contig 427503 bp, 362 predicted proteins | sample eDN5th37CBELigBY_FD_151335 | JGI IMG/M metagenome (GOLD analysis project Ga0180220, IMG submission 151335) | Enriched backyard soil microbial communities from Emeryville, California, USA - eDNA 5th pass 37_C BE-Lig BY (version 2) (version 2) | ecosystem: Environmental > Terrestrial > Soil >...
AGGAGCTCAGGGTGATGGCGACCCGCCGAGAGTGGACGATATCCCTCGCCGGGCCAGCTCACGACTAGAAGCCGCCGCCGCGGACCGCCTCGATCTCCTCGGCCGCGCGATTCGCGGCTTCCTCGACCGACATGGTCTCGGTGAGCGCGTTCTGCAGCATGTTCGGCACAATCTCGTTCATGATCTGGGTCGCTTCCGGGATCACCGGGAAGGGGACGCCGTAGGGCAGCATCGACGTGGTGACGTCGAGGAACGGGATCTGCTCGAGGCGCTCGGCCATGGCCGGTGTCTCGAAGCCGCGGATGTGGCCCGGGTTGGATCCGGTCCAGGCCATCTTGGTCGACCACTCGGGACCGCAGTGGAAGGCCATGAACGCCCGCATGGCGTCGATGTCGCCCTCGTTCGAGACGATGTCGTCGTTGAAGATGTGGATGTTCGAGCCGCCGAACACCACGGCGCGGCGCACCGGACCTTCGGGGATCAGCCCGTAGCGGACGTTGGACACGATCTCGTCGGCCAGCTCCTTGTCGGCGCCCTCTGCGTTTGCGGCCTTGTCCCGGAGGCTGGCGTATTCGCTCGGGTGGCTGATCATCATGGCCACCTCGCCGGCGATGAAGAGGTCGCCGTTCTCCGTCTGGGTGTTGGTGAGGGCGGAGGCGGGCACGGACTGGTCGCGGACATACATGTCGTAGCACGCCTGGAGCGCGGCGATGCCACCCTCGTTGTTGATCATCACCGTCTCATAGGTCGGATTCTCCTCCGCCTCGTCCAGTGCGCCGCTACCGTAGGCCCAGAGCATCGGCATGAACCGGAATGGTGTGTTGCCGGCGTTCACGCGCGCGACCAGCCCGTAGCCGGCCTTGCCGGTCGCTTCCTTGATCGCCCTGGAGAACTCCACCACATCGTCCCACGTTGCGGGCGGGGTGTCCGGATCGAGTCCGGCCTCCTCGAACATCTTCGCGTTCCAGATGAACGCCATCGTCTCGTTGTTGGTGGGGATGCCGTAGAGCCTGTCCTGCCAGCGGCACGACTTGAGGGCACCGGGCCAGAAGTCCTCCTCGGAAAATCCGAAGTCCTCGAGGTTGAGCTCCTGGAGCTGTCCGCGGGCGGCGAACTCAACACCCCAGAGGATGGGCATGCGGGCGACGTTCGGGGCAGCGGAGCCGGTGGCGGCAGTGCGAACCTTGTCGAGCAGGTCGTTGTACCCGATGTTGAGCACGTTGTCGCCGTCTTCCATCGGGATATTGGGGTAGGTCTCGCTCCAGGCGGCCCAGAACTCGGCTTCCTTGTCGATCTGGATCTGCGGGGTCGCCTGGTCCGGTCCAACGTACCAGAGGTCGAACTTGCCCTCGTGATCGAGCTGTGTGACCGCCGCGACATCCGCCGCAGTGTCCGGCTCATAGGTCCCGGCGATCTCCCTGATGTACTCAGGCGTCCACTGATCCGGATCCACCCCGGTCTTTTCGGACTGATCCTGGGCGAGCCCGGTTCCGAGCCCGAGGCCCGATGCCGTTGCCGTCAGCGCCGCACCGGCCTTCAGAAGGTCGCGACGATTGGAACGCGTTCGGAAGTCCATTGGCCTAGCTCCTTGTACGCATGCGCTTTCCTGCGAGAAGTGCAAGTGACCCGAGGTGCCATCGACTACCCGATCGACCGAGACCCTCCTTTCGTTGTCCTGCCAGCATGTGCCAGCGGTGCCGCAAGCGACAGGTACCCTCAGGTGGGGTATGCCTCTCCCTGGACCGACGACGGTGTCGACCGTATTCATTTGTGGACTTCTATAGCTCGCATGGAACCACACGTTCGACCTATCGTCAATCCTTTTCGTTAGGACGATGGTCGAGACAGCACGTGGCCGCGGCCCCCTGGGGGCCGCGGCCACGCGTCATCGATCTGGATGTTCGGGGATGATCAGGCGGTCGCCCGGCTTCTCATGAGGGCGCCGATATCGGCGAGCTGGTCCTGGAACCAGAGCCGGACGTCCTCCTGCTCGACCGCCTCACGGAGGGCGCGACCTCGGCGCTGGCGCTCGCTGAACGGCATGGTGAGGGCCTGGTAGATCGCCTTGGCGGTTCCCTCGACGTCGGCGGGGGAGACCATGAGGGCGTGCTCACCGAGCTGGAGGGCAGCGCCCGCACCCTCGGAGAGGATGATGACACCGCTGCGCTCGTTGATGAGCGCACCTTCCTTCGCGACCAGGTTCATGCCATCGATGATCGAGTTGACGAGGAGCACATCGTACCAGCGCATCGCCGCCAGCACCCGCGGATAGCTCTCACCCATGATGATGGTGATTGGCTGCCAGCCCGTCTCGACATTGGCGTACTTCGCGTTGATCCGGCCTACGGTCGCGCTCATGTCGTCGAGGTAGTCGCGGTACTCCTCGACATCCATGCGTGATGGCTGCGTGACGGCGATGAAATTCACCCGGTTCTTGTACTCGGGGTGGGACTCGAGGAAGCGATCGAAGGCGTGGAAGCCGCGCACGATGTTCTTGCTCGGCTCGGCGCGGTCGATGCGGAGGATGGTGAACTCGTTGAAGTGGGTCGGAAGGTAGCGCTCGTAGGCGCGAGCCTCCTGGCTGTGCGCGGTGCGGCGCACGGCCTCGGTGTCAATCGAGATCGGGTAGTGGGCGACCTGGATGGTGCGGCCCTTCCATCTGATCTGGCGCTCGCCGTAGCTGATCTCCGCTTCCGGCACGTACGACTCGCAGGTGTACATGAAGCTGCGGGCGTGGTCGGGCGTCTGGAAACCAACGATGTCGCAGCCCAGCAGCCCCTCGCAGATCGCGCGACGCATCTCCATCGGCAGCAGGCGCCAGTAATCGGGATCCGGCCAGGGGATGTGGATGAAATGCTGGATGATCGCGTCGGGGCGCTTCTCGCGGATCATCCCGCCACAGAGGTAGAGGTGATAGTCCTGCAGCATGATGATCGGCTCATGGTCGACCTCGTCGCAGGCGCGAAGGATCTCGTCGGCGAACATGCCGTTCACGCACACGTAGCCGTCATTCCATGCGGTCCACGTCTCGTGGGTGATGTCGGGCGATCGCGGGGTATCCCACAGGTAGTGCTGGAGGAACCAGAGGAGCGGGTTCGAGATCTCGTTGTAGTACTTGTTGTAGGCGTCCTGGGTGGGCAGCACGAACCGCAGGCGGAAATTGGATCCGGACCCATGCGGCGTGATCAGGGTCTCGCCGGCCTCCTCGGCAGCGGCGGCCCGGGCACGGTCGCCGTCGGTCATCGCGGCGGCGATCCAGATCGCCTGCTGTCCCTGCAGGACGGCGCTGACGGCGGTGACCAGCCCGCCGCTCCCCTGGCGCGCCGAGAAGCTGCCGTCGGCGCGCTGCGTGAAGGTCACGGGGCCACGATTGGAGGCAACGATCAGCTGGCGCTCCTCCATCACCTCGCTGACGAGTTCCTGGGGATCGTGCTCGTCCGGCGTCGGGCTGATCTGATCGTTGGTGGTGCTCACGGTCATGGCCTCCTGGTCGAGTGGGCAGACCCGCATCGGCCCCGGGATCTCTGTGCTGTCGGCAACACCCGGCATGTGTGGCCGGGTGTTGCGGGCGTGTGCCTCGATTATCCCCGATTGTGGTCCGGGTCGCACGGATGATGCGTTATGCCATGGCGGGGTCTGCCATGCCGGGAGCGCCCTTCGGCGAGAGGTCGAGCCGGCGCAGGGCAAGCGCGTTGGCGGCCACGATGATGGTGGAGAGACTCATCAGGATGGCTGCAGCGGCCGGCGGCATCACGATCCCGGCCCAGGCGAGGGCGCCGGCGGCAAGCGGGATCGCGACGATGTTGTACCCCGCCGCCCACCACAGGTTCTGGATCATCTTGCGGTAGGACGCCTCCGAGAGCTCGATCACGCTCGCGACGCCGCGCGGGTCGCTCGAGGCGAGCACCACATCCGCCGACTCGATCGCTACATCGGTGCCAGCGCCGATGGCGATGCCGACATCGGCCGTGGAGAGAGCCGGGGCGTCGTTCACGCCGTCGCCGACCATCACCACGCTGTGCCCCTCCTGCTGGAGGCGGTGGATCTCGCCAGACTTGTTCTCCGGCAGCACCTCGGCGAGAACCTCGTCGATGCCGAGCTGCCCTGCCACGTGCTCGGCGACGTTGCGCGCGTCACCCGTCATCATGATGGTGCGGATGCCACGTCGGTGCAGGGTATCGATCGCGATCCGGGCCGACTCGCGCACCCGGTCCTCGAGCGCGATGATGCCGACAACGTCGTCTCCGGCGATCACGGTGAGCACCGATGCCCCGCGCTCGGCCCACGCGCGCTGCTGACGCTCGAGGGTCCCGGGGATGGAGAGGCCACGCTCCTCCAGGAGTCGTGGTCCGCCGACCGCCACCTGCCGACCGTCGACGGTCGCGGCGACGCCGCGCCCAGTCGCCGACTGGAAGCCTGTTGCGGCGGGGATCGCCAGAGCGCGTGCCTCGGCCGCTCGCACGATCGCCCGGGCCAGGGGGTGCTCGCTCTCGCGCTCGACCGCGGCCGCGAGGGCGAGGACCTCATCGTCGCTGCCAGAGTCGGCGGCTACACCGGAAACCTCGTGCTCGCCCTCGGTGAGCGTGCCGGTCTTGTCGAACACCACCGTGTCGATCGTGCGCATCTTCTCCAGGGCGCGGCGGTCGCGGACCAGCACACCCTGCCGGGCGGATGCCGACGTCGACATCGCGATCACAAGTGGGATGGCGAGACCGAGAGCGTGAGGGCAGGAGATCACCAGGACGGTGATGGTTCGAACCAGGGCATCGTCGATCTCGCCCAGGGAGACCCAGACGATGAAGGTGATGATGGCGGCTCCGGTAGCGATGTAGAACAGCAGTCCGGCGAACCTGTCGGCGAGTGCCTGGGCACGACTCTTCGACGACTGCGCTTCGGCAACCAGTCGCTGGATGCCCGCCAGCGCCGTGTCGGCGCCGATGGCGTCGGCGCGCATGTGGATCGACGAGCCCGCCACCACGCTGCCCGCCACGATCCGTTCGCCCTCGCCGCGGGTGACGGGTCGCGACTCGCCGGTGAGCATCGACTCATCGAAGTCGGCCTCGCCCTGGACGATCGTGCCGTCGACCGGCACGCGACCTCCGGGGCGGACCAGGATACGGTCGCCAAGGGTGATCTCGCTGACGGGCACGGTCTCGACGCGGCCGTCATCGGCGACGCGCTCGGCCTCGTCGGGGAGCAGGGAGGCGAGTGCGGCGAGGGCGTCGCTCGCCTGGCCGATGGCGCGCATCTCGAGCCAGTGCCCGAGCAGCATGATGTCGATGAGAAGCACGAGCTCCCACCAGAATTCGAGGTCGAGGACGTCGAACGTTGTGAGGAGACTGGTCACGAAGGCGACCGATATGGCGAGGCTGATAAGCGACATCATGCCGGGCTGACGGTCACGCAGCTCCTGCAGACCGCCTTCGAGGAAGACGCGACCGCCGACGACAAAGACGACGGTGCCGAGCACCGGCGCGATGAGGTCGCTGCCTGCGAACTCAGGCATGTCGAACCGCAGCCACTCCTGGATCATCTCGCTGTAGAGGAGGACCGGGATGCTGAGGACGAGGTTGATCCAGAAGAGTCGCTGGAACGCGGCGGCGTGGCCACCATGGCCTCCGTGCGCGCCTAGACCGGCATGAGCGTCGTGACTGGCGTGCATGTCGTGCACGGTGTGGGCGTCCGGGGTCACATGTGCGGCATGCTGGTGAGCCTGCTCGATCGGCTCGTCGACGGCGTGATGGTGGTCATCGTGCACGTGCCCGGCCGGGTGGGGAGCGTGGTCGAGGTGTCCGTCGTGGACATGGTCACGCTGGACCGTGGAATCGTGGTGATCGTGCCGCTGCATGGGTGGGATCCCTTCCGTTGGGGGACCCGAAAGCGAACCGGGCCGACGCGATCGATTCGCGCTCGGCCCGTCACAGGTGCTCTGCCCGTAGATGGTATCGCGCTACTGCTTCGCCGGGTATCCCGCTTCCTCGAGCGCCGCCGTGATCGCGGCGACATCGGTGCTGCCTGCATCGAAGGTGACATCGACGTTCTTCGTCTCCGCGCTGGCGGTGACCGACTGGACGCCAGTCATCTTGCCGACCGCTTCCTGGACGGTCGCGACACAGTGCGCGCAGCTGATGTCCGGTGCGTTGAGGGTGATGGTCTCCATGTCGTTGGGCTCCTCTCGATGAATGGATCGTTTCAATGGATATACCCTACCGGGGTATATAGCGGCTGTCAAGCACCTGATCCATCCTGTTTGCCAGAGCCTATTGCGCCTCCACCACGAACGGTACGGTGATCACCTCGCCATCGTGGGAGGTCTGCACCCAGAGCTTGTACGTGCCCGGCTGGTCGAACGTGTGCTCGACCATGATCACAGGACCGAATGCTGCCGGGACCTCGTGCGCATCGCCATGAGCGGCATCGGTTTCCGCTTCATCTGCGTGTCCATGGTCGCCGGTCTCGCTGGCGGCTACAGCTTCGCCGTGCGTGTGGGCAAAGTCGCCTCCATCGCTCCGCAGGATCGCCACATGCGCGGCGGCGCCGAGGTAGGGCTCGAGGTCCGTGACCGGCTCGCCGGCTCGCGTGACCTCGAAGGTGAGGTGGGTCTCCTCGCCGGCGACGATGGAATCCGGGGCATCCAGCGACACCGTCAGGCCATTGACGGTCTTCGACGACGCGTCCTGGCTCAGCGAGGTGCCGATTTCGGACGACTCTCCGACGACGAGCTCACGCCTGTCGACCACGGTCTGGTCGTTGACCTTGAACTCGTCGAAGAGCAGGTAGGTGCCCGCCGTCGGGAACGTTGTTTCGAACCGATATGTTCCGTCGTCCGTCAGCTCCGGGTGGAGGTGTTGGAACTCCGCGAGATCGCCGCTGATCAGCACCAGGTGCATCGGCTCCTCGTGGTCGAGTGGCAGGTCGGTGACGACGGCGCCACTCGCCTCGTCGATCACGCGGTAGGAGAGCGTCACCGATTCTCCCGGCTGGGGGGTGTCGGGGGAGCTTGTCCACTCGATGCTGACCCCGGCCGTCTCGGGATCGACGCCGTCAGCCATCGGGGCCGGCTGCGCGTGGGACGCGCTATCGCCCGGAGCGTCGTCGTGTCCATCACCTTCCTCGGCCGCCATGGCGCTGCCGTGACCGTCATCGGTGCCGACCACGCTCATGCCGGCATTCTCGCCGAGCCAGAGCGCGCCAGCGCCGATCAGGATGGCGATGAGGCCGATACCGACCAGGTATCCCCACTCCCTGATGCGCTCGCCTACCGGCGGGTGGAGGATCGCCTCCGGGCTCTCCGGGCGCTTGAAGCTGCGCAGGCGAAGGGCGTTCGTGACCACGCTGACGCTGCTCATCGCCATCGCCGCGGCGGCGATCACCGGGTTGAGCAGGATATCGAACGCGGGGTAGAGGGCGCCCATCGCGATCGGGATGAGCGCGACGTTGTAGGCGAAGGCCCAGAACAGACCCTGCTTGATCGTGTTGACGGTGCGCCGCGACAGTGCGATCGACGTGACGATCGAGCGGAGGTCGTCACCGATCAGGGTGATGTCCGACGCCGCCATGGCCACGTCGGTGCCGGTGCCGATCGCGATGCCGAGCTCCGCCTGGGCCAGCGCCGGCGCGTCGTTGATGCCGTCACCGACCATGGCGACGATTCGGTCCTCATCTTGCAGCGCGCGGATCTTGGCGGCCTTCTGGTCCGGCAGCACCTCCGCGAGCACGTGATCGATACCGACCTGGTCCGCAATGGCCCGGGCAGTCCGCTCGTTGTCGCCGGTAAGCATCCAGACCGCTAGACCCAACGCCTCGAGCTCCGCGATCGCCTCGCGGGATTCCGGCTTGAGCGTGTCGGCGATGGCGATCAAGCCGGCAAGAGTGCCGTCAGCCGCCACGTAGACGGGAGTCGCGCCGCGCTGCGCCATCTCGGCGGCGTACTCGTCCAGCGCGGTCGTGGTGATCTTGCTTTCCGCCATCAGGCGGCCGTTGCCGGCAAGGATGGTCCTGCCTTCGACCACGGCCGAGACGCCCTGGCCGGTGACGGAGGCAAAATCGCTTGCTGGGACGGAGGGAATCGAGCGGGCTCGTGCAGCGGCCACGATGGCTTCGCCGAGCGGATGCTCGGATCCCGCCTCGACCGATGCCACCAGCCGGAGGAGCTCGCTCTCGTCAACACCGTTCGTGGTCACGATCTCGGTGACCGACGGCTTGCCCCGGGTGATCGTGCCCGTCTTGTCGAGCACGATCGTGTCGATCCGGCGTGCCATCTCGAGCGACTCGCCGCCGCGCACGAGGATGCCGTTCTCGGCCGCCTTGCCGGTCCCGACCATGATGGCGGTCGGCGCGGCGAGACCGAGCGCGCATGGGCAGGCGATGATCAGGACCGCGACCGTGGCCGTGATCGCATAGGAGAGGCGAGGCTCCGGGCCGACGATCATCCAGATCGCGAAGGTCAGCGCCGCGATCACCAGCACGATCGGCACGAAGATGCCGGAGATGCGATCGGCGAGGCGCTGCATCGGCGCCTTGGAGCCCTGCGCGTCCTCGACCAGACGCACGATCTGGGCGAGGGTGGTGTCCTGGCCGACCTTGGTCGCGCGGAAGAGGAACGAGCCCGAGCCGTTGATGGTTGCGCCGATCACCTCGTCGCCGGGGCGCTTCTCGACCGGCAGGCTCTCGCCGGTGAGCATGCTCTCGTCGATGGCCGAGTGTCCCTCGGTCACCTCACCGTCGACAGGGATCTTCTCGCCCGGGCGGACGCGGATGATGTCACCCACGGCCACCTGCTCGATCGGAATGTCGACCTCTTCGCCGTTGCGAATCACCCGCGCGGTGCGCGCCTGAAGCCCCATCAGCGCCCGGATGGCGTCGCCGGTGCGCTTCTTCGCCCGTGCCTCCAGCCAGCGACCCATCAGGATCAGGGCGATGATGATCACCGCGGACTCGAAGTAGAGGTGGTAGGGGAGATCCCACCGCTCCGCGAGGTGCGGCCAGAGCGTGACGAAGGCGCTGTACCCGTAGGCGACCGACGTGCCGACCGCCACGAGCGTGTTCATGTTGGTCGAGACGTGGCGGGCGGCGGACCAGGCCGCATCGTAGAAGACCCGGCCGGCCCAGAATTGAACGACGGTGGCGGCGATCAGCAGGAACGGTGCGAGGGTGCGCTCGCTGATGTCCAGTGGCGTGTACATCAGCGCCATCATTACCAGTCCGATTGCCAGACTCACGAGCGACTTGCGCTTGAGATCGGCGATGTGCGCGTCGCGGCGGGCCGCACGCTCATCCGCTTCGGTATCGGTCGGGGAGCTGGTGACGCCGGCAGGCTCCGCGGACTGCTCCACCACGGGTCGAGCCTTGTAGCCGGCGCCGGCGATCGCGCCAGTCAGGTCGTCCACCGAGACCAGCGCGGGATCGTAATCCACCGTGGCCCGCTCGGTCGCGAGATTGACACTGGCCGCGCGAACGCCTTCCACCTTCTCGAGGGCACGCTCCACCCGCCGGACACACGCCGCGCAGGTCATGCCCTCGATCTCGAAGCCGGTTGTTCCTTCGGAGGCACGTGCCGGTGCGGCGGCGTGCGCCGGTGGCTGGGGTATCGTCCCGGTGTAGCCAGCCTTGCCGATAGCGGCAGTGAGGTCATCGATCGAGGCGACTGTCGGGTCGTAGGTGACCGAGGCGCGCTCGGTCGCCAGGTTGACGCTCGCCGAGCTCACGCCGTCGACCTTCTCGAGCGCCTTCTCGACGCGACGGACGCAGGCTGCGCACGTCATGCCTCCGACCTCGATCGTTGTCGACGCCGTCTCACCGGCCGGTACTGCCGGCTGCGGTGCGGTCTCGGGTTGAGCGGGCAGGTTCGGGCGGGCCCTGTAGCCTGCCTGCTCGACCGCGGCGACGAGGGCGGCCGGGCTCGTGGCGCTGGCGTCATAGCGAACCGTGGCTCGTTCGGTGGCGAGGTTGACGCTCGCGGCCTCCACCCCGTCCACCTTTTCCAGTGCCTTTTCGACCCGGCGCACGCAGGCGGCACAGGTCATACCCTCGACATCGAGGCGTAGCTCCAGCGTTGATTCCGGACGATTCGTGGTGACCATCTTCGACTGTCCTCGGGCGTGGCCAGGGGCCACCGGAAGGTTCTCGCACCGTCGAATATACCCCTAGGGGGTATTTGGAGCAAGTGCGTTGCGTGCATGGCCTCCCGGTGGACGCTGGTATAGTTACTGCGATTGTCGCAGGCCGCCTGCTGCGGTTCCTGTGACGTTGGGTTGCCTTGCATCGAAGGGAGGGAGCGATGGTCGAGCACACCGACGGGCCGGATGCCGATTCCCGAGAAGGTCGATCGTCGAACGACTCGCCGCGAACACGGCAGTGTCCGTGGTGTCGCAGCCGGGACGTACGGCTCACGCAGCGCGGGTTCACCGGACCAACGGACGAGCGTGACCAGTATTTCCTGTGCAACAACTGCAAGCGCCTGACGTACGAGATCATCTCGCGGAGCACGCGTGACATGCGTCTTGGCCAGTATCGCACCGGGGGCACCTACCGCGATACCGTGCGCCAGACGAAATACGATATCACCCGGGTTCTGAAGGTCGGCTCGAACGAGTACCTGCTCTACGTCAAGCCGATCGTGCGAGCAACCGACAACACCCGTCCCGGCTTCCTGCGGCGCGGCCGGTACTGACCGCGCCGGTACCCCCAACCCGAGCCCCGCTTTCACGCCATCCCCAGAGGAATTCATGATTCAGGCAGCAACGACGACGCAGAAGGCGCTCGCCGACGAGGTCAGGCGCCGACGGACATTCGCGATCATCTCCCATCCTGACGCCGGAAAGACCACGCTCACCGAGAAGCTGCTGCTCTATGGCGGCGCGGTGCAGCTGGCGGGTTCGGTGACGGCACGCAAGACCCAGCGGCATGCCGCATCGGACTGGATGGAGATGGAGCAGGAGCGTGGCATTTCGATCACGTCGACGGTGCTGGCCTTTCCATACCGGGAGTGGCACATCAACCTGCTCGACACGCCGGGTCACCAGGATTTCTCCGAGGACACCTACCGGACGCTGACGGCGGTCGACAGCGCCGTGATGGTGCTTGATGGTGCGCGGGGGATCGAGCCGCAGACGCTGAAGCTGTTCGAGGTGACGCGGAGGCGACGGACGCCGATCTTCACGTTCATCAACAAGATGGACCGGCCAGCGCGGCACCCGCTGGAGCTGATGGAAGAGATCGAGAAGACGCTCGGACTCGCGACATATCCCTTGAACTGGCCAATCGGCGATGGCACGAACTTCCGAGGTGTCTACGACCGCATATCCGGCATGGTGCACCTGTTCGAGCGAACCGAGCACGGCGCGAAGCAGGCGCCGGTGCGTCTCTCCGGACTCGACGATCCGATCCTCGATCACGAGATCGGGGCCGAGCATGCGGCTGCGCTCCGCGAGGAGATGGAGCTGCTGGACCTCGCCGGCACGGAATTCGATCACGACGAGGTGCTCGCCGGCAACCTGACACCGATCTGCTTCGGCTCGGCGCTGACCAACTTCGGGGTCCAGCTCTTCCTCGACCACTTCGTGCGGATGGCGCCCTCGCCGCAGCCACAGGAGTCCTCGAAGGGGATCGTCGAGCCGACCGACGAGACCTTCTCGGGGTTCGTCTTCAAGATCCAGGCGAACATGGACAAGCGCCACCGTGACCGCGTCGCATACATGCGGGTGGTGTCGGGCAGGTTCGAGCGGGATCTCGATGCATGGGTGCCGCGCCTGAAGCGCAAGGTGCGCCTGTCGCGGCCGATGCGGCTGTTCGGGTCGGACCGTGAGGTCGTCGAGGAGGCGTACGCTGGCGACGTGGTCGGGCTCGTATCGACCGGTACCTTCACGATCGGCGACACGATCAGCGACGGTGACGTGGGAGCGTTCCCGCCGCTTCCCCGGTTCCAGCCGGAGCACTTCGCATTGCTTCGCCATACCCGGGCCGACCGCTACAAGCAGTTCCTCAAGGGGCTGACGCAGATCGAGGAGGAGGGCGCGATCCAGCTCTTCTACCCGGTCGCGACCGGCAGTCGCGAGCCTGTGCTGGCCGCCGTCGGTGCCCTGCAGTTCGACGTGGTGCGCTACCGTCTTGAGTCGGAGTACAACGTCGAGACCGAGCTGGATCCGCTGACCTACACCGCTGTCCGGTGGGTGAGTGGCGACGAGGCGGAAATCACGACCATCAGCAACGGTCGCGGTCGCATGCGGGCCGAGGATCGTGACGGACGACCGGTGATCCTGTTCACCACCGAGTGGGATCTCCGATACGCGGAGGAGAACGCGAGCAACGTGACGTTCTCGGCGCTGGCAGAGGTGTAGCGCTCAGGCCGATCGTCCACTGTCAGGTTCGGGATCCCATCATCCCATCATCCCCGGCCGGAACGGGTTTGCTTGTGTAGTGGCGTGAAGGAGAGGGGCGGGTTCACCGGCCCATCTCGCGCTACTGACGGTCGTTCCGAAGACGGCCATGCCTCATCCGGCCGCGAAGTTGTGCCACCGGACGGCGCGCACCACCGTGCGGCCGGTGTATTCACTGATGGAGCTGTCCCACTCACCGGCACACGTGGTGAGTGTGACCGCCTCGTGATCGGTCATGCCGAGCACGGCTTCCCGTGGCGGGGCGAGGGCGTCTTCCACGGCAGGAATTCGGCGACGTCCGCACATCGCCAGGACCACGCAATCCCGATAACCGATCCCGTGGGTGGTGCCTGCGTGGTTTTGCGCAGGGTGTCCTCCGGAACCGACCTGGCCGCCTCATGCGAAGGCCAGGTCGGTTCCGTGATCGCCGAATCATGACGCTTCGTGTGGCACACTGGGCGGGTCGATACCCGTCGCGCCATGCGTCCGAAGGAGCACATATCATGGCAACAACGACCGCGAGCACCTCGCTTCCACACTGGGACATGACCACGATCTATCCGGGGCTCGAGTCGCCGGAGTTCGCTGCAGCGGTTGGAGAGGTCACGGCGAAGCTCGAAGCGTTCGAGGACGCGGTGGCGGATCTCCAGCATGGAGCGGAGGTCGACGAGGAGACGGTTGCGACCTTCGACGACCTCACGAACCGCCTGAACGCGATCTACGATCAGGGCAACACCGTGCGGGCCTTCGTGTCGGGATACACCAGCGTCGACTCGCGCAATGAGATTGCGAACGCACGGGAGAGCGAGCTTCGCATCCTGCTGGCACGGCTGTCGATGGCGACGACCCGGTACACCGCCTGGCTCGGGAGCCTCGATACCGAGGCGCTGATCGATCGGTCGGCCGTGGCCCGGGATCACGCCTATGCGGTGCGCCAGGCGAAGATCCAGGCCGAGCACCTCATGTCGCAGGCGGAGGAGGATCTTGCCAGCCAGCTGGCCATCTCCGGCGGGCATGCGTGGGGCAAGCTCCACGAGGATATCAGCTCGCAGATCATGGTCGAGGTGGAGAAGGAGGTCGGCAAGCCGGAGCATCTGGCGATGACCGAGGTCCGCAACCTCGCCAACGACGCCGATCGCGGGGTGCGGCAGCGCGCCTGGGAGGCCGAGGTCGCCGCGTGGAAGCAGTGGGAGACACCACTGGCGGCCACCCTCAACGGGGTGAAGGGGCAGCATCTGACGCTGGCGCAGCGACGGGGCTGGAACGAGGTTCTCGACGAGGCGCTCTTCCAGAACCACATCGACCGCGCGACGCTCGATGCGATGATGGAGGCGGCACGGGAGGCCTTCCCGGACATGCACCGCTACTTCGCGGCGAAGGCAAAGGCGCTCGGTCTCGAGAAGCTCGCATGGTACGACCTCGCGGCCCCGCTGAGCGCCGAGGGGCGCACGTGGGAGTGGGAGGACGCCGTCGCGTTCATCAACGAGCAGTTCGGCACCTTCTCCGATCGGCTGCGTGGGCTCTCGGAGCGGGCGTTCAACGAGCGCTGGATCGATGCCGAGCCGCGTCCCGGCAAGACGGGTGGCGCGTTCTGCATGGGCGTGCGACCGGGCGAGTCGCGGATCCTCTCCAATTACTTGCCGTCGTTCGACGGGGTGAGCACGCTCGCACACGAGCTCGGTCATGCCTACCACAACCTGTGCGAGGAGCATCGCACGATGATCCAGGCGATGGGCACGCCGATGACGCTCGCCGAGACGGCCAGCACCTTCTGCGAAACGATCCTGCGCAAGGCGGCACTCGCGACGGTCGCGCCGGAAGAGCAGATCGCGATCCTCGAGGGCGCGCTGCAGGACGCCTCCCAGATCACAATCGATATCACGAGCCGGTTTCTGTTCGAGCAGGCCGTCTTCGAGAAGCGGGCCGAGCGGGAGCTTTCGGCCGACGAGTTCTGCCAGCTCATGCTCGATGCGCAGAAGCAGACCTACGGCGACGCGATCGAGGAGCGCACGCTGCACCCGTACATGTGGGCCGTGAAGCCGCACTACTACTCGATGGACTACGCCTTCTACAACTACCCGTACATGTTCGGCCTGTTATTCGGCACCGGGCTGTACGCCCAGTACGAGCAGGATCCGGATGGCTTCCGGGCGAGCTACGACGATCTGCTGTCGTCCACGGGGATGGCGGATGCCGCCGAGCTGGCGGGGCGGTTCGGGATCGACATCCGCTCGAAGGCATTCTGGCAGGGGAGCCTGGCCGTCATCCGCGAGGATGTCGACCGATTCGAAGCGCTGGTTGACGGGCGCGAGAGGTAGCGGCCCAGTCCGGCTCATCGCCCGTCGATGTGACCGGGCACCGTGTGGCGATCTCTCCACTGTGGCCGTTTTTCGAACGGCTTGCTCAGGAACCGTGCCCTGTAGCGGCTCGATCGGGCGGGAGTCGCCCTCGGCCCAGGTGACCCAACCCTGGTCGTAGATGCGCACGTCGTCGTACCCGATCGTGGTCATGATGAGCCAGGGCAGGCCGGTGTCGATACCGAACCGCCCGTAGACGACGATCGTGTCGTCCGGATCCAAACCAGCGTCAGCGATCATCTGCCGCAGCTCCTCCGGGGAGCGGAGGAGGCGGTCCTCGCGGTACAACCCATCCCGTGGCAGCCAGACGGATCCGGGAATCGCCCCGATGGGCAGCACCCCCTTCAGCGTGTCCGCTCGCTCGGACTCGGTTCTCACGTCGACGACGACCGTATCCGGTTGAGGAGAGGCCAGGATCGCCTCAAGCTCCGGTGTGGTCACCACTGCGAGGTTGTCATGACCGGCGATCTCGGCAGGGACGTTCGGAATCTCCGACGCGTCGGATTCGACCGCCCAACCCGCACCCTTCCAGGCGGCGAGCCCCCCATCGAGGATCATCGCATCCGCGTGCCCGCTGTCGACGAGCAACCAGACCAGCCGGGAGGCATGGACATTGCCCCTGTCGTCGTATGCAACAACGGTGGTGCCAGGCTCGATGCCGAGCGCTGCGAACCACGCCGCCCGGCCATCTGGATCGGTGTCGACGACGTAGCGCTCCCCGTAGGCCCGGGCGTGCGGATCCATGCCGTCCTGCCACCAGCCGTGGACGGCACCGGGGATGTGCTCCTCGGCGTAACGGGCGGGTGAGGAGAGGTCGACGATCGTGATGCGGCCATCGGCGGATTGAAGGGATTCGGCGAGCCATTCGACGGTGGCGACCCGGTGGACAGCCTGATCGTCTGCAGACCAGCCGGACGGCGAGTCGGCGGGAGGTATCGGGGAGAGATCGCCAGCCCCGATCCGAAGCGCAACGGCCGCGATGATGGCGGAGATGATCGCAACGGCGACGGGCGCGAGGAACCCGCGCCACCAGGCTGGTGACGCGGTTCCTCCAGTGGACGGCATCGGATGCGCGGGGTTCGCGGAGCTCACGCGGAGGCTATCCCTGCGGCTGCTCGATCTCGAAGACGACACGAACCGTCACCGAGATCGAGGTCTGGCCGGGCGAGACCGGCACCTGGCGCGGGGCCGACTCCGCGGCACCGCCAGCGTCCGCCTCACTCGTGTCGAACATGATTGGGCTTGGCTCCGGTGAGGAGAGCTCTTCGATGGAGATGACTCCGGTGACGATCACACCGCCCGCTTCGGCCATCTCGTCGGCCTTGGCGCGCGCGTTCTCGATTGCGGCGCGCCGGGCCTGGCTCGCCGCCGCATCGGTGTTGTCGACGTAGAACGAGATCGAGCTGACCTCATTGGCGCCCGCGCCGATGGCTTCGTCGAGGATGGCGCCGACGATCGAGATGTCACGAATCGTCACCGTCACCGAGTTCCAGACCTCGAAGCCCTGCACACCGACCAGGTTTCCATCGCGGTCGTACTCGTTGATGACGCGCACGGAGTAGTGTGCGGTCTGGATATCCTCTTCCGCGATGCCGGCCTCGGTGAAGACATCCATCAGCGCCTGGGTACGTGTCGAGTTCTCGTCCTGTGCCTCCTCGAGCGATTCGTTCTGGGTGATGACCCCGAACGAGACATCCGCGGTGTCGGGGGTGATGTCGACGGTGCCGACCCCCTCGACGATGATGGAACGCCGGTTTTCGGTGCCCTCAGGTACACCGGGTGTGCCCTGGGCAGTCGCCACGAGCGGGAGCGCCAGGATGGCCAGCAGGGTGAGCAGCGTCATCCGTATGAGGCGTGGGCGTGTGGTGAACATGTCGAGGTGCCTCCTGTGGTACGAATCGCGATCGTGAGGTCGCTCCGCTCAGCGGCGGGTGCGTCGTGGAGAGGCACGGCTTGCGTATCGTGCTGCAGACAGGGCTACGACAGCGGCAACGGCGATCAGCGTGCCGATGAGCAGATAGCTCGGACCGTCATCGTCGTCGGTCTCGGCGGGGGCCGGTGTGGGCATCGGCGTCGCTACCGTTGGCTCGGGAGCTTGCGGCTGAAACGCGGCAGCCGGTGCTTCCTCCTGCCGGGCCGCGCCGGGTGCCATCTCGGCGTCCTCTGCACTGTCCTGTCCCGTCTCGGGCACGATCGAATCCGCTTCCTCTCCTTCCTGTTCAGCCGGGATCAAGGCAGCATTCGGAGGTGCCTCTCCCGCTGTTACCGATTCAGACGTCTGGGTTTGTCGATCAGTTCCACCGGAGGGCGTCTCCTGCACCGCCGAGAACGAGATCTCTCCATCGCCCTGCTCGCCGTCATCGTCGTCCATGAAGAAACGAATCCCGGCCACAGCGACGATCACGATCAGGGCGGCGACCGCAAGGGGCTTGCTGAACTCGATGATCTTCGGAAGCACCCCACTGGCGGGGTGCGGCGCTGACTCGTCGATCTCGACCACCCGGCGGGGAAGGTAGGTCGGCAGCTCCCGCACCAGCGTCGAGATGCCGCGCAGCTCCTCGAACTCCCGCTTGCACACCTCGCATGATGACAGGTGCTCCTCCACCTGGCGCCTGTCGTCAGGTGAGAGCTCATCATCGATGTAGGCGGAGAGCAGTTCGGTGTCGAGATGTGCCATGGTGCTCCAAAGGCGGCGTCCTCGCTCGACTCAGGCGGGCGATTCACTGTCCTGACGCAGAAACCGATTGAAGAGTTCCGAGCGGCGTGTATCGGCGCGCATCTCCTCGCGCAGGCGGGAGCGGGCGCGGCTGATCCGCGACTTGATGGTGCCAGGGGCGACCTGCATGATGCCGGCGGCCTCGTCGTAGCTGAATCCCTGAAGGTCGACGAGCAGGAGCGCGGTGCGCTGGTCGTCGGGCAGGCGGGCAAGCATGCTCTCGAGCGCATCGGACAGCTCGCTGCGCGCGCTGAACGCGTGCGGGTCCTCGGACGCCGAGACATTGGACGACCATGCCGTCACCGGCTCGTAGTCGAGGGCATCAAGCGACTCCGACGGGCGGCGCTTCCGGGTGCGCAGCGTGTCGTAGGCTCGGTTGACGGCGATCCGCATCAACCAGCCTCGCACGTTCCCACCGCGGAACTGGGCGAGTGATCGCCACGCCCGCATGAACGTGTCCTGGGTCACATCCTCGGCGGTGCCGGGGTCGTTGACGGTGCGGAGGACGACATTGAAGATCGCGACCTGATGCCGGTCGACCAGATCGTGGAACGCGGCAACATCGCCCTGGCGAGCCCTGGCGACCAATCGCTCGTCGACCTGCTGCTCGTCGACGTCTGGCCCGTGCGAGCTTTCGCCCTTGGCGGCAGTTGCGCGGCGCCGGGTCCGGATGACGCGTGGCGTCGGGAAGATGGGCCAGAGCATGCGACGTGCGTGAGTCCTCCGATGATGCGAGACAGGTGCCAGTCGTGTCTCCGGCCAATCCTAGCACCTGTCCCGGTCGCTGACCTGCGGGTCAGGCAGTGCGGGGTTCGAGGGAGACCCGTTCGAGGACTGCCGGGTTGGCGATGGTGCGTGGCTGCTTGCCCATCAGTACCGCCATCGCCTCGGCGAACGTCTCGCGCCGGACGGTGATCACGGACTGCTCCGAGTAGTAGGCGGCGTGTGGCGTGTGGATCACGTTGGGCAGCCTGTAGAGCGGGTGATCGGTCGGGAACGGCTCGGGATACACGACATCCAGCGCGGCGCGTGCCTGCGGGTTCGCCTCCAGGTGCTTCACCAGCGCGTCGAGGTCGATGATCGGACCCCGGGCGGTGTTGATGATCGCCGCATCCGGTTTCATCCTGGCCAGGCGCTCTGCATTGATCAGACCCCGGGTTTCCGGGGTGAGCGGGGTGTGCAGGGTGATGTAGTCGGCCTGCGGGAGGAGCTCGTCGAGCGGAAGCAGCGTCGCCCCATTTGCCTCGACGACGTCGGGAGCGACGTACGGATCGGCGGCGAGCAGGCGAAGACCGAAGCCGCGGGCCCGATCCGCAACGGCCTGGCCGATGCGACCGAACCCGACGATACCGAGGGTCGACTGGCGGAGGGGCGGGATGGGTCCCCTCAGGATGCCGCCGGTGGCGGAGCCGTACCTGACCCATGCGCCGTCGTGGAGATCGCGGTCGAGCTCCACGATGCGCCGGTTGAGCACCAGCAGCAGTGCCATGGCGTGGTCGGCGACCTCGGACGTGCAGTAGCCGGGGTAGTGGGTGACGACGATCCCGACCTCTGCGGCCGCGTCGAGGTCCACATTGTCGAGACCGACGCCGTAGCGGCTGATCACCTTCACGTTGGGGATGTTCTCGAGCACGTGCCTGGTGACGGCTTCGCGGGTGCTCACGAGCAGCGCGTCGGCATCCCTGCCGACCTCGATGAGCTGTTCCTCCGATTCCGAAGGAGCGCCGACAAGCTCGATATCGAGCTCGGGAAACTCATGCACCAGCTCGCGCTCGAGCTCGAGTCCGGTGGTTTCGGACCCGTAGCGGTCCGATGTCACGACGACCTTGACCTTCCTTGCCACGCCATCCCTCCTGCCTGGCATCAGATTCGGGGGTGCCCTGTGAGTGAGCCTTCGCCATTCTTGCATACCCGAGATCGGTTGCCCATAGTCGCATCCACCTTGGCCGCTGTCGTCGATTGCCGTGATACTGCATGTGTAGACCACTGAACCGGCACGGCCGGGCGTGACAAAGGAGTTCAAGGAAGCGATGGCTCAGCTGGATTGGAAGCAGGATCTCGAGGGGCGCCGTGACGAGCTGCAGCAGGAGCTGATGGAGCTGCTGGCCATGCCGAGCGTCAGCACCGACCCGGACCGTCGGGACGTGGTGCGGCAGACGGCGGAGTGGGTTGCAGACCGGCTCCGGCGTGCGGGCGTGCCGGAGGTGAGGATCGTCGAGACGGGCGGACACCCATCGGTGCTGGGGCGCTGGCATGTGTCGGATGACCAGCCGACCGTGTTGATCTATGGGCACTACGACGTGCAGCCGGCGGAGCCGCTCGAGCTCTGGGAGACCCCTGCGTTCGAGCCCACGATCCGGGACGGGAAGGTGTACGCGCGGGGCTCGTCCGACATGAAGGGCAACCTGCTCACTTCCATCCAAGGTGTCGAGGCGCTGGCGCGCGCATATGGCCAGCCGCCGATCAATGTCTCGTTCATCTACGAGGGCGAGGAAGAGATCGGCAGCCCGAACCTCGCGCCCCTCGTCGAGGCCGAGAAGGATTTCCTGAAGTGCGACGCGGTGCTGTCGGCGGACGGCGGGCAATTCGGGCCCGACCAGCCGGAGCTGACTGTGGGGCTGAAGGGACTCGGCGGCTGTCAGATCAACCTCACCACTGCCAACAGTGACCTGCACTCCGGCATGTACGGGGCGACGGTGCCGAACGCCGTGCAGGCGATGGTGCAGCTCGCCGCGACGTTCCACGACGCGAACGGCAGGGTCCAGGTCGAGGGGTTCTACGACAAGGTGCACGACCTGACGGACGAGGAGCGGGCAGAGATCGCCGAGGTGCCGTTCGATGAGGCCGCGTTCCGGGAGGAGCTGGGGCTCGAAGAGCTTTGGGGCGAGGCCGGCTGGACGCCGGTTGAGCGCATGTGGGCGCGCCCCACGCTCGACATGAACGGAATCTGGGGTGGTTTCCAGGGCGAGGGCACCAAGACCGTGACGCCGAGCAAGGCTCACCTGAAGGTGACCTGCCGGCTCGTTTCCGATCAGGATCCCGTCGAGATCGTGCAGCTGATCGAGAAGCACGTCCAGAAGCACTGCCCCCCGGGCGCGAAGGTCGAGGTCGAGCCGATTCCGGGCTCCGCGAAGCCCTTCGTGCTGGATCGCTCCGATCCGGTCAACATCGCGGCGGGTGAGGTGCTCGAGGAGCTCTACGGGAAGAAGCCGTACATCACCCGTTCGGGCGGTACGATCCCGGCGACGGGCATCTTCCAGGACATCCTCGGTGTGGACACGATCAACTTCGCGTGGAGCATGCCAGGCAGCGGTGCCCACGCGCCCAACGAGTGGTATCGGCTGGAGGACTACGAGCTCGGACGGGTCGGCTACGCGATGCTGCTCGAGCGACTCAAGCGATAATTCTGCCAAACGGCATGTTTTCGAGGAGCGGGTGTCTACGACACCCGCTCCTACGTCATTTTGGAGGGGCAGGGCTGGTAGTATTGACGGGAGCAGTGGCCGAAGATGCGTGATCGGCTCGCGAGACGGGCCGGTCGGCGCTGGCTCCGGTGAGGGGCGACGTCGCGGCGTGTGGTGGGACGGGGGAGAGTCGTTGGACTACGTCGTATTCGGGATAGGGTTCGGGGCCACCATCCTGGTGCTCGGACTACTCGTCCGGGACATCGGGCCTCGGCTTCGCTATCGCAAGCCGAGTGGGGAGGATGGGGTCTTCCACGCCGAGGAGCTTGTCGCCAAGGTATCGTGGGGGCGGTTTTGCAGTGCCCTCGGAGCGGTCCTCGCGATCCTCGGCATGCTCTTCCTCCTGACGACGGTCGTCTGCATGGTGCTCAGGCTCTCCGACGAGACCGGCGGCTGGGTGATGCTCGGCGCGCTGGCCATCCTCATGCTGCTGATCGCGTACTGGACCTGGGCGTTCTTCGACCGGTTCGGCTCCTACGGCATCCTGCCCGAACGGCAGGAGGAGCCGGAGCCCGCACCCCTCGTCCAGCGTCCGACCCTTTCCGAGCGCCGACCCGTTCCTCGCAACGCCCCGTCCGCCGGCAACGACCGTGCCGCAAGCGCCGAGGGCGCGCCGGATCGCGAGGCGGCTGAAACCGCTGTCACCGAATCCTCTGCTGACGGCGACACCCCGGACGCCGATATCGCGACGGAGGAGACGGCACCGACATCCGAGCCTGAGACCTCCAGCTCCCATGGTGAAGGCGAGGATACCCCCCGGGAGCCGGAGAGCGGGGACGACGAGGCAGACTCCTCGCCGCTTGAGACGCCCGAGGAGCGGCTGGCTCACCTGGAGACACCACTCGACCATGGATCGGCCGAGGGTGATCTCGACATCGCGGCAGGTGGGCCGCGCCGGCCTGTGCCCCGCCCGCCTCGACCCTCACCACAGGTGGGGCGATCGCCGCAGTCGAACGCCGATCCCGTCAATACCTCCGGCGCTGAGCGACCGGCAGATGGTGATGAGGAGGGCCCGACTGAGGATCGGGAGCAGGAGTCGACCTGACCTGCGGGGCCAACGCGCAGGACCAGGATCTCCGACTCGCACCGTCCCTGTGAATGATTCTCTCGCACAGACTTTCGGTCATGCCTGTCGTGATGTACGATAGGTCATGCCGCCTGGCAGCTTGTGCATATCAGCAGATCGGCATGTTTGCGTACGCAGATATCGTCGATCGGAAGCTGGCATGTACCTTGCAAGGCAGGCGTCATGTGCCGGTGCGTACCGGCAGGCGTACACGTCGAAAGGGTAGGAGTGAGGGTATGAACTTTTTGCTGTGGATCGTGCTGGGCGTTCTGGCGGGCTGGCTGGCCGGCGTGATCACGCGAACCGATCGGGGCATCATCGGTGACCTCATCCTCGGTCTGGTCGGCGCCTTTGTGGGCGGACTCGTGACCGACGGTCTCGTCGGCGGCGACGCCGGGTTCTGGTCCAGTCTCGTCGTGGCGACGATCGCCGCGGCCGTGCTGGTCTGGATCAAGAACCTGATCATGAAGCGCGCATAACGAGCGACGACAGCCGATCGCAATGGAGGACCCCAGTTACCTCGCCTGGGGTTTCGCCTGCTCAGGGGGCGTCACCGACATGCCGGTACCCGTCGAGCGTCATCTGGCTGGAGTCTGGCGATGCTATGCAACGTGAGCATCGTCGGTAGCGCCAGCTTCGCCGGACGCCGCGGGCACGACCTGGTGCTCTGACAAGGACCTTCGAGCCTATCCTGCCGCATGGCGACGGGCGCGAGCCACGGGCGTGAGAAGCTCGAGCGCCCGCATGACCAGATCGGTCACGGTCGCCAGTGCCGCCACCGCGATCACGCCGGCGAGGACCTGTGACGGGTAGTCGCGTCCGATACCGGCGAACATGAGCTCGCCGAGCCCTCCCGCATTGATGTATCCGATCAGCGTCGCCATCGCGATGATCGCCAGGAGGGCCGTGCGGATCCCCGCGACGATCACCGGTGTCGCAAGTGGAAGCCAGACCTTCCAGAAGAGTTGAGCCTCGTTCATGCCGAGGCCCCGGGCTGCCTCGAGGATGGACGGGTCGACGCTCTTCAATCCTGCGACGATGTTCCGGACGAGGAAGAGCTGCGCGTAGGTGACGAGGACGATCATGGCCGGCTGGCGACCGATGCCGAACTCGGGGATGAGAAACGCCATGAAGGCGAACGACGGGATCGTGTAGAGGATGCTGACCGCGGTGACGATCGGGGTGGTCAGCCACCTGACGCGCGTCGCGAGGACGCCGAGCACGATCGCCAGCGGCAGGGCGATCGCCAGGGCAGTCAGGGAGAGGCTGAGGTGCTCCAGCATCTTTTCCCAGACGACGTCGGTGTTCTCCCGAAGGTAGCGCAGATCCATGGAGCTCTCCCGGACCCTAGTGGTCGCCCGCGGCCCGGTGTGGAGCGGGTATCTCTGACTCTTCGCCGACGGCGCGTCGAATGTCGTCGAGCGAGAGCTCCGAGTCGGGATGACCGTCCTCGTCGACCACGGTGAGGCGATCCTGGCCGCTCTCGACCATTCGCCCAAGTGCTTCCCGCAGGAAGGCCGAGCCGGAGATCTGCTCGCTCGGCTCCCCACTGTCCCGTGCACGTGCCGAGGCGGCGGAGGCGACCGGGATCAGGCTCATGCGGCGGAGCACGTCGTTGGCGCCGACGAGGTCGGCCACGAAGTCATCGGCCGGATCGGTGACGATCTCCAGCGGGGTCGCGAACTGGACGACTCGCCCATTTCGCATGACGACGATGCGGTCGGCCAGACGTACGGCCTCATCGATGTCGTGGGTCACAAAGAGCGTCGTCGGGCGAAGCTGGCGGTGGATACGCTTGAGCTCGTCCTGGAGCCGAGTGCGGGTGATCGCGTCGAGTGCACCGAACGGCTCGTCCATCAGCATCGTGGTCGGTTCCGCCGCGAGCGCCCGGGCCAGTCCCACACGCTGCTGCTCGCCGCCCGAAAGCTGCATCGGATAGCGACGGGCGTACTTTTCCGGAGGAAGCCCGACGAGTTCGAGGAGCTCTCGGACCCGCTGCCGGATGCGGCCCTTGTCCCATCTCAGGAGCTTCGGGACCGTGGCGACGTTGTCCTCGATTCGCATGTGCGGGAAGAGACCGGTCTGCTGGATCACGTAGCCGATGCGGCGACGGAGCTGGGAGGCCGGCAGCTGGTGAACCTCGGTGTCGTCGATCATGATTCGGCCGCTGGTGGGCTCGTGGATGCGGTTGACCATCTTCAGCAGCGTCGTCTTTCCGCAGCCCGACGGTCCCAGCAGCACGACGAATTCGCCCGGCTCGATCGTGAGCGAGACGTTGTCGACGGCGGGCCGGTCGGAGTGGCCATAGATCTTCGTGAGCTGCTCGAGGCGGATCTCGCTTCCGCCCGTGGTACCCGCTGTTCCTGATGTCACCTGGTCGTACCTCACGGCCGCTGTGCGGGGCCGGCACATCCCGGCCCTCGAAATCTGTGAGCGTATCGGTGACCTGGGCGATGAGATGGGACGCCCGGCCGAATCCGACGTGAAACGGGTCCTCGAGGTGGGTCTGCCGACGACCCGTGTCGGCAGACCCACGCCACGGGACGGCGGTCTAGCCGCCGATGAATCCGTTCTCTTCCAGATACTCCTGCGCGACGTCAGCTGGCTCGGCCTTCTCGTCGCCATCGACGCGCCAGTTCAGCCCCGACATGACCTCGCCGGTGAGCGAGGTGGTGACGGCGTTGAAGCGCTCCTCGATCTCCGGGTTGGCGGCCAGGACCTCGCTATTGACGATCGGGGCGACGTTGTATGGCGGCCAGAGTCCGAGGTCGTCCTCCAGCACGACGAGATCGTACCCGGCGATCTGGCCATCGGTACCGAAGGCCAGCACCACCTCGGCCTCGTCGTCGAGCAGCGCCTGGTACTTGAGCCCCGGCGCCACCGGGAGCGCCTCGATGTCCTCGAACCCGCCGCCGTACACGCGCTGCAACCCGAGCAGGCCGTCCTCGCGCTCCGGGAAGTCGGCCGGGGCGGAGATCGTGAGATCCCCTGCGATCTCGGCAAGCTGTGAGATGGTGGTGATGCCGTTCTCCTCGGACCACTCCCGCTTCACGGCAAGCGCCTGGGTGTTGTTGAACGGTGAGTAGGCGAGCCAGGTGAGCCCGAACTGCTCCTGATAGGCGTCGCGGACGATGGTGTAGACGTGATCCTCGAGCGAGTCGCCATCGGCATCCAAGGCGGAGTCGACCGGCGTGGCCGAGGTCGCCGCGGGGGTCGCTGCGGCGTAGTTGGCGAGCACGTCTTCGACCGACATGCCGAGCACCTCGACGAGCGCCGTGCCGGTGTATTCGGGGTAGGTGTCGATGTCGCCGCTCTCGAGGGCCTGGTGGGCGATCTGCGTGCCACCGAGGTTCAGTGCATCCTCCGTCTCAAGCCCCATGTCCTGAAGGACGAGCAGGTACATGTGGCCGAGGATGAACTGCTCCGTGAAGTCCTTGGAGCCCACCACCACCGGGCCATCCTGTGCGAAGGCGGCGGGTCGTGCGGCAGCGAGTGCCGAGGCGGCAAACGGGGTGGCGATGGCTCCCTTGAGAACTGTGCGTCGGTTCAGCATATCGAATCCGTGTCCTTTCCGAGCGGGTCGGCTATGTCGCGAACGTTTCGACAGGGTCCCGGTGCTATGCGACGGGTGGGCGCACGAGTCGCTCGACGCCACCCAGCACGAGCTCAGCGATGAGAACCAGCAGCACGATCAGGATGCCGCCAGCCAGAAGGTAGGTCGTGTCGAGCAATGAGATGCCCGTGATGATGTATCGGCCGAGTGTCTGCACGCCGATGAACGATGCCAGCGTGGCGCTGGCGAAGATCTCGACCGATGCGGAACGCATCCCTGCCACGATGACCGGCAGGGCGAGCGGGAAGTGTACCTTGAGGAAAACCTGCGCCGGATTCATGCCAACACCACGCGCCGCCTCGAGGATCGAGGCGTCGACCTGACGCATGCCGGCATAGGTGTTGAGAATCAGCGGTGGTCCCGCCAGGATGGTGAGTGCGAGCAGTGCGGGCTGGTAACCCAGCCCGAGCAGCGGGTAGAAGAGAAAGATCAACGCGAGCGAGGGGATCACGCGCACCGACGCGATGGCGCCGACGATACCTGAGCCTCCTTTCGACCAGCGGGCGAACAGGATCCCGAGTGGCACGAAGATCAGGGTTGCCAACGCCAGCGCGAGCAGGCTGAGCTCGACATGATTCCAGGTGAGCTCGAGCACCTGATCCTGCCGTTCACGATAGAACTCGATCACCGACTCGAGTGTCCCCACGTGCGTTCCGTACCTCCTGCTCGTGCCGCGTCAGTCGTCCCGCACGACAACCTCCCGGCTCCCATGTACCCGGCGTTAGCAACAAGCATACCGCCAGACCCCGGAACGTTCGTGTCCGCATTGACTCTCGGTGCGATCGTTTCGCCGGGCGGGCTGCCGTGCGTGGCTGCCGGCACTCGAAAAACGCCGGCCGTTTGCCGGGCGTGAGACCATGTGAGGTCGATGATCACGGCATCGATGCGAGCGGTCGAGAACGGGTCGAGAGGGATGTATCCAGCCGAGCGGCGTTCGGGGCCGGGGCATCCCGTCAGATTGCTCAGTCCCCAATGAGCGCGGAAGCGACTTCCAGCGAGGGCCAGCAGTCAGACCGCATCCCGGCTCGCTCGATCATCGTCCGTGAGGATCTCGTTGACAGCTCCTCGGCCGACTCGAGCGCTCCATTCATCCAGGCGATCCAGAGGCACCTGTGCTCGCCATCGACATGCATACGTCTTTCGGGCTGGCGCATGGCGAACAGCATCCAACGCGGATCCTCGGGGAGAATCCATGCCCAGCCACCCCTGGTCCACGGATCCTCCCTCCTGCCACGCCTTCGCGGCCACGTCGATTCCCGGCACGACGGTGCTGAACGGCCGGGACATCGCTCCCTGGCGCTGGTCGCCGTGTGGCGCGACCTCGAGGGCTTCGGTGTCCGACATGCAGGTGGGCTGGTCGGGCTGCCAAGAGCTGGTGTTCCGGACTCGTCTGGTGGCCATGGTGTCCGTGCCCATGGGATCGAGATCACCCACGGATCCGAGGGGACCATTGCCCCGGAATCGCGATCGGCTCTGGACGCAGCTCCCTGTGGCAGGCAGGTAGTACTGGAGGTTCCTGATCGCGGCCAGCTTTCTCCTGGGAGAATCCTGCATCGATCTCCACGCGGCGTAGCGGCGCGAACGGAATCGCGCTGATACAGCGATCGATTGCAGCTGGAGACGATCGGACTGGTCCACGATGGCGATGGTGACGCCCTCGTTGGCCTGAGGGATGGCGACGATCATCACGTGGTCTCCGACGTCGTCGGCGGACGCATGCGGCGGGCGGTCAAATCTGCCTTCGATCCCTGACGTCGTGTTGCCTGCCAGGAGGGCCTCGACCGCAAAGCCGGCTGCCGTCTTGACGCGAACGCTGTGACCGTTCGAGCGCAGAGGCGGGCGCGCCATGTGTCCGACGCACCCTGATCGAGCATGTAACCGTCGATCGTCATCTGGTCGAGGTCGCGTGCCGACGAGCTGGTTGCGGGCCAGCCGGGACGTTCGAGATCGCCGAGCGTTTCGAGTTCGGACTCCACGTACCGTGGGTACAGAGCCGAAGGGGTAGGTTGCCCCGTCCCGCTCCAGGTCCTGCAACGGTGATGGTCCTCCCGCTGGTGGTGCCAGGAATCGCGTGTCACGCATGAAATGCGCCTGCAGCGTCGTACGGCGTGAGCTCGAGTCCGAACTCCTGGATGTACGTCCTGGTGAACCCGTGCATGTCGATGACGTGCACGGCTCCCATTTCGGCGAAGCCATCACGGTCGGAGGGGCCCGAACCGTCTGCCCCCGTCCGGGCGATCCTGTGTCTCGAGCACGATCACATCGCAGCCGTGATCCATCACGTTGTACGCGGCGGCGAGTCCGGCGCCGCACACCACCCACCCGGCTTTGGGTGACGGGCGGCGATGCGGGGGGCATGCCGGTCGGGCGGAGCCTGCCGGTCAGAGCCGTGAGCCCGGTGCCCGAGACAGCGCAGAAGCGCGCGTCGACCAACGCGGCTGATCATCGAAGCCCCAATGGGTGGTCGCACGATGGGTATGTGACTGTGGGGAGCCCACAGGTCGAGGCCCCCGGCGCGACACACCTGCCCGTTCGCCCAGCCAGTGTGGCTCGCTCCGCGTCGACCTTCCCGGCGGTGGACGAGGCCCACACGTTCAGCGCCTCAGCGCGCCTGCGACGCTCGATGTCTGGCGTCACGACGTGCGCTGCGATGGATGTTGCTGGAGTGCGGTTGGCTCGCCCCAACCAGTTCGATCACATCCGGACCATCGATGGTGGGGATCCGGCGAAGCCGGTATTGGCTCATGAGGGCCGCCTTCACGGATAGAGTCGACAAGTCTTCATTCCCGACGCTGAGCGTCAGGAGAACGAGGACCGTTGCCAGCACCACCCGATTGATGGTTCGACCGAGGAGTACAATATGGGCGGGACCCGTATCTGTGACACGGCTTGTTAGGCGTTCCGTAACACGTGTGACACAATCCCTCGCTAGTCTCCATTGCGTGGAGATGAGGACATCGACTTCAGGGTCCCGAACCACCACTCGAACACCTGGATATCTGGAATGCGTCTTCCGCGCCTGACAGGGGCGCGGTCAGGGGAGTGAATCATGTTGGGTCGTTCACGAAAGAAGCGAGCGGATGCACCGGTGGATACCAACAGCATCATCGTCGCTCGAGATGTGGTGAAGACGTATGACACCGGGTCGACTCGTGTCGATGCGCTCAAGGGCGTGTCGTTCGAGGTCGATCGCGGCGAGATGGTAGCTGTGATGGGGCCCTCTGGCTGCGGCAAGACGACACTGCTCAACACCCTGTCCGGTCTCGACTCGGTCACCTCGGGCCAGGTCTGGATCGAGGGACAGGACCTCGCCGAGATGAGTGACAAGAAGCGGACCGACTATCGTGCCCGGCGGATGGGATTCATCTTCCAGGTCTACAACCTGCTGCCCGTTCTCAACGCGGTCGAGAACGTCGAGCTGCCGCTGCTGGTTTCCGGTGTCAGGCCGAAGGAAGCGCGCGAGCGGGCGATGCAGGCACTAGCCCAGGTCGATCTCGCCGACTGGGCCAACCACCGGCCCGCCGAGCTCTCGGGTGGTCAGCGGCAGCGCGTGACGATCGCCCGGTCGCTGGTCAACAACCCCGCCATCGTGTGGGCGGACGAGCCCACCGGCGCCCTCGACTCCAAGACGGCGCAGGACATCATGGACCTGCTGACGAAGCTCAACAGGGAGCAGGGGCTCACGATCGTGCTCGTGACCCACGATCCGAACATCGGCGCGCAGGCCCATCGCATCGTCCGCATGCAGGACGGTGAGATCATCGGCGAGGAGCGGCCCGAGGCCGGAGCGTCGATTACCCACCCGGACCACTACGCGACAACCGTGTCCGCCTGAATCTAACCGTCCGGTCCAGGCCGGAAGGAGAACCTCATGGAAGAGTTGTTTGGGATCCCCATGGTGCAAATCATGGTGGTGATGGTCGCGCTGCTCCTGCTCTGCATGGCAGTCGTCGGCTTCATCGCCTTGCGCCGTCCGGTGATCTTCAAGCTCGGGGTACGAAACATTCCCCGGCGCAAGGCGCAAACCATTCTCATCGTCATCGGGCTCATGCTTTCCACGCTGATCATCTCGGCGGCGCTGGGCACCGGAGACACGCTCAATCGGTCGGTCAGCACGCAGGTCTATGACCTGCTCGGCCCGGTCGACGAGATCGTCGTGGCATCGTCCGACGGCGACGGTGAGGGCACACTCGACGCGATGATCACGCAGACCATCCCGGAGTCGTCGCTCGACACCGTTCGGGAGATCGTCGGTGACAGCGATGACGTCGACGCCATCGGCGGGCTGCTGATCGCGTTCGCGCCGGCCGTCAACGTGCAGGACAACGAGCCGACGGAGATCGCCTCGATCAACGACATCGCCGATATCGCCGTGCAATCCGAGCCGAACGTCATCCTCGCCGGCATCGATCCGGAGTCGTTCGAGGCGCTTGGCGGCACCGATGACGTCGACGGGAATCGTGTCGATTTCGCGTCGTTCGGCGAGCGGGATGTGCTGCTCAGCGAGAGCGCCGCCGAGGACCTCGATGCGTCCGCCGGCGACAACCTGGTCATCTCGGTTCGCAACACCCCGGTCGTCGTGACCGTGGCGGCGGTCGCCGAGGATTCGGTCGTGACCGGCAGCCTCGACAGCACCGGCGGACCGGCGATGGCGATGCGGCTGGATGTCCTGCAGCAACTTTCCGGCAACGAGGGGCGGCTGAGCGGCATCGGCATCTCCAACACCGGTGGGGCCCGCGAGGGGATCGAGCACACGGATGCGGTCGTCGACCTGCTCAAGCCCGAGCTCGGTCAGCATGGTCTCGGCATCTACGACGTCAAGGCGGATCTCGTCGAGCAGGCCGAGCTCATCGCCAGCATCTTCGTCACCTTCTTCGTGGTGTTCGGTCTCTTCTCGATCGCGGTCGGCATCCTGCTGATCGTGCTGATCTTCACCATGCTCGCTGCCGAGCGTCGCTCGGAGATGGGCATGGAGCGCGCGGTCGGTGCGCAGCGGCGGCAGCTGATCCAGCAGTTCATCTCCGAAGGTGCGGGATACGCGCTGCTCTCGGGGCTCGTCGGGACCGCTCTCGGCGCCCTGGCGGCGATGGGGATCGGCGTCGGCATCCAGTCGGCGTTCGGTGACTTCATCGACATCACGCCATACGTCCACCCGCGCAGCATGGTGATCGCCTACGCGCTCGGTGTGGTGATCACGTTCCTCGCGGTGTCGGTGGCCTCGTGGCGGGTGAGCCGGCTCAACGTCGTCGCGGCGGTGCGCGATATCCCCGACACCTACCAGGCGAAGAAGAATCGCCGGCAGCTGGTGTGGGGCATCGTGATGGTGGTCGTCGGTGCGCTGCTCATTCTCGGCGCGCAGTCGAGCGACAGCCTGTTCATGTTCACGAGCGGCATGACGCTCATCCCGTTCGGGATCGCGGCAATCGTGACCTACTTCGGCTGGCACCCGCGCTGGGTGCTGACCGCGGCCGGCCTCTACACCCTGGTGTTCTGGCTGCTGCCGGAAGACGTGTTCTCCGCCATCTTCGGTGAGTACAGCGGCAACATCGAGATGTTCTTCGTCTCGGGCATCTGCATCGTGGCCGCATCGACGCTGGTGATCATCCAGAACTTCTCCTGGATCGTCTCCGGGGTGACCAGGCTCGGCGGTCGTGCCTCAGGCTGGGTTCCGGCGATCAAGCTCGCCACCTCGTACCCGACCGCGAACAAGGGTCGGACGGGCATGACCATCGCGATGTTCAGCCTGATCGTCTTCTCGCTCGTGGTGGTGGCGTCGATCAACGAGAACTTCGCTGCCGCCTTCCTCAGCGACGACGCCACGGCGGGATGGGATGTCGAGGTGGTGACGACCCGCACGAACCCGGTGCCGGACCTCGAGGCGTCCCTGCAGGAAGCAGGCTTCGATACCTCGCAGATCGCGGCGGTCGGGTCGATCACGACGCCGCCGGAAGCGGCCTCGACCAGCATCCGCAACCCGGGCGACGAGGACTGGAAGAGCAGCTTCATCGATGTGTTCGGTCCTTCCTACCTGGAGAACGCGGACATCGAGTTCAGCGCGCGGGCGGAGGGCTACGGCGATGATCAGGCGATCATGGACGCGCTCCTCAACGAGCCGGACGTGATGGTGGTCGACACCTTCTCGCTCTCGAGCCAGCAGGAGTTCGGCGGCGATCCGAACCAGTTCACGCTCGATGACGTCGATGCGAGCGGCACCTTCGAGGCGCCGGTCGTGGAGCTGCGACTGCCGGACGGAACCGTGCGCGAGGTGCGCGTCATCGGTGTGATCAGCTCGAGCGTGTCCAGCCTGTTCGGTGTCTACATTGGCCCGGCGACCGGCGACACGCTGTTCACGGCCGAAGGTGAGCCGGAACGATACTGGTACGTCAAGCTGGCCGAGGGCGTCGACACCAGCGAGGCGGCATCCGAGATCGAGCGGCTGCTGCTCCCGGCAGGTGTGCAGGCGAACGACATCCGGCAGGAGATGGAGGACGCACAGGGCCAGCAGCGCTCGTTCCTCTACGTCATGCAGGGGTTCATGGGGCTCGGTCTCATCGTCGGCATTGCGGCGGTCGGCGTGATCGCCTTCCGCGCGGTGGTGGAGCGCCGCCAGCAGATCGGCGTGCTCCGCGCGATCGGGTTCTCCCGGACCGTGATCTCGCGTGCGTTCGTGATCGAGTCCGCAGTGATCGTGATCGTCGGCGTGCTCGCCGGCGGTATCACGGGCATGATCCTGGCGTGGACCCTGATCACCGGTGACGAGTTCTCGGCGGCGGGCGACAGCACGTTCATCGTGCCGTGGACGCTGATCATCATCACCCTGACGGCGTCGATCGTCGCCGCGCTCCTGATGGCCTGGATCCCGGCCCGGCAGGCGTCGCGGGTCGTGCCAGCGGAGGCCCTGCGGTACGAGTAACCGCACAGTGGCTTCCCGGAGCGAGCCCCGCCGGTCGCATGTGCGACCGGCGGGGCTTCGTCCTTTCACGCCTGTGCCGCTTTGCTGCTAGTATGACCAGCGAGTATCGCGTGTGTGGCCATGCCTGGTGGACGGATCCTGAAGGTGTGGCCGATGCGCGCCAGCGACCCAGGAAAAGGACACCACTTCCATGGAACGACGCGTCAAGATCGTTTCGACGCTGGGCCCGGCCGTGAGCAGTCCCGAGCGGCTCCACGAGCTGATCGCTGCCGGCGTCGACGTCGTGCGCATCAACGCCGCGCACGGCAGCAACGAAGAGCGATCCGCACTCATCCGCTCGGTGCGCGAGGCGGCACGTGCGTTGGGGCGCCGGGTGCCGATCCTCTTCGATCTGCAGGGGCTCAAGATCCGGACGGGTCCGCTGCCTGAGGGCGCAGACCCGATACCGGTCGCGCGTGGCACGAGCGTACGCATCGTACCAACGCCTGTGCCGACGGAGGTGGGGCTCATCGGCGTCAACTACGCGCCACTCCTGAGCGTGATCGGCCCGGGATCCCGCGTGCTGATCTCGGATGGGCTGATCGAGCTCCACATCACCGAGGTGCACCGTGACCACGCCGATGCCACCGTCGCGCGTGGCGGTTTGCTCCTGGGACGGCAGGGTGTCACCCTGCCCGGGGCGCCGATCACCGGTGGGGCGCTCACCGAGGCCGATCAGAAGGACGTCGCCTTCGCAATGGGGGAGAAGGTCGACTACCTCGGGCTGAGCTTCATCAACGATGCGAGCGACCTCGACCGCGCCCGGCACGAGGCGCGAAAGCACAGCGACACGATTCCTGGACTGATCGCGAAGATCGAGCGGCCCGAGGCGCTCATGAACCTCCGCGAGATCGCCTCGCGCGCCGATGGGCTCATGGTCGCTCGCGGTGACCTCGGCGTGCAGCTGCCACCCGAGCAGGTGCCCCGAGCGCAAAAGGAGATCATCGGCGTCGCCAACGAGCTCGGCGTTCCCGTCATCACGGCGACGCAGATGCTCGAGTCGATGATCACCCAGCCGGTGGCTACTCGCGCCGAGACCAGCGACGTCGCCAACGCGGTGTGGGACGGCACCGACGCGGTGATGCTCTCGGCTGAGACCGCGGTCGGCAAGTACCCGATCGAGGCCGTGCTCACCATGGACCGGATCATCAAGGAGGTCGAGAAGGACGGACCGGTCCGGTCGGAGAAGGCGGCGATCCATGCCACGATCGATCCGAACGACCAGGCCCACCGGTTCGCCGATGCCATCGCGCGCGCCGCGTACGCCCTGGCGGTGGATACCCCGGTGAGGTGCCTCGTCGTGTTCACCAAGACCGGCTCGGCGGTGCGGCGGGTTGCCAAGTACCGGCCCATGCCGCCGATCATCGCCGTGGCGGACAACGAGGAGACGGCCTGCCGACTCGGACTCGTCTGGGGAGTCCGCAGCATCGTGGTGCCCGTCGACCCAGATCCGGACTACGTCTTCCGCAAGGCTGGCCAGAAGATCATCGAGGAGGGGCTGGCCGAAGAGGGCGAGTACGCCCTGCTGGTGGGCTCGCTGCCGATGACGCAGGAAGCGGGACGGACGAACCTCGTGCACTTCCGTCAGCTGGGAACCTAGGAACAGCATCCCCTGGCCCTGCGTTCATCGCGGGTCAGGGGACTCAGGGGTATCACTCGATGGCTTTCGGGGCGGCTACCTGCTGGCCGGCCGTCGACCAGTCGAGCGACGCCACCGAGTCGATCGTGATGCTCCGGTCGTCGCTGGGAGGGTCGGCCGGGATCGGCTTGCCGGTGCGGACCAGCGCTGTCTTCATGCCGAGCGCTCGGGCGGGCGCGATATCGGCGTCGACGTCGTCTCCGACCATGAGAAGGCGCGACGGAGGCTGGCCAATCCGATCGATCGCCACCTGAAAGAATGGGACCGAGGGCTTGCCGACGACGGTGGCCCTCGCGCCGGTCGCCTGTTCAAGCGCCGCGATGAATGGACCGCTGTCGAGCGTCAGACCCGAATCCGTCACCCAGGCGATATTTCGGTGGACAGCGATGAACTGCGCGCCGTTGCGGAGCGCCCGAAAGGCGGCGTTGAGGCGATCGTATCGAAAGTAGTCGCCGGCGCCGCCCATCACGACGACCTCGGCGTGTTCCGCATCGTCATCGCCCACGACCTCCACCCCGGCGGCCTCGAATGCCGTGATCGCGTCGGGGGCAACCAGGACCAGGCAACGCTTGGCGGGGTGGTTCCTCGCCACCCACGACGCGGTGGCGGTGGCAGCGTTGAACAACCGGTCCTCGTCGACTTCGAGTCCGATGCCCCGCAGCTCTCGGAGCAGCGATGCACGGCTGTGGGTCGAGTTGTTCGTCAGCAGGCAGTAGTCGACGCTTCGATCGTTCAGGGTGCGGATCACCTCGGCCGCTCCCGGAACCGCCTGGGATGCGTTGCGCAAGACTCCGTCGACGTCGAACAGCACACCAGCGACATCCGCGAGGAATGTCGCGTCAGGACCCGGCTCTCGTGTCAAACTGCTCACTCGTTCCCGTCCTCGCTATTGCAGACGCTCGTCATACCACCATTGCGGTGACGATGTTGTACCCCTGAGCGCCTTGCGGAACAATGCCGCGAGGTTCCGATGGCTGTGCATCGCCGTTGCCGTCGACAGCGCGGGAGTAGACACGGTACTCACCTGGCTCCATCGGTGTCCAGACGAAGCTCCACAGTGCCCAGGTCAGGTTCGTGCCGGCGTAGTAGATCGTCGCATCGTTCCAGGTCTCCCCGTCGTCGGTGGTGACCTCGACGGACTGGATACCACGGTCGCCAGCGAACGCGCGGCCCCGCAGCTCGACCCGCTGTCCGGCGGTGAGCGGCTGCCGGAAGCGGGCCGACTGACCGGAGCCCTCCGTACGTGGCCGAAACAGGTCGGACCTGGTCGGTGGGGAGAAATCCGGTCCCCATCCCTGTTGCTCGTAGAATCCCTTTTCGTCCTCCGTGACGACGTCGATCCTCGTCACCCACTTGACGTTCTTCTCGCCGTACAGACCCGGCACCACCACCCGAACCGGGTAGCCATGGGTGCGCGGCAGCGGCTCCCCGTTCATCTCGTAAACGAGCAGGGTGTGTTCGTCGAGGGCGTAATCCATGCCGAACGTGTCGACGTAGGCATCGGCACCGGTCAGCCGGATCTCATATGCATCGTCGTGCGCGCCGGCAGACATCAGCACATCGCGAAGCCGTACACCACGCCAGCGAGCGTTGCTGAAGAGACCGGCACCGATGCGGTTGCTGATGCACATCAGCGTCGACTCCTGGTCGACCTGCTCGTGCTCCGCGAGGTCGTCGAAGCTCAGCGTGAGGTCGTTGTCGATCGCGCCCCGGATCTCGAGCCGCCACAGATCACGGTCCACATCGGGATCGACGACGTTCTTGGTGACCGTGTAGAAGCGATTCGTGGGCGTGATCGGCTCGATGTCCTCACCGCTGTAGGGACGGCCGTCGTACCAGAATGTCGCGTCATCGTACATCCGTTTCAGGAGGTCATGGACCGGGACGACGAGCGCCGCACCGAGCGCGACGTTGAGCACCCCGCGCCGGCTGATCGGCGTGGAGATCGGCCGCTCCGTCGGAGTGCTGGTCGAGTCCTCATCGATGGCCTGCCGGGGAAGCGCCGAGCTGAACCGGTCGGTGGTGTCGCGGTAGATGAGCATCACCGTCGCCGCGAACGTGGCGAACCACACGAGGAGGGCCGCGATCGATGCGAGCCGCGCCTGGGAGTAGGGCAGACCCCGGTAGTTCGCGGGGAGGACCGGCCAGAGCAGGATCACGAATGCGATCCAGACGAGCAGCACCGCCGCCAGCATGAAGATCCAGGCGGGTCTCGAGATGCCGAGGAACCAGCGGGTCGAGCGCCGAGACAGGCGGCTCTCGATGACGAGTGCATAGGTGATGCCGACGATGATGCCCGCCGTGAGCAGACCTCGCAACCCGGAGACGATGCCGAACTGCTTGAGGCCGTTGTAACCGCCGTAGGTGCCGAACATGGAGAAGAAGGTGTCGATGTCGAGCAGCGGCGCGATCCGGTCCGGTACGGCCTCAGGTGGCGGCATGATTCCGAGCCAGTACCGGCTGGCAGCCATCGCCAGGGCGGTGACGATCGCGCCGACGATACCCGCCAGCATGCCGGCGAGCACGTTCGGCACCTTCCGTCCGAGGTCCTTCATGATGTCCATCGCTCGTGCTCCGAAGTCGTCGTATCGAAAGCGATGGTCCCATGGTACACGCGGGGTCGGTCGTGCTGACTGACCCCGGCACGAACGTGGCAGCGGGCCGCCTTGCGGAGCCCGGGAGGACCAACGAGGCCGGATGTCTCATCACGTTATCTCCGTTCCGAGCACCCCCGCACGGTTCGGTCGACCTGACACACGGATTGGACAACGACAGACCGGTTTCGCACGACGACGTGTGGGAGCCTGCCGCACCTTCGACAGGCAGGTGTCATTCGGCGGGCGCAGAGCGGGCTCCGCGGTGGGGTGAAGCGCCCGCACGCGGCTATCGCGGTGGGAACGACTCGTGGTCAGCGTTGGCCCGACACCACCGGGTAGCGCCTCACAATCATCGAGCGCCAGCTGCTGGCGAGGGCAGGAGTTGCGGCAATCGCCATCGCCCGGTCGCGATCGAGCCTGCTCCGTGCTGCCTGGAATGCCTCCCGCACGGTCGGCGCGGTGGCTTCGCGATGGACGAGCTCGAGCCTTCCAGATGTGGGGGCGGTGCCGGTCGCAATGACGCGGGAATACCATCCCGACCGCTCCGACTCGATCAGACGGGCGGGAAGTCCAGGATCGCCGGCATGAAGCCCGAGCTTGAAACAGGGCCAGCGGGGCTGGGCGACCTCGAGGATCGCCTCGCCCCACTGCCAGCGGTCGCCGATCTGAACGTCGCTTTCGGTTGCGCCTCGCAGCGAGAGATTCTCGCCGAAAGGCGCGTCGCGGTCTTCGCCATAGCCGATCTCGGCCATCCACGCAGGGAGGTGGTCATGCGAGTAGCAGTAGACGGCCTTGTCGACCCCGCCATGGTTGTCGAGGTCGGCCTGCCCGTCGCCCTCGATGTTGACCTCATCGACCTGCACGAGAGGCAGGCCGACACGGTGCTTCCGGATGCCGCTCAAGACGGTGCGGCCGGTGCGCCCGTCGGGCAGGGGTGCCGGCATGCCGACGTTGACAGCGATGAGCTCCATCACACCTGGTCCTGTGTGCCGGGTCCGGCGACGCCGATCACGACGCGGTCGGGATCGAGGTGCTCGCGGGCGGCACGCTGGAGATCCTCGACCGTCAGGGAGTTGATCAGGTCCGGGAAGCGGTCGAGGTAGTCCAGCCCGTGTCCGAAGCGCTCGATCGTGAGCAGCAGATCGCTGACCCCACCCAGCGACTCGAGGCTGAGGGGAAGGCTGCCGATGATGTAGGTCTTCGCGTCCTCGAGCTCCTGCTCCGAAACCGGCTCATTCTGCAGACGTCGAACCTCGGTCAGGATGCCCTCAATGGTTCGGTCGACATTGGCGGGATCCACGCCGGCGCGGGCCGTCCACATGCTGTTGACGACACCCGGTGAGAGCGAGCTTGAAACGTGGTAGGCGAGGCCCTGCTCGTCGCGCACCGTGGCGCCCAGCCGCCCCATGAGCCCCAGCTGTCCGAGGATCACGTTGGCGACGTTGAGGGCGTAGTAGTCCTCATGGCTACGCGGGATGGTCGGGAAAGCCATGACGATGTTGCTCTGGCTCTTGCCGGCGACGGTGCGATCATCGCGCTTCAGCTCGCTTGGAACGGGAGCCTCCTGCGGCGGCGTGACGTCCGGTGTCTCCCGTGTCCAGTCCCCGAAGACGCGCTCGAGCTGCTGCGCGGCTGCCTCGATCGAGTCGATGCCGCCGACGAGTGCGACCTTCATCACGCCTGGGGCGAAGTGCTCGGCATGGTAGGCGGCGAGGTCGTCGCGCGTGAAGGCTGAGATCGACTCGATCGTCCCGTCGAGCGGCATGCGCGACGGGTGCCCCTCGGGGAAGAGGAGCTCGCGCATGGCATCGCCGGCAACCGATGCAGTGTCATCCTCGTCCTCGCGGAGGCTCGTGATTGCCTGCTGGCGCACCCGCTCGAGCTCGTCAGTGGGGAATGTTGGGTTGCGGATCAGGTCGCTGACCAGCTCGAGCACGGTTGGGAGATCTTCTGCGAGCGCCTGGAAGTCGACGCTGATGGTGCGGCGGCCTGCCCCGGCACCGATCATCGCGCCGAGGCTGTCCGTCGCCTCGTTGTACTCCTCGAACGTGCGGTGACTGGTGCCCCGGTTGAGGGTGTCGGTCATGAGCGATGCGATACCGGGCCGGCTGTCCAGCGTGGCGTTCTGGCCGGCCTCGATCTCGATCGAGCCGTTGATGGCCGGGTCGCCGGGGCGGGGCTGGGAGAGAAGGACGATGCCATTCGGCAAGGTCATGCGGAAGAACCCGTAGGATCCACCCGACTCGACCCCGTCGCTGAAGCCCCATGGACGCTCGATATCGAACGGGACCATCGCCTCGGCCGGCATGGTCGCCTCGTCGGGAATGTCCGCGCCCCCGAAGAGCGTCGTGCCGTCCTTGGGCAGCTGCCAGCCGATGGTCCGCTGGTCCGGTACCAGCCACGTCCGGGCCACGCGCTGGACGTCCTCCGGTGTGACAGCGGCAAGCTCGTCCTCGAGGGTATCGACACGGGCGGCATGGTCGACGATCTCCATCTGGCCGGTAAGGAACGCCTGGGCGGTGACCGTCTCGCGCGAGTAGATGTACTGCGCACGTGTCTGCTTGCGTGCCTTGAGGAATTCCTCCTCCGACGCCGGTGTGGACCGCAGCAGCTCGAGCTGTTCCTCGAAGGCGGCCTCGATCCGCTCGGGCTCGACGCCGGGCAGGGCCGTGGCGGAGAAGGTCCAGAGGAACGGGTCGATGTGCAGACCTGTGCCCGACGATGCACTCCGCGCGAGACCGGTGGAGACGAGTGCCCGGTAGAGGCGGGAGGAGCGTCCCATGGCGCTGCCGCCACCCATGCCGAACGGCTTGGCGCCGGAGAGGATGGAGTCGGCGACGAGCAGGGCAGGGATGTCGGGATGGTCGGCGGCCGGCATCCGGTAGCCCATCATCATGTAGGCGGCTGGACTCGGACGCCGGATGGTCACACGGCGCTCCGCCCGCTGCGGGGGCTCCTGTGCGATGTTCGCCACGACCGGATCCCCACCGGGGATGTGACCGAACGCCTCCTCGATGCGGGCCAGCATCTCGTCGGCGTCGAAATCTCCGACGGCGGAGATGAAGGCGTTCTGCGGCGTGTAGTAGTGCTGGTAGTGATTGTAGAGATCGTCGCGGGTGATGGCGCGAAGATCCGCCTCGTGGCCGATCACCATGTGTCGATATGGATGCGCCCGGAACGCCGCCCCGATGAGCTCCTCGGCGAGATGGTAGGTGGGCCGGTTCTCCGCGCCCTGGCGCTCGTTGAGGATAACGGTTCGCTCGCTCTCCGTCTCGGCGGGGTCGAAGAGCGAGTTTCGCATGCGGTCCGATTCGATCCGCAGGGAGAGGTCGATCTTGTCCGCCGGAAGCGTCTCGAAGTACGCCGTCCAGTCCATCGAGGTCATGGCGTTGAGGGTGCCGCCGTGGCGCGAGACCTCACGGAAGATGGCCCCCTTCTCGAGCGAGGGAGTTCCCTTGAACTGCATGTGCTCGACCCAGTGGGAGAGGCCCGTCTTGCCGGGCAGCTCGTTGCGGCTGCCCACGCGATACCAGACCCAGAACGAGGTGAGGGGCGCGCCGTGGTCTTCCCGAAGGAATACTGTGAGGCCATTGTCGAGGGTGTGGGAGACGAGGGGTGTTGAACCCTGCACGGGGGTCGTCATGGGGCGTACCTGCCTGTTTGCCGTGCCGCCTCGCGGCGGGCGCGGACACGATCGAGCCGGGATGGACCCGGCCGTGTTGGACTCCTGCAGGTCAGGATACCCCGTCGAGCCGTTCGTGGACGTCTGGCAAGGGTGATGACAGGAACGCTCGCACTCCGATCGGAGTGCGAGCGTTCGACTGACGGGAGGTGTGTCAGGGCTAGGTCGTCGGTTCCGCCTCGGTGTCGCCGTCCGAAGCCACCGGTGAAGGGAAGGTCGAAATTTCCGTTTGCACGGGGTCGGACGAGGCAGGAGCCAGGTTCGCGATTCCCGCGAATCCCGAGTCGTCCGTTTCCTGAAGCTCGAGCTCAAGACCCGCGCGCTCGCCTGGAAATCCGGCTATCTCGGCACAGGCGACGGGCAGGGCGGTGCCCGATGCGTCGTCGTCGTAGAAGATGACCAGTGAATACCCAGCCGCGATCAGCTCGTCGAGCGGGATCGGCAGGGTCGTGGTCGACATCTCGACCGGCATCGTGCCGTCGGCACCCGCAGTCTCGGGTGCGGTCCCCACGAGGTCGTTGAGCAGGTATTCGGATGCACTCCCGACCAGGTCATCGCACGATGCCGGAAAGAGGCCGGCCCGGTGGAGCTGGGTCGAGGGCACGTCGTCGGACGACACTGCTGCCACCTCGGTCGCCTCAGGCACGGAGTCGTCAGGCGTTGCCGTCGACTCGGCAGCACCCTGTTCGGCCCGCTCCGTGGAAGCCTCCCGGGTGCCGTCCGCCGGTGGGGTTGTGGCCTCATCGGTCGCCGTATCGATCGGGTAATCGTACCAGTCGCAGATCACGTTGGTGGCGGCCGGGAGGTCGATCTGGATGCCACCGGTGACGTACTCGACCGCGATCGGCGCCTCGTTGCTGGTTTCGGCGGTACCCACCGAGCAGTAGACGAATCGGTCCGCGAATCCGGCGGTGGCGTCGGCGGTGATCGCGTAGGTTCCTTCAGGAAGATTCCCGAAGCCGACGTTGCCCTCGGCGTTGGTGACACCCTCGAGCGTGATCGGACCGGCGAAGGTGAATGGGAGACCGGCCTCCGGCACGTTTCCATGGCAGGCGTCGAAGGCCGGCTGACCCTCGCTCTCGGGCGGGCAAACCCGGTTGTGCACCTCGATCGAGCCGGCGGAGACCACCGCGGTCTCAGTGTCGGTCGCGGTGGCTGCCTCGACCTCCGTGGGCGCTTCGGTGGCCGCTCCCGTTTCCGTGGCGGTCTCGGTCGGCGCCTCCGGCTCGCCTGCGGGCACGTTGTACCAGTCACAGATCACGTTGGCGTCTGCCGGCAGCTCGAGCTGGATACCGCTGTCGACGTAGGTGACATCGATCGGTGTCTCGCTGCCGTCGTCGCCCGAAACGATCGAGCAGTGAGCGACACGATCGACGAGCCAGATGGGCGGCACCGCCGTGATCGTGTAGGTGCCCGCCGGCAGGTTCGCCAGGCCGGCGTTCCCTTCGGCGTTCGTGGGGCGCTCATAGATTGTGTCGCCGGCAAAGGTGAAGGGGATTCCCGCGTCGCTGGGAGTGCCGTGGCAGTCATCGAAGTGGCTGCCTCCAGCATAGTTGGGTGGGCAGATCCGGTTGTGGATCTCGATCGAGCTGCTCCCATCCCGGGCGGTCACCGGTGCCGCGAGCAGGGCACCGGACATGGCGAGGAGAACTGTCAGTGCTGCGGCGAGCGTTCCCCATCCGGTCGTCAATCGCATCGGTCTTCCCTCCGTTCGATGCCGGTCGGCGAGCCTGGTATCGTGCGCGTTTCCCCGAAGGCTGCGGTTCCTCCCTTGGCTGACATCGGGGCGCGAGCCAGGCGCGCTCGCCAACCGTCTGTGTGCCCGTCGCTGCGAGCGCGGCTGCCGGGCGTGGTAGCGGTCGAGTGGCGATCGTCCGGAGACATCGCCACGTCGTAGGCGTGCTGGACCGGCGGGGTCCATCCACCCCAGGTCCAGCAGAGGTCGTCGCGACGTAAAGAGCGTCCGTACACACCTCTCAGACCAGGGCAGCAAGAACCGGACCATCGAACGACGGCGCGCCATGGCGCGGGAATCGGGATGGGGTCGCCTGCCCGAGTGCGATGCGGTGGCACGATCAAGACGGGTAGAATACGGATTGTCAGGATGTGTGCTCTCGCCAGCCGTGTTCCGGCAGGTGGGATGACGAGGAGACAAGCATGGCGCAGATCAGTCCCAGGCCGCTGTATCATCACGATCTCACGCGCAGGGTGGTGGAGTACCTGCACACCGGGGATTCCCGGCTGTTCCCGTTCACCGCGAAGATGGACCCGGTGAAGCGGGCGGCCTTCGCGCGCGACCTCCGTGATGCCCTGAGCGACCTGGTCGACAGCGGCAGCGCGCGCAAGACGTCGGCGACGGGCAACATCGTGAGCGACCGGCGTATCCATGAAGTCGTCGAAGAGTGGCGTGCCGCCGGCGGTGGCTGGCCGGCGGGAGCGGATCCCGACGCGATCGATACCGCGCTGGCGGCGCTGGACGACGACGATCCGGAGGACGATGCCGAGCTCGCCGCCGCGCTGGTCGAGGACGAGCTCAACAGCTGGCGGTTTCGCTAGCCTGGCGATCCAGGGAAGACATCTGTGAGCAAGCGACCGGTGGGGCCAGCCTCGCCGGTCGCTTTTCATGCCTGCCGTGGGCCGGACGTCTCACGTCGACCGTTTGACTGCAGGTGATCCGAGGGCTCTGGGGCGCGATGCACACGTGCAGGTACGGGCTGAGTGCATCGCGCGGTGACTGCTCTCCTTCAGTTCGGTCGGAGTGCGTGGGGCTGCGAGCAGCGGAGCCATCATCTGGTGAGCGAGTGCCCAGATATCGCTGCACATGCCTGGTGGCGCACGGTCGAGCCGAGAGGGATTGCGCATCGATCGGTGCAGCCCGGGGCTATCGACCCCGAGCGATTGGACGGGGCTCAGCGATGTCCACCGGCGTCAGGATGCTTGACGCGCGCGACCTCGAGAAGACAGGCGGGATCTGGCCGGTCTCACGCTGTCCGGGCGAACCGGTCGAGCGCGAAGAGCGGTCGTGCTTCCATGCCCGCATCGAGCGCTAGCTCGGCGAGGTGCTGACCCACCACGGGAGCGAACTTGAATCCGTGGCCGCTGAACCCGGCTGCAAACACCACATTCCTGTGTTCGGGGTGCCGGTCGATGATGAAATCCTCGTCCGGGGTCATCGTGTACATGCAGACGGAGCTCTGCGTGAGCCGACCGGTCATGCCGTGCATGCGGGTGGTCATGAACGGACCGATCTCCGTCTGGACGTCACTGTCGTGGACCTCGCGGTCGAGGGAGTTCGGGTCCGACGGCTCGCCGCCGCTGTGGACACCGGCCTTGGCGCCCGGCACACCGACCTGTGGCAGGCCATAGACGTGGGTACCGCCGTCCTCGGCGATCCAGCTGGGGAAGACATCGGGTGTGATGGTTTCAGGCCTGGTCGACTCGAACCACAGGACCGGCTTGCGGCGTACCTCGAGTGGCAGGCCGATCGAGGCCAGCAGGTGCACGTTCCAGGCGCCGCCGGTGATGACGAGCCGGTCGGCGGTGAAGGTGCCCTTCGTCGACTCGACCCGAACACCGTCGCCATCCACGGTCCAGTCCGTCGCGCGACAGTCTGTCTCGAGGATACCGCCCGCCCGCTGCATCTCCGTTGCCATGGAGCGCAGGGCCGGCTCGACCTCGAGGTAGCCGGCGCGCGGCGAGAAACACGCCTCCCAATCGTCCGGGATGTTCCATGCGGGGAAACGGCGCCTCACCTCGGCTCCATCGATCCACTCGTAGTCGAGGCCGTGCGCGTCCGCGGCGGCGCGTGCGAGCTGTGCGTGGTTGGCGCCTGGAGCCGAGATGTCGAGGCAGCCGACGCGGTGCATCAGCGACTCGCCGGTGCGCTCCTGGAGCCCTTGCCACGCTTCGTCGGCCCGGAGCGCCCAGGGGACGTAATCGGCCCCCTCGGCGTAGGCGTGCCGGAAGATGCGGGTGATACCACCATGGCTGCCGAAGGTATGGACGTGATTGAACTGCTCGAGGACGCGAACCGACTGGCTGCGCTGCGCGACTGCCCAGCCTGCCGCGGTGCCCATCGTGCCGCCGCCGAGGACGAGTACGTCGGTGTGGTGATCGTTCATGGCTTTCCCGTCATGTCATGTCTGGGGCGACGCCCGCCAGGTCGTTCAGGGTGTCGCGTGCGCACCCGCTGCGGCACGAGCCGCCGATTGAACGCATGATACTGCGGCGATCCCGAGCGGGGGAGGGCGCCGGGCCAGCAACCTCCGAGGTCATGCTCGTTCGGTCCGGCCGACACCCAGGATGTCGCACAAGACCGGTGCGGAGTCATCGCTGGCGGGTCAGTCCGCTTTCCACTCGTCGTCGCGACTCCCGTGGTGATCGACGATGCGCGTCAGCAGCGATACGAGGGTGGCTGACTCATGCTCGTCGAGCGGTTCCAGGAGACGGGCCTGGATATCGTCCATGATGGCGTCGAGCTCCCCGAGGTATGCGACACCCGCCTCGGTGATGGAGACCGAGTTTCGCCTGCGGTCGGTGGGATCCTGCGTGCGCCGGACGAGATCGTGTGCCTCGAGGTCGTTGACGATGGCGACGATGTCGCTGCGGTCGATGCCCAGGCGGCGGCCGAGAGACGCCTGGCTTGCCGACCCGAACTCCTCCAGCGCGGCAAGCAGGGCGTAGTGCGGCCGGCGAGCGCCGGTGGCGCCGAGTCGGTCCGTCACGAGGCGCGAGGCGGCGTGGGCTGCCTGGTTCAGCAGGTAGCTCGGTCGACGTCGCACGCGGTTCGGTCGCTGGGGCAGATCGTTCGTTGCCATGACTGCAGTCTACCAAAACCGTTGACACAACCCACGATTTCACATATCGTTGGAGATACCAACGTTGGTAGTGCCAACGGTATGGCGACCGCCTGATCACCGAGTCGCCGCGCAGTCATCTGGAGATGCATCATGTCGGAAACCATTCGCGCGTTTCACCTCCGTGTTCCCGATGAAGAGCTGGACGACCTGAACGACCGGCTCGCACGCGTACGCTGGCCGGATGAGCTGCCCGGAGCTGGCTGGACCTACGGCGTGCCGCTGGGCGAGCTCCGGGAACTGGTCGAGTACTGGCGTACGGGATACGACTGGCGTGCGCAGGAAGCCAGGCTCAACGACTTCCCGCAGTTCACCACCACCATCGACGGTGCCAACGTGCACTTTCTCCACGTCCGATCGCCGGAGCCCGACGCGCTGCCCCTGATCCTCACGCATGGCTGGCCAGGGTCGGTGGTCGAGTTTCTCGATGTCATCGGGCCGCTCGTGGACCCGCGTGCGCACGGCGGGGAAACGACCGATGCATTCCACGTCGTCGTTCCGTCGATACCCGGCTACGGGCTCTCGGGACCGACCGTCGAACAGGGGTGGGATGTCAACCGGATCGCGCGGGCATGGGCCGAGCTGATGCGGCGGCTGGGCTACGAGCGATACGGAGCCCAGGGCGGGGACTGGGGATCGGTGATCTCACGAGAGCTTGCGGCGGTGGCACCTGAGCGGGTGGTTGGGGTTCACCTCACCTACCTGCCCATTGCGACCAGCGACATGCCGGAGGAGCTCTCCGAGGAGGATCGGACCAGACTCGAGCACGCGAACCGCTACCGGGCGCAGCCTGCCGGGTACATGGTGATACAGTCGACGCGACCCCAGACGCTCGCCTACGCGCTCACCGATTCACCGGTCGGACAGCTGGCGTGGCATCTCGACCGTATCCACGAGTGGACGGACCCGTCCATCACACTCGACAGGGATCGCATCCTGACGAACGTGATGCTGTACTGGCTGACCCGCACAGCCGGCTCGTCCTCGCGACTGCACTTCGAGTCGTCGAGGCAACGGGGCAAGCCGCAACCGTGCCCGGTTCCCGTCGGCGTGGCGGTGTTCCCGCACGATATCGTGCTGTCCGTGCGTCCGCTGGCCGAGCGCCAGTACACGATCCTGCGGTGGTCGGAGTTCGATCGTGGCGGTCACTTCGCGGCCATGGAGGTGCCGGACCTGCTGATCGAGGACGTCCGGGCATTCTTCGGACCCTTGCGCCGGACGGCGGGGATCGATGAGGAACAGCGTCCCCGCGCGGAACCGGACGCTGACGTCGCGTGATGCCAGGTGTGGTGAACGACGCCCCGGCCCCATCGGCGTGCGCGAGGCCGTTGCCACCACGACGGGCAACGGCCTCGCGATGCGGTGTCACACAATGACCTGCGAGGTGTGCTGGCCAAGGGCTACTTGGACGACCCCATCGTCAGCCCCTGGATGAAGTAGCGCTGCAGGAACATGAACAGCAGCACGGTGGGCACCACGGCGATGAGCGTGCCCGCGAACTGGATGTTGTAGGCCTGGATGTACTCGCCGCGGAGACTGGCGAGACCGGTTGTGACTGGCTTGAGCTCATCGCGCTGGACGAGAATCAGCGCCCAGAGGTAGTCATTGAAGATCCAGGTAAACTCCAGGGTAGCCAGGGCCGCAAGGGCGGGAAGCGTCAACGGCAGGACATGCTGCCGGTAGATGCGGAACTCGCTGGCGCCGTCGATGCGCGCGGCGTCGAAGATCTCTCCCGGAATCGTGCGGATGAAATTGCGCAGCACGAAGGTGCAGAACCCGATCTGAAACGCGCCGTGGAAGATGATCAGCGCCCAGTAGGTGTCGTAGAGATTCAGCACATTCGACAGTCGGTAGACCGGCAGCATCAGGATCTGGAACGGCAGGAGCGAGCCACCCACGAAGGTGAAGTAGATGAGCAGGTTGCCCTTGAATCGGAAGCGGGCGAGGGCGAACCCGGCCATCGATGCCAGCGAGAGGCAGATGATGAGGGCCGGGATGGTGATGATGAACGAATTCGCCATGTATCGGCTGAGTCCGCCGGTCGACCACGCCTCCCGGAAGTTGCCGAGCTCGATCGACGACGGCCACGAAAACGGTCCGTTCATGGTGATGTCATCGAGGGACCGCACCGCCGTCAGCAGGGTCATGAAGATCGGGATCAGCCAGATGAACAGCAGCGGGATGATGAAGATGTAGAAGATCGCGATGCGCAGCGGTTTCCAGTTGCGTCGTTTGGTGTAGGTGACGGGTCCGGCATCGATGGTCGTGGTCGCCATGGTGGTCGCTCCCGCGTCGCGCTAGTACTCCATCTCCACGCGCAGCATGCGGCGGAGGTAGACGAAGATGAAGGCGATGCTGATCAGGGCGAGCACGGTGGCGATCGCGGCACCGTAGCCCATGTTGTAGTTGTTGAACGCCTCGATGTACATGAACTGGGCGAGCACGTTCGACTGGTTGTAGGGGCCGCCCCTCGTCATGATGTTGACGAGGTCGAACGAGCGGAGGGCGTCGATGATCGAGATCACGACGATGATCACGGTCACCGGCTGCAGCATGGGCAGCACGATGTCCCGGAACGATCGGAACGACGAGGCGCCGTCCACGCGCGCGGCTTCCACGAGCGTCTGGTCGACGTTCTTGAGCCCGGCAAGATAGAGGAGCATCACGTAACCGACCTGGCGCCACAGGGCGGCGCCGATGATCGACCAGGTGACGAGGTCGGGGTCGGCGAGGAACCCGATCGGCATGCCGTCGCGGCCGAGCCAGGCGAGCAGCTCGTTGATCATGCCGTAGGGCTGGTACATCCAGGACCACACCAGGCCGATGACGACCGAGGAGACCACCATCGGCGAGAAGAATCCAGCCTTGAAGAAGCGGGTGCCTGGCAGGTCGTTGTTGAGGATCAGCGCGAGACCGAGCCCGCAGACGATCGGGATGGTAATGAACGCCACCAGCCAGCGGATGTTGTTGTAGAACGACGTCCAGAACACGTCGTCCCGGAAGAGGCGCTCGTAGTTGGCGAGGCCGATGAACTCCTGGCGGGAGATGCCGTCGGCGTTGGTGAAGCTCATCCATACGGAGTAGAACATCGGCCCGATCACCCAGATCGAATAGAGGGTGATCGGCAGCGCCAGGAACATGTACGGCGTCAGGCGATGCCAGCTGCGCCACGCGGGTGTCCGTCGTGCCTTCGGGATGCTCTCCGCGGTCGACGTTCGTGCCGTTGTCTGTGCCATGCACGCCCCCGTTCTCGTCCGGTACGCGTCAGGGTGCGTGTAACCGGGCGCCGCTGCGACGCGGCGCCCGGTTACCGCGTTTCACTACGATTCCGCCTCGAAGACGCGCTGACGCTCGCCGTCCAGCCGGTCGAGGATGGCGTCGATGTCGTCCGGATTGTTCCAGAACTCGACGAAGGCGGCCATGCCGCGCTCGGCCATGTCCGGGTGCGTGTCGCGGTCGTAGAACTGGGCGATGTAGTCCGACTCCTGCAGCATCTCGACGCCGCGGCGGGTGATGTCGTCGTAGAGGTCGAGCGACACGTCCTTGTGGACGGCCGGAGAGCCTCCCTGCTCGACGAGCCAGGTCTGCGCTTCGGCGCCGCCGAGGAAGGTCAGCAGCTCGAGCGCGCCGTCGGGGTTCGGCGCCTTGGCGGCGGCGAAAAAGCCATCGGTCGGGGCGTCCTCACCGACGGGAATCCCCTCGTCCATGATCGGGAAGCGGAAGAAGTCGAGATCGTCCTCGAGATCGTCGGGGAACTGGTCGACGATGAAGCGGCCCATCAGGTAGAGCCCGGCGTCGCCCTGTGCGAAAGGCGTCACGGCGTCCTGCCAGCTGTACGCCTCGGGCTGGGGCAGGAACGCCTCGCGATCGAGCAGCTCGCGCCAGCGGGCGAAGGTGTCCTTGACCTCCTGCGAGTTGTAGGCGACTTCGCCGTCCATCAGCTGGATGTGGAACTCCGGTCCGTTCTGGCGCATGTTGAGGTAATCGAACCATCCGGCGGCCGTCCACGGTGCCAGCGTGCCGATGCTGATGGGCACCTTGTCCGCTTCCTTGAGCGCATCGACCAGCGTGAGGAACTGGTCCCACGTCTCGGGGATCTCCAGCCCGAGCTCCTCGAACATGCTGGGCCGGTACCAGATGGCCCAGTGGTAATAGGAGGTTGGCACGAAGTAGTAGCTGCCGTCGCTCCCCTTGGAGACGGCCAGGATGCCCTCGGAGTACGACTCCTCCCATCCGTTCTCGGCATAGAGGTCGTCCAATGGCATCAGCAGGTTGTTGTTGGAGAAGAACCGCATGCGGTTTCCGGCGAACCAGGTGAGCACGTCGGGCGGGTTGTCGGACGCGAGGTAGGTGCGGATCGCCTGCTTGAATGCCTCGTGCTCGGTGGTGTTGACCTCGACCGTGTATCCGCTGTCGCCCTCGTTGAAGATCTCGACCACACCCTCCATCCGGGCGCGTGGCTCCGGGTCGCTGGAGTAGGAGGCGAGGTTGATCGTGCCACCATCCTGAGCGAGCGCGGCGAGCTCGGAGGCGGTGAAGAGTCCGGCGAGGGCGGGAATCGAGACACCGAGCGCGGCGCCTCGTGCGGCGAGCTGTCGGCGCGTATGAAGCGACTGCATCAGTTTCGACGAAGAGCTGCTCATGCGTTCCTCCTGCGATTGATACGTGTCGTTGCCCGTACAGCGCGATGCGAATACACGCGGGTGGTCAGACCCCGGCTGGAGTTGTCCCCGGGTGAATCTGCGGTTCTTGTACGTGTAGGGAAGTGTGCCCGCGTTCGTGACAGGCGTCAACTCGCCTGCTGCCATGGTCGCTCCGGCTGCGATCCGCGGCGGGAAGGTTCGGGCCCGCGAGGTCACACAGGATTGGTGGGCGCGGTGCTTGCCGAAGGCGCGGCTCAGCCCGGAGCGGCGGTGTCCTGCCATGACTCGAGCTGCCGGCAGGCGGCTTCGTACCCGGCCTGGATCACGTCCTTGTAGGCCGCGAAGTCGAGCGTGCCGAAGGCGTCGACCTGCGGAATGATCGTGTGGTCCGCGAGCTTCGCACTCTCGCCCAGATTGTAGGTGCCGCTCAGCGACGAGGAACGCAGGATCGTCGCCGCCACGCCGGGCAACTGGTCGGCCTTCTCCCACGGCAGCAGCCGGCGCCGCAGCACACTCCAGCCGGAAATCGCCGGTCCGACATCGACCCCACTGGCAATGTCTCCCGCCTGACTGACGCTGACGGCCACCAGCGTGCCACTTCGGTAGATGTCGCGGGCGAGATCGGTGGGCAGGTTGTTCAGATATGCGCCATCGATGAGCAGCTCGTCCTCCTCGGGCACCGGCGGGAGGAAACCGGGAAGCGAGATGCTGGCCCGGACCGCCCGCCACAGCGGGCCCTTGCGATGGATGACGGGTCGGGCATGGCTGAGGCTGCTCGAGACGCAGAAAAACGTCCGCCAGAGATCTTCGATACTGGCTCCGTCGTAGACGGTCTGGAGCATCGTGGTGATCTTGTTGCCGGCGATGATCGAAACCAGCGGCAGCGTGTAGTCGAACAGCTGCCTGGGCGATCCCCATTTGCTCGCCTGGACCTCGATCTCGCGCCAGTCGAGTCCGGCCATGTGGGCACCACCGATCAGCGCGCCCATGCTGGTACCGGCAATTGCATCGATGGGGATACCCGATTCGGTGAAGGCGCGAATCACGCCTACGTGGGCCCAGCCGCGCGCGCCTCCACCGCCGAGCACCAGGTCGACCCCATTTCCGGTCAGGCGTCGGGCGAGTCGGGCGAGACCAGGCTCGTCACCGTCCCGAAGGTGGTGGTGCATGCGGACGTGCCAGCGCTGCAACCATGCGATCGTGCCGGTCGGTCGGATTGTCGAGGCAGGGTGGAGCAGGAGCAGGTCGATCGGTACCGCCTGCGCGTTGCGAACGATCGCATCCTCGATGAGATCCACGTCACCAGGTGGGGTCCCGCGGCCGACCAGCAGGACGTGGTCGGCCTGCCGCAGACAGCGGCGCGTCCACGGGGTTATGTTGGGATCCGCCTGGTACACAACGTATCGGTGATCGAGCTCGATCTCGTTGAGCCGGGCACCGAGGGCCTCGGTGCCGGAATCCTCGTCGAGAACGGCTGACGCCTCGTGGCCGAGCAGGTTCGACAGGCGCTCGCGGTCGAGGTGCAGTGCGTCGCCGTGCGTGGCGAGTGCCCTGGCTAGGTCGCGCGCGGTCACATCGATCGCCACGTCGCCGACAGGGACGAGGGTGAAGGTCGTCACCTGCTGCCCGTTGGGACGTCGCTGGAATGCCTCGCGGAGTCGATGTACCACGTCGTGGGTGGTGCGGGTGAGCAGACGTGGATGGTCGTTCGACAGCCGCTCGAAGGCGTGGCGACCGAGCCTGACCAGGCGAGCGTCGCGGACCGCCGTGGCGGATGTCGATCGAGGCTGCCCGGTGAGCATCTCGAGCTCTCCGAGCGTGCCACCGCGGCGAGCCTCGCCGATTGTGCGCGGCTGTCCACGGTCATCGGCCTCGTCGATCCGAATCCGGCCGGACAGCACCACGTACATGGAGCCGCCGTCATCGCCGGCCGTGAAGACCGTTCTTCCCTTGGGTGTGTCGAGGAGCTCGGATTCCCGCTCTATGGCAGCGAGCAGCGACGCCACATCCGCGTCGGTCTCGTCACCAGTGTTTCTGTGGACGAGCAGGTGCGCGATCATCGCGGGTCCTGTCACCTGGGCCGCCTGGCGGAGGTACTCCACCTCGGTGTCGCGCAGGCGCTTGCGCTCGAGACACGATCCGATGCGTGCCCGCAGGAGCACCGTGTCGATCGGCTTGGGCAGGTAATCGTCGGCACCCATCTCGATGCAGCGCACGGCGGCGGAGACATCGTCCAGGGCCGAGAGCATGATCACGGGCAATTCTCGCAGCGCGGGATCCGCCTTGAGTCGGCTCAGCACCTCGAACCCGTCCATCTCCGGCATCATGACATCGAGCAGGAGAATGTCGAACGTTCGGTCGCGCAGCAACGAGAGTGCCTCACGACCGCCGGCCGCGACCTCGACCGTGTGTCCGAGACGTTGCAGCAGGCGGGAGAGCAGCTCTCGATTCTGGCGGTTGTCGTCGACAACGAGGATGACCCCGAGGGTGTCTGCCTTGTGGCTATCGGGCGGTGGTGACTCCACCGTGATGCCAGGGTCTGCGCCCTGGTGGGACGTTCGCTCGAGCGAACCGGAAACGAGGGTCAGGAGCGTGGTGGCGGCATTCCGCACCACCGCGAGATCACCCGCCGCATCGTCATCCCCGCGGTCCTGAGCCGCAGCATCGAGCACATCGCAGTGCTGATGGATCACCTCGACCAGCTCGCGTATGCGCGCGACGTGCATCTCCGGTCGCTCGTTCAGTCGCAGCGTTTCCACCAGATCACCGATAGGCTCCAGGAGCTCGCGACCGGCGTCGCGGACGTCCCCAAGGCGCGCGAGCCATGACGGATCGTGGTCGGCTCCCTCTTCGAGGAGCAGCTCGGTATAGCCGAGCAGATGGTTGACCGGTGTGCGGAGCTCGTGTCGAAGTCGACGCAGCACGTCGTCGCTCGCCGCCAAGCCATCGACCGAGAAATGTGGCGACGTCGTGTTCACGACGGCATCGCCGGCAGCAGCGCCGCCATCTTGTCGAGAAGCCTTGGCAGCTCGACGGGCTTCGTGTCGTAGTCGTCGCAGCCTGCCTGCAGGGCGCGCTCGCGATCGCCGGCCATCGCGTGCGCCGTGAGCGCAATGATGGGTATGGCGTGGGTGGCCGCATCGGCCTTCAGGCGGCGGGCCACCTCCCAACCGTCGAGACCAGGCAGACTCATGTCGAGCAGGATCAGATCCGGCTGGGCTTCGCTCGCCAGGCGCACGCCCTCGATGCCATCCTCTGCGACGACGATGTCGAATCCCCGCCGCGTGAGGCGGCGGGATAGCATGTCGCGGTTCATCTCATTATCCTCAACCAGCAAGACCCTGGGCACGACTCTCTCCTGTGACACGTGATGCGTTCCTCAGCCTCGTCCCGTCGGTGTCTGCGATCGATACCCTGGCCAGCACCTCGGCAACGAGTGCCTGGCGCCCGGAGGGACCCTTCTCGACCACAACGTGATCGACCTGAGCCAGCGCGCGACGGTCCTGTTGATCCAGATCCTTGACGGTGAGCACCACCACCGGGATCGAGCGCAGGTCGGCCCGGTCGGCGAGGTGCGACACCAGTTCCAGGCCGTTCATCTCGGGCATGAGCAGATCGAGCACGATCAGGGCAGGACGTTCCCTGGCGATCAACTCCACCGCCACGCGGCCGTTTTCCGCCTCGCGCACCTCCAGCCCTTCCTCCTCCAGGATGCGCCGGATCAGCTCGCGGTTGGCTGCGTCGTCCTCCACCAGCAGGATGCTCCCGCGATTGTCCCCGGACATCGGTTTCGGCGGCATCGACGGCTCGGGGGAGCTGACGGTGGGTATGGCCCCATTCGCGCTCGTCGTCGATGCCGCCGGCGTGTTCGCTGGCAGGGAGATCGTGAAGGTGGAACCCTGACCTGGCTCACTGGAGACGGTGACGTTGCCGCCCATCATCTCGCTGAAGCGACGCGTGAGCGCGAGTCCGAGACCGGTGCCACCGTATTTCCTCGTCGTCGACGCGTCGGCCTGCGAGAACGGCTGGAAGAGCCTGCCGAGCTGCTCGGTGGTCATGCCGATACCGGTGTCCGCCACGCGGAAGACGACGCTGTCGCCGGCAACGCTACCGGTCTCCCGCGACACCGCGAGCGTGATGGTGCCGCGCTCGGTGAACTTGGCCGCGTTGCTCAGCAGGTTGAAGAGCGCCTGGCGAACCTTGGTCAGGTCCGCGTGCATCTCGCCGGGGCTATCGCATTCGACGTTGAGTATGTTGTGCCGCTGCTGGACGAGCGGGCGGATGGTGGCCACGACCTCGTCGACCATCGCCGAGACGTCGAACGTTTCCAGATAGAGCTCCATCTTTCCGGCCTCGATCTTGGAAAGGTCGAGCACGTCGTTGATGAGCCCGAGCAGGTGCTTGCCCGCGCCGTGGATACGCTCCAGATCCGGAATGAAGGATTCCTGGCCGAGGTCCTCCGCCTCCTCCTGGAGCATCTCGCTGTAGCCGATGATGGCGTTGAGTGGCGTGCGGAGCTCATGGCTCATGTTGGCGAGGAAGGCACTCTTCGCCTCGTTGGCGCTCTCGGCGGCCTCGCGGGCCTGCTGGGCGACGATCGTTGCCTGTGCCAGCTCGGCGGTGCGCTCGGCGACACGATCCTCGAGCTGCTGGTAGAGCTGCACGCTCTCGATGGCGGTGGCGATCTCGCCCCCGATCGTAAAGAGGAGGGGCTCGTCAGCCGGTGCGAGGATGCGACCCGATGCGGCGTTGTCGATGCCGAGCACGCCGAAGGCGCGTCCCTTCGTGACGAGCGGCGTCAGCATCACCTCGTCGGCCCGGAGCGTGGCGGCGAGGTCGGGATCGTGACGCTCGAGGTCGTGGACGATCATCGGCTGGCTCGACCGGAGCGCCTGGGCCAGCGATGACGAGTCGTCCGAGACGGCGACACGAAGCGATGCGATCCGTCGGTGCCCATCATCGGCGCCGCCCGCACTCCAGCCCCGGGAGAGTGTGGTGCCATCGTCACCGAGAAGGACGACGAACGCGCGCTCGACGTGGAGCCGCTCCACCACGGTTCGCAGGCTGATGTCGAAGAGATCGGTGAGGTTGTGGGTCGAGTTGACCGCCTGCGCCACCTCGTGGAGTGCCGTCAGCTCGGACACCCGCTGGTTCAGCTCCAGGTTGGCGAGCTGCAGCTCGGCGCGGGCATTCTCGCTGCGGTCGTACTCGGCCTCGGAGAGGTCTCGCTGCTCGCGGAGCATGCTGTCGAGGCGATCCCGGTCGCTCCGCAGGTCACGATGCAGGCCGGCGAGCCAAGCACCGGCGAGGACAAGGGGGGGCGCGGTCCATGCAAGCGTGTTCGACACCGGTATGTTCAGGACGAGCGCCGCGACGAGGAGCGCGGCCGCGACCCCGCCGATGGCAGCCCACCGACTGGCGACCTGCTTCTTGTGTTCGGGCTGCCAGGTGAACTCCCACTCACAGTAGTCGGCGCCGTCCGCCTGGCAGCTAATCTCCCTGACCTTGCCCGGCTCCAGCCCGAACATGACCCTGGGTGCCGAGGCGAAGGTGCCCTGGTAGGCCTGGCAGGCATAGCGAATGTAGGCGAGGCGGTGCTGCGGAGGCACCCGCTCCACATGCCCGGCGCCGTACCAGCGGATGACCGCCGAGCTCGGGGTGGTGGAGACGACGCGCAAGTCGGTATTGACGTATTTGGACGTCAGGCGTGGGAGGACACCGAAGGTGCGCTGCACGCCGAGCGGCCGGGCGATGTGTACGAGGGCGGGCGGGATACTGCGCTGTCCCTGGTTGAAGTAGAAGTCCGGATCGCCGGAGATGACGCGGCAATAGTCGGCGACGAACAGGCGGAACTCGTAGGAGTAGTTGTTGCTCTCATCGAGGAGATAGCCGACGGTGACATGGTATCGGTCATCGTCGATCGCCTCGTTGAGCATGTCGACGAGCTGAGCCAGCGCCTCCGCCTGGGCGGCCGATACCCGGGCCTCGCGCTGCGATTCGGGAAGGTCTGCGGGCAGCCGGGCCAGCGTTCGGCTGCGAACGATCTCGTTGAGATGCTGGATCGCGCCCGCGATGAGGCGCCCGGTACCGTCGCGGATCGGGCGCCCCTCGTCGTCCACCCCGAACGGCCGGCCGCCGAGGCGCCGGAGGTTGGTGGTGAGGGGTGTGGTCGCCGGGAAGGCGGGCGCCATGTCGCCGTCTGCCAAAATCTGCGTGCTCCTGTATGGACCTGCCGTCGATGTGCATTGCTGCGGCGAGACGGCGATGGCCGGGCACCGAGTGTCCGACCGCGACCGGACACCGCGGCTGCGTGAACCCAGCATGGCGTCCGACGCCGACCGCGGGCAGACGAATCGGCATCTCGCCGGGGACCCTGCCCGATGCCTCGCGGAACCGGGACGCTACATGGCCTGAGCACGTCAGGCTTGACTTGCGACAGCTATGACAACGATTCCTGAATTGACTATACGGATTGGCCAAAAGGTGTCAAGTCGAGGGTTGAGAAACGTGACGATGCGGTTGCGAATTCCGCGATCGAAGCGATTGGTGTGCCAGACAGGCGGAGGCGCCGTCGAGCTGATCGCTCGACGGCGCCTCCGCCTGCCGTGTCGTCATCGAAGGCATCCGGGGCAGTCCATCACCCGGACGGAGAAGGTTAGCGGAAGCCCTCGGTGACGGCGTTCTTGCGATCGTACCAGGGAAGGTCCTCGATCGGGTCCTGGTTGCCGAAGATGCGGGCGGGACGGTTCACTGGCGCGGCCCATCGAACGGCGTTGCCGATCACCTTGCGGATCTCCGGGTTGTAGTAGGTCGGGTAGGTCTCGTGACCCGGACGGAAGTAGAAAACCTTGCCGGCACCGCGGTTGTAGCAGGCTCCACTGCGGAACACCTCGCCACCCTGGAACCAGCTCACGAAGATGAGCTCGTCCGGCTGCGGGATGTCGAAGTGCTCCCCGTACATCTCCTCCTTCTCGAGCTCGATGTACTCGCCGATGCCCTCGACGATCGGGTGGCCAGGACGCACGACCCAGAGGCGCTCCTTCTCGTCGGCCTCGCGCCACTTGAGGTCACAGGTGGTGCCCATGAGCGACTTGAAGATCTTCGAGAAATGGCCGGAGTGGAGGACGATCAGGCCGGCGCCGTTCAGGACGCGGGTCTTGACGCGCTCGACGATCGCATCGTCCACCTCGCCATGCGCCATGTGTCCCCACCAGATGAAGACGTCGGTATTGTCGACGACCTCCTGGGTGAGACCGTGCTCCGGCTCATCGAGGGTGGCGGTGCGGGCGGTGATGCCGTCGATCTCGTTCAGGCCCTCGGCAATCGCACCGTGGATGCCATCGGGGTAGATCTGCCCGATCTCCTCGTCGTTTCGCTCGTGGCGGAACTCGTTCCAGACGGTTACGCGGATCTCCTGCGCCATGTGTCGTCCTTTCGTGATCTGGGGTGGGGGTGTCCCCATCCCAGCGTTCTAGTCGGCAGCAGACGGCTCCGGTGTCGCAAGCTCGTCGATCATGATCTCGCGGCCGAGCGCGGCCGAACGATAGATCGCCTCGATGACACGCACCCGGTCCAGTCCCTCCTGTCCGTCGGGGGAGAGGGGGGCACCATCGAGGATCGCGTCGACGAACCTCGAGCAGATGTAGCTGTGACCGAAACGTGACTCCAGCCTTGGGGTCGAGTCCGTCGCGACCCCGGCAACGTCGCTGAACAGCTGCAGCGTGCCGACGTCAGCGTAATCCTTCGAATGGATCCTGGCGCCGCCCTGGCTGCCATAGAGCTGCACGCCGAACTCGTCGGTCATCTCGGTATACGCTGCCCAGGCCGCCTCGAGGAGCAGCGTGCCGCCATTGTCGAGTCGAAGGAAGGCCGTGGCAAGATCCTCGACCTCGTAGGTGTTCGAGCCACCGGTGCGCGGGCCCATGGTGCCGGGCCAGTTGCCCTTGCCCTGGCTCCCGATGCGGTCGTACGTGGCGGCCGTCACGCTGGTGATCTTGGGATTGCCCATCATGTACAGCGCCATGTCGAGCACGTGGACACCCAGGTCGATGAGCGGTCCGCCACCGGCCGCCTGCTTGTTGGTGAACCAGCTGCCCCAGCCGGGGATGCCGCTGCGTCGCATCCAGTACGCCTTGGCGTAATAGATGTCGCCCATCTCGCCCGTGTCGACGAGCTCCTTGACGATCTGGACGTCGTGTCGCCAACGGCGCTGGAAGGCGATGCCGAGCAGCCTGTTGTGCTGCTTCGCGGCGGCCACCATCTGCTCGCCGTCGGCAACCGTGCCGGCCAGTGGCTTCTCCACCAGCACGTGCTTGCCCGCCTCGAATGCGGCCCTCGACACCGGCAGGTGGAGGTTGTTGGGCACGACCACGCTGACCGCATCGATGTCGTGATCGCTCAGCAGGTCCTGATAGTCGGTGTAGACGCGAGGGATGTCGTATTCCTTCGCGAGTCTCGCGCAACGGTCGGTATCGAGCCCGGCGAGGGCGACGATCTTGACGCGCGGATCCTCCGAATACCCGCGGAGGTGGAACACGCCTGCCCCACAACCGATCACACCGACCCGAATGACCTTTTCCTCTGACATGTCGCGTTCCTTGCTCGGTGCCTTCCCGAATCCGGAGGCATGCGCTGTCCCTGTCGTTCGCCGGGAACGTCCCGGCGAGATTTTCGTGGGGAGTGTGCCACGGCGTGGCGCCTATTGCGAGAGCTCGTCCAGGCTGTCCCTTTCGCCGAGCAAGGTGACCATCACCACCTCGGGAGGGCAGTTGAGCCGGACGGGCGGCCGGTACATGCCGATGCCACTGGAGACGTAGAGCGGCATTCCCTGGACGTCGTAGCGGCCGAGCTGATAGCGCTTGCCGAGCACGGGCGCGGCGGCACCGGCGATGCCTGGCAGGCGAATCTGGCCGCCGTGGGTGTGGCCGGAAAGCATGAAGAGCGGGTCGTACGGGACCACACGCTCGGCGCGGTCGGGCTCGTGCCAGAGCGCAACGGTCGGGGCGTCGGCAGGTATGTTGCCGAACGCCTTCGGCAGGTCCGGACGGCCGAGGACCGCATCGTCGATGCCGACCAGCCAGAGCGATCCCTTTTCCGTCTTCACCTCCGCCGACTCGTTGACCAGGACGGTGATGTTCGCCTTCTCGAGCGCCTCGATGACACGCTCTGGCGTGTTCGCGACGTCGTGGTTGCCGAGGATCGCCCAGGTGCCGATCCGGGCGGTCGCGGCCATGTCCTCGAGGGTCGCGATCGAGGGGTCGATGAAGCGTGGTGACTCGGATACGTAGTCGCCACCGAGGACGAGGATGTCGGGGCGGGCCTTGCGGAGGAACTCGAGCGTCGGTCGGAGATGCTCGGTCTTGAAGTGCGGACCGATGTGGGTGTCCGAGACGAAGGCGATGGTGACGCCGTCGAGATGGGCATGGCGTCGGGGCAGCGGCATGATCACGTGGGTCAGCCTGGTCTCGAACGGATAGACGAACCGAGCCCGGTAGGCGATGACCGCGCCGATCGCGGCGAGTATCGCGGTGAGGATGCCGATGAGTCGTGCTGCTGTGATCGTCATATCGATCCGATGAGGGTAGCGGCCAGGTAGCCGGCGGATATCAGGAGTCCGAACTGCATGTGCAGCCCGGCCGAGCGACGCACGTAGGGGTTCAGCTCCAGCGGCGTGTCGGCTGCCGGGAAGGTACGGGCGAGGCGCATCGCCTTCGGGAGCACGAGTGCGGACACCGTGATCGGCCAGGTGGCCGGGTTGCGCAGGATCAGCCACACCACCAGCAGCCACGGTAGCAGCACCAGTGCCTGATACTCGAGGTTTGCGAACCAGCGAGGCAGCAGATTGGCGAGCGTGCGCTTGCGATGCTGGCGGTCGACCTCGCGGTCCCGCACGTTGTTGGCGTGCAGGATGGCGGTGGTGAGGAAGCCGATGGCGACGCTGAGCAGAACCGCGTCGGTGGTGACCTCGCCGGTATGGACGTAGTAGGTCCCGCAGACCATCCCGACGCCCATGGCGAGAAAGACAGTCACCTCACCGAGGGCCCAGTAGGCGAGCGGGAAGGGACCGCCCGTGTAGAGATAGGCAGCAGCGGCACTGAGCAGGGCCAGTACGATGATCGGTGTGCCGATCTCGATCATGATGGGCAGCGCCGCCACGAGCGCGACCGCGAACGACACGATGATGCCGATCCCGATCTCCCGTCGCGTGAGCCACCCATTCTGGAGCACGCCGGCCTGGCCGATCACCTGCTTCCTGTCGACGCCGGTCTCGTCGTCGTAGTAGTCGTTGGCAAGATTGCAGCCGGCGTGAGTCGCCATCGAGGCAATCAGCATGAGCAGCAGGTCGGGCACGTCCAGCCGGTCGTCGAAAAGCGCCAGCATCGAGGCGGCGATGACCGGCACGGTCGACGTTGTGAACGAGAATGGCCGGATCGCCAGGAACCAGACCTTCCAGAGCGGCGGCCGGGGGACGGCTGACGCGGTGGGTGAGGGGGCGGCGAGGCTCATCGGTGAACACCCTCTTGCACGACCAACGGCTCCCGAGCGATCGACAACGCGCCAGGCAGGTCGAGGTGCCGGCGAGGCGTTCGCGCGGTGCCCATGGCGCAGCTGCCGGTGATGGCGAACTGGCACAGGTTGGAGCCGAAATCGGCAATCATCAGTCGGCCACCCTCCAGGGCATGAACAGACGCTCGCAGACGTTGACGAGCAGCGACAGCAGCCAGCCCATGATGCCGGTGATGATGAGACCGACCATCATCTTCTTGACCGAGAGGATCGTCCAGCTCTGCCAGATCATGGCGCCGATCCCGCCCTGGGAGACGGTCAGGAACTCGGTGCCGACGATGACGATCAGGGCGAAGCCCATCGCGAGCCGGAGCCCGGTGAAGATGCTTGGCAGGGCGCCCGGGAGCGCGACCGTGGTGAACAGCTCCAGACGGGAGGCGCCGAGGTTCCGGGCGACGTCCCTGAAGGTTCGGTCGATCTCCAGCACCCCGCTCATCGTGTTCAGCACGACCAGGAAGAAGATCGACAGCGCCACGATGACGAACTTGGAGGTCTCACCGATGCCGAACACGATCATGACCAGTGGCAGGATGGCGATCTTGGGGATCGCGTAGAGTGCCGCGGCGAGAGGCATCAGGAAGACACGTATCGGCCAGAAGAGCCCCATGGCGAGCCCGAGGATCACACCTGGGATCGCCCCGAGGGCGAAGCCTCCGAGGATGCGGACCGTGCTGAGCCAGATGTCGCCGAGAAGGTCGTCCTCGGTCAGCATCTCGATGAAGGTGCCCCACAGGCTGGTCGGGGCGGGCCAGTAGATCGGGTTGATCAGCTCCGACCGGGAGAGCGCCTCCCAGATCCCCAGCAATACGAGGGGGGCGAGGATGGTGAGCGTCACCTCGGCGGTGCGGCGCTGGGCGGTCATGGCGCCAGGTCCTCCTGCTGCGCACGGGCCGCGTTGACCTCGGTGCGGAGGATATCCCACGTTCGGCCGAAGAGCTCTGCGAACTTCGGATCCTTGCGAACCTCGGTGAGCACGCGGGGCCGGCGGAAGGGAACCTCGAAAATGGATCGCACCGTGCCCGGTTGGGCACTCATCACCACGATCGTGTCCGCAAGCAGCAGCGCTTCGTCGAGCGAGTGGGTGACGAAGATGACCGTCTTGCCGGTGCGCTCCCAGATCCTGAGCAGTTCCTCCTGCAGCAGCATGCGGGTCTGCTCGTCGAGGGCGCCGAACGGCTCATCCATCAGAAGGATGTCTGGATCGACCGCCAGCGCGCGGGCGATCGCCACGCGCTGACGCATGCCCTCCGAGACCTGATGCGGGTATGCCCGTGCGAACCTGAGGAGACCGACCAGCTGCAGCAGCTCGTCGGCTCGAGCATTGCGGGCAGCGCGCGAGAGGCCGCGCAGCCGGAGACCATAGGCCACATTCTGGCGCAGGGTGAGCCAGGGAAAAAGCGAGCGCCCCTGAAAGACGAGTGCGTTGGTTGGGGTACCCGTGTCAGCGCGACCGCTGCCGAACACCAGTTCGCCGCTGGTGGGCACCTCGAGCCCGGCAATCATGCGAAGCAGGGTCGACTTGCCGCAGCCGCTCGGGCCGACGATGACGTTGAAGCTGCCCGCCGGGAACGAGAGGGTGACATCGCGGACGGCGTCGACCGGACCTCGCGCGGTTGCGAATTGCTTGCCGACGTGGTTCGCGGCGACGATGGCATCGCTGCCGTGGTGCGGAAAAACGGTACTGGCGCCGTCGATGGTCGGGATGGCGGAGTCAGTCATGGTCCGAGCCTAGCCGTCTCCCAGTCGTTCGCGCGCACCCTCGACGAATGTGGTATCGACCATGGTGGCGGGATCGAGATCCCGGTCGTACTCGAGCAGCCCCCGCTCACGGAAGAAGGTCTGCAGGAAGGCGAGCGTCTCCAGATCGATCGCGCCCTCGTCCTGATACACGGGCTTGATGGACTCGGCGACGAGGGATGGTGGCACGCCGGTGTACTTCTCGATGATGGCGAGGTTGACCGGGTCGTTGAAGTTCTCGTTGAGGTCCCGGCTGGCGCGGAGGTAGGCGGTCACGAGACCGGTGGCTGCCTCCGGGTTCTCCTGCAGGAACTGGTCGTTGGCGAAGATGGCGGTCACCTGATACTGCTCGACATCGAACTCCGACGCGATGCGGACCGCGATACCGTCGTTCTCGGCCTGGGTTGCCAGCGGCTCGCCGATGATCGCGGCATCGAGAGCACCGCTGTCCAGGGCCGCCACGGCATCTGGGAAGGCCATGTACTGGAGGTCGATGTCCTCGATCGTCAGGCCGTCGGTGCGGAGGGCGACGTCGAGCCACAGCTCGGTCGCGCCCGGGGAGTTGACAGCGACCTTCCTGCCCTCAAGATCGCTGACCCGGGTGATGTCGCCGTTCTCGCACGCCTTCTTCGAGATCATGAGGGGCGAGGCGACCGGCGAGGCCTCCATGTGGCCCGGCGCGATGATGGTGACCGGCAGATCCTGTGCGGCGGCGTTCCAGTAGGCGGGGCCGATGCCGCCGAGACCGGCGTCGAACTGGCCGGTTGCCGTCAGCACGACCATGTCGGAGCCACCGGGCAGCGCTTCGAGGGTGACATCGAGGCCCTCCTCGGCGAAGTAGCCCTTTTCATACGCGACGAACATGGGCGCGAAGATCGAGACGGGGGTGTAGCCGATGGTGACGTCGAGCGCATCCTCGGGCACCTCGAATGCCGGGATCTCGACGGAATCCGGAATCGGCTCGGCCGGTGTGGCCTTCGGGATCGGCTCGCAGCTCAGCGTGGATTGCGCGGCCGCCGGGGCGACGCTGACGATCGGCAGGAGAGCGATCAGCAGCGAGACGAGCACCGCGATCGACACGCCTTGGGACCCGACAGTGGCACGACCTTGCATGGAGTGTTCCTCGAGGGATGTGAGGCGCCGGCGCTCGAAGCTGGGATACGCCACGCCGCTACGGCTGGCGAAACGAGGTGGTTCCGCCGTCAACTACAGGAAGTATACGACCCGACATGGCAACCGGCAGGTGAGCCCGATACCGCTGTCGCGGCAGGCATGCGCGCATCAATCCTCGTAGGTGATCACGCTGACGTTGCCATCACCCTCGATGTGGGCTGCCTTGACCATCGAGATGTCCTCGATGCCTTCCTCGCGCAGCTGGGCCATCAGCTCCTCCCTGGTCAGGAACTCCTTCCGCATGTTGCGGGGAATCATCTTGCCGTCCCTGATCACCGGCAGCGGCGGTGGGGAGGTGAGGCGCTGAAGTGCCGGGACGTACCATGACAGCGAGTTGAGCGCGTAGTTCCACCCGATGACGGTGAGGATGATCACGATTCCGTTCGTGACAGAGGTGGAACCGCCCGTCATGGAGTCCGAGGCACCGTTGGCGACGAGCAGCACGAAGATGAAGTCGAGCATGGACAGCTCTCCCGCTGTTCGACGCAGGGTGCCTCGCATGACGAGGAAGACGAAGAAATAGAGGAACGTTCCCCGAAGAAACGATTCGAGCAACGGGATATCGGGCTTGAGGACAGCCTGCCACTCAACTCCTGCCACGTCCACTGCACTTCACCTCCACGCCGGTTGGGGACCTCGGGTCATGCAGCCGTGCCGGGCTGCTGGTACGGGCAGCGACCCCGGAACCGCGATGCGCCGGACAGGCCGAAAAACGAAGTCGGACCGGCACCAGCCGGTCCGACGAAACTGTACATCCTGAGAGGCGCCTCGCACCGGGGCGGTTGGCTCAGTCGGCGGCGTCGGGGGCGGCCTGGGTGATCTGTCTCACGCCGAGGAGCTTCAGCTCTTCGGAGAAGTGACAGGCGGCGAAGTGTCCCGGCGTGATCTCTCGCAGCGGTGGCTCCTCGGTCTTGCAGCGGTCCCTGGCATACCGGCACCGTGGATGAAAGTAGCATCCCGAGGGCGGGTTGATGGGATCGGCGACCTCTCCCTGCGGCTTGATCCGGTTGCGCCGGTTGCGCATCCGTGGGTCCGGCACCGGCACCGCCGACAGCAGCACCTCGGTGTACGGGTGCTGCGGATGGGCGAAGAGGTCGCCGGTCGGAGCGAGCTCGATGATCTTGCCGACATACATCACCGCCACGCGGTCGCAGATGTGCTCGATCACGCTGAGGTCATGTGAGATGAACAGGTAGGTCAGGTCGAACTCCTGCTGCAGGTCGTTCAGCAGGTTCAGGATCTGCGCCCGCACGGACACGTCGAGCGCCGAGACCGCCTCGTCGAGGACCACCAGCTCCGGGTTGAGGATCAGGGCCCGGGCGATGCTGATGCGCTGGCGCTCACCGCCGGAGAAGGCGTGCGGGTAGCGCCGCATGTACTCGGGGCGGAGCCCGACCCGCGCCAGCATGTCGGCGATCCTGTGCTCCTGCTCGCGTCGCGAGCCGATCCTGAACGCCTTGAGGGGTTCGCCGACGGTCTGCATCACCGTCATGCGCGGATTGAGTGACGAGAACGGGTCCTGGAAGACCATGCGGATCTTCTCGCGATACGGCTTGAGCTGCCGGCGGTTGAGCGTGCGCAGGTCCACCGTGCGCCCATCCTCGCCGAGGTAGTTGATCGCTCCGCCGGTCGGGTCGATGGCGCGCACGATGCTGCGGCCCGTCGTGGTCTTGCCGCAGCCACTCTCTCCGACGAGGCCAAGCGTCTCGCCCTTGTAGATGGAGAACGAGACATTGTCGACCGCCTTGACGGTATGGCGTGCCCGGCGCAGCAGGCCCCCGCCGAGCGGGAAATGCACCTGCAGGCGGTCGACCTCCAGCAACGTTCCCTGCTGCGGGGACGGTGGGTCAGTTCGCTGTGCCATGCGTCTCTCCGTAGGCTTCGGCGACCGGATCCTCCACGGCGTGGATGCGTCGCGATTGTTCGGTATCGAGATAGTCGGGCTCGTAGAGCAGGCAGCGCACGTCGCGACGGTAGCCCAGATCGGTCGTGGGTGGCAGGATGCGGTCACAGATGCCCGGCATCGCGAAGTCACATCGGGTGTTGAACGGGCAGCCGGGCGGGCGGTTGTACGGATCCGGCACCATGCCGCGGATCGAGTCGAGTCGTTCACGCGTCGCCTGGCCCAGCCGCGGTATCGATCGGAGCAGGGCCCGCGTGTACGGGTGCCTTGGCTCGTGGAAGATCTGGTCGACATTGCCGCGCTCAGCCACGATGCCGAGATACATCACCGCCACCTCATCGGCGATCTCGGCGACGACGCCGAGGTCGTGGGTGATGAAGATCATCGCCATGCCGAACTCGTCCTGGAGCTGCTTCATCAGCTCCAGGATCTGTGCCTGGGTGGTGACATCGAGCGCCGTGGTGGGCTCGTCGGCGATGAGCAGCTGCGGGTTGTTGGAGAGCGCCATGGCGATCATCGCGCGCTGGCGCAGACCGCCGCTGAGCTGGAAGGGGTAGGCGTCGAAGCGATCCTCGGCGCGCGGCACCCCAACCTTGCGCAGCATCTCGATCGAGTGCTGGCGGGCTTCCTCCTTCGTCATCGTCGAATGCAGGAGCACGTTTTCGGCGATCTGGCTGCCGATGGTATGAACCGGGCTGAACGATGTCATCGGCTCCTGGAAGATCATGGAGATCTCCTTGCCGCGGATGTCCCGGATCGCGCGTCCCTTTGGGTCGAGCTTCGCCAGGTCGACGGTCGCGATGGAGCCGTCCCGCGTCTTGCGGTGGAAGAGCATTTCGCCCTCGACCACCCGACCGGGTGGCTGCACGATCTGGAGGATGGAGCGGGCGGTCATGCTCTTGCCGCAACCGCTTTCGCCGACGATACACAGGGTCTTGCCGCGCTTCACGTCGAAGGTGGCTCCGTCGAGGGCCTTGACGGTGCCCTCGTCGAGGTCGAACCACGTCTTGAGGTTGCGAACCTCGAGCAGCAGATCCTCCTGCTGGTCGGGCGCGGCGGTCGTCGTGTTCTGGGTAGCTGCCATCGATAGGTCTCCGTCAGGCGGCATAGGGATCGGCGGCGTCGCGGAGCCCGTCACCGAGGAAATTGAGCGAAATCACGGCGAGCACGACCATCGCACCCGGCAGAAGCAGCCACGGCGCGGTCGAAACCGAGCGGATGTTCTGCGCCTCCTGCAGCAGCACGCCCCAGCTGTTGATCGGCGAGCGGAGCCCGAGTCCGAGAAAGCTGAGCGAGGTCTCGGCCAGGATCATGGCGGGGATGGCCAGCGTGATGGAGGCGATGATATGGCTGGTGAACGAGGGCACCATGTGGCGCAGGATGATGCGCATCTCGCCGGTGCCGTCGAGCCGGGCAGCGGTGACGAACTCCTCCTCGCGCAGCGACAGGAAGCGGCCGCGCACCACGCGGGCGAGACCCGTCCAGCCGAGCACGGACAGGATGATCGTGATGCCGAAGAACACGCGCAACTGGGACCAGTCCTTGGGCAGTGCCGCAGCGAGTCCCATCCACAGCGGAATGGCGGGGATACTCTGCAGAAACTCGATGATTCGCTGGATCAACGTGTCGATCGCACCGCCGAAGTAACCGGAGATGCCACCGAGCACGATGCCGAGGATGAGGCTCAGCGCCACGCCGATGAGACCCACCGACATGGAGATGCGGGTGCCCATGATGAGGCGGCTGAACAGGTCCTGTCCCAGGCGATCGGCTCCGAGGATGTAGAACGGCTGGCTCGAATCCTTTGGTCCGATGAGGTGGCGGTCGAACGGGATCAGCCCGAACAGCTTGTACTCATACCCCCGGACCCAGAAGCCGATCGGGATGACCTGCTCTTCGTCGATCGTGAACGTCTTGGCGAGGGTCTCCTGGTCGATCTCCGACTTGTAGCCGTGCACGTGGAGGCCGAACACGCGCTCGCCGTTTTCCTCGCGGAACAGTCGGAGGCCCTGTGGCGGGGCGTAGGTGTAGCTCGAGTTGACCTTGTTCGGGTCGACAGGAGTGATCAGCTCCGCAAAGATCGCGATCAGGTAGAGGAAGATCACGATCGCCAGCCCGATCATGGCCAGCCGGTGACGGCGGAATTTCCACCACATCAGCTTCCACTGGGATGCAACGAGCACCGATTGCTCGGACCTGCCGGTCTCCTCGATGAACTCCACGTCCTGGGGGACCGCGCCCTCGAGTGGCGAGGTAGCTGGCTTCGCTTGCTGGAGACTCAGATCCTCGTTCCGCATGGATCAGTCCTTTCGAAAACCGTGACCGTTGGCCGGCACCTGTAGGGGGGACGGTCAATAGCGGATGCGCGGGTCGAGCCAGGCGAGCAGGATGTCGGACAGCAAGGTCCCGATCACCGTGAGCACGCTGGTCATGAGGATCAGGCTGCCCGCGAGGTACATGTCCTGGGACTGCAGCGCGCGCAACAGCAACGGCCCCATCGTGGGCAGGCTCAGCACGACCCCGATGATCGCCTCACCGGAGATCAGACCCGGCAGGACGTAGCCGGAGGTGCTGACGAACGGGTTCAGGGCCATGCGGACCGGGTACTTCATGAGAAGCTTGCGCTCCGAGAGTCCCTTGGCGCGAGCTGTGACGACGTAGGGCTTGTTGAGTTCGTCCATCAGGTTGGCGCGCATGATGCGGACGAGGCCGGCGGTCGAGGCGACGCCGACGATGACGACCGGGATCCACAGGTGCGCCATGAGGTCGACGACCCGATCGATGCTCCAGGGAGCGTCTACATACTCCGGAGAGAAGAGGCCGCCCACGCTCTGGCCGAAGAAGCGGAATGAGACATAGAGCAGGATGAGGGCGATCATGAACTCGGGGATCGCGAGGCCGAGAAAGGCCATGAACGTGAGCAAGTAGTCGCCGACGGTGTACTTCCGGACTGCGGAGTAGATGCCGAGCGGGAAGGCGATCGCCCACGTGAGCAGCAGTGAGCCGACGGAAATGGCGATGGTGAAGCCGATGCGCTGGCCGACGAGGTCCGTTACCGGCCTGTTGTATTCGAACGAGTCACCAAAATCGAAGTGCAGGATGATGTTCCGCATCCATTTGAAGTATTGGACATGCCAGGGCTCGCCGAGTCCGTAGCGATCACGCAGTGCCTCGAGGGCGTCCGCGTTGACCTGCTCGCCCTGACTGCTGAGCGCCGCCACGAGCGTGGTCAGGTAATCACCGGGGGGCAGCTGGATGATGATGAACACGACGACCGAGATCGCGAGTACGGTCGGGATCATGTAGAGGATGCGCCGGATAATGAAGGCCAGCATCGTCGGATCTCCTGGTCGAGGCGGGCGTCGATTCTCTGACCGCGGCGCGGTCTCGCACATACTCTGTTAATACCTGTCCAAATGAATCACATGGGTCAGGCAAAGTAAACAGGTACGGGATCCCGTGTGGTGCCGGGAAAATCTCGGGTTGCGTGGTGACGCTGCCTCGATGGGTGGCTGTCGTCACACCAGCCCGCCGATCGCTCGACCGGCGGGCTGGTGGCAGTGCGGGTGGTGCGTCAGTCCTGCTGGCCACCCTCGTAGAAGTACGTTTCCGGATGGGATGGTGCCGGGTTGGGGTAGAGCCAGGCACCGGGCATCGTTGCCGGCACGTTCTTCAGGTTGACCTTCTTGATGCCGTACCCCATGGCCGGGAGACTGATGCCGATCGCGTTGTAGTTCTCCTGCGCGATACCGAGCAGCTCGTTGAAGAGCTCGTCCTGCATCGCGGGATCCGGAGTCTCCTCGATCTCGTCGTAGATCTCGATCTGCCGCTGGATGCTCTCGGGCGGCTCCATCGCCTCCGCCTGCGGGTTACCGCCGGCCCGGTTGGCCCAGACGACCCAGGCGATCCCCCAAAGCGATTCGTCGCTGTGCGGGTAATACCAGCGAGCCTCGAGCATCGCGTCGTTGAGGCCACCGTCACCGCCCCAGACGGCGCAATCGTGCTCGTTGGCCGCCTTGCGGCTGTACATGAGCGAGCGGTCCTCGGGGTTGAGCGAGGCGTTGACCCCGACCGCGCGCCAGTAGTCGATCACGAGGTTGGCAACATCGGTCCAGTACGGGTTGATCTCGGCTGCGACCTCGACCACGAACGAGAAGGGCTCTCCGTTCGGCAGCAGACGCATGCCACCGCCATCCTTGTCGGGAAGGACCCGGTCGAGCATCTCGTTGGCGAGATCCACATCGTATTCCGTGAACTGCTTGGCGAGCGTCTCGTTGTACCAGGGAGTCTCGGAGCGTGGGGCGAGCTGCCACGGCTCGCCCTGGCTGACGAAGACGACGTCGATGATCTCCTGCCGGTTGATGGCATGGGAGAGCCCGGCGCGGAAGTCCTTGTTCTGGAAGATCTCGCGCAGCTGCTCGTTCTTGTGGGTCTGATTGAGCGCGAAGATGGTGGTGTTCATCGACGATGGCACGATGTCGAAGAACTCGTAGCCACCGGACTCGCGACTCTCGGCCAGCACCGGCTTGTTGGCGTCCGTGGTGATGTGGCGGGCGTGCATGTCGATCTCGCCGTTGGCGGCCCGCAGCAGCAGCACTTCCGGGTCCTCCAGGACGTCGAAAACCACCTCGTCGATGTAGGGCAGCTGTTGCCCGTTGGTGTCGACCTTCCAGTAGTAGGGATTGCGCTCGAAGCGTACCCGTGTCCCCTCGCCATAGGGCTCGACAAGCCGCCAGGCGTGCAGGCGCGGCAGCTCGGGGTTGGCCCAGCGGGCATCGTAGGGAGTGCCCGGGATGCCGTCGCCCTTCATGCGGAACAGCTCCACCCAGTCGGCGGCCCCGTTTTCCTGGATGAGGGCATCGATGCCATCGGGGTTGAAGTCGATGTGGAACTGCTCGAGGTAGTGCCGGGGGTAGCGGGTCCAGACAACACCGCCCGCCTCGCAGATGCGCTGCAGTGCGAAGCCATTGGGCTCCTCGTAGGTGATGGTGAAGGTGAGCTCGTCGGCGACCTCGATGGTGAACGGGTTCTCCGGCGGCGTGGGGTTCAGATCGGTGTTGTTGCGAACGTTGTTGACGTAGAACTCGACATCTGCGGAAGTAAAGGGCTCGCCATCGGACCACTTCATGCCCCGGCGCAGGTGGAAGGTGAAGGAGCGGCCGTCCTCGGAGACCTCGTAGGCCTTGGCGACGTCGGGGAGGATCTCCTGCCAGTCGACCGACCAGGTGACGAGGTTGTCATAGTTGACGGTGCGTTCCAGCCAGGCGGTGTCCTGGCCGCCGATGAGGGCGGTGCGCCAGGTGCCACCGTAGGTGCCGACGGCGTCGATGGGAGCGACGACGAGGGGCTCCTCGCCGATGCGCTCGGCGACGGGGGGCAGATCCTGGTCGGCGAGGAAGGGGGACTCGGAGAGCTCGGCCGGGACCGTGGGGGTCTGGGCGACCGCGTAGCCGCCGCGGGCGGTGGCGGCGACGGTGAAGCCCATCGCCCCGCTCACCTGCAGAAACCGACGGCGGGAGAACGACGGTAGGGACGGGGAACCATGTGACATGGACGATCCTCCTTGCACGGAAATGCACCTATCCGAGACCCACACGTTGCAGTGATATCCGAAGACCCCTGCCCGCGGGCGTACGGGGCGAATCCCTCATACGGACCGGGCTCCGTGGCTCCACGGCGTGGTGTTCAAATAGCGTTCTGCAAGTGGGGTCATTCTATATCATATAGGACGACCGACGCAACGAGATTTCATGTTCCTGCACAATCTCGTGGACCGGCCGGAACAGCCAGCGATCCCGCATGCAGCTGGTGATCACCGTCATCCCGGTGACATGCTCGCTCCGAGCCTCAGGATGGGCCGCTTCTCCAATTTCGTCTTCTGGCTCGAACCTGCGGACACGCAGTCGCGCGCATGGAATCGTCCCTCCGTCCCGGGTCGATCATCGGCCGTGCTGCATCCGCCCGGTCGGGCCAACCAAGGATGGGATGGATCGAGAGATGGAGGAGGTGGAGGCGGACCGGCATGCCGGTCCGCCTCGTTGAATCGCCTAGGTGTCGAACCAGTAGGTCGGCGTGTTCGTTGGAGCCGGGGTCGGGTAGAGGTAGGCCTGGAACATCACCTCGGGCACGTTCCGCACGTAGTTCTTGCGAATGCCGTATCCCGGGGCGGGCAGGCTGATGCCGATCGCGTAGAACTGCTCCTCCGCGATGGCGAGGATCTGGCCCATGAGCTCCTGCTGGGCCGCGGGGTCGCTCGTATTCTTCAGCTCGTCGTAGAGGGCAAGCGCCTCGCGCACCTGCTCGGGCGGCTCGACCGGCTCGGAATCCGGTGCCTCGGTCTTCATGTACCAGTAGGCCCACGGGATGCCGTAGTTGGACTCCGTGCTCGTCGGGATGTACCAGCGCGGATCGAGGATGGCGTCGTTCAGACCGCCATCGCCCCACCAGACGACACAGTCGTGGTCATTGGTTTCCTTGCGCGAGTAGAGCAGCGAGCGATCCTCGGGTTTGGCCTGCGTGTTGACGCCGACCGCCGTCCAGTAGCTGGCAACCATGTTGGCGCAGTCGACGAAGGCCGGGTCCTGGTCGCCAGTGACCTCGATTACCACCGTCAGCGGCTCGCCGTTCGGCAGGAGACGCATGCCGCTCCCGTCCTTGTCGGGCAGTACGCCGTCGAGGAGCTCGTTGGCACGCTCGATATCGAACTCCGTTCCGAGCTTCGCGAGTGACTCCGTGTAGAAGGGGGTCTCGACCCTGGGCGCCAGATGCCATGGCTCACCCTGCCCGACGAAGACCACGTCGATGATCTCTTGCCGGTTGATGGCATGGGAGAGGCCGAGCCGGAAGTCGCGGTCGGCGAACACCTCCCGCACGACTTCGTCCTTGTGCGTCTGGTTGATCGAGAAAACGGCCGTGTTCATCAGCGACTGGGTCAGCTCGAAGAAGTCGTACTCGCCCGCCTCCCGGTTCTCGGCCAGCACCGGCTTGTTGGTGTTGGTGTTGATGTGGCGCGCGTGGAAGTCGATCTCGCCGGCCGTCGCGCGCAACAGGAGCACCTCGTTGTCCTGGAAGATCTCGAAGCGGACCTGGTCGATGTAGGGTAGCTGGTTCCCCTCGGGGTCGACCTTGAAGTAATAGGGGTTCCTGGAGAACGTGACCTGCGTTCCCTCGCCATAGGCCGTGTCGATCTTCCAGGCATGGAGGCGTGGCAGCTCGGCATTGGTCCACTGGGCGTTGACGGGTGTACCGGGCACCTGCCCGCCCTTCATCTGGAAGAGCTCGACCCAGTCCTGGGCGCCGTTCTCCTGGATGAGCTGCTCGAGGTTCTCGGTGTTGTAGTCGGCGTGGAACTGCTTCAGATAGTGCGCCGGGTAGCGTGTCCAGGGCGTGCCGTTGGGTGACGCGAGTGTCTGGAGGAACAATCCCTCCGGATTCTCGAAGGTGATGGTAAATGTCAGCTCATCGTGGATCTCGACGGTCCACGGGTTCGCGCCGAGTCCCAGGGTGAGCTCGGGGTTGCGATAGATGGACTCGGCGTAGAAGCGGATATCCTCGGTCGTGAAGGGCTCGCCATCCGACCACCGATGACCCTTTCGCAGGGTAAAGGTGTAGCTGCGGGCATCGTCGCTGGCTTCGAACGACTCGGCGACGTTGGGGATGATCTCGTCCCACTCCGCCGTCCACCGCACGAGGTTGTCGTTGCCGACGATCTTCTCGAGCCATGCCGAATCGGCGCCGCCGACCATGCCGGTGCGCCAGGTGCCGCCGTACCGCCCGATGCTCTCGATCGGCTCGACGACCATCGGATTCTCCGGGAGTCGCTCCGCCACCGGCGGCAGCTCCAATTCGTCGAGCATCGGGGCCTGCTGGTAGCTGTCGATGGCCGTCGGCGTCTGGGCGACGGCATATCGACCGCGGCCCGACGCGATCACCGAGAATCCGGTGACTCCTGCTACCTCGAGAAACCTCCGGCGGGACATGTGGCGTCCGATGGATGACGCCTTCGTCACGGTGTGCTCCTTCCCCCTGCCGAAGCCGGCGCGGCTCCGGCTGATCTCCTGCACGTCGATCGGATCGATACCTATCTGGGGTGGATGCCTCCTTTCCAGCGGTTGATTGACTCACGCCGGATGGGTCCGGGTCCGGCAATCGTGTCGCCTGCCTCGAGAGCGAATCGCTGCGACTCCGTGTTGGGATGATGTGCCGCCAGCGTGGCCACGATCGGGCGAGACGCGAGAGGGAGGTGAACCCCGCACCAAGGCGCCCTGGGGCGACTGGCCCATGGATGGCCCGCGATCGATCGGCAGGATCTGCATGCGGCCCGAGCGCCGTCTGCCGGCTGGCGCGTGGCCCTCCGGTCGTCGCGGGGCGGGCCGAAATAGCGTGCCTCGGCGACCAGACGCCCACCTGTCATGGCGACATTGATTCGCATAATCCGGATAATATAGGATATATCATATCCGTGCCACTCCCATCTTCAGGTCACTCCCGTCTGCATGCCCGACAGACGATGTGTCTGCTGATGGACAGTGGTGACTTCATGTATCGGCGAGATCGTCTCCGCGGTGCTCGTCGCGACATGCGCTGGCCCGACCGATGCCGGGTGCGATGGTGCACGCCACACACGGTCGAGCGGTCAGACCGAGGAACGGGTATCGGGTCGCTCGCGATCCTGAGCCTAACGCACGGTGTCGCCAGACCGATGGGGACCGGGTGCCGGCCGGGCGGGGGCAGCGTGACGTGGTCACGGTGTGCCGGGCCGGAACCAATCCGGCCCGGCGGAGGTACGATGGCGTCGCTCGCAGGCTTATCCGGCGCGGATCGTGAGCCGAGTGCTGCCGGTCTTCGCCGGCGACGTTGCCGTGAGGAACACCCTGGTGACGAAGTTGCCCCACACCGGCGTCATGCGGCGGTCGTCGATGTCGATGCGCTCGGTCGCAGCCTCCCACTGGTCGGCGTCGTAGTCGACGATCAGGTCACGTTGTTCCGGACCCTCGAGTCTGAGTCGTCCAGGCGTCGAGGCGTCGACCGCGTCCGCCGCCATCAGCGTCAGCACGATGCGTTCGGGGTCGTCTCGCAGCGACCATGTGTCCTCGATCGTCACCTGGGCGTCGCCACCTCGCTCGAGTCTGGCGGCTCGCTGCCACCGTTCGATGCCGGCGTCGTCCTCCCATGCACCCGCGATGTCGAGTCTGAGCTCGGCGTGGTCGTCGTCCAGATCCGCTGTGACGTCGCGTGCAGCGAACTGGGGGCCTGGCGCCTGCTGGTGGCCGTTGATCGTGGGCAGGTTGTGGTACGCGCTCTGCATCGTCCAGATCTCGTACCGCTGGGCGCTGAAGGTCTTTTTCGTGTACTCCTCGACACCCGCATCGATCAGGACCGGTTGGCCGTCGAGCCCGACGATGAAGCTGCCGATGTCGTTGTGGTTGTGACTCTCGCCGTTGTGACCACCCTTGGCGGCGAGGAAGAGGCCCTCGCTGGTGCCCTCCTGCTGGCGCGCGGTGAGCACCTGGATGCCGCCGAGCCAGCTTTGCCGGATCAGCGGATAGGCGGGGACCGGGGCCGGCTGCGGTACCGGCCGGAAACAGGTATTGAGGAAGCGATTGAACGAGCGGAATTCGGCGTTCTCCGGTTTGAGGTCAGCCTGTGAGGCGATGCCGTGCTGGATGAGAAGCTCGTCCCCGATCTTTTCGCCGAAGTGGTAGACGATGTTCGGGTCGGGGATGGTCTTCGCGGTGCCGTCGGCGAAGTTGACGTACCAGTCCCCGCCGATGTGGGCGCGATAGACGTAGCGCGCCATCTCCTGGATGAGGGGCTCGTCCCAGACCGCCACGGCGCCGTTCGACGCGCTGTCGAGCACATCGAGGCACTCGAAGACGCTCGCTCCGGCACGACCCCAGTAGGAGATCCCTTCGTCGCAGCCGCCGTCACTGTGATAGCCGGAGAGGAACCTGTCGAGTCCGCGCAGGCAGCGATGGATCGCCTGCGCGCGGCGCTCCTCGTCGTCCTCGATCAGCATCTCCATCGCCAGCAGGTTGCTGATAATCCAGGGGTTCCAGTTGTTCGGCGGTCCCTTGTGGTGCTCGTCCTGGACGAAGCCGAGCCACCACCATTCGTCCCGCTCCTTGAACGGGTCGAGCAGGCGGGTGCGGATCTCATGCCGCATGCGATGGGTGACGATCGGGTCCACCTCGTCGAGCCTGGCTCCGACGAGATAGTGGGTGTAGGCGATCACCGCGCCCGTTTCGGCCGAGAAAAGGGCGACGACCGGGTTGGTGACATCGGGAAGGGGATGGTTGCGGTTCCAGCTGTCACGGGTGAAGTAGCGGTTGTGGGCCGGAACGTCCCAGAAGCTCTCCTCGCAGATCGCCCAGATGCCGTTGATGATGTCGTCGACGAAGCGTCCCTGGTTTTCGACGCATTCGGCGGCAACCAGGCGGATCAGCATCTTGCGGCGTTCGTACGATTCCTTCTGGTAGCGCGAGCGGTTGCCGTTGCGCTGGAACTCCATGAAGAGGGTGGCCTTGAGCTCGGGCCACGAGGTTCCGAGCAGGGGCTCGGCGTCAGCGACGAGGGCACGTCGCAGCTCGTCCGGAAGTCGCTCCCAACCCTGCCGGTCGTCGATGTCCGGGTAGGGGGTCCAGGTCCCGGGAGGCACGAGGGTGCGCCGAAGCTCATCGAGCGGGAAGCGTTCTGCGAGGTTCATCGGTCCTCCTGGCGTGGATACGGCTGGCCGCGGTTCTGGGTTCAGGATCGTACATGATATATGATTCCCGGTAAACACCCGCCATCACGAATCGGCGGCAGGCGGCCAGGCGATCGTCATCGTTCGATCGCTCCAGGAGACGTCCACCGCATCGTCGTCGCGCCACCCGACCGTGGGTCGGCTAACGAGAAGTGTTGGAAAGCCCCGCTCCAGGACCTGACGAGTGGTGCCGAGAAACACGGTCGAGACGACCACGTCCCCAACGGTGAGCACGCCTTCGAGAAAGGGGATGACGTTGCGTCCGAAGACGACGTTTCCCGTGCCGCCATCGGCGAATGAACGCGGGAGTCTCGGACGTCGGAGTCCGTCCCAGCATCTGATCCCAACGGCCCGGTCGGCGACGGTGCCGGCGCTGATGGCGTGATCATGGTCGGCGATGAGCCCGGGTGTATCGCCGTCATCGAATCCAAGTGCCGCCGCACCCTCGATGGTCGGTACGGACTCCGACGATGCGTTGACGAGTCGGTGGAGGCGAAGGTGGAGGTCACCGATCGGCACGACGATCGTGTCGAACACCGCTCGCGTCCCATCGAGCTCGTGGGCATGCCGGTACCTGATCCAGCCGTCCGGGTGGATCGCTTCCATCTCGTTGACGACACGGTGCGAGGTGCGGCCGTCGAGATGGAGCGAGATCATCGCGTCGGGCGTCGGGGCGCCGTCACCGAGACCGGCGTTGTACGGGGCGGCGGTGGAGTAGGCCAGCTTGGCGTACTTGGCCGGGTAGTGGGAGACGTAGGTGGTGAAGCGATGAATGTGCCCGGACTCGCGCGTTCCGGTCAGGATCCAGCCAGGCTCCATCAGGACCCTGTGGACATCGCCGCGCTCGATCGGCAGTGGCTCTGGCGCCGTGGTCCAGAGCGGGTCGTCATCAGGGAGACTCCAGAGCCCCCCGAATGCCTGCGTGGCCCAGTATGAGGCGCCTGTCGAGATGTACGACTCGCGGATCGCCGGGCTGCCGGTCGAGGTCAGTGCCTGGCGAAGCGTGCCGTCGGGACGGATCGCACCGCGGCGAAGGTACCAGCGCAGGTGCCGCTCGACGATCGTGCGGAGTAGGCCGACCGAGTGCGGCCAGGCGCCATGCCGATGCGCCCATAGCAGCGCGCCGAGCCGGGCGAACTTGTAGGCTCCGCTGCGGCCGTACTCCGGATAGGCACCGTCGGCGGCAAAGAAGCTCGGCACGTGCTGCATGAGTGCCCGGATCCGGTCGAGGAGTTTCGCCGCCCGGTGGGGAGTCCTGCCATCGTCGACGTCGATCCAGGCGAGCACGTGCGAGGCGAAGACCCAGAGGTTGTAGTCGTCGAAGTGGTTGGTGCCGCGCGCCGGTCCGTCGTCGTACCAGCCGTTGCCACAGTAGACGTCGTCGAGGTAGCGCTTCATCACGTCGTCCACCAGATCGATGTCGCAGGGGAGACCGAGCGCGTCCCGAACGGCATGGTTCAGCGCCCAGAAGAGTGCCCAGTTGTTGCCCCATCGCGATTCTGGCGGGTGACCACAGACCATCAACCAATCGGCGACCCTGCGCCGCTCGTCGGGCGTGAGTCCGTCCCAGACGCGATGGCGGGTCTGCCAGATCGCGTAGGCGACCTGTCCGGATTCGACGGTGTACTGCGCGGCGCCCGACTGGACGGGGTCGCCCCAGTAGCCGGGGTCGTCGGGGTTGGTGCCATTGACGATCGCCCGGCGCATCAGGTGTTCGAGATCGTACGAGCGGTCCCGCCAGACGACCGTGCCCGGCCGCGTGGGTGACGACAGCCAGCCGCCAATACCCCAGAGCATCCTGGTGGTGCCCTCATAGGAGCCGTTGGAGTCGGCCCGGTTGTGGATGCCGTCGATCAGCAGGTTGGCACCGGACGGATCCAGGTGATCGGCCCATCCGGCGACGATCCCTGCCCAGGTGTCGGTCAGCCAGCCGAGATCCTCTCGCACGTTTGTCCGTCCCTTCGGGCACGTATAGCGGCCAAAGCGTATATCATATATGATAATGTGTATGAAAACCGGGGCATACCTGACGGCCCATGTCGATGGGGAAACCGACGTGCTGCATCTCCAACAGCCAGCCGCCAATACGTACCGCACCAAGGCGGAGCTCGTTCACGCCACCCTGCGTTCGGCGATCATGCGGTGCGAGATCGAGCCGGGTACCCGGTTGATCATCGACGACATCTCCGCCTCGCTCGGTGTGAGTCACATCCCGGTCCGCGAGGCGCTGAGCCAGCTCCAGTCGGAGGGACTCGTTACCCTCGTGCCCCACAGTGGCGCGACCGTCGCCCCCGTATCGCCCAACGACGTCGTGGAGATCTTCTCCATCATGGAAGGTCTCGAGCTCGTCGCCACCCGCGTTGCCGCCGAGCGCGCCTCGGAGGAGGACCTCCAGCGTGTTACCGAGATCGTCGACGCGATGGACGAGGCCGTCAAGGAGCAGCAGCCTGAGCGGTTCGCGGAGCTCAACATCGAATTTCACCGCGCCATCGCCGGCATCACCGGCATGCCCATGCTCGAAGAGATGACGAATCGGGTACTCGATCGGTGGGACCGTGCGCGCCGCTACGTGCGCGTCCTGCCGGAGCGCATGGCGGATGCACAGCAGCAGCACCACGATATCGTGAAGGCGCTCAAACGCAAGGACGTTTCCACCGCGCAGGCGCTGGCGACACTGCACAATCGGGCAGCGCTCGGCTCCTACCAGTCCCGGCTGGTGTCCGGGGAGTAGGTCGCCTGACGCAGCGGGAGCGACGCCCGCACCGTTCATCGCGTTTCGTACCGACGGATCGTACCGAACCTGAAATCGTCGACGGTCGTTCGAGGCGTTCCCCACGGACGCACTATCTGGAGGCAGGAGAGCATGGCGCAGCATCGGGTAGGAATCATCATGAACGGTGTCACTGGACGCATGGGCACCAACCAGCACCTGGTCCGGTCCATCGTTGCGATCCGCGACCAGGGTGGGGTGAAGGTGGATGAGCAGACCACCATCATGCCCGATCCGATCCTGGTGGGCCGCAATGAGGAGAAGCTGCGCAAGCTCGCCGAGGCGCACGGAATCTCACGGTGGACCACCGATCTCGACGGCGCCCTCGCCAACCCTGACGACACGCTGTATTTCGATTCGCAGCAGACACTTCTCCGCGCGGACGGTATCCGCAAGGCGATCGCGGCCGGCAAGCATGTGTACTGCGAGAAGCCGACCGCCGTCGATACGAAGACGGCACTCGAGCTGGCCCGGCTCGCGCGGGAGGCCGGCGTCAAGAACGGTGTCGTGCAGGACAAGCTCTTCCTCCCCGGCATCATGAAGCTCAAGCGGCTCATCGATGGCGGCTTCTTCGGGCGGATCCTCGCGGTGCGCGGCGAATTCGGCTACTGGGTCTTCGAAGGCGACTGGCAGCCGGCCCAGCGACCGAGCTGGAACTACCGGAAAGAGGACGGTGGCGGCATCATGGTCGACATGCTCTGCCACTGGCGTTACGTCCTCGACAACACCTTCGGGCCGGTGAAATCCGTGCAGTCGGTCGGTGCGATCCACATTCCGGAACGGGTGGACGAGCATGGGAACAGGTACGCGGCGACGGCGGACGACGCTGCGTATTCGACCTTCATCGTCGGCGACGGCATCGTCGTCAACATCAACTCGTCGTGGGCGACGCGAGTGTATCGTGACGAGCTGTTCGTGCTCCAGGTGGACGGCACCGAGGGAAGCGCCATCGCCGGGCTGCGGGGCTGCAAGGTCCAACATCGCTCCGTGACACCGAAGCCGGTGTGGAATCCCGACATCCCAAATCCCTTCAACTTCTTCGACGACTGGCAGGAGGTTCCTGACAACCAGGAGTTCGACAACGCATTCAAGGTCCAGTGGGAGATGTTCCTCCGACACGTGGTCTGCGACGCGCCGCACCCGTTCGACCTGCTCGAAGGCGCGAAGGGCATCCAGCTCGCCGAGCTCGGTCTTCAGTCGTGGTGGGAGCGCCGATGGCTCGACGTTCCCGACCTTACCGACCAGCTGAAAGGATGAAGACGATGGCGACCACCACCTCGCTGCGGCTGCCGACGCTCACCGGCGAGGTCGAGACCTACCACCCGAGGCCCGGAGCCGACTACGGGAGCGGGTTCAGCGAGCCGCGGACGCGCGTCGCCTTCGCGGCGGCCCATGTCGTGCCGGATGCGATGGCGGACATCAACCCGACACTCGAGGTCGCGCTCGACTGGGAAGCGACGATGGCGTACCGGCGGTACCTCTGGTCGCTCGGGCTCGGGGTCGCCGAGGCGATGGACACCGCCCAGCGCGGAATGGGGCTTGACTGGGAGACCTCGAAGGAGCTGATCCGGCGGTCCGTGGAGGAGGCGAAGGCCGTCGACGGTCGACTCGCCTCCGGCGCGGGGACCGACCACCTGGTGCCCTCACCGGACCTCACGATCGACGAGGTGATTGCCGCCTACGAGGAGCAATGCGGGTACGTCGAGCGTGTCGGCGGGCGGATCATCCTGATGGCGAGCCGCGCGCTGGCCGCGTGCGCAAGGGGGCCGGAGGACTACGCGACGGTCTACGGGCGCATCCTCTCGCAGGTGAAGGAGCCGGTGATCATCCACTGGCTCGGCGACATGTTCGACCCGGCGCTGGCGGGCTACTGGGGCAGCGACGACCTGAACCAGGCGATGGATACTGCGGTGGCGATCATCACCGAGCACGCCGACAAGGTCGATGGCGTCAAGGTGTCGCTCCTCGATGATCAGCGCGAGATCGACATGCGACGTCGCCTCCCGAAGGGCGTCCGGATGTATACCGGCGACGACTTCAACTACCCCGACCTGATCAAGGGCGACGAGCAGGGATACTCCGACGCATTGCTCGGCATCTTCGACGCGATCGCACCGGTGGCGGGGGCGGCGTTCGCCGCGCTCGACGAGGGCGATCTCCAGCGATACGACGAGCTGTTCGGGCCGACAGTGCCCCTCTCTCGGCACATCTTCAAGGCGCCCACGCGGTTCTACAAGACGGGCGTGGTCTTCCTTGCCTGGCTGAACGGCCACCAGGACCACTTCCGCATGGTCAACGGTCAGGAATCGTGTCGCTCGGTGGTGCATCTGTCCGAGCTGTTCCGTCTCGCGGACGAGGCCCGCCTGTTCACCGACACCGAGCGCGTAACGGCACGGATGCGCGCGTTTCTCGAGGTGGCGGGGGTGCCCCAATGACGGGAGCGACCGGTGGCGACATCTCCCGCCTGAGCCTGAACCAGAAGACGGTCGACCAGTGGGACATGCGCCAGGCGGTCGACGGTTGCGCGCGGCACGGCATCCCCTGGATCGCGCTCTGGCGCGACAAGATCGAGGCGATCGGACTCGAGGCGACCGCCCGGCTGGTGCGGGACGCGGGTCTCAAGGTTTCCAGCGTATGCCGTGGCGGGTTCTTCCCGGCGCCGACCGAGCGGGAGCGCGCGCTGGCGATCGAGGACAACAAGCGGGCGATCCACGAGGCGGCGACCGTGGGTACCGACGTGCTGGTGATGGTCAACGGCGGCATGAACGGCAACACGATCCAGGAGGCCCGGGCGATGGTGCGGGACGGGATCGAGGCGATCCTGCCGTGCGCCGAAGAGCACGGCGTGAAGATCGGCATCGAGCCGCTTCATCCCGCATTCGCGGCGGATCGGGCCGTGACGGCGTCGCTCGAAGAGGCGAACGACCTCGCCGAGTCCTACGGGTCACCGTGGGTCGGCGTGGTGATCGACATCTACCACGTTTGGTGGGACGCTCACGTGCACCGCGAGATCAAGCGGGCAAAGGCGTACACGCTTGGCTTCCACGTCAACGATTGGCTCGTCCCGAACACGAACGTCCTGGTGGGTCGCGGGATGATGGGCGACGGGGTCGTCAACAACCGCGAGCTGCGGGAGTGGGTGGACGCCGAGGGCTACGACGGGCCCATCGAGGTCGAGATCTTCAACGAGGAAATCTGGTCCCGCGACGGCGATGACGTGCTCGCCCTGATGAAGGAGCGATATGTCTCATACGTGCTGTAGGACCTGATCGATCACCATGCGCAGGCAGGAACCCCGGGCATCAGCGCCCGGGGTTCCTGCCTGCGCGCCACGAGGTGGCGACCGAGGCCGCAGACATCGCCGGGCCACGTCGAATCGTCAGCCTTGGGCGATCTGGCAGCCCGGATCCGTCCTTACGACGTGTGTTCCCGGACGTCCCGGAGTACGTCGCAGATGATGTCGACGTCGGACTCGGTGGTCATCCAGTTGTCGAAGGCGAAGCGAATCGCAGTCTTGCCCTCCCAGCGGGTCGTGCTCGCGTAGACGCGGCCATCCGCCTGAAGGGCATCGAGGAGCTCACCGTTGCGTCGGTCGTGCTCGTTGTCGTCCCACGACGGGTCGGTGTACCGGGCGCAGACGATGATGAATGGCGCCTCCCGCATGCGCTCCGCGTTCATCAGCTCCAGCCACGATTGCTCGTCGATCCAGCGAGCCAGCCTGGTTGCATTGGAGATACACCGCTCGACGAGATCTCGATACCCCTCACGTCCGAGACTGCGCAGTGCGCACCACGCCGGAAGCGCACGGAACCGGCGGGACATCTCCGGGGTGTAGTCATCGACATCCCAGCCACCGGAGCCCGCCAGGTAGGCTGCGCCTGACGTCGCGAAGGCGGCGCGGAGAGCCTCATCGTCTCGCACGAAAGCGAATCCCGAGTCGTACGGCACGTTGAGCCACTTGTGGGCGTCGGCGCAGACGGAGTCGGCAAGCTCGATCCCGCTGACGAGATGGCGGTATCGCTCGGACACGGCGGCGAAGAGGCCGAACGCCGCATCGACATGGAGCCAGGCGCCGGCTCGATGGCTCCTGCACAGCTCAGCGAGTGCCTTGAGGTCATCGAACTGACCGGTATTCACCTCGCCACCGTTGCCGATCACGATGACGGGGCCGTCGATGCTGGCCAGCTCCCGCTCGAGCGCCGCGACATCGACGCGGCCGTCCGGGGCGGGCACCGTCCGAACCGAGCTGCGGCCGAATCCGAGGTTGCCGAGCGCCTTGCGGGCGCTCGCGTGGATCGCCTCGCTGGAGATGACCGGGATCGGTGGGTGACCGCCGAGACCATCTTCGGCGGCATCGAAACCGAGTCGCTCCGAGGCCCATTGCCGGGCAGCGGCGAGTCCGACCAGGTTGCTCATGGTGGCGCCGCTCGTCATCACGCCGCGCCACGACATCGGCAGTCCGAACAGCTCCTTGAGCCAACGGGCCACGGCCAGCTCCGTCTGGGCGGCGGCTGGGCTCAAGCTCCAGATCCCGCCGTTCTGGTCGATCGTGCTCGTGAGGATATCGCCGGCGAGGGCAGCGGGGAGCGTGCCGCCCACCACGAAGCCGAAGTAGCGTGGGCCGCTCGAGGTGACGATGCCGGGCTCGGCGCGCCGCATCCACTCGGTAACCGCCGAGTCGGGATCGGTGCCCGTTTCGGGAAGAGGCTCGTCGAGCTGCTCCGCCATCTGGTGCGGGGTGGCGCCGACGTTGATGGGACGGCTCGGGAGATCTTCGATCCAGGCGTTCGCGAGCTCCACGGCACGCCGCAGGGCCCGTAACGATAGCTGTGTCGGATCGTCCATCGGAGATGCGCTCCTGTCTTGCTGCGGTGACGCGAGGACCCAGCGGACACGGGACCGACAGTATACCGGTGTCGTCAACTCGCGAGCATCGTCACCAACGATGCGATGAATCGGGAGAGTCGGAACGAAAGGGGAAAGGTCAGTCCGGAGACGGGGTTGCATGTGCTGAGGGTCACGAGGTAGGTCCCCATCGAACCCGGACAACGCCAGGCGACCCGGTGGGAACACCGGGTCGCTTCATCTGGTCTGCAAGGGGCAGGTTGTCTCGGTTGACCGAACCGGAAGAACGGCTGCCTTCGAAGCGCCTACGCCTGCGGAAGTTACGGCGGTCGGGAGCGCGGCCTCCGGCTGGTGTCTAGACAGCCGTGAGCGGGATCATCGGCTTGTAGGCGCCGGGACCCTCGTCCGGCTCGTCGTAGATGCCGTTGCGGCGATCCTCGACGACGGCGTTGATCTCCCTGGTCAGCTCCTCGAGCATGTCCTCCTCGAGCACGGTCTTGACGATCTTGCCCTTGCGGAAGATCACGCCCTTGCCGTTGCCGGAGGCGATGCCGACGTCGGCGTCACGCGCCTCGCCGGGGCCGTTCACCACGCATCCCATGACGGCGACGCGGATTGGCTCCTGGACGTTCTCCAGCACCTTGTCGACCTGGTTGGCGAGCGTGAAGAGATCGACCTCGACGCGGCCACAGGTCGGGCACGCGATCATGGTGGCGCCCTTCTGGCGCAGCTCGAGGCTCTTGAGGATCTCGTAGGCGACGAACACCTCCTCCTTGGGATCGGTGGTCAGCGAGACGCGGATGGTGTCGCCGATGCCCATTGAGAGGAGGGTGCCGATACCGACGGCACTGCGCACGCTACCAGCCCTGGGAGTGCCGGCCTCGGTGACCCCGAGGTGGAGAGGGTAGTCGTTGTCGAGCCGGGCAAAACGCTGGTATGCCTCGAGCAGCACCGGAATCTCGAAGGCCTTGAGGCTCACCTTGGTGTCGTAGAAGTCGAGATCCTCGAGGATCTTGATGTGTCCCAGTGCGGAGCGCACGAGCCACTCGGCACGGAGCTCGACCTGGGTGGCGCCCTGTTCCGCCATCTCGTCGACGAATTCCTGCGTCATCGGCGCGACGGAGCCGAAGTTGACGCCGATCCGGATGGGGACTCCGCGCTCCTTCGCCTTGGTGACGACCTCGCGGACATCTTCCGGCTTGCGGATGTTGCCCGGGTTGAGCCGGAGACCGTGGATGCCGGCGTCGAGCGCCTTCAGCGCGAGCGTGTGCTCGAAGTGGATGTCGGCGATCAACGGCACGGCGGCGTAGGGGACGATCTCCGGGAGCGCCGCGGCCGCCTTGCGGTCGGGAACGGCGATGCGGACGATCTCACAGCCGACGTCGGCGAGCTCCTGGATCTGGGCGAGCGTGGCCTTGGGATCGCGCGTATCCGCGGTCGCCATCGACTGGACGCGAATCGGGTTGTGGCCGCCGATCTCGACGCCGCCGACGTTGAGCACACGTGTCTTGCGGCGCGGGGCAAGTAGTGACATTGGTTCCTGATTCCTCCATTGCGCGAGTGGACGGCTGGAAGGCCATGGTCGACTCACGGATTGCTACGTCCATGGTACGACGTTCGGCGCCTTGAAGGTGTGCAGCACTTTCACGAGAAAACGCACATGTGACGCGAATCATTTCAGCGCCGGGGCAAGGCTGGCGACAGGATGTGATCGCACATACCTGACCGCAGCACGCACGATACCCGTCGTGCCATCGCGCCTGCGAATCAGGCAGCGTGGCAACTGCAGCCAAGACGCCAGGTCAGGTCAGGAGCCGGTCCTCAGGCGCCCCTAGGGAAGGATGGAATCGCCATCGACCAGCCGGCTGACGTCATTGAAGGCCACGAAGAACATCAGGGCCAGGAGCAGCATCAGTCCGGCCAGGTGCACGAGTCCTTCCTTCTCCGGTGGGAGGCGCTTGCCGCCGCGGAGCACCTCGATCAGCACGAAGGCGAGGCGGCCACCGTCGAGGGCGGGGAGGGGCAGCAGGTTCAGCAGGCCGATGCCGACCGAGATCACCATCACGATGTTGCCGACCGTGAACCAGACCGGCAGGGCGGACTCGGAGATCAGCTCCGAGGTCAGCTGTCCCATTCCCACGGGGCCGGCGAAGTTGTCGGTATCTGGCGTGGTCGTGAAGGTCTCCTTGACCCCCTCGATCGTGCCGGTGAGCAGGAACCAGAACTGGTCGAGCCCTTCCGGGATGACCTTGGCGGCTGGCACCTTCTCGAAGTCACGACTCGACTTGGTGGTGACACCGGCGAGATCCTGCCAGGTCTCGATGATCGCGTTTGCCCCGATCGCGGCGAGCGGATTGACGTCATCGCCGATCTCGGGCACCTCGAGGGTGACCACAACCTCACGGCCGTCGCGGTCCACGGTGACCGGTACGTCCTGCCCCGAAGCGTCCATGAGGGCGGTGAAGAGCGAGTCGGCGTCGACGATGGTCGTCTCACCGATCGCCAGGATGCGATCGCCGGGGTAGAGGAGGGCACGTGATGCCGGCGAGTCCTCGGCCACGGCGGTCAGCTGGACCGTGGCATCGTCGAGGACGATCGTGGTCTCGACGAGCTCGCCGTCACGCTCCACGGTCACGTCAGCGCGTCCGTCTGGTGCGGCGCCGAGGAGCGCGTTCACCTGAGCGACGGAATCAATCCTGACGCCATTGACGGCAACGATCTTGTCGCCCCGTTGCCACCCGGCGGCTTCGCCCGGTGAGCCTTCCGACACCTCATTCACCTCGATGGAGGAAAGATAGGCCTCATCGATGCGGATGCCGGTCGCGCCCTGACCTGGTGGAGGGTCCTCGCGCGGCGTGACCGTGGTCTCGATGCGCTCGTCACCACGCTGCACGACGACGGCGATCTCCTCGCCGGCGTGCCGATCGAGCGCGGCCGAGAGGTCACCCAGGCCGTCGAGCCGCTGACCTTCGACCTCGACGATCGCGTCGCCGGGTTGCCACCCGGCCTCCTCGGCGGGGGAATTCGGCTCGACCTGATGGATGTAGATATGGCTGGTCTCGCTGGGGACGCCCTGCGTCGCGACCAGAATGATCGAGAGCAGCGCAGCGGCGATGAAATTGGCGCCCGAGCCGGCGAGCAGGAAGAAGGCCCGCGCGAGCGGTCCCTTCGTGTTCATCGAGCCGGGGCCGTAGTCCTGCCCGTCCTCGCCCTTGACGCGCACGAATCCGCCGAGCGGGATCCAGTTCAGGGACCAGAGGACGCCTCGCCATCTCCACCCCCTGGCGCGCGGTGGGATGCCGATGCCGAACTCCTCGACCTTGATCCCGACGGAACGGGCGGCGAAGAAGTGGCCGAACTCGTGGGCCAGGATGATGATGGCCAGCATCGGGATGATCAGCAGGCCCGCGAAGAATCCGTCTGATAGGTCAGGCACGTGGTCGATTCTTTCCTGGGTCGTGCGTGCCGGATGGAGCGGAAACAGGAGATGCGGCAGAGGGTCCGGCACGCCAATCGGTACGCATCGAACAGAATCTTACTATGTGCCGGGATCACCCACTGAAACTGCTGTGTTTCCGTGATAGAATGCCTCGATTGTGGGAACATCCATGGAATAGTCCGGCCGGTAAGCTGCCGTCTGAGAAGTCTGGTGCAGAACGTCACCACGAGCTAGTGTCTGGCGAGATGAAGACAGGCCCGACACCGTCCGTCGGGCGCTGGGAGACATTACAGGAGCTTCTGTCATGATCGTCGGGATTCCCAAAGAGGTGAAGGACCGCGAGAACAGGGTGTCCGCGACCCCGGCCGCGGTGCACGAGTATGTGCGCAACGGGCATGAGGTGATCGTCGAGACCAATGCCGGCGCAGGCAGTGGATTCCAGGACGACGAGTACCTCGCCGAGGGGGCGACCATCGTGGCCACCCACGAGGAGGTCTTCGCCCGGGCCGACATGATCGTGAAGGTCAAGGAGCCGGTGGCCAGCGAGTACGACCTCCTCCGGCCCGGCCAGATCCTGTTCACCTACCTCCATCTGGCGGCGGACGAGCCGCTGACACGGACGCTGATGGAGCGCGGCGTTCAGGCCGTCGCCTACGAGACCGTGCAGCTACCCAATCGGGCACTGCCGCTGCTCGCCCCCATGAGCGAGGTGGCTGGGCGCATGTCGGTGCAGGTCGGCGCGCACTACCTTGAAAGCACGCACGGTGGGATCGGGACGCTGCTCGGCGGTGTGCCGGGCGTGCCGCCGGCCGAGGTTGTGATCATCGGCGGCGGCGCGGTCGGCACCAATGCCGCCAAGATGGCGCTCGGAATGGGCGCGAACGTGACGATCATCGAGCTGAGTCTCGATCGGTTGCGCTACCTGGATGACATCCTCCACGGGCGGATCAACCTGCTGGTCTCCAACCGCAAGACCATCGCCGACGCCGTCGCCAGGGCGGACCTCGTGATCGGCTCCGTGCTGATCCCTGGCGCCCGTGCCCCCAAGCTCGTCACGGCGGACATGGTGGCGGCGATGAAGTCCGGGGCCGTCATGGTCGACGTCGCCATCGACCAGGGGGGCTGCTTCGAGACGTCCCGGCCGACGACGCACAGTGACCCGACCTTCCTTGTTGATGGCGTCATTCACTACTGCGTCACGAACATGCCGGGGGCGGTGGCACGCACCAGCACGCTCGCACTCTCCAGTGTCACGGTGCCGTACGGGGTGAAGCTGGCGTCGATGGGATTCATCGACGCGGTGCGCTCGGATGAGGCCCTTGGCAAGGGGGTGAACGTGATGGATGGCAAGGTCACGGTGGCGGGAGTCGCGGAGGCGTTTGGGCTGCCGTTCGTGAGCCTCGATGATGCAATCGCTGCCCATTCCGCGTGAGCTGGCGTAGTATGGTTATGTTTGACGATTCCCGGCTACCACGCCCTGGTTCAGCCTGGGAGCAACAACCCCGCAAATGGAATCCAGCCGGTATGACAATCAGGCGGCAATACACAAGGGAGTTCTTCGCGTGAATTCACGGATCGAGGCGTTTCTGGACTATCTGGAGCGTGAACGGGGGTTTTCCGACAACACCATTTCCGCATACAGAAATGATCTCAACCAGCTCGCAGCGTTCCTGGCATCTCCGAAGGAAGGGTCCGGGCTTCGACCGGTTACGGATATCGCCGACCTGCGGGATGATCACCTGTATGCGTTCGCCGACTATCTCGGCACGTGCGACTACGCGTCGTCGACCGTTGCGCGCAAGATGGCCGCATTGAAGTCCTTTGCGAGCTACCTGCACCGCTCCGAGGCAACGCAGGAGCTGCTGGGGCGGGAGCTGGTGGTGCCCCGCGTGAAGAAGGGGCGACCACGCGCGATCTCGACGAGCGAGGTCGAGCTGCTGCTGCAGGCGCCGCTGATGCACCAGCCGGCCCGACCCGAGCAGGTGCGCGACGTCGCCATGCTCGAGCTCCTCTACGCGTCGGGGCTGCGGGTGAGCGAGCTGGTGTCGCTGAACGTCGACGATGTCAACTTCGAAGAGCGCACGCTGCGGCTCCGTGGCAAGCGGGGCATGTACCGGATCGTGCCGCTGCCCAACCGAAGCATCCGGTCGCTGCAGAACTGGCTCGGTGATCCGCGCGCAGCCGTCGCCAACCGCGGCGAGACGGCGCTGTTCGTCAACCACCGTGGCAACCGGCTGACCCGACAGGGGTTCTGGCTCATCCTCAAGTCCTATGCGAACCAGGTCGGGATCAAGGAGATCACGCCGCACACGCTGCGACACTCGTTCGCGGCCCATGCGATGGATCGCGGGATGGACATCAAGGAGCTGCAGCAGCGCCTGGGGCACGTCAGCAGCGTGACGACCCAGGTCTACCAGCAGCTGAAGGAAGACGATCGGTCGGACAACGGCAACGGGGCTGCCAACGACGGCGAGATCGATTTCAAGGAGCTTCGCGTCGCCGCGGAGCCCGCCGGAGTGGAGTAGCAACCCGATGACACAGAAAGCGACCGAACGTGTCGCGACGATGGAGAAGATCGTCGCGCTCGCCAAGCGGCGTGGCTTCGTCTTCCCGGGGTCCGATATCTACGGTGGGCTCGCGAATACCTGGGATTACGGCCCACTCGGGGTCGAGCTCAAGAACAACATCAAGCAGCTCTGGTGGCGCACGTTCGTCCAGCGACGACGCGACATGGTCGGGCTCGATGCCGGCATCCTCATGCACCCCCGTGTCTGGGAGGCGTCAGGTCACGTTGCGAACTTCAATGACCCGCTCGTCGACTGCAGGACGTGCAAGTCACGGTTCCGGGCCGATCATCTCGTCGAGGAGCGGCTCGGGCGCGCGGATGCGGAGGCCCTGACGCCGGACGAGCTCTCGGCGCTCATCCGCGAGGCGAACCTGCCGTGTCCGCACTGCGGCAACCGCACCCTGACGGACGCCCGGCAGTTCAACATGATGTTCCAGACCACCATCGGTCCCGTCTCGGAGACCGGCACACAGGTGTACCTGCGGCCCGAGACGGCGCAGGGGATCTTCGTCCAGTACAAGAACATCATGCAGACGTCGCGCGTGAAGCTGCCCTTCGGGGTCGGACAGATCGGCAAGGCGTTCCGGAACGAGATCACTCCCGGGAACTTCATCTTTCGGGTGCTCGAGCTCGAGCAGATGGAGATCGAGTACTTCGTGCGCGAGGCGGAGTGGTCGCAGCACTTCGATGCCTGGCTGGCGTCGATGAGCGACTGGATCGACGCCATCGGTCTGACCCGCGAGTACGTGCGCGTGCGCGAGCACAGCCAGAACGAGCTGTCGCACTACTCGAAGCGCACGATCGACTACGAGTACAACTTCCCCGGCACCATGGGCTGGAAGGAGCTCTATGGGCTTGCCTACCGCACCGACTTCGATCTTGCGCGGCACCAGGAAACCAGCGGGGTGGACCTGACGTATTTCGATCAGGAGTCCCGCGAGCGGTTCCTGCCACACGTGATCGAGCCGACGTTCGGCGTGGAGCGTACCTTCCTGACCGTGCTTCTCGACGGGTACGACGAGGAGCGGACCGTGGACGTCAACGGCAAGGAGGAGACGCGCACGGTGTTGCGGCTGAAGCCGCAGCTTGCGCCCGTGAAGGCGGCCATCCTGCCGCTGGCGAAGAAACCCGAGCTGACCACCGTTGCCTGGGATCTCTTCGAGGAGGTCCGGGACACGCTCAACGTCATGGTCGACTATGACGAGACGGCGAACATCGGCAAGCGATACCGCCGCCAGGACGAGATCGGCACGCCGTTCTGCGTCACGGTCGATTTCGACACGCTCGAGGACAGGGCCGTTACCATCCGCGATCGTGACTCGATGGACCAGGTGCGTGTCGGGCTCTCCGAGGTGACGGACTGGCTGCGCGAGCGGATCTTCGCGAGCTGACGGAACGCTCGCGTTATGGCGAGCGTCTACAGGGTGCCGATGCGGGAACTCCGGTTCAACCGTATCGGCACGACTTCATGAGCACTCCGAGGGAACTGGAGCGATATGGCTAGGAACGACCGAGCAGGAGATGCGGGCCGCGAGGGCCAGCAGGGGAGCGGCCCCCGCCGTCGGGCGGAGCGGCGTCCGGAGATGGTCAAACGCCGCCGCGAGCAGCGGCGGCAGGAGATGGAGCGCCAGCGACGCAACTGGCTCCTGATCCGGGTGATCTCCGGTGTCGTGATCGTCGCGATTCTGGCCGGTGTCGGGTGGTGGGGATTTCGCCAGTGGGAGGAATTCCAGGTCAGTCAGGACGTTGAGGAGTACTTCGGGGTCGAGGACTACGCCGCCAACCACGTTGAGGGCGAGGTGCTCTACGAGCAGATCCCGCCCGTTGGCGGTCCCCACAACAGCATCTGGCAGAACTGCGGGTTCTACACCGAGCCGATTTACAACTGGCACGGCGTTCACTCGCTCGAGCACGGTGCGGTCTGGATCACCTACGATCCGGATCTTCCGCAGGAGGACGTCGACAAGCTCCGGGATCTCGCCAACCAGAGCTATGTGCTCGTGAGTCCGTACCCGGGCCTGGAGCACCCGGTGGTCGCATCCGTATGGGGCAAGCAGCTCGTGCTCGACGGTGCCGATGACGATCGTCTCGAGCCCTTCATCCGCGAGTACCGGATGAACCCCAACAACACGCCCGAGCCGGGCGCGCTCTGCAGCCTCGGTGTCGACTACACCATGGAGGAGGGTGAGACGCCGCAGCTCGAGCCCGCGTTCACCTCGGGCACGCCGGATCAGGTGGCAGCGGCCGAAGCCACCGCGACCGTCGAGGCGGGGGGAACGGTGCCGGAGGAGGTCGAGGCCGGAACGCCATCCGCTGGCGCTTCGCCACCGGCCATACCGGTTGGATCCCCAGTGGCAACCCCCACTGGCACGCCGGTAGCCACTCCTGAATAGTCTGTGAGCGAGGGCCGGTCCAGTGGGCCGGTCCTCACCGTTGCGCGGCGAGCATGGCGATCCGATCGAGGTCTCGCCCGCAGGGGAGCGGTGAGTTGAGCAGGTTGCCTCATCCATTCACGCGATCGAACGGCCCACGACTCGGTGTGGTCGGAGTGCTCATCGCCATGATGCTGTTGTTGCCGGCAGCGGCCGAGGTCAATCAGGCGGACGCCCCCGTGGTCGATCCGGTCACCGGATTCACCCACTATCCGGAGTACGATGACGCGATCTCGTGGCACCTCGAGGGAGAGTTGCTGTACGCGCAGATTCCGCCGGTGGGCGGGCCACACAACGCCACGTGGCAGAACTGTGGGTTCTATACCGAGCCGATCTACAACTGGCACGGGGTGCACACCCTCGAGCATGGCGCGGTCTGGATCACCTACGACCCGGAGCTGCCACAGGCTGACATCGACATCCTGGCGCCGTACGCGGAGCTCGGCCACGTGCTCATCACGCCATATCCGGGTCTTCCGGATCCGGTGGTCGCGTCTTCGTGGGGTCGGCAGGTGCGACTGGACGGGGTGAACGACCCGCGACTCGACCAGTTCGTGCGCGAGTTCCGCCTCAATCAGGAGACCTCACCCGAGCCCGGGGCACTGTGCACGCTGGGTACGGACCAGACGATGCTCCCCGGCGAGACGTTGCAGATCGAGCCGTCGATCATCTCGGGGACGGTGGAAGAGGTCGTGGCGGCAGAGGCAGCACGATCCGGTACATTCGGGCAGCAGCCCACATCGACGCCGGAAGGTGGTATTCGGGACGCAATCGAGGGTAGGGACTAATGGTGATGCCATCCAGATCGGGACGCAATCGTGGGCGGTTCATGGTCTACGGCATGCTGGTGGTGATCCTGTTGCTCGCGGGAGGCGCGCTCGCGATCACCGCCTTCAGCGGCGATGACACGCCTGGCGAGGATTCGGCCGAGGCCGGGTTCCTCCGCGACATGCAGGTGCACCACGAGCAGGCGGTGGTCATGGCGATGATCATCCGGGACCGGACCGAGGACGAGCAGCTCAAGGCGATGGCGACCGACATCGCCTTCACGCAGACCTCGCAGATCGGTACCATGCAGGGATTCCTGAACGTCTGGGACCTGAGCCCGACGGGCGAGCAGGCCCCGATGGCGTGGATGGGGCACGAGGTCGAGGGGCGGATGCCGGGCATGGCCTCCGACGAGGAGATCGAGCTGCTGCGCACCCTCCCGGTCGACGAGGCCGAGGTTCTTTTCCTGCAACTGATGAATCGCCACCACATCGCCGGCGTCGACATGGCGCAGGCGATCGTCGACCGCAGCGACAACGACGATATCGTCGAGATGGCGGAGGCGATGATCCGCGTACAGACTGCGGAAGTCGAGATCATGAACAAGCATCTCGAGGCGCGAGGATTCGAGCCCGTGACATTCGAGAATGTCGACGACCTCGTGATCTACACGGGCTCGAGCGGAACGCCGGCCGCGACACCGGCGGATGATCACTCCGGACACTGATCCAGACCGGGAATCCTTTCAAGATGAGTGAACCCGCCCGCAGACCTGCGGGCGGGTTTCGTTCTGGCTCCAGGTGACAGTCGGCAGGATTGCCGAGTCCGACGAAACGCTGCTGGTCCGGGAGTGCCCGGCTCGTGGTCCTACGGCAGCCTGACGTGGATCGAGCGGGGGCCATCGCTGTCGTGGGAGGATTCATCCTCGGCGATGATGGTGAGCCCATCCCGCTCGAGCGCGACCACGAGCTCGGTGAGCCAGGGAAGATCCTCGGCAGAATAGTCAGACTTGACCAGGGGGCCGAGCTCATCGATCGAGATGGAGCCGTCGTCGCGCTCCCGCAGCACATCGAGAATGCGGCCCCGAAAGTAGCGGTTCGTCTGCTCGAACGGCAGGGTCTTCGCCTTGCCCTTGCGGCTTGCCGCTGCCGCAAGGATGTCGGCGTGGATGGTTGGGCGCGCCCGACACTGGTCCTGGGCGGGGCAGATCACGCAGGCTGGCGCGCGCGCGGTGCATTGGAGCGCCCCGAACTCGATGAGGGCCTGGTTCCATCGCCAGCCGTCGCATGGCGGGATCACCGCTTCGGCGATCTCGAGGACCTCCCTGTCGCTGGCTCGTCGTTCCGGTACGTCGCTGCCCACGAAGACCCGGTGCAGCACGCGTCGCATGTTCGTGTCGATGAACGGGACGTCCTGCTCGAAGGCGAAGCAGGCGATAGCTCCGGCTGTGTAGGGGCCGATGCCGGGTAGGTTCAGGAGCTCCTCGACCGATTCCGGGAAGGCTCCCCCTCGCTCTACCACGGCCGCCGCGGAGCGCTGGAGATTGACGGCCCGACGGTTGTAGCCGAGACCCTTCCAGAGCCTGATCACGTCGGCCGTAGGGGCCGCAGCGAGCACGTGCACGTCGGGGAACGCCTCGAGCCAGCGGTGGTAGTAGGGGATGACGCGATCGACCTGGGTCTGCTGCAGCATCACCTCGGCGACCAGAATATGGTACGGATCGCGGGTGCGCCGCCATGGCAGGTCGCGGGCATTGCCCTCCCACCAGCCGAGGAGCGCATGCCGGAACGCGACGATCTCATGTTCGGCTGGCAGGTTCTGACCCGGTTCAGGCATGGTGCGAGCTCGACGATTCCAACGCGTGATGCATCCCTGGGCGAGCCGCGTCGCAGCGACTCGCCCAGGGATGCCAGAAGATCTATGACGTCGTCAGACTGTAGGCAGGAATTACTTGCCCATCGGGCGCGGGCGCTTGATCTCGATCACGCTCGGACGGTCTCGGACGACGCTGACGAAATCGTGGAAGAACTCGACCGGGTCTGATGGCATATCCTGGAAGTTGAGCTTGAGGTAGGCGCCGGTACCGTTCTCGAAGACGATCGTCGGAGTGCCGAAGACCTCATGCTTCTCTCGACCTTCGGTGTAGTCTCGCTCGATGATGGCGAACACCTCATCGGAGGCGAGGTCTCGGCGGAAGCGCTCCAGGTCGAGCCCCGCCTCCGTCGCCGCCGCTTCGAGAACCTCCTGGCGGCTGAGGTTGCGCCCCTCAACATGGCGCTTGCGGAACAGCGCCGCGTGGAATTTTCGGAACAGCTCCTCGCCCTGCTGCCGGGCCGCGTGGAAAGCCTGGAACGAGCGCAGCGTGCTGCTGGTACCGTCGTTCGGCAGCTCCCAGACCTTGAAGTCCGGGTCCGAGGCGTTCACCTGCTCGAGCGGGAAGATCTTCCAGGTAACGTCGAGGTCGTCTCCGAGCTCGTCCTTCACCTGGTCGAGCCAGAGCTGTGCCGCCCACGCGAACGGGCAGGCGTAATCGAAATAGACGTCAACCTTGAACGCCGCGGACGAATCGGTGTCGGCCGCGCGCTTTTCCGCTGTAACCGCCAAGTTGTGACTGCCTTTCGTGTGCCTCAGACGTCACACCCGGACATCAGGCGTTCGATCTCCCGCCAACCGGCGTCGACCTGCGCCATGGTCTCCTCGAGCGTGCCGCTGTTGTCGATGACACGATCCGCGCGCGCGAGCTTCGGAGCCATCGGTGGCTGCGCCTCGATGCGGCGGCGTGCTTCCTCTGCCGGAAGTCTATTGCGTTCCATTAAACGTGTCATCTGTACTTCGGTATCGATGGTCACAACCCAGACCTGGTCACAATGGTCGGCATGCCCGCTCTCGATCAGCTTGACCGCATCGATGACCACCACGCCAGACGTGATCGCTTCGACGCGACGGTCGATCTCCGCGATCACGGCGGGGTGGGTGAGCTCATCGAGCTCCCGGAGCTTCTCAGGGTCGCTGAAGACGATGCGGCCGAGGGCGGCGCGGTCGAGGCTGCCGTCAGTTGCGACGATCCCTTCGCCGAACTGCTCGACGAGCCTTTGGAGGAGAGGCTGACCCGGTCCCACGAGCTCGCGGTAGACGATATCCGCATCGATGCCGATGGCGCCGTGCTCGACGAGGCGGCGGACGACCGTGCTCTTGCCCGAGGCGATGTTGCCGGTCACCCCGAGCACGAACTTCTGCATCGCCGGGCGACCCGCATCGCACCGATGGTCCAGGTCGCCCGAGGACGAGTCGATACTCGTGCAGGCGGCGCCTGCGCCTGCACGGTTGCCTGTCGAGACATGTTCCTGCGGGGAGTCGGCCACGATGTTCACTCACCCAGCTCGGCGGCGACGAGCTCGCGCTCTTCCGTGATGGCCTCCCAGCGCTGGTAGACCTCGTCGAGCTCGGCCTGGAGGCGCTCGTACTCCTCACCGAGGCGAGCGACCGCCTCGACATCGTGGTCGGCACTGGCGATGGCGAGGGCATCGGCGATCTCGTTTACCTTGCCCTCGAGCTGCGTGATCTCGCGCTCGACCTTGCCCAAGCGCTTCTCGACATCGGCCGACGTGCGCCGGCGAGGCTTGCCCTTGGCTGTGACCACCACCGTCGGATCGTGTGCGGGCTCCTCCTGCCGGGCCGGCTCCGGAACCGGGGCCGGCTCGGTCTCCGCCGGTGCCTTTTCCGCCTCGAGGCGCCGGTGGTAGTCGGTATAGTTGCCGAGATGCTCGACGATGGTGCCGTTCTCGACCACCCAGAGTTTGGTCGCGACCTTGTCCATGAAGTAGCGATCGTGGGAGACGAAGAGGATCGTGCCGTCGAATCCGGTGAGCATCGCCTCGAGCGACTCCCGGGCGTTGATGTCGAGGTGGTTGGTCGGCTCGTCGAGGACCAGCAGGTTCGCGCGCTCAAGGAGCAGCACCGCCAGGGCCAGCCTGGAGCGCTCACCGCCGGAGAGCGATGAAACGCGCTTGTAGACATCGTCGCCGGTGAAAAGGAACCGGCCGAGGTACGTCCGGGCCGACTCCTCCGACATCGGCTGCACATCGAGAATGACGGAAAGCGGCGTGCCTTCGCCGCGTCCCCGGAGCTGCTCATGGCTCTGGGCGTAGTAGCCGGGATGCACGTTGGTTCCGAAGGTGTAGTCGCCCTCGAGTGCCGGCAGGATGCCCATCAGCGTCTTCAGCAGCGTCGTCTTCCCACTGCCGTTGGGGCCGAGCAGGCCGATACGGTCACCCCGCTCGATCTCGAGCTCGGGGGTGCGGAGCAGTACCGTCGGCTGTCCCGTTTCCGGATCGTGGTAGCCGATCGACATCTTCGTGGTCGAGAGCACCATGCGTCCGCTGCGGACGGCGCTGCCGATGCGAATGGACAGGCGATCGTGCTCCTGCGGCTTCTCGATGCGCTCCAGCCGGTCGAGCTTCTTCTGTCGGCCCCGAGCCTCGCGATAGCGCTGCCCGGCCCCGTATTTCCGGATGAACTCCTCCTGCCGGGCGATGTACTCCTGCTGCTCCTCGTACTCCTTGCGACGGCGCTCCATGCGCTCCTCGCGGAGCTGAAGATAGCGACCGTAGGGGGCAGGGTAGTCCTCGAGGCGCCCGAATGAGAGGTCCATCGTGCGCGTGGTGACACGGTCGAGGAAGTAGCGGTCGTGCGACACGATCAGGCAGGCACCGTTCCACGTCCTCAGGAACGTCTCGAGCCATTCCAGCATGTCGAGATCGAGATGGTTGGTCGGCTCGTCGAGCAACAGCAGGTCTGGGTCCGCGAGCAATGCCTTCGCCAGCGCCACGCGGGTCTTCTGGCCACCGCTGAGCTGGTTGACGGGCTGGTCGAACTGATCGGGACCGAACCCGAGCCCCGTCAGGATCTCGTCGGTGCGGTGCTCGATGTCGTAGCCGCCGGCCGTTTCGAAGCGGGTCTGCAGCTTCGCGTACTCATCCATGATCGCCTCGAGGTCGGCATCGTCGGATGACATCTGCGCCTCGAGGTCGCGCATGCGGTCGGCCATCTCGAGCACGGGGGCGAAGGCCAGACGTGCCTCCTCACGCAGGGTCTTGTCGGAGGTGAAGGAAGCCTCCTGCGGCAGGTATGTGATGCGCAGGCCCCTCAGCGGGGCGACTGTTCCCGCGTTCGGATGCTCGAGACCGGCGATGATGCGCAGGATGGTCGACTTGCCGGCGCCGTTCACACCGACCAGCGCGACATGCTCGCGCTCGACGATCTGGAACGAGACACCGGAGAAGATCTCTTCGGCGCCATAGCTCTTGGCAAGATCGGAGACGGTGAGGATCGGTACGGGAGGCATTGATCGGTCCTTGTTGCGGTGGTTTCGGGAAGGTCAGCGGGAGTGGGCATGCTGGGGCTTACCGCGATCGACTCGATCCGCGGCAATCAGACCCCTGGGTTGTTCCACCTCATCTGACAAGCAACATGACCGATACGTCTCCAGCGCCGTTGTTTCGTTAGGTGAATGGCCGCTACGGGCAGATGGCCCGCGCATTGGCACGCCTGTTAAGTATAGCAACACCTCGGCGCGTGAAGCGTTGTGCAGAATGGATCCCGCAAGGCGGACGTCGTTATGTGTACACTGCCTCACAGCGGACGGGACTCAGCAACCAGGATTCGATGCATGCCTCATGACGCGATGAACCTCAATCTTTGGCCCATCGACACCCGGCGCAATGAGCGCGGCGCGGTGGAGATCGGGGGCCAGGCGCTTGACGTGCTCGCCGAGACCTTCGGCACGCCGCTCTATGTCTTCTCCGAGGCGGAGCTCCGGGACAACTGTCGCGCGGTGCGTGATGCGTTTTCTGACGCATGGCCGCGGACGCGCGTTGTGTATGCGGGCAAGGCTGGATTGAACGGGACGTTGATCCGGATCCTTGTCGAGGAAGGGCTCGGACTCGATGTCGTGTCCGGGGGAGAGCTCGCCCTCGCGATCGCGGCCGGTGTCGATCCGGCGGAGATCTCCTTCCATGGCAACAACAAGGGCGAAGATGAGCTTCGCGAGGCAGTCCGTGCCGGTGTCGGGAAGGTCGTCGTCGACAACCTGGACGAGATCGACCGACTCGCTCGTATCGCCGCCGCGGAGGAGACGACCGTCTCCATCCTGATCCGGCTGAATCCCGGTGTCGATGTCCACACGCACCACAAGATCAGCACGGGCATCGTCGATTCCAAATTCGGATTCCCGATCCAGAACGGACAGGCGCGCGGGGCGGTGGAGCGTGCGCTGGCGCACGAATCCCTTCGGGTGGTGGGATATCACGCCCACATCGGCTCGCAGCTCTTCGAGTCCGAGGCGTACATCGACACCGTCGACGCGCTCGTCGGGTTCGGTGCGGCCATGCGGGACGAGTTCGGTGTCGAGATGCAGCACCTGTCGCCGGGAGGGGGATTCGGCATCGCCTACCTGGATGAGGATGAGCCGAAACCGGCGAGGTACTGGGCCGGCGTCATCGCAGGGTCGGTACGATCGGCGTGCGACCGGCACGGGATGCCGGATCCAGTGCTGACCATCGAGCCGGGGCGGTCGATCGTCGGGCCGGCGGGAGTCGCCGTCTATCGCGTTGGCTCGATCAAGGAGATTCCTGGCATTCGTACCTATGTTGCGGTTGACGGCGGAATGGCCGACAATATTCGTCCCTCACTGTATGACGCGCGGTACACCGCCGTGGTCGCCAACCGCGACGCCGAAGGCGCCGGAGAGCGTGAGGTCGCGGTGGTGGGGAAATACTGTGAGTCGGGCGACATCCTGATCGAGAGGATCGCCCTTCCCGACGTCGCGGTCGGGGATCTTCTGGCCGTGCCGGCCTGTGGCGCCTATTGCCTGCCGATGGCAAGCAACTATAATGGGGCGCTTCGTCCCGCCGTAATTCTCGTGTCACCCTCTGGTGCCCGTGTAATGAAGAGGAGGGAAACCTATGATGACCTGCTACGGCATGATCCTGCCCTGCTTTTGACACCAGCCAGCAGCTGAGAGGCTCAGGAGCGAGCGGGCTGTTGGCTCCTGATGGGACCTACGAAATGACGTGCCAGGATACCGTTCCCAATCAAGTGAGGATGTCCAGGTGAGTGACGAGACGACCCCGACTGATCTGGATGTCGTGTCGCCCGAGGATCTCGAAGCGGTCGAGGGCGGTGAGATAGCTCGGAGCCTCAGCCAGATAGCCGACCTTCTCCATGACCGCACGCCGGTCCGTCCGCGAAGACTGGATCTGGACGACGAGGAGCCGGAGGAGGACGACCTCGCCGCCGCCGAGGTGGATCTCGACGAGACATCGCAGAATGGCGCGCTTGTCACGGCGGTCGACGACGATGTCGTGGCGGATGTGAGCCTCGACGATCCGGTGCGGATGTACCTTCGCGAGATCGGTCGCGTGCCGCTGCTGACCGCCGAGCAGGAGGTCGAGCTCGCCCAGGCAATCGAGCAGGGCGAGTACCTGAACGAGCTGCTGAAGCGGTTCGGCGCCGAGACGGTCGATGACGTCGATCCCGTCGAGCTCGGCATGGCGATCTACAATTCGTTCCGTGCGGGCTGGTCCATCGTTGAGCGCATCGCCGAGGGGTTGAACGACGACGTGCCCCGTACGACTCGCGGTGAGATCCTGGGGGCGTTGCTGCCGATCTCGAACCTCTCCGAGTCGTTCGTTGCGGAGGCAGGTAACGACCTCGACATGGACCCGGCCCAGATCGAGGAGTTCCTCCGCCAGCGCGCGATCGAGTGGCGCATGCTGCCAGAGCCGGTCCAGGAGGAGCTGCGCGACCCAACGTCGTGGCCCGATCCCGAGGACGTCGAGACACTGTTCGCGAGAAGACGCGCTCGCCAGCTCCGGGCGTGGCGGGACATGCAGGCGGCCAGCGTCTCGGCCAAGGTCGCGCTCACGGAGGCGAACCTGCGCCTCGTGGTGTCGGTTGCCAAGAAGTACTCGGGGCGCGGCATGGGCATGCTCGATCTGGTCCAGGAGGGCAACCTGGGACTGATCCGCGCGGTGGAAAAGTTCCAGCACCACAAGGGATTCAAATTCAGCACCTACGCGACGTGGTGGATCCGTCAGGCAATCACCCGCGCGATCGCGGACCAGGCCAGGACGATCCGCATTCCGGTGCACATGGTCGAGACGATCAACCGTCTGATCCGCACCAGCCGGCGCATGCAGCAGGAGCTCGGACGCGAGCCCACGAACGAGGAGCTCGGCGAGGTCATGGAGATGACTCCCGAGCGCGTTCGGGAGATCCTGAAGATCAGCCAGGACCCGATCAGCCTCGAGATGCCGGTGGGAGAGGAGGAGGACAGCTCGCTCGGTGACTTCATCGAGGACCAGAACCTCCCTGCGCCGGCGGACGCCGCCGGCAAGAAGCTCCTGCGCGAGCAGGTGGGCGACGTGCTGTCGACGCTGAACGAACGCGAGCGCGAGGTGCTCGCCATGCGCTACGGTCTCAACGATGGCCGATCGCGTACGCTTGAAGAGGTCGGACGCGAGTTCGGTGTCACCCGCGAGCGAATCCGACAGATCGAGGCCAAGGCGCTGCGCAAGTTGCGCCATCCCAACCGGGCCCGGATGCTGCGCGACTTCCTCGACTGACACGCACGTCGATTCCAGATTGATATGTGACGCCGAAAGGGACCCGTGTGCTCCGGCATGCGGGTCCCTTTCGGCCGCGCCGGCAGCACACCAGGTCTCAAGCGTCTCGCGGGGCGCGGTTGTCCGGCGTCGGCAGCTGACGTGCTGTTCCTGTACATTGATGACGATACGAAGGAGCTACTCGACATGTTGGTCGATACCGCGCGGATCCACGTCAAGGCCGGCAACGGCGGCAACGGATCCGCTTCATTCAGACGAGAAAAGTACGTGCCGAAGGGTGGCCCCGACGGCGGCGATGGCGGCAAGGGCGGCGATGTCATCCTGCGCGTCGTGCCCAACCTGAATACCCTGCTGCCGTTCCAGTACGTGCACCTGTACAAGGCCGAATCCGGTGGGCACGGCGCCGGTCGCAACAAGACCGGGCGCAAGGGCAAGGACAGGATCATCAAGGTGCCGGCAGGTACCGTCGTCTTCCTCGACGAGACGGGTGAGCAGATTGCCGACCTCACGGAGCCGGGCGAGGAGCTGGTGGTAGCTCGTGGTGGCAAGGGCGGACTGGGCAACGTGCATTTCAAGAGCTCGACGCGCCAGGCACCCAGGGTTGCGGAGCTTGGCGAGCCTGGCGAGGAGCGGTGGCTCCGGCTGGAGCTGCGCCTGATCGCAGACGTGGGGCTGGTCGGCCTGCCCAACGCCGGCAAGTCGACATTGCTCTCGACGGCGACGCACGCCAAGCCCAAGATCGCCGACTACCCGTTCACGACCCTGCAGCCCAACCTCGGTGTGGTCGAGATCGGTGGTCCTGGTGGACAGGCGTTCGTGATGGCCGACATCCCGGGCCTGATCGAGGGTGCCGCGGGTGGCGCCGGGCTCGGTCACGAGTTCCTCCGCCATGTTCGCCGGACCAAGATCCTCATCCACATGCTCGACGCGTCGGGTGGGCTCGAGGGACGCGATCCCATCCAGGATTTCCAGACGATCAACGATGAGATCCGCACCTTCGACCCGAAGATGGGTGAGAAGCCCATGTTCGTGGCGCTGAACAAGGTCGATCTGCAGGAGGCCCGGGACAACGTCGAGCGCCTGCGCAGCTGGCTCGTCGACAACGGCTATGATCGCGTGTTCGAGATCTCGGCCGCGACCGGTGAGGGCACGACCGAGCTGCTCAACGCCGTGGCGGCCGAGCTTCGGGAGATCGAGCAGATAGAGGCTGAATCCCGTCGCAAGCGGGAGGAGACGCCGAAGCGTCGAGTCTACACACTCGGGGATGTCGACGAGCGCGCCTGGCAGGTGGAGCGGCTGTCGAAACACCACTTCCGTGTTTCCGGAGTCGGTATCGAGCGATTCACCCGGATGACCAACTTCGATGTCCAGGATTCCGTCGACCGCTTCCAGCGGGTTCTCGAGGGCAGCGGCATCCAGGCCGAGCTCGAGCGGCAGGGCATCCAGGAAGGCGATATCGTCCACATCGCCGAGTTCGAGATGCCGTGGGGCGACCAGGACGAGGAGGGCAACCTGCTCAGCGCCGATCAGTTCGTCAGGGCGGCGCTGGAGGCGGAGGCCGAGCTGGCCGGCGACGGCTCGGACGAGGAGTAGACGCCCCGATAGTCTTCCGGCAGCAGCTCGGCGATCGCTCGCATCATGATCTCGGTGGCTTCCGCCGCGCTGAGTCGTCGGCCATCGGCTCCCGTTTCCGGCAACGCGAACGGCTTGCCAATACGGATGCGGATCCCCTTGTGTCCGGGATTCGGCATCAGGTGCGGCGGGCGTCTGCCGTTGAGCGGCAGGCGCTCGGATCCGGTGATCGCGACCGGCAACACCAGGCTCCGCCCCTGAATGGCGATCAGGCCGGCGCCAGCGTGCGCGCGGGAGAGCTTGAGGGTTCGACTTCGCGTCCCTTCGGGAAACATGCCGACGGCGATGCCATGCTGCAGGCAGGTGATGGCGTGGCGCACCGCCTTGCGATCGCTCTTGCCTCGCGCGACCGGGAAATTGCCGAACTTGCGCAGGAGCCAGCCGAGTGGCTTGAACCTGTACAGCTCTTCCTTGGCCATGAAATGGAGGGGACGCGGAAAGGCGATCTCGATCAGGACGGGATCGGCGTTGTGCAGGTGGTTCGAGACCACCAGCACGCCGGTACCGTCGGGCGGGATATTCTCCATGCCCTCGACACGAAGCCGCAGAGCGAGACGGATCAGGCCGTAGAGTGGCAGGCGAATCAGGGCTCGCCACCTGCCACGGACGGTACCTGCTGCCGGATCGTACGTTGCGCTGGCTTCGGTCATACGGTGGAATCCGCGCTTATGTGCCGGGTGCGGGCCAGCGTCGTGATCTCGTTGACGATGTCCTCGACGGCGCGACCATCGGTGAGGATCACCACGGCATCGTCTGCCCTTCGCAACGGAGAGGTCTCACGACTGGAATCATACTCGTCTCGACGTCGGAGATCCGCAAGGATTTCCTCATAGGAGGTCTCCACGCCACGGTTGACCATGTCGACGTGCCGGCGCCTCGCGCGCTCCTCCGCGCTGGCGTCCAGGTAGATCTTGAGACCGGCATCGGGGATGACGACGGTGCCGATGTCGCGGCCGACGAGCACCGCAGCCAATCCGTCCGCGATCTCGCGCTGAACGTCGAGCAGTGCCTCGCGTACCGCAGGGTGGGCGGAGACTTCGGAGACGTTCGCATCGATCTCGGGTGTGCGGATCTCCCAGGTGACGTCCTCGCCGTTGAGCAACACGTCGCTGGTGCGGCCGTCGGAGACAGAGGCAGGGCGGAGCTGGATATTCGCGTCCATGGCGAGCCTCGCCAGTGCGTCACCGTCCGCCGTGGACGTGGCCGTACGCAGTGCGAGGAGGGTGACAACGCGATAGAGCGCGCCGGTGTCGAAGAGGAGGGCGCCGAGGTCATGCGCGACCCTGACCGCGACCGTCGACTTACCGGCCGCGCCGGGTCCGTCGATCGCGATGACCCTGTGATGATCGTACGTTGGCATTTCCGCTGCTGCTTCCTCGCGACCGGCGCTCGTCGCCTCGCGGTCGCTCACGGTTGTCTCGAGTCGGGGCACCCGCGCGGCGGGCAGGTGCGCTGCTGGTCGATGAGCCGCGACGTCGCTTGTCCTGCCCGTCGGCTGCGGTCTTGTGCGTGTAGCCTCCGACCGGTCCCTGCAGGATCGTGCGGCGGCTGTTGGCCTCCTCGGCTTCCTCGATGGGAAGTCCCACCGCCTCGTAGAGCTGGATGAGCTCGCCGGGCGTGAGGTCGCGCCAGGCGCCGGTGGGGATCCCCTGGATCCGGAGTGGGCCCAGTCGGGTCCGCCGCAGGCGGAGAACCTTGATGTCGACCGCGTCCATCATCCGCCTCACCACATGGTACAGACCTTCATGGATCACGATCTTGATGGCGATGCCCTCGTTGGTTTCCCGGAAGAGTCGTACTTCTTCCGGGACGACCTTGTGTCCATCGATCGTGATGCCATCGCGCAGGCGCTGGAGCTGAGATTCGACCGGACGCCGGTCCGTGAAGACCAGGTACTCCTTGTCGATCCGGTAACGGGGATGCATCACCCGGTGGGCGAGGTCGCCGTCATTGGTGAGGAGAACGAGACCCTGCGTGGCCCGGTCCAGGCGACCGACCGGGTACACCCTCTCGCGCACGTCGACAAGGTCCATCACCGTCCAGCGGTCCCGCTCATCGCTGACGGTGGTGATGAAGCCCGACGGCTTGTTGAGCATGATGTATCTGGGCGGCTGCGGGCGCAGGATGCGACCGTCAACGCGAATCTCGTCCCGATACGGGTTCACGCGGGTGCCGAGCTCGGTGATGACCCGGCCGTTCACCTGGACGCGACCGGCGACGATCATCTCCTCGGCGGCCCTCCGGGACGCGACACCCCGGTGTGACAGCACCCGCTGGAGGCGTTCGCCCTGATACTCGTCCGACTGATGCTCGGGCCGGTTGCGCTGGCTCATCTCAGGTCGTGGTCTCCCGACGTCGCCAGACCGGGGTCGCCACTGGCGGCTGCGGGCTCGAGTGGCAGCGAGCCGACGCGGTCCTGGTCGACATAGAGCTCGAGTGTGCCGCCACCCTCCGGGTCGAGTGCCAGCTGGTAGCGTGTCTGGGAGTCTCTGTTCGCCACCGGGATCATCGGGTCGCCGGCGAGCTGGACATCCCAGACGGAGAGCTCCGTAGGAAGATCCGCAAAGGTCGAGCCATCGCTGATCGGCACCCAGACGAAGGTGGCGTCCATGAACTCGAAAAGCCGCGCGGCGTCGTTCCAGCGCTCATCCGTCACGATCGCGGAGTTGTCGTCGTAGGTGAGACTCGCGCCGAGCACGGCGGTGATGACGGTGGAGTTGTCGTTGTTCGTCTTGCGCGCGAGCACGACGCAGCCGCCGGCGTCGCCGGTAGAGCCGGTCTTGATGCCGACCACCCCGTATTGGCCAAGCAGCTGGTTGGTGTTCTGGCTCTCGTACTGACGGGCCTCGGGGCCGACGGAGACGAACGAGTAGCCGGGTTCTCCGACAATTCGCGCGAGATCCTCGTTCTTCATGAGCAGGCCGCTCAGGATCGCGATATCGTAGGCGGTCGAGTAGTTGTTCGGGGCGTCGATGCCGTGGGGATTGGTGAAGCGGGTGTTCTCGAGACCCTGCTCGGCGATGAAGGCGTTCATCTCGCGGACGAACGCGTCGTGCTGCGCGATCGGGTCATCGCTGCCGGTGATGATCTTGCCGACGTGGCGGGCCAGGGCGTCCGCGCCGTCGCTGCCCGAGGGGATCAGCAACCCGTACAGCAGCTGCCTGACCGTGAGCGTGTCGCCGGCCTGCAGCCCCATGTTCGAGTAGGACGGATCATCGACGAGGTCGTCCTCGACGATCGTGACCTGATCGTCGAGGTTGGCGTGCTTGACCACCACGAGCGCGGTCACCACCTTCACGACCGATCCGATCGGCATTCGCTCGTGCTCGTTCTTGCCGAACAGCTTGATGCCGGTTTCGAGGTCGTAGGCATAGACACCCTGAGCGGTAACGTCAGGCACCTGGATGGCGGCCGAGGCAGGTGGTGTCCAGAGCGCGAGCAGATAGGCGACCACCATGAGCGACGCCAGGATCGGGCGCCAGCGGTGTCCACGTAGTGATGTGCGAAGCAAGATGTCTCCCCGGAAGGTCTGCGAGAGTCGCAAGTGACGTCGTCAGCGTGTTCGGTACCCCAGTATACGGGTGAACGTGCGATCGAGGCGAGGGGGAGGCACGCGCGGTACACTCAGGGGAGACATTGAGAGACCTGAGGGTGCAACCGTACCGAAGGTGGGAAGATCGATATACCGGTGGCTGTGGTCAAGGACATCGAAACTGAAACGCGCATCCGGATCGTCGCCGTCGGTGATGTTCACCTACGCATCGACACGCCGCCAGCCATCGATCGTAGTCTCCATGAGGCAGCTGCCGACGCCGATCTCGTGTTGCTCACCGGGGACCTGACCGACAATGGACGGTTGCCGGAGGTCGAAAAGCTGGCCGGCCTGCTGTCGGGCATCGAAGCCCCGACCTACGCCGTGCTGGGTAACCACGATCGCCGCAGCCTGCGCCGGCGGGAGTTTCGGCGCGTACTGGAGTCGGGCGGTGTCGCGCTCCTCGATGGCGATTCCACTGTCGTGACGGTGACGAACGGCGTGCGGATTGGTCTCGTCGGCATCGGTGGCTACGGTGGCGGATTCTGGCCGGACGAGGCGCCCGATCTGCTTTCCACCCGGCTGAGCCAGGCGGTGGCCGTGCGGGCTCGCAGGGAGGCGGTGCGGCTGGAGGCGGCCCTCGACGCGCTGGCGCTCGAGGACACGGACCTCACCATCGTCACCATGCACTACGCCCCGACGACAAGCACCCTCGGGCTGGAGCCCATGTTGAAGCACTGGATGCTCGGAAACTCGATTCTCGGTCGCGTCGTTGATCGCCACGATGTCACCCTCGTCGTTCACGGACATGCCCATCTCGGGAACTACGAGGGGGCGACGCCGGGAGGGACGCCGGTGCGCAACGTGGCCCTGCCCGTGGTTGGCCGCCCGGCCGTGATCGAGGTCGACGCCGACGGCACCGTGCATGACATCGTGCCGTCCCCAGACGCGATCGCGATCGAAGCCAGCCGCGTGGCTCGAGCGACAGACTCCCCATGACACGCCTGCTCCCCCACAACCCGTATCGAGCGTCGGGTGGGCTGCGACTCGACACGCTGGTCAACCCGTATGCGCCAACCGATGCCGTCGGCGAGGCCCTGGCAGACATCGAGCTCAACACGACGCCGGACGATCTCATCGCGATCGACCTTCGACGACGGCTCGCAGCGATGTCGGGCGTGGACGAGCGCTGGATCGTGCTGGGAAATGGCATCGACGAGCTGTATGCAGGGATCGTGCGGTGGCGGCTGGACGCGGGACCGATCGCCGTGTTCCCGCCAACATACCTCGACGATCTCCAGCGGGTGCTCGACATGCGCGGCACCATCCATGTCGCCGCGCGGACGGAGGGCTTCCACCTCGGCCTGTCCACGACCCATCGCCGGGTGCCCGAGGACGCGACGAGTGTGGTGATGTCGCCGAACGATCCGACCGGCACGCTCGTCGACCTGCACGACCTCGTGCGTCTCTCGCGCCAGAGCTCGCTCGTCGTCGTCGATGAGCGCCATGCCGCCTACACCCCGCGCACGACGGCGCACCTGGCCCGCGAGTTCGAGAACGTGATCGTGCTGCAGTCGATGGAGTGGTGGGCCGGGCTGATGGATTATCCGATTGCCTGGGCGGTATGTCCTCCATCGCTCGGAGATCATCTTCGTGACGCGATGGGGGCGGGCACGGTCGATCGCGCGGCGCTGATCGCCGCGCAGGCGACGCTCGACGACTGGGTCTGGCTGCGCGGCACCCTGCGACGCGTCACGATGGAGAAGGGGAGGCTCTTCCGCCAGCTGCGGAAGCTCAACATGTTGCACACTCCCTACCTGTCCTGGTCGAATTTCGTGCTGACCACCTTCGCCCGGGGGAGCGTCGAGTTCTTCGTGCCACGGCTCGAGGATCGGGGGATCCGGGTGTTCGTGCCCGACCAGGACATCCTGCCGGGTGCCATTCGGGTGAGCGCGGTGTCGGCCGAAGCGACGGAGGAGCTCAAGCGGGCACTGATCGAGATCGCGCTGGAGCTCTAGGATTCAGCGCGATGCGACGGGCATCCATCGTTCGGGGGAGTGTCGTTGCACCTGAACGACCAGGTCGGCGTCGATTCCAGGCAATGCCACCGTCCGCTCCCTAAGGCTGCCATCCCTGGCCGGCTCGGGAAGCCCCATCACCGTTGGGTGATCGGCGAGATGCCCTTTGACGTCGGGGCCATAGCAGGCGCCGCCGGCGGCGTCAGGTGATGTCGCGCCGTGGAGGATCGGCAGGGCGCCCATCGACACCGGCTGGGCGAGGAGGCGCGCCAACAGTATCGTGAGCGGGAGGCGCCAGCCACTGCAGGCTTGCCGCAATCCCTTCGTGATGATCCTGGGTCGGGTGAAGCCCGGGGCAGCCAGCGTGTGAATGTCGGTTCCGCCGCCGTCGCGCGCTTATCCTGCTCGATCGCGATCATCACGTCGGTGAGCCTCGATTGCCGACAGGCATCCATCCAGTGGAAATTGCACTGCCGATTGAGGTGAACGAGGTCGATGCTGCCGAGCACCGTCTCGGGGCTGACCACCCTCACAACCCGCCGCCGGCCGGCTCCCTGGACCAGCAGCTGGTGCGTGAGCAACACGGGGCCGAGGGAGTCGGTGGCCAGGATGAGCTCGTGGTCGTCGGCGGAAGGACGGAACGGTGTCGCCATGATGCCCGCGCAGCGGACAAGCATGTCGAGGCGATCCACGGTGTCTCGCGCGGTGGTGGCGCCGCGCCGCACGCTGGCAGGGGCGGTGATGTCGAGCCGGCCGGTCTCACGAGGGGATGTCCGGGGAGCGCGGTTTGCTCCGAGCGGGTCGTGGCGAGCACCGTAGCGTCGTGCCCGGCCAGCTCCCGGGCGACCTGATGGCCGATGCCGCTGGTGGCGTCCGCTACGGGCGCGGTGCGTCCGGTGAGGTCCGCATGTCATGGGCGGCTCACCCAGCGGTCATGTCACTCTCCGATGGCTTCACGCTGCTTCGCGAAGAGTTCATCGAGACCCGTGCTGGCGAGGACCATCATCTCCTCCAGGGTGCCGAAGGAGAACGGTGAGGCCTCGGCAGTGCCCTGGATCTCGACGTACTCTGCCTTGTCGGTCATCACGACGTTGACATCGACGTCGGCCCGCGAGTCTTCGCGGTAGTCGAGGTCGACCATCGGCACGCCGTTCACCACACCGACGCTGAGCGCGGCGATCTGGTTGACGATGGGGTAGGCACGCAGCCGCTTCTCGTCCATCAGGCGTCGGCAGGCGAGTGCAAGGGCAACCCAGGCACCGGTAATCGCCGCGCACCGGGTGCCGCCGTCTGCCCGGATCACGTCGCAGTCAAGGATGATCTGCCGCTCGCCGAGCTTCTCGAGGTCGACACCCGCCCGGATCGCGCGACCGATCAGCCGCTGGATCTCGACCGTACGACCGCCCTGCTTCCCCTCCCGGGATTCCCGCTTGGTACGCTCGCTGGTTGCGCGGGGGAGCATCGCGTACTCGGCGGTGATCCAGCCGCGCCCCTTGCCCTTCATCCAGCCTGGAACGCGCTCCTCCACCGTGGCGGTACAGATCACGTGGGTGTCGCCCATCTTGATGTACGCCGACCCCTCGGCCTGGGGCAGGGCGTTGGGAGCGATCGAGACAGGCCGAATCTGCTCCACGGAGCGGCCATAGGAGCGCTTCACCGGGACTTCGATGGTCATTCAGTGTCCTCTTCGTGGGTCGACCCCTGAGCCCTGGTCCGGGTGTAGATCTCCCGGACGCGTTCGAGTCGTCTGGCGAGCTCCTGCTCGAAGCCTCGGTCCGTTGGTTCGTAGTATCGTCGGCCTTCCAGGTTGTCGGGAAGGTTCTGCTGGCCGATGATACCGCCCTCGTAATCGTGTGCGTACCGGTACCCTGCGCCGTAACCCGACTCCTTCATGAGCTTCGTGGGCGCGTTACGAAGATGCAGGGGCACCGGATCATTGCGCGTGTTCGCGACATCCTCTCGCACGGCGCTCCAGGCCCGGTAGATCGAGTTGCTCTTCGGGGCCAGCGCCAGGTAGACCACGAGCTCGGCCAGCGCCAGAGCGCCCTCCGGCATGCCGAGGAAGTGGACTGACTGCTGGGCGGCAATCGCCTTGGGCAGCGCCATCGGGTCGGCGAGCCCCACGTCTTCGGACGCGAAGCGGACGAGCCGGCGCGCGACGTAGAGGGGATCGTCGCCGCGCTCGAGCATGCGCGCCAGCCAGTAGAGGGCGGCGTCGGGGTCCGAGCCGCGGATCGTCTTGTGCAGGGCGGAGATCGTGTCGAAGTGACCTTCTCCGCTCTTGTCGTAGGTGGCTGCGCGCCGCTGGGCCGCCTCCTTCACGAGCTCATCGTCGATGGTGCCGCCGCGATCGACGCCGGTGGCTGCGTACTCCAGCGTGTTCAGGGCGAAGCGGGCGTCGCCGTTGGCGAGGTTGACGAGGAGCGAGCGCGCCTCCGGAGTGAGCTTCAGCTGCTGGCGGCCGAGCCCGCGTTCCTCGTCGGCCAGGGCCCGATCGACGACCTTGCCGATGTCATCGTCGGTGAGCGCCTGCAGCGTGACAACGCGTGAGCGCGAGAGCAGGGGGGCGTTGACTTCGAACGACGGATTCTCGGTGGTGGCTCCGATCAGGATGACGGTCCCGTCCTCGACGTGAGGCAGGATGGCATCCTGCTGCGCCTTGTTGAACCGGTGGATCTCATCGATGAACAGGACGGTCCTCGTTCCATTCATGCCGAGTCGGTCCTGGGCCGCCTTGATCGCGGCGCGGAGGTCCGCCACGCCGCCGGTAACGGCGCTGACGCTCTCGAACGCCGCGTTGGTCGTATTGGCGATGATCCGGGCGAGCGTCGTCTTGCCGGACCCCGGTGGTCCCCACAGGATCAGGGACGAGAGTCGGTCCGCCTCGATCGCACGGCGCAGGAGCGTGTTCGGCCCCACGATGGACTCGTGACCGACGAGATCATCCAGGGTCCTTGGACGCATGCGGGTAGCGAGAGGGGCGCGACTGGAGAGGTATTGGTCTCGCTGGAGATCGAAGAGGTCCTTCACACGCTGGTTCCGTCATCCTGGGCGTCGATCATGGCCCGGATCTCGTTGATACGCCGCTCCACATCGGTCATGTCCTCGATGCCCTCCTCGCGCCACTGCTCGACCAGCGCCTCCAGTCGCTCGAGCTCGGCGAGCCACTCGCTTGCCGTCTCCGGCGCCTTCGAATCGGATTCCGGTCGAAAGTGCTCGATCGGGTCGGACATGTCATCCACTCCTTCGGTGAAGCTAGCCGAGCACGGCGAGCAACATGATTGCCACGCCGCCGACCACACCGAACTCGGCATAGTCACGACGCTGTACCTGCCCATTCTCCGCGTACACGAGGATCAGACCGGAGATGATGTAGAAGACGGCCAGCAGCACCGCCCCGCCGGCCCAGCCGTAGGAGGGCCACCAGTTGAGCGCCATCATCGACTGGAAGAGCACCCACGCGCCAAGCAGGGCGAAGAACACCCGACGCTTCGGGACGATGCCTGCGCGCTCGAGCGTCTCCAGCATCAGCAGGAAGGTGACCAGACCGACCAGCGGTGCCGCGAGCCAGGTATCCAGCTTGTTGAGATAGATCGAGCTGTAGGCGAAGAATGCGATACCGTGCACGACCAGGGTATGGATTGTCGAGGCGACCCGGCTCGATTGCTCGTCGACTTCGTCGAGGAGGTCACGTGAGAGCAGGGCGCCGGCAGTGCCGACGAACGCGAGCAGCGGGCCGACAAGCAGCATGAGCTGGTTGTGGAATGTCGCGACCAGTACGATCGCCGCGAAAACGGAGACCAGCGGCACGGTCCAGGCGGTCGCCATGGTCGTGCGTGCGCGAGGCTGCCCGACCTTCTCCGCGGCGATGGTCGCGCTGCGCTCCGCGAACTGGGCACCGCCCGCCGCGAGCAGCATGACCACGGCCGAAACCAGCCAGTAGACGGTCGAGCTGTTCTTGAAGACCGGGGGATCGCCCTCGACGTCGTAGCCAACGGCGATGATGGCGAGGATCAGCACCGCGCCGGCGGTGAGCAGGCTCACCACCACACCCTGGCCGTAGGCCGGCTGGCGGGCCTCGGCGAGCGGAATGCCCAGCCCGAACACCTTGTGGTGGGTGTCTTCTTCCTGGTCCTCGGCGTCCGGTTCCGGAGGCTCAGCCGGTGGCCGGGAACGGATCGAGTAGCTCTGCTCGTCGTCGGTCATGGTGACTTCCTGTGCTCGGGGCTGGCGCCGAAGGACGGCAGCCAGGTCGGCGACGAATACAACTATCGCAACGCTTCGTGTTCCGCGATGATACGGTCCCACACCTTCTGGATCCGCTCGGGGTCGACGGACCCGTGCCTGATCACAGCAATCCTAGCATCATCGATACGGATCACCGTGGACGGTGCCCCGCACGGTGCGTACCCCCCGTGGAGCACCACATCGATGCCGTCGTCAAGCTGTGTGGCGATCTCGTCCGCGCTGCAGGCCGGTGGCTCGCCGGAGCGGTTGGCGCTGGTGGTGGCGAGCGCCCCGCCGGCGCGCTCGCAGAGCATCAATGCGATCGAATGGTCCGGAATCCGCACGCCAACGGTGCCGTCCTGGTGTACCACCTCCCTGGGAATTCCGGATCTTGCCGGGAGCGCGATGGTGAGTCCGCCTGGCCAGAACTCGCGAAGCAGGGCACGAACGCGTGCGTCGGGCGGCTCGGCAACCACGGAGATACGATCGATTGACGAGAGGAGCACGGGCAGCGGCTTGGCGCTCTCACGGCCCTTTATGGTGTAGATGCGTGCAAGGGCATCGGGATGGCGCAGCGACGCGCCGATGCCGTAAACGGTATCGGTAGGAAAGGCGACGACACCACCATGCTGCAGCACGTTGATCGTTTCCTCGAGCGCCCTGGGAGCTTCCAGCGAGAGGACTTTCACCGTTCCTCCTCCGATACGTGCGTTGTGGTCACGGGCCAGCGCGGACGCCCGCTCGAGGACCGCAAGGATTTGTCCCGACGACGTCGGGATCCGGGGGTGAGCGTCTGCTGACACGCTCGGCATGGCCTGATGCCGGGGCAGCTGCTCCGCGACGCGGCATCGGACGCTCGACTACAGGTTCGCCTTGATCGTCTCCGCCAGTTGCAGGTTGATGCCTTCCACGCTCGCGAGCTCCTCCGGCGTGGCCTCGCGAATGCCCTTGACTGAGCCGAATCTTCGAATCAGTGCCTTCTTGCGCTTCGGCCCGACGCCGGGGATCTCGTCCAGCTTCGAGGCGAAGGAGGACTTGCTGCGCCGGGTGCGGTGGAACGTCACGGCGAACCGGTGCGCCTCATCACGGATCCGCTGCACGAGGAAGAGGGCCTGCGAGTCACGTGGGAGCAGCACGGAGACCGGATTGCCGGGAAGGAAGAGCTCCTCCTGCTCCTTGGCGAGCGCGGCGATGGGAACTTCCATGCCGACCTCGCGCAGGGCCCCCAGCGCGGCGTTAAGCTGACCCTTGCCGCCGTCGACGATCACCAGGTCGGGCAGACGCGTCCACTTGCCGTCGCGCTCCTCATCCTGCTCGGCAGCACGTCGGAAGCGGCGCCCGATCACCTCCGCCATCATCGCGAAGTCGTTCGCACCGGTCACCGACTTGATCGTGAAGCGACGGTACTCCTTCTTGGCGGGCTTGCCATCTTCGAAGACCACCATGCTCGCCACCGGGTTGGTGCCCTGGAGATTGGAGATGTCGTAGCACTCGATCCGCCTCGGCATGCGGGGGAGGTCGAGGGCCTCGGCGAGCTCCGTCATCGCCGCGGTCATCTTCATCTCGTCGGACAGGAAGCGCAGCCGCGACTGCTCGAGATTCTCGGCGGCGCTCTCGGCGATCATGGCGACCAGCTCGCGCTTCTGGCCGCGCTGGGGCTGGCGGATCTCGACCGATCCCTCCCGGCGCTGTTCCAGCCAGGTATGGATCATATCCGCCTCCGAATCGGGCAGGCGGTGCTGGAGAAGGATGAGCGGCGGGATCATGGCCGCGGAGCCGTAGAACTGCGTCACGAAGGAAGACAGGATTTCGCTCGGCTTGTCCCCGATCGTGGCCTGCATCTGGAAGAACTCCGAGCCGATGATCTTGCCGTTGCGCAGGAATCCCACCTGGACACCTGCGTCGCCGCCAGCACCCTGTGCCACGGCGATGATGTCGGCGTTCGTGCCCACATGGCTGACGATCTTCTGTCGCTCGAGCACGTGCCGAACCGCGTTGAGGCGGTCGCGAAGCTCGGCTGCGCGCTCGAAGTTCCAGGCCTCGGCGGCCTGATCCATCTCGTCCTCCAGCGTCGCGATGATCTCGTCGCCCCGCCCTTCGAGGAACATCCTGGCGCCATCGATGGCCTGCATGTAGGTCTCACGGTCGACCGCGCCGATGCACGGGGCGGTGCACTGGTGCATGTGGTAGTAGAGACAGACGGATTCCTTGCCGGTGATCGTCTTGTCGCACTTCCGGTATGGAAACAGGCGATTGAGCAGGTTGATCGTGTCGTAGGCGGCGCTGGCGGAGGTGTAGGGACCGAAGTAGTCGCTGCCGTCCTTGACGATCCGGCGGGTGCTGATGATCCGCGGCCACTCCTCGTTGGTGATCTGGATATGTGGGTAGGTCTTGTTGTCCTTGAGGCGGACGTTGTACTTCGGCTGATGCTTCTTGATCAGCTCGTTCTCGAGGATCAGCGCCTCGGTGTCGGTATCGGTACGGATGACCTCGAAGTCCGCGATGTGCGAGACGAGCTCGCGCGTCTTCGGATCCATCCCCCGCGTCGACTGAAAATAGGAGCGGACGCGATTGCGCAGGGATTGGGCCTTGCCGACATAGATGATGTCCCCGGCGGCGTTCTTCATCAGGTAGACGCCGGGGGCTGTGGCCAGGGCCGAAAGGCGGTGGGAAAAGTCGGGGCGAGTCGTCGTCATAGCACCTTTCAGTATAGGGGAACCCAGAGTGTCCTTTGGTTACGGCGATTTTCGGCTCTCCGATGTGGAATCCTCGCCGGGGGTCGTTGGCGCCCGCGTCCATAAAGGTCCATCATTGTCCGTGTGGTTGGGCGCCCATTGTGTGCCGAGTCGACGTCATGACGGCGATCGACCAGAACGAGGAAGACAGCAACCATGTCCCAGGAACAGCAACAGACCTACGCATTTGCAGCGTTCTGGCTCTACAAGCGGTCAGAAACATGGTTCGCCCTTGAAGAGACCGATTGGGAGCGGGAGTGCACCGAGTCGGCGCGAGTGATCAGTGAGCCGGGCGAGGGCGTGACCCTCCGGGGCACCTATGCCTCGATCGGTCTGAATGCCAACGCCGACATGATCGTCTGGGCGACCTCGCCGGAGTTCGACCGGCTGCAGCAGTATGCGGTGGCGATCGACAAGTCTCCGCTCGGACGTCGACTGACGATGGTCGAATCGTACATCGGTGTCGGCGGGATGTCGCTCTACGACAAGACGCACGGGCCGGCCTTCCTCAAGGGTGAGCCGCCGAAGCGCTATCTCAGCGTCTACCCGTTCACGAAGACGCCGGACTGGTACCTGGTGCCGTTCGAGGAGCGACGGCGGCTGATGATCGAGCACGGCGAGCTCGGGCGCGAGTACCCGACGATCCTGACCAACACCGTGAACTCCTTCGGTATCCAGGACCAGGAGTTCATCGTCGCGCTTGAGGACGACGACCCGCACGAGCTGATCAAGATGGTGCAGCGGCTGCGGGCGGCAGAGGTGCGGAAGTACACCGCCATCGATACCCCGATCTACCTCGGCAACCGCAAGCCTGTCGGGGAGGTCTTCGAGGATCTCCGGTAGCGGAGCCAACGTTCCGGACGATCGCCGGTCACGAATGGATGGTTGTCAGGGAGGCTCGCCCAACGTGGGCGAGCCTCCCTGTTTGTGTTGCTGCGAGTAGCTCTTCTTGGTGGGAGCAGGGGACGGTGTGTGCCGGAGTGTTGACGACTTGTGTATCGGCATCCTGTGGGCGGCACCGATCTGCGCGCGTCGGATGGCGAACCGCCCCGTGGTCGATCCCTACGTACCGTCAGATGCCTCGGCCAGCTCATCGGCGACCGAGGGGGCGAAGTGGCGAAGCTCGTGCTCGAGCTCTTCGAGCGCGGCGCCGCCAGCCATCAGCGAGATGACCTGCTCGCGGCTGGTTTCCTCCTTGCGGAAGGTGCCCTCCGAGCGGCCGTGGCTCAGCAGGGTGAAGCGATCGCCGATGGCCCAGGCATGATGCACGTTGTGGGTGATGAAGATGACCCCGAGGCCCTGCTCCCGGGCCCGCGCGATGTACCGCAGGACGACCCCGGCTTCCTTGACGCCGAGGGCGGCGGTTGGCTCATCGAGGATGAGGATGCGAGCGCCGAAGTAGACGGCGCGGGCGATGGCGACTGACTGACGTTCGCCACCGGAGAGGGTGCCCACCGGTTGCGAGGTGTCCCGGACGGCGATCCCCATGCGGTTCAGCTCGATACGGGTGATCTCATCGGCTCTCGCGGTGTCGAACATGCGGAACGGTCCCCAGCCCTTCGTAGGCTCGGCGCCGAGGAAGAAGTTCCGCGAGATGCTCATCAGCGGGATCATCGCCAGATCCTGGTAGGCGGTGGCGATGCCCGCGTCGAGCGCATCTCGGGGCGAGCCGAAGCGCACCGGCCGACCCTCGATCCGAATCTCACCCTGGTCGGGCTGGTGGACGCCACTCAGGATCTTGATGAGCGTGGACTTGCCGGCGCCGTTGTCGCCGAGCAGGCAGTGAACCTCGCCAGCGTAGACGGCCATCGACACATCCTGAAGCGCTCGGACGTTGCCGAAGGACTTGGAGATGTTGGTGACCTCGATGAGGGGAGTGCCTTCTGACATCGTCACCGCTCCCGGGTCGCTCGCGCGCGGACATACCGGTTGATCAGCACCGCCACCAGCACCATGCCGCCGAGGAACACCTGGAACCAGTCGGCGTCGACGCCGGCGAAGACGATGCCCTGGCGCACCATGCCGAAGATGAGGGCGCCAATGGCCGCGCCGATCGCCGATCCGTACCCGCCGGTGAGAAGCGTGCCGCCGATCACCACCGCGATGATCGCGAAGAACTCCTGCTGGGTGCCCCGGAGCACGTCCGCGCCGGTCGTGCTGATGACCTGGAGCACGGCGACGAGCCACGCCGCGGCGGCGGTCGTCATGAACAGGGTGATCTTCACGCGATTCACCGGCACGCCGACGTTGTGGGCGGCCTGCTCGTTGCCACCGGAGCCGAAGATCCAGTTGCCGAACGGCGTCCGCATCAGCACCCAGGTGGCGACGAAGGTCAGGCCGAGCCACCAGAAGATCGAGATCGGAAAGTTGCCACCGAAGATGGCCACGTCGGAGTCGAAGATCCGCTTGGCGGAGTCGTAACCCGCTGCCTCGTCCACGTCACCGACGTTGGTGCGTCCGGTCTCGAGTCGGGTGAGGGCGATGGTGAGTCCCCTGATGACGAACAGGGTTGCCAGGGTGATGATGAACGATGGCAGGCGGGACCAGCGTACGAGGACGCCGTTGATGAACCCGATCGCCAGCGCCGCTGCGAGGGAGACAAGCATGGCCAGCCACAGATTGAGCTCGTACTCCACCGACAGGATCGCGATGATCATGCCGGCCGCACCGATCGTCGAGCCGATCGAGAGATCGAACTCGCCGCTGATCATCAGCATCGCCACGGCGATGGCGAGGATCCCCAGCTGAGCCGAGACCTCGAGGTAGCTCGCCGTCCCGCGCATCGACAGAAAACCACGGTTGCCGGCCACGATCGCGAAGTAGATCCAGAGCGCTGCGGCGCCCAGCAACGCTCCGACCTCGGGACGCAGGAGGATGCGGCGGAACACGCTTGTCCGCTCCAGTCTGTCGTCCTGCCGAGCCTCTCCCCGGGCAGGGTCTGCATTCGTGGCGGCCATGGGCGGCATCTTCTCCCGCTCGTCGTCACGGAGGGGGAGGCGGGCGATCGCCCGCCTCCCCGATCTGCTACCTTGTGCCGGCCTCGGTGAGCTCGATGACCTGGTCGACGTTGCTGGCGTCGACGAAACCTGGACCGGTCATCAGGATATCGTTGGCGATGGTGTTGCCGTTGCGCTGGTAGAGCGTCAGCAGCACGATCGGCAGATAGCCCTGAAGGTACTGCTGCTGGTCGATCGCGAAGAGCACCGTGCCGTCCTGGATGCCCTGAAGCACTTCGGGCGAGAGGTCGAAGGTGGCGAGCTTGACGGTGTCGGTCACGCCGGCGGACTCGATGGCGAGCAGGGCCGGCTGTGCGCCGGTCGGACCGAGGGCCATGATGCCGTCGATGTCCGGATTCGAGGTCAGCGCCGCCTCAACTCGCTGCTGGGCCTCGGTCGGATTGTTGAGATCGACCACGAGGTTCTCGACTGTGCCGCCGGATTCGGCGAGGCCGTCGGTGAAGCCTCGGCAGCGTTCCTCGAGGCCGAGGTTGCCGGCTTCCTGGATCAGGCAGATCGCGTTGGTGACGCCTTCCTCACCCATGCGCTGGCCGCCTCCCAGTCCGGCTTCGTATTCGGTCTGACCCACATGCGTCAGCAGTCCCAGCTCCGCCGCCGAATCCGAGCCGGAGTTGATGGAGATCACCGGGATGCCGGCGTCGACCGCGGCCTGAATCGATGGCGAGAGCGCGTCGGCGTCGGGGATCGAGACCACGAGGCCGTCCGGATTGGAGGCCACCGCGGCGTCGATGAGCTGGCTCATCTCGACCATGTCGAAGGTGTCTGGCGCCTGATATTCGACAGTGACGCCCATGTCCTGCTCGGCCTGCGCCGTGCCGCGCTGCACGACCGACCAGAACGGATCCGATGCCTGTCCGTGGGTGACGACGACGAACCGGAGATCATCCTGCTCGTCCTGCGCGGTAGCGATGCCGACCGTGGCGATGGACCCAGTCGCGAGCAAGAGGACGAGCAACAGGCGTGAAACGATACGCATTCGAGAACCTCCTCGTCGAAGCGGTGGTTTCCACAGAGTCCCAAACACGAACATGCAGGACGGAACCTGGAATGGACCCGTGCGTCACTGTCTCGTGGCGCTCGCCGCTGTACTTTCCTGCGTGTCTGCATCCAATCATACAGGGGAGCATTCGCGTTGCAACGCAGCGGGGTGGTCGCAACCCCAGGCAGGAGCATGCCGTCAGCGACGCGCGTCACCCGGCCTGGCGGGCGGCAGACTCCTGCCGATTGCCGGAGGTGGGGGTGTCGGAGGCGGACGGCAAGGCGGTTTCCGTGCTGGTCAGGCGGGCCATCTGCTGCTCGGTTGGCAGGAACCACGCGACGATGATGGTCACGAGGACGACAAGGGGGAGGGTGCGCATCGCGTTCTGGAGGCCGATCGCGTCGGCCAGCTTGCCGAACAGTGGAGCGCTCACCGCACCGGCGATGAAGCTCAATCCAAGAATCAGTCCGGAGGCCATGCCGGCCCGGCCAACCATGAGCTGCTGTGCCATCACGAGCAGGAGCGGGGCCGTGGAGGCCGCAAGCAGGCCGATAAGGGCACCCCAGAAGAATGCCCACGGCCCCGGGAATTCCGCGAAAAGGTACACCGCAGGGATCGATGCGACGAGCGTGAACAGGATCACGTTGCGACGTCCGAAGCGGTCGGCCAGCGTGCCGGCGCCGATCGCGCCCACGGCACTGGCGAGCACGACGGTCGTGGCCAGCGAGGCGTAGAAGAACGAGTCGTAGCCGAGATCCTCGTACCAGACGGGAATGAAGTTCTGCACGCCGACGATCGGGACCATCCTGAGCATCATCACGAGAATGACGATGCTGATCACCATCAGGGCGAGGGGAGGGGCTGCCTGCGCTTCCTCACCAGGCGCGCGGTGTCGCGAGCCCTTCGTCGCGCCGGTGCGCATGCCGCTCAGCAGCCAGATTGCGATGAGCACCCCGGGCAGGATCATCGCCGCCGTGCCCTTCATCCCGAACAGGGCGAAGACGGCAGCGCCGACGAGCGGTCCGAGCGCGAAGCCAACGGTACCGCCGGTGACGTAGACCGACATGGCGCTGTTGCGCTGCCGATCCGAGATCACGGCGCTGGCGTTGAGGGCGCCGAGCGGATGGAACGCGCCGGATCCGAAGCCGGCGAGTGCGGAGAGCACCAGCAGCGTGGGGAAGTTGGGTGCGAAGCCGATCGCGGCGAACAGCAGCGCGGTCCACGCCATCGTCAGACCGGTGAAGCGGGTACCGTACTTGTCGGCGATGTAGCCGAACGCGGGTTGGGAGAGCGAGGAGACGCCGGAGTAGGCGAGGGAAACCATGCCCACCGTGGCGAGATCGAGCTCGAATTGCGCGGTGAGGAGGGGATAGAGCAGCGGCAGCATGCCGCCGTACATGTCGATCGTGAAGTGACCCGCCATCAGGAGCATGAGCGGCCGGTTACGGAACACTGACATCTTGGAGGGAGCCGCTTCGGCCATGTTGTCGGGATCCTTGAGGGCTGGGTTGTCGGCACATGTGCTGAACGGGCGAGGACGACGGGTGGGAACCCCGAACGAAACGAGGGAGCCCACGCTGTTGTACCCGTCGACACATCGCTGGTCAAGATGCCCATGTGCGCGCCGTTTGCGCCAGTGAGGCTCAGCGACCTACAATATATGTCGATTGCGCGCGGGATGGACCCCCATCCCATGTTGTGGTGCGCGCCCTCACCTGAATCATCCAGGAGCAAACAGACGAATGGCGAACGATACCGGTATCCCGGAGCTCACCAGCGAAGATATTGCTGTCCTGCTCGAAGCGCTGCGAGCCGCCGGTCGGCCCATGACGACTCAGGAGCTGGTTGAAGTGCTGCGAGCCGCCGCCAATCGCTGACCGAACGACGCCACGTTCCGCCGTGGGAACCGCGGTCAGTCGCGGTCACGGCGGGATGCGTAGCAGTGCTCGCAAGACAGGAGAGTCACGAAGATGGTGGCAGAGCAAACCCGACCCGACATTACTTATCAGGGCACAGACGCCCAGCAGGCCCTCGCGGAGCGCACCTTCCAGGTGATCCGCCTTCAGGGCATGTTCGCGTCCGAGTACGCGCCGATCCGTGTGAAGCTCGATGCGCTCGCAGGTTTCCTCGAGGCATCGGAGAGCGACATCCTCGAAGCTGTGCGGGCCAATGCCCAGGTGTTCACGGTGGTCGAGGAAGAGGACACTACCTGGGTGGTCTCCAGTCGACACGGCACACCGCCACTGGATGTGGTGCCCGACACGCGGCACAGCTTTGCCGAGCGGTTCATGACGCCGGTGCCCGCACCCGAGCGGCCGCTGCGCACGGAGCGACCTGAGCCCGAGCTGGTGGTCAACACCGAGATCGGTGATGCGATCGACGATGCCGAGCGCGAATCGGCACGGGTCGATCGTGAGCTCGGTGTTGAGGACGGGGCCGACGCCGGCGCTGGTCTGACCGTCGAGCTGATTTCCGAAGCACCTGAGACGGTCGAGCCCGAGGCGGTTGCGGAGCCGGCAGTAGAGGAAGAAATCGTCGAGGAGCCCGAAGCGGCTCCGGTCGAGCCTGCTGTGGCGACCGGCCCGACCGATTTCAGCCAGTACAGTGACGAGGCGATCGCGACCGCGATCGAGAACACGCTGCGGTCCGATCCCCGCTTCGCCAACTTCGGTCATCTCTGGATGCCGGAGGAGAGGGTCGAGCGCCTGAGCCGCGGCAACCTGCGCAGCCTTGCCGACTACATCAACGAGCAGGAGCAGCCGCTGACGGACGACGTGCTGGTCCAGGACGTGCTCGGCGTGCGTCGCAGCTCGAGCGAATTCGAGACGATGCGGTTCTCCATGAACTACCGCCTCTCGTCGGAGCGCAACTTCGAGTTCCTCGGCACGCGCGACCAGCCGTTCTGGGGAACCACGGACCTGCAGCCGATCGGCACGACCCGCCGCAAGGCGAGCGACATCGGGACGGACTACCGCTATCTCGTCGACGAGGTCCCGGCAGGTTCGGTAAAGCCGCGCTCGGTCAAGTCGGTGGAGCACACGCTGACCTTCTACGAGTTCACCTACGGTCTGCTGCCGCTGGATGCGCGCATGCAGGCGCTGCTGCCGGCCCCGATGATGCCGGACCAGCGCTCGGCCGTCCTGATGGTCGAGATTCCGCAGTTCGACAACTCGGTCTACCTCGTCGAGGTGCGTTACCCGACGCACAACCGCGGTGGCTTCATCCTCGGGCTGGATGATTTCTACGAGGAGAAGCTCGTCCCGGGCGCGATGCTGTCGATCGAGGCGACCGACAACGACGGTCAGTACCGGATCGAGTACCTGGAGGACGAGGAGAAGCAGGACCGCTTCCTCGAGCTGGATGACCGCCGCTCGCCGAAGTACGTTTTCCGGCCGCTGAGCTACGACACCGCCGTGGCCGAGGAGTGGCTGGTCACCGAAGACCGTTTCCCGCGATTCGCCCAGGAGAAGCCGCTGTCCGAGAAGCAGCGACGGCGGATCGAGGAGGTGATCGAGGCGACCTTCCTGCGCATCGGCGAGCAAGACGGCAAGAACTGGATTGCCGCCTTCGACGACCTGCTCGTCGCGGTCAATATCGAGCGACCGGCATCCGAGACGTACTTGCGGTCGGCAATCGAGAACATGCCGTCCGTCACCGATGATGGCTCGGGCATCCTGACCTATGACCCAACCGCCTGACGACTCGCTGGAGCGAATCCGGATTTTCAGGCCGGAGGAAGACGTCGACGATCTCGACGATACCGACGCAGAGCGTGAGGAGAAGCCGAGCCTCGATGAGGTGATCGCGACGCTCCGCCAGGGCAGCTACCCTCGGAGCACGCTGGTCGGACTCTCAGACCTCTCGGTGCGCGAGGGGCTCCGGTTCGGCGACGCCTGGAAAACCGTGGACGTTGCCGTCCGGCGTGCCGTGGTGATGGAGCTGAACGACCTTGCGGAGGAGCGCTTCGACTACGTCTTCGGGCGTGCGTTGATGGTGATGCTGGATGATGAGGACGCCTCTGTCCGGCAGCACGCGATCGCGGGGCTTTGGGGGTACGAGGACTCCCGTCTGGCCGAGCGCCTGCAGCGGCTGATGGGGGACGATGCCTCCGAGGACGTCCGTGCAACGGCCGCGCGTGGGCTCGGCTGGTTCGTCGAGCAGGCCGAGCTCGGTTCCATCGACCGTTCGGTGGGCGATGCCGCCTTCGGCGCGCTGCTCGCTGTGCTCGAGAACGAGACCGAATCCATGCACGTGCGGGCGCGGGCGCTCGAGTCGGCGTCCGCACGTGCCGGAAACGAAACGGTCCGGGCCTACATCCAGCGTTTCTACGACGAGGATGAGACAGGCTTCCGCGCGACCGCCATCTTCGCGATGGGCCAGACGAGCGACCGCAGCTTCCTGCCGACGATCCTGAACGAAACAGCGACCGACGACGCCGAGATCAGGTTCGAGGCGGCGCGGGCTGCCGGACATATCGGCGACAGCTCGGCACTGCCGGTGCTGGCCGATCTCGCCGACGATGAGGATGCGGAGGTCCGGCACGCGGCAATCAACGCCATTGGCGAGATCGGCGGCAGGGCGGCGGTGCGGTATCTTGCCCGTATCGCCGAGTCGGCGCCGGAGGCCGACCGGGAGCTGATCGAGGAGGCCATGGAAGAGGCCTCGATCCTGACCGATCCACTGCTCCTGGAAGAAGACGAAACGTGATGATCGTGCCCACCTCCATGCGTGGGCACGACCGAGCCTGAACACAAGGGGGCCCTCGATAGCTGCTTCAGGTACTGTGACCTCGCCGCCCATCCCACGGGAGCAATGGGATGCGCGGTTGCGCGAGCATGGCGGACATCTTCTGCAGTCGTGGAACTGGGGTGAGTTCAAGCATCGGCATGGCTGGGTCCCGGAGCGGGCCCTCGTCGAGAACAGCAACGGCGTCGCCATGGCGCAAGTGCTGTTCCGGCACCAGGGGCCGGTCAGCATCGGGTATGTGCCGCGGGGACCCATGATCGCTGGCGATGCGGCAAGACTGTGGCCAGAGCTTCGCTCGCTGATCGATGACATGGCTCGCCGCCGGCGGGCCATCAGCGTCATCATCGAGGCCGACCGGCCGCTCGGGCTGACCGGCAGGTTCCGCGACGCGGGCCTCGTGGTCGGACCGGAGCACATCCAGCCGGTGCGCACCGTCAAGGTGCCGCTTCTCGACGACGAGGCGTTGCTGGCACAGATGCACCAGAAGACGCGGTACAACGTCCGGCTGGCGGCACGCCGTGGGGTTCAGTTCAGGCGGCTTCCATCCACGCCCGAGAGCACCGTCGACTTCTACGCACTCATGGAAGACACCGCGCGGCGCAACGAGTTCGCCATCCACTCGCTCGACTACTACGCTGACTTCCTGGAGCTGTTCGGAGACGACGCGGTGCTGATGGGGGCGTGGTCGGAGGACGGAAAGCTGGCCGCCATGCTGATCGCCGCGAGCTTCGGCTCCGAGGCCATCTACATGTACGGTGCGTCGTCGACGGAAAATCGTGCCCATGGCGCCGGCTTCGCGCTGCAGTTCGAGGCCATGAAGTGGGCCCGTGAGCGGGGTTGCACGACGTACGACCTCTGGGGCATCCCGGCGCAGGATCCGGAAATGACCAAGGACGACAACTCGAACAAGATCGCCGGGACGAAGGGCGAGGACTGGCGAGGGCTCTATCGATTCAAGACGGGGTTCGGCGGCGAGATCGTCACGTATCCACCGACCATGGAGCGGCGGTACATGCCAGTGCTCCCGTGGCTCGCGAGACGCCTGGGTGTCATTGGCGGCTAGGTCGGCCCGCGTAACCCAGTGCGACCCTCAGGCGTTGTCACCTGCAGGGATCAGGTGATGAGAGAACCAGAGGTGGAGCAATCGTGATGGCAAGTCAGCAGTGGGACGCGCGCCTGCGCGAGCTGGGCGGACATCTGCTCCAGTCGTGGGAGTGGGGCGCCTTCAAGCAGCGGGCCGGGTGGACCCCAGAGCGGATCGCCATCGATACCGGCGATGGCACCGCGATGGCGCAGGTGCTCTTCCGTAGCAAGGGACCACTGAGCATCGGCTACATCCCCAGGGGACCTGTGCTGTCTGGAGATATCCAGGCGGCCTGGGAGCGGCTGCGCGATGCGATCGATCGCGTTGCCCGTCGCCGTCGAGCGGTGAGCGTCATCATCGAGCCCAACGGTGAGACGCTGCATGAGGTGGCGAGGGACGAACGACGCCTCGGCCCGGCACACGTGCGTATCCAGCCGGTGCGCACCGTCAAGGTGCCCCTGCTCGATGACGAGGCGTTGCTGGCACAGATGCATCACAAGACGCGGTACAACATCCGGCGTGCTCCCCGGCGCGGGGTGCGGTTCGAGATCTTGGAGCCGACGCCTGTCAACCTGCGGGCCTTCTATGACCTCCTCCTCGAGACGGCGCAACGGAACCAGTTCAACATCCACACCCCGGAGTACTACGCGGGCGTCCTGGAGGCGCTGGGGGACAACGCGGCGCTGATCGGCGCCTGGACCGATGAACGCGAGCTGGCGGCGGCGCTGATCGTGGCGCGGTTCGGCGACGAGGCCATCTACCTGTATGGGGCGTCGTCCACCGAGCACCGCGCCAATGGGGCAGGTGTTGCCATCCAGTTCGAGGCGATGCGGTGGGCCCGAGCGCGGGGTGCCTCCGTCTATGACCTGTGGGGTATCCCGGCCGAGGATCCCGAGCCCGATCGGAGCGGTGCCAGCGCGTGCAATGCCGGCACCTGCGGAAAGGACTGGAGCGGTCTGTACCGGTTCAAGACCGGGTTCGGCGGCGAGATCGTGAGCTACCCCGAGCCGGTCGAGCGGGGGTACCTGCCCGTGCTGCCCTGGTTGGCACGGCGTCTCGGTTACATATCAGGGTAGGGAATGAACGCGAGCAACCTGGAGCGTGCGTCAGTCGAAGCGACGATCGGCCAGTTGGCGGAGGCCGTGCCCGGCTCTCGGATCGTTGGTGATCCCATGACGGTCGTCAGCGACGTCGTGTACGACTCCCGTCAGATCCGTCCCGGTGCCCTCTTCGCAGCGCTCCGGGGGGCGGATTTCGACGGACACCGATTCGTGGATGCTGCGGTGGCGAACGGTGCCGTGGCGGTGCTGGTCGAGGAGCCGATGCCAGTCACCGTGACGCAGCTCGTCGTGCCGGGAACGTCGCGAGCGGCGCTCGCGCGAGTCTCCTGTGCGTACTACGGCGAGCCGTCGCATGAGATCACCGTTGTCGGCATCACTGGCACCGACGGCAAGACGACCACCGCTGCGATGCTGGAAAGCATCCTCAATGGCACCGGCAGGCAGGCGGGAGCGATCGGCACGGTCGGGGTGCGGATCGGAGACGGCACGCGCCACGATCTGGGGCACCAGACCACCCCCGAATCGAATCACGTGCAGCGCTTCCTGCGGACCATGGCCAACGCCGGATCCCGCCATGCCGTGGTCGAGGCTACGTCGCACGGACTCGTGACCCACCGGCTCGACGGCGTGCGATTCGCCGTGGCGGGGGTGACCAACATCACCCACGAGCACCTCGAGTTCCACAAGACGATCGAGAACTACCGACGCGCCAAGGCGACGCTGCTGGAGCGCGTGGCCGCTATCGGTGGCGTTGTCGTCATCAACAATGACGACGATGGTGCTCGCTCCGTGCTGCCATACGCACAGGGAGCGGAGCTTCTCCGCTACGGTCTGGAGGGCGATGTCGACCTGCGAGCGGAGCGGATCGACCACGCCGGCACGGGCGTTTCATTCGATGTTGTCGCGAGCAACAAACTGGTTCACGTGGATCTGCCGATGCCCGGGGTGTTCAATGTCTCGAACGCGCTGTGTGCGATCGGTCTGGCGATGGGATGCGGTGTGCCCCTGGACGACGCGGCTCGCGCCCTCAGCGGCGCAACCCCGGTATCGGGACGCATGCAGCCCATCGAGGCGGGGCAGCCCTTCAGGGTGATCGTCGACTATGCGCACACGCCCGAATCCCTGAAGACGATCCTCTCGCTGCTGCGATCGCAATACCCGGAGGGACGGCTCATCGTGGTGACCGGCAGCGCCGGTGAGCGGGACGTCGAGAAGCGCCCGATGCAGGGAGACGTGTGCGCCCGGATCGCCGACATCACCATCGTCACCAGCGAGGATCCGCGCAACGAGGACCCGGACGCCATCATCGAGGAGATCGTGGTGGGTGCGGTACAGGCGGGGGCGGTGAGAGGTGAGTCCGTCGTTGCGATCACGGATCGTCGGGAGGCCTTGAGACGGGCGTTCGAGCTGGCGCGGACAGGTGACTGTGTCCTGCTGGCTGGCAAGGGGCATGAAACCAGCATCATCTGGGGATACGAGCACGTCCCGTGGAACGAGGCTGCCGTGGCCGAGGAGTTGCTGGGTGAGATGTTCGGCCGCTGACCTCTCAGGCGGTAATGAGCTGGCGCCTCGCTCACCCATATATGGGGCTTCAATCACCGGCGTCCGTCATGCCATGGGACAGCCACGGTGCGGATGAATTGCCCCGCAATCAGCCCATGCAGTCGTGAAGACAGCAGCCCCGGCCAGGACGGCCGGGGCTGCTGTGTCAGGGCAGGGTCTGCGATGTCTACATCCAGGAAGACACTCGTGGTCCGCCTACCCATCCCGGTCTCGACTGCGAGCGACACTGGTACCGACACTGATCGCTGCGCCCAGCGCGATCCCGATGGCAATGCCCACGCCGAGGTTGTCCATCGCGGTTCCGATGCCGATGCCCAGGACGACGCCGATCGCGATGCCCATGGCGATGCTCTGCGCGGTGATGCCATCGTCCTGCTTCGGATCCTGCTCGGTCATCGGCGGCTCCTTGCCAGGGCAATCGCGTGTGAGGGGCTAGACCGGCTCCTCCTGGAGCGCTGCCTCCGCATCCGCGGCCGCCCTGGCTTCCTCGCTCAGCTGTGCGGATGCAGCGGCGACCAGATCCGGCCGAACCTGCAGCCCGAGCACGTCCAGCTGCTCCTGGTCGACCGCGTCCGGTGCGTTGAACATCAGGTCGATACCACGCTGGTTCTTCGGGAAGGCCATCACCTCACGGATGTTCTCCTCGTGCGCGAAGACCATGATCAGGCGGTCGACTCCCGGCGCGATGCCACCGTGGGGTGGAGCACCGTACTCGAGGGCGTCGAGGAGGGCGCCGAACCGCTCCTGCTGGGCCTCCTTGCTGTGCCCCATCAGCTCGAAGATGCGCTCCTGCCTGGCACGATTGTGGATCCGGATGCTGCCACCGCCGAGCTCGAAGCCGTTGCCGACGAGGTCGTACTGCTTCGCGCGAACCTTGCCGGGATCGGTGTCGAGCAGGTGCTCGTCCTCCTCATAGTAGCTGGAGAATGGGTTGTGGGTGGCGTCCCAGCGGTTGCCCTCTTCGTCCCACTCGAGCAGTGGGAACTCGATCACCCAGCAGTAGGCGAGCACGTTGGGATCGGCGAGCTGGAGTCGCTCGCCGAACTCGGTACGAAGCGCGGAGAGCGTCTTCGCCACGACGTCGGGCTGATCCGCGACGATGAGGACCAGGTCGCCCTCGCCGGCGCCGATGCCGGTCGTCATCGCCTCGAGCTCACGCTCGCTGAAGAACTTTGCGATCGGCGACTTCGGACCCTCGGCCTGCATCTGGATGGTGGCAAGGTCCTTCGCACCCGCCTGGCGGGCGAGATCCTTGAGCTCGTCGAGCTGCTTGCGGCTGTATCCGGCGCAGCCCGGCACGACGATCGCCTTCACCTGGCCGCCGGTGTCGAGGATGCCCTTGAATGCCTTGAAGCCGGTGTCCCGCAGGGCCTCCGACAGGTCCTGGAGCTCCATGCCGAAGCGGAGATCCGGGCGATCGTTGCCGAATCGGTCCATCGCGTCCTGGTAGGTAATGCGTGGAAACGGCTTTTCGAGGATCGTCATGTCGGAGTACCGCTCGGTGAGCTCGATGTACAGCTCCTCGGTGAGTGACATGACGTCCTCCTGATCGACGAAGGACATCTCGAGGTCGAGCTGGGTGAACTCCGGCTGCCGATCGGCACGGTGCGCCTCGTCCCGGAAACAGCGCGCGATCTGGAAGTACCGATCGAAGCCGGACACCATCAGCAGCTGCTTCATCTGCTGCGGAGACTGTGGCAGCGCGTAGAAGGTGCCGGGGAACTGGCTGCTGGGCACGAGGTAGTCGCGAGCGCCCTCGGGGGTGCTCTTGATCAGCATCGGTGTCTCGATCTCGAGGAAGCCGCGCGCATCCAGGAAGTCGCGCATGTGCTTGACCACCCGGTGGCGCAGGATCATGTTGCGGTTCATGCGCTGGCGCCGCAGGTCGAGATACCGGTACTTGAGCCGCAGGGACTCGTCGACATCGACGTCCTCGTTGATGTAGAAGGGCGGCGTCTTCGAGGCGTTCAGGATCTCGACCGCGTGCGCCTCCACCTCGATCTCGCCGGTGTCCATCTTCGGGTTGACGGTGCCTTCCGGGCGTTTCCGGACGATACCTTCCACGCGAATGACGTACTCATTGCGAAGGTCGCCGGCAGCTTCGTGGGCATCCTTCTGGATCTCGGGGTTGAAGACGATCTGGGTGATGCCGAATCGATCGCGGAGGTCGATGAAGATCAGCCCGCCGAGGTCCCGGCGCCGATTGACCCACCCCTGGAGCGTCACGTGCTCGCCCGCGTTGTCGACGCGGAGCGTCCCACAGGTGATGCGGTCAATGGAATCTGGTCGGACGTCGAGGCCGTGCATGTCGTCTCCCTGGTATTCGCTGGATACAAGGTGTAGGGACCGACCTCGTGTCGGTCCTCGGCTCAGTGTGTCGATCCGTCGATGCCTCGTGTGACCTCCGTCGGGCCGGGACCCGCCCGCGACCGACGCAGCGATCTGGACGGTTGCTCAGGTCCGCACACGGCTGAAACGCGCGTCAGCCGAGCTGTCGGGGGCGAACGTCTCAGAACCTGCTGTCGCGACCGGAGCTGGCGACATGTCGCTCGAGGGCAGCACGAAGGACGGCGTCCGGATCATCGCCAGCGTCAATGATACCTGCAATGACGGCGAGAAGGCGGTCGCCGGCATCGTTCGGATCGCCGGAGGTGGGATCGAACGGGTGCTTCGCGAGCACGCGCGACGCCCGTTCCAGACCAGGCATCGAGCGAGGCTGCCCATCGGTGGCCTTGCTTCCCCCACGGCCGCCCGCCTTCTCCTCAGCCTTGATGCGCTGCCAGAGCCCGACCACCTCCTCGGCGTGCGCCGCGGCCTCGTCACCGAAGACGTGCGGGTGACGGCGGACGATCTTTGCCGCGATACCCTCGAAGACATCCTCGAGCGTGAAGTGACCCGCCTCCTCGGCGATCTGTGCGTGCATCGCGATCAGGAGGAAGAGGTCGCCGAGCTCCTCGGCGAGATTCTCCATGTCGCCGGCGTCGATGGCGTCGACTGCCTCGTACACTTCGTCGATGAGGGCGTTCCTGAGCGACGTGTTGGTCTGCTTCCGGTCCCACGGGCACCCGCCGGGTGCGCGAAGGCGGGCGACGATGTGCTGGAGGGTGCGCGGATCGCGGCCGGCGTCGAGTGTGTCGATCGCCGGCACCCAGAAGGCGACGAGCTGTCCGCAGGGGACGCTGGCGAGCTCGCCGACGGTATGCTCGCTGACGCTGGCATTCGGCATGCCGATCGCCTCGATACGCAGCACGGGATGTTCCGGCGGGAACACGCGTGCGAGGGCCTTCGCCATTCCGTCGCGGATGGCGTCATCGTAGACGTGGGTGAAGAGCAAGGGACGACGAGGACTGCCGGTGAAGAGTCCGCCGGCGAACGGGTCCGACGACATGTCCGTGGCGATCCCGCGCGTGTTGAAGAGCTGCGCCCCCTCGACGAGCGGATCCACGCCGAGCCCGGTGGCGATGAGGTCGACGACGCTGATGCCGTCGAGCACCTGCGTCGAGAGCCCTCGTCGGTCCGCCTCGGCCAGGGTGCCTATCACGAGTCCCTCGCCGTAGCGAGGGTGTCCGGGTATCGCGAGCACCACCGGACCGTCTGAGGCGGCGTCGCAGATGACCTGAATCGCTGCTTCCCAACGTTTTGCCGGATCCAGCTCGCGGGCGTACAGGGTGCCGATATCGCGGACATTGTCTCGGGCGAGCAGGTCCGTCACGTTCACGCCGTCGTGGCTGCGCACGAAGACCGTTCGGGCCGAGTCGATCGCGCGCTGGACAGCGACGGTGCGGCGCTCGGGATCGCCAGGGCCGAGGCCGACGATGGTGATATCCGCCATGAGGCTCATTCCTTGTCGATGAAGAGGGGCGGGCTCACAGGTCCGCCCCTTTCATGCATGTGTAGACAGGGAAGCTCGGGACCCAGGGCTCGAGCTATGAGGAGGGCTTGTCCGCCGAGGAACCGATGCTGAGCACGGCCATGAAGGCATCCTGCGGGATCTCGACGCTTCCGACCATCTTCATGCGCGCCTTGCCCTCCTTCTGCTTCTCGAGCAGCTTGCGCTTTCGCGACACGTCGCCGCCGTAGCATTTGGCGAGCACGTTCTTCCGCATGGCCTTGATCGTCTCACGGGAGATGATGCGACTGCCGATCGAGGCCTGGATCGGGACATCGAACATCTGGCGCGGGATCAGCCCACGCAGCTTCTGCACCAGCTCGCGGCCCTTGTAGTAGGCGTCGTCGCGATGCGTGATGATCGAGAGGGCGTCGACCGGCTGCCCGTTGACCAGCACGTCGAGCTTCACCAGATTGGCCTCGCGCATGTCAGCGAATGAATAGTCGAGCGAGGCGTATCCCTGCGTGCGGCTCTTGAGCTGGTCGTAGAAATCGACGATCAGCTCGGCGAGCGGGATCTCGTACTTGAGCTGCACGCGGTCCTCGTCGAGATAGGTCATCTCGCCGGGCACGGCGCGGCGCTTGGTGGCGAGATCCATGATCGTGCCGATGTAGCGGGAGGGGGCGATGATGCTCAGGTTCATCCACGGCTCGAGGATCGCCTCGATCTCCCCGGCGGGCGGCATGTCGGATGGATTGTCGATCTTCCGGATCTCACCGGTGTGCATCATCCTGACGTGGTACTCCACGCTCGGTGCGGTGGCGAGCAGGTCGAGGTTGTATTCCCGCTCGAGGCGCTCCTGGATGATCTCCATGTGGAGCAAACCGAGGAACCCGCATCGAAAGCCGAACCCGAGCGCCGCCGAGGACTCCGGCTGGTACGTGAGGGAGGCGTCGTTGAGCTGAAGACGATCGAGGGCGTCGCGCAGGATCGGGAAGTCCTCGCTGTCGGCAGGATAGAGACCGGCAAAGACCATCGGCTGCGCGGGGCGATAGCCCTTCAGCGGCTCGGTCGCGGGGTTCTCCACCAGGGTGATCGTATCGCCGACCTGGACGTCCTTGACGGCCTTGAGACCGGTGGCGATGTAGCCGACCTCGCCGGTCAGCAGGGCATCGGTGGCCTGGAGGTCGGGGTTGAAAAAGCCGAGCTCGAGCGCGTCGGCCTCCTTCCTGGTGCCCATCACCCGGATCGCCTGCCCGTCGCGGATGCTGCCGTCGACGACCTTCACGTAGGCGATCACGCCCTTGTAGGCGTCATAGTGGGAATCGAAGATCAGCGCCCGCAGCGGCTTGTCGACACCCGAGTCGTCGGGGGGTGGCACGGACCGCACGATGGCCTCGAGGATCTCGTCGATACCGGTGCCCTCCTTGGCGGAGGCAGGGATGATCTCCTCGTCGAGCAGGCCGATGAAGTCGCCGACCTCCTTGCTGACGCGCTCCGGATCCGCGTTCGGCAGATCGATCTTGTTGATCACCGCGATCATGGCGAGGTCGTGCTCGAGTGCGAGGTAGACGTTGGCGAGTGTCTGAGCCTCGATCCCCTGGGCGGCGTCCACGACGAGGAGCGCGCCCTCGCAGGCGGCGAGACTGCGCGAGACCTCGTAGGAGAAGTCGACGTGACCGGGGGTGTCGATGAGGTTGAGCTCGTACCGCTGGCCGTCGCGCGCGGTGTAGGCCATGCGGACCGCACGGGCCTTGATGGTGATGCCCTTCTCGCGCTCAAGGTCCATCGAGTCGAGCAGCTGCTCCTTCATCTTGCGGTCTTCGACCGTCTCGGTCTTTTGCAGCAGCCGGTCAGCAAGGGTGGACTTGCCGTGGTCGATATGGGCAATGATGCAGAAATTGCGAATATGGGCTGTCGGAGACTGCTCACTCATGGATGGTTGGTCATTCCAGTCTTGATCGCAATGCAGAGATTGTGCACGGAGAGAGACCGATCCGGGACCGGCCAATCCACCTGAGTATAGCGGAGGCGGGGATCGGTACCGGTGCTCGGTGCTCGCACCGTCGGGCGCATCGGATCCGGGGCGTCAGGTACCGCGACCTGCTCGGGGGCCTGGTGGCGGGCAGGGGGCTGCTCAACCCCAACCGGTTATTCGCTCGGGTGATGCCGGAAAGAGCAGCGCGGCTCAAGGCAGCAGGAGCTCGAGTCGGCGTCGCACGCCAGCCGGCAGTCGCGAGGTGATTCTGGCGGCCATGTGCTCCAGCTCTGGGATGCGCAAGAGCCAGGCGCAGACGACGAAGGCGAGCAGGTACATGCCAAGTGCGTAGATGAAGAACGCCTCGCGCACGATGAGGTTGATGCCCTCGTCCGTCTGCACGTCCTGAACCTTGCCGATGGTGAGCAGGATCAGGGCTGCCATCCCGGCCGTCGCCAGAACCACCTTGAGGACCCACTGGGCGAATCCGGCACTGACGACACCGCCCGTGCGCTGACGGAGGAAGAGCCACATGATGAGCGCCTCGGCGCAGGTGGTGACCGTCAACGCGAGCGCGAGACCGGCGTGATCGTACGTCTGGATCAGGATCGCGCACAGGATGAGATTGGCGATCACGGTCAGCACGCCGGTAATCACCGGTGTGCGGGTGTCGCGGGTGGCGTAGAAGACGCGCGTCAGAATCTCGGTGAGGGCATATCCGACGAGTCCAAGGCCGAAGAAGGCGAGGGGGGTCGCCACGAGCTCGGTCGAGCGCCCGTCGAACGAGCCGCTCTGGTAGATGAGGCGGACGAGCTGCTCGCGGACGAGGAAGAGGCCGGCGCCGGCGGGGATGCTGAGGAAGAGCAGCGGACGCAGCGTGCGGTCCAGCGTGGCGCGGAACTCGGCGTCGTTGCCGTGACTGTAGAGCGCGGCGAGGGTGGGAAAGATCACCGTGGAGATACTGAGGGCGATGACTCCGTGCGGCAGCATCAGCAGCTGCCAGGCATAGTTCAGGGCCGAGACGCGCTCGTTCGAGGTCGTCGATGCGAACGCATTGATGGCGATAAAGTTCACCTGGAACGCCGCGAGCCCGACGATGCGCGGTCCGAGCAGCCGGGCAACCTCGGACAGTCCCTCTACCTGGCGGTCGAGGGTGGGGCGGAAGACCAGCCCGGAGCGAATCACGCCGGGCAGCTGGATCAGCATGTGTCCGAGCGCACCGACGATGACCGCCCAGGCAACGGCCTTGATGCCGTGCTCGGGCGCAAGAAAGACGGCGCCAATGATGATGGCGACGTTGTAGACGAGCGGTGCGACGGCCGGCAGCGTGAACTCGTGCTGTGCCTCGAGAATGCCCTTGAAGGCGATCGCGGTGCCGAGAAAGATCGGCGAGAGCAGCAGGATCCGCATCAGCTCGACGGTGAGATCGGTGGTCTGCGCGTCGAAGCCTGGCGCGACGATCAGCATCAACGGGCGCGCGAGCACGAAACAGAGAGCGGAGAGGACGAGGACGACGATGCCAGCCCAGGTGAGGACGGCCGAGGCGAGCCGCCAGGCGCGCTCGGTATCTCCCTTGGAGATGAACTCGCCGAAGATCGGGATGAACGCAGCTCCGAACGAACCGGCGATCACGACGAGGAACAGCAGGTCGGGGATGCGGAACGCGCTGACATAGGCGTCCATCGCGCTGGTGGTGCCGAACTGGTTGGCGAGCACCATCTCGCGGACGAGCCCGAGGATGCGGGAGAGCACGAAGGCCAACCCGACGATGATCGCGCTGCGGGCCAGTGACCGCCGTCGTGTAGTGGGCTCCGACACCGACATCGGGTCGTCGATCTGGATCTCCCGATGTGTCGTCGTCCCCGCGAGTTGGCGTGCCTGGCTCATGTCGATCCTGTCAGATGGTTCGGTCCGGAATGTCGCGCGAGCGGGCCCAGGTGTCCTTGAGGGCACGCGCACGCATAGGGTAGAATACCGCGAAGGCCCCGCAAGGGTCCTCTTCTTGCTGTGTCCGCTTTTCCGGCAGTTGCGAGCCTACCCAATCCGCGCTGCCGCTGATACTGTCGAGTTCGTGACGTCAACATCTACCAGGAAGGTTCATCTGTGGCAAACAGCAAATCCGCCAGGAAGCGCATCCGAGTCGCGGCTCGCAACGCCGAGCGCAATCGCGTCTATCGATCCTCGGCCCGCACGTATGTGAAGCGCGCCGAGATCGCGATTCGCGAGGGCGATGCAGATGCGGCTGCCGCAGCCGTGAAGCGCGCGATCGCGGCGCTCGACCGGACCGCCTCCAAGAAGGTCATCCACCCGAACAACGCCGCCCGTCGGAAGAGCCGGCTGATGGCGAAGTTCAACGCGATGGCGCAGGCGTAGAAACGATCCGTCGAAACGAAACGAGGGCGGCCACCCGAAAAGGTGGCCGCCCTCGTTTCGTTTCGACGGATCCGAGGTCACTCCTCGACGTCCTGATCAAAGAGCCGAAATGAACCGAGCTGGTACGGCTCCCCGTTGACGAGCGCCTCGACCCGGTGCGGTCCCGAAAAGTGCCGTCGTGTGGTCATCTGCGCGAGCGAGATGGTCTTGCGAAATGTTGCGCTGCCTCCATGCCGGATGGTGCTCGTGCCGACCTGAAAGACCTTCGCGCTCGTTTTCCCGCGCGCCCTCGGGTAGTGCACACGCAGGTCCACGCGGACGGGCAGGTCGTGCTCTGCGAGCGACGTCACCGTGAAGCTGATCGTGACCCGGTCGCCGATCCTTGCCTCCCCGGGATCGATCGTAGGGTCGCCGACCTCCACCGCTCCTGTCGTGCCGAACCCCAGGACTGCCAGCGCCCCGGGATGACCCGCCTTGGTGAGCGACCGGAGTGCATGCCGAATGAGGCGGATCCGTTCGGGGTTCGGGTCCTGCATCCAGCGGGAGCAGATCTTCACCAGGAGCTCGGGGTGATCCTTGCCGATGTCGTTGAGGTTGTTGGCGACGGAGCGCCGCACGTACTCTTCCGGGTCGTCCTTGAGCATCTCGAGCAGCGACAGCACCGGCGTCGGGTCTTCCTGGAACATGCGCAGGCGGGGTGCCCAGGGGAGGCGCGGTCGGGTACCCTCGGATACCAGCCGTCGCACGTGGACATTGGGGTCCGTAGCCCAGTCTCTCAATCTTCTCAACGTACGATCCGGATATCGTTCGAGGAATGGCCTGATGCTGAACTCGGCGGTGAACCGCTTCGTCAATTCGTACTGGACCCGCATCGAAAGCTCGAACGCGTCAAGTCCGTAGCGCCCGACGAACAGGACATGTGGCAGGTAGATGAACGGGCCCATGCCGCCGTCCAGCGGCTCCAACGGGTGATCCAGCGATGCCAGCAGGATACCGAGCGCGGCTCCGTCGTCCTGGGGCAGGTGGGCATGGAGGGCGTCGGCGATCTGGCCCGCGCGCTGGGTCAGCTCGAGCGCGCCGTAGCCGGCGAGCGCGTGCTCGAGAAACGCTGTCGTGGGAAAGGTCGGGTGGACCGCCGCGATCGTGGCGGCGATGCGGGCCGGCACGTCTGGTCCGAAGCTGTTCCTGAGCGGCTCGGGCATGCTGACTCCGGGAGCAACCGAGGGACTGGCGGTCCTCGGACTGTCGATGATCGTGTCCGTCCCAGTCTACGTCAGGGGACGGCCGGTACCGCGAATCCCGTGGGGTGCGGTGGCATGGAAACTGCCAACCAGTGCGTTACAACACGGGTGGCCGTGTTGCCGGTGACATCGCACAGGAGAGGCAGCGCATGTTCTTTCACGTCAAGGAATTGCAGTACGACGCAAGGCCGGAGAAGCCGGACCCGCTCTACGCGAAACGACTGCAGGAGCTGCTGGGTGGCAAATTCGGCGAGATGACGGTGATGATGTCCTATCTGTTCCAGGGCTGGAACGCCCGCGGGCCCGAGAAATACAAGGACATGCTGCTCGACATCGGCACCGAAGAGATCGCGCACGTCGAGATGCTTTGCGTCATGATCTCGCGCCTGCTGGACAACGCCCCGGTCAGCGATCAGGAGGAAGCGGCCAAGGATCCCGCGGTCGAGGCCGCGATGGGCGGCGGCAACGTGCAGGAGGTGATCTTCGCCGCGATGAATCCCCAGCACCAGATCATCACCGGTCAGGGGGCCGTGGCGGCCGACAGCGTCGGCAACCCATGGAGCGGGATGTTCACGACGGCGAGCGGCAATCTGATGGCCGACTTTCGTTGGAACCTGATGGCCGAGACGCAGGGCAATCTGCAGGTGAGCCGCCTGTACGAGATGACCGCTGATACTGGCGTCCGCGACATGCTGTCGTTCAACCTTGCGCGCGACATCATGCACCAGAACCAGTGGCAGGCGGCGATCGAGGAGCTCCAGGCGGATGGACTTCACCAGTTCCAGGTGCCGAGTCCGTTCCCGTACGATCGCATCAAGATGGATCAGCTCTACACCTTCTGGAATTGCTCCGAGGGTACCGCGAGCCAGGAGGGCTCGTGGGCCAGCGGCAAGACTCCGGACGGGCACGGCGAGTTCGAGTACCTGGCCGACCCGAAGCCGCTCTCCAGCGACATGGGGCTGCTGGAGCAGAGCGACCCGCGACTGCATGGCACGCCGAAGGAGCCGATGCCCGCGCAGGTCGAGGGGCCGAATCCGGTCGAGGATCAGGACGTGCCGTCGAACATCAAGAAGACGGCCGTGAAGAAGACCGCGACCGGCTAGGATCCGGAAACACGCGCGACGGAAAGCGCCCCTGCCGGACGAGACCTCGTCCGGCAGGGGCGCTTTCCGTCGCGATCGCTCCAGGCGTCGATTGCTCTCAATGCGGACTCGGCCCCATGCCGGCGATCACGAAGTAGAGGACGTCCATCGGATCGCGCAGTTGTCCCGTCTTCATCATGCGATCGGCCGTCGTCATGACGCGGACCGCACGTCTGGCGCGGCCGGGAGACGAGCTGCGGAGTCCGCGGGCGATGGCAGTCATGCGGTTCGGGTTGCTGAGCCCGATCTCCCTGCCAACCTGCGCGGGTTCCCGCCGACCGGCGCTGGCCAGAACGGACGTCAGCTCGATGGTCTGTCCCAGCTGAGCGAGAATCTTGTGAGGATCCTCGCCGGCGGCCACGAGCCGATCCAGCTCGGTGGTCGAGCCGGTAAGGTCCCCGCGAATGACCGCATCGATGAAGCCGAAGATGCGATCGTCGTCACCTCGGGCGACGAGAGTCTCGACGAGATCGCGGGTGATCGGACCGGGAGCCGCCGCGGTTGCCAGCTTGGCGACTTCATTGCGGACGAGCTCCAGGTCGGGAGGTCGATCGAAGGCCGGGTTGGTGCTCTTCCGCTGCCAGGATTGCGGATAGAGTCGCTCGGCCAGCAGGCGGGCAGTCATCTCGTCCATCTCGGACCCGAGTGAGGCCGCGCCGTTGCGGATCCAGGTGACGAGAGCCGGGCCACGCGGTGGCTCGCCTTGAAAGGTGATGGCGTCGGCCGGGAGCGCCTTGCGGACACCGGCCGGTATACCGGTCAGCGTCGGGTCGGCGAGGATGAGCGTCGAGGCGTCCGGCACGGCTCCGAAGAGCGCTGACCAGTCCGCTGCGTTCCTCCCACGACCGCCGGCCTTGTTCATTTTCGCGATGAGGTCATGTACGATCACGACCCGTCCGGCGGAGAAGAAGCCGACGCTGCCGATCGCCTGGATCACGTCGGTCATGGTGACCGCGGCGCCGTCCATTTCGCTCGTCGACTGGCCGTCCGGGTCGGCCTTGCGGGCGTGCTTCGTCACCGCGTGGCGAACCATCGAGGCGTCGGGACCGACGGCTATCACGATCATCGGCGCGATCTCCATGTGGATTGCATGGCGGGAGGGGCGGTCGGGTTCGGGGCGGATGCGATGTGGAGCCTTGAACCTGCATACACAGGTGGGTGCCGCAGCCTGCCGCAGGACACGTCCCGCGCGGAGCAGCTCCCGGCTCTAAAAGTGTTGGCTCAAGACCACATCAAGCAGAGCCGCGATCCCGAACCGACCGAGGCTGCAATCTACCATGGAGCGGGGCGTTCGTGCAATACGTCAGGCTACCGCGCATGAGACAATTCCGGATAGACCAGTAGCGCCCCACATATCAGGCGGGGCGGGCCAGAGAGCACGACGAGGAAGACATGACCGAGTACCAGAACACACCCGTCCGTCGCCGTGTCGTTGTCACCGGTATGGGTGCCATCTGCGCCATCGGCAACGATGTCGACGCCGTCTGGGAGGCCGCCGTTGCCGGTCGTTCGGGCGTGGCGCCGATCACGCACTTCGATCCGGATGGCTTCGAGACGACGTTCGCGGCCGAGGTGAAGGGATTCGATCCCGATGCGTCCGTGGGGCGCAAGGAACGCCGTCGAATGGATCGGTACACCCAGCTGGCGGTCACGACCACCCGTGAGGCGGTCGCCTCGTCCGGGTTGGACATCGGTCCGATCGCTGAGCGTGTCGGGGTGCTGATCGGCACGGGTATGGGGGGTATCGACACCTTCGAACAGGGCACGGAGATCATGCTCGAGCGGGGGCCGAAGCGGGTCTCACCGTTCTTCGTGCCGATGACGTTGCCGAACATGGCATCCGGTGTTGTCGCCATCGACATCGGAGCGAAGGGACCGAACCTGGCACCGACGTCGGCCTGCGCGGCCTCCGCCCATGCCATCGGTGAGGCGGCGCTGATGATCCGGTACGGGCGCGCCGATGTGATGATCGCGGGTGGATCGGAGGCGCCGATCACCCGCATGGGTGTGGCGGGGTTCAATGCGATGGGAGCGTTGTCGCGCAGGAACGATGCACCGGAGCGAGCGAGCCGACCGTTCGATCTCGAGCGGGACGGCTTCGTGCTGGCCGAGGGAGGCGCGGTGCTGGTACTCGAAGAGCTCGAGCACGCCATGGACCGGGGCGCAACGATCCTCGGTGAGGTGATCGGTTACGGCAGCACGGACGATGCCAACCACATGGTGCAACCCGCTCCGGAGGGGGCCGGCGCGGCGCGCGCGATGGGGCTTGCCCTCCAGGACGCGGGGATCGCGCCGCAGGACGTCGGCTACATCAACGCCCATGGGACTTCGACGCAGCTCAATGAGCGTCTCGAGACGGCGGCGATGAAGCATGCGTTCGGTGAGCATGCCGCTCAAGTGGCGATCAGCTCGACGAAGTCCATGACCGGTCATCTGCTCGGTGCAGCGGGGTCACTCGAGGCGGTGATCACCCTGAGGGCGCTGGCGACGGGCGTGTTGCCACCGACCATCAACCAGGAGGTCCCCGATCCCGACTGCGATCTCGACTACATCCCCAACGAGGCGCGGGAGGCCGATGTCGCGATCGCGATGTCGAACTCGATGGGATTCGGAGGGCACAACGTCTCGCTGGTGTTCCGCCGCTGGGAAGGGTAACGGCTGGCAGCCCGATCGACTCCCAGGCTTCCTGTCACGGGAGCGAGCGATCCGCCGGTTACGCCAGGTCCTCGTGAGGGCACGACACGGAGCCCCCGGCCACTCTCACGTGGCCGGGGGCTCGACGCGATTCATGGGCTGGGAGCGGCTACTCGTCGAGGTAGCCGCGCAGGCGGTCGCTGGACTGCGGGTGGCGCAACTTGCGCAATGCCTTGGCCTCGATCTGACGGATCCGCTCCCGCGTGATGCCGAAGTCCTTGCCGACCTCCTCGAGCGTGCGGAACCGTCCGTCCTCGAGCCCGTAGCGAAGCACGACGATCTTGCGCTCCCGCTCGGTCAGTCGGTTGAGGGCCTCGTTGATCTGGGCCTTCAGCAGCCCCTGCGCCGCGAGGTCGAGTGGGGCGGCCAGCGAGTCATCCTCGATGAAATCGCCGAGCAGGGCGTCACCCTCGGATCCCACCGGGGCCTCGAGGGAGACGGGATGCCGGGAGACGTCGAGCACCTGACGCACCTTGTCGACCGTCACGCCCATTGCCAGCGCGATCTCCTCCTGGGTCGGCTCACGCTCGAAGATCTGCTGGAGCCGGTGGGAGGTCTTCTTGACGCGATTGATGGTCTCGCCAACATGGACCGGGAGGCGGATCGTGCGGCTTTGATCGGAGATTGCCCGCGTGATCGCCTGGCGGATCCACCACGTCGCATAGGTGCTGAACTTGTAGCCGCGGTGGTAATCGAACTTGTCGGTGGCCTTCATCAGGCCGATGTTGCCTTCCTGGATCAGGTCGAGGAAGGAGAGACCGCGCCCGACGTACTTCTTGGCGACCGATACGACGAGCCGAAGGTTCGCCTGGATCAGGTGCGCGCGAGCCTTGTCGCCATCCTCCTTGTCGGCAAGCAGGTCGGCGCGCTCGGCCGGAGAGAGGTTGCCCTGCGCGAGGCGAGCGGCGGCAAACTGGCCGCGCTCCATGCGCGTCGAAAGCCAGACCTCTTCCTCCATGGTCAGGAGATCCGTCTCGCCGATCTCCTGAAGGTAGAGCCGGACCGAGTCGCCAACACTCGACGACAATGCCTCATCGGCGTCGGCGCGATGGCGCGAGACCTTGCGAGTACGCCGCTCCGGCAGGGTCTCGGCGCTGGAGGCGGGCCGGTTGTCGACGACGTCGATCCCCTCGGCTACCAGCGCTGAGTAGAAGTCCTCCAGGGTCTCCGACGAATCGTCGGAACCGGAGAATGCCGCCGCAATGTCCTCCGAAAGCAGATATCCCTGATCTTTCCCTTTTGCGATAAGGCTCGAATCCATTGAAGCGTTTCCACCTCTCGGGCGAGCGCAGCGCATGCGTCGGCACACTGGTCGATCGGGGCGATGCGCAAAAACTCCTGGGACACCGTACGAAAGCGAATTGCGGCCTGGAACGTGGTGGTGGCGGCGATGACTCCACCCGGATCCGTCCAGCAGCGCGAGATGACCCACGTACAGAAAAAGCCCACGCGCCTGGCGTTGGGCCAATTGGGACTCGGCTACTGTGATGTGACGGCCTCGACACGCATGGTGCTTGATCCCCCCGTGTTGTTCGCTCGTCGTACTAAGACCAATACTAGCGGGGTTGTAGGACCAATTCAAGGAAACCGTATACAATCGTCAGATTTTTCCCGGCAGACAGCCACCGGGGGGTGTGGTGGGCGACAACGGAGCCAGGAATGGAAGTATGCAGCCACGGGGACGCGGTAATCGGGTGATATAATTTCTGGTTGGTGGCAGGTATCGCTTACCCATACCGAATCCGAACACGCATTCCCAGGAGTTACCTCCCGCATGTCTGGACATTCCAAGTGGTCGACCATCAAGCGGAAGAAGGGCGCGAACGACGCGAAGCGTGGTCAGCTCTTCACCAAGCTCGCCCGTGAGATCACCGTCGCGGCGCGCACCGGCTTGCCTGACCCGGATGCGAATGTCCGTCTGCGGCTCGCGATCCAGAAGGCGCGTGCCGAGAACATGCCGAAGGAGAACATCGATCGTGCCATCCAGCGCGCGGTCGGTACCGGCGACGGCGCGAACTTCGACGAGGTCTACTACGAAGGCTACGGACCCGCCGGGGTTGCCATCATGATCCTGGCGATGACCGACAACCGCAACCGCACGGTGGGCGAGATCAGGGCAACCCTGACACGTTCCAACGGCTCCCTCGGTGAGAACGGCAGCGTCAGCTGGATGTTCGACCAGATGGGTGTCATCACCATCAAGGCTGGCGCCAACGATCCCGAGGAGATCGCGCTGGTCGCGATCGACGCGGGCGCAACCGACGTTTCGGACGAGGACGGCATCGTGGAGGTCTACACCGAGCCGCAGGATCTCCACCGGGTCCAGGAGGAGCTCGCCGGAGCCGGCTACGAGGTCGAATCCGCCGAGCTCACGATGAAGCCGAAGACGCTGATGAAGCCGGATACCGAGGACGCCATCAAGGCGATCCGGTTGCTGGAGAAGCTCGAGGACCTCGATGACGTCCAGACGGTCTACAGCAATCTCGACATTTCCGACGAGGTGATGGCGGCGGTCAGCTAGGATCACGATGCCTTCAAAGCTCTCGCGCGTCACCATCGGTATCGATCCCGGCACCGCGATCCTCGGCTACGGGATCGTCGAGGGCGACGACGAGTCGCGGGTGCTCGACTACGGGGTAATCGAGACCGAGCCCGGGATCTCCATGCCCGAGCGGCTCGTCATCCTGCACGACTCCGTCGCGAAGCTGCTCGAGACCCACTCGCCTGACGAGCTGGCTGTCGAGCAGCTCTTCTTTGCCCGCAACGTCACGACAGCCATCGCGGTTGGCCAGGCGCGAGGAGTGGTGCTGCTCGCGGCCGCGCAGCACGGCATCCCCGTCGCCGAGTACAGTCCGTCCGAGATCAAGAACGCCATCGTGGGCTACGGAAAGGCAGACAAGCGCCAGATGCAGGAGATGGTGCGCATCATGCTGTCCCTGCCGGAGATCCCGCAGCCCGACGACGCTGCCGACGCGCTGGCGGTGGCCTTGTGTCACGCGCAGACGCGGCAGTTCACAGCGCACATCGGTGACGCGTGAGCCATGGGCAGGAACGAGACACGTCTTGACATCGCCATGGTCGAGCGCGGACTGGTCGAGAATCGATCGCGCGCGAAGGCGATGATCCTCGCCGGTGACGTGCTTGTGGATGATGTTCCGGTCACCCGCGCGGGTATTGCGGTGACACCGGCGCAGGTCATCACCCTCAGGCAGAAGCCACGATTCGTGAGTCGGGGCGGGGAGAAGATCGATCACGCCCTCGAGCGTTTCGCGGTGGATGTTCGGGGCAAGGCCGTTGCCGATCTCGGCGCGTCGACCGGTGGCTTCACCGATGCGGTCCTGCAGCGGGGTGCGGCGAAGGTGTATGCCGTCGATGTCGGCTACGGTCAGCTGGATGTGCGGATCCGGGATGACCCGCGCGTGGTGGTGATGGAGCGGACCAACGCCCGCTACCTCGAGTCACTGCCCGAGCCGGTCGATGTCGTCGTCATCGATGTCTCCTTCATTTCGCTCAACCTCATCTTTCCGGCAGTCGACCGCATTCTGGCGGAAGGCGGTGTGCTGGTGCCGCTGATCAAGCCGCAGTTCGAGGCCGGCAAGCAGGACGTCGGCAAGGGCGGTGTGGTCCGCGATCCGAAGGTGCACCGGGCGGTGCTCGAGAAGGTCGTGCGCGAGGCGGCGCAGGCGGGATTCCGCTGTGACGGACTGACTGCATCACCCCTGACCGGACCCGCCGGGAATCACGAGTTCCTCGGCCTGTTCCGGAGAGGTGACGGCGACGACCTGGACGTGGAACGTCGGGATGCCATGATCGAACAGGTGTTGGCCGAGGTGCGGGCGCAGGATGAGGAGCAGGAATGAACGATCCGTTCGCCGATGTGGCGGCCGCCATCCAGGGAGAGACCGAGCGTGAGGAGGATGGCGTCAGGGTCGACCGGGATCGGCGGGAGCGGACCGGGATCCCCGAGGTTGTGCTGGCGACGCACAAGCGTGACGACGACCTCACCGTGGCGATCGTGCGTCTTGTCGAAGCCAATGGTCGCGTGCTCGTTTCCCGACTCGCCCCCCGGCAGTGGGAGGTCATCGCGAGATTCGAGGACGATGGCTACGCTGTCGACCTGCACGAGGCCGGGCGCATTGCCGTCATCCATCGCCCCGGATGTTCCGTACCCCCCACTGGCGGACGAATCGCCGTGATCTCCGCCGGCAGCTCCGATCGTGCGGTGGCCGAGGAGGCCACGCTGATGGCGAGGGAGATGGGGGTGGACGTGTTGCGCGCCAGCGATGTGGGCGTGGCTGGACTGCACCGGCTCGTCCAGCCCCTGCGCGAGATCGTGGCCGCCGGTGTCGACTGTATCGTGGTGGCGGCTGGCATGGACGGTGCCCTGCCGTCGGTCGTTGCCGGGCTCGTGGACGTGCCGGTGATCGGACTGCCCGTGAGCGTGGGGTATGGCTACGGGGGCAACGGCGAGGCGGCACTGATGACGATGCTCCAGAGCTGCGCGCCTGGGATCACCGTGGTCAACATCGACAACGGCATCGGCGCAGGGTCGACTGCGGCATTGATCGCCAACCGAATGGCGGCAGCACGAAAGGGCGCTTCCAGGCAGTAACTGCCTGCGAGCTCGTGTCCTCCGCGGGAACGTCTCCGCCAATCACGGGAAATGGCTCGGCGGTTCGGTGGGCCGGTTGCCTGGTCTCGATCGATCAATCGTGCAAGCAACGTCCACCTCGAGGAGCTGGATGCGTGACTGGATGCTTCGTCCCCTCGGTAGAGCGGATGACCCTGCCTGAGTGGGCCACAGGCCGGGCCGACCCCGTAGCCTGTCTCTCCGGCATGGTTGCGGATGTCTCGGACGAGGTGGATGTCGCCGGAAGCCGCCACGGAGGGACCGGGCACGGGTCCCTCCGACGACCGCTCGCCGGGTGCAGCTGCGCCATGGATGCGGTCGCTGCGCGCCCACCGGGCGGACCACTGCCTGTGGCAGATCCCCTTCGACGGCTGACGCCCAGCACGACCCTCTCCCCTGACTTCGCCACGTACACCAGATCGACTCCCTGCGCAGACGATGGGCGCGACCACATCGTGGGGTGAAGACTGGAGCGCTTGTCTCAGGTTCGACGTCGAAGCGCCTCGAGCATCTGATCGGCGGCGCTGATCGGGCTGAGATCGCGAGCCAGGACGCGCTCGATGAGGTCGTCCTGGACGCCTCTCGATGCCAGGAACTCCTCGAGGAGGCTCCGCTGGACGCGGGAAGCGATCTCCGTTCCCAGCATCGAGCGGGTGCGACGGTCCCACTCGCCGGTGTCCCGGAGCCAAAGCCGGTGGTCGGCGAGGGCGTTGAGGAGCTTGTCGATACCGGTGCGTTCCACCGAGCTGGTCATGACCACCCGTGGCTGCCACGTTTCCATCATCGCCTCCATGTCGTCGCGGAGGGTCTGGAGACTGCGCAGATCCCTGGCGAGCACTTGCGCTTCCGGTCGATCTCCCTTCGAGACCACGATGACGTCGCCGATCTCGAGCGAGCCCGCCTTGAGCGTCTGGACGCTGTCACCGAGACCGGGCACCTGGACGAGGACGGTCGAGTGGGCGAGCGACGCGATGGCGACCTCGTCCTGACCGGTGCCAACGGTCTCGATGATGATCGGGTCGAATCCGGCGGCATCGAAGACGTGCGCGACCGTGAGGGTGTGCTGTGCGAGCCCGCCTCCGAAGCGCCGGGATGCCATGCTGCGCACGAACACGCCCGGGTCGGCGTGCCACTCGAGCATGCGGATTCGGTCGCCAAGGGTGGCACCACCGCTGATCGGGGACGATGGATCGATGGCCAGCACCGCGATCCGGCGACCATCGGCGCGGCTGGCACGGATGATCTCGTTCACGAGCGAAGACTTGCCGGAGCCGGGCGGGCCGGTGATGCCGATGATGTGGGCCCGGCCGGTCCGCGGGAAGATCCGGTCGAGCACCTCCCTGCCGCCGGGCAGGTCATTCTCGATCGCGGTCACGGCACGAGCGATGGCGGCTGGTTGACCCTCGATGACGCCGAGAGCCAGCTGCTCGGGGGGGAGAGTACGGCGCGTCATGTCGTGCTGGTGGGCGTCGAATGACCCGTGTGCTCCCGCACGAAGCGAATGGCGTCCTGCAGGCGGGTGCCCGGTCCGAAGACTTCCGCGACGCCCATCGCCTTCACCTTCGGGATGTCGTCCGCCGGAATGGTCCCGCCGGCGATGAGCAGCACGTCGTCGCGGCCGACCGCGCGAAGTGCCTCGACGATCGGCGGAAAGAGCGCCATGTGCGCCCCGGAGAGGATGCTGAGGCCAACGACGTCGACATCCTCCTGCAGGGCGGCGTTCGCGATCATCTCGGGTGTCTGGAAGAGGCCGGTGTAGATCACCTCGAAGCCGGCGTCACGGAAGGCCCGTGCCATCACCTTGGCGCCACGATCGTGCCCGTCGAGGCCCGGCTTGGCGACGAGGATCCGTACGGGGCGTTCGGGCGCGTGAGTGGTTTCCTGATCGTTCATCGCATGCACCTCGCTCGCTGGATCGGCACGATTGCTAGGAGTAGGTGTGGAATCCCTGTCCCGTCTTGCGGCCGAGCCGGTTGGCCGCGACCATCTTGCGGAGCAGGGGGGCGGGGCGGTACTTGTCATCGCCGAAATCGGCGTGGAGGACCTCCATGATGTGCAGGCAGACGTCGAGCCCGATGAGATCCGCCAGGGCGAGGGGGCCCATCGGATGGGACGCGCCGAGCTGCATCACCCGATCGATGTCCTCGGCCGAGGCGACCCCTTCGGAGAGTGCGTAGATCGCCTCGTTGATCATCGGGATCAGGATCCGGTTGGCGGCGAAGCCAGGAACGTCGGCGACCGTGACCGGCGTCTTGCCCATTTGCGTGGCAGTGTCGTGGATCGCCGCAATCGTCTCGTCGGACGTCTGCAGGCCGCGCACCACCTCGACCAGCTTGAGCACCGGTACGGGATTGAAGAAGTGCATGCCGGCGAAGCGCTCTGGCCGGTCGATCCGGGCCGCCAGCGCCGTGATCGAAATCGAGGACGTGTTCGAGGTGATGACGGCGCTCTCACGCACTACCGACGACACCTGCTCGAACACCTCTGCCTTGGCCTCGAACGACTCGATGACGGCCTCGATCACGAGGTCGACCTGCGCGAGCTGCTCGACTTCGGTGCTGGTGGCGATGCGGGACAGCGCGGCGTCGCGATCGGTGGCGTTCATGCGGTCCCTGGCGACGAGGCGGTCGAGACCGCTCGTGATTCGGTCCAGGCCCCGTTGCACGAGCTCATCGATCGTGTCGATGAGCACCACCTCGAATCCGGATGTGGCGGCCACCTGGGCGATCCCCGCACCCATGGTTCCGGCTCCGATTACTCCTACGCTCGTGATCGACGTCATGTGGCAGCGTTCCTGTTGCTTGAGACGGCAGGGTCGATGGTGCGGTGGCTCAGGTGGTCTGGATCTCGTCCGGGAGGACCGATGCCCGACCGTTGATCTCGTTCATGGCCTGGACGATCCCCTCGCGCATCCACAGCTCGACGGCATCGGCGGCGGCATCGATGAAGACGGGGAGATGCTGCTGCTCGCTCGGCGCGAAGTGCGAGAGTACGTGCGCCTTTGCCTGGTTCGGCCCGCGACCGATGCCCATGCGCAGGCGAGGAAACTCCTGGGTGCCGAGCTGGGCGATGATGGATCGCAATCCGTTATGCCCGCCAGCACTGCCACTCGGGCGGAGCCGCAGCTGGCCGAATGGGAGGTCGAGATCGTCGACCACCACCAGGATGCGGTCGAGATCCGCGCGATACCAGTTGCGGATCTCGCGCACGGCGTGGCCGCTCTCGTTCATGTAGGTCTGTGGCTTGACCAGGATCGCCTTGCCCGCGGGGAGCTGCGCGTCGGCGAGCTCGGAGCGGAACCGCTTGCGCCCGGACGTCACCCCGGCCCGGCGGGCGAGCTCGTCCACCACCATGAAACCGAGGTTGTGCCTCGTGTTGGCGTAGTTTCGGCCGGGATTGCCGAGCCCGATGATGATGTACGCGCTTGATGCCATGTCGCGGTCGTCCTCGCTGTCCTCCCCGGCGGTCGGCCGCAGGAGTCTCCTGAACCAGTTGAGCATGTTTCGGGCCTCCACTGGGCTATACTTTCGGAGGATCATTGTGCCACGAGCCCGCTGAGCTGATCTGGCATCGACTTCACCGCGGGTATCGGGCGCCGAGCGCTGCAGAAAGGTTGGCCATGTTTGGTATAGGACCGATGGAGATGGGCATCATCGCGGTCGTGGCGCTGCTCATCTTCGGACCGGAAAAGCTCCCGGAGATGATGGCCCAGGCCGGCAAGCTCGTCCGCGATTTCCGGAACATGACGGCGGAGATGTCCAGCGAGTTCGAGAAGACCATCGCCGAGGCGAAGAGCGTTACCCAGGATATCCAGGGTGAGGTCGGCTCGATGACGAAGCAGGTGAGCTCCGTCACGAAGAGCGTCCAGAACGATCTCAGTGGCAAGAAGACGACCAGCAAGGCCACCACGTCCACCAGGCGGTCCACGAGCAGTGCCGTCGGCAAGAAGAGCGGGACGACGTCCGCGGCCAAGAAGACGACGACCGCCAGGACCACGACCTCCACGGCGGGCAGCTCGAGCACCGCCAAGAGCAATGGCAAGGCGACGACCTCGAGGTCAACCGCCGCTCCCAAGCCAGCCGCTCCGGTCACTGCATCCCGGGAGGATCCCACCGCGTCGATCTCCCTGTTCGAGCCGTCCGCGCCTCGGCGCGAGCGCCGTGCGCGCAAGGCCACGCTCTCTGTCTTCGGCGAGGCGACACCGCGCACGTCCGTCGCGGCGGAGGCCACCGATGTCATGGAACGAAGCAGTGAACCGACCGTCAAGGTCATCGATCCGGACGATCCCCTTGCCCGGGCCCGTCAGCGCCGGCTCACGGCCGGGTACGCTCGCCGGATCTCCTGAGCTGCATGTCCATCAACCATGAGCAAGCCGATTCCCGACTCGGTGACGCCATCGCGTCCAGCGAATCGTCGCATGGACGATTTCGATTCGATCTTCTGAAGGAAGACGATCGGACCTGGGCGCGGCGGGGTCGGATCACCACGGCACGTGGCGTGATCGAGACGCCGGTCTTCATGCCGGTGGGCACCCAGGCGACGGTCAAGACGCTCCATCCGGACGAGGTGCGAGCCACCGGCGCGCAGATCATCCTCGCCAACACCTATCATCTCATGTTGCGTCCCGGTGCCGATCTGCTCAGGGAGGCGGGCGGACTGCATCGCTTCATGCGCTGGGACGGGCCGATTCTCACCGACAGCGGCGGCTTCCAGGTGTTCAGCCTGGCGGAGCACAACAAGGTGACGGAGGAGGGGGTGACCTTCGCCTCCCATATCGACGGGTCACGCTGGACGATGACTCCTGAGAGCGTCGTCGAGCTCCAGCTTGCGTTCGGCTCCGACATCATGATGCAGCTGGACCATGTGCTGGGTCTGCCTGCTGAGCGTGACGCGATCCACGACGCCACCGAGCGCTCGTCGCGCTGGCTGGAGCGAGCCATCTCGGCGCACGCCGAGCGCCAGCCGCCTGATTCGTCTGCGGTTCTCTTCGGCATCCAGCAGGGTGGGACCGAGGCGGACCTTCGCCGCGAGCATGCGGAGCGGCTCGCCTCGATGGATGTGGCTGGCTGCGCTGTCGGCGGTCTGAGCGTGGGCGAGCCGAAGCCGGTGATGGCGGAAATGATCGAGCACTCGACGCCGTTCCTGCCGCGCAGCAAGCCGCGCTACCTCATGGGCGTTGGGTCGCCGGAGGATCTCTGGCACGGTGTCGCCAGGGGCATCGACATGTTCGACTGCGTGCTGCCCACCAGAGCTGCGCGGAACGGCGGCCTGTACACACCAGATGGGCGCATCATGATCACCAATGCGTCCTGGCGTCATGTACACGGACCGGTCGATGAGAGCTGCGACTGCCGAGCATGTACCGAGTTCTCCGCCGCCTACCTGCACCATCTCTTCAAGGCGCGCGAGGTGCTTGGGTTGCGGCTGGCCTCCGAACACAACCTTCGCTTCCTGCACCGCATCATGGAGGAGATCCGGGCGTCGATCGAGGATGGGACCTTCGCGACCCGGGCGGAAGCCTTCACGAGCCGGTATCGCGCGGTCGGCGAGAGCGACGTGCCGATCCCGGACCGGCGCGTCGGCAGCGCCTAGCGAGGAGAGTCAGTGATGTCAGAATCCAGGAGACGTCGACCGCCCTGGCGCGAGCCCGAGCTCGAGGAGCGCGAAGGGAGCGGCTGGTACCGGCCGGTGTTCGACCCGGAGAGCGAGGGGGCGGTTGCGGTTGGCATCGACATCATCGAGATCTCCCGAATCAAGCGCGCCTACGATGATTTCGGCGAGCGATTCCTGACGCGCGTCTACACCGAACGAGAGCGCGAGCGCTATCGAGGCCGCGTGAATGAGCTGGCAGCCCGCTTCGCCGCAAAGGAAGCGACGTCCAAGGCGCTCGGGACCGGCATCATCGGCATCCGGTGGCGCGAGATGGAAGTGCTGCCCAATCGCCGCGGGAAGCCGGTGCTGATCCTGCATGGACAGGCCGCAGAACGAGCCCGAAAACTGGGACTGACCCATTTCAGCGTTTCACTGACCCATTCCCGCAACGACGCGATGGCGTTCGTCGTCGCGACGCGCGGGAATGATCACCAGACAGAGGAATGAGGATGACCGAACATACCTTGCCCGAGCTGAGCGGACGACAACGGCTTGCGGATGCGGACATGGCGAAGGCGATCGCTCCGCAGCGGACCTTCGGGACGCACAAGTGGGACGTCGGCGGCGTCGTGGTGATCGCCGGATCTCCAACGTACACGGGGGCCGCCCAGCTCTGTGCGCGCAGCGCCGGACGGGCGGGCGCCGGGATCGTGCACCTTGCCGCGCCCCGGCAGGTGATCGCCACGATCGCGTCGGCGATCCCTGAGGTGGCGCACATCCCGCTCCCCGCCACCGACACGCTAGCCGGAGTGCGACATGCTCTCGATGAGATTCGCGAGCACCTGAACCGAGCCCGATCGGTGGTGATCGGTCCCGGGCTCGGGACCGACGAGCAGGCCACCACGCTGCTGGCGGCCCTCTTCGGTGTCGCAGGCGGCAAGGTCAACTCGCCCACGGCGATCGGTTTCGCGGCCGCCCAGGCCGTGCGGGAGGAGACCCACTCCCAGGAGTCGCCCCTGTTCGCCAACGAGGAGGCCACGGTGGTGGTCGATGCGGACGCTCTCAACTGGCTCGCGACTCAGGAATCGTGGTGGGAGCGTGTGCCAGCACAGCGACTGATTCTCACGCCTCATCCGGGGGAGATGGCGCGGCTCCTGGGCAAGGAGACGGACGAGGTGATCGAGGATCCGCTCGCCACCGTCGAAGAGGCCGCGTCGACCTGGAACCAGACGGTCATCTTCAAGTACGGATACACGGCAGCCTCCAACGGGGAGCGGACGGTGGTGGCCGAGGACGCGCCGGTATCCCTGGCGACCGCCGGGAGCGGCGACGTGTTCGCCGGCATGGTTGGCGCCTTCGCGGCGCAGGGGCTCGAGCCGTTCGATGCGGCGGCGCTCGCGCTCCATATCGGACCGCGTGCGGCTCGACGCGGAGAGCAGCGGTATGGCGCGTTCGGACTGATCGCGACGGACCTGCCGGACGCCATCGCGCTCGAGCTCGCCACCCTTACCGACGAGTAGGCACGCGTGCCACGGGAGACACCCATGACAGACAGCTTCACATCGGATCCGGATCCGATCGTGCGGGAGATCATGCAGACGGATGTGCCAACGGTTTCGCCGGACGACACCGTGCCGGTCGTGGCGAACCTCCTCGCATCCAGGGGGCTCGTCGGCGTGCCGGTGGTCGAGAACGGGCGCATGATCGGCATCATCACGGACTCCGACATCATTGCGCGCGAGGCGGACGTGGATGCTCCCGCGGTCGTGCCCTTCCTCGATGCCATCTTCATTGCCGATGCCGGTCGGAGCTTCGACGAGGAGCTCCGGCGCGCGCTGGCGGTGAACGCGAGACAGCTGATGACCAGTCCCGTGATCAGCATCCGTGACACTGCTACGCTCACGCACATCGCGACCCTGATGGTCGACGAGGGCGTGAACCCGGTGCCCGTGCTCGACGACGACGACAACCTCGTCGGTATCGTCTCCCGTGCCGATCTCGTGCGGGTGATCGCCCGACTCGAATCAGAGGATCTCGGGGATGACGCAGAGGAGTGAGATCGACCGGCTCCTGACGGACTGGCAGGGGAGACCCAGCGTCGCGGTGATCGACCTCGACCAGCTGCGGGTCAATATCGGCACGCTGCGCGGGATGATCGGCGACGATGTCCGGTTCATGGCCGTCGTCAAGGCCGATGGGTATGGGCATGGCTCGATCCCGGTGGCGAAGGCTGCGCTGCGGGCGGGCGTGGACGAGCTGGCGGTGGCGACCGTAGAGGAGGGAGCTCGGCTCCGGGCACACGGCGTCACGGCGCCGATCCTGGTACTGGGTCCGATCGGCGAGCTCGAGCGCCGACGTGCCATATCCCAGGATCTCATGCTGGTGGTCGCGGATCTCGCCTTCGCCGAAGCCCTGGCGGCAGACGTGCGGGGGAGCGGCCGGAAGGGACCGCTCGATGTTCACCTGAAGATCGACACGGGGATGCACCGGTTCGGTGTCGAGCCGGAGGCAGCCGTGTCGCTCGCGCGGGCGATTCATGGAGCCAGGGAGCTGCGACTTGCGGGCGTGATGACGCACTTCGCGTCCGCCGATGATCCCGACCCCGCATACACCGAGGAGCAGGTCCGCGTGTTCGACCGGGTGGTGGAGGCCATTCGCAGTGAGGGCATCGATGTCGGCACCCAGCACCTTGCGAACAGTGCCGCGACCATGCGGTTCCCGGAGCTCCACCGTGATCGGGTCCGGATCGGAATCGCCATGTACGGGCTCCAACCCGATGGGAGCATGCCGCTGCCGCCGCCGATGCGCCCGATCATGACGGTACACAGCCGCGTGGCACGTGTCGTCGAGCTCGAGCCCGGCGACAAGGTGAGCTACGGCGGAACCTGGACGGCGGAGAACGCAACGCGTGTCGGCCTGGTGCCGATCGGGTATGCCGATGGCTATCGGCGCCAGGGCTCCAACCTGGCGTGGATGGATCTCGACGGCGATCGGGTGCCTGTCCGAGGTCGGATCTGCATGGACCAGACGCTGGTGGAAGTCGGGCCGGATGCTCGCCGTGGTGACCTCGTCACGGTGATCGGCAACGGGGAAACGAGCGTCGCCCCGACCCTCGACCAGCTGGCGGAGATGTACGGGACCATCTCGCACGAGCTCCCGACGAATCTCGTCGTGCAGCGGCTCGCGCACCTCTACATCCAGGGCGGCGAGCTTGTGGCGGTGAGTGACCTGTGGGGATATCGCGAGCTCGACGAAGGTGCCTTCGCGCAGGCGCCCGTGAAGGGCGAGCCGGTCGCTGCGGCCGCGGAGTAGGCCGCCCAATACACGGCGAGAAGAAGACCCCGGACACCAAAGGGCCTGGCAGTGATCCTGCCAGGCCCTTTGGTCCATCCACATAGTTGTCGCTGCCCGTGCCGACCGACGTTCCCTGGTTCGTCAGTCGTGCGTGGCCGGGCTAGTGAAAACCGCCGCCGCCGAGCTCAGCCTCGATCTCCTTGCGGCGTTCGATATCCTTGCGCACCACGAACGTGCGACCGCTCATGTCATCACGCACGTAGTTGAGCATCTTCTCGTCCATCCACCGGTAGATGGTCGGACGCGTCACGCCGAGCTGCTGCGCCGCGTTGCCGATGCTGACCAGCTCGCTGGTGTCATAGGCCCGGAACTTGGCTAGCGCCAGCATGCGACCAAGGTCCGTGTCCCAGAATGTCCGGGGCACAGTGTAATCATCGGCCGCGACGGGCCAGAACAGCAGCTGAAGCACCGAGTCGATGGCTTCCAGCACGCGTTCCTGCGGCTCACGATTTTGGCCACGTGCGAGACGGGCTAGTCGAAGAAGATCCTGACCCAACGGTCCGCTGCGAAGTTGGTCCAATGACAACTGCTGGAACGCCTCAGGCGCGAGCTGCGTTGCCAGCCGGTGGTAGTGGCTGTAGACCAATTGCAGCGCGTTGTCCATGACCTTCTGGTAGTCTCGGGATTCTGACTCCACGATGACTCCTTTCAGATCGGTGTGGCTCGCTCCCCAGCGACCACGAAACGGCGCAACGACACTGACAGGTGCTGTGCGATCACTGTGTACGCATCAGACTGTACGACCAGATTGTACGTTGACAGCGGACAGGTGTCAATCGTGGCCGTACATGCTGGCCGTGCGGGGTGCGGCGTCGTCCCGAGCGGGCTACGCAGTCGTCATGCCGCGAATGGCGAGACCGAAGATGAAGAGGGCGATCAGGCTGTAGATCAGGAGCCCCTGACGGGGGGCGCGGTCGCGGAAGTAGGACCACGCGAAGGGAAGGACGAGCGCGGCGCTGGCGCCGTAGAGGATGTGGATGGGATCCTCCGGGCGTGGACCTTCCACGTATAGCGCGAGTCCGAACAGCCCCTGCACCACGACGAGGACCTGACCGATCACCAGCGCGCCGGCGATATTGCCGCCGATGGCTCCTCCGCGCGCGAACTCGAGCAATCCCCACAGACCGACGATCAGAAAGTAAATCATGACCGTGGTCGCGAGGCGGTCGTGCATCAGGTGGACGAAATCCATGTGGTCAGGTTCTCCGGGTGTGCGTGCGGGCGTGTCCGGGCCGCGCTTCTGGCATTCTCAGAGCGAGTATAGGTGAGCGTCGGTGTTCAGCCCGGCGAGACCGCATCATCGATTGCCCGATGGCCCGTGGGCGGGCAACACGATCATCGAACCCACACACGGTCGACCAGTGCGCGACCGGGTGTGAGACGAATTGTGGTTGGTCTGGCCCCGAGAAAGGGCAGCACCTGTCCAGACGGGGGTGACCGGAGTCAGTCGAGGCCTGGGAGACCGAGCTGGCCGGTGAGGGGGGCTGCGATCGAGACCCGCGGCTCGGGTGCGCGGTCGCTGGCCCGGAAGGTCCATACGGGGCCCGGTTCCCGACGCGGGAGGGCGGTGACGTTGGCGAAGGCATCGGCCTTCATGAGCTCCTCCCGCACGTCGCGTTCGGCCTGACGGGCACTGTTGTTGGTGGCCGACAGATGCGAGAGCCACCAGGTCATGCGCTCGCCGCGCACCCTTGCGACCGGCGCCATCGCCTTCCCGCAGGCATCGTTTCCGAGATGCCCGACCCCCGAGGCAACGCGGCGCTTGAGGTGGGCGGGGTAAGGCCCGTACCGGAGCATGGTGTCATTGTAGTTTGCTTCCAGCAACACGAGGTCGCTTGCGGCCACCGCGTCGACGAGGTGATCCTGCCAGCACCCGAGGTCGGTCAGCACCGTGATGCGCGCGCCCGCGATCTCGATATGGAAGCCGCACGGCTCGGTGGCGTCGTGGCGCACTGAAAGTGCGTGCACGGCGGCGTTGCCGATCGACACGGGGTGCTGGGTCGAGATGATCTCGGTCGAATCGGCCGGCAGCCTGGCCGCTCGTGCGGTCCCTCGGGTCGCGACCAGGGGGAGATCCCGACGCATGAGCCTGGGCAGGGTCTGGACGTGGTCGCCGTGCTCGTGCGTGACCAGAATGGCGTCGAGGTCGTGGGTGGAGAGCCCGTGTTCGGCCAGTCCGTTGCGCAGGGTGCGAATGCCCACGCCGCAGTCGACGAGGAGCGCCGTGTCCCCCGATCTGATCAGGAGGGCGTTGCCGGAACTGCCACTGCCGAAGCTCTGCGCAGTGACCGTGGGGTGACGTTGTTCGGACATCCGATGTGCCAGTTCCGGGACGGTGAAGCCGACAGATAGCTGGGTGCTAGCGTACCATGACCACAGGTGGGCAAGGGTGCTCGCCTGTGGCAGGATGCAGGGGTGGATCGATGGTCGGGGGACGGATCTTCAAACGTCAGAATGCGGAGTGGAGCCAGCCTGGCTCCTCGAGACGGCCGCGCTTCCAGCTCTCGCCGTCGGTCAAGCGGATGCTGATCGCGACGGTAGTGATCATCGGCATCATCGCCGTGGCGATGGTGACGGCGTCCTTCTGGATCAACTGGCTCTGGTTCGACAGCATGGGGTACGACTCCGTGCTGATTCGCCGGTACGTCGCGCAGATCCTGTCCTTCCTGATCGTGGGCGGGCTCTCGAGCCTCATCTTCTACGTCAACGTGTCGCTCGCGTTGCGCAACACGCGTGAGGAGCACGGCCGGGCGGGGCTCGTGTCTCGCTGGAGTCGCCGGATCCTGCGGGCACTGATCGTGGGCGCGTCGGCGATCGTTTTCATCATCTCGGGGATCGCAGGGGCGTCGCATTGGGAGGACAACCTGCTTGCGCTTCGCGGCCGGTCGTTCGGCATCGAGGACCCCACGTTCCACCGTGACGTCGGCTTCTACATCTTCGTGCTGCCGGTGATGAAGGGGGTCCAGAGCGGGCTGCTGCTGCTGGTCGGGGTCACGACCGTGGCGGTGGCGATCGTCTACCTCGTGCGGCTCGGCGTGCGGATCCGCTCACTGGGTGACGTGCCGTGGGCGGCGCTCCGCCACCTGAGCGGGCTCGTTGCCGCGATTCTCCTGATCACAGCCTTCGGGTACTGGCTGCGCAACTTCGATCTGGTGTTCTCGCAGCGGGGCGTCGTGATCGGACCGGGCTTCACCGACGTCAACATCGTCCGACCCCTGAACTACCTGATGGCGTTCGCCTCCGCGGCGGCGGGCGTGCTGGTGCTCTTTGGGCGGGTGCTGCGAACTCCCAGATACCTGATCGGCGTGCTCGGCGGCTGGTTCGTGCTCGCGGTCCTGGTCACTCCGACGCTGCCCGAGCTCGTGCAGCGCACGATCGTGAACCCGAACGAGTTTCGTCGCGAGCGACCATACATCGAGCGCAACATCGAGATGACGCGGGCGGCGTTCGGACTCGACACGGTGAATGTGCAGGAGCTCACGGGGCAGGAGCCGATCAATCCGGACGAGCTCAGCCTGGAGGAGCCTCCGCTGCGCAACGTGCGCATCTGGGACTATCGGGTGGTCGGACCGGTATTCCAGCAGCTGCAGACCTTCGTACCGTACTACCAGTTCAACGACATCGACGTCGACCGCTACGAGATCGAGGGCACGCCGACACAGGTGCTGGTCGGTGCCCGCGAGCTGAATATCGAAGGACTGCCCGAGAACTCGCAGACGTGGACCAACCGGCATCTCGCGTACACCCATGGGTACGCCGCGGTGGTGAGCTCGGTGAGTGAGGTGTCGTCGGACGATTGGCCGGTATTCCTGCTCAGCAACATCCCGCCCCAGGGTGCCGAGGAGCTGGCGATCGACCGGCCCGAAATCTACTTCGGCGAGGCCGAATCCGACTGGGTGATCGTCAAGACGGACCAGGGTGAGTTCAGCGGGATCGTGGAGGACGAGGACGATACCGGTGGCAGCTTCGAAGGCGAGGCATACGGTGCCATCGGGATCGGCAACCCGATCACGCGTGCCCTCGCCGCACTGACACTCGGCGACCGCAACGTCTTCCTCAGCAGCCAGCTCACTGGTGAGTCGGACCTGCTGATGTGGCGTTCGGTTGTGGAGCGCGCCGATCGGATCGCGCCGTTCCTCGATTACGATCACGACCCATATCTGGTGATCGCAGATGGCCGGCTGGTGTGGGTGATCGATGCCTACACGACCAGCAACGATTTCCCCAGCGCGAAGCGATACGACGGGTCCAACTACCTCCGCAACAGCGTGAAGGTGACCGTCGACGCCTACACGGGAGAGACCATCTTCTACCGCACCGCGATGGAGGATCCGATCGCGGATGCCTACGGGCGCATCTACCCCGGACTGTTCCGCGATATCTCCGAAGTGCCTGCCTCGATCTCCAGCCACTTCCGGTACCCGGAGGTCCAGTTCAACCGGCAGTCGGAGGTGTGGGCCGAGTATCACGTCGATTCGGCACGCAGCTTCTACGACGGCGACGATGTCTGGACCGTGGCACGGGAGTCCGTCGACGGAGAGCTCGTGCCGATGGAGCCGTTCTTCGTGACGCAGCAGCTGCCGAACGAGACGGAGACCGTGTTCGCCCTGACGGTGCCGTTCACGCCCGGAGGTCAGCAGAATCGGCAAAACATGACGGCATGGATGGCCGGAACGAGCGATCCCAGCGGTGACACCAACCTGCGGCTCTATCGGTATCCGCGCCAGGTAACGGTGTACGGGCCGCGCCAGATCGAGGCGCAGATCAACCAGAGCCCGGAGATCGCCGAGCAGATCACACTCTGGAACCAGAGTGGATCCCAGGTGATTCAGGGCAACATGCTGGTCATCCCGATCAACGACGCCATGCTCTACGTGCAGCCGATGTACCTGCAGACGACGGCATCCGACGCCCAGGCGCCACAGCTGGCGCGGGTGATCGTGGCGGCGAACAACGAGGTCGTGATGGCACCGTCGCTCGGCGAGGCGATCGACATGCTCGCGCGCGGTGAGGGCACGTCGATCGACGTCGAGGATCCGGTCGTCGACGCACCGCCCGACGCGCCGGCAGTTCCGGACACGAGCGCGGTGCCGATTCCCGATCTGCAGGGACTCTCCGAGGAGGAGCTGGTCCAGGAAGCGGTGGCGACCTTCGATCGGGGCCAGGAAGCCCTCGCCAGGGGAGACTGGGCGGCCTACGGCGAACAGCAGCAGCGGCTGGAAGCGATTCTCAACCTGTTGTCGGGTGACGGAGGGGGATCGGCGACACCGGCAGCGGCGGACTAATGGCGGGCGATTGGCAAGTGGACCCAAACGACGCGGTTTCCCCGCTCGACGCGCCGACCGCATTCCGGTGACGAGTGCCGGTGCCCGTTCGAGAGGCGTGTCGGCACACGACCGGCCCGGACGGTTGGGGTCACGGTGCTGTTCCACCGATGGGTGAGCGCCGATCGTCGGTGGCGTTACCGTCGATCGTCGATGGCTGAGGAGGAGCGCAAGCCCATTGGCATGGCGGGCCTGCCAGTCGGTGCCGGAGTCAGGATGGTGGGGCCGATCACGTGTCGAACCCTGCGGGATGTCTGGTCGGTCGGGGCTCCGTGGGCCGACCGACAGTGGGGTGAGATCGTACGGGAGGTCCTGGTCCGCCGTGTATCTGTCGGACCGATCGGTGAATCGCCATCGGCGTCATCGCCGATGGTGTCCGGTGTGGTCGCGCAGCTGCCAGCGGCAGGTCCACCCCTACGGGATGATGGTGGACGGCGTCGCGGAAGGGCGAGGTGGCCTGGGGAATGTGTCCTGACGCACGTGATGCGGTCGGGATCCGCGGGGCACAGTTTGGTGCGAGGATGGGTCGGCCTGATGTCGGCCACTTCGCGGTGTGGGTGGACAGGGCGAGCTAGCGGTCGCCGAAGATCGCGCGGCCGATGCGGACCTGGGTCGCGCCCTCGGCGATCGCCTCGGCGAAGTCGTTGCTCATGCCCATCGACAGCTCGCTGAGGTCGGTCTCGGGGAACCGCTCCTGGAGCTCGTCGCGAAGCTCGCGCAGGCCGCGGAACACCTGGCGAAGGACGGTACTGCCGGCATCGATCGGAGCGATGGTCATGAGACCACGAGGTCTAAGGGTCCTGGACGTCGTGATCGCTCTCATCAGTGTCGCGGCTTCCTCCGGAGCGCATCCTGCTTTCTGCGCCTCACCAGCGATGTTGACCTGCAACAGCACATCGAGTGTCGAGCCGGCCCTCTCCAGGGCCCTGTCGAGTGCCTCGATGATCGTGAGTCGGTCGACCGAATCGACCGTGTGGAACAACCCGGGCACCTGCTTCGCCTTGTTGGACTGTAGGTGGCCGATCAGGTGGAGGGTCGCGTCGCTCGGGAGCGGGGACTCGAACTTCGCGCGTGCCTCCTGAACCCTGTTCTCGCCGAAGTGCCGAATCCCAAGCTGGTAGGCGGCATCCACATCCTCGCGCGGGAAGGTCTTGCTGACCGCGATCAGGGTCACACTGCCCGGGTCGCGGCCGGCGTCTCGGGCGGCCAGCGCCAGCTGCTCCTGCACCGATCGGATGCGTTCTTCCAGATGGGTGATCGTGGACATTCCTGCTCCTGAGCAACCAACTACGACACGGGACGTATGGCGATGAACGCGCCCTCGCGGCCGGCGTTTGGACCGTGACCGCGGTGCGAGAACCAGCGGTCGGTATCACACCGGGTGCACTCCGGCGACACGTCGATGTGCTCGTCCATGAGGCCCGCGGCCAGCAGGAGGCGACGATTCGCCTCGGGTACGTCGAAGTGCTCGCGGGTGGACGGCCGGGTGATCGCCGGTTCCGGGTCGACCTCGAGCGAGGCGGCCAGCGTGCGCCAGGCCGCCGTCACCTCGGGGCCGATCTCATTGCAGCAGCCGCCGATCGCCGGGCCAAGGTAGGCGAGCATCCGCTCTGGTCGGGAGCCGTAGGCCATCGTCATCGCTGCCACCGCCTTACCGGCGATGTTGGCGACCGTGCCGCGCCAGCCGGAATGTACCGCGGCGACGGCAGGTCGGTCCGGATCCACCAGCAGGATCGGCTGGCAATCCGCGTGGAGGGTGAGCAGCGTGACGCCGGGTGCGTCGGTCATGAGGCCGTCACCGACCCCGAGGTGGGGCCGGTCCGGTGACGAGCCCTTGCCTGCGTCTTCAGCCTCTACGCGGAGGATGTCGTTGCCATGGACCTGTCCGGCAGTGACGATGGTTTCGGGATCGGCACCGATGGCGGCGCACCAGAGCTTGCGCATCTCCCAGGCGTCCTGCTTGTCACGGGGCGAGCCGAGGCCGATGTTGCCGTCGGCGCGGCCGAGTCCCGCGACACGGTGGGAGACGCCGTGGACGATACCGTCGACGCGGGCGAGCAGCTCACTCTGGGCCGGTCGGAGCTGCGTGGCTGGATCGGGGGCTACGGTGCGGCTGGTCATGGCGATGGTTCCTCTCGTGCCTCATCCAGGATGATCAGGTCCACCACGCGTTCGACCGGTGCATGGTCATCGGTGAAGACGACGTCGACGGTGGTTACCTCGCGGATGTTGCCGGTCTCGATGCTGCGCTCACCGACGGTCTTCAGCAGGTGTCCGTCAGGCTGGTTCTCCACGGCGGACATGAAGGTCTCGATGGACGACGGCGACTTCGTCGCGATCACCATGGTGTTGTGGTACCGCTCGACGTCGATCAGGTAGACGTGGGGATAGACGGACCTGATCGTGGATGAGATCACGTCGACGAGGCGGTAGTCGTCTTCGGTGCGACCCACATTGATGACTAGTGTGCCATCCTCGTCGAGATGATCATAGGTTTCCTGGAAGAACTCCTGTGTCGTCAGCTGGAAGGGGATGTACGGCTGCTTGTAGGCATCGACGGCGATGAGGTCGTATGTCTCGTCGCTGGTGCGGAGCACGTAGCGGCCATCTTCGACGATGACGTTGAGGTTGGGCTCGGTCATGTCGAAGTACTCGCGACCGACGTCGACGATCTCCTGGTCGATCTCCACTCCGTCGATCGGGATCGGGCCGTAGGCCTTGGTGATCTGCTTGCTGGAGGTGCCGCCGGCAAGCCCGATCACGAGGGCATTGTCGATGCTCGCCGGCCCGTCGTCGGTGACGAAGAGCGGGCCGATCATGAAGTAGTCCCACGGCCCGCGGGTAAGCAGCTCGTCCGGGTCGTAGATCGAGTGGATCGCGTGGCCGTCGTTGAGCGACAGCAGGTAGCGTCCGTCCTCCTCGAGCACCTGGATGTAGTTGTCCGAGGATTCGGTCTCGTACACGAGGCGGCCGCGCTCCGCGGGTCGGATGTTCTCCGGTGCAACCAGGAAGGGCACGAAGAGAACGAGCGCGGAAGCGGCGACCGCGGGGGCGCTGACCCGCCACGATCGCTGACGCCAGAGGCCGACCAGCGACGGAATGAGTAGGATGAGACCCAGAATCAGGAAGGTCCTGGCCGTGCCGATCCACGGTATGAGCAAGAGCACGGGCAGGAAGCTGCCCAGGATCGAACCGATCGTCGAGAGCGCGTAGATGCCGCCGGAGACGTCGCCGGCGTTCTCGACCGCATCGAGCAGGAGGCGAACGGCATACGGGGTCACGAAGCCGAGGAGCGTGATCGGCACGGCCAGGAGCAGAAGCACCCCGACGAGCGATCCATAGAAGGCGCCGACATCGACATCCTCGAACGCGTCGAGCGAGATTCGCAGAATCGGCTGCGCCAGGTAGGGCAGCAGGATGCTCCAGAGCGCGGCCACCGTATTGGTCGCATAGAGAACCCAGGCGCGAGGGTACCGGTCGGCGATGCGTCCGCCGATCCAGTAACCGATTGCGAGGAACGTCAGCGTGATGCCGATGAGGTTGGCCCAGATGAAGGTCGAGGTGCCGAAGTACGGTGCGACCAGCCGGGAGGCGGCGACCTCCGTGCCGACGCTCGTGATGCCGCCGAAAAAGACGATCAGGCGCAGGAGTGCGCTGTCCACCTGTCCGTATTCGGCTCTGCTGTCCTGTTGGGTCACTGTGGGCGTGAATCCTGGCGTATGGAAGGCGGACCCGCGAGTCCTGGCCCGCGGGGAGTCGACATCCAAGTATACGAGGCCATCACGGGATCGTCCCCGGCTGGCGGAATGGCTGGCTCAGGTGGTGCGCTGCCCGCTTCCGTCGACACACAGGGGTCACCAGCTCGAGGCGTCAGGATGGCGATCTACGTGACACCGTGGCCGAGCGACCGGGACAGCTTTCGAGTCATGGAAGCACCATTTTCGGACGGACAATCTCGCCTGCCGCGATGGCGCGCAACATGTCCACCGTGACGTTGGCGAGCGAATCGGTGCGGGATCGGCCGGGGGCGTCCGGCACCGGGGCGACACCGGGCACGACCAGCACGTGCATCCCGGCGGCTTCAGCGCTCAGCGTCCCGGCAAGCGAATCCTCGACCGCCACCTGGCCGATCGGGGATACGCCGAGCTGCTCGGCAGCGTAGGCATACGGCCAGGGGTCGGGTTTGGGGCGGACCATCTCGTCGCCGGTGAGGACGAACTGGACCGCACCCTCTGGAAGGGCGGACGTGGTCTTCTCGACGACGGAGCGCCACGCGTTGCTGACCACCGCACAGGGGACGCCGTGTTCCGCGAGCTCGGTGATGAGCTCCACCGCGCCGGGGAGCCACGGGATGCCGCGCTCGTCCATCATGGCGATGACCTGATTGCAGAGGTCGTCGATGATCTCTTCGATCGTCAGTGGCACACCCGCCGCCTGCATGGAGCTGGCGGTCGTGGGCATGGGGGAGCCGACCATGGCGAGCGAGTCTTCCTCGGTCCAGGCGACGCCAAATCGTCGCGGGAGGATCGTCTCCGCCTCGATCCAGTACGGTTCGGTGTCCACGAGGGTGCCGTCGTGATCGAAGAACACCGCGTTGAGCTCAGCCACGTCGTCCCTGTCCTCGTATGCGCGAAAACCGGGCCGGAACACCGGCCCGGATGCCAATCTCCATTGTAGGCCGTGCCGGCATCATGGGGGCGACGATCATGTGGCCAATACTCCATTAGTCACCAGTCGTGGCGATGACGACCGGAGTCTGCGCCGCGGGAGCGGTGGTGTCGGTGCCACGAAGCGTGGTCAGCAGCACACCCGCAAGCGACACGAGGCCACCGAGCACCGACATCGCGGGCGGCACCGTGCCGAGCCAGACCCAGGCGACCAGCAGGGCTACACCGGGCATCGCGGCCATGAGGATCGCCGCGATCGACGCCGGCATGCGGGAGTTGACGATCGCCATGCAGGCGTAGCCGACCACACCTGCACCCAGCGCGACATAAATGACGGATCCGGTCTCGACGGCGGAAGCGGATGCGACCTGCCGATCGAGTCCGGGGAGGAACACCATCATGGGCAAGGTCGCCGCGATCAGTGCCCAGGTGCTGAGCTCGATACCGGAGTAGCGACGCAGGAGGGGTTTCTGGAGGATGTAGTACCAGGCCTCCGTGAAGGCGCCGATCAGCAGGATCAAGGCGCCACGTGTGTAGTCGACGCCCTGACCCTGACCGAGGACCAGCACCGAGGTGCCGATGACTGTCAGGGCGATGCCAGACCAGCCAGCGGGCGTGAGGCGCTCGTCGAGCACGAACCGGGCGATGACCGCGGTGATCACCGGCACGGTCGCCACCAGGAAGGTCGCGGTGCCGGGGTCGACGTCCTGCATGCCGTAGGCCCATGAGAACTGGGTGGCCGAGATCCCGAGCAGACCCAGCCCGATGATCGGCAGGATGTCGCGGCGCTGTGGGAGCCGCATCCTGGTCGCGAAGGCGAACCCGATCATCACGGTCGAGGTGATGAGGAAGCGCAGCAGGGTGAGCTGGCCCGGATCGTAGCCGCCCATGCCGACCTTGGTGGCGACGGATGACGAGCCCCATGTCAGGATCATGAGGCTGCCTGCAACCCACATGGTCGTTCCGGGCTGCAGTCCTCGCGCGTGTCTGCCGATCACCACCGTGCCTTTCGGGAGTACCAGGAACCACCTGCCGGGATTCTAGGGGGCAGCCGGTGTCCCCGGCAATGCCCGATCATCCCGAGTTTTCGTTTTGCGCACAAGAACAGTTATACGCAAAAACAGGCTCCACCGGAGGCGTGCACTGTCCGGACTGGCGGGTGCTCTTCTCCCCTGAATTCCGAATCTGCAATGTCAGGGCCTCCCGTCTGCTTCAGCGTAACATCGGCCTCGCTCGGGAGGTCGTCCTGACAGCAGTGCGGTCTTCCGGCGACTCAATCCAATGGAGGACCTGCAGCGAAGCGCCTCCGTTGGGTTGAGCAAGTGCAGCTACGGGAAGACCCTTGTCCCCATCCGGAGGCAACGATCAGCGGTTCGATTCCTCGGAGGCGTGATCGTCGATGAACACCTCGTCGATCCTGAGGCCGAACAGCCTGGCGAGGCGAAAGGCCAGCGGGAGACTGGGATCGAACTTCCCCGTCTCGATCGCGTTGATCGTCTGGCGCGACACGCCTGCCCGCTCGGCGAGATCCGCCTGGGTCCAGCTGCGTTCCTGTCGGAGGGTTTTCAGGCGGTTTCTCATCGGTACCGTCGGTTGCTCGCGATGGTTGCCAGTAGGTAGGTCACGCCCATGAGGACGAAGAGCAGCCCGATGTCGGCGTCGGCAGCGATGAGGTCGGCGTTGGCCGCGGCTCCATAGGCGCACCCGGCTACGAGTCCCACTCCGAGCGTGACGGCCATCGCGTCCAGCATGATCTTGCGCTGCAGCTCGTCGAGGCTCTGGAGATAGCGGGCGTGGACAACGACCAGCCCGACGCCGACGGCGACGTTGATTCCGAGCGCCACCCAGCCAATGAGGGTTCCGGAGTCCCAGAGCTGGGTTGGGCCGAAACGGGCCAGGGCGAGCGTCACCACCCAGGCGAACGTCCAGATCGCGAGCCTCGTGAGGCTCGACACTGCATGGTGATTGGCTGTGGCCCGGCCGTGTGCCTGCATGAAGGACTCCTCCCTGCGCGCAAGTAAAGTGTGCTTTACATGCTAGGCGATGCGACGGATGGTGTCAAGTAGGCTTGACAAGATGATCGCACGATTCACACGGGTGGCGGACGAGCAAGGTATCATCACATGCGCTGCCGGCCAGATTTCCTGCGCAATCCTGCGCAGAAGACGTCGAATCAGTGCTTCCGGTGAAATGCGCAGTTCTCCCGATGCGCATGTGGAAGCGCGCCCCTATCCTCGCAACAGTGCATCTCGAGGTGCGAACGGAGATCTGGTCGACATCACACAAGGAATTCGACATGGAAACGAACACGTTCGCAGTGGCCCCCGTGTCACGTGCTGGGTACGCCGGTCGTGCCCCAGCTCCCATATCGCCGGCAGAGGCCGGCCCGGTCGTGCGGCTCTGGCGCTGGATCGCCACACTCGTGGCGGTGAGCGCGATGACGTTGGCGCTGACCGGCCCGATGGCCGGCTCCGTCGAAGCCTCGGCCCGACCCAACCTGGGCACAGCTGCAGAGCGCTGCACCGACATGGGCGGAAACGCGACCGTCTACGGGATCTTCGGGGTGAATATCACCTACTGCGACTGGGGCGATGGTGACGGCGTCTGGGCGCTCGACTGACCTTGCGGGAGCTTCCGACTCGTCGGCCTGGCGTGGACCTGCGAGTCGGGAATCCCGCACGCTTGGGTTGCGGGGCAAGCGTCCCTGCTCCCTGGTGACATTGGCTCTGTGAAGCTATCGCGGACCTGACGTGCCGGTCGCGACGGAATGCGCGGAGGCGGATATCGCGCGCAGCTCCGTCGCGACCGAGGGGTATCTCGCGGCGATCTCGTCCAGCTGGCCGATTTCGACGTGGGCCGGCACGACTCCGGGCCATTCGGTGCTTGCTCCCAGAAACCATCGCCGGTCCCCGATGACCCTGGCGGTGTGGAATGTATTGCCGGGGATCAGGAGCTGCAGTCGCTGCCCTCCTCGAATGTCTGGGCCTATCACGACCCGCTCGCTGGTGTCGTCGTGCAGGAGGAACACCTCGAGCGGATCGCCCAGGTAGTAGTGATAGAGCTGTTCGTTGCGGATGCGGTGAAGCCGGACGGATGAGCTGGGAGTCACCAGGAAGTAGAGTGAGGATCCGAGCGGACGTCCGTTCTGAAACGGCGTGGGGAGTCCACCGACCGCTATGTCGTGCTGGCTCACGAATGTCACCCGCACGGATCCGCAGTTGGCGTTCGGCTGAAGCTCGAGCAGGTGGCTGACGTCTTCGGCGGAGAGATCGGTGGACATGGGCGTTCTCCAGGTGGGAGCCGAAGCGGCGAGCGGCGTATCGATCGGTGTCCCGGCGTCCTCGGCACCACGTATCGAGCGCATCCATCAACGATGCAGGTCCCCGCGTTCATCGCCGGGCTGGCTGACGCACGCAAATGCCGGCACCACGAACCTGGCAGCACTGCGGCGCGGTCAGACGGGCCAACAGGACAAGGGGCCAGGTCACTCGACGTGACCTGGCCCCTGGCGAACCCAGGTTGACCGGAGATTCATCGATCATCAGTAGAGGACCTTGCGATACTCCTCCTGGCGCTTGCCCTTTGACTCGTCGGGCGGTGGCAGGTTCTTCTGCTCGGCGGCGATCGCGGCGAGTGTGGGAATGGTATCCGGGTCCGGCCACGTCTCCGGCTGCCACAGGCCGGAACGGAGGAAGGCCCGTGCGCAGTGCATGTAGACCTCGTCGATCTCGACGACGGTCGCCAGTTTCGGCACCTTGCCGCGCACGTCCATCGTCGCGAGCAGCTCTGGGTCGCTGGTGATGAACGCGCGGCCGTTCACCCGCACCGTCTCGTCGACGTTGGGAATGATGAAGATGAGCCCGATGTGCGGATTCTCGAGGACGTTGCGGTGACCGTCCATGCGACGGTTGCCGGGGCGGTCAGGGATCGCGAGGGTGCGCTCGTCGAGGATACGCACCACACCGGCCGGATCTCCCTTTGGGGAGACATCGCAGTTGCCCTCGGCGTCCGCGGTGGCGATCAGGAAGAACGGCGACGCGAGAATGAACTGTTCGAGGAGCGGTGTGAGGTAGGATGTATGCTTCTCGAGGATCTCCTTCCTCGGTACGCCGTTGATCTCGTGCAGCTGCTCGACGCTCGTGACGCGCTGCTCCCGCAGGCGATCGACGTCGAATCGTCCCTCTGTCCTGACTGGTGCCACATCCGTTGCCATGAATCGCTCCGGCGGTGAACGCTCGCTGCCTCGAATGGCATCTCGACTGCATGAGGCATGCACGTCGCGATCGTTGCGTTCCGGCCATCCTAGGCGACCCGGGCACCGATGGTCAACGTACTGAGTGATCAGTGGGAGCGATCACCCCACGGCGAGCCAAATCGGCGCTCACGGGACGAAAGCTCCCCGGCGGTGTCGCCGTGGGCCGCGCGGATCCGCAGGATCTGGACGGAATCCGGCAGCTCGACAAGGAACTCCTCATCGCGCTCCAGGTGGTGGATCGCAGTGGGATCGCCGCCGGTGAACGCGCTCATGGAGTCGACATCTGCCCAGTACGAGATCGTCACGAACTCGGTCTCGTTCTCACGGTCGTCACGCAGGGATTGCACCCCGAGCGCCCTGTCGATCAACGGCTTGATGCCGACCTCATACAGGTATTCCTCGTATTCGTCGGCCCGCTCACGCGGCGTTCTGCCGCGCCAGATGCGGGCGATGGTCGGTCGCTTCCGTGGTGTATCGGGCATGGCTGGCTCCTGACGGTGTTCGCGACGCCCTGGTGAGTCCCTTCGTCAATTGTCCCGTTGCGATGAACGTACCGCTCCCCTCCCCTCGTTTCTCGACGCATCGCACAGGTTATGTCGATATGGACGAGGGCTGGACGCAGCACCCGTCAAAGAGACGCCAACCGACAGTGCTCGTGAGACCAGCGCCAGGAAGCTCAGACCTCGCTCTCAGCATGCTTCCAGCATGTCGCAGCGGGATGGCGGCAACAAGACGCCCGGTCAGCGCCAGCGCTGACCGGGCGGTCCGTCGATCGCGGGGATCGTGCCTACGCTCCCCCGCCGGGCGTGGACGGCGTCGGTGTGAGCTTGGCGAAGGTAGCGGCGTCGAGCCCGCCAAGGTCGTGCAGGAAGCGCGCCGCGTCGTAGTATCTGGACTCGCGCCTGATCTTGCCGCCCTCGAGCTCGAACACGCTGGAGGCGCGGATGCTGAACGACTTGCCGCTGCTGGCGAGATACGGGAGGTCGCCGCTCTGGGTGCCGCTGATGACGTACTCGGCGGCGGCCATGGATTCCGTGGCGAACGCATCCTGGACCGTCACCGTGAAGTCCGGTACCGCGGACCGGACCTCCGCCAGGAGCCCCTTCAGCGCATCGGTGCCGTTGAATACGCCACCCACGGCGACGTCCTCGAACACGATGTTGTCCGTCACCGCTCCCAACAGTACCGACGGGTCGCCTGATGTCGACCAACCCTTTGCCCACGTCTGGATGATCTCGGGAGTCGTCGCACCGCGCACGTCCATGCTGGCCTGAGTCATCGTGCATTGCCCTCCGTTAAGCTGTATTTTCTGCGGCCACAACTGGGAACCCAATATTCATATTACCGACGTTGATGTATCTGTCTATAGCATTTTCGGACTAGCGGTGGTTCTGCGCTGACCTGGGCTCGCTCAGCGGCCGGCGAGTGCAGCGACGACGGGCGCGAATTGTTCCGTGTGGGCGAGCACGTTGGTGTTGAGCACGACATACGAGATGCCGAGGTCACGACGACGCTGCTGGAGGTCCTCGACCATCTGGTCCACGGTCCCCATCAGCACGTGCGGCGATGCCAGCACGTCGGCTGGGGAGAGACCGTGCAGCTCCCTTGCATGTCGCTCTGCGGCAGCTTCGCGATCGTTCGTGACCTCGAAGGTGTAGATGAGGACATTGAGCTCGGGGTCGCGATCTCCGGCCGCCCGGCGGACCCAGTCGACCTTGCGGCGGGTCGCGTCGAAGGTGATGTCGACCCCGTCCAGACCCCCTTGCGGCAGAGCCTTCGCGGTGATGCTGACGATGTCGGCCTCCCGTGCCGCGAACGAGAGGACGCGTCTGCCGCCACCGCCGATGGCGAGCCGCGGACAGGGCTTCTGGAACGGCTTCGGTGCTCCCTCGAAGCCGGCGATGCGGTAGTGTTCGCCGGCGAACTCGAACGGTCCGTCCGAGGCCAGACCCTTGATGATGCGCACCGCCTCGAACATGCGCGACACCCGCACACCGGGCGGATCGAACGGGATGCCCACCATGTCGTATTCGGACTTCAGCCAACCCGCACCGATACCCAGCTCGAGACGTCCCTCGGAGAGAAGGTCGATCGTCGCGGCCTCCTTGTACAACACCGCCGGGTGGCGGAAGTCGTTGCAGAAGACCCAGCTGGCGACGAGCAGCCGCTCGGTCGCGTCGGCGGCAGCCATGAGCGCCGGCACGACGGCGAGGCGCTCCGGGAAGTGGTCGGCGACCGTCAGGGTGCTGTACCCGAGCGCCTCGATGCGTCGGGCGGCATCGACCCATTCCCGACGGGATCCGGCGCGCGACTGGGTCACGCCGAATCGAAAGGGCCGCTGGCTGTAGCTCGTCATGCTTGAACCTCCTCCTGCTCGGTCATGTCTCTGAGAACAGATTGGTCCACAGGAGTCGTGCGGCGTTACCGCGATACGGACGCCATGGCTCGGCGAGCGCATCCATCGACTTCAGGGTGATGGCGTCGTCCCCGGTTGCATGGCGGACGGCCCGGAGCAGGGCCACGTCGCCCGACGGCCAGGCATCTGGCGCGCCCACGCCCCACAGCAGGGCCGATTTCGCCGTCCATGGTCCGACCTGCGGGAGATCGAGGAGCTCTCGCTCGACAGCATCGGGGTCGCGGCGGGCACGCTCATCCGAGGGCAGCCCGCCGTCTGCGGCAATGGTGGCGATTCGCTTGAGTGCCTCCGCGCGCCTGGTCGTTACGCCCGCGGAGCGGATCAGATCCACCGAGGCGTCGGCGAGCAGCGACGGCGATGGCAGCGGCGTGAACACGCGACCATCGACAACGACTCCTCCGCCGAAGAGGGCGGCGAGGCGGTGCTGGGTTACGGCGGCCGCCGCCACCGAGATGCTCTGGCCGACGACGGAGGTCACGATACCTTCGAAGAGCGATCCGTCCCCGTACGGAGCCAGCCCCGGGAACCTCGACGCGATCGAGGCGATCAGGGGCTCGGACCAGTCGATGACCACATTGGCGGGATGCAGCGTATCGCGGACCCACCCGGAGTCGAGCGCGGGATCGGCGGAGCCCTCGATGACCAGTGTCCCGGGCGAATCCTGGCGGACGCGCCGCCAGACGACCCGCTCCCCTTCCCTGCCGCACCAGACGAGCGCGTCGTCGATCCAGGCATGCCGCGGGGATCGATCGCCGACCCAGAGAGCCGGGCCGGCGCTCACCTCGAGGCGGTAGGCGTCCGGCACGCTGACGTGCCGAGGCGTCGGCGCCCCACGCGGCTCAGCCATGACTCGCCTCCCTGCCTGCGCCCGGCAGCAATCGGCGGACAGGCTCGAGCGACCGCAGGGGGACGGAGAGCCACCCGACCGGACCCACCCGCTCAGCGATGGCGTCGATCGCCCAGATCACCACGAAGAAGGAGATGGTGGCCCACAGCATGCCGGCGAGGACGTCCACGAACCAGTGGTTGGCGGTGTACAGCACGGAGTACCAAAGGGCGACGTTGTAGGCGAGAAACCAGAGCCCCTTCCAGCCGTAGTAGCGCACGGCGAAGAGCATCACCAGCCAGGGGAAGCTGGCGTGCAGGGACGGCATCGCCGCGACCGGATGCGGGCTGGCGTTGCCCCAGATGGCGAAGGTATCGAGGGTAGCGAATCCCTCCGGCTGAATCGCTTCGAGTACGTGGTTCTGGGGGAAGCCGAGTCCCTCCATCGCGCCCCACGTCTGCGCAAGCCACGGAGGTGCTGCCGGGTAGAGGAGGAAGAACGCGAAGGCTACGTAGGTCATGAAGCAGAAGGCGATCGTGAAGGTCCAGAACCGGCGCTTGTCGGTGAGCCAGAGGACGAACGCGAACACGCACGGCAGCACGAAATGCATCGAGTACATGATCAGCGCGAAATAGTCCCACCAATGCGGGTTGCCGCGCTCGTAGATATGGTCCTGGATCAGGATGATCGGCGAGTGCCCGAAGAAGAGCACCTCGTCGAAGCGCATCAGGTTCTCGAGGCGTACCTCCGGCAGGGCGCTGCGCGGGACGTCGTAGACGCGCTGGCCGTCCATTACGATGTCGCCCGCGATACCACGAAGGTATTCGTAGCCGAAGATGAGTAGCACGAACGGTATCCAGTCCCGGAGGAAGCTGCCCACCCGACCCAGCACGAGCGCGGCGACGAGCAGGAAGATCGCCCAGCGATCCGGGGTGAAGAAGATGCCGCGCCAGAGGTAGATGCCCACGGCGACGATCATGTAGAACGCAAACAGGCCGAAGGCGATGCGTCGGAAGCGATCGGACTCGGCGGAGCGACCGCAATCGCTGGCAGCTTCTGCGGGGAGAAACCGGGACGCGAAACGTCTGCCGAGCTGGAGCGACGGCGGCACGCTCTCGGTTGTCACGGGCTGGGTCGTCGTGCTCACGATGGCTGGCCAATGGATGAAATTCGGCTCACACGAGCGGTATTGTACGCGACGTCCCTCGCTGGAGGGACCCGCAGGGAGGCATGACAGTGGCAGCGGGGATCGGCGAGGTGGGTGTGACATGGCAGGAGTCGATCGACGCGGTCGCGCGGCAGGCGGCTCTGCCCGTCGCGAGCGTCGCGGAGTCGCCGGTTCCGGTCGTGCCCTCATCGCTGGGCGCTCCGTGTGAGGAGCTCTCGCGCCTTCGTGCATCGCTTCGGGATGCGAAGGTCCGCACGACCCAGGTCCTCCCCCGGTCCCTGGCGGCGATCGGCATCGGTCGCCGTGCCGGCACCGCGTGGCAGGGAGTCGAGGTCGAGGGGCGCAGATTCCGCGTCGACGCCCGCCTGAGCCGACCGTATGTCGCGCTGGTGCTGGTCGACGCAGCGCGGAAGTCCGGCCCCTTCGTTCTCGATCTCCCTTCCCGATTTCTGCATCCGGTCGATCGAGCCCGGCTGGCCATCATGCCGGACCGTCTTCGCCTGATGGCCGACATTGCGGCTCCTGTTTCGCCTGCGCTGGGTGTAATCCTGAGTCCAATCGCTGGCGGCTGGCTTTCCATCGTCACGCGCGACGTCATCGCTGCCGAGCTGTGGGCGCTGGCGGTGGCGGAGCGCTTCCACGAGCGGGAGGTTGAGATGCAGGTACCGTGGGAGGACCCAACGGTGCAGCGCGCCACCGAGCTGGAGCTGGGGCTGCGGGTGCCACAGGAGCTCCACGTTCGGCGCAACGATACCAATGTCTGGCCACCGGCGGCACGGGAGTTGCTTCAGATGTCGGCGACTCGGCTGGGTGTGCGGCTTTCGGAACCGTAGCCCATGCATGAGCGGAGGTTGTAAAACGGGGAGAATCCCCTATACTCCGAATTATCCAACGAGTGGTTGATCGCGCGTCGCTCACAGCGGTGCAGAACAACCAGATGCCGCAGGGAGAGGACCCTCACAATGGATACGTTGCGATCAATCTGGGATGCAATCGCCCGCCGGCTGGGGCTCTCTCAACCCGAGCTCGTTCCCGTTCCAGTCACCCGCCCGGTCCGGCACCGTCGCTAGCCGCGACACGATCCATCTTCCAGACATCTCACGTCATGGCATGGGCCGCCCCATTACGGGGCGGCCCGTTTCGTTTCCGTAAGAAGTCGCCCGGCACGTTTGCGGAAGGGAGATGAGATAGTACACTGCCCCAAACCACGACATCATGGCATCCACACGCCACCTTCGGGTGGTCGTGCCAGAGGAGGAGAAGGATCTGAATGTCGGAGACGTACACGGAGAGGACGTCGGTCGTACTCGGCGTCCCGAGGGAGCGTGCGGACGGTGAGCGCCGTGTCGCACTGATTCCCGATATCGTCAAACGACTCATCAGCGACGGTGCGACCGTCGTCGTAGAGTCGAGGGCCGGTGAAGGATCATCTCATTCCGATCAGGAGTACGAGGATGCGGGAGCAACCGTCGTCCAGGACCCCAGGGAGGTCTATGCCAGGGCGGATGTCGTCCTGAAGGTGCAGGCGCCGGCTCGCTACGACGACATCGACGAGCTGGATGCCCTGCGACCGGGTCAGCGGCTGGTGGCCTTTCTCGCACCGCTGGTGCGGCATGATCTGATCAGAGAGCTGCAGGAACGGCGCGTGGAGGCATTCAGCCTCGACGCGATCCCACGCACGACGCGCGCGCAGGCGATGGACGCGCTGTCATCCCAGAGCAACCTGGCTGGCTACAAGGCCGTCATCATGGCTGCCGACCAGCTCGGCAAGATCTTCCCGCTCATGATGACGGCGGCCGGCACGATCACGCCGGCGCGGGTGCTGGTGCTCGGCGCCGGTGTGGCGGGGCTGCAGGCCATCGGCACGGCCAAGCGACTCGGTGCCGTAGTGTACGGCTACGATGTCCGGGCCGTCGTGAAGGAGCAGGTCGAGAGCCTTGGCGCCAAGTTCGTCGAGCTCGACCTTGGCGAAGATCTCTCCGGCTCCGGTGGCTACGCGCGCCAGGCGACCGAAGAACAGACCCGACGCCAGCAGGCAGAGCTCGCCAAGGAGATCGCGCTGGCCGACGTCGTGATCACCACGGCGCTCATTCCCGGCAGGCGGGCGCCGATTCTCATCACGGCGGACGCCGTGCGGGGGATGAACGCGGGATCGGTCATCGTCGACCTTGCGGGCGAGATGGGCGGCAACTGCGAGCTCACCCAGCCCGGCCAGACGGTCGTCGAGCACGGTGTCACGATCATGGCACCGACCAACATCCCGAGCCTGATCCCGGTCCACGCCTCACAGGTGCTCGCCAAGAACATCCAGAGTTTCCTCGGGCTGATCATCCGGGATGGCTCCCTGGACGTGAACTTCGACGACGACATCGTCGCGGGGACCGCCATCGTGCACAATGGCGAGATCGTCCACGACCTCACCCGGAAGATGATGGGTCTGCCGGAGCCCGGTGCCGAGCCGCCGGCACCGCCCGAGCCTGCCGAGTCGCCGCCAGCGGAGGCCGATACGCTCGAGCAGGTGGCGGGTGACGCTCCCTCCGAGCTGGAGGACGTGACGGCCGACCCCGCCGAGCCGGTTGCAGATGCCGGGAGCATCGATGGTGCCGTTGACGAGGGCCCTGCCGATGACGGTGCCTCCTCGCCCGGCGAGGTCTTCGATGACATCGACGGCGAGATCGACAACGAGGCGGATGGGGACGCTCGCCGCGATTCCGGAGGTCAGCCATGAACGACGCCGTTTTGATGGGCGCCTACGTCTTCCTCCTCGCCCTGTTCCTGGGCGTGGTGCTGATCGGTCGCGTGCCCTCGACACTCCACACGCCGCTGATGTCGGCCACCAACGCGATCAGCGGCATCGTCATTCTGGGTGGCATGACGCTGATGGGGCAGGTGGACAATGCCGTGCTGATGGCCCTCGGCTTCATTGCCGTTGCCTTCGGCGCCGCCAACGTCGTCGGCGGCTTCGCGGTCACCGACCGGATGCTCGCGATGTTCAAGCGCCGGCCGGATACGGGCACTGGCGGGGAGGCGGAGTCGTAGCATGTTCGAAGATGGACGACAGGCATTCATCGATATCTGTTACCTGGTCTCGGCCTTTCTGCTGATTCTCTCGATCAGGCAGCTGAGCTCGCCGAGCACGGCCCGCAACGGCAACCTGCTGGCGATGATCGGCATGGGGCTGGCGATCTTCGCAACCTTCTTCTTCGAAGGCGTGCTGGACGCGATCGTGTGGATCGTGCTGGCGATGATCATCGGCGGCGGTGCGGGCTACGTCGCTGCCAAGCGGGTCCAGATGACCCAGATGCCGCAGATGGTTGCCGTCTTCAACGGCCTCGGTGGCGGCACGGCGGCGCTGGTGTCGGTAGGCGAGTTCCTCAATCGCGACTCCGTCGGCGGTGGCGAGGAGGTGTCGATCCTGCTCGGTACGCTCATCGGTGCGCTCACGCTGACCGGCTCGCTGGTAGCCTTCGCCAAGCTGCAGGGGCTGATCTCCGGGCGTCCGATCGTCTACGCGAACCAGCAGCTCTACAACGCCGCGATATTCGCGATCATCGTCGTTCTTGGCGTGGCGATCCTCGCGCTCGGCGAAGGCACGACCGACAAGAGTCTCATGATCGTGCTCTTCCTGCTCTCGCTGGTGATCGGCGTCACGCTCGTGCTGCCGATCGGTGGCGCCGACATGCCGGTCGTGATCGCGCTGCTGAACGCCGCATCCGGTGTCGGCGGCGTGCTGACGGGCTTCACGCTGGACAACCAGGCGCTGATCGTGGCCGGCTCGCTGGTCGGCGCGTCCGGTGTCTTCCTCAGTGCCCTGATGGCGCTCGCGATGAACCGCTCGCTGACCAACATCGTCTTCGGTGCCTTCGGGCAGTTGCCAGCGGGTGGCGCGGGAAGCGCAGAAGCCGGTGGAGAGGCGCTCCCGGTGAAGGCCACGACCGCCGAGGACGCGGCGGTGATGCTGGCCTACGCCAACAGCGTCATCATCGTCCCGGGTTATGGTCTCGCCGTCGCGCAGGCGCAGCACGCCGTGCGGGAGCTGGCTGACGCGCTGCAGGCCCGTGGAGTCAATGTCCGGTACGCGATCCACCCGGTGGCCGGGCGCATGCCGGGACACATGAACGTGCTCCTCGCGGAGGCGAACGTGCCGTACGAGGATCTGTACGAGATGGATCGCATCAACGACGATTTCCGCAACACGGACGTCGTGCTGGTCGTCGGTGCGAACGATGTCGTGAACCCGGCGGCGAGTCAGGATCCCGGCAGTCCCATCTACGGCATGCCGGTGCTGCGGGCCAACGAGGCGCGCAACATCGTGGTGTTGAAGCGCAGCATGGATCCAGGCTTCGCCGGCATCGAGAACATGCTCTTCCACGACCCGAAGACCTCGATGCTCTTCGGCGACGCGAAGAAGTCGCTCAACGATCTCGTCGCGGCGGTGAAGAACGTCTAGCAATCTGTTGGCAGAATTGCATGACTGCGCACGGAGCGGCGTCGACCGCTCCGTGCGGCCGGTCTGGCAGACCCGACGTCGGCATGGGAGTTGCGTCTCTCGCGGGAACGCAAACGGATAGACGTATGGAGGGACGACCTTGCCCAGTCATGACGCCGAGGAATTCGGCGGGGAGCTCTATCACGACATCATCGCTCGCATCGAGCGGAGCTGGGGCATCTGGATGGACACGCTGAAGCGAGTCGACGAGCGCGATGCGAACGCAACGGCCCTCGCCCGCTCACTGATGGATGAGACCGCCCGTGACGACGAGGCGGCGCTCGAGCGCATCCGGGACCTGCTCGAAGGCGGAACCTACCAGACGGTCGCATCACCGGACGATGTGACCGCTGGAGAGAGCCTCGCCGAGTCCCGCGAGGAGATGCTGATTCATCACGATCGGCTGCTCGGTGCGATCGAGGGCGCCTCGCAGGCGTCCAACGAGGTGCTCGAGGCGGTGCGCGAAGCGATCGGTCCGCTGACCTGGCAGCGCTACGAGGATCGGGCGGCTCGACTCAACGCGATCTCGGGCGCTGGTGCCAGCTGATCCACCATGTGGCGGCGGCGTGGATTGCTCGTCTTCGTCGTCGCATGTCTCCTCCTGGCCGCCCTCGGCGCCGTATCGGCCCTCTGGACGCCCGGTCAATCCTGCACGCCGCCCACACCTGACCCTGCGCTCGGCACGGTCGATGGCGTCTATGTCCTGCCCTTCGATGGGCGCGACCCGGTGCTGGACGAGATCGATGCGGCCAGCTGTACCATCGATATCAACATGTATCTGCTCAGCGACGATGCGACGATCGAGGCGCTGCTGCGTGCGGAGACGCGAGGCGTCGAGGTCCGGCTGATCTACGAGGAAGCGCCGTTCGGTGGTGGCGTGGGCATCGTGGACATGACCGAAAATCTGGCGAACCACGGTGTCGACGTTCGGCCTGGCCCCGACGGGTTGCGGTTCATGCATGCCAAGTACATCGTCGTGGATGGACACATCGCGATCATCACCAACCAGAACCTCACCTACTCCGCCTTCGAGTCGAATCGCGAGTTCGGCGTCGTCACCAACGATCGGCACGACGTCGAGGCGCTCGCTGCAGTCTTCGAGGCCGACTGGAACCGCACCGAGCCCCCCGATCCGTCGGGACGGCTCATCGTGAGCCCGCAGCGTGCCCGTGAGGCATTGCTCGAGCGCATCAACGCTGCCGAGACGTCCATTCGTCTCTATGTCGAGGTCATTCGTGACGACGAGATGATCGATGCCCTGTCCACGGCAGCCCAGCGCGGCGTTTCGGTGCGCCTGATCGTGAATCCGGCCGATGATGATCTCGATCCAATCGTCTACGACACGCTCGCCTCCAACGGGGTCGAGATCAGAGTGGCGAGTCGTGTCTATATCCATGCCAAGGCAATGGTGGTAGACGACCGGATCGTGGTGATCGGTTCCCACAATTTCACCTCGACATCACTCAACCAAAACCGGGAGGTGTCCATCGTGCTCGACGATGGCGTGGCGATCGCGCGGACCGCGACGACGTTCGATGCGGATTGGGAGGCTGCGCGGCCGTGGATCGGTGCAACACATGACCTTCGAAATTGGTCGTCACAAGGGGTTGACATGACAGTCCTGTACGGTTAATGTGTACGTACAGTCCCGAGGGGATTGGCGCAGATCAGCCGGAAGCGGCGTCAGGTACCAGAGCTGCGGGGCGACGGTACCATCACGGCGCACAGCGAAGGCGAACGAAGACAGAACGGTTCACGTTGCGGGGCGTTGGATCGGGAAGGCTTGGTTCAGATCGGGCGGCAATTCGCCGGGACTGTCGTTTTGTGCATTGACGATACCGACAGGTGCAGAACGACACGGAAGCGCTCCAGGGATTCGTTCCCTGGAGCGCTTCCGTGTCGTTGCACTTGCCCCGAGAGCAGGACAGCCAGCGCCCGCCAGGCTGCCTTCAGCCGGTAGCCGATGTCAATCGGCTGGCGTCGCTTCTGCGGTCTGGCCGGCCTGCTCTGCCGAAGCGTCGGTGAGCGTGATCGTCACTTCGATAGTGCCGTCACCGGTTTCGGAGAGGATCACCTGTCCGGCGACGCCAGAGTCATTTTGCTGCTGCAGCTCGAGATAGAGCTCGCCATCCTCCGGTTCGCCCTCGATATCTGCACAGGCGATGAATACGTCGATGTTGTCGGCGCTCTCGTGGACGTTGACCGCGTGCTCCTCCGAAAGGAGATCGTCGAGATTCGCCTCAACCGACGTGCGGCTGTGCGCGATCACGTCGCCGGGAAGCCCCTCATCCGCAGCCTCGGGCGTGGCTGCCGGTGTGCCTTCCAGATGCCCACCGGTGACATCTTCAAGCGGATAGACCACATCTCCGAGCTCGGCACAGGTTCCGCTGTGGATATGTGCGGGGTGGGCTTCGGATTGCGTGCCTTCCGGCGTGGCTTCCTGGGCGGAGACCGTCAGCGTGCCGGCCAGAGCGAGGGCCACAAGGCCTGCCACCGTCATGAACGTTCCGATCAGATGCTTCGTCATCGCGTCTGCCTCCAGTGATGTTCGGGGATACGGTCTGCACCCGGGCGCGGGAGCTGAAGCGAGCCCCCGCACATGTCGTGCCAATCTGGATCTCGGTCGCACGGTGTCCTGGGTTGAGCATCGCATCGTCACACGGATGGCACCAGGACGGGTGCGTGGCACACGTCATGCAGGGTTCGAGGCGGCCACCCCGGGTGGTCGTGCAACGCACCGTCGAGGAGGCATCCCATGTCCTACCCCTATCCGCAGGACCGGCACCGTGACCGCAAGGAGAAAGGTGACCAGCCGTACAAGGACGCGACCGAGATATTCAGTCAGAACCAGGCAGAGCTCGAACGCGACGCAGGACGGCTGGATGACGAGCGCGTGCAGCGCGGGATCCCCGAGTTGGAGCGGGACGCGGAGGATCGCTTCGAGGCGATCGCCGAGGACGAGGCGCACGATGATCGAACGACGTAGGTCGGGGACTATCCGTCCATCAACGGACGCGTGTCGTGCCCAGGGAGCAACACCATGAGCGATTCCAACCCGAAGAGAGACGTTTTTCCGGAGGACACGCAGCCGCGCAACGTCGACCCAGTCGACGCTGGCGCGAGATATGTCGAGGGAGGGATGGATCCCCGATCCGAAGGTGGGAGCGGCGGTGTCGGCGATACAGTACGGACGAACCCGCATGACGAACAGGGCTCCGAGATGACCGCTGCGCGGACTGTCGGAACCATGAGCGGCATGTTCTTCCCGGTGATCATCATCGCCGTTGTCGCCGTGGCGCTGATCCTCTATCTCGCGTTCCTCCGGTAATCCTCACCACCTTTCGTTGCGCGGGTGGACAGCGCTACTCCGCCCGCCGATCACCATGGAGATTGCCCCACCATGCATGACAGAAGAATGCTGGCGCTCACGATATGCGCGACCGTTGCGGCATTCGTTGCCGCGATGATGGCCAACACGTCGATCGCGGGCGCCCAGGTCGCTTCCCCCGCTGCCGACGAATCGACTGGCACAGACCTCCCCCACCTCGCCCACATCAACGCGGGCAGCTGTGGTGAGCTGTCGCACATCGTCTTCAAGCTCGATGATGTGGCGGCCGTCTCGTCCGAAGCGACGGAGACTGCGGGCAGCGACGCAGCAGCGTCCCCTGCCGTGGCGACGAACTCCGAGTCAGGCGCGGGCACGAAGCTGAGCACCACGACCGTCAACGTCTCACTGGACGACCTGCTCGCGGAAGATCACGCGATCAACATCCACGAGAGCATCCAGGCGGTCGACACGTACGTCGCCTGTGGCGATATCGCCGGCACGCCGACGGATGGGGAGCTGGAGATCGAGATGGTCGAGCAGAACGGATCCGGTCTTTCTGGAACCGCCACGCTGCGTGACAACGGCGACGGCACCACCACGGTCACGATCGTGCTGGCTCAGGCTGAGCCAAGTCCTGGTGGCACTCCGGAAGCCACCCCGGTTTCCTAGTCCACCTCGGAGCGCCTCGGCTTGGCTCCACCGGCGCACTAGACGAAGAGCAGTGCGCCGATTGCGACCCAGAGCGGCAGTCCCAGTACACCAAGGGCGATGATCGTTGCCATGATGATCACGGCATCGATGCTCGCCCTGCCCTCCTGTGTCCAGTACACGTCCTTGAGCCGTAGCCAGAGGGCGAACTCGTCGAGCGTCAGGGCAGCGCCGATCCCGAAGAGGATGGCGAGTGGGCGGTCGTAGCCGTCGGGATGGATACCGGTGCTGATGTACCCCACGACGAGCAGCAGCAGAATGCCGATGACGAGGTGGTGCAGATGCAGACCTCCCGATGTCTGTACATTCCGGAACACCCTGTGAAAGCGACCGGCCCGGATGGAGTGGGTGATCACCCGCACGATCGTGAAGGTCACCAGGAAGCTGACCAGGAGCAGTAGCTGGGCCTCCCTGCCGGTCTCCACGATGTGACGATGGTAGAGATCGCCGACATCATGCAGGAACCGCTCGAACTCCCTCATGTGGAGATCCTCCTCACCCGGGCACCGGAGGCTTGGCGAATACGGCGGCGTGACGCGTTCGCCGCACGCGCGGTCGAGGCACGACGATGCCGAAGCGTGGCAGGAGAATTGCGAACATATGTTCTCGTCACCGCGCTGGTGACAAGGAGATCAGCACGAGCACTGGAGACAGGAATCATGTCCGACAACGACCTTCCCGAACAGAGTCAGCGACCGCAGAAGGATCCGAGCGAATGGACAACCGGTGATGAGCCGATGACCGGTCCGCAGGCATCGTACCTCCAGACGCTCCTGCAGCAGGCGGGCAAATCCGAGGACGAGCTCGATCCCAACCTCACGAAGCGCCAGGCGTCGCAGCTGATCGACGAGCTGCAACAGCAGACCGGGCGCGGGGCCAGGCAGCGTGGCCGAGCCTGACCGTCGGGGACAGGTGTTGCATGCGATTGCGAGAGGGTGGGCTCAGCCCACCCTCTCGCCTCCTCCACATTATTCGACGCTCGCTTCGGAGCGCGCCCGCCAGTTGTGGCTGCATCACGGGGTGACGACTTTCAGGCCGATCACGCAGCCCACGATGCCCAACAGAAGCAGAATCCGGATCATCGAGACTGGCTCGGAGCCAGAGACCATCGCATATCCTGCGGTCAGGGACGCGCCGATGCCCACCCACACCGCGTAGGCAGTACCGATCGGGATCGAGCGCATGGCAGTGCCCAGTCCGATCATGCTCAAGGTCATCGCGCCGAGAAACACGAGCGTTGGACCAGGCCTCGTGAGGCCATCCGACCTGCCCAGGGCCGTTGCCCAGACGGCTTCAAGCATTCCGGAAAGCACCAGTACAATCCAGGACATCCCATACACCAACGCGCCGTCTTTTCGCCGACCGGGTACGGCGCACCTCGTCCGGGTGCCACTCGGCCAGAGAAGTATGCCATTGCTCTCAGGGCTGGGACTGGATCCACGGATTGTCTCGCCCATCGGTGTCCTCGATCGTGGTAACCAGAGTGTCGACGATATCCACCGGCTCCGGCCGGCTCATGAGCCGTGCGAACGTGGGCGAGCTGGCGACATGGGTGGCCGCTCCCTGGGCGTTGGCTTCGGCAGGCAGGGGGTCGGGGGTGGGGGCGCGCTGGCTGGCGGCGATCGTGTCGTCCAGTTGCGTCGTCAGGACCCCGACCGAGGCGTCGATCGTGGTCGAGCCGGCTGAGCTGGGCTGCGGCTCCCCGTCGTCGTTCCCTCGAGTCACGATGTAGGTGACGACCAGGATGCTTGCGACAAGGATGATGGCGATGGCGACCATCGCGATCATGGATCTCGAGCGCCGGTGATGGCGTCGGACGGGAGCCGAGACCGGTAACGGGATGATCTCGTCGACATCGGGGTTCGAGGGCGGTGCTGGACGATCCTCGGGGGGCGGGCTCGTCCATGTGCTCATCCAGAAACCCGAGAGGCTTGCCCCGCAGTGGGCACAGTACTCGTCGCCTTGCAGGACCTCTTCGTTGCATGCCGGGCACGTGCGTTTCGTCGACACCGGAGCCTCCCACGTGACATGGGGCCGCGAGCGCGGGTGAGGAGCAAGCGAAGCATGCGGCACTTACTCAAGTACTATACACCGTCGTACGTACAGTAGATTCGTCGACCAGGCGGGCAAGGGGCAATTGTCGCGACGACAGACGGTTGAATCGGGCGCCTGTCTGGCGGCGATTTGACACGGGGTGCGGTCGCGGGACCGCATGGGAGCGGATGGAGCAAACAAGAAAAGACCCGGACCTGTGAGATCCGGGTCTGTGGTAGCGCATAGGGGATTCGAACCCCTGATCTCCGCCTTGAGAGGGCGGTGTCCTAGGCCGCTAGACGAATGCGCCACACGTATCGGTGACAAAGTATAGCCAAGTCATTCGGATGTTTCAAGGCTGAATCAGGATGCCTGTAGCTGCTGGTCCACCAGATCGATCACCGTGCTCAGATCGAAGGGCTTCGGCAGGAACGGGTGACCGAGCTGGCTGGGTCGATCGATCACTGCGCTCATGAACACCACTCGCAAACCTGGATCGATCGACGATGCCAGGCGTGCGAGCTCGTAGCCGGACATGCCGGGCATCATGACGTCGGTGATCAGGATATCCGGATGCTCTTCCCTGATGGTGTGCACCGCATCTGCGCTGCTCGTCTTGCCCGTGACTCGAAATCCCTCGTCCTCCAGGAGCAGGCACAGCAGGTCCACGATCGGCCGCTCGTCATCCACGACCAGAATGTGCGATCGCCGCTGGACGGCCGTGCGGCCCGCTCGATTCTCCCCGTTCCGCGTTCCCTCGGTCATTTCATGAATCCTGATTCTGCGGTCCAATTTTGTACGTACACCATATCGACCCGAGAAACGGGTCTGGAGACGATACGCAAGTGGGTTGCCACGATGCTGGGGTGAGCGCTACGGGGCAAGTCGCTCGAGCAACCACGCACCGCCGGAGCGTCGATACCGAAGCCGATCGTGGAGGCGATTCGGCCGGCCCTGCCAGAACTCGAATTCCCTTGGGACGACGCGGAAGCCCCCCCAGTGGCTGGGGCGCTGGACGGGCGTGTTGTCGTCGTGGTGAGCCTCTTCGACCGCATAGCGGTGTGCGAGCCACTCGCGATCGGGGATGACCTGGCTTTGGGGGGATGCGATCGCACCGATCTGGCTGCCGCGCGGCCGGGTTGCGAAATAGGCATCAGATTCCTCGGCGCTGGTGCGCTCGGCGATGCCCGTGATCCGAACCTGCCGCTCCATCTCCGGCCAGTAGAAGAGCAGTGCCACGTTCGGGTTCCGAGCGAGGTGCACACCCTTCTGACTTTCGTAGTTCGTGTAGAACACGAAACCGCGATCGTCGTACGACTTCAGCAGGACGGTGCGCTGTGAGGGTCGGCCCTCGGGGTCGACGGTGGCTACGACCATCGCGTTCGGCTCGAGTGTCGTTGAGGCAATGGCTTCATCCAGCCAGATCCGAAATTGCTCGAACGGATTTCGGTGCGCCGCCTGCTCTCCGAGGGCGTCCAGAAAGTACTCTCGGCGCAGGTTCGTCGACCGGCTCTTCATGTCCCAAACCACCTGTATCCAGCGCAAGACCAGCTTCCCGCGTGCACGCATGATGACGCGAGATGCTAGTCTTGACAACCACGAAGGTGCGCTGGGCGACACGGTTCGGGCGTCATGGCCATGGTTGGAGAGAGCTGGATGATCGGTATCCATCGCGAGTGGTTTCGGGGCCTGATCGGGCTACTCCTGGCCCTGTTTGCTGGCGTTGTCGTTCTTGCCGGCGGCACAGCGGGGACCGCTGCCCAGGTGGCCGGCTGTACCCTCGAACCGATCGGCCTGCCGCTCTTCGATGCGACGCCAGCTTCCGTCATCGTGGCGACACCTGCCTCGTCAGACGATACGCCGGAGCCGACCGAGGAGGTCATCCTCGCGGCGGCCGAGGGCATCGTCGCCTGCACCAACGAGACCTCCCAGGCGCTTCGCTACGCGGTCTTCACCGAACGCCTGCTGGCGATCCAGTTTACGAAGGACAATCCTGCCTACCAGCCTTCCTTCGAGCGGATGATCGCAACGGGCCAGGCAACCGAACCCGGCACGAACCGCCTCGATGGCATCAGCGACATCGAGATCATGGACGACGGTCGGGTGGCGGTCACCCTCCATATCTCGACCCCCGAGGGCACATACTCGGATCGTGTCGTGCTCGCCTGGGTGGCCGACCAGGAAGCCTGGCTGATCGACGGGATCGTCGCGGTGCAGGTCCCGGCCACTCCGGAAGGCTGATCGGGCCCTGCCGGACACATCAGTCCCCCATAATTCCCCCAGCAGCTTCGCAAAGGCGGCGCCGTCTGCCGCTCCCCAATTGGGCAATGTCGGTGACCATGGTGCTGACGACGTGGGCGACATTGGGTAGGATACGGGCAGGTGTCTGTATACGATCCACACCCCTTGCTCCACCCATATCCGGAGCGCCGTCGCGAGGCGCGTGATCGATGGTGATCGCGACGTCGTACTCAATGAACAGGAGCCGTCACACATGGTGACCATGCGACAGGTACCCCCACGTTCCGAGGACCAGGGCATTTCCGGGCTGACGCCCGACGAGATGGCGGCACTCCAGGAGATCGAGCGTCGCGTGCTCTGGCTCTCGACCCTCATGGTGCACCACGCGAACAACGTCCGCGAGAACCCCGACAAGCCAACCAAGGTCGGTGGGCATCAGGCGAGCTCCGCGTCGGTGGTGTCGATCCTGACGGCGCTCTACTTCCACTTCCTGCGCGCCGGCGACCGGGTGTCGATCAAGCCCCATGCCTCCCCCGCATTCCACGCCTGCCAGTATCTGCTGGGGAATCTCGAGCGCCGGTACCTGACGACGCTGCGCGAATTCGGCGGCCTGCAGTCGTACCCATCCCGCACCAAGGATCCGGATCCGGTCGACTTCTCGACGGGGTCGGTGGGGCTCGGCGCGGTGGCCCCGGTGTTCGCCGCCCTGGCAGCCAGTTACGCGGAGATCAAGTTCGGCGAGGTCACGTCCGATCGGTTCATCGCCGTTCTCGGCGACGCGGAGCTGGACGAGGGCAACGTTTGGGAGACCGTTGCGGAGGACGCTGTCAGCCGGCTCGGCAATGTGATCTGGATCGTGGACCTCAACCGGCAGAGCCTCGATCGGGTCATTCCGGGGATCAAGGCGGCCCGACTCAAGCGTCTGTTCGCTGGTGCGGGCTGGAACGTCTTCGAGGCGAAGTACGGCACCTGGCTCGAGTCCGTGATGGCGAGCGAGCACGGTGGCGCGCTGCGTGCCCGCATCGACGACATGTCCAACGAGGAGTACCAGGCCCTCATCCGCATCGAGGATGGCGCCGAGCTCAGGCGGCGGCTGGCGGACGTCGCCGATCGCGAGAAGCACAACGCCATCCTCGCCTCGGTCAAGGATGTGCCGGACGAGCAGATTCAGACCCTCATCGCCAACCTCGGTGGCCATGACCTGCCCAAGCTGATCCAGGTTCTCAACGAGGCCGATGCGGCCGACAACGCACCTTCGGTCATCTTTGCCTATACCGTGAAGGGATGGGGCCTGCCGATCGCGGGGGATCCGCTCAACCACTCGCAGCTGCTCACCAGCAGCCAGATGGAGCAGCTCCGGGAGTCGTTCGGCATTCCGGAGGACAAGCAATGGGACCCGCTCCCGCCCGACTCCGGTGCCGCGGATCTCGTCGCGCGGGCCGCCGAACGGTTGCGTCGGGAGCCGGTGCGTCGCCAGCTCGACGCCGGCGCGGTGCCCGTCGCGATCGAGGGACGGCACCCGGCGCGGACCTCCACGCAGGAGGCGTTCGGGCGCACGCTCCTGCGTCTCGGTGAGCTCCCCGAGATCGGCGAGCGCATCGTTACGATGTCCCCCGATGTCGCAACCAGCACGCACCTCGCCGGGTGGATCAACAAGGCCGGTGTCTTTTCACGAGAGGCGGAGCGGGACTTCGAGGACGGCTCTCGGAGGATGCTGCGCTGGCAGCCATCACCGGAGGGTCAGCACATCGAGCTGGGCATCTCCGAGATGAACCTGTTCATGGCCCTGAGCCAGTTCGGCGTCGCGGGCGACCTCACGGGACAGCCCCTGATCCCCATCGGCACCGTCTACGATCCCTTCGTCTGTCGCGGGCTCGATGCGCTCATCTACGGGCTCTATATCGACGCGCGGTTCATCTTCGCCGGCACTCCGGCGGGTGTCTCGCTCAGCCCCGAAGGTGGAGCCCACCAGAGTACGGTGACGCCGTCGCTGGGCATCGAGCTCCCGAACCTGAATTTCTACGAGCCGGCGTTCGGACTCGAGCTGGACTGGATCATGCTCGAGGCGGTTCGGCAGGTTGCCGATGCCGAGCACGGCCGGTCGTCGTACCTCCGACTCTCGACCAAGCCGATCGATCAGTCGCTCATGGACGAACCGCTCGCGCGACTCGGAGAGGAAACCCTGCGGCGGCAGGTACTCGCGGGTGGGTACCGTCTCATCGACCGGACCGTCGATACCCCTGACCTTCCGGATACCGATGTCGTGCATATCGCCACGGGTGGCCCGATGGTGCCGGAAGCGGTGGCCGCGGCGCGCCGACTTCAGGACGAGGGTGTCGCGGTGAACCTCATCAACGTCACCAGCGCCCAGCGACTGTACGACACGCTCACCGCCTCGCGGCGCATGTTGCTGAGGGATGCCTGGGGCAGACCGGATTACGGGCATCTCTCGACCCTGATCCCCGCGAATGAGCGCAGGGCGCCGATCGTGACGGTGCAGGACGGTGCGTCGCACTCGCTGGCGTTCCTTGGATCGATCTGGGGAGCGCCTGTGGTGCCGCTCGGCGTGGACGAATTCGGTCAGTCGGGGGCGAGGCTGGACGTGTATCGCAAGGTCGGGATCGATCCGGAGCAGATCTTCAACGCCGGCCTGCTGGCACTGGACCTTGTCGACAGGTAGAACCGACCGGTGCGGCCAGCACAGGTTCAGATGGCACACAGCCGAGCGGCGGGCGGTCTGACCGCCCGCCGCTCATGTCTCTCCACTCTCCACAAGGATAGTGTGTGGGCTTTCCCGTCACATCCCGCGGTTCGAGCCGCGCTAGATCGCCGTGCGAGCGACCTTCGACGCGGCGGCACGGTTCCCCGGGGATTCCACCGCTGGCCTGGGCGGGTACTCGACCAGCAGGTTCTTGCCCTTGTAGGCGCCCTTGATCATGCGTCGCAGCAGCGCGACGAACTCGTCGTCACCGAGCGAGCCCGAGAGCCAGATGCGCATGTCCTTCACGCCAGCCACGCCCTGCAGGCGGGCCCCGCCGGGGGCGCGCGAGACGCCTGCGAATTCAGTCCACCGGCGGAAGGGGGTCCAGCCGCAGCGGATACCGACGGTGGTCAGGGTATAGCGAATCGGCAGGGCGATCATACCCGCGACTGCACCGACGGCCAGGAGAAGCCCCCACCATGGGAGGTCCCACAAGACCGTCATCAGCACAGCGGCGAGGACGATCGTCACGCTGACCGCGGCATGCATGCGCATGCGGGCAAGCAGCGGCATCCGGGCGTCGTAGATGACCGCACCCGGCATGTTCGCGCTTCCGGGCCGCGCGACCCGCAGGATGGACAGCACGATGAGGATGGTGAGAATCGCTAACGAAAACATGGACACTCAAATCTCTGCCGACGGCGATATCGATCGTCATCAGCTGCTGGCGGCCGATCTTCATCCGCCTGGAATCTGTCGAAAATCACCCGGGAACCGGTGCGTTCGCGATGGTGGGAGGGCGTTCATCAAGGTGCAACACCATCGCTGTCACCACACCCATTTTACCTGCTCGTCAACACCCAGCCTGTCGGGAAAACCCTACACTTTGTGAAAGAATGTTCAAAGTGATGCGGCGCAGGCTGGGCCCGGCGTACAAGTGGCATGTCCATCACATGGACATACCAGCCAGTTCGGCGATGGTGCACGCACGCCTCGCCCCGTGCCGAGGAGCACTCGGAGTGGCCCGCTCCGGGTCACGTGACCGGGTGAACCTGGGTGTGAGGCGCGTGGACGGAGTCCTCAATCGGTGCCAGTGATCTCCGGGACGTTGAACCGGCGGATGCCGTGTTCGTTGTGGATGTAGAGCCACGTATCGTCCTCGGTGAACCCGATCGTCGGGCGAAAGCCGAGTCCGCGCATGACCTCGTGGACCTCGTCGGGGTTGCCGTAACGGTGCAGGTCGAGCTGCCAGTCGCCGGCAAGGTAGCTGGCGAAACCAGGGCGAGGGAAGCATCCGATCCAGCTGGCGGTGTTCGAGACACGATCACAGATGAACGCGCCATGTGCCCAGATCGCCGTGCGCCAGTCCCACGAAACCTCAGGACCGCTGGCGGCGGGCATTTCGGCCGTGATCGACACCGAGGGGACATCGATGAGCACCGCGAGGTCGTCGCCGCGCATGTACAGCTGGCGGCCGTCTGGCGAGGCGGAGATGTGCTCGTACGAGCCGAAGGGCAGGACGAGGTCCTCGCCTCCGTTGAGCGACTCCAGACGGAGCGCGCCGCTCTCCGGCCAGGCGATGAAGGCCGCGAGGAACCTCAGCTCGGTCAGATCCGAGCTCTGGTGCTTATGCTCCGTCGGAATCACGATCAACGTGGCGCCGGAGTCCCCGGTCGCGATCAGCTCGCCCTCGTTCGCCGGTACGAGCCCCAGACCTCGGGCAATGTCGAGTCGCAGCTCGGCGTTGACCGAGATTGGTACCAGCACGAGCGCCAGCACCACGCAGATGCCAATCAGCCCGAACAGGACCCTGCGTTGCAGATTTCGATGCAGATGGGCCCGAGGGTCGGTCGGATCCAGCTTGCTATCGCTCCGGCTCATCCCTGGACGGTTCCTGCGCGAGCTCTTCCTGCTCGCTCACATGCTCGTTGTCGTCGTAGTCGAAGTCATGCTCGTGATCATGGTCGTGGTCGTGATCATGATCGCGCTCCTCGAGCTCGTACTCGCCGCTGGCAACGACATGGAGATCGTGCAGTGCGTCGAACACCCCGAAGGTGAGCTCGTCGAATCCGACCCGACCACGTACGAACGCCACGAAGGCATCGGTCAGCTCGGCGCCGATGTCGCGCGCAAGTTGAATCTGCTCGGCTTCCTTGTCCCCGGTCTGTCCGTCATGAGCCATCGTTCGCTCCTTTGGTTGCGATGCGCGAGTCGCTGTAACACACCCGAACATCCGCTCGTTGAGGTTGTTATGGGGCTGCGTGCGAAGGTCGTGATGACGGACGTCACCTGCACCGTCGCGGTGTTCCACTGTATCCTATCCGAGAGTATGCACCCTCCTGGCGGGTGGGTAGGTGCCGTCAGGCATGCATTCGCCGCCTGGGCGCTCCATCCCGCCGACACCACCCGACGTGCACACCAGGCACGATGCTGGAGGTCCACCTTGACCAACGTACCGGCCGGGTCGTCCGAGTCCGTGCCACAGCAAGCGCTGACACGCTCGAAGACCCCACCGACCGGCACCGATCGCCGCCTGCCCAGCCTCGCCCCCTCCCCCGACCGGTCCGGCGCCATGGATGCCGCCGCCTTCTGCATCAACCTCACGGTCGAGCGACTGCTCTGGCTGGTGCTCATCGTCGCGGCGGTGGTGACGCGATTCTGGGATCTCGAGTACCGCACCCAGCACCATGACGAGAGCATCCACACCGTCTTCTCGTGGGAGTTCGCCGTCGGCGACAACCCCTATGTGCACAACCCACTCTCGCACGGACCGTTCCTCTTCCACGCCAACGCGCTGATCTATCAGCTGTTCGGGGCGACCGACGCAACATCGCGCTTCCTGCCCGCGCTGGTCGGCGTAGCCATCGTCGCGACCCCATGGCTGCTCCGCGATCGAGCCTTCCTCGGCCGATGGGGGGCCCTCGCGGTCGGCGCGTTCCTGCTGCTGTCGCCGTCGTTCCTCTACTACACCCGCTTCATCCGGCACGACCCCTACACGGCGCTTGGCTCCCTGCTGCTGGTCGTCGCCATATTCCGGTATCTTCACAGCCCGCACCGCAAGTGGATCATCCTGTCCTTCGTCGACATCGCCTTCCTGCTGACAAACCATGAGATCGTGTTCGCCATCGTCCTCGCCTTCGTGATGGTGCTGTGGGGAGCGCTGGTCCTGTCGCGACTGCGGATGCTGATTCCGGTGCACCTGATCGCCGCCGCGCTGGTTCTCCTGCTGCTGGCACTCAACACGATGCTGGATTGGGGGCCACTTCCGCAGATTCCATGGCAAAACGGCTCCGTCGAGGCCCAGCGGGAGTACTATGGCGAGCTGCTCACCCACCCGCTGGTGATCGGGATGCTGGCCATCGGCATCGCCTTTGTGGCGGGGTGCGTCTATGCGGTCCGCAATGATGCGAAGCGCAGGCATCCTGGAGAGGGCGTGATCGCGCCGTTGCTCGGAAATGCGCCGCAGGGGTCCGTGGCCAAGGGCGCCTACGACGCGTGGAACGACCCTGCGAGCGTCGGACTCGGGGCGCTGCTCGCGGTGTGGCTCTTCCTGGCCTTCTTCACGACGATGTTCACCAACATCAACGGTATCGCTACCGGGACGTACGCCACCAACGGCACCCTCCTCTACTGGCTGGGCCAGCATGATGTCCAGCGTGGCGAGCAGCCGTGGTTCTACTTCATCACCGAGGGCATCCAGTACGAGTGGTTCGCGATCTTCTTCGGGATCGCCGGGCTGATCACGCTTGCCGTCACCATCGGGCGGCGCCTGCTGCGCCGGGACTTCAGGTACGACCCGCGCATCCTGTTCCGCGTGCTGGTTGCGTTCTGGATGGTCTTCATGTTCGCCGTGCTCTCGTGGGCCGGCGAGAAGATGCCATGGCTGATCATGCACATCGTCTTGCCGGCAGCCGTGCTCGGCGGCACGGTGATCGAGGATCTCGTGGTCAATGCTCGTCGCTGGTATCGATCCCGAGCGGCACGGGATCGCTCGCCCCTGGGTGCTGCGCTGGCACCAGCCGTGCTCGCGCTGGCTCTGACGGTCATGGCTGGCGCGTTCTTCTTCATCGCCGCCAACCTCACGTGGGGAGGGTTCGGGGCTGATCTCGCCGCGCCCGAGCGCAGCGTGCGGGCCGATGCCCTCAATGACTGGTGGCATCTGCTGATCCCGATCGGGCTGTCGGTCCTCGCGATCGCCCTCGTCTGGGTGTTGCGCGGTGCCCGCCCCGCGATCTACGGCGCCACGGGCGGATTGATCGCGATCATGCTGCTCTTCCAGGTGCACGCCGGCTTCCGGGTGTCATTCCTGGAGGGCGATGTATCGGTTGACACCCTGATCTACAACACGGTCGGGTCCGACGCCAAGCAGGTGGTCGAGGACATCGAGGCCACATCGGAGCTCTACCTCGGCGACAACTCGATCACGGTCAGCAACGACAGCTGCACCAACTGGCCGCTGGAGTGGTACTTCAAGGACTTCCCGAATCACCGGTTCATGACAACCCTGCCGGAGAACACCGCGGACTACCCGCTGTTCATCATCGGCCTGCCCTCTGGGTGGGATGACTGCGGCAACCTGCCGAACGAGATTCCGAACTACACCTCGCAGACCTATGTGTTCCGCTGGCACGAGCCCGAATCGCTCGTGTACCGCAACTTCGCGATCGCCCCGGAGATCCCGATGGGGCGCTCGGCCTGGACGTCTCCCGACCAGGACACCGGCGTGCTCGCCGTGCTGGAGTCGATCTGGTCGAGTCTCACATCGACGGGTGATCCGGACCAGCAGCAGAAGCTATGGCGGCTGCTCATGTACCGCGAGCTGCCAGGGAGCATGTCCGAGTACCGATTCAAGATCTATATCCATGACGACGTCCTGCCCTACTTCAACGATGTGCGGTACGGGCAGTAGCTGGAGCAGGTGGGCACCCCGACATGACGAACGATCACACGCCGGACCAGCCGGCAGAAGTCGCCGCGCCGGGCGATTCAGATGGCCACGACACCACGGAGCGTGATGCGGTCCTCGACCGACAGCTGCTCACGCGCGGGGTCTCGTGGTGGGGGTTGTGGGCAGGCGTCGCCTTTCTGATCGGCGTCCTCTTCCGGTTGGTGAGTCTTGACCGGTACGCGCTCTCGCCGGCGGAGGGCCGGCTGGCATTTCAGGCCTGGGCAGTCTACGTGGGCGAGGGCGCCTATGGACTCGACGGAGTGCCGCACCTGAGTCCCGTGGTGCAGCTGGCCGGAGCGGTGATGTTCTTCGTCGCCGGCGACACTGATGTGACGGCGCGACTCGCGCCCGTCGTCTTCGGCATCGGGGCGCTGGCGCTGCTGTTCCTGCTTCGGCCCGTCGCCGATCGCAGCGTCATGCTCGGCATGCTCCTGACGGTCGGGCTGTCGCCTACCCTCGTCTACTTCTCGCGCACCGTTGACCCTGCCATCTTTGTCGCGTTTTTCGCGATCCTGCTGGTCGTCGGGTTCGCACGTGCCGCAGCCGCCAGCGACGAAAACCGGCTCCACGTCTGGGCCGTGGTCATCGGGATCTCCCTCGGTGGCATCCTCGCCTCGGGCCCGGTCGGCGTGTCGCTGATCATCACCGCATTGATCGCATTCACGTTCTCGAGTCTCACCTCCGTCGGGAGCGATCATCCGGATGCCATTGGCGCTGGAGTCCGCCGCCTGGTCACCACGCCCAGCGCCCTCGCGATGGCAGTCGGGTCGCTGCTGGTGTCCGTCGTGCTGCTCTTTACCCGCCTCCTCTCGGACATGGACGCGATCCTCGGGCTGATCGACACCTTCGAGGAGTGGGGACGCCTGGTTGGCACCCGCCCGACGACCACGCCGACCCAGTTCTTCTTCTGGGCGACGCTTCTCTACGAGCTGGTCGCGGTCGTGCTTGCGGTGATCGCGCTCCTTGCCTCACCGCTCCGGGAGACGCCGCAGGGAAGACCGGTGCTGCGCGCCTCGACGTTCGCGCTCTGGTTCGGGGCCGCGCTCATCCTGCAGAGCCTGTCATCGGGCCGCGAGCCCGATCAGCTGATGCTGGTGAGCCTGCCGCTCGCGCTGGCCGCCGGGATCGGTCTCGGGTACGTGCTGCAGCGAGTCGAGCGATACCGACTGCTCAGCTCGATGGCGAGTCTCATCCCGTTCGCGGTCCTCGCCATCTTCATTGGTGTCGTCGCCATTCTCATGGCGGTGGCTCGCAGCAATGACCCCAGCGCAAGCGGCACCAGCGCGTCCGCGATGGAAATCGTCATCATCGTGCTGCTCGTGATCGTGCCATTCTCCCTTCTGCTCTCGCGGGAAACCACGCAGCGGGACCGGCTGCACCGAGTGGGCTGGGCGGCCCTGCTTGTCCTCGTCGCCGTGCTCGGCGCCTTCGGAGTGCGGAGCGCTTCGATGCTGGCGTTCGATCGCAGCGACAAGGGGACGGAGCTCCTCGCCCAGGACACGAGCACCGAGGGGGTCGTGGCGTTCGTCGATCAGGTGATGCGGCTTTCCCGCGACCTCACCGTGGGCGATCCGACGCTCGCGGATCCCACCGCGCGCTACGGGCTGACGATCAGGATCGATCCGGAAGTGGCCCATCCGTACCGCTGGTACTTCCGTGACTTCCCGGACGCCAGCGTCGCGACCGCAGCGGGCTGGCCTGGTGCGGATGTCGTGATCGCGCCCACGAGCGAGTCGATGGCGGAGACCGGCTTCATCGTGCAGTCGAGGGCACAGTTCAACCGGGTGCCACCGGCCTATGAGGGGCTCGAGGCCAGCGACATCCTCTCCTACCTGAGGCCATCGAAGTGGTACGACGGTATCCGGTTCCTGCTGTTCCGCGATACCGTGGCGGAGCCTCCGCCGCAGCAGATCGCGATCGGCTACTCGCCAGAGCTCAGCAACCAGATCAACCCGGCACTGGGACCCTTCAATCTGCAGGACACCCCGGGACGTGGCTCGGCGCTCGGTCAGTTCGACACGCCGATGGGTATCGCGTTCACCAGCGATGGCGAGATCATCCTCGTGGTCGACAGCATCAACATGCGCGTCGAGCGATTCACCAGCGACGGTCAGTTCATCGGGGCCTGGAACGCCGAGACGGATCCGAATCTTTCGTTCGCCTCGGCCTTCAACACGGGGCCGACCGGCATCGCGGTCAGTGACGATGACCTCATCTATGTCGCCGATACCTGGAACCACCGTGTTGTGGTGATCGACCGGTCTGGGCAGTTCGTTCGGGAGATCGGTCAACGGGGTGGGCAGGTGAACCTGCAGGACAGCCCTGATCCGTCGATCGATACCGGTCTGTTCTTCGGGCCTCGTGACGTGGCGGTGCACGATGGCGAAATCTTTGTCACGGACACCGGCAACGAGCGGGTCCAGGTCTTCGCAAGTGACGGCACATTCCTGCGAGCGTTCGGGGGGTACGGCACGGAGCCGGGCAAGCTGATCGAGCCGGTGGGTATCGCTGTGTCGGATGACGGACTGGTTTACGTCGCCGACTCAGGGAACTACCGCCTGAGCATCTTCGAGCGCGACGGTACTCCGGTCGACCAGATCCCCATTCCCTCGTGGGAGGGACAGGTGCCGCCTATGAACTACATTGCCATCGGTCCGGACGGGCTGCTCTACATGACGGCGCCGCAGGCCGGTGTCGTGGACGTGTTCGATCCGGATTCTCGCGAGATCATCGCTACGACACGTGGACCGGAGCTGGCACAGCTTCGGAACCCCCTGGGCATCACGGTGAAGGATGATGGGGAGATCCTCGTCACTGACGGCGAGCTGCACGACGTCGTCAGCTTCACCTTGACGTTGCCGGATCGGCCCGGTGCGGCCACCCCAGCTGTGGGAACGCCGGTGGCGACGCCGCAGCTCGGCACGCCCGACGCATAGCAGGCAGCGTACGGCCGTCTGAAGATCGATCGACGAAGCGCCACGGGGTGAGCATGGCGTTCACCCCGTGGCGCTTCGTCTCAACTGTCGAACGGAAGCAGCTCGGTGTCGATTTCGCCAGGCACGCCCAGGTCGAGCAGCTCTTCGGCGGCCTTGAGGATCGTCGCGAGCATCTGGTCGGCGTGGGTCGCCGACGTCGACAACACCACGATGCCGATCGTGGCGACGCCGATGTCGTCCAGATCCTCGATCTCGGCGACGGCCGCGTTGAAGCGGTTCTGGAGTCGATGCACCACACGCTTGACTTCGGAACGCTTGTCCTTCAGCGAGTTGGCACCCTCGAGGTAGATCGTGAGCCGGGCCCGACCGATCCAGGCGGTCATGACCGTGCGTTCACCTGAAGCCGGATCCGACCCGCTGTCGCATCATGGCTCCACTCCAGCTCGCAACCGAGGCTGTCGACGAGTCGCTCGCTCACGGCCAGCATTGGCCGGAAGGACAGTGGCGATACGCCGAGCTGTTCGACGAGGCTGCTGTCCGGCAACCCCACCACGACGGCGCTGGGGCTCGCCTCTTCTGGCTCGTAATCGTCGATCTCTCCCCCGAGCGAGCGGAAATTGGTCAACAGCGCGTCAAGGATCTCGACCGGTGCCCATTCGCGGTTAGCATCCCATCCGTTCGCGAAGGTTCGGGCGATTCCCGCCGTCAGCCGATTCGTTGTAGCGGGGTCGTCCCGCACGGCGTCGAAGATGCCAAGGACGAGTGCCTGTGCATTGAGCTGACTCTGCTCGAGCAGCTCCTCGGCGGTGTAGTCAGCGTGTCCGTGTTCGATCTCGCTGCGAAAATCCGAGAGCTGGTTGTCCTGTTCGTTGCTGGTCATGGTCACTCCAGACCGGCAATCGCGCACTCCAAATCGTGAGCCGATGCCGGTGGTCTACGATGCGTCGAGCTCGAGCACCGTCTCCAGCAATGTTGCCACGCCCGCCACAATATCTCCGTCATCGCTGTGCTCCGCTTCACAATGGCTCAGGCCACCTCGGCTGCGCACGAAAATCATGCCGGCGGGACCAGCATCCGCGGCGTACTTCGCGTCGTGGCCCGCCCCGGACCACAGGTGCATGGCATCCGGACAGATTCCTTTCGCGACCCGGGCGACGGTCGTCACGACCCGATCGTCGAACGGGGTCGGCTCGCTCGTCCAGAACCGATCGATAGTGAGCCCCACCCTTCGTCGATCGGCAATCGCGTGGGCCCTGGACGCGAACTCGCTGACGAGCGTCTCGAGACCATCGTGCGTCCGGTGCCGCAGGTCGACGCTCATCTCCACCCTGCCGGGCACGACGTTGACCATGCCCGGATCCGGCGCGAGTCGGCCGACGGTGCCCACCACCGGCGGACCGGACTCGATTGCGAGCGCCTCGACCATGCCGATGATCTCGGCCGCCGCCGCGAGCGCGTCCCTTCGCAGCGTCATCGGACTGGGGCCGGCGTGATCGGCCTGTCCCTCGATCACCAGGTTCATCCACGTGATGCCGAGGATGCCCTCCACTACTCCAACGGCGATGCCGGCATCGTCGAGCACCGGACCTTGCTCGATGTGGAGCTCGAGGTAGGCGGTGCCAGGGGCAGGGCGGTTGGCTTCTTCGCCGCGATAGCCGATGCCGTCGAGGGCATCGCCAAGGCGAACGCCGTCGCGATCGATCCTGTCGATGGCCCACGAGCGGTCGAAGACGCCGCAGGCGACGCCCGAACCGAGCATCGCCGGCTCGAAGCGCACACCCTCCTCGTTCGTCCAGTTGATGAGCTCGACAGGATGACGCGTCGTGCGGCCGGCCTCCTGCAGGGCGCGAACAACCTCGAGACCCCCGATCACACCGAGGGAACCGTCAAGCCTGCCACCCCGCCGGACGCTGTCGAGGTGCGAGCCGATCTGGATCGATGGCAGGTCCTCGGCTCCGGCTCGTCGCGCGACCATGTTGCCGATATCGTCGACGCGAAGGACCATACCGGCGGCGGCGACATCGTCGGCGAATCGATCGCGAGCGGCACGATCCTCCTGGCTCAGGGCGAGGCGCGTGACACCGCCGTTGGCTGTTGCCCCGATCGAGGCATACTCCGCGATGGTGTGGAGCAGGCGCTCGCGGTCGACAGTTGGCCGAGGACCCATGCCGCTACTCCATGATCACGAGCTCGCGGGTGCTCTCATTCAGGCGCCGACCGCCGTCGGCGGTGCACACCACCGCGTCCTCGATGCGCACGCCGAACCGGCCCTCGAGGTAGATGCCCGGCTCATCGCTGAAGACGAACCCCTCGGCCAGGGGAAGGTCGTTCCCTTCGACGAGGTATGGCTCCTCGTGCACCTCGAGGCCCAGACCATGACCGACCCGGTGCAGGAACGCCTCACCGTAACCCGCGTCGGTGATCACCTTGCGGGCGACTCGGTCGAGCTCCTGGCACGGAACGCCGGGCTTCACCGCCTCGAACGTCGCCTGATTGGCCTCGAGCACGATGTCATAGACCTTGCGGAACTCCTCGTCGGGCTCGCCGACGTGGACCGTGCGGGTCACGTCCGAGTAGTACCCACCGACCGGTCCGCCCCAGTCGAAGATCACGCTGTCGCCGGGCCGGATCACGCGGTTGTCGCCCGAGTAGTGAGGCGCGGCAGCGTTGGGTCCGCTGGCGCAGATGCCCCAGCTCTTTCCGGTTCCCTGCTCCTCCGTCAGGGCAAGCAGGCGGTCGAGCGCCTGGCGCTCGGTGAGCCCGGATATCGGACCGGCCTTGATGAATGCTTCCCAGGCGACGTCGTTGTTGCGGCCGGCGATCTCCAGCAACTCGATCTCGATCGCGTCCTTCGCCATCCGGAGCGTGCGCATCAGCGGACCGGCCTCGATCCACGATCCGGCGCTGATTGCATTCTGCAGTCGAATCAGGAAGGCACTGTAGAGGTGATTGCCAACCGCGATGCGACCGGGCTCACCGGTGACGATGCCGGCGACCTTCGCGATCGGTGACTGGTGGTCCGCCCAGGAGACGACGCTCGCCAGCTGACCCGCCTCTCCCACATTGGGCGCCTCGAGCATGGGAACGACGAGGCTGGGATCACCTGACTGGGGCACGATCAGGAGGTTGAGGCGCTCGCTCACGTGGGCGTCGAAGCCAGTCAGGTAGAAAAGGTCGGCCGAGGGACCCAGGAACAGCCAGTCGATCGACTGCTCAGCCAGCGTCTGCTGGACGCGGTGGAGCCGGTCCTCGTAGGTCGAGCGCGGGATGGTCGGCACAGATGTGGACATTCGGAAACTCCTGTCTCAGGGATTGGCACCTTACGCGACGTTCCCGTTGTTTATCCCAAAGTCCGACCCCGGCGTAAAGCTCCGTGATTGGCGGTCGCAGGATTATGGCGCGTCATGCTAGGCTGGACGCATCGCCGAGCGCACGGCGAGGTGGCTCGTCGTGCCCGCTCCAGTGTGGGAGTCGCCGTGGCCGCCGACCTCCCGCTCCGTCAGCCCCGCATCGACAATAGCGCCGATCCGGCAGACCGGTGTCGCGCTCGCTTACAGAAGGAATGTGCGCAGTGACGATCGCGCAGAAAGTTGATCGATTCCCCTCCACGTCCGGGCCGGTTCGTATCGCGATCGACCTCGATGGTGTCCTTACCGAGCACCCAGCCCCTCTCGCCCATGCGGCGAACGAGCGATTCCAGACGACTCTCCCGGAGCGCGCCTTCGTCGATTCGGCGGGGCTCAACGTGCCGATGGAGATCCGTGAGTGGGTGTATGCTCCGACTGGGCCTGCCTCCACGCTGCGGCCGGCTGAGGGCGCGCAGGAGTTTCTCCGCAAGATCATCCAGATCGTCGGTGAGGGCAACGCGCTCATCATCACCGCGCGGCCCGAGTCCGCCGCGACGATGACCATCTCGTGGCTGAAGCGGAACGGCTTCCCAACCGTCAACGTGCTCTTCGCCGATGACAAGATGACGCTTGCCCGGCGCCAGGGCTGCACCCACGCGGTCGAGGACAGCGAGCGCCACGCTGGCAACTATGCGGCGGGCGGCATCGAGTGTTTTCTGATCGGACGGGAAGGATCGCGGACAGGAGATCTCGATCCGGCCATCCGGACCGTGACCTCGTTCCAGCAGATCCTTGAGACCATCGCCACCCTCGTCAGCGATCCGCGGCAAAGACAGCGCGTGACGACCGCGCTGCCGCCGGTGTCCGCAGCCGGAGCGGAACGGCCGCGCATCGTGGTCAGTGACAACATCCATGCCGCGGCGCGCGCCGAGCTCGAGGCCGCCGCGGAGATCGTTGATGTCGACGGCACGGACGTGCCCGCACTGCTGGAGGCGATCCGCGACGCGGACGCCCTCGTGGTTCGCAGCGAGACCCAGGTCACGGCCGAGGTGCTCGCCGCCGCGCCGAAGCTTCGGGTGGTGGCTCGTGCCGGGGTCGGGGTGGACAACATCGACCTCGAGCAGGCCACGCGTGCCGGTGTGCTCGTCCTCAACGCACCGGGTGCCAACGCCAATTCGGCTGCCGAGCACACCATCGCGCTGCTTCTCGCAATCACCCGCCAGATCCCGTTCGCCAACGCCAGCACCCATGCCGGAGAGTGGGCACGAAAGCAGGTGAAGCCCATCGACCTGCGGGGCCGTACCGCCGGTATCGTCGGGCTCGGACGGGTCGGGAGCGCGGTGGCGAAGCGCCTCAAGGCGTTCGAGATGCGCGTGATCGCCCACGATCCGCACATCCCCGACTCCCGCTTCGAGGCCCTCGATGTCGAACCTGTGCCGCTGGAGGCGATCTGGGACCAGTCCGACATCGTCACCTTCCATGTACCGTCCACGAACGAGACGCGGCACATGCTCAACCGCGATACCCTCAAGCTGCTCAAGCCCGGGTCGATCGTGATCAATGCCGCCCGTGGCGACGTGGTGGATCAGGATGCACTTGCGGAGGCGCTTCGCTCTGGTCACATCTCCGGAGCCGGCGTCGATGTCTTCCCGAGCGAACCGTGCCACGAGAGCCCGCTCTTCGGCCTCCCGAACGTCGTGCTGACGCCCCACACGGGTGGGTCGAGTGCCGAGGCGCTCGAGGCGGTCGGACGGGTGATCAGCTCGTCGACGCTGGCGGCCCTGCGCGGGGAGTCGGTTCCGAATGGGGTGAACCTGCCGAGCGCATCGCTCAACGCACCGGAGCTGCGGCGGCTCACGACCGTTGCCACCGCGTCCGGCAAGCTGCTCGCGGTGCTCACGTCGGACGTGCCTTCGCAGTTCAATGTCACGGTCCGCGGCCAGGTGTCGTCCAGTCTCAGCGAGCTGATCCTTGGTACCGCGCTCGCATCGGCGCTTCAGCAGTGGCTCGGTCGGCGTGTGACGCCGGTGAACGCACGAGTCATCGCACAGGAGGTCGGCATCGAGGTTGGCATCATCCTCGGCGACGACGACCCGGAGCTCATGCCGCGCTTCATCTTCTCGACTGCGGGTCAGTCGAGCCATTCCGTCACGGTGTCGTGGGACCGCATCCGCGCGGGCATCATCGAAGTGGATCGGTTCTCGCTCGAACGGCCGCTCTCCGGTCATGTGCTCATCACGCACCACCGTGACCAGCCTGGCGTGATCGGACGTCTCGGCACGATTCTCGGCCGCCACAATGTCAACATCGCCGGCATGCAGGTGGGACGCTCCGCACCGCTCGGTGAGGCGTTGATGGTGACGAACGTGGACGAGGAGATCCCGGAAGCCGCGATGGAGGAGATTCTCCAGGCAGAGGCGGTCGAGGAAGCGTATGTGGTAGCGCTGCCGCCGATGGAGGACGAGGACCCGATTCATTTCTCGGCCATCAAGGACGAGCGGCGGGCACCGATCGGCGTGAGCGAGTAACCAGACCGATTTTGTCAGGACAGACACACCGGGCCCCGGTCAGATTTGCGACCGGGGCCCGGTGTGTCTGTCGAATTATCGAGCGATTGCGCGAGGACGGGTGGCCTCAGTCGTCGGCAACGGCCGCGACCTCGCGCTCTCCCTCGATGCGCAGATCCGGCAGCCAGCCCAGCCAACGGGGAAGGTACCAGTTGCGGTCCCCGATGATGGTCATGATCGACGGCACCAGAACCGACCGCACGACGGTCGCATCGAAGAACACCGCCACCGCCAGCCCGAAACCGATCTGCTGGAGCATGACCATCCGGCCGGTCGCAAAGGCGGCGAACACGAAGACCATGATCAGCGCCGCTCCGGTGATGATCTTCGCGGTGGCGCGAAGGCCGACGGCGACCGATTCCCGGTTTCTGCTGGTGATGTCGTAGTGCTCCCGGATGCGGCTGAGCAGGAAGACGTGGTAGTCCATGCTCAGCCCGAAGAGGATGCAGAACAGGAAGATCGGGATCCACGACTCGATCATGGGGGTCTGGGTGAGACCCAGCGTGTCCGCGAGGAAGCCCTTCTGGAACACCAGTACCATCAGGCCGTAGGCCGCTCCCACGGAGAGCAGGTTCATGACGATGGCGGTGACGGGCACGACGATCGATCGGAACGCGAGCAGCAGCAACATGAAGCTGAGGCTGAGCACGAAGATGAACACCGGAGGTGTGAAATCCTCGACCATCGTGATGAAGTCGAGATTGAACGCCGGATCCCCGGTCACCCAGGTGTCGGCACCCGCCTGCTCCACCGTCGCGGGCAGCGCCTCGTTTCGAAGCCAGCGAACGGTGTCGTAGGCCTCCTCGGTGTCACCCGCCACGGTGAGTGTGGTGCTGAGGACCATCGTGCGGTTGTCATCGGACCACACCGGTTGCTCGGTGAGCGGGTTGAAGCGGCCCGAATCGTCGATCATCCCGATGAGGTTCGCCAGCTCCGGCTCGATCGCCTCTCGCTCGCCCTGGATCACGATCTCTACAGGCGAGAGCAGACCGGCCGAGAACTCGGTCAGCAGCAGATCGTAGGCCGTCCGCACATCGCTTTCCGGCATCGACGCCGGACCCACGAAACCGGTCTCCAGGTCGACCAGCGGGATGGCGAGCATGCCAAGGAAGGCGATCGAGGCGATGGCAGAGACGACCGGTCGCGCCATCACCCGGCGGGTGATCCCACCCCAGAAGCCCGTGTAGGCCTGCTGCTCGGTGGAATGATTCGGATCGAAACCCTGCGCCCGCCGTCTTCTTGGCCAGTTGATGCGGTCACCGAGGATGCTGAGCACGGCCGGCAGCAGCGTCAGGTTGGCGAGAACAGCGACTACCACGACGATGACGGCGCCGAGTCCCAGCGACTGGAAGATGTTCGTGGGGATGAGGATCACGCCGGCAAGGGCGAGGATCACCGTTGTCCCGGAGAAGACGACGGCCTTGCTGCTTGTCGCACCGGCGCGCTCGATCGCGCGTTGCCGGGAATGCCCTGCCAGGCGCTCCTCGCGATAGCGCTCGACCACGAAGAGCGCGTAGTCGATACCGACCGCGAGGCCCAGCATCGTGACCATGTTCTGAATGAAGAGGTTGAGGTCGATCACCCTGCCGACCAGGGTGACGATGCCGAGCGCGATGCCGATCGAGAAGACGGCCAGCAGGATGGGGAGCACCGGGGCAAGCAGCGCGCCAAACACCAGCACGAGGACGATCAACGCCATGGGCAGACCGATCAGCTCGCCCTGGATGAGATCCTCCTCGGCGATCAGGCTGTATCGCTCGTTGATGCTGAGGGTGCCAGCGGTGACGACATCGAAGTCATCGTCCGAGCGGGCCTCGAGGGCTTCGAGCAGGTCGCCGATCTCCACCTGGTCGATGAACGACGGCAGGAGCGCGACGGGGACGATCATCGTCTGCCGGTCTTCGGAGACCAGCGCCTCCACCTCCGGCAGGTTGAACTGCCGCAGCTCGTAGTAGTTGATGACCTCAGGCGTGGTTCCGGGTGTCAGGGCAGGCTCGGGCTCGAGTCCGGCTGCCGCCCGCCACTCCGCCATGAGCTCCCGGACGTCGGAGACGGTCTGGGTGGCTCGCTCCTCGAAGGCTGGGTCGTCGACCGTCGCCCCGGTACGTGAGTGGATCACGATCGTTTCGCCGATCGAGGCCTCGTCGGAGAGTCCGGCTTCGTCGATCATCTCGTATCCCACGGTCGAATCGGGGTCGTTGGAGAACGTGATGTCGGTCGAGACGGAATCGGCGAGGTTGCCGGCTGCGAAAAGGCCGGTAACGGCGAGCACCGCGATCCAGATCAGGACGACGATCCAGGGGTGCCGGGCGCTCGATCCCGCGAGACGTTCGGTGGACAAGGGTGAGGCCACGTGGCATCGCTCCATTCAGAAGGGGGATTGTGCAGTGGTTCGGCCCAGAATCTGGCCCATCGGCGATAATAGATGGTTGCAGCCTGCGGTTCAACGCAGCGCTGCCGTGAGCCCGAACGCTTCACCATGTTCGTCAGGAGACACAGGTGTCGGACCATACCGGCGGAGATCCCGCACAACCCCTGCCACGTGTCATCGTCCTCTCGCGCGACCTCTTCTTCGGCATGCGAATCCGAAACGCGCTGAAGCAGATGGGCTATGTCACGGTGATCAGGCACACCGAGGCGGACGTCGAGGCCGAGCTTGCGGCGGGGCCAGCGGTGCTCGTAATGATCGACTTCAACACCCCCGTTGACTGGTCGGCCATATCGACGGCGATCGCGTCGCATGGCGACGTGCCAACCCTTGCGTTCGGGCCGCATACCGATACGGAGGCGTTCAGGCAGGCACGCGAGGCGGGGATCACCCGTGTGATCTCAAACGGTGCCTTCAGCCAGCAGCTCCCTGACCTCGTCACGAAATACGCCGCCTCCTGAACGGCGATCGTGACACGCTGGCACCCCTCCAAGACTTGCGTATAATGTACGTACAGTATGGAGGGTGAGCATGGGTGTGAGCGAAGCCAGGGTCAGCGACCAATTGACGATCAGCGGTGCGGTCGACATCTTCTTCGGTGACCTGCGTCTGGCGCCGAGGAGCCGAACCACCTACAGCATCGGCATTCGGAAGTTCCTCCAGCACCTGGAGCGGCATGAGGGAATCGATCCCGAGTCCGCGCCGATCGAGACGCTGTCCGTCGATCACGTGACGAACTTCGCGTCGATGATCGTTCCGGATGACATTCGGACGCCCGAAGAGGTGTCGGCGATGCGGACGGCGCAGAACACCCTCGCAGCCGTGCGGAAGTTCTGCTCCTACATCAGCGCGTATGACCTCCATCCCGATCTCAGCACGGATCGCATCAGAGTCCGCGTGGCGGCGATGATGCCCCGGTTCACCCCGCCCCCGCCCGATGTCAGCCTCGACGACCTCGAGGCGATCGTGGCCCATGTCACCTCGCGTCCCAGGGAGGAGAAACCGCATCTTGAGCTGCGGCGTCTGAAGGTGCAGGCGCTGATCCTGTTCATGTATCGGACGGGCGTGCGGGTATCGGAGCTGTGCGCGCTGAAGCGACGTGACATATCCCTTGAAGACGGCACCGCACACATCTACCGCGCTAAAGGTGGCAAGAGTCGCACGGTCCATTTCGACCGCGGCACCGCGGACGCTTTGGCGACATACTGGCGGGCACGCGGTGACCAACCTCGTGGCTCTGGTGTGAACCCTGCCTTCAGCGGTCGGGACAAGGTCGGGGTTCCCGGCAAGCAGATCAGCCCGCGGACCGTCGAGCACATCGTGTCGGAGATCTGCAACCAGATTGGCATCGAGAGCATCGTTACGCCACACTCGTTCCGGCACGGTCTCGCGACCGAGCTCGTGCGGCGGAGGGTGCGCGAATCGACCGTGCAGACCATTCTCGGACACGCCTCGCCGCAGACGACACGAATCTATGTCCACAAATCGGCTGTCGAGGTTGCGGATGAGTATCAGGAAGCGTTCGGCGACTATGCGCCGCCGCGAAGTGGGCGCGATTAGTCGCCGTGGAACCCGGGTCGGTGCCTGGCTGATCGGTGCCTGCCTGGTTCTCGGTGTGCTGGCGGGATGCTCGGAGGGTACGTCGAAGGATGCAGAGCGTGGCAAGGTGGAGGACGCAAGGCGCACGTCGGTCGTCAGCGACCTGCAGGCGACGCACTCGGCCCGCCTGATCCTGCAGGGCACACCGCCGGCAACTGCCACGTCGGAGCCATAATGCCTGCGGCGATGGCGCCAGCCGGTGGCTGAACGAGGCCGCCCCGCCAGAGCGGGGCGGCCTCGTGTCGTATGAATCTATCGTCTTTATGTGCCGATGTTGATTTCCGGGAGCTCGCAGGCACCGGGCGAACACTGCAGCTGGGCGGTGAGAAGGCTCGTCACCGTGCCTTGCGCGTCGTCGACCGAGCCGGCGCCCTGGACGTCGATCACGATCACCTGCTCGCCAATCTGGGCCACGCTGCGGAAGCTGTCGGGGTTGCCGTCCGTCGATCCCAGCGGGCTGGCATACTGGAACGCTCGCACGGTATCGACCCCATCCACCGAGAAGCCGTCGACCGGCTTGAGCTCGATCGAGATCGGCACGATATCGTCCGCCTGGTCGACGACCCGGGCAGCGTTGTCGCTGTTCTCGAACGAGGAGACCGCAACGACCACGTATGGCGCCGTAGCGTCCTCGCCTGCTGCCACCAGTGTCACCCACGACGTGCGGATGCCCCCAAGGGACGATCCGGACACACCGTAGAGCGCCTCCGACTCCGGCGAGGAGAGAAAACCGGCCTGAATCTCCTCGCCGATCGGGCGAAGGTCGAGAATCGAGCTGGGCAGGGACAGGTCGCTGCCTGCTGGCGATTCTCCGTTGATGACGGTGTTCGCCCGCTCCTCAAGGCTGCTGACAAGGCTCCCGATCGCATCGCTGTCCGGAGCGTTGTCGGGCAATGACTCAATCGCCACACCCGCGATGAACCGATCGACCGTGAACGTGGCGTCGATCACCTGGAGCGTGCCACCCTCAGCTTCGATGAACCCGGTCGTAAGCTCGGCGGGTCCGTCGCCGGCTTCGAGCGGCTCGTCCTGCATGGCGGCACCCGGGTCGGTGACCGATTCGTCCTCGACCAGCTCGAAGCCGGCCTGTGCGGAGCCCGCATCCGCCCACAAGGAGGCGTAGGTCCTGATCGAGCCGGCGTCCCCCGGAATCTTGTAGGTGCTCACATACATGCCGCGGAAACCCGCGTCGGTGAGTGTTTCTGTGCTGATACCCTCGAATGGCGACTGATCCGGCGAGATGAAGGATTCGCTATGCAGCTGGTATCCGCTCGGCAGCTCCGAGACGGTCAGGGGGATGGCAGCCAGCTCGGCACGCTCCTGGGCGTCGAGAGGGGCCAACTGTGCGCTGGCAGGCTGCATCGAGATGATGCTGGTCAGGACCATGGCCAGCGCGAGACGCATCAGGGCGCGTAGCTGCATCGTTTCTCCTGTTCATTGCGAACGACCATATCGAACCATTCAACCGATGCGAGAATGCACCAGCCATCATACTGTACTGTGACACGTCGAACGCCCAGGCCGTTTCGCCGTCGCGGGAAGGAATCGCGCGGCGCCATCGGGAGCGCACCATGACAGAACAGCATTCGGGTGCCGCAATGATCGCGACACCGCACTTCCTTGCGTCCACCATCGGGATCGAGGTGGTTCGCGACGGTGGATCCGCCGTGGACGCAGCCATTGCAGCCAACGCCGCGCTTGCGGTTCTCCTGCCCGATCAGACATCGATCGGCGGGGATTGCTTCTTCATGGTTTGGGAACCCAGTGCCGAATCGCCGGCCGGATTCAACGGATCCGGTCGCGCTCCGGCTCGAGCCGATGCCGATCAGGTCCGTGGGGCGGGATTCGGTGCGATGCCCCGGCGAGGCCTCTGGACGGTAACGGTTCCCGGCACGGTTGACGCCTGGTTTCACGCACATGAGCGCTACGGCCGTCTGCCGATGTCGCGATTGCTCGCGCCGGCGAGCAACCTTGCCAGAGATGGCTTCGATATTTCGCCTCGACTGGCGGCTGCGATCGCTGCAAACGCGGCTGACCTTGCGCTCGATCCAGTGGCAGCGGCCATATTCCTGAATGGTGGGGCCGCGCCCGCTCCTGGATTCAGGCTCGCGAACCCTGGCCTGGCCAACTCGCTCGACCGGATCGGTGTGGAGGGGCGCTCGGCGTTCTACGAGGGGCCGATCGCCGCCGCGATCCTTTCCGTCGCCGGAGGTGACAACGGCTGGCTGAGCGAGGAGGATCTCGCACGTCATGCCGGTGCCTGGGTGGAGCCCGTGAGCACTACCTATCGGGGAGCCACGCTCTGGGAGATACCACCCAACTCGCAGGGAATCACGGCACAGCTCGCGCTGAAGCTGATGGAGCGCGAGGCATTTGGCACGACGTGGGACGACCCGGCGTGGCTGCATGTCCAGATCGAGGCCAAGAAGCGGGCATTCTCGATTCGGGATCAGTACCTTGGCGATCCCGGCGCGATGTCCGTCTCCGTCGAAGTGGTTCTCGACTCGGGTACTGTCGACCGACTTTGGTCCGACTTCGACCCGTGGGCCTCGACACCTGGCCAAGCGACCCTGCCGGGAGACACCGTCTACCTGGCGACGATCGATCGTGATGGGCTGGCTGTCTCCCTGATCCAGAGCATCTATCAGGGGTTCGGCTCGGGACTGGTTGCGGGCAACACCGGCATCGTTCTCCAGAACCGAGGCTCGTACTTCTCACTCGTGCCCGGTCACCCCAACGAGCTCGCCGGCGGCAAGCGTCCGCTCCATACCCTCATGCCAGGCATGATCGATATCCCCGGAGGCTGGCGTGGTCCGCTGGGCACCCAGGGCGGCGACGCGCAGGCACAGATCCACATGCAGCTCGTCAGCCATCTGGTGGATGATGGAGCAGATCCCGTGACAGCCGTCGAGCGCGCCCGGTGGTTCGCGGGAGATGCGCGGTACGAGCCTTACGCCGTGGTTGTTGAGGCGGGAATGCGCTTCGAATCGATCGAGGGGCTTCAGCAGCGTGGACACCAGGTCACGCAGGTGGAACCAGGATGGCCGCACGCCGGCTTCGCCCAGGCAGTCCTTCGGGACTCGTCCACAGGCGAGCTGGCCGGTACGGCGGATCCGCGTGCGGAAGGCTCGGTCGAGGTGCTTTGACTACCCTGATGACCGTCGCCGCCCGGCAGCTTCGGGTGTGCCCAGCGGGTTGAGGAGCCAGTCCTCGAACTGAGCAACGAGGCGCTCACGGTTGTCGGCCCAATAGGCCCAGTTTTCGAAGAACTGCACCTCGAGGTTGTGGGGCGCCGTCGGCAACACCGCGGCCACGTCCGGATCGATGTATTGCAGGGCATCACGGTTCGCGGGCCCAAAGGGCTGGAACAGGCTGAAATTCGCGCTCGGCACGGCCCTGGTCGCAAAGTTGATGAAGCTCATGGCCACATCGACATTCTGGGCCCGACGAGGAACCACCCAGCTGTCGGCCGAGATCATTCCGTCCTGCCAGTGCAGCTCAACGAGCGATGTTACGTCGGGCAGGACCGAGCGGATGTTCCAGGCGCTGGCCAGTCCCACCTGCCCGGTGCGAACCAGCTCGACCGGAAGCTTGCTGTCCTCGTAAAACGTGGTCGCATCGCGTATCCGATCGAGAGCGGCGAAAGCGCGCGGAACGTCGAGCGGGTACAGCTCATCACGTGGGACACCGTCCGCAAGGAGCGCAAACTCGAGCGTGCCGATCGGGTGTCGCCGCAGGGCGCGGGTCCCCGAGAATTTCGCGAGGTCCCAGAAATCGGCCCAGGAGGCTGGGTCTTCCTCGATGACGGAGGCCGACACCATCACGGTCGAGTAGTACATGCCGCCCACACCGTGCTGCATCGCGGTTGCCTCGTACAGAGACGACGGATCGACGATCGCATAGTCGATCGGCTCGAGGTACCCCTTCTGCGCGAGGGGAAGCACGTCCCCGGTCGGGATCAGCACGACATCCCAGACCGTCTCTTCGTTCTCGACCTGGTCGATGAGGTTCGCGATTCCGTCGCGCCCGAACTGCTGGTGCCGGACCGTGGCGCCGGTTGCCTCCGCGAACGGATCGAAGAAGGCGGCAGTGAGGGCATCCAGGTAGTCGCCCACGCCGGCGGTGGCGACCACCAGCGACCGCGCGAACCAGCGTTCGGGATCGAGGTAGCCGGGCACCGGTGAGGCGATCGGTGGCTGCGTCGGTGTCGGTGGTGCCTGGGTGGCCTCGGGAAACTCGAGGATGTCGGCCGTCGGTGTGCCGCGGTCGGCCTGGTCATCATCGCCGAGTGGCGAACAGCCGGCCAGGCCGAGCAGTACGCCGCCGGCCAGGAGCGAGCGTCGCGACATTCGAGCAGTCGAGAGAGGTCCGGGCTTCATCACATCGTCTTCCTGGCAATGGGAGCGCAGAGGCTGCCGAGGGCATGCGGGATCGGCGTCGTGCGGCTCGACCACGCTGGCGCTCGTCAGAGCCTTCATGATACGCGAAACGTGGTTCTCGTTGCCTCAGGGGCAATTTGCCCTGAAACAGCGCACGCTGGTGCCGGATATCCTGTACACTAGATGGACCGACCGGATAGCTGGGTCGACAGACGCCAACACAATGGTAGCGATCACGACGGGTGCGGGAGACGGGACTGTTCGGCACGGGCCGAACCACCACGGAGGCGGCATGATGGACACATACAATCTGTACATGGACGAGATCCCGGCAGATGATGGTGATGACGCCGAAACGGTCGATGTCGAGTTTCGTGTGGTTCCCGCCAGTGAAGACACCAGCGACGACGACAACACACCGGTCGTCGCCGGTCTGGACCTCGTCGATCTCATCAACCTCCGCGACGCCCTGTCGCAGGAGATCGACAACTACGCTCTGACGGCGCTCGAGGCCGAAGCGACGGCCGCGCTTGGAGCCGAGGAGTAATCCGCATTTCAGGCCCCGGGTGTGAACGGGTGCAACGTTTCCGCGAGGTATTGAGCGAACATGACGGACTAGCCCTGCTCCGTAGGCCACGCCTGCGGAGGTGATGACCAGATCACGTCGACGCGTCGCACGTGCGACGGTCGGCTCGTCTCGTTCACCATTGCAGGATGGATCATGTTGCAGCTCAATGCGATCTCGCACCGATTTGCCGATCACCTTCTCTTCGAAAACCTGACACTCAGTATCAATCGCGGCGATCGTTTGGGGCTCATTGGCCCCAACGGTTCCGGCAAGTCGACCCTGCTCGGGATCATCGCCGGTACGATCTCCCCTACCTCCGGCTCCCGCACGGTGTCGGCCCATACCCGGGTCGGCGTGCTTCCACAGGGGGCGCTCGACATCGAGAGCGGCACGCTGCGCGAGGTCCTCGACGTGGCCGCTGGCGGCTACTTCTCCGCACTGTCCGAGCTGGACCTCGCCACAGCTGCGCTCAGCGGTCCGGAGGGCGCTGAGGAGCACGTTCTCACGAGGTGGGAGCGCGCGCAGGAGGCATACGACATAGCTGGCGGATATGCGGTGGCGGATCGCCTGGAAGCATTGTTCGATCGGTTCGGCTTGCCCGCGGATGCGCTCGATCGGCCACTTGCCAGCCTTTCGGGCGGGGAGCGGACACGGGCGGGACTGGCGACGTTGCTGGCGATGGAGCCCGATATCCTGCTGCTCGACGAGCCAACGAACCATCTCGATCTGGACGGCCAGCGGTGGCTGATCGACTTCGTCAATGGGTATCAGGGCGCGATCGTGATCGTGTCTCACGATCGCGCATTCCTCGAGGAGACTGTCAACCGCATCGCCGCCTTCGAGATCGGCGAGACCGAGATCGAGCTTCACACCGGTGGCTACACGGACTACATCGACGCACGGCGAACGCGTGAGGCAGCGGAGCTCGAGGCCTACAAGCGACAACAGGAGAAGATCGCCTCGCTCAAGGCGAGCATCGATCAGCATGAGCGCACAGCGCGCAACATCGAGAACGAGACGATCCACTTCCACTTCCGCAAGCGGGCCGCGAAGATCGCACGCGCCGCAACGGTGCGGCGGGCAAGGCTGGAGCGGATGCTCGAGTCGGAGGACCTGGTGGACAAGCCGTCGCAAACCTGGGGGCTCGCGCTTGCGTTCCCCGAGCCGGAGGTGCAGGCCCGCGATGTCATGACGCTGGAAGGGATCACCGTGCGGCGAGAGGGTCGTGCCATTCTCGATCGAGTCTCGCTGGCGCTCCGATACGGAGAGCGGCTCGCCCTCATTGGCGAGAACGGCGCCGGCAAGACCACACTGATTCGCGTGATCTCCGGAGAGCTCGAGCCTGATGCGGGATACCGGCGGCCGGCGGCCGGCTTGCGCATGGGCCTCCTTGCGCAGGATCAGGAAACCCTGTCGCCCGACAAGACGGTACTCCAGACCGTTCGGGAACGCTTCACCGGCTCGGAGTCCGACCTGCGCACGGAGCTGCATCGCTACCTGTTCGGGGGCGACTCCGTCCACCGGTACGTCAGGGACCTTTCGTGGGGCGAGCGGACGCGGCTGATGCTTGCGATGATTGCGATTCCGGGAGCGGACCTCCTGCTTCTCGACGAGCCACTCAATCACCTCGACATGGATGCGCGGGAGGAGTTCGAGGAGGCCCTGACTGCCTACCCCGGAACGGTGATCCTCGTCGCCCACGACCGGTATGCCGTGAGCAGGATTGCCACACGTGTGATGCGGGTGGCGAATGGCAAGCTGGAGCAGGTGGACATGCTGGCCGATCCGGAATTCGCATTCATGGCCAATGTTCGCGAGACGGTCATTCCCTGAGACATCCTCGCCAATCTCTTGCCAGGATCGTGGTCTCGCGGTACATCGACGGCGCAGGCCGAATGCCACGGCGGAGATTGGGAGATCAGGATGAGAATCGAGTGCGTTACTGGATACCCGGTAAAGGCAGGGTTCCGTTGCCAGTTCGTGGTGGAAATCGAGACCGACACCGGCATCATCGGGCTGGGCGAGGGAGGAATCTCCGGCCGCGAGCTGGCGATGCAGGGCATGCTCGATCACTTCGCCACCCAGCTGGTTGGTCAGGACCCCTTGCGGATCGAACACATCTGGCAACAGCTGTACCGAGGAGCGTACTTCGAGGGCGGCACGATCCTGGCAGCCGTGGTTTCGGCAGTGGATATCGCCCTCTGGGACATCAAGGGCAAACACCTTGGCGTGCCTGTCTGGCAGCTGCTCGGTGGAGCGACGCGCGATCGGGTGCCCTGCTTCATTTCGCCGGGGACGCTTTCGGGCCCCCAGGTGATCGAGCTGGCGCATGCCGCGGTGGCCGCCGGCTGGACGTTGCTGCGGTTCGGCCCCGGCATGCTGGATTCGAGCTGGTCCGCCGTCGATGGAGCCATCTACGATCCGATGGACTAGCTGACCGTCGCCGCCGATCTACTCAGAGAGATTCGAGATGCGCTCGGCCCGGGCATCGGCATTGCCATCGACTTCCACCACCGACTCTCCCCTGCAGAGGCGCCCTCTTCTGCCAACGGGTCGAGCCGCTGGGGCTTTCGTTTGTCGAGGAGCCCATTCGCAGCGAGAATCCTGAAGCATACGCCCAGCTACGGTCAATGACGAATGTGCCGTTCGCGATCGGCGAGGAGTTTTCGAGCAAGTGGGCGTTTGCCCCGTACATCGAGCGAGGGCTGACGAACTTCATTCGCCTCGATGTCTGCAACGTGGGTGGGTTGACGGAGGCGCGAAAGGTCGCCGGGTGGGCCGAAACACACTATATCGATGTGATGCCACACAATCCGCTCGGACCGATCAGCACGGCAGCGTGTGTTCATCTCGCGGCGTCGATCAGCAACTTCGCCAGCCTCGAGTACAGCAGCATGCACGACGTTGATCGTGCTCGAGACCTCTTCCCCGAAGCTCTGCAGTTCGAGGGGACCAGCTTCCCGCTTCCGCCGAGCCGGGGCTCGGCGTCACGTTCGATGCCGAGGCAGCGAAGGATTCTCCGTTCGAATTCTGGTCGCCTCCCCGTCTGTTCCGCGAGGACGGGAGCTACACCAACTGGTAGATATCGTTGAGAGGACGGTGGTGGTTATCGATTATCGACAGTCACCACCGCGATGTTGAGACTGGAATCGTCTACCCGTTGCGGATCTGGATCGAAGTGGATCTCAATGGGATATGTTGCTTCAACGGCGTTCCGACAATCAGGGACGCTGAACGCCGCCATCCACCCTGCGCACCTCGGGCCAGGCACCATTCACCGGATGCTCCGGGAACGGGTACTTTGCAGCAAGTTCCTCGTTGATATCGATGCCGAGGCCAGGCCGATCGTTGCTCCAGAGGGCTCCGGCCCGCAGCTCGGGCGCACCGGGAAACACCTCCCTCGCTCGATCGCTGATGAACGAGAACTCCTGGATGCCGAAGTTGCTGCAGCTCAGGTCGAGCGCCAGATTCGCGGCGTGGCCAACCGGCGACACGTCGCCAGGCCCGTGCCACGCGGTCCTTACCCCGAAGAACTCGCAGAGTGCTGCCAGCTTTCTGGCCGGGGTCAGCCCCCCGATGTCCGAGATATGGACCCGGATGAAATCGATCAGGCGGTCCTGAATCAGTGGCAGGTATTCGGCCTGGTTGACGTAGAGCTCACCCATCGCGATCGGTGTGACGCTGTGCTGGCGGAGCATCGGAAACCAGCCGTTGTCTTCGGGAGCGAACGGATCCTCGAGGAAGAACAGGCGGTACTGGTCGAGCTCGCGCGCGAGCCTGATGGCATACATCGGAGGCACTCGCTCGTGAATGTCATGCAACAGCTCGACTTCCGCCCCAAGGGTGGTGCGAAGATGCTCGAACAGCTCCGGAACGCGGCGAACATATGCCTCTGGTGACCAGCGGTCCTGGCGCGTGTCGACAGTCGTGGTGTAGTACCGATCCTTCCTGCGGGTGGAGACACCATAGGTGGCGTAGCCCGTTACGGCCACCTGGCAGCGTACGTAGCGAAAGCCCTCCTCCAGCAGTGCCCGGCAATGCTCCTCGACTTCCTTCGGTTCGCTGCCCGAGGCGTGGACGTAGACGTCGGCCGCCTCGCGCGTCTTGCCGCCGAAGAGCTGGTAGAGCGGCAGGTTGGCGATCTTGCCCTTGATGTCCCAGAGCGCCATGTCAACCCCGGACATGGCGTTGTTGAGCACCGGGCCACTCCGCCAGTACGAGCTGACGAACGACGCCTGCCAGATATCCTCGATGTCGTGCACGTCCCTGCCGACGAGAAACGGGCGCAAGTATTCCTCGATCGCCGTTTTCACGGCAAGGGGACGCTGGGTGAACGTCGCACAGCCGAGCCCGTACAGCCCCGGCTCGGACGTCTCCACCTTCACGACGACGAGCCGGATAGTATCGGGCGCCGTCAGGATCACCCGCACATCGCGGATCGTTACGCCGGAGTCCTCCTCATCGCGGCGGAACCTTTCCCATCCGGGCGGGATTGCCGGCTCGGCGTGGTGTTGCGTCACGACGTACCACCCCTTCCTTCAGACTTGACCCACTCGGCGTAGTCGGCTTCGATGTGATCGGCCCAGACCGACACGTCGATCTCTCCGGACGTGTACTTGCCCTCGGCGAGCCTCTGCTTGCCGAACACGTCGCGCTGGCGAGTGTCCTCGGAGAACTCGACGACCTCTTCCAGATGCTGCGGTGGGATGAAGGTGACGCCTGCCTTCGTGCCGAGCACGACGTCACCTGGCATCACCGTCGCGTTGCCGATCCGGATCGGGCCGTTCACCTGCGTGAGGGTCACGTTGAGAATCGCGCTCGGGTGGACACCTCGGCAGTAGACCGGAAAATCCTTGAGCTCGTTGACGCGAAGCGAGTCGCGGATGCCGCCATTGATGATCATGCCGGTGCCGGTGCGGGCCCGAGCCGCAGTGGCGAGGTTGTCACCGATGAACGTGCCGTCCTCGATCTTGCCGAAGAGGTCGACCACGAGGACATCGCCGGGTTGCAGCTGATCGATGATCCACGTGTTCTGTCCGCCCGATCGCCCCTCGGCGGCACCAACCTCCTCCACGACGGCATTGAGGTCAGGTCGGGTCGGCACGTACTGTGCCGTCACCACGCGCCCGGTCAGAACCACGTCGGGCTGAAAGTGCATCCAGCCGCCTTCGAACTGGTAGTGAAAGTCGTGGCGGCGCTCGAGCACGCCCCACGCCTCATCATTCGTCACGAGCTTGAGGCGCTCGATCAGGTCATCGGGAGTATCCGGGCGTCCATCGTCTCGACGACCAAACGGGCTGTTCGGCGTGAGCGCCTCGATTCGCTCAGGACTGTTGAAGATCATTCGCCTGGACTCCTCTCGTACTCCCCCTGCGGGTTTACGAATGCATACGGTTGCCACACTATAGCCGCAGTGCCGATATCCCGGAAGGTGGTATCGATCGGTCGGGTCCAATCAACGGAAGGCGCCTCTCCCCCTCACGTGACTACCCTTGCAATCCTTCTCATCCTGCTCTCCGCGGGCATCCACGCCACGTGGAATCTGTATGCCAAACGTCTCGCGGGGGGCAGCGAGGCAGTCTGGCTGTTCACACTCGTCGCGGTGGTGATCTACGCGCCACCGGCGGCTATCGCCGTCTACGTCGCCGATTATCGGCCCGAAACCATCGACTGGTTGTACCTGCTGGGAACCGGTGTCCTGCAGGCGATCTACTTCACGGTTCTTCGCCGAGGCTACGCAGCCGGGGACCTCTCGATCGTCTATCCGCTTGCCAGAGGAAGTGGTCCGCTCATGGCGATGTTCCTGGCGGTCGTGCTGATCGGGGAGCGCCCATCACCGCTGACCATCGCGGGAGCAGTGGTTGTGACGCTGGGCACCTTGCTGCTGGCGACGCCGGTGCGTTCGACACGTCACCAGCAACTTGCCGTAGCGTACGGAGTCGCCACCGGCATGGTCATCGGCTGCTACACCGCCTGGGACGGGTATGCTGTCGGGACGTTGGCGATACCGGCCCTGCTCATGGGATGGGCCGCGGACGCTGGCCGACTTGCCTGCCTGACCCCCGTCGCCATGAGCAGGAGGTCGCTGATAGGCGGTATCTGGCGACGACACCGTCTCGAAATCCTCGGTATCGGCGTGCTCAGTACCCTCTCCTACGTCATGGTGCTGTCGGCGATGGCCATCGCGCCGATCAGCTCGATCGCGCCGGCTCGGGAGATCAGCATCGTCTTCGGCACGATCCTGGGCATGACGCTCCTGGGAGAGCCAGGCGGCGCCCGTCGCCTGGCGGCCGCCACGATCATCGCTGCCGGGGTAGGTGTCGTTGCGCTTGGATGACTCTCCACGGTTCCGGATATGCAATCGTGGAGAGTCTAATGGGATATGTCCTGTCGATGGCCAACAATGCGGTTGTCGCGATAGAACCGCATGAACCACTGCTGCACGTCGAAGGCCGTGTCGCCCTTGGCCGGCTTGATCGCTCGCCACTCATCGTCCGGCCCCAGCTCCCGCGCGTTCACGGTGTCTCTGAGGTACGACGCCAGCACGTTGTCGCGCAGGTGACGCTGAATCTCTGGCGACTCGACCGGGAACAGCACTTCCACCCTGCGCTCGAAGTTCCGCTCCATCGCGTCAGCGCTCCCGAGATAGATCAGCGGCTCGCCACCGTTGTTGAAGTAGTAGATGCGGCTGTGTTCCAGAAAACGTCCCACCACGCTGAGCACCCGGATCGTGTCGCTAACACCCTCGATGCCCGGCCTGAGACAACAGACACCGCGCACGATCAGATCAATACGCACCCCATCGCGCGAGGCGGCGTACAACGCCCGGATTACCTCGCGGTCAACGAGGGAGTTCATCTTGAAGATCATGTGGCCGTCACCGTGCTTGCGATGGCGCTCGGTCTCCGCGTAGATCGCCTCGATCAGCCTTTGTCGCATGTCCCGAGGAGCAACCCACATGGATTCATACGTTTCCTGTGTCCCGAAACCGGTGAGGTGATTGAAGAGCTCGGTGGCATCACGAGCGATGTTCTCGCGACTGGTGAGCATACCGATGTCTTCGTAGACGCGCGCAGTATTGGCGTTGTAGTTGCCGGTTGAAAGGTGGACGTAACGGCGGAGACCATCCGGTTCGCGGCGGACGACGAGGGTCACCTTGCAGTGAGTCTTGAGACCGCTCAAACCATAGGCGACATGGACGCCAGCACGTTCCAGCGTCTGCGCCCAGGAGATGTTGTTCTCCTCGTCGAATCGCGCCTTCAACTCGACCAGGACCGCCACCTGCGTGTCCTCGTCGCGAGCAGCGATCAACGCCGGGATGAGCGGTGAATCGCGTCCGATACGGTACAGCGTCTGCTTGATCGCCACCACATCCTTGTCCGTTGATGCGGCACGGATGAAGTCCACCACTGCATTGAATGACTGGTATGGGTGATGCAGCAGGATGTCGTTCTCGCGAATCAGCGTGAAGATGTCCGCTGCGCTCTCCTCATGCTCGACTTCGGTGCGAAGCGGTCCGAACACCGGCGCCGGCGAGAAGGTGGGGTCATCCAGATCGGGACGATCGAGATCCTGAAGCTCCTGGATATCTTCGAGCTGAAGCGCCCCCTCGATGACGTACAGGTCACGCCGGTCGGCCCTGACCTGATCCATCAGCCAATCGCGCACCTCTGCCGGCATCGTGTGATCGATATCGATTCTGACCGTCGTGCCGAACGGGCGCTGCGACAGCGTCTCACGCATGATTTCGAGAAGGTCGTCGTGATCGTCGTCATCCTCGTCCGGTTCTACGTCGGAGTCCCGAAGGAGGTGGAATGGATAGGAAGCGACGATCTCGCTCCCCGGAAACAGGCGACCAAGGTTCGCGGCAATAATGTCTTCGATCCACGTGAGCTTTCTGGCCGATGCCTTGCCGTCGGCGAGCACCATGCCGGTCTCGCCCTCGGGCGGGGAAGGCGGGACCGGCACGAATCGTGGCAGGAGCGCGGGTACCTTTACCCGCGCGAACCGCGTCCCATCTCCACTGCGCAGCACGACGATCAGGTTGAGGCTGTCGTTGGACACATGTGGGAAGCGGCGCCCGCGGTCAACCGCCTGCGGAGTGAGCACGGGGAAGATCTCGCGCTCGAATACGCGCTGGAGCGCCTCCTGCTCCCCATCATCGAGGTCAGCATATCGCTCGATGGCGATCCCCGCTTTCCGTAGTTTGGGGAACAGCTCATCGTGGACGAGGCGCGCCTGTTCACTCAACAGCAGCTGCGTGACGCGCTGGATGGCACGCAGCTGCTGCACCGGTGTACGCCCGTCGGGCCCCGGGTCCCCGATGCCCGCCATGACCTTCCGCTTGACACCAGCAACCCGGATCATGAAGAACTCATCGAGGTTGGATGAGAAAATGGCGGCAAAGCGGGTGCGTGCGAGGAGCGGCGCCGACTTGTCGGCTGCCTCCTCGAGCACGCGGCGATTGAACTCGAGCCAGCTCAGCTCACGATTGATGTACAGCTCTGGCGTGAGCTGCGGTCGAGAGGCAAGAAATGCCTCGAAGCCCTCATGCCACTTCTCCTGCCTTCCTGGTTTCCTCGATTTCTTCCCGGGTTCGGTTGCCGAGCTCGCCACATCCACCCTCCACCCATCGTTTGCCTGCTATCACTAGACTAGCCTATCCGGTGGCCGCTGGTGTGGTCACGGCATTGCGATGGGAACTGCAGTTCATCGGCCCACGAAGCACCAGGAGCGCATGCATGACCACCGCCATCCAGTTGGGAGAGGAGCACGGATGAACCGTCGAGCCCGTACCAAGATCGTCGCAACCGTTGGACCAGCCTCCAGCAGCCCGGAAATGATCGAGTCGCTGATCACCGCAGGCGTGTCGGTCTTTCGGCTCAACTTCAGCCACGGGAGTCATGAAGACCACCGGCGGGTGTTCCAGGCGATCCGCGGTGTGTCGTCTCGGCTCGACGAGACGATCGGCATCATCCAGGACCTGCAGGGACCCAAGCTCCGAATTGGCGACCTCGCTGGCGGGAAAGCGTTTACCGTCGCATCGGGCGAGACGCTGCGCATCTGTACGAGCGAGGTGTTGGGCACGAGGGAGATGGTGTCGACATCGTACGATCGTCTCGCACGCGATCTCCGACCAGGCGATCCGGTGCTGATTGACGATGGCAGGTTACGCTTCGAGGTGGACTCCATCGAGCTGGACACCCCTCACGGCGATATCGTGACCCTCCGGGCGCTGCAGGGCGGTACGCTGAGCCCGCGCAAGGGCATCAATCTTCCGCAAACCGATGTCACCGTGGAGGCGCTCACGGGCAAGGACCGTAACGACCTCCAGTTCGGCGTCGAGCTCGGGGTTGACATGATCGCACTGAGCTTCGTGCGGTCAGCTGCCGACGTTCGATCGGCACGCGAGGCGATCGCTGCAGCGGGCGGGAGCCAGCCGCTGATCGCCAAGATCGAGAAGCCCCAGGCCGTCAGGGTGCTGCCACAGATCGTCGAGGCTTCGGACGGCCTGATGGTGGCTCGTGGTGATCTCGGTGTCGAGCTGCCTGCCGAGGCGGTACCGTTGATCCAGAAACAGATCATTCGTGCAGCCAACATCGCGGGGAAACCGGTGATCACCGCCACGCAGATGCTGGAGTCGATGCTGGAGAACCCGCATCCCACGCGTGCCGAGGCAAGCGACGTGGCGAATGCGATTCTGGATGGCACCGACGCCGTCATGCTCTCGGGGGAAACCGCCGTCGGGAAGCACCCGATCCAGGCCGTCGAAACGATGATGAAGATTGCCGCTGCGGTCGAGCGAGAACGGGTGGGAACGCCATGGCAGCTGCGGCGTGAGGAAATCCGCACGTACAACAACCAGACGGAGTCGAAGGCCGTGGGTCACGCCGCCCGAGCGCTGTCCGACGACCTCAGGGCCAAGGCGATCGTCGTACTGACGCGCACCGGTGAAACCGCCCAGCGTATCTCGGAGGAGCGGCCCATCGCCCCGATCGTCGCACTGACGGACAATGCGGTTGCGGGACGTCGTCTCGCTCTCGCCTATGGTGTCGACCCGCTGGTGATGCCACTCGCCCGGACAATCGACGATCTCGTCATCCAGGTCAACGACGAGGTCAGGAGACGTGGCTACGCCGATGTGGGTGAGCGAATCGTGATCGTCGGTTCGACTCCTCGACGCAACGAGCATCCCGCCGTCTTCATCGCCATCCACCACGTGAACTGACCGCACGGGACCCTGCGTGATCTTCGGACCGTGCCGCGGACGACGTTCGAAACGTCGCTGACCATCCTGGTCCCGCAAGCGGACGCTCCTGGTTGCCTAGCCGAGCGCACCGTCGTATGCGCCTGAACCAGACCGACCGGCTTATCTGCTCGTGACCACTTCTGCCTCCGCGATCACCGGCAGTGTCTCGAGCACGCGGTCCGGGCTGAGCGAAATGGAGTCGATCCCGGCCTCCACGAGGAACGCCGCGAAATCGGGGTAGTTCGATGGCGCCTCACCGCAAATTCCGACCGTCGCACCACCTGCGTGTGCCGCCGGGATCAGCATCTCGATCATGCGCCTGACCGCCTCGTTCCGCTCGTCAAACAGGTGGGCGAGATCTCGAGCATCCCGGTCGATCCCGAGCACGAGCTGTGTCAGGTCGTTGCTGCCGATCGAGAAGCCGTCGAATCGCGTGGCAAACTCCTCGGCCAGCACCACGTTGGAGGGCACCTCGGCCATGACGTAGATTTCCAGCCCCTTCGAGCCTCGTTCGAGGCCGTGCCGGGCCATGACCTCAAGGACTCTGTCGGCCTCATCGACGGTACGGCAGAACGGGATCATCACGGCAACATTCTCGAACCCGAGCTTCTCCCGCACTCGCCTGATCGCCTGGCACTCGAGGGCGAACCCCTCCTCGTATCGAGCGCTGTAATATCGCGATGCGCCCCGGAAGCCCAGCATCGGGTTCGCCTCGACAGGTTCGAATGTCGATCCGCCAATCAGGTTGGCGTACTCGTTGGTCTTGAAATCGCTCATGCGCACGATCACCGGCTCCGGATAGTGCGGCGCCGCGAGCCTGGCGATACCGAGCGCAAGCTTGTCGACAAAGTACTCGCACCTGTCGTCGTAGCCACGCACGAGCTCATCGATCCTCCTGCGAACTGCGTCGTCCTCGAGCTGGTCATATCGAACCAGCGCCATGGGGTGGATCTTGATGACGTTGCTGACGATGAACTCGATGCGTGCCAGGCCGATTCCCTTCACAGGGAGCTTCCACCAGCGGAACGAGCTGTCAGGATCCGCCATGTTCAGCATCACCCGTGTGCGAGGTGTCGGCACCTTCTTCAGGTCGACCTCAGTGACCTCGAAGTCGATGACGCCATCGAGGACCCGTCCAGAATCTCCACTGGTGCAGTCGATGGTCACTTCCTGACCGTCGCGGATCACGCGGGTACCGATGCCGGTGCCGACGACCGCGGGCACACCCAGCTCGCGACTCACGATGGCCGCGTGGCTCGTTCGACCACCGTGATCCGTGACGATTCCCGCCGCACGCTTCATGATCGGTACCCAGTCTGGATCGGTTTGCGTCGTGACCAGTATTGATCCGGGCTGGAACCGCTCGATATCAGCGGCCGAGTGAATCACCTGCGCCCGCCCGGCGGCACAGGCGCTCCCGATCGCCAGGCCTTCCACGAGGACCGCCCCGTTGCCGCGCAGCCGATGACTCCTGATCTCGCCGGCTGCGCGGCGTGAAGCCACGGTTTCGGGACGTGCCTGCACGACGTACAGCAATCCATCCCTGGCGTCGCGAGCCCACTCGATGTCCATCTCGGTTCCGTAGTGGCGCTCGATCTCACTCCCCCATCGCGCCAGCTGCAACGCTTCATCGTCTGTCAGTACCCATGAGCCTCGCTCTTCGGGGCTCGTCTCGACGGTGACCGTGCGGTTCCCGCCCACAGCGTCGTAGACGATCCTGGTGGCCTTGCTGCCAAGCTCCCGAGCGATGATCGGGGAAACGTCGGCTCGATCGAGGAACGGCGTATACACCAGGATCTCATCGGGTGTCACGGTGCCCTTCACGACCGACTCACCGAGACCCCAGGCAGCGTTGATGACCGTTACGTCCGGATAGCCGCTCTCGGTTTCGATGGTGAACATCACCCCAGCTCCGGCATCGCCGGATCGAACCATCTGCTGGACGCCTACGGACAGCGCCACAGCGAGATGGTCGAATCCCTGCGCCTCGCGGTAGCTGATGGCACGATCGTTGAACAGGGAGGCGAAGCAATCACGGCATGCGTCGATCAGCGCCTGTTCTCCTCGGACGTTGAGGAAGCTGTCATGCTGACCCGCAAAGCTCGCCGTCGGCAGGTCCTCGGCGGTAGCACTGCTTCGGACGGCGACATCGACGTCTTCGATGCCGACGCGCTCGGCAAGCGCTTGATAGTGACGACGGATATCGTCGGCGATCTCCTCGGGGACCGGCTCCGAGCGGATGCGCTCGCGCAAGGCCGAGCCGACCTCCTGCAAGGTCGACCTGCCTTCATGGAGGTCACTGACCCGGCTCCGAATCTCGTCATCAATGCCATGGGCGGAAATGAGTGTACGGTAGGCGTGTGCCGTTGTTGCAAACCCGGCAGGAATCCGCACCCCCAAAGGTCGGAGGTGTCGAATCATCTCACCCAGCGACGCATTCTTGCCGCCCACCTCCGGCACATCCCCGGCACCCAGATCCTCGAACCAGCGAACGTAAGCCGTGTCCCGGCTCATGGCGAACTCCTCCAGACGCGCTGCCATGGCACCTGCCATGCGGGTACCTCATCGACGCCAGTGTGCTCGCCCGAACGTGTCAGCCGTAACAATTTCTCCGCCGCAAGGATGACAAAACCGCAACAGATGCGCGGGCACGTCGCTCAGCTCCTGCATCGAGCGCAATCGCGCATCACGTGAAAACAGCAGATGAGTCCACATATCTAGGCGGAAATGATGGGAAGAAGCACGAAGCCCTCGATCCCTTCGGGGATCGAGGGCTTCGGCTGCAGTGACCTGGCGGTGTATCAGGCCTCGTTGTCGCCGACCGGGCGGTTGATCACCGTCTCACCCGCCTCGCGACTGTGGCGCCCATCCGCTGCTGCGAGGCCCTCATCGTCATCGAAACCGACGTTGGGATTCTCCTCCATCGGCGGACCGAGAATCTCGATCACCTCCGGAGCGTCGAGCGTCTCCTTCTCGAGGAGCGCCCTCACCATGGCATCGAGCAGGTCGCGATGTCGCCGATTGAGCTCGAGCGCCTCCTGCAGCGCGTTCTCGACGATCGAGCGAACAGCCGCGTCAACCTTCTCTGCGGTCGCGTCGGAGAACGACTTGTCCTGAGTGATCTCTCGGCCGAGGAAGACATGTTCCTCGCCAGTGCCGAGATAGAGTGGGCCGACCTCCTCGCTCATGCCCCAAAGGCCAACCATCCGCTTCGCGAGCCCGGTTGCCTGCTTGAGGTCATTTTCGGCGCCGGTGGTGATCTCGTCGTAGACGACCATCTCGGCTGCCCGACCGCCGAGCATCATCGCCAGGCGACCGAGGAGGTACTGGCGCGAATAGTTGTGACGATCCTCGTCAGGCATCTGCACCGTGACGCCCAGCGAGCGTCCCCGGGGAACGATGCTGACCTTGCGAAGCGGATCCGCGCCGGGCGTGAAGTGCGCCACGAGCGCGTGACCGGCCTCGTGGTAGGCCACGACCTCCCGCTCCTTGGGGTTGGTGAGGCCAGACTTCGCCACGCCGAGAAGGATCTTGTCGAGCGCCTCGTCGAAGTGCTCCTTCCGAATGTCCTTGGAGTTGCGACGCGCGGCAGTGAGTGCGGCTTCGTTGACGAGATTCGACAGGTCTGCTCCCGAGAAGCCGGTCGTCGACCGGGCGATCTGCTGCAGGTCGACCGAGGGGTTCAGCGGAATGCCGCGCGTATGGATCTTCAGGATCGCCTCGCGTCCCTGACGGTCAGGCAGGCCGACAGTGACCTGACGGTCGAATCGGCCGGGTCGCAGCAGCGCCGGGTCGAGCACGTCCGGCCGGTTCGTCGCGGCCATCACGATGACTTCCTGATTCGTCTCGAAGCCATCCATCTCGACCAGCAACTGGTTCAGGGTCTGCTCACGCTCATCATTGGAGCCACCCAGGCCCGCGAAGCGCTGACGACCCACGGCATCCATCTCGTCGACGAAGATGATCGACGGCGAGGCTGCCTTGGCCTTGTCGAAGAGGTCGCGCACGCGGCTCGCGCCGACGCCCACGAACATCTCGACGAACTCGGAAGCGGACACGCTGAAGAACGGCACACCCGCCTCACCGGCCACGGCCCGTGCCGTGAGCGTCTTGCCGGTACCCGGAGGTCCGACCAGCAGCACGCCGCGCGGCAGGCGCGCGCCCAGTGCATGGTACTTGGCGGGGTTGCGCAGGAAATCGACGACCTCCATCAGTTCCTGCTTGGCCTCGTCCTCACCGGCAACGTCGTCGAAGGTGACCTGCGGTCGCTCGGGATCGTTCTGCCGCGCCTTGCTCCGACCGAAGCCGAAGACGTTCTGCTGACCGCGACTCATCTGTCGGCCCATGAACAGGATGAGGCCCAGGATGAGGAGGAACGGGAAGAACGAGATGAGGAGACTGGTCCAGATCGAGCCGCTGCTCGTGCGTCCCTCGATCACCACATCGGCGGCCTCGAGAGCGGGCAGGAGGTCGTTGTTCTCGACGCCCTGCGGCAACGTGGCCTCGATCTTGTCGGTTTGGGTAATGCCTGGGCTGTCTGGCGAGGCGTTCGGGTCGACCTGCTCGTTGTCGGAGTTCCAGAGAATGGGATCCTGCAACTCGGCTTCGATCTTGGTCTCGCCGAGCACGACCTTCGTGATGTTTCCGTCGGCAAGCTGCTGGGTGACGGTGGTGTATGGGACCCCGAGTGCGTCCGACTCGTCCTGGGGACCGAAGAACTGCCAGATGTACCAACCGACGAGCGCGATGATGAGCGTCGCGACTACCCACGTCGGAATGCGGGGCGAGCGTCGCTCCGGCATCTCGGGGTCTTCCCGACCATCGCGACCGTTGGTGGGCCGCTGCTGGCGCTTACGATCCTGGTCCGGCCGCATCAGGGGGAATTGGGGTTTCTTTGGTTCCTGATTGGGCATGCGCTTTCTTTCTTGAGGAGGCGGGCTAGAGCCAGTGGCGCCCCATGATTGTGAGTAAGCGTCACTTCCGCCATGCCTGGCATGTATCCGGAAATGCAGTTCTCGACCTATTCTACACGTGGAGGCGTGCCCGTTCCGGACGAAAACCACTGCCGATGCGGCAGTTCTGAACGCACGCTACACCCCCGGAATCACTCGTCCACCCCGGCATCCCCGGCAGGCACGAGGCGCCACCATGCTGGCACGGCGTACTCGTCTTCCTCACCGTGCGCGAAGCCATCCCATTTCACGAATCGTGAGCGCCGGAGGACCAGGGGAATTACCTGACCGTGGATGACCATCTTGCTGGCGTGTTCCTGTTCACCCCAGCGGCGCCAGGCGGCCTCGTAGGCCGCCTCTCCCGCCGGCACCGACCGCAGCACCTCGATGAACTGACCGGTCGTGAACGTCTCTCCATCGATGCGCTGGAGCAGGTCGTTGATGACGCCCTCCATATCCCGCGCGATGTCCTCGACCGTCACGCCATCCTTGCCAATATGCCCCTGCATTGTGATTGACCTCTCCTGGTCTCCCTGCATAAGCGCCCGTGTCGCACCTCAACTCTCGCCTGCGCTCTCGGCGCGTACGAGCACGTAGCTCTCGTAACGCTCCAACGGGATCGCACCCTCCTCGACAGCCCGCCTGATCGCACAACCAGGCTCGTGGACGTGCGTGCAGCCGCGGAAGCGACACTCACCGAGGTACGGCCGAAATTCTCTATAGCACCACTCGAGCTCATCCTCGGGGACGGCGTGCATCGCCAGCGACCTCATCCCAGGGGTGTCAGCGATGTAGGTGTCCGGGCCGATCTGGTAGAGCTGGGCGCCGATGGTGGTGTGCCTCCCCTTCCCGGTCGCCGCCGAGACTTCGCCCGTGGCCCTCCGGTTCTCGGGATCCAGCGCGTTCAGCAACGTGGACTTCCCTACCCCGGACGGACCCGCGACGACGGACACCTGTCCTTCGATCGCCTCGCGCAGCTCCCGGATACCCTCGCCGGTGGTCGAGCTGATGTAGTGCACCGGATACATGGGCTCGTAGATGGCGAACCGCTTGCGCGCCGGACCGAGGGGATCATCCTCGGACAGATCCCGTTCGAGGTCGATTTTCGTCACCACGATGCGCACCGGCAGCTCCTGACGCTCGGCGAGAATGATGAAACGGTCGAGCATGCGCAGGTGCGGCTCCGGCTCTCGGGCAGCGAAGACGAGGAGCACCTGATCCGGGTTGGCGAGAATCACCTGCTCGACGTCGCGAGTATTTCGTGCAGTCCTGGAAAAGACCGAGTGGCGTGGCTCGACGGCCTGGATCACCGCCTCGCCCTCACCCGCGTCGGTAATCCAGACGCGATCGCCCACGGCGACGATGTCGGTGCGACGCGCTCGCTTCTTGAGCACGCCCCGCATCGTCGCGATCCATGTCTGATCCGGATCCGCGGTACGCACTTCGTACCAGAGGCCGTGAGCGCGCACCACGATACCCTGCATCGCACCCTCGGGAGGTTGCTGATGCAGATCATGGACCACGGCGCCACCGGGTTCCCGATCGGACTTGCGGGATGATCTTCGTACTCTCGTCAAGCGGACTCCTGGATGTCAATCGAACGAATTTCCGCACACGTCGCCGACGGATCTGTCGCGGTCGGACGGGCCTGCCGTCACATCTACATTAGGGTACCAGCGCAACAGACTGGCGCGATTCGACCACCGCCGTTCCTTGACAACATTGACGGCACAGCTATGCTTACGGAAGGGAAGCAGTGGCGATTTCAGCTCCTGCGCCAGCAACTACTACCTCAACATGGAGGCACTACGCTCATGATTACGATGACGCCTGAGGCTGTCAGCCACCTTCGGGAGTTTCTCGAAGAGCAGGGCACGCCGGACCACGCGCTGCGCGTCTTCGTCGCACCGGGCGGTTGCTCCGGACTCCAGTACGGCATGACGATCGACGAGGAGCCGGACGAAGGCGACGAGGTCATCGAGACCCAGGGTGTCCGCGTGCTGATCGACAACTTCAGCGCGATGTATCTCGAGAACGCCGAGATCGACTACGTCAACTCGCTCATGGGTGGCGGGTTCACGGTCAGCAACCCGAATGCGGTAGCCGGCTGTGCCTGTGGCCACTCGTTCGATGCGGGCGGAAACGCCGGCACCGCGCAGGGCTGCGGGAGCGGCGCAGCGGCAGCGGGTCGCGTCTAGCGCCACGAACAACCAGTGTCGAAGAGCAACCGGGCAGCTTCCACCGCGGTGGAAGCTGCCCGGTTGCGCACGCATGCCGGATCGATTTGTGAAATTTGACACAAAGGGGTTTACAGGACTATAATAGGTACCTATACTGTGATATTTGAAGCGGTGGGAAGCATATCAGGTCACCGGTGAGACCATCGAGCCGGCTCAGTTTCGTGCCGCAATCCCGCATCAAAAGGAGAGCATCCCCGCCCACCATGTGTCCAGCGCGTCGGGGAGGGGATCATGTGCCTCGTCGTTTCGAAAAAACGATGGAACGGTGCATGCGGAACATAACACAGTACGTTGATTGCCCGCTGGGTAGTGCGTCCCGCCAACGTCGATGGGCGTGCGATTAGCCAGTAAGCAGCAAAGGAGTCTGACTCTATATGAACGATGAGATGGGTACCTACGGCGTCGCCAAGATCGATGATCTCGTCAAGGACAACATGAACGGCGACGACAGGGTCGAGGTCCCCGAAGAGATCACGACGCAGATGCACGCCGAGGACGACATCGAGCAGGAGGCCGACCTCGAACGCGACCTTGATGTCCTCCAGAAGCTCGATCCGAACTTCATCAACGATCCTGTCCGGCTGTATCTGCGCGAGATCGCGGAAACCCCGCTGCTGACCCACGAGCAGGAAATCGAGCTCGCCAAGCGCGTCGAGAACGGCGACCTCCAGGCGGTCCAGCAGTTCGTCCGCGCCAACCTCCGACTCGTCGTCTCCATCGCAAAGCGCTACGTCAATCGCGGCCTGACGCTGCTCGACCTGATTCAGGAGGGCAACATCGGCCTGATGCGCGCCGTCCAGAAGTACGACTGGCGCAAGGGCTTCCGCTTCAGTACCTACGCGACCTGGTGGATCCGGCAGGCCATCACCCGTGCGATCGCGGACCAGAGCCGCACGATCCGACTCCCGGTCCACATGGGTGACTCGATCTCCAAGTACCGGAAGACCCTGAACCTCCTGGCCCAGGATCTCGGCCGCCAGCCGACACCGGAAGAGGTCGCCGAGGCCATGGCCGTGCCGCCCGAAAAGATCCACCAGATCGTCCAGGCGGCCCAGCGCACGATCTCGCTGGAAACCCCGATCGGCAACGAGGACGACACGAGCCTTGGCGACCTGATCGCGGACGAGGTCTCGGAAACCCCGTACGAGGCCGCCAGCGAGTCGATGCTCAAGCGCGACGTGAGCGCCGCCCTCGACACCCTCTCGGCGCGGGAGAAGCTGGTCCTTCAGCTTCGCTTCGGTCTCGGGCAGGGTCACCAGCACACACTGGCCGAAGTCGGTGAGCAGCTCCAGATCAGCCGCGAGCGCGTTCGCCAGATCGAGAACGAGGCGCTGCAGAAGCTGCGTCGCCTCGACGGTGACCGCCTCTTCGCCTACCACCAGGAGCTCTAGGCTCCACGAACCGACATCAACACAACACCCCCTCGTGGCCATGGCCACGAGGGGGTGTTGTGTTTGTCCCGGACCGCAACGCATCGCAGGTCCGGGACCGATCGAGGACCTCGGGACGAGCCCTCGGCCGTGCGCTATCCCGCCCTAGCCACGCCCAGGGCCTGATTCGACGCTGGCAACCAGACCGGGCACTCGGCGCTACCCCAGCGACTGACCGGGAACCTGCGGCCGCTTCAATAGCGAACCGCTTGACAGTAACGGATCAATTCGCTAGCATGCCACCGGGTCTTCTAATACGACACATATTCTAGTACCCTCACTGGCTCGTAAGCCTCATATTCCTCCAATCGTCACCAGGTCCTGCGTCGACGTCGCGTTTGACGGCGGCTTCCCTTCGGCAGGCGCTCGTCAGCGTCTGGCCCAAGTGGTGCCCCTGGCGATCAGGCAGCACGATGACGGATCCGATTCCAGAGCACCTCAACGAAGCTCCTCCACCATCGACGGTGCCCACCGCTGGCCAGGAACGGCTGCTGCAGGACATCACCGATGTCCTGCGCAGTCAGGCTTTCCGGTTGCTGACGCTCGTTGGACCTGGAGGAGCGGGCAAGACCCAGCTGGCACTCCATGTTGCGGCCCGTCTTCGTCATACCTTTCGGGGCGGGGTTGCGTTTATAGGGCTTGAGCATGTTGGGGATGCATCCGACGTCGTGCCCGCGATCTCGCAGCAGATCGGCCTGCGTCCCTCAATCCCACCGCGAGCGGCGCTCACCGGACCTTGGCGTGCCCTGTGCAAGCAGCACGTGCTGCTGATCCTCGACACCTTCGAGCATGTCACGACTGCGGCGACCGATATCAGCCAGCTGCTGAAACAGTGTCCGAATCTCACGATCCTCGCCACGAGTCGTCGTCCCCTTCACCTGCAGGTCGAGCGCACATTGCGCGTTCCACCGCTGGCCGTCCCTGCCGGCGGTTCGACGACGACCATCGACGCCGTCGCAACATCCGAGGCGGGAGCAGTCTTTCTGGACTCGAAAAACGCAGTAGCCCCGGAGGTCGCTCTCAGGGACGAACAGGCGCCAGCGATCGCATCGATATGTGACCGCCTCGACGGCTCGCCGCTCGCAATGCGCCTCGCTGCCTGGCATGTGCCGCTCCTCCCTCCAGAAGACATCCTGAGGCGGCTCGACAATCCGCTCGACTTCCTCTGCACCGATGCAGCCGATCTGCCCGTCCGCCAGCGCTCGCTCCGAACCTCCGTCGACTGGAGTTACAACCTCCTCACCTGGGACGAGCAGCGCTGCTTCCGCGGTTTGGCAGTGTTTACCGATTCCTTCCCGCTCGCTGCAGCCGTCGCGGTCATCAGGGAGGATGCAGACGTCGACAACACGAACGCACTGTCGAGACTGCGCTCGCTCATCGCACATTCGCTGATCCAGATCGTCGACACCATCGACACCAGCGACGCGACCGAACCCAGGTACAGGCTGGGTATCTGGGAGCGTGCCTTCGCTCTGGAGCTGCTCGACCACGCCGGCGAGCTCACCAGCGCCACGCGGCGGCTCGTGAGCTGGGTATTGGCCCTCGCCGAGCAGAGCACGTCGACCCGTTCACACGCTGACGACCAGCAGTGGTTGTCGTGCGTCGCTGCCGATGCCGGCATCATCGCCGTCGCGCGTGGCTGGATCCTCGCAACGAGGAGCTGGCGAGATGGACTCCGCCTCGCGACGGCGTTGTACGACTACTGGCTCAACCGCGGGTGCAGCGACGATGAGGTCGCATGGCTTCAGGCGCTGCTGGAAATCGTTCCGCTGAAGGTGCCCCGAGATTTTGCGCTCCGGAAGGCGACGGTCATGCACCTGCTCGGAATCCTCTCGCACACCATCGGCGCATTCGACGAAGCGGAAGCGGCCTACCAATCGGCCCTGGGTATCCGTCGGCACAATGGCGACCGACCTGGCGAGATCGCTACGCTTCACAACATGGGTGTGTTGTCCACTTCGCGGGGCGACCTCGACCGTGCCACGGTGCTGTTTCGCGAAGCGAGCGAAGAAGCTCGTATGATCGGCGACGATGAAGCGCGAGCCATGTCGCTCTGCTACCTGGCATTCGTGCTCAACGAGCTCGGCATGCAACAGGTTGCATGGGACACCCTTCAGGATGCCGGAGGCATTCTTCGGAACCACGGTACAGTCAGGCTTCTGGCTTTCCACGCGTCGTGCCTCGGCGAGGTGCTGTCGAGCATGGGGCTCCGTCGCCAGGCACGAGAACAGTGGCAGCGAAGCCTTGAACGCTCCGTACGGGTCGGCGACGTTCACAGTCAGGCAGCGACGTCGCTGAAGCTGGCCGACCTGTGTTGCGACGAAAGGCGAACAGCTGAAGCCGCGACTCACTGCCTCCACGCACTTGCGTGTCTCGCGATCCATCACGATCGCAGGCAGGAAGCCGAAGCCCTCCTCACGTGTGGGAAGATGGCGTCCGGCATCAGCGAGTGGTCAACGGCGGCGCGTCTCATCGGTGCAGGCGATGCAACCCTCGATTCACTCGGTGTCGCGCCCCTGCCACACCACAGGGACGAGCGCAATCGCATACTGCGATCAGTCCGACGTGCGATCGGTGCACGCGCTGCGATGGCAGCGACCGATGTCGGGCACTCGACACGGATCGATGATGCGATCGCCGAAGCCAAGGCGATGGTATCGAACCTCGCCGACCCTGCCAGCCCTCTTGCCGACACCGCGAGAGATTCCGTGGCGCTCACCCCTCGAGAGCGCGATGTCCTCAAGCTTCTCGTTCGCGGTCTCACCAACCGGGAGATGGGCGACGAGCTCGGGCTCAGCCACCGTACCGTCGCCACGCACGTCACGAATCTGCTCGGCAAGCTCGAAGTGACCACCCGCGCCGCAGCAGCCGGAGAGGCAGTCCGCCTCGGACTCGTGACGAGCACGACTCGGTGATCACCCTTCTCATGCCGAAGCGTGCACACACGTTCGCGATGACCTCCGTCAAATGACGGAAGTGAGCCGAGTATCCCCCTACTAGCATGATGTCGGGTTCCTGTGGACTGTCCGGAGGCATGTTGCGCAGCATGCCGGTCGCGGCGATGCGTGGACCTTCGCCACGCTTGCCATCGAGGGCGACGCGTGTCCGATGTTCCACAGATTGCCAGGATCGAAAGGGCGAGGGCACCGGACGCAGTCTCGTCTGCGGCCAACCCGCTCGCCACGACTTTCGAGATCTGCGCGCGTCATCTTACCGGCCGGTACTGGGTCGAGGCGTTCTTCCGAACCGTCACCATCTTGCGATCCGCGCGGGTCATCGCGTGCCGGCACGTCGAGCTTTTCCGTCTCACCCAGCAAGGTTCCAACCTCCTGTCAATCGGAAAGGAGCACCCCGCATGACTGCTCGACACAAAATCGACTATCTCCTCGGACACAGCGACGCCGAGCTGGAACGCCTGAAGCTGCAACCTGGTCAGCTTGCCGATGAAGCCGACTGGTTGCTGGATCGGATGAGCATCCAGCCGGGCGACAACGTCCTTGAGCTCGGCTGTGGTCCCCGTGGGATACTCGACCAGCTCGCCGAGCGTGTGGGGCCACATGGGTCGGTCACCGGCATCGACCAGGGCGAGCAGGCAGTCCGCCTTGCCAGCGCCTTTGTCGCTGACCGTGAGCTTGCACACGTGGGCGTGCTCCAGGGTGACGCCGCCGATACCGGCCTCCCCGATCACTCGTTCGATGCCGTATTCACGCGTCTCGTGCTCGTGAACGTGCCCAATCCGGAACGGATCGTCGCGGAGGCCGCGCGGCTGGTGCGTCCCGGTGGTGTGGTGGGATTCCATGAGGCTGACTTCGTCAGTCACCTCTGCGAGCCACCGTCCACTGCGTGGGACACCCTGTTGAGCACGTACCTGACATTGTTCAGCCAATTCGGCATCGATCTCCACGTCGGTCGGCGCGTTCCAGGAATGCTCCGGAGTCTCGATCTCGTTGACGTCGACGCCCGGCCGCTCGTCCATCTCTACCCACCTGGCCATCCGCGGAGGTCGATCCTGATTCAATTCATCGGCAACGTGCGCGAGCAGCTCATCGGCAGCGGCCTGCTGGACGAAGCGACCATCGATCAGCTTGTCGGGGAGGTCGAGCGCCACCTCGCGGACCCGGACACCATGGTGGTATCGCATCTCTTCATCCAGACGTGGGCTCGCAAGCCATACTGACTGGCACTGGAGACAACGACTCAAGGCCGGGCACCTGTTGTGTGCCCGGCCTTCGCACATCCTGGGATGGATATCTATGGTCGCAGCGCATTCTCGGCCGGTACCAGCACGGCTAAAGGCCGACAAGTGTGCCTTCGCCTGCGCGTGATAGCCTGGGATCTTCCTGCCAGCCTGCCGAGCACCCGAAGCCGTGCCGGAACCTCCGGGTTGCCTCAGGTTTCCCCGACGTGGGCGCTGAAGATCACCTTCCACTCGCGCAAGGAGGGGTCAACGATGACGCCTTCGGTGGTGAATGGATCGGCCGCAAGGAGCTCTTGCGCCTCCTGGGCGGTCGACGTGTTGTAGACGATCATTCCACCACGTTCGTCCCCGAATCTGCCCGCCTCGTGCAGCGTTCCCTCATCGAGCAGCTTCTGGAGGTATGCGCGGTGTGCCGGACGCACCGCGGCAACGCGATCCGGGTCATCCACGTAGCTGAAGATGGCTGCGTACAGGGCCATGGTGCCTCCCGGTATACTCAACCACGCGAGTCGAAAACGACCTTCCACTCCTTGAGCGACGCGTCCGTGATCACACCGTTCTTCGTGAACGGGTCGTTGGCGAGCAGCTCGCGCGCGTCGGCTTCCGAGTCGGCGTTGTAGATGATCAACGCTCCGCTGTCGTCCGTAAACGGTCCACTCTCGTGGAGCTTGCCCGCGTCCAGCAGCGATTGGAGATATTCGCGATGCGTCGGACGCACCTCGGCGATGCGATCCTTGTCCTCGGTGTACGTGAGATTGGCTGCAAACAGCGCCATGTCTGTTTTCCTCCGGGCCAGCGTGCGGGCATGCACCGCGATCACCAGGTTTGGTCGGGCTCCAACCTCGACCGTGAATCCACCTGGTGCCTCGACGGAGAACCCGTACGAATGACCGGTATCCTGGGTTCGCCGCTGGCGAGCCCGTCCTTCTTCAAGCTCGCGCCGAGCCGATCCACTTCACTGCGGTTCTCGATGAAGAACCGGATATGGAACGTCTCCCGAGATCCGCTGAATCGCGAGGGATGAGCCTTCATCAGCGTCATGATCATTCCGTCAAATCCCTCGGAATCTGTCAAGAGCGTCATTCCAGCGTTCCCACCCTGGCTCTTCAGGCCGAAGCAGGTCACGAGGATATCAGCTGCTGCCGTCATCTCGTGACGGTCAGGTTGAGATGAGTTATTCGCATGGGCATCTCCACACCGATCGCTTCCAGGGACTCGGCGAAGGGTGGCAGCGGACCCCCTCCGCGTGCACATGGGGGCGCGATATCCCAGAGCCGTCGATTCGACCGCCCCCGTCATGCACATCGTGATGCCGCCCGTGTCGTCGGTGGGAGGTTCAGGACCAGCCCGCTACGAACTACCGCTGCAGGGATCCTCGATGCGCAGGACGTGCCCGGGCGGTCCTGCTCCAGACTTCGATGATCGCCAGCATGGCGGCATCCGGTGTCACCGTTCGCCGCTTCGGTATCGGCGGTCATCGGTTCCGCAAGCGCGGGTCGAGCATGTCGCGCAGACCGTCCCCGAGCAGATTCAGGGCGAAAACGGTGATCGTCAACGCAGCTCCCGGTGCGATCATGGTCCACGGTGCCTGGCTGAGGAAGAGTCGGGACTCGCTGAGCATGCCTCCCCAGGACGGGATCTCGGGTGGAGCGCCGGCCCCAAGGAACGAAAGCGTGGCCTCGCCCAGCACCGCCTCCGCGAACACGAAGCTTGCCTGAACCAGAATCGGCGACAAGCAGTTCGGCAGCAGATGCACACCGAAGATCCGCCACACGCTCGCACCGCTACTTTCGGCAGCCTCGATGAACTGGGTGTGGGAGAGCCCGAGCACAACCGCGCGCACGACGCGCGCCATCCGAGGAGCGCTGACCACGGTCAGCGCGAGAATCACGTTGGACACCTCGGCGCCGCGAACCGCCATGATCCCGATGGCGAGGATGATGCCCGGGAACGCCATCAGGCCGTCCATCACCCGCATGATCGGCGCATCCACCTTCGGCACGAAGCCAGTCAGCAACCCGATGAAGCCACCGGCGAGCGAGGTGGCGATGGCTACGCTCACGCCCACGATCAACGAGAGCTGTGCGCCTTTCACCACTCGGCTGTACACGTCTCGACCCGAGCCATCGGTGCCGAAGAAGTACTCGGCGGACGGCGCGATCAGACGCTCTGACGGCTCCTGGAACGTGGGGTTGTGCGTCATGAGCACCGGCGCCAGCAGTGCCACCAGGACGACCAGCAGGAACAGGCTGCCCCCGACCATGACGTTTCGCTGGCGTCCGAGGACAGACCAGAATCGGTTCCATCGCGACGGGCGGTATTCGGAGAGCCGGAGCGTCGCTTCCGCTGCGGCCATCTGCTACCCTCCCGTCTTGCGCAGGCGCGGATCCAGCATGGCCGAGATGATGTCGACCGCGAGGTTCACCAGCACATAGATCGCGGCTATGACAAGCACGGTACCCTGGACGAGCGGAACATCGCGCCGGCCGACAGCCTGAATGAGGAGGCGCCCGACGCCTGGGATGTTGAAGATCTGCTCGGTCACGACGGCGCCACCAAGTAGTGCCGCGAATATGAGTCCAGCGACGTTGACGAGCGGCACCATCGCGTTCTTCAACGCATGGAGGTAGACCACCCGCTTCTCGGTAAGCCCCTTGGCTCGTGCAACCCGGACGTACTCGGTACCCAACACCTCGAGCATCATCGAGCGCGTCATGCGGGCAAGCAGGGCGGCCTGAGCCACGCCGAGCGTAATCGCCGGCATGATCATGTACTTCATGGATTCCCAGACGCCGTCCGTGAGCGGGGCGTACCCGGCCACCGGAGCTTCACCGAGAAGATCAGGATGAGGTTGAGCCCCAGCCAGAATGTCGGCATCGAGATCCCGAGGATGGCAATCATCATCGTCCCGACATCCAGCCAATTCCCGCGATTCTGAGCGGCGATGATCCCGCTCGGAAGCCCCACGGCGAGCGCGACCAGGGTGGCAAGTATCGTCAGGAGCAGCGTCGGCTGCGCCCGATCGGCGAGCGCCGTCAGCACGGGCTCGTTGAGAAACAGCGACGTCCCAAGATCGCCTTGTACTGCATCGCCGAGCCAGCGGAAATACTGTTCATAGAGCGGATCGTTGAGCCCGAGGTCGTCGCGCAGCGCATTGCGGCGCTCCTCATCGGCGTCCGGGCCGAGAATGACGCCGACCGGATCGCCGGGCGTAAGCTTGAGCAGGAGGAACACCCCGGTAGCGACGAGCAGCATCACCGGAATGATGGAGAGAATGCGACGGATCAAAAAACCGAGCATGGGTCACGTCCATGTCGCAAACCGGTGCCACACCCAGCGAATCCACTTGCGTGTGGCACCGGCATCGGTTGGCTAACCGTTGAGACCGACGTTCCAGAAGAACCAGTCGGGGGCGTTGACATAGCCGACGACTTCCTGCCGCTTGCCGCGTAGGACGAAGTTGTCCCCGCACTTGACGAACGGCATTTCCTCCCACACGAGCGTGGTGTAGTCATCGATGATGGTGGAGAGCCGCTCCTCATCGGTCTCGGAAATCATCTGGTTGACCAGATCATCCTTGGTCTCGCTTTCCCAGAACCCAGGCCAGGCAGGGTCGTTGAATGGCTGGGTGGCGGGGTGACTGTACTGGCTGTGGCCTGTGAGGAAGATCTCGTACGCATCCGGATCCGCTCGATTCTGGACCAGGGTCGCCCAATCCGACACGACCAGCTCGACCGTGAGACCGATTTCCTCCATCCCCTGCCGAATGAAATCGGCCATCAGGAAGTTGTACGGGTACTCGCGGGTCGCGATCCAGCGGATGGGCTCGCCACTATAGCCGCTCTCCTCGACGATCGATCGTGCCTGGTCCAGGTCCGGATTGTCGTACGCATCCGCACCAGCGGAGCTGTACCAGGCGGTCTCCTCTCCGCAAATGGACGGATCGAATCGCACGAAATCCTCGCGGCCGAAGCCAGCCAGCATCGCCTCACTCTGGCTGAAGCAGAGCTGGACCGCATGACGAAGCTGCGGGTTCTCGGCAAAGAGTCCCTTCGCCTTGTTGAAATGCGGGCTGTACCAGTAGTACGGCTTGACGATGATCGACTCCACGCCCGGATCCATCTCGAACGTGTCGAACATGTCCGCGGGGATCGTCTCACCGAAGTGGTACTCTCCCGTGACGATGCCGTTCGCCCGCACCGAATCATCGGGCACGGGTATGAAGTCGATTCCATCGAGATACGGCGTACGTCGGCCTGCAAGCCCATCGGGCTCTTCGTCGCGAGCGGCGTAGTCGTCGAATCGCACCAGTCGCAGGTAGCGGTCGACCTGATGCTCCTCGAATCGGAACGGTCCGGTGCCGATGAGCTGGTCCTCCGGAATCTGGTTCTCGCCGGCCGCCTCCGCCACCGACGCCGGCGTGATCATCGCCTCGGATCGGGCCAGGAAGCTCGGCAGCACACCCGAGGGTTGGTTGAAGGTCATCCTCACGGTCGTGTCGTCTGGCGCCTCGATACTGTCCAACCGACCATAGATCAGCTTGCCGCGTCCATTGATCGCGCCCCATCGATTGAGCGACGCAACGACGTCGGCGGCCGTCAATGGGTCACCGTTGTGGAACGTGACGCCCGAGCGCAGCCTGAAGGAGAACTCGAGACCGTCGTCGCTGGCTTCGTAGTCCTCGATCAGCATGGGCTGTGGGTTGAAGGACGAGTCGTAGGCGAAGAGTCCCTCGAAGATCTGCTGGGCGACATTGTTGGTCACCGTCGCGGTGGTGAACACGGCGTCCGCAACGGCGGGCGGCTCACCGATCAGCGCGACCTGGATCGTTCCGCCCTCGGTCGGTTCGACGTCGTCCTGAGCAGCGGCCGGCATGACGCGGCTGCCCAGGGCCATCGTCCCCGCTGCAGCCGCCACGCCGAGGGTGAAGGCCCTGCGGTCACTTCGCATCGACAGTGCTTCGTGGATCCCCGGGTTCGACATGGCAATCGCCCTTTCTCCATGGACGCCTCAGCGCCCGAACGGACCCTGACCGTGACTACGTTGTCGGATTCACCTAAACGTATCCGAAACTGGCAACGCTGTAAACAGGCGCGATCGTAGCTATGTCGTGTCGTGGCGTTTGGGGCTGACTGGATCAACAGGATGCTGCGATGTGGTGGGAGGTATTGGTCTGAATTGGTACTCTAGAGATGTACGAACGCCCCGTACCGGCACGGCCGCCGGCACGCCGAGGACTGCCATCGCCCATGAGCACCAGCACGAACGACGGGACAAAGGTTGTTCCCCTGCGTCAGCAGTATCTCCAGATCAAGGCGCGCTACCCGGACACCATCCTCTTTTTCCGCCTTGGCGACTTCTACGAGACGTTCGATGAGGACGCGAAGATCGCGTCCGAGGTTCTCGACATCGTGTTGACGGGCAGGGAGATGGGCAAGGATCTCCGGGTCCCGATGGCCGGCATCCCCTACCACAGTGCCGACGGGTATATCGCCCGCCTGATCGCGGCCGGCTACAAGATCGCCGTTTGCGAGCAGATCGGTGAGCCGACGAAGGGTCGAGGTCTCGTCGAGCGCGACGTGACCCGGGTGATCACGCCGGGCACGGTCGTCGATCCATCCATGCTGGATGCCCGCCAGAACAACGACATCGTCGGACTCGTCGTCGAGGGAAATCGGGCCGGTATCGCCTACGCCGACATCACGACAGGTGAGTTCCGAACAACCCAGATCGCATCCGATGATCCCGAGGACCTGCTGCTTTCGGTCGGCAGAGAGCTCCTGCGACTCCACACGGCGGAGGTTGTGCTGCCAGCGGACCTCACTGACTCCCTCCCGCTGCCGATGGCCTCGTGGATGCCGGAAGCTGCAAGCCTCAGCCGGAGCGAGACGTGGAGATGGCAGCAGGAGCGTGCGGCAGAGGCACTTCGCCGCCACTTCGACGTGGATTCGCTGGACGGCTTTGGCTGTGCAGGCAAGCCGCTCGCGATCCGGGCAGCTGGTGGACTGCTCCAGTACCTCGAGGAGACGCAGCTCTCGGGTCTCCGTCAGATCACGTCGCTGGCGACCTACTCGACCGACGGCTACATGACGCTCGACGCCCAGACGATGCGAAATCTCGAGCTCACCGAGAGCCGGCGCGGGGACAGACGCCACAGCCTTGTTGCGGTCCTCGACCAGACCCGAACCCCCATGGCGGCCCGTCTCCTCCGACGATGGGTCAGTCAACCGCTGCTCGACGTCGACGAGCTCAACAGACGCCTCGATGCGGTCGAGTCGCTTGTCCAGGACGCCAGCACGCGAACGAGAATTCGGCAACTGCTTGGGAGCGTCAAGGACATCGAGCGCCTCGTGAATCGAGCACTCGCCGGCTCCGCCACTCCACGAGATCTCGGGGTGCTGCGAGACAGTCTGACATCACTTGCCGACCTCGGGCCGCTTGCCGAGCGGGTGACGCATGCCCGGCGAGTCCAGGATCATGCCGACCTCGCCTCCATGCTGCATCAGGCGCTGGTCGACGAGCCGCCGGTGACCTTCGGGAAGGCGCAGGTCATTCGCAATGGCTTCGCCAGCGAGCTCGACAGCTATCGCATCAAGGCAAGCGAGGCACGGGAATGGATCGCGAACCTCGAGCGCACCGAGCGCGAGCGTACCGGGATCAAATCGCTCAAGGTCGGGTACAACCGGGTCTTCGGCTACTACATCGAGGTTACGACCGCCGCGCTCGCCTCAGCCGATCGTGACAGGATGGCGCGCGGCGAGTCTGGCTCGACCCTGCCCGACGACTACATTCCGAAGCAGTCGCTGACGAACGCCACCCGCTACTTCACGCCGCAGCTCAAGGAGTACGAAACGCTCGTCCTCAACGCGGAGGAGACGCTTTCGTCCATGGAGCAGGATGTCTTCCACCGCGTGATGCGCGGGGTAGCGGACCAGGCGAGCCGCCTGCTGGAAACGGCGGCGGCCATCGGCTGGGTGGATGTCATCGCGGCACTCGCGGAAGTCGCCGCCACGAACAACTACGTTCGCCCGGTCATCGACGAGGGCACGGTCATCGAGATCGAGTCCGGGCGGCACCCGGTGCTGGAGACGACGCTCCCACCTGGTGAGTTCGTGCCGAACGACGCACATCTCGATTCGGAAAGCGACCAGATCATCATCCTGACTGGCCCGAACATGGCCGGCAAGAGCAGCTGGCTGAGGCAGGTGGCGCTCATCACGCTGATGGCGCAGATCGGATCGTTCGTGCCGGCATCTCGCGCCCATATCGGGCTGGTGGACCGCATCTTCACACGTATCGGTGCACAGGACGATATCGCCACGGGCCAGAGCACGTTCATGGTGGAGATGCTGGAGACGGCGAACATCCTCCACCACGCCACGCCTCGAAGTCTCGTGGTGCTCGACGAGATCGGACGCGGCACGAGCACGTACGACGGCCTTGCCATCGCCCGGGCGATCGTCGAGTACCTCCACAACGCATCGCACCTCGGCTGCAAGACGCTGTTCGCCACGCACTATCACGAATTGACGGAGCTGGAGTCCGTCCTCCCACGAGTCAGGGCCTTCAGGATGGATGTCCTCGAAGAAGGTGACCAGGTGATCTTTCTGCGCCAGGTGGTTCCAGGTGGTGCCGACCGCTCCTATGGGATCCACGTCGCTCAGCTTGCCGGCCTGCCACGAGCCATCGTCCGCCGAGCCAGCGAGATCCTGGCGGATCTCGAATCGAACGGGCAGGGTGACCAGCAGCCAGCGAAGCGGCGCAGGGCGATGGCCCAGCCCACACCGGCCGAACCAGTGAACCTGCAACTCACCTTCTTCAGTGAAGAGCATCCAGTGGTCGGCCGCATCCGGAGCCTCGACGTGGAGTCGCTTTCGCCACTCGAAGCACTCAACGTCCTGTTCGAGCTCAAGAATCAGACCACCTGAGGCGCCGTCACATCACCGTCGGAGCCTGGTCAATGGCGCCCTATCCTCAATGGCCGCGGGACCAGATTGCCCAGGTCCCACCGTCGCTACGCTTCCACGCCATCGAAGATGATGACGGACCTCAGCGTCTCGCCACGCTCCATGGCTTCGAAGGCGTCATTGACCTCTTCCAGACTGATTTTTCTTGACACGATCTGGTCCAGATTGACCCGTCCCTGCTCGTACCAGCTTGCGACGGTGGGAAAGTCCCGCGTAGGCAGGCAGTCACCGTACCAACTGAACCGGATCGAGCCGCCCAGGTCGTACAATTGCCCGAGCGGTACCTCGTCGATGGTTGCGCTCGGCCCGGCGACTCCAACGATGGTGCACACTCCCGCGAGATCGCGGCAGAGCAGCGCCTGCATCGTCGTCTGCGGGTTGCCGACGGCCTCGAAGGCATAGTTGACGCCAAACCCATCGGTGAGGTCCTTGATGGCCCTCACGGGATCGACCTCACTGGCGTTGACGACGTGGGTGGCGCCGAAGTCCCTTGCCCACTCCAGCTTCCTTGGGTCGACATCCACACCGATGATGGTCGTTGCCCCTGCCTGACGAGCCCCCATGATGATCGAATCGCCGACTCCGCCGCAGCCGAAGACGGCAACGGAGCTCCCCGGCTCGACTCTGGCGGTGTTGATGGCGGCGCCGATGCCGGTCATGACGCCACACCCGATCAGGCTCATCTGGGCGGGAGGCAGTTTGTCGCTCACGCGGACACACTGCCTGGCATGGACCAGTGTGTACGAGCAGAACGTGCCGATGCCCAGCACCGGATTCAGCTCCACCCCGTCCCGCTCCGCCGTCATCTTCTGGGCAGCATTGAGGCTGGCGGCGCAAAGGTGCGGCTTGCCCGACGTACAGAAGCGGCAATTTCCGCAAGGTGCCCTCCACGCAAGGATGACGTAGTCACCCTCACTCACATTCGTGACACCCTCCCCGACGCTCTCGACGATGCCGGCACCTTCATGACCCAGCAGCAGCGGCACAACATCCGGACCGAACACGCCGTTCTTCGCCGAGAGGTCGGTGTGACAGACTCCGCTGGCAAGAATCCGCACCCTGGCCTCCCCCGGTCCGGGCGCGGGAACGACGATCGGCTCGAGCTCACCCGGTGCACCGATGGTGCGTGCGACCGCCCCGGTCGCGACGATGGTGTCCGCCATAACAGCTATCCTTTCCACTGGCCTCGCGCGAGACCCTTCGACTTCATAGATGTACCCGACCGTCGCAAGCAATCGGCCAAGAGGCAACACGCGTATGTGGGCACGAACGACCGAGGTGGGCGAGACCACCGACAATCCAGCGCCGAGGTTGCCTGCATCGACGCCGCGATGGTCATGGCTCACGGCGCACCCACTGGTTCTGCTCACCGTCCTGCTCTGGACAGCGTCGCTGGTGATCTGCTACGCGCTGCTGGCCACGCCCGTCTCCGGCGACAACCTCGGCTTGATGAAAATTACCGAATCCTACGGTGCGCTCGAGCGCGTGGCACTCTGGCAGCAGACGTTTTCCTGGTTACCGGGTGGTCATTCGAGCGGCACCTTCGTCAACTGGCCGAAACCCGTTGTCGCCTGGAGTTTTCGGATCGGCCTGGCGACGATGTTCGCGCTGCAGGCATTCGCCTTCGCTCTCGCATGGCGTGCCAGACCGGAGTGCCCGCAGATTTGGCTCGCCGGACCGGTCGGTGCGCACATCATCATGATCCTGATGGTGCCGTCCAACGCGGATGTCTTCTTCTACGCCATCACCGGTGACCTGGCGAACGCCGGATTCAACCCGTACGAGACGCCCCTCTACAGCGTTGCCGAACACCCGCTGTACCCCTACAACCACTGGATCGACATGGTGAGCGTCTACGGACCGGTCTGGACCCTGATCAGCCAGGGTGTGACATGGATCACCGGCGGCGACCCTGCCAGCGCGATTATCGGCTTCAAGGTGCTGTTCGGTGTGACGGCGATCGCCGTTGCGGCCAGCGTGTACGGCGTGGCGCGGATGATCGGCGCGGGACCCGGCCTCGCCACAGCGGCCATGGTTCTGGTCGCGTGGCAGCCCAACATGATCGTCGAGTCGAGCGGCCAGGCCCACAACGACGTCGTGATGGTTGCCCTGGTGCTGGCGGCGATCTCTCTCACGATTGCAGGCGGACTCGCGGGAGTCAGAGGCGGGATGGCGGTCGGCACGCTCTCGGCAGGCGTGAAATACGTGTCGCTGCCCATCCTGGGGCTGATCGCGATCACCCGCCTCGGCAACCTCCGCAGGACCGGAAGCTGGCGCATGTTGGCCGCGGCGTGGGCACTTGACCTGCTCGCAGTGTCGGCCACGACCATAGCCGTGTTCGGTCCGTACTGGACGGGGCCGTCCATGCTGGCAGAGATGCTCTCCGAGCCGGGCCGCCTCTACTCCCATCCACTTTGGCACGGGCTTTCCTCGGCCGTCGGCGTCGCCGACGAGGATGCCGCACGGTCGTTCGAGCGTGCGACCCGGCTCGGTACTCAGTCGATGACCACGATGGTGATCCTCGCGATCATTGTGGGATTCGGCGTGATCGTGTGGCGAACCGCACCAGGAGCTGACCCCATGCTGGAGTCGGTACCGGTCTGGACCGGGCCGCTCCTCGCCGGGTGGGCCGTGATGTTCCTCGTGCTCGCCTACATCCCGGTCAACACCCACGCCTGGTACTGGACCTGGCCGGTGGTGCCGGTCGCCCTTGTCGTCGCGTGGCAGGCACGAGACTCCGCGTCGCCCAGGTGGCCGATGCAGCGGTGGCTTGTTGCGTACCTGGTGCTCAACGCGGTGCTCACACTCGTGTATCACACGAGGATCGTACACAGCTAGCGGATGAGACGGGAATCCGCTGTCGCTGGGCATGACAAGGGGCGAGAGCCTGAGCGGCCCTCGCCCCTTGTCGGGTTGTCGGATCCGGCCGAGCTACGCCAGCGACGCGTCGAGGGTGATCTCGGCTCCGCCCCTGATGAGATTGGAGATCGGGCAACCCTGCTCGCCCTTCTTCGCGATCTCCTTGAACTGATCCTCCGAGAGCCCCGGCACCTTGCCAACGACCGTCAGCTCGGACTTCGTCACACGGGCTCCGCCTTCCGCCTGAGGATCGAAGGTGACTACCGCGGTCACTTCGAGCGACTCCGGGGCATGTCCTTCCTGAGCAAGTGTGTTTGACAGCGCCATCGCGTAGCAGGACGAGTGCGCGGCCGCGATCAGCTCTTCAGGGCTCGTCTTGCCATCCGAGGATTCCGTGCGCGCCGCCCAGGTCACACCAAGGTCACTCAATGCGCCACTCTTGCCGCTCAGTGTGCCCGATCCGGACATCAGGTCACCGTTCCAGGTGGTTGTCGCCTGTCGCTTCGCTGCCATGAAGAGGTCCTCCTTCTTTCCCAGATGATCCGAACACTGCCAGCCTACTGAGCTGGAGGCGGGTCGAAGTAGACGGTCTTCACCTGTGTGAAGAACTCGCGGGCCGCCTTGCCCTGCTCGCGCGAGTACGAGCTCGAGCCCTTGTAGCCACCGAATGGCACCTGGGGCTCCGCACCCGCCGTCTCCGAATTGACATGCACGATCCCTGCCTCGACCTCGCGGATGAACGCGAGCGCCTTGCCGATGTCGCGGGTGAAGATGGAGGCAGACAGTCCGTAGCGCACCTGGTTCGCCACAGCGACCGCTTCCTCCAGCCCGTCGACCGGGATCACACCCAGGACCGGGCCGAACAGCTCTTCCTGTGCGAGATACGAGTCTGGATCGACATCCGTGAAGACGGTCGGCTCCACGAAGTGACCCTCCGGCACACCAGAGGGCCGACCGCCACCGACGGCGAGCCGTGCACCATCCCTGGACTTCTCGATGTCGCCCAGGACGCGCTCGGCAGCCTTCTCGTCGATCAGCGGACCCATGGTGACCCCATCCTGGGAAGGATCACCGACCGTGAGCGACGCGGCACGTTGCGTGATCCGCTCGGTCACCTCATCGAGCAGGCGCCGATCGACGATCGCCCGGCTGGTTGCGGTGCACTTCTGACCCGTGCTCATCATGGCGCCCTTGATCACCTCCGCGACCGCGTGGTCGAGCTCGGCGTCAGCCATCACGATTGCGGGATTCTTGCCGCCCATCTCGAGCTGTACCTTGGCGCCGCGCTCCGCAACGTCCTTCTTGATTTGATTGCCGACCGCGTTGGAGCCCGTGAAGCTGATCGCCTCGACGCGCTCGTCGTTCACGATCACATCACCGACTTCGCTCCCGCCCCCGGTAACGAGGTTGACGACCCCCTTGGGAAGTCCAGCCTCCTCGAGCACCTCGACCAGCCGCACCGCGCAGAGCGGTGTGAGGCTGGCAGGCTTGAAAACGACGGTGTTCCCGAAGGCGATCGCCGGGGCGATCTTCCATGCGGGAATGGCGATCGGAAAGTTCCACGGCGTGATGATGCCAACCACCCCGATCGGCTCCCGCATGGTGAACAACAACGTGTTGGGGTTCGCCGAAGGATAGTGCTCGCCATCGGGCTGCTGAACTTCACCGGCGAAATACCGCAGAATCGCAACTGCCCGGCGCGTCTCTCCGATCCCTTCGGCGACGGTCTTGCCCTCCTCACGGGTCAACTCACGACCGACGTCCTCTGCCCGAGCGGCAAGGAGCTCCGAAGCACGGTACAGGATATTGGCCCGCTCGATCGGCGACGTTCGCGCCCATGCCCTCCTGGCTTCTGCGGCCGCCTCGATCGCACGCCTCGTGTCCTCAGCCGAAGCCGAGGCGAAGCGGCCGATGAGGTCATCCACCCGCGCCGGATTTCGATTCTCGATGGTCTTGCCCGAAGAGGACGGCCCCCACTCACCATTGATGAAGATGCCGTACTCCGGAACCCCGCTCGTCTCATTGATGACCGACTTGCCTTGCATGACACCTCCAGTTCCTCATGCGAGCGTTTGTCTCAGCATCGCCCACCGGTACCAGTTCCGCAACGTCGCGCGTTACCAACGGCCCTCAGCCAGGCCCGCACGCGCCTGGCCGGCAGAAGTCGGTTCCACGGCGGCGCCTAGCCGAGCAGATAGGTCAGCAAGGTGCGCACCCCGGCACCAGTTGCGCCCTTGACGGTGTAGCCGGACGTTTCACCCGATCGCGCGGACCCCGCGATGTCCAGGTGTGCCCATGGCACCCCCTCGGTGAAATACTGAAGGAACCTCGCCGCGACAACCGCGCCTCCCGGCCTGCCACCCGAGTTCTTGAGATCGGCCACCTCGCCGGTCAGCCGTTTGCCGAAATCATCGTAGATCGGCATGCGCCACGTTCGCTCGCCGGCATGCTCGGCCGCATCCAGCAGCCGCTCGGCGAGACGGTCATCGCTGGCGAACAGTGCCGTTGCACCGCCGAGGGCGACGTTGGCAGCGCCGGTCAGCGTCGCCAGATCGATCATCTCGGCAACACCCTGGCGCGCGGTGTACACGAGCCCGTCGGCAAGTACGAGTCGCCCTTCCGCATCGGTCGACACGATCTCGATCGTGACCCCGTTCATTGCGGTGAGCACATCACCCGGACGGAACGCGGAGCCGGAGATCATGTTCTCGGCGGCGCAGATGACGCCATGAACCTCCCGCCGGCAGCCTCCGTCGCGGAGTGCCGACATCGCTCCGAGCACGGCGGCCCCTCCAGCCATGTCGGACTTCATCGTGACCATCCCCTCACCGGTCTTGATCGAATATCCGCCGGTGTCGAAGGTGATGCACTTGCCGACCAGCCCGATCGGTGGACCTTCCGGCTCCACATCGGGCCGATACACGAGGTGGATCATGCAGGGCGGAACTTCACTCCCCTTCCCCACCCCGAGAATCGCACCGGCCCCGAGGCGCTCGAGGTCGGGAACCTGAAGGACCGAGATCTCCAGTCCGTGGCGGTGTGCTACCCGCTCCGCTTCCTCCGCAAAGGTGTGCGGGTTCAGCACGTTGGCCGGTTCCGACACGAGGTCACGCGCGTCGAGCGTCGCCCTTGCCGCCTACGCGGCCCGCACAACCACAGATTCGGCGTCTTCGGACAGAGGGCTCGATGCCAGAACGGAGACATCGGCGGAGGGAGCCACCTTGTCGCTCCTGAGCGTTCCCAAATGCCGGCGAAACGCCCAGCCCCCAAGGACGGCCCCTTCGACGGCGGCGCCCAGAACCGATGCAGCGACCCCGTCGGCCACGATGCCGATCCTGCCCGATCCGATATTGCGAGCCTTCCTGGCGGCGCTGCCAAAGCCGCGACGTACGCGGTCTGCGGCAGGATCCCCGCCCACGTCGACGAAGAGCAATGTACTTGCGTGGAACGTCTCGGGGAGGGGCCACTCGACCACCGATCCTGGATCTCTCGAAACGAGTCGGTCAGTCACGTAGCGGCGCATGGCGGCGCTGCCAGCACTCTCGCTCGCCCCGGACTGAAGATACGGCGCGATCCCGTCTTCGCCCGACACAGGGACGGCGATCACGTCGACGCGTGCACTCTCCAGGTTTCCGATCGAGATTTCCATCAAGACTCCAGGTTGAGGGCTGGTGTGTCCCAGCCACGACGTGCCACTGTGACGAATCGCTCCAACTGCGTCGGCAGGCAATCACAGGTCACCGTACAGGAAGCGAACCGCAGGCCCCACTTGGCGGTCGTGACAGTGCCGACGCGAATGACCGATCGGCTCAACCGCCTGGCGCGTGGACGGTGAGCACTTCGCCACTCGACAGCTGCGCGAGCAGATCGCCTGAGCCAGGCAGGGTCGCGAGGGATACGATTTCCGCGTTCAGAGAGGCGATGTGCTGCCATCCCTGCTCCTGCGCGGACCGGGCATAAATGCCGTCCACGCCACTCACGTACGTGACGTCTCCGACTGTCACTATCGCACTCAGGCCGAACGAACCAGGATCGCTGTCGGTCGGGAACGACTCGATCGGATCCTCGGGCAACGTGGTCGACTCAAGCCCAGTGCGATCGACCTCCCAGGTCTCTCCTCGGTCCGCGCTGCTCAGGACCCCCTGAGGTGCGGCCAGCAGGATTGCTCCGAGATCATCGACGGTCACGGCCCCGAATCCATAGTAGGTCTGCAGAGGACCATCGACGACGATCGCATCGGGATCGGAAAGGCGCAGCCTGTACAGCTCGGACGTACCTCCCTCGCCTGTCACGCCGACGAGAATCGACAGACCCTCGGCCGATTCCGGAGACGCACTCACGGCGAAGGCGGTGATCTGTGATCCGAGTGGCAGCTCCGCTGGCGCCGACCAGGTCACTCCATTGTCCCGGGAAACGTGAAGGCCACTGCAATCGTGCGCGAGGACAACACCGGTGCCCGCCCAGGAAGCCAGTGGAACGAAGCCGTCCACAACAGTCTCTGTCCAGGTCGCTCCAGCGTCGCTCGACATCAGCAACGGCTGAGGGGTCTCCATGCCCCGGTAGCAGTCGATCCCGCTCCCAGCCCAGATCGTGGCAGGCTCGCGCGAATCGACGACGAGAATGTCTCGGCCAGGATCGGTGCCTGAGGGTTTCCAGGAGCCGGAGCCGTCCGCACGATAGAGCGTCGAGCCGGCGACGGCATAGTGAGCCTCGCCACGCGCCGGGTCAATCGCTATGGCGCTGACGGCCGCACCTTCGATTTCGAGCGGCGCCGCCTGGCCGTCGTTGTGCACATGCAAAGGTGCGCCGCCAACGAGGGGCAGGCTGAGAGCGGCCATCAGCATTGCCGTGGCGAGGGTCAGGAACGTCATGCTGCACCTCCGGTGATCGCGTCGTCGAATCGATCGACGCAGTTGTGCACGTACGATGATACCTGTCTGACGCGCGTGATCACCGACACGTGTCGCTAGTCAGCCGGCCAGTGGATCCTTGCCGATCGATTCTGGAGGTACAGATCGGCGAGCACGTTCGCGAGCATGGCCTCGACAACCGGAACCGCGCGAGGCACCACCGATGGGTCGTGTCGCCCGACCACCTTCACCTTCGTCGGCTCCAGGTCGGTGGTGACCGTTGACTGTTCCTGCTCGATAGACGAGGTCGGCTTGATCGCAACGCGCACGATGATGTCCTCCCCGGTGGAGATGCCGGCAAGCGTGCCGCCCGCGTTGTTGCTCACTGTTCGCACCCGGTTGTCGCGAATCTCGAACGCATCGTTGGACTCGCGACCGGTCATGCGTGCCTGTTCGAACCCGCGTCCGATCTCGACCCCCTTCGTGGCCGGGATGCTGAGCATCGCCTGACCGATCAGCGCGTCGAGCTTGTCGAAGGTCGGCTCGCCGAGTCCGGGCGGCACTCCCACAGCGCGAACCTCGACGATCCCGCCGAGGCTGTTCTTCTCCTCCTTGGCGCGCATGATGGCGTCGATCATCTTCTCGGCAGCGACCGGATCCGGACAGCGCACGATATTTCGCTCGATCTCGCCCTCGTCGAACGTCTCCATCTGGATCCCGCCGATCTCCCGGGTGAAACCAAACACGCGGGCTCCGGCGTAGGCGAGAATCTTGCGCGCGATGGCGCCTGCAGCAACCCGACCCCAGGTCTCCCGGGCGGAAGATCGGCCGCCACCGCGATGGTCGCGATGGCCGTACTTCATGTGATAGGTGTAGTCCCCATGGCCAGGACGGAAGAGGTTGCGAAGGTTGTCATACCTCGAGGAATCGGCGTCCGCGTTGTAGGTGATGATCGAGATCGGTGCACCGGTGGTGATCCCCTCGAACACCCCCGAGAGTATCTCCGCCCTGTCCTTCTCACCCCTGGGAGTCGTCACCTTGCTCTGGCCCACGCGCCGGCGGTCCAGCTCGACCTGGATGTCTTCGACCGACAATGGGATCCCAGCCGGACAGCCCTGCACGACTACCCCCAGGGCGGGCCCGTGCGACTCTCCCCACGTCGTGAGCGAGAAGATCTTCCCGAACGTGCTACTCATGCATCTCAGCCTTCATGCGATTCCGATGCCGACCCGGCTGCGCGGAACACCCGGTCGCCATCGATGACGATTCCGTAGACATCATAGTCGGACTGCCTCGTATGGCGAAATCCCAGCGATTCGTAGAGGTGGCGCGACACCCGATTGCTGCTCTGGGTACTCAGGCCGATTCTGCTCGCTCGCGCCCGTACCATCTGCTGTGCCGCGAAACCGAGGGCGGACCGACCGACGCCCCGACCCTGCCACTCAGGAGCGACGGCGATGCGATCGAGGTGAGCCCAGTGGTGAAACGACGTGAATCCGAAGTACGAGATCACCTGGTCGTCTCGAATGCCCGCCCAGACCTCGACGCCCGGGTAATTGACATACGCCTGGAACTCGGCGGTCGAATTCCACCAGAACCAGGGGAAGGCCGCGTGATCCAGCACCTCGACTGCCGTGAGAAGGTCAGTGTGCCGCGCGGTGACTCGCGTGAACTGCTGGACGTCGGCATCGTACTGGCGGGCAAGGACTTTCGGCTCGACATGCTCATAGGTACGAATGATCTCGATACGTGTGAATCCGTGCCGGTGGTAGAAGCTGGTCGAACGCCGCTCACCGGTTTCGAGCATGACAAGCGCAGCCGCGCCGGCATCCATGGACGCCTGAAGCGCCGCTCTGATCAACGGACCATCGTTCGAGAACGACCAAAGCGTGTGGATGCTCGGCAACTCGAGTCGATTGCGCCATGGCGCGACCAGAATGAACTCTCCCGTTTCCGGTAGCCAGAAGGACCGTCCGGGAGCACTCTCGAGAACCGCACGAACATCAGACTCGTCGATACGAGGGTTGCCACCCAGACCCAGACGAGGAATATCCGCCAACTCCAGGGGTGCGACTTCCTGCGTCGCTGGCCCTGACTCCTCGGACGATGCCACCAGCTGTCCCTCCGTTCGCGCCACGCACCCGGACCACGCTCCCGTACAAACCGGCAACTGCACTCCCCCGAGGCGTCAGAAACGCCCGGTCCAACCGGTCATTGACCATGTCAACCGGAGTGCCATTGTACGGAGCCAGCATACCCGGCGACGCCAACATGGTCATCCACCAATCAGATGAATCGACTACCGGGTCGGGCACACCCCACGCTGGTCTGGTATCTCAACAAGCTGCAGGCGCGACCACCGTATACTGAAATCTGACGACATGCACCTCCCGAACACGGAAGGCGGCGATGGTCCAGTCTCAACTTCCGATCTTTCCGCTCGGCACCGTTCTTTTCCCGAACGGCATCATGCCGCTGCACATCTTCGAGGAACGATACCGGCGCATGCTGCGAGACTCGCAGGATAGCGACCCTGCCTTCGTGATCGCGCTGGCGCGCCCATCGCGGGATGTCGATGGAGATCTCCTGCCGCACACTGTTGGTACCGCCTGCCGCATTTCCGGCGTCAGTCCACGCCCTGACGGTCGCTCGGACATCGTCGTCACCGGCACCTTCCGGGTCCGGATCGGGGATCTCGACTGGTCCAATGGATATGCCGTGGGAGATGTGGAAGCCCTCATCGACTTTCGCGAGGACGAGACACTCGTCGCGACGACCTATGAACGACTCAGGACGCGGTTTGCCGAGTACCTCTACGCGCTGGAGCTGCTGATCGGCGAGGAGCTCCCGAAGCTCGACCCAACGCGCGACCCAGCCCGGGGGTCGTGGGTGATCGGCGAGACGCTGACCCTGCACACCTGGGAGCGTCAGGAGCTGCTCGAGGCTCCCTCGGTGGACGACCGACTGACCGTGCTCGAACGGCTTCTGCGTCGCGAGTACGCGATCCTCGTCCACACCGGGATGATCGGGAGCACGATCGACTTCCCTGGTCGCAACCTGTCCGTGAACTAGACGCGCTGAACGACGCCGATTCGCGGGCGCGTCAGGTCGATCTCGAAAGCGGGCGGGCCCGGGGTCACGATCGCCCCTCGGGATGCTCTTCGAGCCACCGCACCACCGTCTGGACAACCGCCTCCTGGTCGATCGCGTCGCAGTCGATGACGAGATCCGCATGCTCGAACCCCGAGCGAAGGCGATCGAGCTGTCGCTCATAGATCCGATGGGACCATGTTGACGACCTGCGACTCCGAAGCGTCTCGAGGTCGATACGAAGCCCGATGAGCACATCCGGCTGCTGGCGCCGCCACAGCTCGGGTATCACACTGTGCTCCTGGCCACAGGCTCGAGCGTCGTACCCGAGCGCCTGCAGGCGCGTGGTGAGGGACGTCTTCCCGGACGCACACGGCCCGATGACGACGACGCGGCGAGTATCGTGCTGTCGCGATTCGTCCATCGTCCACCCCCTCGCAAGGGACCCATAGACAACGGGACACGCAGCCGAGAGCGCAATTCTAGGGCATGGGGAACTGCGCCTGCATCCTTCGGATCACCCGCTGCTCCCGGTGGTCGGTGATGCGCAAGGCGACGACAGCCATGTCGTCTCCGGGACGTCCCTGATCGCGCTCGATGGCATGGTCCAGGAGCATGTCCGCAATCTGCTGAGCGGAGACGTCTTCTCCGAAGTTGTCCTGCGCGAAGGCGCTGTAATCGAGCGGAGCGAGCCTGCTCCGTCGGCCCGAGTGCGGAATGCCATCGGTGAAGAGCACGATCGTCAGCCCACGTTCGAGCGGCAGCTCGCGGATATCCGGTTTCGTGAAGTGATAGCGCCCGATGGGATCCGATTGCACCTCGATGGTGCGATACGTGCCCCGCTCACCCACCAGCATGGGTGCCTCGGCATTCCGCGTGATCACCACCGTCCGGGTCCTGAGATCTACCGACAGCAGGTCAAGGGTTGCCGAAACCTGGCCGTGACGATACATGAACAGGTGATCATGCGTCGCACGGGCGACGGCGCCATCCCGAACCCCTTCCTTGAGGAGGGACACCGCCTTGCTCGACAGCAGCAGGCTCAGCGTCTTCGCTGCCCGCCCGCTCCCCTGCCCGTCGATCATCACCACCGAGAACCCGCCGCCCGGTCGCTCGACCAGCTCGACGGTATCCCCGCTGTCCCGGCTGGCATACTTTTCCGTCTTTGAAAGACCCAAATCCAGGGTCAGCATCTCTGCCACGATCCCATCCCGCTGGTGTCCCGTGTTCCACGCCGCTCGTGCTCAAATGATCCCACGCCAACCCGCCGTCGTGCGCGTCTGATGCTATCGTTACGGAACATGCCGTCCTGTGGTGCTCACGCACCGATCACCGTCGGAGTCGTCGTGCAGATCGCTACCTTCGATTTCCACAACACCGTAGCCTACTGTGACACGTGGTTCGAGCTCGAGATCCGCACGCTTCCCGCCTCCGTCATCGAGGCGCTCGGCCTCCACGTCAATGACCCTGGCGCGACGACGCGCGCGACGGAAGCCTATCGACACCTGCGCCGCTCAGTGATGGAGTCGGGCATCGAGAGGGACGCACAGGCATCGGTCGAGCACGTCTTCGATCAGATTGGGTTAAATGCCTCCCGACAGCTGATCGCGACGACGATCGATCGGCTGATGCGCGATGCGAAGGTTGACCTCGAACCCGTGCCAGGCTCCGTCGAGACGATCTCGACGATCATTGACGCCGGGGTCCCGGTCGGCATCATCTCTGCGGCGGTCTACCATCCCTTTCTCGAATGGGCGCTCGACGAACTTGGCCTGCTCGACCGACTTGCCTTCGTGGTCACCTCAGCGAGCGCAGGCTATTACAAGTCGGACACACGCCTTTATCACCACGTGTATCGGTCGGCGAACGCTTCCCCCGAGCTGGGCGTACACGTCGGGGACTCCCCGCGCTGGGACGTCCAGGTCGCGCAGCAAGCCGGGCTTGGCACTGTGCTGTACGTGGACGAGTCCCGGGATCTCCGCCCGACCGCGAGGGCGGAGGTTGCGTCCGATATTGTCCTGACCTCAATGGTCGACGCCCACGAGCCGATCCTGCGACTGCTCGAGGAGCGGAGACAGGCGTGGGTCGCTCCATGACATCGACGAGCCGTCCATTCCGTGTCGACATCTTCACCCTGTTCCCACGGATGTTCGAGGGTCCGCTGAGCGAGAGCATTCTCAAGCGAGCCATCGCGGCGGGCAGGATCGACATCCAGGTCCACGATATCCGCGACTGGACTCATGACAAGCATCGAACGGCAGACGACACCCCGTATGGCGGTGGCGCCGGCATGGTGATGAAGGCACCCCCGATCGTGGAAGCCGTCGAATCCGTGCTCGGAGACGAACTCGAAGGGACGCACATCGCGATCATGTCGGCCGGTGGGCGGCGCTACACGCAGGATATCGCCAGGGAGCTCGCAGGCAAGCAGAGGCTGGCGCTGATCTGTGGCCATTACGAGGGCATCGATGAGCGGGTGAGCGAGATCCTGCGTGCTGATGAGCTGTCGATTGGCGACTATGTGCTCACAGGTGGGGAGTTGCCCGCCATGGTCATCACCGACAGTGTCTGTCGACTCATCCCGGGAGTGATCGACGAGGAGAGCATCCGCGAGGAATCGCACAACATTCAGGGTGTTGAGTATCCCCACTACACACGCCCGGTGGAGTATCGGGGATTGCGGGTGCCGGACATCCTTCTCAGCGGTCACCACGCCAATATCGAACGATGGAGGGCTGAGCAGGCACGCAGGCGCACTGCCCGCTGGCGACCGGACCTGATCGCCGACAATGACGACGACTGAGCTCCCTGTCAGGGCTTGGGTCGAGACGGCGCGCGGCGGGCCACCGGAAGGTCGGCGCTACTCGCTTCTTGGAAGCGGGTCAACGAGCTCTGATACACCAGAAGACGGTGAATCCCCTGCGCGTCCCGTGCCGTCCCTGACCTGCATCGATTGGAGTACGGCAAGACTGTTCAGCGGTCGCTCGGACAAGTGCTGCAGGTACTCCATCAATGCTCGCTGGACCTGAACGCGAGATTCGTGATCCAGCTTCAGCCCGAGCACGCGACGAAGTCCCTCGCGCTGCATGGTCCGCAGGTACTTTTGCGCGTTGACCGAGAGTGGCACGCTTCGAGGATCGTTCACCCTGCAGCGCGGGCAGACCACACCGCCCTCCCGAACGGAGAACGCATTGGTCTGCGCGGTGAGCTCCTCGCGACAGGACGGGCAGGCGTATAGCTGCGCCTGGAATCCGCTCGCCTGGAGCAGCGCGTATTCGAAGTAGCGGGTCAGCGGCCATGGATCGATTCCGTCCGAGAGCAGTGAGAGCGTTTCGGCGAGGAGCGTGAACACCTGCTCGTTTGGCTCGTGGTTGTGCGTCATCGCTCGAACCACCTCGGCGAGATAGCAGGCATGTCCGAACGCGTCCAGATCGATCCTCAACCCCGGATGTGTGGCGAGCGTTTCCACCCCTCGCACCGTGTCGAGATTGCGTCCCCGGTACAGTTGGATGGTGACGCGGTTGAGCAGGTCGAGCGATCGGCCGTTCCGACTCTCGGGCTTACGGGCACCTTTTGCAATGGCTGAAATGCGCCCATGCCGTACAGTGTAGAGGTCCAGAATGCGATCGGCCTCACCATAGTCGCGGCGGGTGAGCACGATCGCTTCGGTTGTATAGAGGCGATCTCGCAGCGACGCTGGCATGGGCGGAGTCCTGTGATTGGAAAGCGGCTCGCTGACCGGGATGCAGCACGTGGAGGATCTTCGGGCACGCGTGCAGCGGTTCTCCGCGCCGACCGTGTACCGTGCATTGTACCGGCATTCCGCGCAATGGTAGGGTTTCGACAATGACCGAGGTTACGTTTCTCACCGCCTTCATTGCCGGGGTCTTCTCGATCTCCTCACCCTGCGTCCTGCCGCTGATCCCGATCTACCTCACCCACATCGCGGGAGTCTCGGCAGGTCAGACGGATGCACGGGCACGTGCAGTCGTGCTTCGCAACGCAACGGCCTATGTCCTCGGGTTCTCGATCGTCTTCGTCGCACTCGGCGCTGCACTCGGCACGGCCGGTGCGCTCGCGGGATCCCTCGACTTCATCTCCGAGAACCGCCTCTGGCTCGTGCGCTTCGGCGGTGTCCTGCTCGTCGTCCTCGGTCTCCACCAGCTCGGCTGGATCAACCTGCCCTTCCTGAACCAGACGCGCCGCGCCGACATCAACGCCGGCTCCCCGGGAACCGTGACGTCGTCATTCCTCATCGGTGTCACCTTCGGAGCGGGCTGGTCCCCTTGCGTCGGGCCGATTCTCGGCGCGATCCTGACGATGGCTGCCGGCCAGGGCAGCATCGAGCGCGCCACATTCCTGCTTTCCGTGTACTCTCTCGGGCTCGCAGTCCCGTTCCTGCTCGCTGCGCTCGCCTTCGGCACGGCTCCAAGAATCATCCGCAAGCTGAACAGCCGCATGGCGATGGTCACCACAATCAGCGGCGCGATCATGATCGGGGTCGGCGTCATCATGTTGCTGGGCATCTACGAGCAGATCTTCACCGAAATCATTCGAAACGCCCCGTGGACCCCGTACGAGCCGACCCTTTAGTCGTATCCTTTGTCGCGTGATCTCGCACCATCGCGGTGCCACCGCCTCCGGAACGGACTCAACCTGACATGGCACAGCTCTCCGCGACAACCGGCTCTCCCTCGCGTACGCCGCTCGACATCGTGGTCGACAGGATCTGGCGCTTTTTCTGCTCGGTCCGTGCTGCGGTCTTCGAGATCACAGTCCTCGCGCTGCTTGTCCTGATCGGCACATTGCGTGGCAGCGAGGTGCCCCAATGGCTCGGCGACGCCGTGCCTGTGCTGCAGCCCCTGGTCGACCGCTGGTATGACTGGGACGTGTTCGGCAGCACGATCTTCGCCGTGACGCTGGCGGTGATCGCTGTCGCGATCGCGGTCTGCACCGTCAACAGGGTTCCGGGGATCTGGCAGACGATCAGCACGCCGCGCATCCGAACGTCCCTCGGATACATCGAGCGAGCCGAGGTCAACGCCCGATTCACCTCAAGCACCAGCGTGGCCGAGCTCGAGCAGCGCGTCAGGGATGTCCTCGCTTCGAAGCGTTACCGGTTCTTCACGGAGCGTGTCGGAGACCAGGTTCACTTCTATGCGGACAAGAACCGCTGGTCCAAGCTGGGGACCTTTCCGTTCCACCTCGCGCTGATCCTGCTCCTGGTCGGTGGCATCGTAGCCTCGATGTTCGGGTTCCGCGACGTGGAGTTCGCGGTGGCCGAGGGTGAGACGCGGCCCGTGGGCCACGGCACCGACCTCAGCGTCGAGCTCGTTCGATTTCGGGACACCTACATTCAGACGGGCGACCCACTGACCTACAGCAGCCAGGTCGTCATCTATGACGACGGCGAGCCGGTCAAGCAAGGCGAGATCACCGTCAATAACCCGATCAGCGCCGGCGTGGCCACCTTCTACCAGTCGAGCTTCGGCATTTCGGTCGACATGGTGGTCCGCGACGCAACCGGGGCGGAACTCTACGCCGAGCCGCTCGAGATGGGGTTCTTCAACCTTCGTGACAATCCCGACGCTCCCGCGGGCCTGATCCGCCTGCCAGCGCAGGGGCTCCAGATCGCCGTGGTCGCACCGGACACCAATCCCTCCAATCTGCCCGAGCTCGACACATTGCAGCTCGAAAACGGCCAGGTGTGGGTGCAGGTGTCGCCCTTGAACGATGCCGCGAGTTCAGAGAGCGAGACCGCGGTCCTCACGCAGGGCCAGCCCGCCACGGTAGGCGGACTCGAGCTGCTCTTCGAGCGGGAGTCACGGTTCACCGTGCTGCAGGTCGCCTACAACCCAGGCATCCCGATTTTCCTGATCGCGTCGGTCATGCTCGTTGGCGGTCTCGCCGTCACTTTCTACTTTCCCCTTCGGCGCATCAGGGGGATCATCCAGGAGTCGGCCGACGGCGGCACGCTCATCATGACACCGCTGGCGAAGCGGGACTGGGGTGGCAAGCGCGAGTTCTTCTCACTCGTGGAGCGGGCAGAATCCGAGATCGGGTCGAAGGCCGTCGTGAAGCGTCCCAACGACGAAGGAAACTGGCAGGACGACCAGAGTGATGACTCGGACGCCTGACACAACCTGTAAACTTGTCGAAGATTCGCGTGGCGACACGGTCTGATTCTGCCGCCGCGGCCAGGGAGAACAGTGATGGAAGCGCTCGTCAAGCTGTCGTTCTATTGCTTCGCAGCCACGTCCGTGGCGCTCGCCGGAGCATCGCTGAGTTACATCCTCTACAGCGTGGGTCGTGTGCGCGTGCGACGAGCGACCATGGCCACGTCCGCCGGAACAACGGTAACCAGCAGCACCGCCGAGTTCGGCCCGGGTCAAATCAGCTTCGGACAATGGGGCACCATGCTGTCCTGGTTCGCGACGGTGTTCGCGTTCATGGCAGTCCTGTTTCGCACCATCGCCGCCGAGCGCCTGCCGACGGCCAATATGTACGAGTTCTCGCTGACATTCGTGCTCGCAATCTCCGTCATGTACATCGTCTTCGAGCGCATGTATCACATCCGCCAGCTCGGCGCGATCGTGATGCCGATCGCGTTCGGCATGTCGCTGTACATCTGGAGCCTCCCCGCCGACATGCGCGAGGTTACGCCGCTGATCCCTGCGCTCCAGGCGCGCCCGATCATGACGGCACATGTGTCGTCAGCCATCTTCGCCTACGCAACCTTCGCAGTCTCGTTCGCGGCGGCCGTGCTCTACCTGATCAAGAGCAAGCGCAACATCCGCTGGCTGCCGAGCCTCGAGGTGCTCGATGACGTCGCCTTCCGCGCGGTGGGAATCGGCTTCCCTTTGCTTTCCCTGGTGCTGATCCTCGGCTCGATATGGGCGCATGACGCGTGGGGCGTGTACTGGTCGTGGGACCCGAAGGAGACAGCGGCGCTCTTCACCTGGCTCGTCTATGGCGTCTATCTGCACACCCGAACGCTGCGCGGCTGGCGCGGCACCCGAAGCGCCGTCATCCTCCTGTTCGGATTCGCTGCCGTGATCTTCACGTACTATGGCAACTACTTTTTCGGCGGCCTCCACGCCTACGGTGGCGTTTGATCGGATGAGCTCATCGGTGTCCTCTCCATCCGCAACCACGCCGGACACTGACGCCGGCGAGCCACGTCAGAGTCGGCTCCAGCAGGTCGCCATCGTTGCCGCCGTCGCGCTGCTGATCATCGCTTCCGGTGTCTGGCTCGCACGCTCGCAGGGTGCCGACAACCTCGGCACGGGAGGGGTGCACAGCTCCCTTCTTCCGAGTGTGGGAGATCCCGCCCCAGAGTTCATGACCCTCTACTCGGACGGTGAGATCTTCAAGCTGTCGGAGCTCAAGGGACAACCTGTGTGGCTCAATTTCTGGGGTTCGTGGTGCCCACCCTGCCGCGCCGAGATGCCGGAGCTCCAGGAGGCATGGCAGGCGCTCGAGCCGCGTGGGCTGACGATGGTCGGTGTGTCCATGCGCGAGGATCCGCGTGACGCAACCGCATATGCCGACCGTGTCGGCGCGACGTTCCCGATCGCGGTGGACCCCAATTACCTGACCACCGTCGCCGATCCCGATGCGTTCCCGGAGCTGTTCGACACCGCCACGACGTGGGAGATCCGAAACTGGCCAACCCACGTGTTCATCGATGAGGACGGCATCGTGCGCGCCGTCGTCCTCTCCCAGATGGACACCGACTGCGCCATCCAGTACGGCGAGCTCGCGATGGGCGATCGAAAGGATGTCGATCGCTCATGCAAGGTCGAGAGCTGAGCGACATGTGATGCCTCAGTGCACACCCGTGCCAGATTCACGTCAGCATGAGGAAGAGGCCGCCCCATCCGGGGCGGCCTCTCGAGTTGACTGGGAGACGTCCTGGTGAAGATGCCCTACGTCCACTTGAGGTTGGGGATGACCTCCTTGCCGTAGGCCTCGATGAACTTCTCCTGGTCCCGATTGACATTGTGGACGTAGATCTCGCCGAACCCGAGATCGATGAAATGCTGCAGATAGGCGATGTGCTCGTCGATATTGCTCGACGTCAGCACCCGGTTCTTGAAGTTTTCGGGTCGCACGAGCTTGGCCATCGCCTCGAAGTCCTCGGGGTTGCGGATGTCGGCCTTGGGGAAGTTCATCCCGCCGTTGGGCCAATCCCGCACTGCGCTCTCGATCGCATCCTCATCGGTGTCGGCGAACGAGACCTTGACCTGAAGCATCCGCGGCAGCGTCGCCGGATCCTTGCCGGCCTCCTTCGCCCCCTTCTCGAACCGGTCGACGAGCATCTTGAGCTTCTCGTCGGCCGCGCCAACCGTAATCAGGCCATCCGTGAACTTGCCGGTCCGTTTGGCCATGATCGGACCTGAGGTAGCCACGTAGATCGGAGGCGCCTTTTCGGGCAGCGTGTAGAGTTTCGCACTCTCGACGGTGAAATGCTTGCCACGGTGCTTCACCACCTTGCCCTCGAAGAGACGCTGGATGATCTCGATTGACTCCATGAGTCGCTCGAGGCGTACCGGCGCTTCCGGCCAGTATTCACCGACGATGTGTTCGTTCAGCGCCTCTCCGGCACCCAGCCCGAGGAAGAAGCGGCCCGGGAACATCGCCTCGACCGTGGCGGCCGCCTGTGCCAGCACCGCCGGATGATACCGATAGCCAGGAGGTGTCACCCCAGTGCCGAACTTCTCGATCGAGGTGGCCGTGCCGAGAGAGCCGAGCCAGGTCCACACGAACGCCGAATGGCCCTGGCTGGGCGTCCATGGGTGGAAGTGGTCCGAAGCCATCACGGCCCGGAATCCCTGCTGCTCGGCTTGCTGGCTGTACCTGAGCAGGTCATTGGGATGAAACTGTTCGAACGACGCCGCATATCCAACGATTCCGTGTGCCATGGATCGATGTCCTTCCTGTTGATTTCCGGGTTGAGGCGCTAGCGGAACAGGTCTCGCTCGGCCGGCATGATCAGATCACGTCCCGTGCCGGGCTCGCTCTCCAGCTGCCACGCATAGCCTCGAATGAGCGCGACGGGTATCGCCTGGATCTTGTGCATCACGAGTTCCGCGGCGGAGGCCAGCTCGTCTGCTACGGCCAGGACGGTCGAGCGCAATTCGTGTCCTGCCGCATCGACCTGGCCACGATAGTCCGCCAGCGGTGAGATACCGCTCACCCCGATCGCCACATTGACGATCCCGTTCCGCCACGGTCGTCCGAACGAATCCGTCACCACGACGCCGACTCGCTCGGCTGCGTCACCCGAAAGCTGGGCGACGAGTCGTTCCCTGATGCGGGCGGCCGAAGCATCCGGATCCCGTGGCAGCAGTGACACCACCCCGTCATCGGTGTTGGACGCGTCCACTCCTGCATTCGCGCAGATGAGCCCGTGGCGCGTCTCCGCGATGATATGGCCGCGGTCCATACGGACGATACGACGCGACTCGCGCAGCACGACCTCGACCTGTCTCGCGTCCTTGTCGTGCCGCCGCGCGAAGGCGGATGCCAGCGGCGACGGCGAGACGGTCGAGAGGTCGACCAGCTGCCCCTCGGCCTTGCTGATGATCTTGTGCGTGACGACCACGATGTCCCCGGGCTTGACGCCACCGGCCTGCGCTTGCACCTGCTCGGCGATCATCGCTTCAATCGGATCTCCCGGGCTGATTTCCGGGAGGCCGGTAATCGGTATGATCGAGATTGGAGCGACATCGCTCACCTGAACATTCCTCGCACTGGGCACTCCTGTCCTACACTGCTCGTGAACGAGCGCGAACCACATGGGATCATCCTACGGCAACTGGTGAATCTCCGCCCAATGATCCCGATTGCCCAAACATGCGTGGAGACACAATCGTGAGACAGAATGCGATTCGAATCGAGCCCGGTCATGGCGAAACAACCTGGGAGGCAGCCGAAGCGCCCCTGATCCTCGCCATCGATGTGGGCTCGTCATCGGTGCGTGCCCTGATGTTCGATGCGCGCGGGCTGCAGATCCAGCTGAGCGAGCATCAGATCCCGCATCGCCTCCACACCACGTCCGCAGGAGCGTCCGAAGCCGACCCGGAGAACCTGTTCGAGCTCGTCACCGAGTGCATCGATCGCGCCCTCGAGCTCTCCGAGCGGCGGGCAGGTGACATCGGCGCGGTTGCGACCACTTCCTTCTGGCACAGCCTCATGGGCGTGGATGCCAGCGGTACACCGACGACCCCTGTATATATGTGGTCGGACAAGCGCTCGGGCGACGAGGTGCCGGAGCTTCGCTCCCGGCTTGATGCCACCGCCATGCATCAGGAGACAGGGTGTCGGTTCCACAGCTCATACTGGCCCGCTAAGCTGATGTGGCTCAGAAGGACCCAGCCCGAGCGAGTGGTCGCGACCCGGACATGGTGCTCGTTCGTCGATTTCGTCGACTGGCGCCTCCATCGATCCATGCAGACCTCGATCTCCATGGCATCCGGAACCGGACTGCTCAACATCGACTCGTCAACATGGCACGAGCCCATCCTCGATGCGATCGCTATCGGCAGCAGCGACCTGCCTTCGCTGGTCGACCGTGACGAGCCACTGCCACCGCTGACCGGCGCATGGCGCTCGCGCTGGCCCGCCCTTGCCGACATTCCCTGGTACCCGGCCATCGGGGACGGTGCGGCGGCGAACCTCGGCACCGGTGCGGTCGGCAACGACCGCATCGCGATCACCATCGGAACATCGGGCGCCATGCGCGTGATCACGGAGGACGCGAACACGCCCCAGGCAAGGCTCAGCGACCGCATCTGGTCGTACCGGCTCGATCGCGACTTTCGCGTGACAGGCGGGGCACTCAGCAACGGCGGAAATGTTACCGGCTGGCTCGCCCGCAACTTCGCAGGCGGGAACTTCGACGTCCTCACCGATCAGGCTGCAACGATACCGCCGGACGGACACGGCCTCACCGTACTGCCCCTGCTGGCCGGTGAGCGCTCACCCAGCTGGAACGATGACGCAAACGGGGTTTTCGTCGGCGTGACACTGGCGACGAAACCGGGACACATCTACCGAGCGGTCCTCGAGGCCACCGCCTACCGGTTCGCCTCGATCCACGAGGCGCTCGTCCCCCTGGTCGAGCACGAGCACGACATCTTCGTGAACGGGGCCGCTGCCCTGAACTCGCCGCTATGGCTGCAGATCATCGCCGACACGCTGGGGCGACCGATCTGCGCCCTCGATGCCGAGGCGGAAGCATCCGCTCGCGGCGTGGCGATCGCGGCACTGGAGGCGATCGGCGCGATTCCGACCGTCCGGCCCGAATCACCGGCGGTGGATCAGACCTACCAGCCCGATCCGGAAGCCACAACCGTTTATCATGCCGCCTGGGAACGACAGCAGCGACTCGAGGCAACCATCACGCCCTTCTGGGAAGCTGTCCAGGGACACGCTTATTCGACACAGTACAGGGAACATCGATGATGACAACTGCAGACGAGCGCCTGGGACACCCACCGGTCGACCTGCTCTGGATACTGGCGCATCCAGACGATGAGTCGTTCGGCAGCGCCGGGACGATGGCGTGGGCCAGCGAGCGCGGATATCGAATCGCCTATATCTGCGCAACCAGGGGCGAGGCCGGGGAGATCAGGGATCCGCAGCTCGCCACGCCGGACACGCTCGGGGCCGTCAGAGAGCAGGAGCTTCGGGTGGCGATGTCCCACGTCGGACTTTCCGAGCTCCGTATCCTCGGATTTCGCGACTCCGGCATGGAAAACTCCGAGGACAACAACCACCCGCTCGCGCTGATCCAGCAGCCACCCGAGTCGATCCTCACTCACCTGGTGGGACACATACGCGATCTCAGGCCGACGACGGTCATCACCTTCGGCCCAGAGGGCGTTTACGGTCACCCCGACCACATCATGATCGGCAAGATCGCGGCTCGGGCGGTCGAGCTCGCGACCGACCCCACCTGGCACCCAAGCCTGTACACACCGTGGGAGACGACATCGCTCTACTTCACGGCGGCGCCTCGGGAGCGCATGCTCGAGCTCGCGGAGCATCCGGATAACCCTCTGGGGGATATCTCGGAGCATGCGCGCCAGAACCTGGGAACGCCCGCTGCGAAGATCACGCACTGGCTCAACGTGACACCGTGGCTCGAGACCAAGATAAGGGCGCTCGCCGCGCACCGGACGCAAGTGACAGGACGGGATCTCATTGCGCCGGATCCAGCCAGTGAGGATGCACGTCGCCTCGCCTACGAGCAGTACACCCGACAGCCACTGCCCTGGGATCCGGGCTGCGAGCGCGACGACGTCCTGACACTCGCCCGGAATGAGATCGGCAGCGCCACGCCCCCTGTGGGGGCCCTCCCGTAGTCACAGGTCGTCGAGCGGGCCGACATCGAGACAATGTCGGCACCACTGACGACGGGTCCGCAGGTTCGAGCGTATATGAGACACGAAAGACCGCCATGCCGATTCGTGACACGGCATGGCGGTCCCGTTCCCAGGTGACCCCGGATCAGAGCTCGGTGATGACCGGCAGAATGAGCGGTCTGGACCGAGTGCGCCGGTAGAGCGTGTGTGCAACCGACTCCTTGACCCGCTGGGCGAGGAATCCGTACTGCGGAGCCCCCTTCTTGCGTCGCGTGAGTGAGCGCTTGAGTTCCCGCTCCGCCTCGCGCAACGCACCGTTCTTCAGTTCGGGCCCAAGATCCTGGCCGGTGAGGTCCGGTCCGGCAATCAGCTCACCATCGGTACGGCTGACCACCAGCGTCACCACGACGAAACCTTCCTCGGTCAGGTTCTCACGGGTGCGGAGGACGGCGTTGACGCCATCCCGCTCACCGAGCTTGTCGACGAGCACGTTGCCGGACGGCACCCGCGCCCGCTGACTCGCACCCTGCTTCGAGAATTCGATGACCCCGCCGATCTCGGGCAGGAGCACATGCTCGCGCTTGATGCCACTCTTCACCGCCAGCTCACGGTAGAGCGCCATGTGGCGATATTCGCCGTGGACCGGGATGACGTACGTCGGTCGCACCAGCTTGATCATCCGCTGGAGCTCGTCCCGTCCGGCATGGCCCGAGACGTGCACCCCCCGATCGATGGCGCTGTACACGACTTCGGCGCCCTGTCGGAAGAGGTTGTCGATCGTGCGGGTGACGGTATCCTCGTTCCCGGGAATCGGCGTCGCCGAGATGAGCACCATGTCACCTCGCCCGATGCGGATCTTGGGATGTTCCCCGGCGGCGATACGGGCCAGCGCGGCGGCCGGCTCGCCCTGGCTACCGGTGGAGACGATGACGCGCCGGTTCTTGGGCAGGCGCATCACCTCATCGATCGAGACGAGCAGCCCATCGGGCGGATCGAGATACCCGAGCTCGAGCGCCACGTTCGTGTTCTGCTCCATGCTCCGACCGGCGACGGCGACCTTGCGCCCGTGCTTCTCGGCCGCCTTGAGTGCCATCAGCACACGACTCACGTTTGACGCGAAGGTCGCGATGATGACCTGCCCGGTGGCGTGGCCGATCACATCGTCGATGGTGTCGAGCACCACCTTCTCGGACGGTGTACTTCCCTCCGACTCCACGCGAACGGTGTCGGAGAGCAGTGCCAGCACACCCTTGTCACCGATCTTCCTGAGCAGGCGCTCGTCGGTTGGATCGCCCATGACTGGCGAAGGATCGAACTTGAAGTCACCGGTATCGACGATGGTGCCGATCGGCGTGTGGATCGCGATGGATGTCGCGTCCGGGATCGAGTGTGTAACGTGGATGAACTCGGCGCTCATGCCATCTCCGATGGCGACGCGCTCGCCTGACTCGACGGTCTTCAGCTCGACCATCTCGTCCACCCGCGCCTCCATGAGCTTGCGCTCCACGAAGCCCATGGCGAGCGGCGTCCCGTAGATTGGGATCTTCGGTGAGCCCTTGCCCTCATAGAGCTGCGGGATGATGTATGGCAGGCCGCCGATATGGTCCTCATGGCCGTGGGTCAGGAGGATGCCACGGAAGTTGCGGATCCGCTCCCGGATGTAGGTGACATCCGGGATGATGAGATCGATACCCTGCTGATCCTCTTCCGGAAACTTGCCACCGGCGTCGAGGAGCACGATGTCCTTGCCGCACTCGATCGCCGTCATGTTCTTGCCAACCTCGCCGACGCCTCCGAGCGGGATCACTCGGACACGATCCTTGCCGATCGGGGCCGGAAGCGACCCGACCTTGGGACGCCCGATGATGCGCATGCGCTCGCCGTGGACGGTGGAAGGCTTCTGGCCCCGACCACCGGTTCGCCCGGCTCTCACGCGCGGATGCGGTGAACGTTGAGGATCCACGCGCTCCGGTGCCTGTTCCTCGCGGCGCGGTCGTCGGCTCGGCCGCCGGGATCGCTGCTGCGTCTCCGACTGGCGTCCGCCCTGCCGGCCGCTGCCCTCGCGCCCCGCCTGCTGCCGCCCTCCGCGCTGCGAATCGGGCTGGGCCTCCTGGCCCTTGCCACCGCGCCCGCGGCTTCCACGACGGCGCCCCTGACCCTGCGTCCCACGGTCTTGTGGTGATGTTTCCTTCGCCGCCTGAGTTTCCTGCTGACGCGTCTCCTGCTGGTTCTCTCCCTGAGCACCCTGCGATCGAGGTCGACGGCGACGCCGGCGACGATTCTGTCCGCCCTGACGCTGCTCAGCCTCGTTCTGTTGCGACTGCTGTCGCTTATTGTCCTGTTCGCTCAACGATTGTGTTCTCCTGAAGCGTGATCCAAAGCACCTTGCGGATCCCAGCGGCATGATGCAGGCCGCCGGTCTGGCGGATCACGACTTCGTCATGCAAATGTCTTGGGCTCGGCGCCAGGCGACCTCAGGTCTGTTCCTGATTCGAGTTGTCACCGGGCCGCCGATCCTGCTCTTCCTGCGAGTCCTGCTCGCGTTCTTCGCCTTCCATGGCCAGCTGGACATCTCCGAACAGCTGGTCCGGCCGCGTGTGAGGAGGAACCGCAGGCTCGACATGCACCAGCGCCTGGGTGCCACTACCCGCGACACGCTTGATGTTCCGCTCCACGGCCGACGCGACCTCGTGCGCGTCCTTCACCTTCATGTTCGGGTCGACGGTAATGTCGATGTCGACCAGCAGATTGCCTCCGGTGGATCGAGCCCGGAGCTTGTGGGCCGTCTCCACCTGCGGCGTGGAGAGCACCGCCGCCATGATCTCTCGTGGATCGTGTGTCACCGCATCCGTGAGCACCAGTGACGCATCCCTCAGGATCGTCCAGGAAGCCCAGACGATGATCACCGCGATCACCAGGGAGATCAGCGCGTCGGCCTGGTGAAATCCAAGTCGCACGCCTATCAACCCACCGATCACGCCAAGTGAGACGATGATGTCACTCGCAGTGTGCTTGGCATCGGCAGCCAGCAGGTCGCTGGACAGCTCCCGCGCCTTTCGTCTCTCCCAAAGGGAGACGGCGACGTTGATGGTGATCGTCACCGCCATCACGATGAACGATCCCAGCTCGACCTCCGGGCTCGCGCCCGTCCTCAGTCGTGAGATCGCCTGCTGCACGATCTCGAGAGCGCCGAAGGTCATCATCGCGGCAATCACGAGCGAGACGAGCGTCTCGTATCGGTGATGACCGTAGTGGTGCTCCTCGTCGGGTGGACGCGCGGCAACCGAGATCCCCACGAGTGCAACCACGTTCGCCGCGGCATCCAGTGTCGACTGAAAGCCGTCGGCCGTCATGGACACGGAGCCGGTCAGCACACCCCAGGTTATCTTCGCCCCCGCGACCAGCAGGTTGAGGGCCAGAATTCGAATGAGAACCTTCCGGATCTCGGAGGTGCGCGTCACGGTCACGTCCCATGGATCAGTGCCTGCGTCAGGTCGTCCCCGTGGAAACGGCACTGACATCGGTGGCTCCTGACGGAAGCACTGAGACATCATCGCCGTAGATTGTAACAGGTGGTGGGGGTGAGCCCTGTACGGCCGATGGGTCGTGGGATCAGCCGAGGATCATGACCACGATCAGGAAGATGAGACCGATGATGACGAGGAGCACGGTCGCGGCGACACAACCGAGGGCGATCGACGTTCCCGTGCCGATCGTCGACTCTTCCGGAGACTGGTTGCTGGCCGGCTGATCATCGGGGGGTGGAGCCTCACCATCCTGACTTGCGGGCAGTGGTTCCTGCTCTCCTGGCTGACTCTGGTGTTGTTCGCTCATGAATGCGTCCCTGATCGGTGGGGAAGTCGACACCGCGAATCGACGCCCGGCCGACGCTCGCCCGAAGGCGCCAGCGATCGTTGGCCTGGTATCGGTACCGCTGGCAGGAAATCCGTGCCACCGGTACCGATCAGCAGGTTAGCGACCCGCCTCGACGGCCTCAACGGTAATCTGATTGTTCTCCGCCGTCACACTCTGGATGGCAAGACCACGACTCTCGAAGTAGCCGTTGACACCATCCTCGATCGCCTCGGCGAGTCGGTCTGGCGAGAGGATGAAATCGAAGAACCCCTCTGAGGATTCCATGTTGGTTACGACGAGGCGGCCGTTCTCGGCCGAGATGTCGCCCATGTACCCGAACTGTTGGCCGGTCTGACCGAACTGCAGCGAAATCTGCCCGTTCGAGGCGGTCAGCTCGAACTCATCTGGATCGAAGTTGCCGACATCGGCGAGCTCCGACTCGATCTGTGCCACGTCGAGCGTATGCGTCCCGGGCCCCACATCTACACCCGCTGCATCCAGCTGCTCCGCGACCTGGGTGCTCAGCCCCTCGGAGATGCCCTCCGTCAGCTGATCCTCGATGCGCGGAAGGAGCACGAACCACCCCACCAGGCAGCAGACGAGCACAAGCCCGGCCATCGCCGCTAACGATATCAGACACCCGCGTCTTCGCATGCACGACTCCTTCCGGGCGACGACGCCCGAACCATGGCTGCCCGTGACGAGTAAGCAATTGGAGACAAATCTACCGCGTTGACTGCGGTTGAGTCTTGCGAATCGCCAAACTGCTGCTCGGTGCAGGGGCCATTCGGCCAGTTCTCGAGGCGTCGATTCCAGGTCATCACACCGTTGGCTGCGATTGAGATCAACACGCGAACCCGCGGTCAACGATGCAGTAAGGTTCGTTGGAGATGGATCGACATGCGCGTTTCTGGAGGAGTCGTGCACAACGAACGAAGAGACCGTGTCAGGATCATGATCACGTCACCGCTCGAAGAGGACCATGTCAGAAGGATCGAAGCCGCCTATCCAGACCAGATCGAGCTCATCTTCCGACCGGACCTGCTCCCTCCAGCCAGATACATCGCCGATCACGATGGGGACCCGAGTTGGAGTCGCTCCGCCCGGCAGGAAACGGAGTGGCACGCTCTTCTGGCCACCGCAGACGTGTTCTGGGACTTCCCGCGAGGCGACTCGCGCAATCCGCGACGGTACGCTCCCAAGCTGAAATGGGTACAGACCACGAGCGCCGGGGTGGGTCAGCTCGTCCATCGACTCGGCATCCAACCCGATGAGCTGATCGTCACGACGGCGAGTGGCATCCATGCCCAACCGCTCGCAGAGTTCGTGATCGGATCCCTGCTCTATCACGTCCGCCGCTTCGATCGGCTCCTCGCCGATCAGCAGGACCACCGCTGGGAGCGGCACTGCACCCGAAGCCTGGCGGGCATGACCATGGCCATCATCGGGCCCGGCCGCATCGGCCGGGAGGTCGCACGCGTCGCGCGCGCGTTCGGGATGCGCGTCCTGGCCATGGCACGGTCCGGCGGCATCGATCGAGCGGCAGACCTTGGAGTCGATCGGACGTTCGACCGGCACGAGCTTCACGACATTCTTTCCCAAGCCGATTGTCTCGTGCTGAGTACACCGCACACGCCCGAAACAGAGCGAATGATCGGTGCGGTGGAGCTCTCCGCGATGAAGCCGGGATCGACGCTCGTCAACATCGCCAGAGGCGCGATCGTCGACGAGGCGGCGCTGATTCAGGCTCTCGAGCGAGGCCAGCTGGCATTCGCCGCCCTCGACGTGTTTCAGGACGAGCCGCTTCCCGCCGACTCGCCATTGTGGGAGCTCCCCAACGTGCTGATCAGCCCGCACTCGGCCAGCACGGTCGACACCGAAAACGCGCGCATCGTCGACCTCTTCATCCGCAACCTCGGCCACTATCTCGACGGGGATACGGCCAGCATGTCACCGCGACTCGACATTCGGCGATTGTACTGACCTCACCGGCGTACACGGCCCCTGGTCGTCGCAATGGCGTGGATAACTCGATCGTGCTAGAGGCAGGTCTATGTTTGGTGTAGTTGCTGCATAATGGTAAGTACACCTCAATCTGGTCGGGTCACAAGCGTATGGCACTCCGTCGAAGGAAAGGGAGCAATTCGCGATGAAACGTCTCCTCCTCGTCCTGCCGCTATTCCTTGCGCTCGCGTTCCTGTCCGCTGCAGCCCAGACCGACACCACCGTCTCCACCGCTGAAGATCCCGAGCTCGGCACGATCCTGACAGACGCCGAAGGGATGACGCTCTATCTGTTCACAAACGACCAGCCGGGCGTCAGCAATTGCTACGACCAGTGTGCGGAAAACTGGCCTCCGTTCACGGCCGAGGAGCCGCTCACCCTGCCGGACGGAGTTCCCGGCGAATTGACGCTCATCGAGCGAACCGACGGCACCCAGCAGGTCGCCTACAACGACTGGCCGCTGTATTACTGGGTGAATGACACGGCTCCGGGTGATACCACCGGCCACGAAGTCGGCGATGTCTGGTTCGTCGTCAACCCGGCCGAGCCCGACGAGATGGTGATTCCAGGCTCGATCGTCACGGCATCCCCGGAGGCCTCCCCGGTCGCGGAATCCGCGGGCACCACGGTGAGCATTGCGGAAGACCCCGACCTCGGCACGATCCTGACGGATCCAGAAGGGAAGACGCTCTACCTCTTCAAGAATGACGAATCCGGGGTCAGCACCTGTTACGATCAGTGCGCCGAAAACTGGCCACCGTTTACCGCCGAAGAGCCGCTGACCCTGCCCGAAGGTGTTCCGGGTGAGCTGACCCTCGTCGAGCGCACGGATGGGATAACGATCGTGGCGTACAACGGCTGGCCGCTGTACTACTGGGTGAACGACACGGGACCGGGCGACACCTCCGGCCACGGGGCCAACGACGTCTGGTTCGTCGTCAACCCGGCCGAGCCCGGTGAGATGGTCGTGCCGGGAACCTAGCCTCCCGCAGACGACATCCGCAACAATCTGCCCGCGCGCAAGGACGATCCGACCCCGACAGGGCTCCACCTGTCGGGGTCGGATCTCGTGTCCACGGACTGATCCCGGAGCGACCGCTGCCCGCCTACGTCTCGGGAGTGGCCTGGCCCGGCTCGCATCCCGTCGCCTGCTGCACCCCGGGTCGACCATCCTCGACGACGAACGACGCCAGCAAGCTGGCCGTCGCGCTTGCATCAGTCACCGTCGGCATCACGCGGTAGTCAGCCTGCCACGTGTCCGGCGTCAGGGTGCAGAGCACATAGCCGCGATGGTTGTCATACAGATGATTGTGCGGATTGCCGTTGTGGTTGCCGCATCGCGTGGTGAAGCCGCCGTCCTCTTCGAGGGGCTCATCGCCATTCGAAGAGATCGATGTCCCGACGAATTCGGCACCGAAGGTCGATGCGTCGCTCAAGTCATCCCAATCGGTCTTGAGGTCCCAGACGTAGTTCGCGTGGACGTCGCCGGTGATGACGATGGGGTTGAATCCCCGCTCTGCGGAGGCAGCGGCGAGGACTGCGGCCACTTCATCCCGCTCCGCCGCGTATCCGTCCCACTTGTCCATCTCCTTGCCACCGTAGCTGGCCACGTCAGGGAGCGGATCGTTGTCCACCCGTGCGAACGGTACCTGCTGGGCGAGGACATGCCACCGTGTCGACGCCTGTTCGACCCCATCGAGGAGCCATTGCTTCTGCTCGGGGCCGAGCATCGATCGCTCCGGGTCCAGTGAGTCGGGACAGTACCCGTCATGGGCGAGCCGGGTCTCGTCGTCGCAGGCGAGACCTTGCGGAAATCGATACTGACGCGTGTCCAGAACACTGAACTCGACCAGGTCGCCGAAGGAGAGGCGTCGGTAGAGCTGGAGGTCAGGACCAGTGGGCCTCGACGAGCTGCGTAGCGGCTGATGCTCGTAGTACGCCTGGTAGGCGGCGGCTCGCCGCTCGAGCAGCGACTGTGCCGCCGGCTCGTCCCGATTGAGGATTCCGAAGACGTTGTTGTTGACCTCGTGGTCGTCCCAGGTCACGATCCAGGGCGCCACGCGATGGGCTTCCTGAAGGTGTGGATCCAGCTTGTACAGGGCATACCGTGCCCGGTACTCCTCGAGACGACGGACCTCGAGCATTGCCGACACCGGGAAGTCGCCATCGCGCAGAAGATTGGTGCCGCTGTGACCTGACTCGTAGATATAGTCCCCGAGGTGGACAACGAGATCCACGTCCTGCTGCGCCATATCGCGGTAGGCGGTGTAGAGACCAACATCCCAGCGCTGGCACGAGGCGAACGCGAATCGAAACTGGTCGACCGTTGATCCGGCGGCGGGAGCGGTGCGTGTGCGACCGACTGGACTCTCGACGTCGCCTACGCGAAATCGGTACCAGTACCATGTAGCAGGCTGCAGACCGTTTACCTCGACATGGACGGAGTGCGCCCAATCGGCCTCGGCCGTCGCGACGCCTCGTTGAACGATGGTGGACATGCTCTCGTCAGAGGCCAACTCCCACTGGACTTCCACCGGTGCGCTGCCCATGCCGCCGTCGGGCTCGAACGGCTGGGGTGCCAACCTCGTCCACAGCACGACACTGTCAGGAAGTGGGTCACCGGAGGCGATCCCAAGGGAGAAGAGCTGTCCGGCAAGCTCCGGGTCGGATACAGGGGATGCGCCTGGTGTCGCCTGTCTACCCGATACGGTGCGGGTAAAGGCCAGACCCGAGGCAGTGGTCCCCAGGATGAAGGTCCGCCTGTTCAGGCTTCGTGGCACCGTCGGACGCGCTGGCAGCCTTTCGGCGCGCTCACGTACCGATCGCCTCAGTCGCTCCACGAACTCGCGCTCTGTCACGAATGGCTCCTCCTGATTGACGCAACTGCTACAGCGAGGATCGTAACCGAGGATGCCGCACCGGTGTGCCGCACATCTGTGCATAATCACGTCATGAATGCTCGAGTCGGGAGGATGGGGTCACCAAGAGGGCGGTGCGTCGAGCACCGCCCTCTTGGTCGATTCGATAATTCCCGGAAGCGTCGAGTGCCGGGCGGACTCAGGCCTGGGTGCGGGGCTCGACGATGTCCGACGGAGTCGGAGCGCTTTCGTCAATGAGTCGCCACACCCCTGTAGCCCCGATAGCGAGCGGTGAAGCGATCTTGCCGTGCGCGTCGATTCGTACCGCAGACGGGGTGCCGGTCGAGCCGAATCTCCGGCCCACCTCGCCGGTGGAATCGAGCGCCAGGGTGGCGTCGAGCCCCATCGCCAGATTCTGCTCACGGCTCCCCCTGGTTACCACGACGAGATTTCTGAGCGCGGGATCTTCTTCCTCGAGCCTCCGCTGCAGCTCGGGCAACATTCGCTGACAGAATCCGCAGGTCGGATTCCAGAACAGCAGCACCCGCTCACCGCGCTGGTGTTCGGTGCCAAGCGGTGCGCCATCCAGATCGACGAGCACGACCTCCGGCGCAGGTGTGCCGGTCGGTAGGCCGACCATCTGCCGACCGTTCCCACTGGCGCTACCTGGCTGCGTCAAGCGGGCCACGAGACGCTCGATCTCGGCCGAGCCGCGAGCCAGTGGTGCTGCAATCGTTCCGCCATGGGCAACCACCACGCCCCCAGGTGTCCCTGCTACACGATATGCATCGAAGACCCCGTGTCCGTCCTGCAGCAGTACGGGTCCAACGCCGTGTTGCGCCGCCTTCTCCCGGTTGGCTTCGAGTGTGCCTCTGGATACGATCGCGATGTTGAGCCGATCATGCTGCCGCTGCCACTCGGCGACTTTCGGCATGAGCATGTTGCAAGGTCCGCACCCCGGGTCGGAGAAGATCAGCAACGTCTGCTTGTCCGGCTGCAGGAGCGATTCGAGCGTCACGATACTCCCTTCAACCGACGGCAATGCAAAGGTCGGCGCCTTGGCGCCTGGAGCGAGTCCGGCTTGTGCATCCCTGGCCGTGCCACCGTTCGTCCCATGGCCCGTCGCCGCCCGTTGTTCGATTTCGTCGAGTCTCAGCAGGATCCTACCCTGCTGCTGGAGGAGCTGAAAACCAAGCCAGAGCGATCCCGCCGCTCCCAGCACCGCGATCGACGTGATGGCCAGCAGTACGGACTCGGTGCGGGACAGACCGCCAAGCACGTCTCCGAGACTCGTTCCCACATCATCACGTCCTTGCCAGACGACAAAGAGGGAAATCGCCAGCAAGACGCCATTTCGTACGACGGTAGACCAGCCTACCGGTTCCGAGTGGAGCTGCCCGAAACAGTGGCAGTCCGGCGCCTCGCCGCGAGCCATGCTGCGCGCCATGGCCGCCAGGAAGATCGCCAGCAGGACGGCAGCGCCGACGGCACCCCACCATCCGAATCGCTCGGTCATCAGCGCCACAGCGATGACGACCTCGGCGATGGGCAGTGCCAGCCCGCCTGGCTGGGCCAGGCGGGCTGGCACCCCGAAGCCTTTCAATGCCTCACGAGAGCCATTGAGGTCGAGCAGCTTGGCGATACCGGCAACCCCGAAGGTGGCAGCCAGCACGAGCCTCGCGATCAGCATTGCGTCGTCCATGCGTCAGCCCTTTTCGTCACATGCGTCGTGTCGTTCGAGGTGAGCTCGCAGATTGTCCAACACATCAGCTACGGTGGCGCCAGCGAGGAGGCTTCTCGCAACGTGAAGCACACCCTCATCCACTCGATTGCGTCCAGGAGGCGGGATGCCTCACGGGACAACGTGCTACCGACCCCGCGGATGCCACTCTCGGACATCCACGCGACCGTCGCCATTGCGAAGGACGAACTCCATCAGCTCACATCGAACACACAGGTTGGGACCCGATGATGCCTTCATCATACCGGTCGAGGGTGAGCGTTGGCGATAGTCTGAGCTCTCGATTGCCGTTCGAGCTGCAACTGCACGCAAGGCTGCGATCTCGTCGTCACCTGCGCGTGGCTCGACGAAAGGGGCAAGTCGAGCGTGGGTGTCGATCACCGCGAACGAACAACGGGAAGGGGACGGCATGGACGCTGCCCCCTCCCCGTGCGTTGCCGCATGTGTGTCTGCCCTATCCCTTGATGCCCGATGTGACGAAGGTGGAAATGATCTGCTTCTGGGCGAAGGCGTAGATGATCAGCGGCGGCAGTGTGGCAATGGTCGCTGTCGCCATCATCGGACCCCACAGCTGAGCGGACTCGGTGTTGGACGAGAAGAACTGCATGCCGACCGCGAGCGTCTTCGACTCGAAGTCGTTCAGGATGAGCAGCGGCCACAGGTACTGGTTCCACGCACCGAGGAAGGCAAGGATCGTGACCACGGCGATGGCCGGGCGCACGTTGGGAATCACGATTTGCCACAGCAGCTTCAGCGTGGACGCACCATCGAGTCGCGCCGCGTCGATCAGATCCTGCGGCAGGGTCAGGATGTTCTGCCGCAGCAGGAACACGTAGAACGCGGTCGCAGGCAGTGACGGAATCACGACGCCGGCCCAGGTGTTGAGCCAGTTGAGGTCGGACACGAGGACATAGTTCGGCACGATCGTCACCACGCCTGGCACGATCATGGTTGCCAGGACCATCGCGAAGAAGAACTTGTCGCCGCGGAAGCGAAGTCTGGCGAAGGCGAAGGCGGCCGGGACGCTGATGATCAGCTTTCCGAGCGTCGTGAGCACGGCGATCCCGAAACTGTTCCAGAACCAGTGCGCGACCGGGAAGTACCGGAACGCGTCAGGGAAGTTCGACAGGATCGGGTCGTTCGGGATGATTCTGATATCCCGCGTGAAGACCTCGTCAGCCGGCTTGAATGCGGTCGACAGCATCCACACGAAAGGGAAGACCGTCAGGAAGCAGATCACGATGATGATCAGGTGAACGAGATACTTCCCGAGCCGCTCCCGCTGCTTCGCGCTGCTTGATTGCTGCGCGCTCACCATGCTAGCCATAGTGGACATGCCTTTCGATGAACCGGAACTGGACCCAGGTCAGGAGCACCGTCGCCAGGAAGAGCAGCACAGACACGGCACTTGCCGCTCCGATCTGGAAGTACTGGAACCCTTGCTCGTAGAGGTAGTAGATGATGTTCGTGGTCGATTCGAACGGTCCACCGTCGGTGAGCACGTTGATGGCACCGAACACATCCTCGTTCACCGAGATCACCGTGGTGACAAGCACGAAGAAGAACGTGGGGGTGATCAGCGGGAACCGAATGGTGCGCATGATCTGCCAGTTCGAGGCCCCGTCCAGCGCCGCGGCTTCGACGTAGTCGTCGGGCACCGCCTCGAGGGCGGCGAGATAGAGGATCAGGTGAAACCCGAGCGATTTCCACGTCGCCACGATGATCACGGCCCAGATCGCAGTATCGCGGTCAGAGAGCCAGTTGATCCGCTCGACGCCGAACTCCGCGAGGAGCTTGTTGAGCAGGCCCTGAAGCGGATTGAAGATCCAGAGCCACATCACGGCACCGACGGACCAGGCGATGACCGTCGGTGAGAAGAGCATGATGCGATAGGCGGACTGCGTCCTCGCGCGTCGGATCGGCCAGAGCAGCATGGCGAGGCCAAGCGGCAGAAAGACCTGAATCGGGATGAGCGCGACGAAATAGATCCATGTCCCTCGAAGGGCTCGCGAGAATCGGGGATCGTCGAGCAGACGCGTGTAGTTGTCCCAACCGACGAACGTCTTGTCCGGCCGAACGAAGTTCCAGTCGAAGAACGAAAGGTATGTCGAATAGATCAACGGCCAGTAAATGAAGACCGCTATCAGGAACAGGAGCGGCGCGATCAGGAGGTACGGCGTCACGCTCTCCATGATCCGATACCAGCGGACCCCCCCCTGTGAGGTCTCCTGCGTTGGCAGGGCCGCCTGTTTGGTGCTGCGAATACTCGCCATCCGAATATCCCTTGCATGACAGAAAACCGGACCCGGCCGCTCGGATGCGGCCGGATCGGATGGGATCGCTTGCGATAGCCCGGCACCCAGCAGCGCCGTCGCGATTGCCGAGTGCCGGGCGCGTGTGCTGTTAGCTTGCCGCCTCGATCACCGACTTGATCTCCTCGGCGGCAGCTCGGCAGCCTTCCTCGGCACTGATGTCGTTGGCCCAGATCCTGGCGACGTAGTCACCCCAGATGGCCTGGAGCTCACCACCGCGGGCCGTCGGCCAGGCTGTCTCCCGGGTGAGCCCCTCCTCGAGCTGCGTGTAAGCGGGCTCCTGCCCCTCCAGCATGGGAATATCGTAGGTCGTCGCGTTGAGGTACCCCGTCTGCATCCAGATCTGGTACCCCGGCTCGGAGAGCGCGTACTTGAGGAACTCCCACGCCGCCTGCTGCTGCTCCTCGTCCCGGGCGTACATCCCGATGAACGACCCGCCGCTCGACATCTTCCGCGGCTTCCCTTCGAACACCGGGAAGGTATGCGTCTGGAGGTCGAAGGTGGCATTGTTGCGCAGCCCGCCGAGCGAGGCGATGCTGCCCACCCAGACCGGGATCGATCCGGCAAGGAACGACGCCCGCGTCTCCGAGGTGGTCGAGCGGTCATACAGTCCGGCGCTGTCGAGATCAGCGATCGCCTGCATGGCCTCGATCGCCTCGGGGCTGTCCATGGCGGGCTCCTGTTCCTCGCTCATGACCACGCCACCGTTGGACTGAATGATGCTCTGCGCCGGCCAGTCGAGGTTTGTCCCGAAGCCGATCAGCGGGTTGCCGCCGAGAACCTCCTGAACCTTCGGCACCTCATCGAGGAGGCTCGCCCACGACTCGAACAGCACCTCGGGGTCCACACCAGCCTCACCGAGGATGTCGGCATTGTAGTAGATCACCGGGCAGGAGAATGCGAAGGGCACCCCGACGGTCTGATCCTCGATCTGGACGAGCGGGACGACCTGCTCACGCAGGTTGGCGAAGACCTCCGCCACCTCGTCGCCTGCCACGTCTTCCAGCGGCACGACGCCCAGCCCTTCGTAGGCGTAGTGGATGTTCGACCAGGGCGTGATCACGAGCGCCGGCGGGTTACCGGCAGCCATGGCCGCCTGCGCCTGCTGGAGCACCTCGTAGTAGTTGCCACTCGGCGTCTGGCTCACGACCTTGACGTCGGTGCTCTGCTCGTTGAAGGCGTCGATCACCTGCTCCGCCGGGTGCTTGTTCTCCGCCGCCTGCTCACCCGGCGGGGTGCCCCAGATGTGTGAGAACACCACCTCGACTGGCTCATCCTGGGCCATGGCCCGAAACTGAACGCCCGTGCCCATTGCGGCGGCCGCGGCAGCTGCCCCGCCCACGAGCGTTCGACGAGAGATTTGTGTCATGATCATCCTCCCTTCGCCTGACGCCAGCGCGTCAGGTCCGCGTCAGTTGCCGATAACCGCATTGATTTCTTCGACCGCCTGGTTGCACCCCTCCTCCGCGCTGATGTCGTTGGCCCAGATCCTGGCCACGTAGGTCTGCCAGATTTCAAGCAACTCGCCACCGCGCGCGCCAGGCCACGGGGTCTCGCGGGTCAGTCCTTCCTCGAGCTGGGTGTAGGCTGCCTCCTGACCCTCGAGCATCGGGAGGTCATAGGTGGTGGCGTTCAGGTAACCCGTCTTCATCCAGATTTCATAGCCTGGCTCGGAGAGGGCGAACTTGAGGAACTGCCAGGCTGCCTGCTGCTGCTCTTCATCGCGCGCATACATGCCGATGAACGAGCCGCCACTGGACATCTGCCGCGGCTTCTCGCCGAAGGTCGGGAACGTGGACGTCTGGAGATCGAAGCTGGCGTTGTTCCGGAGGCCGCCCAGCGACGCGATGCTGCCGATCCAGCAGGCCGTCGAGCCAGCGAGGAACGATGCACGACGCTCCTCCGCCGTCGAGCGGTCGTAGAGCCCCTGGCTGTCGAGGTCGGCTATCATCTGCATCGCCTCGATCGCTTCCGGCGAGTTCATCACCGGCTCCAGGTCCTCATTCATCACCTGGCCACCGTTGCACTGGATGATGCTCTGTGCGGTCCACTGCATGTCGCCCAGGAAGCCGAAGACCGGGTTGCCCCCCAGAACCTCCTGAACCTTGAGCGCCTCCTGCCCAAAGCTCTCCCACGTCGAGAACATCGTTTCCGGGTCGACGCCGGCCTCCGCCAGGATGTCCGCGTTGTAGTAAATGACAGGACAGGAGAACGCAAACGGCACACCCTTCGTCAGGCCGTCCACCTGGACGAGCGGGATCACCTGCTCGCGCAGCACCGAAAACACCTCGGCAACCTCGTCGCCGGCGACATCCTCGAGATTGATGATTCCCAGCCCCTCGTCCGCCCAGTTGATGCTGTTCCACGGCGTGATGCACAGCGCGGGCGGATTTCCGGCGGCGAGCTCCGCCTGGAGCTTCTGCAGACCCTCGTAGTAGCTGCCGCTGTCGGTTCGACCGGTCACCTTGACATCGGTGCTCTGCTCGTTGAAGGCATCGATCAGCTGCTCGACGGGGTGCTCGTTCTCCGGCTGGTCGCCCCCAGGCGGTGTGCCCCAGATGTTCGAGAACACGACCTCCACGGGACCGTCCTGCCTCGAGATCACTGCCGGCGCCGAGAAGGATCCCGCGGCGGCCTGAGCGGCAGGCATGGTGCTGGCGATGGCTGCGGCAATCGCCGCGGCGCTTCCGGTGAACTGTCGACGTGTGGTCTTCATGTGATCCCTCTTCCCCGAAGCCGAATTGCTGGTCGGCATCTGCGAACTCCCTCTGCTCACGAACGCGTCCCCCGGATGATCCAGAGGCGACACCTTTTCGGACCCGTCTCACCTCCTGACCGGCGATGTGGTTCCCACTCGGCCACCAGATCCGCCCGCACTGGCGCACCGGCCTGGAGCAAGCCCGGACGCATGACAACACGGACACGCGTGGCTCGTGGTTAACAGCTGATGAAACCTGTCGAAGTCAACGTGTTTAGCTGTGCCGGCGGGCTCGTGCCGCCACTCAGGACACATCCAGTACGGCTCGGGCGCCAACGTCGTCAATGACGAGCGAATGAATCAACCTGCCGGTCAGCGCCGCATGTACCGCTTGCCCCCGGACCCTGCCAGTGGTCACTGCAACGACCTCCTTCCGCTCGCGCAACACGTCGAGCTCGATGCTGATCACACGCTCGCGCATCGCAGATTGACATTCCCGTCCCGACGCGTCGAAGTACCGGCCGCAGATTTCGCCTACGGCGCCCAACCGGCGAAGGTTGTCGAGCTCCCTGTCCTCGAGCACGTTGCGATCAACGAAGACCGACTCTTCGAGCGTACCGATGCCCACAAACGCGAGGTCGAGCGCGTTGAATCGGCTCCACACCGAGCGAATCTGGGAATGCGAGAGAAAGACATCGCGTGTGCGACGATCCTCGACGAACGCCGGCGCATTGATGTTGTGGAACTCGCCGTGAAAGCGGCTTGCCAGGGCCCGTGAGAGCTCCGACGCGTCGACGTTACTGGGACTCGTCCCGATCATGCCCATCAGCTGGACTACCTGAAGCTCATGTGGCTGCGAGCGATGGTTGATCGCGCGGATCAACTCGGCGAGCGTCCTGCCACCGGCCAGCCCGACCGACGTGCTGCCCTGAATCCACTCTTCGACGACCGGAGCCGCGAAGTACCCGACGGCCCGTCGAGTTGCCAGGTCCGATCCCTCGACTGCCCGGACGACCACCACATGTCGAAGATCGAATTTGCCGAGGAGCTCGCGCTCGAGCTCACGATCGCGGGGGTCGTAGTCATCGACGGAGATGCGAACGATGCCGAGCTCGCGCGCGGTGGTGAGCATTCGCGAGACGGTCGACCGCGACACGCCATAGATCGACGCGATCTCGCTCTGACCCAACCGCTCGAGGTAGTAGAGACGTGCGACGGACGTCATGATGTCAGCGTTGTCTGCGACAGGCATCGTGTTGCCACCTGTTTGATCAGATGTGCATGAGTGATTGTTCATGATGCGGCTACCGTAGCGACGCCGCGGCCGCGGTGTCAACGCATCGGCTGCACCGTGCACAAACGTGCACTTCCCATTGTGCACAATGCTCGACGGGATCTGGGTTCGACGTTCGACGCCGATCGAAGCCGAGGTATCGTCGCGAGACGAATTCAGACAACAGGACCGGGGCCGACTTATGGTCCTCGGCCCCGGTCCTGCTCCGCCTTTGCGATTGTTCTATCCCTGCGCGTCGATGATGGCGTTGATCTCGTCGGCGGCCGCCTCGCAGCCTTCCTCCGTGTCAATATCGTTGGCCCAGATGCGCTCGACGTAGCTGTCCCAGACCACCTTCAGCTCGCCCCCCCGAGCCGTCGGCCATGCCGTTTCCCGCGTCAGCCCTTCCTCCAGCTGGGTATAGGCGGCTTCCTGGCCCTCCAGCATCGGGAGTTCATATCGGGCGGCGTTGAGATAGCCAGTCTGCATCCAGATCGAGAACGCTTCCTCCGACAGCGCGAATTTGAGAAACTCCCAGGCTGCCTGCTGTTGTTCCTCTTCCCTGGCATAGATCCCGATGAACGAGCCGCCGCTCGCCATGCGCCGGTCCTTGCCCTCGAACACCGGAAAGGCAGCGGTCTGCAGATCGAAATCCACACTCCGGGTGAGACCGCCGAGCGACGCGATGCTGCCCTGGTAGACCGCGATCGAGCCGCCCTCGAACGATGGTCGAATCTGCGCGATGGCGGAGCGATCGTAGAGCCCGGCGGCGTCGAGATCGGCAATGGTCCGCATCGCCTCCACGCTCTCGGGGCCATCCATTGCCGGGCGATTCTCGTCGTTCATGACCTCGCCGCCGTTGCACTGGATGATGCTCTGCGCGACCCAACCGCGCGAGCTGAAGCCGATGACCGGGTTGCCGTCGAGGGTTTCCTGGAGGGTCGGCGCCATCGTGCTGAAGCTCGACCAGCTCTCGAAGAATTCCTCAGGCCTCACGCCTGCCTCCGCGAACACGTCCGCGTTGAAGTAGAGCACCGGACATGAAAAGGCATAGGGCAGGCCGACGGTCTTCCCATCCGTCTGGACCAGAGGAATCACCTCTTCGCGCAGATTGCCGAAGACTTCGGCCACCTCGGCCTCGCCAGCGATGTCCTCCAGTGCGACGATGCCGAGACCTTCGTAGGCGTAGTTGATACTCGCCCACGGTGTGATGACCAGCGCAGGTGGATCGCCTGCGGCAAGCTCTGCCTGCACCTTTTGCAGGAGCTCGTAATAGTCGGTGGAATCCGTCCTGCCAACGACCCGCACGTCGCTCTGCTGCTCGTTGAATGCATCGATCACCTGCTCGGCCGGGTGCTTGGCGTCAGACTCTTCACCCGGCGGGGTTCCCCAGATGTGGGCAAACACGATTTCTACTGGCGCGTTCTGGGCTGAGATCACGGCCGGAGCGTTGAGGGTTGGCAGACTCTCGGCGCTGGCAGGCGTCCCGGCAGACACCGCAGCGCCCACGGCCACCGCTTCGGTAACCAACCGACGTCTGTTCATCCGGCGCATTTCTGCCTCCTCTCGCCGTCTCACGGCCACTTGTTGGGGCTGAAAGGATGCAACTGATCGATGTCGTCTCTCCTGCGAGACGCAGCTCGGTGGCCCAAGCTCCTCCTCCCGAAGTCTCGATGATGGTCATCGAGGAGCACCAGTATTGGCATCGACCGACCGGTCAACATCCAAAACCGCGATCCACAAGATATCCGGCGCCTCGCTGAACCGCGGACTTGTCCCTCAGCTCCAGAATCATTCGGGGATTGGCATCGACCTGACGGAGTGCCTGAAAGACTGCGGTCCAGCTCACGTTTCCGTCCCCTGGCGCCCAGTGTCGATCGGATTCTCCGTCGCCATCCTGCAGGTGTATGTGCTCGAGATAGTCGCCAGCCTCGAGGATGTACTTGTCCGGGGTCATGCCTCCATGCCGCGTCATCGTGTGGCAATGCCCCACGTCCAGGCTGATGCGCAGGTGGGGCGAGTCGATCTCGCGAACAACCTCCAGGATGGCGAACACGCTCAGGTCGCGAATGTTCTCCATCACCAGCGTGACGCCGTGGCGCTCGGCGACCGGGAGCACAGGCTCGAGCGTGGCCCGCACGTGGGTGACGATATTCCGGTTGTTGGCTCCGGCGCCGTGGAACAGGAACGGGTTCGACCAGCCCTGAAATGGGCTGTGGATAACCATGTGCGAGATGCCGAAGGTGGACCCGAACTCCAGCGACTGGATGAACCGGCGTGAGACGACCCGCTGTATCGCAGGGTCGGGACAATTGATCGATATTCCGTGAAACGGTCCATGTATGCCACGACGTCCCCGATGCCCGCTCAACAGCTCGTTCGCTCGCCTTGCGTACGCCTGTTGCTGCGCTGGCGAGTCGAGCAGCTCCGGACTCACCGCATCTCCGAGCTCGATGTCACGATGTCCGTCCACAAGCCAGTCCCGATTGATCGGCAGTTCGGCGAGTGTCGTCGATGCTCCCAACAGGTATCGTCGCGCGGCCGATTGATCGACTCCGAAATGTTCCATCCCGAAAAGGCACCTCCATCCGCCAGTCGTCCGATCCGGACCCAGCGCCGCGTTGAATGCAGCCTGGATTCCCAGCGAACCCGATCTATTAAGACATCTATACTTGGATACTTACGCCCTCACAACCTAGCGGGGGACAGTCCTTCTGTCAACTTTCGCCTTCGCGCGTGCACGGATGTTCAGGACCGGTCGTGCAACCAGGCGCGACTTCACGAGTATGCTGTTGCGGACGAACAGCGGATGACATCGTGCGTGTCGGAGGGGTAGCAAGCGTGCCGGATTTTCAGCTCATAGGTCATCGTGGCGCCCGGGGTGAGGTGCCCGAGAACACGATTGCAGGGTTCCACTACGCGAGGCGTCTGGGTCTCGACGCGGTGGAGCTCGATGTGCACATGTCTCGCGACAACGTGCCGATGGTGATCCACGACGCCACGGTTGACCGCACGACCACGTCGAGTGGTCCGGTCGCGGACTATACCGCGCGGGAGCTGGCCGAGATGGACGCCCGTGCGACCTTTCCAGACTGGCCCGAGAAGGTCGGAATTCCGACCCTCGATCAGGCGCTGGATGCGCTGGGCGACATCGCCTTCATCCAGATCGAGATCAAGAAGGACACCGAGGAGCGCATGCAGGCGGCCCTCGAAGCCGTGCTCGACATCGTCAAGCAGCGGCGGCTCTCACCGCGCGTGACGATCTCGTCGTTCGAGCAGGCAGTCGTGCAAGAGGTCGCCCGCCTGGCACCGGAACAGTCTCGTGCGTACATCGGAGACTTCGACGATCCTCGCTATCTGCAGACTGCACTGGAGCTCGGCTGCAACCAGGTGGATATGTCCCTCGAGAGGACCTCGAAGGAGATGGTCGATCGGGCTCATCGCGAGGGCTTGCGCGTTGTCGGTTTTCAGTGCAACAGCGTAGACACGCTTCGGCGGGCGCTCGAATGGGGAATCGACGGTGCCACGTCCGATGTTCCGTCGAGCATCCTGCCCCACCTGACGCGGACCTGACGGAAGGAGTCGAACGTGACCGCTATTGAAATCGTTGGCCACCGCGGAGCCGCGGGTGAGGCACCCGAGAACACGCTGGCGGGCTTCGCCCACGCTCGATCAATTGGCGTAGCAGGAGTCGAGTTCGATGTCAGACTTTCTGGCGACAGCCAGCTCGTGGTGATCCACGACGCGACCGTGGATCGGACCACCTACAGTAGCGGGACCGTCGCCGAGCTCGACGCCGCCGAGATGGCAGCAATGGATGCCCGCCGAACCTGTCCCTCCTGGCCAGAGCCCACCGGCATCCCGACCCTTTCGGAAGCGCTGGACATCATCTCCTCGTTCGAGGCTATCCAGTTCGAAATCAAGTCGGACGCCGCGGAGCGACTCGAGCGAGTGGCGGAGGGTCTCGTCACGGAGATTCGAGCACGGTCGCTCGAGCGGCAGGCGAGCGTCACGTCGTTCGATCCTGTCGCGATCGAGCTGGTGCGCCGGATCGCACCTGATCTGTCATGTGCATTCATCAGCAGGCCCACCGACCCGGAGGCCGTGGAGACCGCGCTCAGGCTCGGCTGCACACAGCTCAACCTCCACCTCTATCGAGAAACGTCCGCTGACCTGGTCCGCAGCGCCCACGATGCCGGGCTTCGAGTTGGAGGCGGCCCGTGTGACACGATCGAGGATCTCGAGTGCGCGATTGCCTGGAGCATGGACTCGGTAACGTCCGACAACCCGTCGCTCTTGCTGAAGCACCTCGCCACGGCCTAGCCGTCCCAGGCAAGGAGTGACCTCTTCATGCCAGGATCTCTGTTGATCGGCGTCGACATTGGAACTTCGAGCTCCAAGGGCGTGCTCTGCACAGCCGAAGGGGGCATACTCGCCTCCGCCACCATCGAGCACGAGACCAGCTTCCCACGGCCGGGATGGGCGGAACACGATGCGGACAGCATCTGGTGGGGCGAGTTCACCCGCATCTGCAGGCAGCTCCTTTCAGAGAAGTACAGCGGCCGCGACGTCGGAGCGGTCGGGGTCAGCGCGATCGGCCCATGCATGCTCCCAGTCGATAGTCAGGGTCGACCACTGCGACCGGCGGTGCTGTACGGCATCGACACTCGTGCCACCCAGGAGATCGCATGGCTGGAAGACCACTTCGGCGCCGACGCGCTGTTCGAGCACAGCGGCATGGCGCTGACCAGCCAGGCCATCGGTCCCAAGATCCTGTGGCTGCGAAACCATGAGCCAGAGCTCTTCGAGCGCACCGCGATGGTGCACTCCGCCGCCGGGTACGTGGTCCACCGTCTGACTGGCGAGCATGTGATCGATCGGCACACGGCGTCCGCGTTCAACCCGCTGTTCAACATGCGGACGCTCGCATGGGACGGGCGTTTCGCGGAGCCCATCATCGACATCGAGCGACTGCCCCGGCTGCTGGAGGCGTGCGAGGTCGCTGGCACCGTCACGGCAGCCGCGGCGGAGGAGACCGGCCTCGTGGCCGGCACCCCCGTCACCGCCGGTACCATCGACGTCGCAGCGGAGTCAATCAGCGTCGGCGTCGTGGATCCGGGCGACCTGATGGTCATGTACGGCAGCACGATGTTCCTGCTCAACCTGGTCGAGGGGCATCGTCCGGACCGCCGACTGTGGACTGGCGCCTACAGCCTCCCGGATCGCCGCGTGCTCACCGGAGGCATGGCAACTTCCGGCCTGATCACCAGCTGGTTCCGACGCGAGCTCGCCGGCGACGAGCGAAGGATCGAGGCCGAGACAGGCATCAGCGCGTTTCAGCAGCTCTGCGATCTGGCGAGAAGTGTACGTCCGGGGAGTGACGGCGTGATCTGCCTCCCCTACTTCGCCGGCGAGCGAACGCCCCTCCACGACCCGGACGCCCGGGGGATGTTCGTCGGCCTGACGCTGCAGCACACACGCGGCCACCTCTATCGTGCCGTGCTGGAGGGGGTTGGGTATTCGGTGAGACACCATCTCGAGATCATGCGCGAGCTGAATGCCGAGCCCAGACGCGTCATCGCCGTCGGAGGCGGTGCCCAGAATGACCTCTGGCCGCAGATCGTCAGCGATATTGCCGGCATCACCCAACTGGTCCCCGATCGCACGATCGGGGCATCGTATGGCGACGCGTTTCTCGCGGGGCTCGGTGCAGGCATCATCGAGTCCATCGACGTGCTGGCCGACACGTGGGTCCGGATCACGGGACAGATCGAACCGACCGAAGGTGTCAGCGAAACCTACAACGAGTACTACCCGATCTACCGATCTCTCTACGAAAACACGAAGGAGCAGGCCCATGCCCTTGCCCACCTGGGTCGAAGAGCATGAGCCTGCTCCCCACGTCAGCCACAACCTGGGGTGACGATCAGCACCCTGCCAGGTCCTCCTGGCCATCCGAGCCGCTTCCTGAGGCGAGCGTGCTCTCGAACTCCGAGATGACCGCTACCTTCTGCGCCGAAGGCGATGTCTCGTCGAACTCGTACGTGAGCCACTCGCGTACCAGCTTCAGTGCCAGCTCGGGACCGATCACCCGCGCTCCGAGCGCGAGCACCTGACAGTTGTTGGACAGCACCGAGCGCTCGACGGAGTAGGAATCGTGGGCGACGGTCGCCCGCACACCTGGCACCTTGTTGGCGGAGATCGCCATACCGATGCCCGTCCCGCAGACGAGTACCGCTCTGCGCGCACGCCCCTCGGCGACGGCCTTGGCAACACGCAGTCCGACATGCGGATAGGCGGTATCGTCGCCTGCATGTGCGACGCCGAAGTCCACGACCTCGTACCGGCCATCCTGCTCGATTGCGTTCTTGATCAGGTTCTTCAGATCCGCGCCGGCGTTGTCGGCACCAACGGCGATCACGTCTCGACTCGTCTCCATCGCTTCATGCCTCCTCTGCTTCGGCCCAGTACCCACCCGACGCGAACAGCTCATCGACAAACTGGTTCAGCAGCCCCAGCTCGGTGACGACATCGAAGACGGTGTACCGGCGCCGAATCTGTCCGGCGGCGAGGTAACTCTCGCGTAGCTGGGGTGTCGAGAGTCCGATGTCCTCCGGGCGGATCGGACATCTCGCTCGCCGAAGCAGGTCCGCCAATTGATCACTGCGAAGGAGCTGGCGCCGAAGCCGATCCGAGAGCGACGGCCATTGCTCCCGCAGCGTCGTCAGGCGGGAGCGCAGCTCATCGTGGGTGAGGTACTTCGCACGGCATTCCTCAAGAGCCTTCGAGATCAGCATCGGATCCGTGTGGGTGTTCCGGATCTGACGCTCGAGGTCCGGCCAGGATGGCCATGCGACGATCGCTGCATCGATATCGAGGGATGCCACCGGATAGTCGAGCAGGCGCTCGTAGAGCGTCGTCGAGACGATCGAGCCCATCCCGACTTTCATGCCATGGGAGACGAGCTCGCCGTTGTGCTCAAGTCCGCGCATCTCCCAGAGATGACTGAACTGATGCTCGCTTCCCGAAGCCGGTCGGGTCGAACCCGCCACCTGGATGGCAAGCCCCGTCATCACGAGACCGAGGAAGAGCTCCTCGATCGCGCTTTCGTCCCCGCTGAAGTACCTTTCCGGTTCGCTCACCATGTCACGCAGCGGGTCCTGTACCATCGACCAGACGTCGGGGATGATCGGCTCCACACCCAGTGCATCAGCGACGATCCAGTCGGCTCCTGCCGTGACCTTCCCCACCAGGTCGCCGTACCCGGACGCTGTCATGGCCGGTGGCGCGTCGCGGACAATGGCCAGGTCGGCAACGACGACTTCGGGGGCCGGACATTCGAAGGTCTGTTTGACTCCCTCGCTCACCAGTGCCGCTCCGGATGCGGTGTATCCATCCATCGAGGCAGCCGTCGCGACGACCACATACGGAACCCCGACCTCGAAGGCAGCTCGTTTGGTGAGATCGTTGATTGTGCCGGACCCGACCGCGATGGGCACAGTCTCGGGCCCGATCGCAGCGACGATGGTGGCCACGTGGGCGAGGTCGGGACGAAGTGTCGGGACTGCCGGGAAGATCACCCGGTTGGCGACGTCAGCATGGGCCGCCTCGAGGCTCGCGATCACGGAGCCTCCGGCAATCCCGAACGTACGCTCGTCCGCAACGATGACCACCGAACGTCCCGGATATCGCCGGGACACGATGGCGCCGACATCTTCGATCGCGCCTGTACGGACCACGACCTCTCGCGTCGTCGACGCTTCGGCGAGGGCCTGGTCGATGAGCGCCCGGGTGGTCCGTACTGTCATGGTCAGCTCCAATCAGGTACCGATCAGGTGCCGGGTTGCGGATTGGGGCCCCATCAGCCCTCTGCCGCAGTCGGCCCGGCTCGAATATGCTGAGGCTACGAATCGCGTCACATGGGTGTCAATCATCCACGGCGCATCTGCACCGATGTGCATCACATCTGTGCAGCACCGTGCGGCGTGCCGGGGTATCTTCTCGGAAGGCCCGGTAACGACGAGCGTCGCGTTACCGGAAGGACACTTCGCCAGAGGGACTCTCGGTCACCATGACATTCTCGACCCCACCAGACACCGTGTCACAGGCAACCCGGCGCCCTGACACCCTCCTCGACGGCTACATCTTCGACCTCGATGGGACGATCTACCTCGGAAGCGAGCTCCTTCCAGGAGCCGCGCGGCTGATCGACGTGCTGCGCGACCGAGGCAGGCGGGTGCTATTCCTGTCGAACAACCCGACCAGCTCGGCGCAGCAGTATGCAGCCAAGCTCACCAGCCTGGGCATCCCGACCACGCGCGGCGAGGTGCTCAACACCGTCGACACGATGACCGCGTGGCTGCTGCGCAATCATCCGGCCGCGACAGTGTTCCCTGTCAGCGAGGAGCCTCTGAAGCTTGCGCTGCGCGAAGCGGGTATCCGCATCTCGGATGATCCGGCCGAGATCGACATCGTCATCGCCAGTTTCGACCGAACCTTCGACTACCGAAAGCTGCAGGTTGCGTTCGATGCGATCCGCACACATGGACGGGCATTCCTCGTCGCGACGAATCCCGATCGCTTCTGTCCAATGCCTGGCGGCCACGGTCAGCCGGACGCCGCGGCGGTGATCGGGGCGATCGAAGGTTGCACCGGCACCACCTGTCGCCAGAACACCGGCAAGCCTGACCGCTTCATGCTCGACGCTGCCCTGGATCGTCTGGAGCTCGAGGCAAACCGATGCGTGATGATCGGGGATCGCCTGATGACGGATATCCGCATGGCGATCGATGCCGGCATGCCTTCCGCCCTCGTACTCACCGGGGAAACGACACGCGAAACGCTCCAGCAACAGTCGAGAGCCGATCAGCCGACGTGGGTGCTCGATCGAGTCGACCAGGTCCTGCCAGAAACTGTCTGGGACGAGTTGGGCTGGACTTGATGACGAGTGGGCCAGCAGGTGAAAAGGCTACGTGCCCTGGAATGCATGAAATGTCACCCGGCGATTGGCGCGTGGGTATGGGCGCTGTCATTGCATGGGTGACCCCCCTGGGATTCGAACCCAGAACCAACGGATTAAAAGTCCGCTGCTCTGCCGTTGAGCTAGAGGGTCTCGCAAGGTTTCGCAACCGCGGAACCAATCCTACCGCGCGCCGGAGCGGCCGTGCCACAATCCCACCACGTGTAAGCCGCTCCGGGAGTGACCTTGGTTTCCTTCGCCGTCTCGCCAACAGAGTTCGTGCTGGCAGCCGCGATCGCGGCGACCATCGCGCTCGTGGCGCATCGCCGACATCTGCTTGATCGCGGTGGGGCCGTCGCCGCCACCATCCTGGGACCGTCGCTCGTCGCCACTGGCGGGTGGTGGCTCGGGACGATCCTGATCGCCTTCTTTCTCTCATCTGCATTGCTGCCAGATAGCGGATCCGGCGCGCCTTCTCGAGCCTGGCACCAGGTGGCCGCGAACGGCGGACCCGCCCTCGCGCTTGCAACGATAGGTCTGGCCGGCTTCGAAGGGCGTCTGCTTGTGGCGGCAGCGTCAACGATCGCCGCCACCACGTCCGATACCTGGGCCACCGAGATAGGCAGAGCCATCGGCGGCACGCCACGATCGATCCGAACCGGCGCGAGAGTCCCACCGGGCACGTCGGGTGCTGTCTCGGCCGCCGGCACCATCGCCTCGGTTGCTGGAGCCATGTTCGTCGCCATCCTCGCGGTCATTCTGTCACCGATCGCACCAATGTCTTCCCTCGTCACGCCAGAACAGGCAGTGATCATCGGCGTGTGCGGTGTGCTGGGCAGCTCCGTCGACACGATCCTGGGAGCGACCCTGCAGGCAAGCTTCCGCTGCGTCACGTGTGGTGCTCGATCCGAGGATCCTGGCGACCACGCTCCGGGGCACGGGATGCGCCGAATCAGCGGGATGACCTGGATGACAAACAGTATGGTCAACCTCGTCTCCGCACTCGCTTCCTGGCTGGTCGCGTTCCTTCTGACCGGCTGACTCGAGTTGGCACCGACAGCACGTCGCTTCGTGCCGCAGACCCAGATGGGGTAAGATTCCGACCAACGCCAATCCGACGCGTGACCGTCCGGCGGCATCCACGTCAATTCACCGACCGGCTCAGCCGCCTCTGCAGGACATCGCGAAGGAATCTCCGGACACCACCGCTGTGAGGAGCACTATGCAGAGAGCATTCGTGACCGATACCCACTTCGTCACTGGGCGACGCATGATGGCGGGAATCATCGTCGCACTGCTTGTCAGCCTGGTATTGGCAATGGCCCCTGCCGCCCACGCGCAAGAGTCCACCCCGGATTCCGCCACGCCAGAGGCAACCCCTGCCGCAACTCCAGCAGCCGGTGCCACGCCTGAAGCCGACGTGATCGGCGACGTGCTGATGACCTACGACTTCAATGCGATGCCGCAGGCTCCGATGACGGTGCGCCTCCTCCGCATCACCCTGGCGCCAGGCGCCAATGTCCCGATGCACACCCATCCGGGTCCGGAATTCGACTATGTCGAATCCGGCACCCTCACCGCACGTATCGATGGCACTGCCGTCGTGAGCATCGACGGTGAGCAGTCGGATGTATCGGATGCGCAAACACTCTCGACCGGTTCCTGGATCATGTATCCCGACGGCGTCGGCATGAGCCTGGCCAATGAGGGCGAGGAGGATGTCGTGCTGCTGTCGGCGGTGATCCTGTCAGTTGGCGGCGAGAACCAGTCGACCATCACGTACACCGAGGGCGAGCCAACCGATAGCGACTTCGAGGGTGTGTCCTTTGTGGTGCTCGGCGATGGCTTGATCCAGCAGTTTCCCGACAGTCCCAGCACGGTGACCGTCGACCAGCTGACCCTCGGCCCGGGTCAGGCGATCCCTGCGTTCTCCGGTGCCGCGCTCGTCAGCAAGGCCTCCGGGACCCTGGAGTTCACGGCGGTCGAAGGCCAGGTTCAGGTGACCCGGACCGCGACACCTCAGCTCCAGCCCAATGCCATACCGGGCCAGGAATTCACCCTTGGCAACAACGATGCCGCATTCTTCCCGGCGGGGTACGAGACCATCGATCGATCCGGCAGCACGGATGAGCTCTCCCTGCTGCGTCTCCTGATTCAGCCCGAAGGTGAGCTGGCCAGCGCAGCCGCCGTGGTGGCGCCACTGTCCAGCGGCGACGTTGGCACGACCACCGAGCAGACCTCGGAGGCCGAAGGTGACGGCCTTGGCGTCGGCGCAATCATCGCGATCAACACGGATGACGTCCGCGTCCGCGCCGAAGCGACGACCGAGAGCGACATCGTCGGCACGTATACGGCAGGCACGCAGTTCGAACTCATCGACGGACCGGTCGAGGGTGAGGACTACACCTGGTATCAGGTGCGTGGTCTCGGTGACCTGGCGGACGTGGAAGGCTGGCTCGTCACCGACTTCATGGATGTGATCGAGCCTGCCCCCGCTGGCGCGCAGTCCGGCGAATCCGATGACATTGACACCAGCATCATCGGCGATGTCCTCACCGGCGCGGTCGCCGGCGACTCCACCCCGGCTGCGGATGCTACCGGTGAGCTGACGGTGGGCGCCATCGTCGTCACCACTGAGGAGAATGTCCGTATCAGAGCCGAGGGCAACGCTGGAGCCGAGATCTTCACCACCTTGCCTCTCGGAACCGAGCTGGAAATCATCGGCGGGCCGACCGAAGCCGACGGATTCGTCTGGTACGAAGTCGAGGTTGTCGGTGAGGGTATTACCGGCTGGACGGCCGGCGACTTCCTGGAGCTGGCGGACGCCGAGGAATAGTCGATCGAGACACAGGCAATGAATCCGGGGGCATTTAGCTACGAACGCCCCCGGATTCATTGCCAGACGAGGCCCAATTCACGACATTAGCGGGAGGCGCGTCGTTCCTGCTCGGCTCTGACGGCCTTGCGCATCGCCTCTATCGGTGGCTCCACGCCGGTCCACAGCGCAAACGCCCGAGCGCCCTGGTGGACGAGCATCCCGAGTCCGTCGACCGCCTTCAGTCCCATCCGCCTGGTGATCTTGAGGAGATCGGTGTCGCGGTAGGTGAGATCGATCACCGTCGCATGCGGTGCGAGCAAGCCCAAGCGCGCGATATCCAGAGGTATCTCACCGTCGTGCCAGCCGAGCGCGGTGGCGTTGATGAGCAGGTCAACCGATGGCAGGCGGGTCTCGAGATCGCCCCACGGAATGCTGACGACGTCACCGCCGCGATCGAGGTCCGTCGCAAGCGCTTCTGCCCGCTCGGGCGACCGGTTGGCGATCTCCACCCTGGCGAAGCCAATATCCTGCAGCGCCACGATCACGGCACGGGCTGCCCCACCTGCCCCGAGGATCAGCGCGGTGCTCTCGGATGATACATCGAACCCCGACTCCCTTACGGACATGGCGAAACCGTGGGCATCGGTGTTGTCGCCCAACAGGGTTCCGTCGCGCTTGACGATGGTATTGACGGCGCCGATCCGCCGGGCGGTATCCGAGAGCTCATCGAGAAACGGCATCACCCGTTGCTTGTGGGGGACCGTGACATTGGCTCCGAAAAACGCGGAATCCCTCAACCCGGCAACACGAGCGGGTACCTCAGCATCGGCCGTTGGCCAGAGCTCATAGGCGCCTTCGATGCCGGTCTCGCGAAACGCAACTGCCTGCATCACCGGTGACAGCGAGTGCTCAACGGGGTATCCGATCAGTCCGCAGCGTCTCACGGCGCCCTCCATGGTCAGGCCATCGTCCAGCGTTCATCCTGCACCGCCACAAGGGCATCGCCGGCACCAGGGATCACCGCCCCTTCACAGGCTTCGGGCGAGATCTGGCAGACGTTCTGCTGGTGCTCCTCGTAGGTCGTGGCGAACACGTGCTCTCCCGAGCCGTCCTGGAGCGCGAAGAAGTAGAGGTAATCGACATCGGCTGGCTGGCCTACCGCCTGGATCGATCCCAACCCGGGATTGGAGATTGGCGTCGGCGGCAACCCCTCGCGGGTGTATGTGTTGTAGGGACTGTCGATCTCAAGCTGCGCGTTGGTGAGCGGTGCCGGCCACCAGTTGCCCGGCTCCCCGACCGCGTACTGGATGGTCGGGTCGGCGTTGAGCATCATGCCCTGCTCGATTCGATTGAGATAGACCGCCGCGATGATGGGTCGCTCCTCGGCCACCGCCGCCTCTCGCTCGACAATCGAGGCGATGGTGATGGCCTCGTAGATGGAGAGCCCCTGCGCCTCGAACTGCTCCCGCGTCTGCTGACTTACCTTCGCGTCGAAGTTCTCGAGCATCACGTTCACCATGTCCTCGCCCGTGTACTCGGTCGTGAAGGTATAGGTATCGGGAAACAGGAAACCGTTGATGCTCGCATCGGCCGGCACGCCTTCGAAGAAATCCCAGCGTTCGCGAACCTCCGGGTTGTTCACGGCATCCATGAAGACCTGCTGGCCATTCGGGTAGCCGGCTTCCTCGATCGCAGCCCCGAACTCTTCGGCTCGCTGGCCCTCGATCAGGGTCACCTCGATCACCTGTGAGCTCGCGACCTCGTCGCCTTCGCCATCCTCACCGGTCGACACGGATTCAGTGGTGATTGCATCGATGATCTCGGGAACGCTCATGCCCATCCGTAGCGTGTAGACACCCGGTCGCAGCTCCACATCCGAGAAGCGCATGCGCATCTCGAAGTAGATGGGAAAGTTGATGAGATCCGCATCCGAAAGCTTGTCGGCGACAGAGTCGCTGTCGTCCTCCTCGGTGACCTCGATCACGACAGGTCGACCCTCGTCCGGCGATGCTTCACGATCCTGCCAGTAGTCGAAGAACCAGATCGATCCGGCAATGGAGAAGATGCCGATGACGACGATGGTGATGATCTTGAGCGTTTGGGTCAGAATACGAACCAATGCCGTTGACTCCTGTTGCGCAAGCAGCCGGGGGACACGAAGCAGGAATGACGGCTGCAAGGGACTCGAGCACGCGCACGAAAACGGGCGCACGAGCACCCGAAGCACGAGTAGTGTAAACGCCGGGAGCCATGCCCATCGATACCACGTCCCAGAAACCACCGATCGTCGTGCTGACAGGACCCACGGCAACAGGCAAGACGGCGGCAAGTATCCGGCTTGCTGAGCGTTTTCCGATCGAGGTCATCAACGCGGACTCCCGCCTCTTCTATCGGAGGATGGACATCGGCACGGCCAAGCCCTCGGAGGAGGAGCGGGCTACGGTTCCCCACCACCTCGTCGACATCCTCGAACCCGAGGCGTCGACCTCACTCGCCGAGTTCCAGGATCGCGTGTATGAGCTGATTCGCGCGATCCATGACAGGCGGGCGCTCCCGGTGATCGTGGGCGGGACGCTCCAGTACATCAACGCGATCGTCGAAGGATGGCGCATCCCACGTGTCCAGCCTCAGCCCGAGCTGCGCGCGAGGCTCCAGCACGAAGCAGAAGCTCACGGCCGCGACCGTCTGCTCGCCCGTCTCGCCGAACTCGACCCTGCGGCTGCCCGGACGACTGGCCCGAACCTGCGCAGGATCATCCGAGCGCTGGAGGTCATCGAGGTCACGGGGCGCCCGATTTCCGAGCAACAGGGCAAGTCGGAGGTGTGGTTCGCCCCCCTCCTGATCGGATTCACGATGCCAAGAGAGATGCTCTACCCTCGAATCGACCGAAGGGCAGAGGATCAGATCGCTGCCGGTCTCGTCGAGGAGGTGCGCGCGCTCCTTGACAGCGGCGTCCCTGAGACCGCGCCAGCACTGGGCAGCATCGGCTACCGGCAGCTGCTGCCATACCTTTCCGGTCAACAAACGCTCGCAGAGGCGCTTGAGCGAATCAAGCACGACACGCACCGCCTCGTCCGGCACCAGCAGACCTGGCTCCGCAAGGTGCCCCCCCTGGTGGAGCTCGACGTCTCGACCGACGGCTGGTTCGATCGCCTGGTAACGATGATCGAGAGCCACCTCGAGCGTCACCCATTACCTCAATAGATGTGCCGTTGACGTCGGGCCGCTATCGCCCATACGCTGGGCAGAGCCGAACAACCGGAACGCATTGCTCCCTGGAGATCCGATGCCCGACGCCGCGCTCCCCGAAGATGAAGGCGCCAGTGAGCTCGCACTCAGCATCGCCTGGCATGCGGGGCTGACCCGCGAGATCGTGACCATCTCTGGCGAGCGCCTCACGATCGTATTCCCGGGCCACTGGACGCATGGGCTGGGGCCGGACTTTCGCGACGCAATGATCGAGCTCGAGGGTGGACGTCTCGTGACAGGCTCCGTGGAGCTCCACCATCGCGCCTCGGACTGGGTCAGGCACGGTCATCATACGGATCCCGCATACGCGGACGTTGTGGTACATGTGGTGACGGTCGCCGATACCCCCGAAACACGCCGAACGGATGGAGTCGTCGTCCCCATCGCCGTCCTGCGCGTGTCCGAGTCCGAGCTGCGAGCGGTGCAGGCCCGCGACCCATCGATCTGGACACGATTCGGAGGCGATGTGTGCGCCGACCGGCTCTCACGTGATCAGCCGGACCGGGTCAGATCCCTGCTCTGGGAACTCGGCGACGCACGTCTCGGACAACGGGTGACGAGATTCGAGTCTGAGCTCAGCGTGACTACCCCGATGGAGGTGCTCGTCCTCGCCCTCTTCGACGCCTTCGGGTACGCGCGCAATCGAACGCAGATGGGACATCTTGCGGATCGGGTACCGTGGGGTGATCTCCTGTCGCGCCTTCACATGCTGGACCAGAACGATCGCATCGAGCGCGCGACTGCGATCCTCCTGGGTGTCGGCGGCTGGCTCCCCATCTCACCTGCCCACGCTTCACTTGGAGGGCTGTCGCCTGCCGACGTCCAGACGATCGAGTCGATTTGGCACGTTGAACACCCGTCGTGGGCTCATGCGGTGTTACCCGCCGATATCTGGGAGACAGCCAGGGTCAGGCCGGCGAATCATCCGTTCGCCCGCCTCCTCACCCTTGCCGCGTTGCTGGGGGCTCATGGGGACGATCTCCTCCCGCTCCTGATGGACGGGATACGCGCTGGCATGGATCCCGTTCGCATCCTGCAGGAGCACTCGGCACCACGTGGAGTGAATCCACTCGGTGAGGATCGCAGCACTGCCATCGTTGCCAGCATCCTGCTGCCATTCGCCGTGGCTTACGCCATGTGCACTGGCGATCATGAGCTGGAAGACATGGCGATGGGAGCGTGGTCCTCCCTTCGCGCGGCACCGGCTTCGCGGGCGGTGAGGAGAGCGAGAAACCAGGTTTCCGGTGATGTGAGAATCCGGGGCCTCAGGGAGCGTGGCAACCAGGGCCTGCTGTACCTCGATCGGCAGTACTGTGGCCCTCGCCGGTGCTACGAATGTCCGATCGCGAGGGCGGTGGTGGCCGACGACCTCGCCAGTCGGGAATTGCATCCCGTCCCGGACCGATCCTGACCACCTTCTCGTTTGCATTGCTCCGGCGGATCAACAACAATGTCTCCACGCAAAAGAGAATCAGCACCCTCACGCCGCCGTGAGCTCGGGATGCCACGAACATCGCTCGTTCGAAACGCGTAGCTGTCTTCTTGACGGTCGCCTCCAGAGGGAAACACTGTTGTGGGTCGATACATCCTTGGCCGCCTGCTCGGCCTTGCGTTCGTGCTGTTCGTGGTCTCGCTGATCGCCTTTCTCCTCATGCATGCCGTGCCAGGGGGACCGTTCGCGCCGGACGAGAAGGGCCGGCTGCCGGAGGCGACCCGGCAGGCGCAGCTGGAGAAATACGGTCTCGATCAACCGATCTATGTCCAGTACGTGAAGTACATGTGGAACGCACTCCAGCTCGACTTCGGCGTTCCGTTCCAGAGCCCCACCGAAACGGTGACGGAGCTGATCGCCCGGGCATGGCCAGTGACGATCCGGATCGGGATCCCGACAATCATCATCTCCTACGGGCTCGGTACGCTCCTTGGGTTCATCGCGGCCGTCAGGCAGAACTCATGGGTCGACTACTCCGTCTCGTTCGCCTCCACGCTGGGTCTCGTGGTTCCCAATTTCGTGGTCGCGCTCTGGCTGATCCTCTTCTTCAGCGTCTATCTGGGCTGGCTGGAGCCTGGGGGCTGGGGCAAGCCGCAGCACTACATCATGCCGGTGATCGCCTACTCGCTGACCCCGATGGCGCTGGTCGCCAGATATACGCGGTCGTCGATCCTGGAGGTCATGCGATCCGACCACGTGCGCACGGCCCGGGCAAAGGGGCTTTCGGAGCGCAATGTCCTCTTCTGGCACGTCGGCCGCAACGCCATGATCCCGTTCGTGACGATCCTGCTGCCGGAGATCCCCAACATCCTGACGGGCTCCATCTTCATCGAGGCCGCGTTCAGGATCCCCGGGCTTGGCCGCTTCTTCGTAACCAGCACCCAGGCGCGCGACTATCCGATGATCCTTGCGCTCGTCCTGCTGATCGCCGTGCTCTGGGGCATCACCTACATCGTCACCGACATCCTCTACACGCTGCTGGACCCACGCATCCGCCTCGGCGGTCGCTCGGTCGTCTAGTCGAAGGAGACACCCCATGGCTCACTCGGCAAGCAGCACCCTCGCGGCGGCCGAAGCACGGCAGTCTGCACAGCGCCCCGAATCCGCGTTCCAGCACGCCATGCGACGTTTCATGCGCCAGAAGCTTGCGGTCGTCGGACTGGTTATCGTCCTGTTCCTGATGGTGATCGGATTCGGCGCCCCCATCCTCGCACCCAGCGACTACCGCACCGCGAACCTGATGGATGCGAACAAATTCCCGAGCGCCGAATTCCCGCTCGGCACCGACGCGATCGGCCACGACTTCCTCTCGCGCGTCATGTACGGCACGCGGACATCCCTTCTGGTCGGCTTCGCATCGGTCGGCGTCGCCTGCCTGGTCGGCATTCCGCTCGGAATGCTCGCCGGGTTGCGCGGTGGCTGGACCGACTTCGTGGTCATGCGCCTGGTCGAGGTGATGACCGCATTTCCCGGCCTGCTCTTCGCCATTTTCCTGATGACGGTGCTCGGAGCCGGTGTCGGCAACATCATCATCGTCATCGGGCTCACCAGCTGGCTTACCCTCGCGCGGCTCATGCGGGCACAGTTGCTGACACTCCGGGAGCAGGACTACATCGCGGCCGCGCGCAGCATGGGCGCGAGCGATTGGTCCATTGCAGTCAGGCATCTGTTGCCCAATGCGGTGGCACCGGTTATCGTGGCAATCACCTTGGCAATCCCTACAGCGATTTTCGCGGAAGCGGGACTGAGCTACATCGGTGTCGGCATCAACGAGCCGACTCCGTCGCTTGGGAAGATGGTCGCCGACAGCGCGCAGTACATCCGTGTGTACTGGCACCTCGGACTGTTCCCCACGCTCGCGATTGCGCTGATCATGCTGGGGTTCTCATTTGTCGGAGATGGGCTGCGGGATGCCCTGGACCCGCGTCAGACATAGGCGCGTACGCGCCAGCTGAGGCGTTTTCGATCGCACACAGGAGTACCTCATGAAGGACCGACAATATCTCCCCGATCTCGTGAAAACGATGCGCCCGCAGGATCGCTCGTTCTTCACCGCGCTGCTGTCCCGCCGCACGGCGCTGAAGCTGGGTGCAGCCGGACTTGCCGGCTCGACCTTCCTCGGATACTCGTCGGCGACGGCACGCCAGTCCGCCGACGCGGTCATGCAGAATGGTGAGCTTCCGGAAGACGCCGCACCGCTGGAGGAGCAGGTGCTGCGCTTCGCGTCCGACGGCACCACAGCGAAGGCATTCGACTTCTACGAGACGGTCTATGAGCGGGCCGGGATATCGACCGTCTTCAGCGTGCCCCTTGTCCGTCTCAACAAGAACTTCGAGATCATTCCGGGTACGGCGAGCGAGTGGTCGAGCAACGAAGAGGGTACGATCTGGACCTTCAAGCTCAAGGAAGGTCTGATGTGGAGCGACGACACACCGGTGACCGCCGCCGACTTCGTCCGTACCTTCCAGTACTCGGCCGACCCGGAGCATGCCTGGGATTTCACCTGGTTCTGGGACGGCAATATTCTGAACTACACGGAGGCGCTCGCCGGCGAGGTTCCACTGGAAGAGATCGGCGTACGCCAGGGGGCGAACGAGTACGAAGTCATCTTCGAGACCGTCGATCCGGCTCCGTACTTGCCGGCGAAGCTGCTCTACTCGGCCCCGCTCTCGGCGAAGGCGCTCGATACGCATGGTCCGCTCTACAACGCCAATCCCGAGACCTGCGTGACGTGCGGTCCGTTCAAGCTGGAGGAATTCTCTCGAGACCAGCAGGTGGTCCTCACGCGCAACGAGAAGTACACCGGCGATCTCCAGATCCCGATCCAGAAGATCATCAACAAGTTCGCCGCACCCAGCACGCACTTCACCATGTACGAGGCGGGTGAGACCGACTACATGGACAATCCGGCTCCCGCCGAGATCCAGATCATACAGGGCGATCCGGAGATGTCCGAGCAGATGTACCAGGGCGTGGGCGACTTCGGGTGCTTCTACTTCTTCTTCGATGTCAATACCTCGCCGTTCGATGACCTCAAGGTTCGGCAGGCGTTCAGCCACGTGCTCGACCGCGAAGCCATGCAGCAACAGATCTGGGGCCCCTCCGGCATCCCGGCACCGTCGTTCCTGGCACCGGGTTTCCCGGGTTCCAATACCGAGGAGCTCGCTGGCATCCAGAACTTCGATCCTGAGACGGCGAAGCAGCTCCTGGCAGAAGCCGGCTACCCGGACGGCGAGGGCTTCCCGGACCTCGTCCTGCAGGTTCGCGGTGGCGGATCACCGATTGAAGATGCGACCTGCCAGGCCTACGCCTCGATGCTCGCCGAGCACCTCAACATCAACGTCGAGATTCAGACCCTCGACCGGCAGGCCTTCTACGCCGCGATGAACGCAAAGCCAACCGAGATCCTCTTCGGCTGGGTGTCCTACGGACAGGACTATTTCGATCCCTCGAACATGCTCGGGGTCTGGCTCAGCGGTGGGCGACACCCGTGGAGCAACGAGGAGTACGATCGGCTCGTGACGGAGGCGACCAGCCTGGTCGGCGACGATGAGGCGCGCCTCGCCATGTTCCAGGACGCCGAGCGCATCCTGGTCGAGGACGTGCCGGCCGTGTTCGCGTACTTCGCGACTCCGATCCAGATGGCGAAGCCATACCTGGTCGGCCCGGCGCTCGAGCCCGACGCGAACGGGATCCAGGCCATTCACTGGCCGGGTTGGGAGCTCGCCAGCACGGTGCTGGAGGAGATCTACATCAGCGCCGATGCCCCGACCGGCCGGCAATAGGCGGAAGCCTGAGACACGTCGAGTCAGCGCGCAGGACGAACACCGGCCCGAAAATCGGGCCGGTGTTCGTGCATTGCGGCTATCGTCACACTCCAGAAATGTCGTTATGATCATGGAGAATGCACGATCGACGCGCGTCGTAAGCCTGTACTTGCCCTGAAAGGACCTCCATGGCCGTTGCCGCGCCAACGCTTTCCGACTCCATCGTGGACAACTCGCCGGAATCGCTGCGACCACAGTTCCAGCTCGATCCAGACATCGTCTTCCTGAACCATGGATCCTTCGGCGCAACCCCGAAGCCGGTATTCGAGGTCTATCAGGCATGGCAACGAGAGCTCGAGCGTGAGCCGGTCGCCTTCGTGGCTCGTCGGCAGGAGGCCCTTCTCAACGCTGCCCGCGCCCGAATCGCCACCTACCTGAATGCCGATCCGGATAGTGTTACGTTCGTCGTGAACGCGACGTCGGGCCTCAATGTGATCGCGCGGTCGCTTCCACTCGAGCCCGGTGACGAGGTGCTCACAACCAACCTCGAGTACGGTGCACTCGATCTCACCTGGGAACACCTCTGCGCCAAGGCCGGCGCCAGATATGTCCATCAGGAAATATCCCTCCCGGTAACCAGTCGCGAGACCGTCGTCGACGAGCTGTGGCAAGGCGTCAACGAGCGCACGCGCGCCATCTTTCTGAGCCACGTCACCTCCGGAACCGCTTTGATCCTCCCGGTCGAGGACATCTGTGCCCGAGCGCGGGAAGAAGGGATTCTCACGATCATCGACGGCGCCCACGCTCCGGGACAGATCGACCTCGACATGGAGGCGATCGGCGCCGACATCTATTCCGGGAACTTCCACAAGTGGCTCTGCACTCCCAAGGGATCGGCGTTCCTCTACGTCCGGCCCGAACATCACGAGTGGACCGAGTCACTGACGATCAGCTGGGGATGGCGTGGCGAGCACACGTTCGTGAGCAGGAACCAGATGCAGGCGACCCGAGATGTCTCCGCGTTTCTCGCGGTCGGCCGCGCGATCGACTTTCAGCGCGAATACCGATGGTCCGAGGTTCGCGACCGCTGTCACGACATGCTCGCCGCCCTGCGCCAGGAGCTGCATGCGAGGTGGGGCACCACGCCGATCTCCCCGGATGGCGAGGGGTGGTACCGCCAGCTCGCCATGATCACCTTGCCCGAGTCCGCCCCGGACGATCTGCACGACCGGCTCTTCTACCGGCACGGCATCGAGGTACCACTCACCGGGCACGGCGACATCCGAGGGGTCAGGGTGTCGGTGCAGGGGTATACGAGCGAATCCGACCTCGACGCGCTTCGGACCGCGCTCGACCATGAGCTATCGAGAGGCTGAATCATGGCAACTCGCACCTTGCCGCTCGCTCACACCGTGCATACCGCCTGTCCACACGACTGCCCGGACACGTGCGCCATCACCACCACTACAGAGAACGGACGGGCTGTCGCATTCACGCCGGTGAAGGAGCATCCGATCACGCGCGGATGGCTTTGCGCCAAGGTGCGTCCCTATCTCGACCGTGTCTACCACCCTGATCGGTTGACGACACCACTTCGAAGAGCCGGAGCGAAGGGCGACGGCCAGTGGGAGCCGATCAGTTGGGACGAGGCACTCGACGAGATCGTCGCCCGCTGGCGGGAGATCATGGACCAGTCAGGTGCCCAGGCGATCCTGCCGTACTCATACAGCGGCACGCTGGGCCTGGTGCAGATGATCGTCGCCAACGCCCGCCTCTGGAACCGGATGGGCGCCTGTGGACTCGAGCGCACGATCTGCGATGCCGCTGCCGGCGTCGCCGTGCCGGCAACGGTCGGCGCCAAACACGGGATGGCGTTCCAGGACTTTCTCCACAGCAAGCTGATCGTGATCTGGGGACACAACCCGGCCAGCACCAGCCCGCACTTCATGCCGTTCCTTCGAGACGCCCAACGCAACGGGGCGACCGTGGTGCTGATCGACCCACGGCGCACGCTGACCGCGAGATCGGTCGACTGGCATATCCAACCCGAGCCAGGAACGGATTCCGCCCTGGCCCTGGGCATCATCAATGTGCTGTTCACCGAGGGGCTTCATGACGAGGAGTGGCTCGAGGAGCACAGCACCGGCTGGCGGGATCTCCGCGATCGCGCCAGGGAGTACGACACTGAGCGCGTCGGTCGCATCACGGGCGTGCCTGCGGAAGACATCGAGAGGCTCGCCCGCCTCTGGGCGGCCGCAACGCCAGCGGTCGTGAAGATCGCCGATGGTCTGCAGCGAAACCAGCACGGCGGCCAGGTGGTACGCGCCGTCATCTCGATTCCGGCAATTACCGGTCAGTATGGGATCCGCGGTGGCGGCATGTTCTATAGCCAGAGCGGCTGGGTCGTCTACGACGCGGAGGCGGTCGGCCACGCGAGCGAGTGCCCTCCCGTTCCCCGGACCGTCAACATGAATCGACTCGGCGCTGTGCTCAACGGCGACATTGACGGCCCCCCCATTGAATCGCTCTACGTCTTCGGCGCGAACCCGCTTGCCTCCACACCCAACGCACCGCGAATCATCGACGGGCTGATGCGCGAAGATCTGTTCACCGTGGTACATGAGCAGTTCATGACCGACACCGCCAGGTACGCCGACATCGTCCTGCCCGCGACCAGTCAGCTGGAGCAGGTCGACCTTCACAAGCCATACGGCCACAATCATCTGCAGTACAACGCGCAGGCGATCGAGCCCCTCGGCGAAGCTCGCAGCAACTGGGACGTGATGCGTGCCCTGGCAGAGCGTCTTGGGTACGACGAGCCCTGGCTTCGGCAGGAACCGGAGGAGGTCATCGAGGAGGTGCTCACCGCAACGGCGAAGGGCAATCCGCTCCTCGAGGGCGTGACACTGGAGCGCCTCCAGCGCGAAGGCACGGTCCCCTACTCGTTCGAACGTATCAGCGACGTGCCGTTCGAGGGCGGCGTTTTTCCGACCCACGACGGCCGCATCCAGTTGCGGTGCGACGAGATGCGCGCTCATGGCGAGGATCCGCTGCCGTACTACACCGGTCCGGAAGCGCCGGCCGCATCACGGGTGGACGGGTCGTTCCGACTCCTGTCGGGCGCGGCACACCACTTCGTCAATTCCTCCATGGCGAACCTTCCCAACCTCGAGCGCAAGGAAGGTCGGCCACTGCTCGAGATCCATCCCGATGATGCGGACCGGCTTGGCATCCAGCACGGTCAGCTCGTTGCCGCCTGCAACGAGCGCGGTCGAGTAGTCCTCGAGGCAGTCGTCACGGACGGCGTCAGGCACGGTACCGTCGTGTCGCCCAAGGGCCACTGGGGACTACGCTCGCTCGATGGACGCAACATCAATCAGCTCACCACCGACGACCTGGCGGATCTGGGTGGAGGCAGCTCGTTCCACGGCACCCGTGTGTTCGTTGAGCCGGCGAACGAGGAGGATCTCCATCGCGTCGCCACACTGTCCGGGACGCTGCACGTCGCCGGAAGTCGAGCGTAGGGCCCCAACCGTCAACCGTGTGACTCGCGGAGGTGCCATGACAGCCGTACCAGCACCATCGACTCTCCGAATCGGACTCGCAGCCGCCCGGAACCACGACTCGGTGGACGAGCGACTCGCGACCGTCGAACGCTTCCTGACCGAGGCCGCCGAACGACAGGTTGCCATCGTTTGCTTCCCGGAAACCTATCTTCCCGGCCTGCGCGGGATGGACTTCCCGGTACCGCCGCCCGATCAACGGCGACAGGAGGATGCGCTCGAGCGCGTGCGTGCCCTCGCGGAGCGCTTCGGTGTCGCGGTGATCATGGGCATGGAGTGGGAGACCGAGCTCGGTCTCCACAACGTCGCCTTCGTCATCGCCAATGACGGCAGGGTCGAGGGATATCAGGCCAAGAACCAGATTCCTCCGGAGGAGGCACCCTACTACGTCGGTGATGGTCGGCGGAGGCTGTTCGAGGTGGATGGGGTGCCCTTCGGGATTACCATTTGCCACGAGGGATGGCGGTATCCGGAGAGCGTCCGTTGGTCTGCCGTCCGCGGTGCCAGGATCGTGTTCCACCCGCAGGTCACCGGCAGCGACCTGCAGGGACCATCGATCGAGCGCTGGGGCGATCCGGACTCACCGTACTATGAGAAGGCGATGATCGCGCGAAGCGCCGAGAACAGCATCTACTTCGCCAGCGTCAACAACGCGATGCGCTTCCAGGATTCCGCTACCAGTCTGATCGGCCCCGACGCGTGCTGCCTGGCATTTGTGCCCTATGGCGAGGAGCAGCTTCTCGTGCACGACGTCGATCTCACGCGCGCCACCGGTCTCTACGCTCAGCGTTTCGATCCAGCTCTCTACCTTCAGGACTGACGCCGACGGCTGGGGTATCGAATCGCGAACGTCCCCTGCAGCTCAGAGACGCGCGAGCGCGACGATGGCCTTCGCAACCTCACCGATCACGATCTCGAGCAGCTCCGCGCCCTGCTCCGCGGTCGCCCGGTGCGGGAAGTCGGTATAGCCATCGAACGACTCCCAGCGATTCGCCGCCTCCACGCGCATTCCAGGAACGGGCGAGGCGACATACGGGTCATGCTCACGCGTATCACGATTGCGCACCCGCGACGCATCCAGAGCCAGCATCGTGGCTGTCTCGAACTGGCCGGCGTGACCGGGCAGGAGGAGGTCCGAGAAGCGCCCGTCGGAGAGTACCGCCGGCCTGGCAATGTCCCAGTACGACGCTGCCGCGAGGACGACACCGCTGCTGGACGGTTGCTCGATCGAAACATCCCTCGCCACGAGCTCGTTGAGCTCGTGGTTGCCTCCATGACCGTTGAGGAGCAGCACGCGCTGTGCGCCATCCTCGAGAATGGACTCAACAAGGTCTCGAACAACCTGGTAGTACGTATCCGTGGACAGCGAGAGCGTCCCGCCAAACGCAAGGTGATGGGCGGACGAGCCAAACGGCAATGCCGGGGCGAGCACGACGTCACACGCTGCCGCCGCCCGCTCGGACGCCTTCCGCGCGATATGGGTTACCACGAAGGTATCGTGCCCGGTCGCGAGGTGCGGGCCGTGCTGCTCCGTCGCACCGGTGGGCAGGACCACCACACTGCCCCGGAGACTCGCAGCAAGCTCCACACGTGTCGATTCGTTCCACACCGTCAGGGTCACCAGGTCTCTCCTCGTCATCACTCACATCTCAGTCGGCTCCATGTTCCGCGACGAGCGCGCGCCGCGCAAGCACGCAGGAAACGGGACGCGGCGAACGCCGCATCCCGTTTCGCTCCTCCTGGTGCGTTCGAGCGAATCGCTAGCTCGACGCGCAGGTCGAGGCCACATCCCTGATTGCGCTGAATGACACCGGAGCCTGGCTGACATCGACGCGCGCGATCCAGCCGATCCCTTCGCCACGATTGTCACCGAAGGCCGGGGCAGTCACGTAGAGCTCACCAGAGCCATCGAAGCCAAGAAACACCGGGTAGTCGATGTCTGAGGCCACCACCTCCAGGCTATCAGGCCCCGTCTGGCGCACGATGCGACCGCTACCGGGGTTGAGGTACGGCGGCTCGAGCAGGTTCCCGGTCGCCATCTCGGATGCGTAGAGGATGCCGTCTGGTCCCATCACGAGGTCGGTGACTGCCGTCAGGCCGGTCCAGTGATCGGTTACCGTGCCGTCGGGAGCGATGTACACCACTTTCGATCCGCCATCCGGATATGGGACGACTGTCTCGAACCCCACGTACGCCCCACCCTGATCGTCGACGACGAGCCCGGTTGGCACGAGGTGTCCCTGCGAGAGGTCGGCAGCCCGCTCGACCTGCCCATCGGGCGTGACCGTGATCACCTGACCTCGGACGGCCTCCGTCACCCAGAGTCGATCGGTACCGGCCTCGAGGTCGAACCACGAGCCATTCGGATCGTCATCGGGCGGGATGAAGCTCGTCTCATTCTCCGAGGACCATGCGCCGAGATCGGCCACCAGTTCCCAGGTGCCATCAGCGAGCACCCGGTAGATGCCGTTCGGCGTGTCGGGCTGGCCCCAGCTGGCACTGCCGCCGCCACTCAGCGCGTAGAGCTCACCATTCAGGATGGCGAGGTCCATGATGCCCCACGTCCAGTTCGCCTCCGACCAGTACCCGGAAGGGAGTCCCTCGAGCAACGGCGTGGTGCACCCATCGGAGACCGTGACGATACTGGACGTCTGTCCACCGAAGAACGGGAGCGGCGTGCCTTCGAGCTCGATGGGATCAGCGCCACCGGTGCCAGCGAGAGCGAGGTACAGCGTGCCATCGGCACGCCAGGTGAACCCCCTCGGGTTGGTGAGACCATTCGCCACGACCTCGATGGCGGAGTCTCCGGTGGGAGTAGCGACCGGGCTCGCACTCTGGCTGGCGACCGCGACGGGTAGGGTGAATAGCGACGCTAGCAGGACCACGATTGAGAAACCGAGCAACGTTCTGCGATGCATGGCTCACTCCATGGTGTTGAGGATCGATCACCAGTGCCAGCGAGCGCCCGGCGAGGCCGCGCGACCTCCGATCCTCACCGTACCGACTCGTCGTCCGTACTCGCCTGCGATCCTATGCGTCCCTCGTCAAGAGACCGTCAACGTTCGCTTGACGATCGTTTTGGAACGGGCGACCCCATGACGACGCCATCCGCAAGGAGATCCATGCGCGACGAAGCCCTTCACGAGACTCGTGAAGGGCTTCGAAGGCGGTGCGCCGCTCGGTTCATGCCGGCCCGAGCGCCGCCCATCTCCTGAAAAAATCTAGAAATCCTCGCGAACCATCACCCGCCGGCGCTCTCGCTCCTGACGCGCCGCCTCTCGAATCAGGTCCTTCACGCGTTCCGGCTCGCTCACATTGTGCAGATACTTCGTCGGCGCGCTGGCATCCCCGGACGCAATATAGATGTCACCGATCCCCGTGATGCGCTCGAGCGGGTGCTGCTTCACCCCGACGTCCGTGACACGATAGAGCTCGATCTCCTCGGTGGTCTTTCCAATGAGGCCGAACTCGTACATCATGCGCTGGTTCGTGAGCTTGTAGCGATTCATCAGCGCCATACGCGGCGACCAGAGCTTGCTCGGCCGTCCTTCCCAGATGACCCGCTCGCCTCCCGGGATTCCGTCGAGATCCTCACCCACGGGCAGCCCGTCGTCGGCCACAACGCCTGTGCGGCCGGCGGGAGGCTCTGCCGCTCGGGGACCCGGCGCCGGGTCGGTGGAGGTCGCCGTAGCCGAGACATCGTCGAGACGCCGTCCGCAGTTGTCGCAGAATCGCGCCGACTCGTCGTTCTGGGTTCCACAGTCAGGGCACGTCACCATCGTTGGCTCCTCAACGCTCAGGCTGGAACGGGGTAGCGAGGGATTCCGGTCGCTACGAACCGATGGTACCGCGTTTGGCGGCTGGACTGTTCCTCGCTACGCTCCGTGCCACGCGTCCATTGCATGATGCGCGAGTCAGGGGCATCGTGACATGAACAGCTCACCAACTCTGACAGAGGAGCCGATCATCACCATCCGTGGCCAGTGCGTGGGGCTCGGGCCACTGGACCCATTCATGCTCGACGATTTCACTCACTGGATCAACGATTTCCAGACGATCCGAACGCTGGGCATGGATCCACGCCCGATGACACGCAGGCAGGAACAGGATTGGCAGGACCGCCTGCTGACGTCCGACAGCACGATCATGTTTGCGATCTACGACCTCGATGACATGCGCTTCGTCGGCACAACCGGATTGTTCGACATCAACGAGCGGCACCGCTCGTGTGAGCTCGGCATCGCCATCATGGAGCGCGAACGCCAGGGCAAGGGTCTCGGGACGGACGCAGTTCGCCTGATCACCGACTACGCCATCCACGGTCTCGAGATGCACAACGTCCACCTTGCGACATACGAGTTCAACCACGCCGGCCAGCGCGCCTATGCCAAGGCAGGGTTCAAGGAGTACGGGCGTCGCCGCGAGGCCATTCTCCACGGTGGCGAGTGGTGGGACATAATCTACATGGATGTCATCGCCAGCGAGTGGGAAAGCCCCGTCATGAAGCAGCTGATGACCCCGGACGAGCCACGCTCGGCGAGGTAACGGGTGCCTGACGGCCGCCGATGTGCGGCGAATCCCCTCGATGACCGGCGATATCGCGAAACGTCGGGAGGTCCCGATACCCCGTGTCAGTCCAGGTAGTCCTGCATCACGTCGGCGTATGCGCGCCAGGAATCGTCGCCGAACGTCACCATTCGTATCGTCTTGATGCGTGGATAGCGGACCGCCATGTCGCGCAGGGTATCGATGGCGATTCTGGCAGCTCGCTTCAGCGGGAACCCGTAGACGCCAGTGCTGATCGAGCAGAACGAGATCGACGTGAGATTGTGCTCGTCGGCAAGCTTCATTGCATTCCGGTAGCAGCTCGCCAGCAGCTCGTCCTCGTTGTGATTCCCTCCACGCCAGATGGGGCCCACCGCGTGGATGACATAGCGGGCTGGCAAGCGGAATCCGGGAGTGATCCTCGCCTCGCCCGTTGGGCAGCCGCCGATCCGACGGCACGCCTCGGCGAGCTCCGGTCCGGCAACCCGATGGATGGCACCGTCCACTCCGCCGCCCGGCCGAAGCCCGCTGTTCGCCGCGTTCACGATGGCATCGACCGCCTCCCTCGTGATGTCTCCCTGCACGAGCTCCACGTACCCATCGCTGATCGGCATCGTCGACTCCACCTGGCAACCATGCGAGATGGGCCAGGAAGCGGTCCTCCCTGGCAGATCGCTCCCTGACCGCCTCAGCAGTTTCCTAGGCGCGCATCGCATCCTTGAGCAGCTGCGGAACCTGCGACGGGCTCTCGGCGACCCGCACACCGGCGGACTCGAGTGCCTTCATCTTCTCGGCGGCCGTACCCGCCCCGCCCGAGATGATCGCACCGGCATGGCCCATCCGCTTGCCCGGAGGCGCCGTCTGCCCGGCAATGAAGCCCGCCATCGGCTTGGTGACGTTCGCCCTGATGAACTCGGCGGCATCCTCCTCGTCTGTCCCGCCGATCTCGCCGATCATCACGATCGCGTCGGTCTCCGGGTCGTTCTGAAACAGGTCGAGAACGTCGACGAATGAGGTGCCGATCACCGGATCGCCGCCGATGCCGACCGCGGTCGACTGACCCATTCCTGCCTCGGTCAGCGCGTTGACAACTTCGTAAGTAAGCGTGCCGGATCGAGAGACGAGCCCGATTTTGCCCGGCTTGTGGATGAAGCCGGGCATGATGCCCACCTTCGCCTGTCCCGGCGTGATCACGCCGGGACAGTTGGGGCCGATCAGTCGGGCCCCCTTGTTCTTCACGTAGTGGTAAACCGGCACCATGTCGTTGACCGGCACGCCCTCGGTGATGCAGATCACGAGCTCGATACCGTTATCGACCGCCTCATAGATCGCGTCGGGGGCGAAGCGGGCAGGAACATAGATGATCGAAGTATTCGCCTGCGTCGCCTCCACGGCCTCCTTGACCGTGTCGAACACCGGAACCCCGGCAACCTCCTGGCCCTTTCGACCCGGGGTGACCCCGGCGACAACATTGGTCCCGTACTCGACCATCTGGGTGGTATGGAACGATCCCTCGCGGCCGGTGATGCCCTGGACCAGCAGGCGGGTATCGGAATTGACAAGAATGCTCACGCGCCTCTCCTCATGGTGGATCGTGGCTGACTGGTGAAAGCGATAGAACGTGTGCAGCGGGCCCGTTCGGCGGGCTCGCGAATCCTTGAACGTTTCCGCGAGCCCGCCGTGCAGGCAAGCTACGACCCGGCGGCCCTGACCACCTCGGCCGCGGCCTCGTCCATGGAGCTCACCGCTGTCAGGCCCGCCTCGGCAAGAATCTGCTTGCCCTCCTCGGCGTTCGTACCGGAGAGGCGCACCACGATCGGGACGTCGACCTGCACCTGCCCGAGCGCCTCGCGGATGCCGTTCGCCACCTCGTCACCACGTGTGATCCCACCAAAGATGTTGATCAGGATTGCCTTGACGTTAGGATCGGCCGTGACCAGGCTGAACGCCTTTGCGACCTGAGCCGCGTTGGCGCCACCTCCGACATCGAGGAAGTTGGCCGGCTCTCCGCCGTGGAGCTTGACCGCATCCATGGTCGCCATCGCCAGACCGGCGCCGTTCACGATGCAGCCGATGTTCCCATCGAGCTTGACAAAGGAGATGCCGTGCTGCTTCGCCTCGATCTCGGTCTCGTTCTCTTCGGCGAGATCCCGCATCGCTTCGATGTCCGGGTGCCTTGGAAGGGCATTGTCGTCGAAGCTCATCTTCGAGTCGATCGCCAGCCACTCACCGTCGCCCGTCAGGATCAGGGGATTGATCTCGACGAGGGTGGCGTCTTCCTTGAGATAGACGTCGTAGAGCGTGGACGCGATGGACGCGAATCCGTTGACCCTGTCGGCGGGGAGCCCAAGCTCGAACCCGAGCTCCCTCCCTTGATATGGATGAAAACCGACCAGGGGATCGCCAAGCTTGCGAATGATCTTCTCGGGGTTCGTACGCGCCACCTCCTCGATCTCGACACCACCTTCGGCGCTGGACATGACCAGTACCTGTCGGTTCGGGCGATCGAGGACAACCCCGAGATAGAACTCGCTGGCGATGTCCGCCCCCTTCGCGATCAGCACCTTGTGGACGATATGTCCGCGAATGTCCATGCCGAGGATGGCTTCCGCGGCCTGGCGTGCCTCCTGCGGTGTCCGGGCCAGCTTCACGCCACCGGCCTTGCCGCGACCGCCGGTGTGCACCTGTGCCTTCACGACCACCGTCCCGCCGAACTCGGAGGCGATTGCCTCGGCCTCCTCGGGGGTCGTCGCGACCTTTCCGGGATTCACCGGGACCCCGTACTTCGCGAGGATCTCCGCCGCCTGATACTCATGGACATTCATCGATCGTCCCACTCCTTGTTGCACAGGTCACCGGTCAGCACGTCGACCGGCACACCGCCGACCGACCGGGCCTGGACCCCTCCGTCACCGGCACCTTCCCGACTGCTGCATCCTAGCATAGCGCGTGCCGGACGCCTCCCGGACGAAATTCCCATGAAAAGCCGAGGAAAGTGCCCCACAACCCCATTTGTCGTGGTATATTGTTCGCACCGAGACGTTTCCCACAGGTCACACTCGACAGGACGGCACCGGTGTCCTCTCGCGTCTGATGCCTCCGGAACCGGATCGGACAGGTTCATTTTCCGGTTTCGTTATTACAGGTGTTGCGTCACGGAATGCAGTCCGTGACCGGAGAGGTTCAGACGGAATGAGTGATCGAACGCTGACGTGTCGCGACTGTGGCAGCGAGTTTACGTTCACCGCTGGTGAGCAGGATTTCTACGCAGAGCGCGGCTTCTCCGAGCCACAGCGGTGCCCCTCGTGCCGCCAGGCTCGCAAGTCGCAGCGTACCCAGTCCGGCGGTGGCAGCTACTCCGGTGGTGGCTACGGCAATGGCGGCGGCTACAGTGGTGGTGGACAGCGCCAGTTCCATCCTGCGGTATGCTCAGAGTGCGGCCAGGAGACGGAAGTCCCCTTCGCGCCGACGCCAGGCAAGCCGGTCTACTGCCGCGACTGCTTCCAGGCACGACGCGCTCCCCGGTACTCCTCGTACTAGGGCACGTCGCCTGCAACAGTCCAGCGACATCAGGGACGGGCTTCGCGCCCGTCCCTTTTCATGTCTGGGCCAATACCATGATGCGCCTGCCGCTCGAGAGGATCACCCGACTGCTCATGCCCGATTCTCGCAAGACCCCTGAAATGGCGGATCAGCACGCACCGGATCTCTCGACCACCGAGCCACCGCTGGTGCGAGAGGGCCGGCTGGTGCAACTCCGGGAGCACACGGAGCGCAACCGCGAGCCCTTTGTCAGGTGGTACGCGGACCCGGAAATCGCCCAGCTGCTCCGTCACGATCTCGAGCCGCTCAGTCGGCGAGAGGCAGTGGCCTACTTCTCCAACATCATCATGCCACTCTCCCAGCGAGGGCAATGCTGGGCAATCCACCGCCGAGACACCGGTCAGCTCATCGGGACGGCAGCGGTGACCGATGTGAGCGCCGTGCGTAACACCTGCCTGTTCAGGATCGTTATTGGAGAGAAGGACGCCTGGGGCCAGGGGTTCGGCACCGAAGCCACACGGCTGGTCGCGCAGCAGGTCTTCGAAACCCTGCCCGTCAACCGTTTCCGACTCGAGGTCTTCGCCCACAACCCACGGGCGCGTCGTGCGTACGAGCGGGTGGGGTTCCGACAGTACGATCGATATGAGGAGCGCGTGCCGGGCAAGAACACCGTCCTCGACATCATTGCGATGGAGCTCACACCCGAGGCGCTGGCATCGAACATGCCAAGGTAAGGTGAACGAACCGTCGAGGACCGAAACGATGTCGCTGGAGTTCGGTAGTCCGAACCTGGACATCAATTGGCAGGCTAATGGCGGCGTTGGTATTGTTCACGGAGGCTGAAGACGTCAGGACTCCACAATGCCGGGCTGCGACCGTGGCACCCGGCGAGTCCAGACAGCGCCCCGACACAGCACTGCAGCTTGCCCACGCGCTGGGACTCATGAGGGAAAACACGATGGCAAAAGACACCGAATCCACCACCCCGACGCTCGACAGGATCTCGGGTCCGGCGGACCTCAAGGGTCTCAAGCCGAAGGAGCTGATCGCCCTCGCGGCGGAGCTTCGCCAGGAGCTGATCTCGACCGTCACGGTGACCGGTGGCCACCTCGGTGCCAGCCTCGGCACGGTGGAGCTTGCCATTGCCCTGCATGCTGTCTTCGAATCCCCCAGGGACAAGCTGGTGTGGGATGTCGGGCACCAGGCCTACGTTCACAAGCTGCTCACGGGACGACGCGACCGGTTCAAGACCATACGTCAGGAAGGCGGGCTGAGCGGATTCCTCAGCCGGGACGAATCCGAGCACGACTGCTTCGGAGCCGGCCATGCGTCGACGTCGATCTCCGCCGGCCTCGGCATGGCCGTTGCCGAAGCGCGCAAGCCGCACAAGGCTGACCGCGGCTCGGTGGTCTCGATCATCGGCGATGGCGCCCTGACCGGTGGCATGGCCTTCGAGGGGCTGAACAACGCCGGGCACATGGAAGACGTGCCGTTCATCGTTGTCCTCAACGACAATGAGATGTCGATCGCCCCGAACGTCGGTGCCATCAGCAAGTATCTCGATCGCGTCCGCACCGACACACGGTACAACCGTGCCAAGGATGAGCTCGTCGAGCGACTCGATCGTCTGCCTCAGGGTGACCTCCTCGTGGAGCTCGGCAAGCGCATGAAGGACTCCTTCAAGGAGTTCATCTACCACTCGATGATCTGGGAGGAGCTCGGCTTCACCTACATCGGTCCCGTGGACGGCCACAACATCCCTGCCGTCATGGAGGCCCTTCGTCGGGCGCGTGACCTTCAGGCGCCCGTGTTCGTCCACGTCATCACGCAGAAGGGCAAGGGGTACAAGCCGGCCGACAACGATCACGAGCGCAGCCACGCCGTAAGCGCTCCGAGCAAGCCGAAAGCCGCCAGCGCACCTCCCACACCACCGAAGTACCAGGACGTCTTCGCCGACACGCTGATCGAGCTCGCCGCCCATGATGAGCGTATCGTGGCAATTACCGCTGCCATGCCGGGAGGAACCTCCCTGGGCAGGTTCGGCGACGTGTATCCGGACCGATTCTTCGACGTCGGCATCGCCGAGCAGCATGCGGTGACCTTCGCGGCTGGTCTCGCCACAGCCGGGATTCGTCCGGTCGTCGGCATCTACTCGACCTTCCTGCAGCGCGCGTTCGACCAGATCATCCACGACGTCTGCATCCAGCGACTGCCAGTGATCTTCGCCATGGACCGGGCGGGCTTCGCGGGTGACGACGGTCGCACGCACCACGGTGTCTTCGACCTGAGCTACCTGCGCCTGATCCCGAACATGACCCTGATGGCGCCAAAGGACGAGAACGAGCTGCGGCACATGATCCGGACGGCGATCGAGCATACCGAGGGCCCGATCGCGTTCCGGTATCCGCGCGGCGCCGGTCTGGGCGTGCCGTATGACACCGACTGTCGCGTTCTCCCCATCGGAAAGGCCGAGCTCATCCGAGAGGGAAGCGATATCGCCCTGGTTGGCATCGGCTCGATGGTGCTGACCGCTGAACGCGCGGCGGACGCGCTGATGGCCGAAGGCATCTCTGCAACCGTGGTGAATGCCCGATTCGCCAAGCCCCTCGACGAAGAGCTGCTGCTCGAGCTCGCACGTACGCATGCGGGCATCGTCACTATCGAGGAGAACACGTGCATGGGCGGCTTCGGCTCCGCCGTGCTGGAGCTGTACAACCGAGAAGGCATCGAGACGCCTGTCAGGGTGGCTGCGATTCCCGACCACTTCTTCGAGCAAGCCTCCCAGAATCGGCTCAGGGAGCTGGCCGGCATCGGTGTCGCCGACATCGTGGAACATGCTCGCGCGCTCGCCCGGCAGGCATCGCCGTCCGCCTCCGAGCCGGAGCCAGCCTCGATCCAGGTGCGGTAGGGCCAGAGGACGCTTCATGCCCGCCTCCAGCCTCACCGACGAACAGCAGCGCCTGCTTGGTCGCTATCGAGACCTGCTGCTTGAACGCAACGCACGAACCAACCTCACCGCGGTCAGGGATCCGGAAGGTGTGGACCGTCGACTGATCGCCGAGAGTCTGCGTCTGCTGCCAGCTCTTGACGCGCACATTGGTTCAGGCGACGAGGCGGTGGATATCGGCACCGGCGGTGGCATCCCCGGCATGCCCCTCGCAATCGCGAGACCGGACATTCGCTGGACACTCATCGACGCCACCGCCAAGAAGGTGGCGTTCCTCCGGGATGTCATCGACGAACTCTCACTTCCCAACGTCGTGCTGTACCATGGGCGGATAGAGGAGCTGGCACATGAGCCGCATCTGCGTGGTCGATATCGCGTGCTGACCGCGAGAGCGGTGTCATCGTTGCCAGCATTGCTGGAGCTCGGGCTCCCGATGGTTCACACCGGCGGTACGCTGCTTCTGCCAAAGGGGCTGGACATTGCCGACGAGCTGGCTGACGCGGAGCGCGCTGCCGACACGCTCGGCGGCAGGATCGTCTCGCACGATGTCCTCCCCGATGCCGATACCGGTGTGGAGACGACACTCGTTGTCGTCTCGAAGGAGCACGAGACGCCCGCAGCCTACCCTCGCAGGGCCGGGCTGCCGGCGCGGGCGCCGCTTGGCTCGCGACCACGAGGCAAGACGCCACGCTGAACACGACGGTACAACTCATGACCAGTCAGTACGAATGCTGCCAATGGAAATGTCCGAGTCGACCCCGCATCTTCTATCGCAAGGAGAAGCTGCGGGGCGCATGCTGGGAATACGAGATCGCTGGCGGCTGGCTTACTGTCCCTTCGCCCATCGAAGGGGAGCGCCACATCCTCCGCCATGAGTTTCGCTTCTACCGACCGCGCGAGACGACGATCCGGACACCCAACGGTGACCAGACGGTCCAGCGCACGGCCGCCGAGCAATGGTTCTTTCCCGATCGCTGGTTCTCGCTGCTGCGCTTCACCACCGAGGACTGGCGCACGATCGGCTACTACATCAACTTCTCGCATCCCCTGCGAGAGCTGCGCACGAACTACTACCGTGACATCGATCTGGAGCTCGACCTCTGGCTCGACATCGACGGCACCATGACGGAGCTCGATCGTGACGAGTTCGAGGAGGAGATCGCCTGCCAGCGACTTCCGCTGGATTGGGCGAAGCAGGTGACGGAAGCGGCGCAGTCGGTGGTCGAGGCCGTCAACTTCTGCGTGGACAGACACGGGCCAGACGTGGAGTGCACCCGCGACCCGCTTTACGGCATCCCTGAGTTCATCCTTCGCGCCTGAGGGCGTTCCCTGTCGGCATGACGCCGATGCACCCCCGGCAGCAGGTCGCAACACGAACGCTGTCCAGCCGGAACAGCCGGGAGAGGCATCCGGTCCGATCGGGCAACGGTCGCAGACGTGTCCAGACGCGCGTTCCCGTCAAACCTCTTCAGGACGCATCGCCTCCGGGAGCCGCACGATGCCGATCGTGCGGTCGTAGGCTGCTCGCTTGCGCGGATCACGCAGGATATCGCGGGCGGTATTGAGCTGACGCATGCGCTCCTGTGCCTCAGGCCCTCCACCCCGATCCGGGTGGTGCCGCATCGCGAGCCGCCGGTACGCCGCGTCGATGATCTCGGGATCGGCCGACGGATCGACCTGCAGAATCTGGTACAGCGTGGGCTGCATCGCACGGGCCGGCCGTGATGGCTGAGGACCCCGCTCCTGTTGCCGGATCCACGTCGCGAGCTGCTCCTGCGTCATCAACACCCGCTCGACATCTTCCCACTGGGAGTCGGAGATCCCCCACTTGCCGTGGCACGTCATGCACTCCATCACGTGCTGCGACCGCACACCGACGGTCGGGATCAGATAGAGTGTGAGCTTTCGCCGCGTGCTGTAGACCGCGAACGTGCGCTCCTCATGACAGGTCGGACACTCGTGGATCAGGAACCCACGCTGGTCGATGTAATCCCTGGCGCCAATGATCGGAAAAATCAACCGGTGTCTCTCCTGGTCGGCAGTGCATTCCAGCCTGAGCGTACCAACACCGGCCCACTCCTGCCAGCGCACGAGTACACTGCGCCGGACGGGCATGCGAGAATATCCAGTATCACCTGTTCGGCACGATTTGGGAGCTAGTGACCTGGAGCGAATGCCCCATGACCACATATACACCACCCGAAACGCCGGAGTTCGTTCGTCGATGGCTGGACACCCTGCCGGAGGTCAAGCTCGAGGAGATCGCACCCGACCCCGCTACCACGGCGATCTTTTCGGCAGATATCATCAATGGATTCCTGCGAGAGGGGCCGCTGGCCTCGGAGCGCGTCAATCGCATCACCGAGCCCGTTGTGCGTTTGGTGAATCGCGCATGGGACTACGGTGTGCGTCATTACGTGTTCCTGCAGGACACCCACACCGAGGACAACCCCGAGTTCAACGCCTATCCTCCGCACTGCATCGCCGGTACCAGCGAGAGCGAGATGATCCCGGAGCTCAAGGAGCTCCCCTTCGCCGACCACTTCACCATCGTCGAAAAGAACTCGCTCCACCCCGCAGTGGAGACCCGATTCAACGAAGGCTGGGACAACATCTCGCATGTGCGTACCGCCATCGTGATCGGCGACTGCACTGACCTGTGCGTTCACCAGCTGGCGATGCACCTGCGTCTCCGCGCCAATGCACTCGGCATCCAGGATTTTCACGTCATCGTTCCGATGGACTGTGTCGAAACCTTCGACATCCCGGATTCGGATGATCTCGAGCCAGGGCGAGCGCATCCCGCGGACTTCTTCCACAACGTTTTTCTCTACCACATGGGTCTCAATGGCATCCGTGTGGTGAGACGGATCACCTAGAAGGCAGCGGGCTCAGGATTGGGGACGGGATACATGGGCGACAGCAGGCGCGGGTTCGTCGACGAGTCGGAGCATGCGTTCAGCCAGGAGGGAGATCATCTTTTCCTGCCGGAGTCGACGGCGCTGTTCGTCGATCTTTACCATATCGACGCGGCGTACATGGCATGGAAGGGAAACCACATCGGCACGGCCACCTTCGATCTCTACACGAGGTCGAACCCGTTCGGGGGCGGCTTCATGCTCGTCGCGGGGCTCGAGCCGGCTCTTGATTACCTGCAGCGGTTCAGCTACGACGATGAGCAGCTCGCCTATCTCGAACGGGTCAAGGGATACGAACCCGAGTTCCTGACCTTCCTGAGGGACATGCGGTTCACTGGCGACATTTACGGTATCCCGGAGGGCGAGATCGCGTTCCCCAACGAGCCCATTCTCCGAGTTACGGCCCCATTTCACGAGGCACTTATTCTCGAATCGGGCCTGCTCCGGGCGATCGGTGTCTCCACCCTGATCGCCACGAAGGCGGCACGCCTGACCCTGGCGGCACGCGGGGCGAGCATCGCGGACTTCGCGTTCCGGCGCGCCCATGCGCCACACATCGCCACCCGGGCCGGATACATCGGCGGCTGTCACAGCACATCGTTTGTAGCCGGAGCGATGGAGTACGACATCCCGCCATCCGGTACCATCCCGCACGCGCTCGTCCAGGCGTATCCGACCGAGCTCGAGGCGTTCCGTGCGGTGGCGGCTGCCATGCCGACCTACAGCCTGCTGCTCGACACCTACAGCGTCGAGCATGGCATCGCCAATGCCATCACCGTGGCGCACGAAGAGGCGGCACGATCCGGTCACCGGCTGACAGCTGTGCGTCTCGACAGCGGTGACCTGATCGCCGACAGCAGGTTCGTGCGTGAGCGCCTCGATGCGGCGGGGCTGCATGACGTGAAGGTGCTCGTCAGCGGCGACATCGACGAGTATCGCATCGAGGAAATTCTCGGCAGTGGCGCGCCCGTCGACGGGTTCGGTGTAGGCGGCAACCTCGGCGTGGGGCTCGGCACAGTCGCCAGCGGCACGGTCGGCGGTGTGATCGGAGCGGTCTACAAGCTCGTCTGGTTCGACAGCGACGAGCTGCGGCCATCGCGCATCAAGCTCTCGGGCGGCAAGAGCACGTGGCCGGGGCGCAAGCAGGCCTACCGGATCGGGGCGTTCGAGCGCGACATCATCCAGCTCGATACCGAGCCCGAACCAGCCGATGGACGACCGCTGCTCGAGCCCATCGTGGAGAACGGCATTCGCGTGTCGCGTGAAGCGACCGTCCACCAGATCCGTGAGCGTGCCCTCGCCAACCTCGACTCCCTGCCCGCGCCGCTGCGCGAGCTCACGCCTGACTGGACCTACCCGGTGGACATGTCGGAGTCGCTGCTCGCCCTGCGTCAGGAAACCATCGCCTTCTACGAGCAACAGGTCGCGAGCTCGCCGGATTCGTAGAGCGCCGGGCACCTGGCAACGCACATCCCTGGAGGCAATCCCGCTCCAACACGCAACGAGCCCACGAATCGCCTCAGAGGCGATTCGTGGGCTCGAGACGCTCTTGCTCGTCAGATCCGTGGCCTACCAGAGCGTCATGCTGTCGGCGAAGAGCTGCCGGATGTCGTCCTTCGAGGGCTCCTTGGGCGAGATCACCAGCAGGCGCTGCTGCGGCAACGTCCCTTCGACGAGCGCGTCGAGGTCATCCCCGGTGATACCGACTCCGGTGAGTCCGTTCGGCATGCCAATCGCCTTCATGATCTCTGTGAAGCGCTCAGCGATCGCATCACCTGCGTTGGTCTCGTCCACCTCGCCCGCCGGCGCCCCGAGCAGAATCGCCGCCTCGCGATGCGCCTTCGGGGCGGCATCGGCCGTCCAGCGAAAGACCGCAGGCGCTGTGAGCACGACGGACATGCCGTGCGGAACGAGGCTGTGATCGCTGGGGTAGTCGGGCGGAAAATAGTTTCTCGACAACCGCGAGATCGGATATGAGAGCGCGTGAGGCAGGTGCACACCCGCGTTTCCGAAGCCGATGCCGGCCAGGGTCGACGCGAGCAGCATCTGGCCTCGCGCGTGGTGGTTGTCCCGGTCGTTCACCGCGTCGACGAGGTGCTCCGCGCCGATCCTGATGGCCTCCCTCGCCCAGATATCGGCAACCGGGTTCGAACCCTGGTATGGCGTGCGGAGGTGTGGCTTCCCGGGTGCCGGACGCCTGTCGAATGGTATTGCCGTGTACGATTCGATCGCGTGACACAGCACATCGAGGCCGGAACATGCCGCCACCATCGGCGGCAGGTGTCGAACGTTCTCGGGATCGATCACACCGAGCGTCGGCCGCAGATGGCGATGGGCGATGGCCGTCTTGGTGCCGATCTCCGGGAAGTCCAGCACCGCATTCCCCGTCGTCTCACTACCAGTCCCAGCCGTCGTCGGCACCGCGATGAGTGGCTTGAGCGGGCCTGGCACCGGCCTCCCCTCGCCGATCGGCTTCGTCACGTAGGCCAGAAAGTCGGCCGGGTGGGTGCTGTAGAGGTTGGCCGCCTTGGCGGTGTCGATCACGGACCCGCCGCCGACAGCCACGAAGCCATCGTAGTTGCCATCGCTCGCGGCAGCGATCGCCTCCTTGAACGAGGCATCGGTCGGCTCCACATAGACCCCATCGAAGACATCGTATTCGACCCCGGCCGCGTCGAGCGCCGCACGAGCCGTCTCCATGACGCGGGATTCGTTGATGCGCGGATCGGTGAGCACCAGAACGCGCCTGCATCCGCGCACACTCACGTCATCCCCGATTTCGCGAGTCGCGCCCGGGCCGAACTTGATCGCCGAGCTCTCCATGGCGAATACCGTCTCGAGTGCCATCGTCACCCCTCCTCCAGGCCTGTGTGCTTACGCGCTTTGTTACCATTCAAGCAGGTCCACCCGCACCGGTGACAGGGTGCAGTTCTTGCGGTACCGAGTCCGGTGCAGTGGTGGCACTCTATCGCAAAATGCGCCCCCTTGGGCTTGAAACGAGAAACTGGTGCCTGGATTCGAGTTCCTCATCGTTTTCCTCCTGATCGTGCTCAATGGGCTGCTCGCCATGTCGGAGCTGGCAGTCGTTTCTGCCAAGGAATCCCGCCTGCAGCAGCGCGCCGACGAGGGCAGTGAGGGAGCGAAGGTCGCGCTGCAGCTCGCCGCGGAACCGGACAGATTCCTTTCCACAGTCCAGATCGGCATCACGCTGATCGGCGTCGGCACCGGTGCGCTCGGTGGCGCGACCCTCGCCGCGCCCGTCGGCGAGGCGCTGGCGAAGATCCCCGGAATCGGCGACACCACGGGGCGGAGCATCGCCGGCATCGTCGTGGTGCTGGTCATCACGTACCTCTCGCTCGTCATCGGTGAGCTCGTGCCGAAGCGGATCGCACTGCAGCGGGCCGAGGCCATGGCCATACTCATGTCCCGACCGCTGAGGGTCCTGGCGACCATCACCGCGCCAATCGTGACCGTGCTCGCATGGTCAAGCGACATCGTCCTGCGTCTGATCGGGCAGCACGGCGGCGAGGAGCCAACCGTCACCGAGGATGAGGTGCACCACCTGCTCCGGGAGGGACGCAAGGCCGGGGTGTTCGAGCGGGCCGAGGCGGAGATGGTCGCGGGCGTATTCGATGTCGGTGATCGAACTGCCGGCGAGCTGATGACCCCGCGTCACCGCGTCGTCTTCCTGGACCTGGACGAGTCGGACGAATACAACAAATCGCTGATGCAGCGGGAGTCGCACAGCCACTACCCGGTGGTGCAGGGTTCGACGGACAATGTGGTCGGTACCGTCTCGACGCGGGAGCTCTGGCTGCAGGCTCTCCGGGGCGAGCCCTTCAACATCCGCGCTGCCATGAGCAAGCCCTTCTTCGTCCCCGAAATCGCCCCTGTCCTCACTGTCGTCGAGCAAATGCGGCGAGCAGGGACCCGGGACGCGATCGTGGTCGACGAGTATGGCGGCATCGCCGGTCTGCTGACGCTCAATGACGTTCTGTCCGATGTGGTTGGGGAGCTCGACGACGATACCAATACCGGAATCAAGGGCAGCGTCCGCCGCGACGACGGCTCATGGCTGCTCGACGGCAACTTCCCCGCCCACGAGACTCGAGAGCTGCTGGGCATCTCCGAACTACCTGGTGAGGAGGATGGCCACTTCGAAACGATCGGCGGATTCGTGATGGACCAGCTCGGTCATATCCCCAGGGCGGGCCAGTCCGTCGAGATCGAGAACTACCGGATCGAGGTTGTCGATATGGATGGCAACCGGATCGACAAGCTCCTGGTGCAGCGCCTCCCCGACAACGGGCAACGAGGCGAAGCCACCCGAAAAACCTGACCCACCCGCTCGAACCCATCGCGATCGGGAGCAACGACGAGGCAGCCCACGCGCTCCGGGACCCCGCCCGGCATCCCTGGCTAGCGCTCCTCGACCTCGCTCCGTCGACGGTAGATATCCGCCCAGTCATCGAGTGCCGAGGCATAGTCGCGGTCACTCTCGATCTCGCCGTATCTGCTGCGCTCATATCGCCGGGCAAGGTCATTCAGGGATGCAGCCGTACCCGGCCACTGGGCTCGCAGGCGCTCGGCGAAATCCTGAGGTGTCTCCGCCTCGTGGCGCCCGACCTCCTGCCGCATCGCGAGCACTTGCAAGTACTTCCACGTCTCCCGCACGTCGCCGGGCGCGGCATCAAGGTTGAGCCGGCGCAGTCGCGAGCCTCGCCCGCCGCGCCGGAAGAGGTTGCGTAGCTGTGCACGGGCGAGGTCGGCACTGAACACGCTGCTGCGCTCCTCATCCCCCACCTCATCCGCCTCACCCTCCGGCGCCCGCCGCGTCATCCGGAAGAGCAGCGCCACCACGAAGAGCACGACCAGGCCGAGCAGCCCCCAGCGAACCAGATTCGCGTACTTCCATGGCCCATCGTCGTCCTGCTCCTCGAACTGCAGCGGGCCACCCTCCATGCCGGCGGGGCGCTCGGGCGGCTCCATGGGACCGAATTCGATGTCGAACAGCATCCGAAACAGTTCCGTGAACGCGTAGAAGATGTAGTAGAGAACGTAGAAGACGCCGTACAGCACCCAGAGCGCAAGCTGACCCACCGCTCGCAGCACCGCCACGATGCCGCCGATCATCGCAGCGAAGGCGCCGGGGGTGAGCAGGAGCATGACGACAAGCGCCATCAGCAGAATGGCTACGCCAAGCCCGCCAACCAGGCGCCCCCAGCGAGCCCAGGTCGGTGGGCGCCCCCCACTCCTGCGGATCTGCTGACGGGATGCGTGGATCTCGGCCGCGGCGACGAGGGCCACCGACGAGATCATGAGCATCGGCACGACGAACAGCGTCGTATCGAGTGCGTCCCGACCGGCATCGTTGTCCATCAATGCCGCCAGCACCAGCGAGGCGATCAGGACCAGCCACGAGCGCTGGGTGCTGCCGCGTATCTCCTCGGCGGTAAAAAGGAAGCTGATCGTCGCATATCGAATTCCCTGCCACCACACGCCCAGTGACAACAGGAGCGGCGCGATCAGGTATCCCCTGGACCCCACGAGCGAGCCCGGTTCTCGAAGGAGACCGGCCAGACCGTAATTCGGCTCCAGCCCAACCCAAACAGCGGCCGCGACGATCCAGCAGAGCGCGGACACCGCCGGAAACCAACGCGGGTCGGTGGTGATCCGCATGACGAACCTGGTCGACCAGAATGACACCAGGCCAAGGAGCCCAATCCCGCCGGGCCACATCACAGGGCGTCCCCCGGTCAGGCCGAAATCCTCACCGAAAAACATGTAGAGCAACGGTGTGATCGCCAGCGTCTGCACGGTCGAAACCAGCACCGGCAGCAGCAGGGTCTCCGGCCAGTTCGCGAGGAACCCTCGCTTGCGGCGGCGAGGCCGGTCAGAGGATGGAGTCAAGGGTGATCCGTTCGATCTCATCCCATTTCTCCTTCGTGCCGAGGTGATACACGGGGACACGCCTCCGCAGATCGGGCAGAACCTCTGGACGATCACCGATCGCCACCAGCACGACTCGCTGGTTGCCGGTGGTACGCGCGAGCCGAATGAGCATCCGTTGCATTGTCGGCGTCACCCGGCAGGTCACCACGACGAGGGTCGCCCCCCATGGAAGCCGCGGGATCTCCTCCGTCATCATCTGCTCGATCCTGGCACCGAACGCGGGTGCGATCATGGCGAGCCGCTCGAGGATGTGGGTGAGCTGTCCGGGCCGCCGGTTCGGCGGGATGCGCACGGATCGGGACACATCGGGGATTGGGGCGTTGGCGTAGAGCCCGACCTGGTACCGCCCCTCAAGGAGCTGGGCACAGATCGACGAGGTGACGACCACCGCGAGCTCGAGGAGATCCGACTGCTGGCCCTCCCAGAGGTGCGAGAAGGTGATCGTGTCGAGGAAGACCGCTGCGATGGGCGTCGCAGATGGCTCGGATACCCGAGTCTGCAGCTCGCCGGTGCGGGCCGTCGCCCGCCAGTGGATACGTCGGGGACTGTCGCCCGGCTCGTACTGGCGCACGCCGGCGATCCGCATCGGATCCTCCATCAGTGCCTGCGGCGGCTTGAAATCTCCGTAAGGCTGCCGCGCGGGCACGATCACCTGGGTCACCGGCACCACTCGGGGGTAGGTCAGCACACCGCCAAGGTCCTCGAACCTGCGCTTCTTGCGGACCAGACCGAAGGGGTCCGTCGCGGTCAGCACGGCCGGACCGAAGCGATACCAGCCGCGGCGATGCGTCCTGAAGGTGTAGCGATAGTCGACGCGCTCGTAGAACCCCAGACTGAACAACGTCCTGAAGAGACGACGGTTGGGGATCTCGGTGCGATCCAGGGTGCGACCCGGGATTTCAACGTTGTCCGTGACGTACTCGGCGACTTCGAGACGGGTGACGGGCAGTGGCTTGAGGTTCACCGTCTCGAGTGTCACGGTAACCTCATCGCCGTGGAAGGCACGTCGAGTGGAAAAGTGGCGACTGTATGTGATCGCCACCAGGGCGAAGTCCCACCACAACCGCAGAGCGAGCGCCACCAGCGCGATCGCGAGACCTACGAGGACAAGCGCCTCCTGGCGAAAGAAGATGCCGATGAGGAGGAGAACCCCCGCGACGGTCATCCAGCGCGGCAGCTCGATGCCGACGTCTGGCGTGTTCCACCAGTCGGAGAAACGCTTCCACGCTGAACCTTGATCGGATGGGACCGTGGATTCCATGAGATCGCTCTAGCGGGCGTCGACGGGCTCGGTCGGAACCGATGTCTGGCTGACAACCTCCGCGATCAGCTCCTGCGGATTCTTTCCAAGCAGGTCGGCCTGCGCCGTGGGGATGATTCGGTGTGCCAGCACCGGTACAGCGAGTGCGCGTACGTCGTCGGGTGTCACGAATCCTCGACCGTGCATGGCGGCGCGTGCCTGGGCGGCGCGCGCCAAAGCCAGCGCGGCTCGCGGGCTCGCGCCGACCTCGATGTTGGCGGCTCCCCTGGTCGAGCGCACCATGTTGAGAAGGTAGTCCTCGACCGCCACGCTGACATGGACGTTTCGCACATGCTCCGTGAGCGAAACGATGCTTTCAGGGTCCGTCACCGCCGACACCGACTCCAGTGGAGCCGCCGCCCGGAAGCGCCGCAGCATCCGTCGCTCGTCGTCGGCTGTCGGATAGCCGATGGTGGTTCGGATCAGGAATCGATCGAGCTGGGCTTCCGGCAGCGGGAACGTGCCCTCAAGCTCAACGGGGTTCTGCGTGGCAATCACGAAGAAGGGGCGGGGCAGCTGGACGAGCTCCCGGTCAACCGACACCTGGCGCTCGGACATCGCCTCGAGCAGGGCACTCTGCGTCCGCGGGCCGGCCCGGTTGATCTCGTCCGCCAGCAGCACGTTGGATATCACCGGTCCTGGACGATAGGTGAACTCGCTCGTCTTCGGATTGAACACCAGCGCCCCGGTGATGTCGCTTGGCAGAAGATCGGGGGTGAACTGGATGCGGTTGAACGAGCCTCCGAGCGCATGTGCCAGCGCCCTTGCGAGCATCGTCTTTCCAGTTCCCGGCACGTCCTCAAGGAGGACGTGCCCCTCGCAGAGCACGCCGATCACTGTGAGCTCGATCACGTCGCGCTTGCCGACGATCACCTTCTCGATCGCCTCGATGATCCGGGAGGTGGTCTGCCGAATCTCCTCGATCGCCGACTCGGCCAGATGCTGGTCCTGTTCTGTCGCCATGTATCGCGCAACCCTTCTGTACAACCAGAATGTGCAGGCAGTGTACGACAGGCGCACACCACGCGGAGCACAATGTGGCGCACCTGGCACGGGGATCAGCGCCTGATGGTAGAATCCCGCCGCATCGTTTGGTCCATCCCGGACCCACTACACCACCAAGGTTGAGACAACCGTGGCAACCGACTCAGCGACCACCATTTCCTGGTCGCTCCACCCTGACCGGGCGCACCGGTGATCCTTGAGTCGCCGCTCTTGTTGTGGTTTGCCGCTACCTTCTGGTCTGTCGTCGTGGGGCTCCCACGACGTTTTTCGTTGCCCTCAGCCTTGCCTGCCCGAGTGTCAGCCCGCCTGCGGAGCCTCATCCATCGAATGAGGCTTGAATGTTCATCTCACGATCAACTCAACGCAGGGGACCGCAAGTCACGCCAGTCGTGCGGCTGGTCGGGCTGACGGCGTTCTCCGGCTAGCTCTACTTCTTCGTGCCGGGATGCCCCCCTACCTGCTGGAACACCAGCTCAGCATCGCCGAGATCGCGGGGCTACAGACGATGCTCATGGTCTCGCTCCTCGTGATGGAGATTCCCACCGGTGTGCTCGCCGACCGGTTCGGTCACGTCTGGAGTTATCGGGAGTGCCTCATCGTGCTGGCAAGCGGTGAGCTCCTGCTCCTCCTCGCGCGTGACTATCCGATGTTCCTGGCCATCCAGTTCATCACCGGAACCGGGTTCGCGCTCGGTTCAGGGAGTGTCGACGTGATCCTCTATGAGTCGCTGCCAGCCGGGAATCGCGTCTCTGCGATGCAGCGCGCGAAAGGGCTGGTGGGCACGGCGGCGCAATCAGGGAGCGTTGTGGCCTACAGCATCGGAGGATTCATTGCCGCCGACCTTGCCGTCCGGCGCATGACGGCCACCATCGTGATGGGTGCCCTCGCCGTCTCCACCGTCGCCGCGTTGAGCTTCGGCCCGCCACATATTCCGGACGGACAGCAGCAGCCCGAAGTCGGACTCAAACCATTGGTCTCCGCGTGGGGTTCGATCCGAGTCAACGCCGATCTGTGCAGAATAATGCTTCTCTCGGTCGTCACATGTGTCATCGGTGCGCACCTGCTCGTGTTCTACCAGCAGTACTTCCTGCAGGCGGGTGTGCCGGGATTGCTCTACCTCGCGATGGCGTGGAATCGGCATCCGGCAATGGCCGTGGCGATCTTCATGCTGCAGTGGGGCGCGATTCACGTAGCCGTTCCGCTCTTCACCGGACTCTTCAACGTCCATCTGCCGGATCACGCCCGTGCCACTGGCCTGTCTCTCATCAACGCGATCGTCACGGTTTGCGTCGGCGTTGGCGGTGTAGCACTGGGCTGGCTCTCGGAGCGCTCCCTGTCAGCGACGTTCACATTGATCCGCATCATCATTCTCACGGGCACCGGCCTCGTTCAAGTCCACGACCGGTACACAGGTGACGAGATGCCTCATGACGGCGGCGTTGTTTCAGTAAAGGTGGAACCCGCCTGACCCTCCTCCGGCCAGAGACTGACCGTACCTCCGTCTACCATGGGTCTCACAGAGCGACCGATTATATCAGGAACCGGAGTCCACGCAATGACGGCGTCACCGAGTACCCCAGTGGCCATGTCGTGGCATGAAGCCAACGCGAGACGACTGGAGCGACACGGTCTGGTCGAGGCAAGGAGATTCGCGGATTCCGGGAGCGCCACTCGTGCCATCTGCGGCGCCCACGCCCAGATCATGGCGGCAGCCGAGATCTCGATCGCGGTACGAATGGATGGTGCGACGCGGAGGGACGTGCAGCACGCCCTGTGGACGGAACGAACCCTGGTAAAGACCTATGGTCCGCGTGGGACGGTGCACCTCCTGCCAACGACCGATCTGGCGATGTGGAGTGGCGCGCTCGGCGCGATCCCCGGGCCCGCCAACTCCTTCCCGGAGAACGTGCGGCTAACGCCCAACCAGGAGGATGCACTCATCGCAGCGATCGACGACAGCCTGCGCGATGCCGAGCTGGATATCGACCAGCTCGGCGCAGCCGTCATGGTCCGAACCGGCGCCTGGGCAAGCGATCTCGTGATGCCGGCATTCAACGGCATGTGGCCGCGATGGCGCCAGGCGATCCCGGCTGCCGCACACCGCGGCGTGCTCTGCTTCGGACCGAACCGGGGCCGTAGCGTGACGTACACCCATCCCACCAGGTGGCATCGCAGGTTTCGTCCGGACGAACCTGCAACGGCCGTTGCCAGGCTCGTGCGCTCGCATCTCCATGCCTACGGTCCCGCCACACCGAATACCTTTGCGCGATGGCTCTCGGCTCCCGTGGGCTGGACGAGAGCGTCGTTCGCACAGCTCCAGGAATCGATCCTGCCGGTGTCGCTCGACGGTGATCTTGCCTGGATCGACGCGTCCGATACGTCTCCCGATAGCGTCGAGGTACCGGAGGTCCTGCTGCTCCCCTACTTCGACCCGTTCGTGGTAGGGAGGCATCCACGCGAGCGCCCGTATCCCGGTCGTGCCTCGGAACGAGCCCTCGCGAGGGGTCAGGCAGGCAATTACCCAATCCTTCTTGTCGACGGCACCGTTGCCGGTGGCTCGACATCACCGTGGAGCCTCTCCTCGACCTGTCCCCACGGCACCGCCGGCTACTGGACGATCAGGTGGATCGGATCGCGGCGATCCAGGTTGCCAAGCCTCGCCTCTCGATCGGCCCGGTCGACGTTGGGCCTCACGCCTGACCGCTTCTCCATTCCACCAGCCTGCATCAGCAGAGACACTGAAGCCCGCCCCGGTGGACGGACTTCAGCGCGCAGGAGGATGAGAAAAAGTGGTGTGAGCGATGAAATCAGGCGGGCTGTGTGCCCGGGCTCTGGACATTCTGGCTGGAAGGCGATGCGGCCGGAGCCGACGGAGCCGATGTGGGAGCCAGAATCCAGGCGGCGAAGAGAGCGGCGAAGCAGAGGAAAGCGATGAAGAGCAACATGTGAATCATCCTTTCTGGTGTGGGTGGGAGCTGACCGCTCCCACCACCAACTGCCGGGAACTAGAGCTGGTAGGCAAGCTCGCCATGCTGCGTGGTATCGAGTCCGAGCGCCTCTTCCTCTTCTGGCACGCGGAGCGCAGTCACCATGCCGATCGCCTTGAGGATCAGGAAGGTCATGACCGCCGTGAACGCGATCGCCGCGACCACCGCCACGAACTGGATCCAGAGCTGCTCCGGATTGCCGAAGAAGAGTCCGTCCGTGCCACCGATGGCGGCATCGGCGAAGAGACCGGTCGCCAGGGCGCCCCAGATACCCCCGACGCCGTGGACGGCGAACACATCGAGCGCGTCGTCGAGCTTCACGACCTGCTTGAGCAGATCCACCGCGAAGAAGCAGAGGATACCGGCGCCGAAGCCGATCAGGATCGCAGCCGATGCGCCCACGAACCCTGCCGCGGGGGTGATACCGACGAGGCCAGCGATCGCGCCGGCCGCTGCGCCGAGCACGCTCGGTCGGCCGTGCCGAATCCAGGACACCGTCATCCACGTCATGGCGCCCATCGCCGCTGCGACGTTGGTAACGACAACCGCATGGGCCGCCAGGCCGTTTGCGGCGAGCGCGCTGCCGCCGTTGAAGCCGAACCACCCGAACCAGAGCAGCGCCGCACCGAGGACTGTCATGGTGAGGTCATGAGGATCGGCATGGGTCGAGCCGAACCCTGCTCGCGGGCCGAGCATCCTGGCCGCGATCACCGCAGCCACGCCGGACGAAATGTGGATAACGGTCCCACCCGCGAAGTCGAGTGCACCCAGCTCGAAGATCCAGCCACCACCCCAGACCCAGTGGGCGAGCGGAGCGTAGACGAGCGTCGACCATGCAAGGCTGAAGATCACGAAGGCCTTGAAGCGCTTGCGCTCGGCGAAGGCCCCGGTGATGAGCGCCGGCGTGATGACGGCGAACATCATCTGGAAGGCAACGAACGACATCGTCGGGATGTCACCCGTCAGATCGTCCGGCATGATGCCCCGCAGTCCGACGAAATCGAGGCCGCCGATGATGCCGCCCTTGTCCGGCCCGAACGCCAGGGTGTATCCCCACAGGACCCACACGACGCTGATGAGCGCCAGCGTGAAGAAGCTGTGCATGATGGTCGATAGCACGTTCTTGCGGTTGACCAGACCGCCATAGAAAAACCCGAGTGCCGGCGTCATCAGCATGACGAGTACCGTAGACACCAGCACCCACGCCGTGTTGCCACTGTCCATGAGCGCCATCCTCCCTTCGACCCAGCAGCACCGCCAGCCAGTGCCTGCTGCTTGTGCATCCTGCACATTTCTTGTCGCGGACCTTCATCCTCCGCTGGCGTGTCACCAGTGTGAAATGAATCACGAATCGCTGGCAGTGGCATGTGGCACAAATCTGACGCGAGATTTTGTGAAATTTGGCACACCCGGGTTCCGCGCTCGGCCGGAGGGGCCACACCTGCCCTGGCTGTATCACAGGTCCGGAAACCGAACTGGTACCGGCCTTGCGATGCGACGGGGGAATCGCTCGCGACCGACTGTACGGATACAGTCGAATGGACGATGATGAGCACAATCACCTGAGGAGGTATCAGATGGACGAAGGCAAGAAGATCTACGGCAAGGCGAATCTCGCCGAGATCGTCGCGACAATCCCTCCCGATCCGGAATCCGAGGCGAGGCATCGTGCCCAGATCCTGATCAAGACGGACACGATCCGCGTCGTGGTGGTGTCGATGGTCGTCGGTGGCGAGCTGCAGGAGCACAGCGCACCGGGGCCGATCACCATCCACTCCATCGACGGCGCGATCGAGGTCGATGTGGAAGGGGAACGGCACCTCCTTGAAGCCGGTGAGCTGATCTCTCTGGCGCCTGGTGTGCGCCACAGCGTCCGATGCGTCAAGGACGGGTACTTCCTGCTCACCATCGGGGTCTTCCTGCGAGAGCCCGACCCAGGCGGAAACCGCACCGATGCAATGAGCTACGACGAGACGTTTAGCAGATAGGGAATCGGAGTACATGAGCGATTCAAAGGTCTACAGCGGGGTCTTCCCCATCGCACCGACAACCTTTCGCGATGACGAGTCCATCGATGTGGAGAGCCAGCGGCGCGCGATCGACTTCATGATCGCTGCGGGCGTCGACGGCATCTGCATCCTCGCCAACTATTCGGAGCAGTTCAGCCTAACCGACGCCGAGCGTGATCGGCTTCAAGCCGTCTGTATCGAGCAGGCGAACGGGCGCGTGCCGATGATCGTCACGACGAGCCATTTCAGCGCCCGCATCGCCGCCGAGCGCAGCCGCTCCGCGCAGGAGGCTGGTGCGGCCATGGTCATGATGATGCCGCCCTACCATGGCGCGACCCTGCGCGTCGACGTGGAGGGACTGAGACGCTTCTTCAGTACGGTGGCCGATGCCATCGACATCCCGATCATGATCCAGGACGCCCCCATGAGCGGCACGCCCCTGCCCGCCTCCGTCCTCGCCGAGCTCGCGATCGAGATTCCGAACGTCCAGTATCTGAAGGTGGAATCACCGAAGGCGGCTGACAAGCTCAAGGCGGTGATCGAGATCGCGGGAGACGCCTGTCCGGGTCCGTTCGACGGCGAGGAAGGCATCACCCTGATCCCCGACCTTGAAGCCGGCGCCACCGGCACGATGCCGAGCGCGATGATTCCCGAGGTTCACGTGGACATCCTGCGGCGATGGCAGACCGGCGATCGAGAGGGCGCGCGCGATGTCTGGGAATCGTGGCTGCCAATGATCCATTACGAGAACCGTCAGTGCGGGCTCCTCGCCACCAAGGTGCTCATGAAGGAGGGCGGCGTGATCGCCAGCGATGCGGTGCGGGCGCCGCTCACCCCACTGTCGCCGATGATCAGGGCCGGACTGATCGAACATGCGCGCCGGCGGAATCCGCTTGTCACACGCTGGAGCGGCGACCGTCCGAGCGCCAGCTAGGCAACGGAAAGGAGCAGCTTCGATGTCGACGCCGAGATCCGACGCCGCGCCGATTCTGGACGTGGGCGGGCCCGAGCTGCTTGTCGACCTGGCATGCGAGACCGGCGAGGGACCGCTCTGGCACCAGGATGAGCAGGTGCTGTACTGGATCGACATCCCACCGGGTCGTCTCTACCGCTACGACCCCGGCACGAAGTCCAACGAGCTGGTCTATGAGCACGAAGCCGCGATCGGCGGGTTCACGATCCAGGAAGACGGTTCGCTGCTGCTGTTCGGAGAGCGCTGCCAGGTGCTTCACTGGCGAGACGGAACTGCCTCCGTGGTCATCGACGAGATCCCGGAAGAGCGCGATACCCGCTTCAACGATGTCATCGCCGACCCCGCCGGCAGGGTCTTCTGTGGGACGATGCCTGGCGAGGACAACCGCGCCGCGCTCTACCGGCTCGACACCGACGGCACCATCACGAGGATCCACGACGACATCGGACAGTCGAACGGCATGGGGTTCACTGGCGACCAGCGGACAATGTTCCTGACCGATACACGGTTCAGGGCGATCTATCGCATGGCGTACGATCGTGGCACCGGAGTATTGTCGGATCGAGAGGCCATCATCCGCACCCCACCGGACAACGGCGCGCCCGATGGCATGTCGGTCGACGCCGATGACACGATCTGGTCGGCACGATGGGGCGGCAATGGACTGTTCCGCTACGATCTCCAGGGCCGGCTACTCGGTCGCGTACCGATGCCTGTTCGGAACGTATCCAGCATCACCTTCGGGGGACCGGACTATCGCACAGCGTTCGTCACCACCGCCACCGGAGGCGAGCCGAGAAGTGACACTGTCGGGCCGCTTGCCGGGTCCCTCTTCGCGCTCGATCTCGGCGTGCAGGGTCGACCGCCGTTCCGTTCTCGGGTCCGCGTGTAGCGCCCTCAGGCCGAAGGGCACCGGAGAGCGAGAACCACAGGTGCGACCGAACGCCGCTGCACCGCTGGAGCGTGCGGCGCGGTCCGGGATGGGTCAGCCAAGGTCCACGGGCAGGGTGGCCACGTGGTAGATCCCGAACACCAGCAGCAGGATCCCGAGTGCGATGATCACCGTACGTCCCGGCCTGCCCTTGACCTTCGTGACGATGCCCGCAAAGAACAGCACCGTTGCGAGAAACACCGTGTTCAACACATAGCCGTCGCTCTGCTCGTTGGCGTGCTCTCCCGCCTCGAACAGTGCGTCGGCCTCGTCCTGCAGTTGCTCGGCGCGCTCGCGCGCCGGCACGAGATATTCCGACATCTCGAACGGGCTGCCGGGAGCGCCGGGATTGGTGAGCGGGTCGGTCTCCATCCAGGCGTCGAACGCCGGCCGGAGTCGCTCCGAGAACTGGCGCTCGTGGAAGGCCATGAGCTGTTCGTTGCCTTGCTCGTAGGCGGTGACAAAGTGGTTGAACGTCTCGATGTCGATGATCGTGTAAAGATAGGCATTGGTGGATGCCTCCGTCGCCAGCACACGCCGCGCAGAGGCCTGGGTGTAGAGGGCGGACTGCTCGCCACCCCAGACCGAGGCCTGATATCCGCTCCAGGCGGCCGCGAGCGACGCTGTGGCAAGCAGGATCACCGCGATCGTTTCGATCCAGTCGTCCCAGTCCTTGTTCACCAACCAGCGCACGACGCGACCGAGGCCGGTGGAATCAGGTGTACGGACTGTCTCGGTGCCGGCACCATTCATCAGCAAGCCCCCTGGCCTGGACACCCTGGCCCGGTCTCGATTCCCGGATGTACTGCGAGGTTCACCTGCATGGGCTCAGGTGGACCGGATGTCCGCACGTCTTCCGCTTCGGGCGCGGGAAGACAAGAAGCACGTCAGCGCGGCCGGCAGGGGTCCGAACGTCAGCAGCACGATGCCGGGTACGATCGCACGGTGCACGATTGAGAGGAACTCGAAGCCAATTGCGCTCATCTGCACGTCACCGTGCTCCCGCGAGGTCACCGTTCAGACGATCATAAGCACCGACCACACCACCAGCCCCATGCGAGCACGATGCGCACGGCGTGACTCCGGAGATCGTCCGACCACCAGCTCGCAGCGGTCACCGGGCCACAGGTCGCTCCTATCCCTGCCCGAAACCCATCGACGACCCAGCGGTTGGTATCCCAGCGGCATATGCGAGCGTCAGACTTGCCAGGAGCTGGCCCAACCCGATCATCTGCAGAGCCATGTCCCTCGCCAGTTCGGTGTCGACGAGCATGGAGATACCAATGGCGATCAGCAGGATCACCTCTGCCCCAACGAAGGATCACCACACGTCGCGACCGACACGCGTGTCCACGAGTCGTGAGGATCGCTCATCCACGTGCACCACTCCGCCCCTTGGCGTCGAGCTCATCGAGCCCGCAGGTCGGCAAGCTCCGCCAGGTACACGATCGCCGTTTCGATGCCTCGCTCGAGCATGTCGATCCGGTACTGCTCGTTCGGTGCATGGAGCCCGTCGCTGTCGAGCCCGTACCCCATCATCACCACCGGGATCTGCATGAGATCCACCATGTCAGCCACTACCGGGATGCTGCCGCCACCGCGAGTGAACACTGGCGCATGCCCCCAACCGCGCTCGTAGGCATGCGCGGCCGCCTGCATCTCCGGCAGGTCAAAGGGAATCAGTGCAGGTCGTCCGGTCGTTAGCAGTCTCACGTCGACCTCGACCGAGCTCGGTGAAACGTCCTCGACATGGGTTCGGATCAGCTCGAAGATCCGGTTCGGATCCTGATCGGCCACCAGCCGAGAGCTGAGCTTCGCACCGGCGGTCGCCGGGATGATGGTCTTGGGGCCGGGACCCGCGTATCCACCCCACAGGCCGTTGATGTCGAGCGTTGGACGGGCCGACACGCGCTCACGGATGGTGAACCTTGCATCGCCCCATGCCTTCGGCGCACCCGTCGCCTCCAGCAGCCGCGATTCGGTGAGATCGGTCTTCGCGATCATGGCCCGCTCGTCGTCGCTGAGCGATACGACGTCGTCGTAGAAGCCTTCCACCGCGATGGTGCCGTCCCGGTTGTAGAGCGTCGCCAGGATCTCGACGAGTGCGACAGCGGGGTTGTGGACGGCTCCACCGAAGAACCCGCTGTGCAGATCCTCCCTCGGCCCGGTCACCTCGATCTCGAGGTAGGTCATGCCGCGCAGACTGTGCGTGATCGCGGGCTCCTCGATCACCCGCATCGACGAATCGCTGATCACGCAGACGTCGGCAGCGAGGAGATCGAGGTGCTCTCGAATGAACGGCGCGAGGTTGGGTGACGACACCTCCTCCTCCCCCTCGATCAGGAACTTGACGTTGACCGGTGCACCTCCAGCCGCGGTGAGGTACGACTCCAGCGCCTTGACGTGAACGAAGAGCTGCCCCTTGTCGTCAGTGGCCCCTCGGGCGTAGATCTTCCCGTCCTTCTCCACTGGCTCGAACGGATCTGTATCCCATCCGTCTTCCATGGCCGCCGGCACCACGTCATAGTGACCGTAGACGAGCACCGTCGGCTTGTCGGCCCCCGCTCCCAGCCACTCCCCGTAGACCACCGGGTGACCGGCGGTCTCCATGACCTCGACGCCGGACACGCCGACCTGACGCATGTTCTCCGCCAGCCAATCGGCCATCCGCCTCACGTCGGCAGCGTGCTCGGGGTCTCCACTGATACTCGGAATGCGCAGCGACTCCAGCAGCTCGTCCTTGAACCGGCCAGCGCTGGCCCGCGCATATGCTCGTGCCTCTTCCTCAGCCTGATGCATCGGTTGCCTCCTCCGGATCCGTTCCGGCATTCAGACTCTGGCCGGCTCGGCATGGACCCAGCGATCGCTCGGCAGCCGGATTCGTTCCTTCAGTGTGAGCTGCCTAGTGATACCGACCGCCGCGACTACGGCCCAGACCAACACCCACCACCAGGACTCCCTCGCCGTGGCGTACGCGAATCCCTCGGTGAGGTGCTCGGTGTCTATGCGGTCAAAGAGCAGGAGGAGCCCACTCACGAGAATCGCGCCACCGGCGATGGCGGTATTCGCGATCACGAGATAGACCGGGAGGTCGAGCATGAACGCCGCGAGCACCAGGACCGCGGCGCCGACCGCCCCGAAGATGAACAGGATCCACTGCGAGTCGATACCGATCGCCTCGGCGAGCGCGGTGGCGATCAGTGCGCCGGCCAAACCCGCCGAGAGCAGCACGCCGGCGTACCACCAGTACCAGGCTATGGCCGCACACAGCAGCCCGACGATGAACCCAACGATCCATCCGCCCACGGTGCTGAGAAATCCGTCACCGAACGCCGCTTCCATGCCAGCCGCTCCGCCATAGAACCCGGCAATGAAGCCGAGCAACGGCAGGATGGCGAAAAACACCTGCACACCCATGAACGCGATCACCACACCAAATGCGACGAGAAACAGGCCGATCAGGATATCCATGACACACCTCCTGAACCTTGTGCGTGATGAGTCCGGTTTCCTCGTGAGTGGCTCCTTCCCGATCGAATGACATGGCTGGTGACCTTCAGCGGCTCAGTTCCCTGGCCGGCCCGGGCCGATACGGGCGCGATACGAACAGGTCCATTCCCAACCGCTGCGACAGATACCTGGTGGCAAGCCGCCCCTTGATGCTGTTGCCCGATTGGTCGAGTCGAGGAGCGAACGTGCCCATTCCACCCTTCCCGGGAGAGACGGTAACAATCCCCCCACCGATGCCGCTCTTCCCGGGCAAGCCAACTTCGTAGAGCCAGTCGCCGGAGGTCTCGTACAGTCCGGCCGTCGCCATCACTGCCAGCGTGCAATGGCACACGAAGGGCTCGACGACGCGCTCTCGTGTAACGGGGTTGATGCCGCCGTCGGCCAGGGTCGCGCCCATCACCGCCAGGTCCCGAGCGGTGACGCTGAGGGAACACTGGCGGGTGTAGAGATCGGTCGCCTCGGCCGGATCGCAGTAGATCCGATGCAGCCCATGGAGAATACTGGCGATGCCTCGGTTGCGCTGGTTCGTCGCCGAAGCTGATGCATACACCTCGTCGTTGAGCGAGAGGTTTCTCCCCGCGAACCTCGACAGTCCGTCGCGGATGAAGGACCACCGCTCGGTGGCATCGATTCCCGGCACCAGGCTCGTGGTCATGATTGCGCCCGGATTGACCATCGGGTTCGTGCGACCGTCCGGGCTGCGCTCGATGGCGGCGATCGAGTTGTACGGCAGGCCCGTGCTGTTGACACCGAGCAGCCTTCTTGCCACATCATGTCCCACCTCCTGGCAGACGAGAGCGAAGACGAACGGCTTCGAGACACTCATGATCGTGAATTCGTGGTCGACGTCCCCGGCGGTGAAGGCAGTGCCGGTCGTACCTACGACGCAGATGCCGAAGAGGTCCGGCTGCACGCTCGCCAGAGCCGGGTACACGTTCGAGACCGTTCCTTCGCTGCTCGAAGCGAACCGCTCGTGCGCCTCATGTACGAGCTCCTGTACGCGCTCCGAACCGGGAAGTTGACCGGTCGACACATACTCCGCGGCATCAGCACGCTCCGATTCCATACACGTCCTCCGTGGGGGCCACATCGTACGCCGCGAATGGTGTCAGTGACTTCCCGGCGCCAGCCAATCCATGACCGCACGCAGTCGACGCCGGGTGCTGCGGAGCGGCGCCATCCTCGGCATGCCCCTGGACACCCCGAGGAAGCACGAAACCCAGCAACCAGACGGCAATGATCAGGTTGGTCTGCAGTGAGGGATAGCTGCGTCCCTCCCTCCGTTCCTCGCCTGAGCCCAGGGCAGCATCAGGTGTAGCGACCTCCTCCATCACGTGGCGATCCTGTCCAGCCATGAGCTACGCCTTTCATCCGAGCACACCAGTGCATCGCTGGTTGAGGAACTTCACGAGACACCCAACCACAACGGTCGGGAGCGATTTGGCCGGGCGAGTAAGCTGGACCCATGGCGGAGGGCCGGTAGCCACCGGTCAGATGGTGCGTGCGGCGGAAATACTGAAGGCGCTCACCCCCCCCCCCCATTCCTTCTCGCCATCGTGTCGCTCGGTTGGCCAGCCCGCGCGAATAGCCGTTTCATCCTCATGCCGCAGCCGTAAGGCGCGCTCCCTTCGCCACGCGCACACCGTGTTGCCCGCGGAGGTTCACCAGCCCCAGATCAACGGCACCAGGAACACGGCAACCAGGTAATACACCGCCATTACCGGCAGACCGAACTTCCAGTAGTCGCCAAACCGATACCCACCCGGTCCCATCACCATCAGATTGGCCGGAGTCGCGATGGGTGTGAGCAGAGCCGCGTGCGCTGCCACGTTGAGTGACATGAGGAGCGTCATCGTCGAGTAGTCGCCCTCTGCGGCGACCGACACCACGATGGGGATGAGTACCAGTGCCGTCGCGGTGTTGCTGATCAGCTGGCCCAGCACCGCCGTAACCACGAAGATGCCCGTGATGATCAGTACCGGCCCACTGCCACCGACCGCATCGAGGAGGTTCGTGGCGAGCGTCTCCGCCGCACCGCTGTCGGTGATCGCCGCGGAAAGCGGGATCATCGCACCGATCAGGATCAGCACCGTCCACGACATCGCTCGATGTGCCTGCTCGACGGTCACCACGCGAAGAACCACCATCGCGATCGCGGCCAGCAACGTCGCGACAGCCGCCGGCACGATTCCAGTTGCGAGCAGAACCACCATGACTGCCAGCACTGCCAGCGCTGGGATCGCCTTCGGGCCGAGGGGGACCGCCTGCCGACGAATGGCATCGGGAGAATCGACCACCACCACGTTGGGATCGTTCGTGAGCTCGTCCAGTGCGTCCCAACGGCCGTGCAGGAGGAGGGAATCGCCGGGTTTCAGCGTCACCTCACTGACCCCCAGATCCGTGCCATACCGCTGTGCCGCAAGCATGACAAGCTGCCCGCTGTCCGTGACCATGCCCGGGAACACGCGATCGCCGATATAGTCGGAGCGAGGGCTGACGATGAGCTCGGCAACGCCGAGCTCGCGTGTGATCAGGCTGCTCTCCGAGACACGATCGGCTTGGCGCGCTTCCTCGAGACCGTTTTCGGACGCGAACCGATCGATCTCCTCACGCGACCCGCGGACCAACAGGCGCGCACCCTCGTCCACGGCGCTGTCCGCAATCGGGACACCGCTACGGTCCTTCACGCTGATGACATGGACATCCGGAAAGCCCGAGCCCACGAGCTTGTCGGGCAGGAGACCAATAAGTGGCGACTCGCTGTTCACCGTGAGGCGCGCCAGATCGTCCTCCGGCAGGTAGTGCCCCCGCAGGGTGGCGGACAGGGTGCTCAGGTCACGCGAGAATGCCCGAGGTGACCTGAGTGGAAGGAGGCGCTGTCCAGCCAGGAGCGTGACGAGAATCGTGCCTGCGAGGAGCGGTAACCCGACGAGCGCGACCTCGAAATAGCCAACGCGACCCGCGCCCGCATCATCTGCGGCCGCCGACACGAGCAGCGAGACTGGCGATCCGGTCAGCACGAGCAGCGCACCGGAGTGCGCGGCGAAGGCCGCCGGCATCAGCAGGCGGGACGGCGATTCCGAAAACCGAACGGCCAGCACAACCACCATCGGGTAGAGAGCCGCCACGGCTCCGTTCGGGGTGATCAATGCCGAAAGCACGGCCACGGCGACCATCATCAGGATGATCAGCTTCATCCGACTGCCGCCCGCATGCCTGATCACGAACTGGCCCGCCCATGTCGTCACGCCAGCGGCATCGAGGCCCTCTGCGACGACGAACAATGCCGCGATCAGGATGACCGTCGGGCTGGAGAAGCCCGACAACGCTTCCTCGAGCGTCACGACATCCGTTGCCCAGAGCGAGAGCGCAACTCCCAGCGCCACGATCCCCACCGGCAACCGGTTCCATACGAATACGGCTACGGCGATGCCGAGGATGATGAGGATGATTGTCTGGTCGCTCACGACCCCGCCTTCCGAGACCCACCGGCGTTCACGTCACAGTCACACCAATCGGTTCGCTGAGCTAGATGTCGACCGGGTAGCCAGGGCCCCAGGGAATGCCGATCAGGAACCAGACCACGAAGAGAACGATCCAGACAACACTCATGACGAGCGCGTACGGGATCATCAGCGAGATGATCGTGCCAATGCCCGCATCCCTGCGGTATCGCTGCGCGACGGTGACGATGAAGGGGAAGTAGACCATCAGCGGCGTCAGCGTGTTCACCGGCGAGTCACCGATCCGGTACGCGGCGAGCAGCGTCTGCGGCGCGACGTCCAGACGCACGAAGATGGGGATGAACACCGGCGCGAAGATGGCCCACTTCGGCACCACGCCGGGAATGATGAAGTCGAGCAGGAAGATGACGATGATGAACCCCACCAGCAGCGGGATGGCGGAGATGTCGGCGCGCTCGAGCAGGTCAGCGAGCGTGATGGCGATCACGGGCGGCAGGTGCGTGTAGTTGAAGTAGGCGATGAACTGGGCGATCATCAGGAACATCAGCACCAGCCCGCCAAGCCCGTTGAACGTCTTCGTGATCGAGCCGATCACGTCGTCCGCGCTCTTCACCGTCCCCGCCCCGACGCCGTAGCACACTCCGGAAACCAGAAAAAAAGCGCGATGATGAAGAGGAGGCTATCCATGAACGGCGTGTTGCCGATGATGTCGCCGGTCTCCGGATCTCGGAGCGGTGCGTCAGGGAGCGCCGTCGCCAGGACCACCACGATCAGCACGGCAAGGAAGCCGAAGAGCGCGTAGCGCAGGCCGCGCGCCTCCGCCGCCCGCTCCTCGTCGGTCTGGATGTCTGCGGCGTGCCCTTCCGTGTCCCCCTCCTCGGGGTTCCACGCACCGAGCCGGGGCTCGATCACCCGCTCGGTGACGACTGTCGCGACGAGCACGAGCACCAGCATCGAGACGACCGAAAAGTAGTAGTTGTTGACCACCGTGAGCGTGTCGACGCCGGTGGGTGCGATCGCCTCGTTGGCGATCTCCGTGATCATCGCGTCGATGGGCTGGGGGATGATGTTGACCGCGAACGTCGCGGCTACTCCGGCGAAACCAGCCGCCATGCCGGCGATCGGGTGCCGCCCGAGGGTGAGGAAGGCGACGGCGGCCAGCGGGATCAGGATCAGATATCCCGCATCGGAGGCGACGCTCGACAGCGCGCCGACCAGCACGATCAGAAAGGTGATCAGGGCCTTCGGCGCGGATGCCACCAGCTTCCTGATCAGGGCATCCATCAGACCGGCGCCTTCGGCCGCTCCTGCGCCCATCATCGCGATGAACGTCACTGCGATGACACTGAACCCAGCGAAGTTCGAGACGAACGTCGTGAAAATGAACCGTATCCCCTCGACGTTCAGCAGACCCTGGACGGCGATCGTGACCTCGTGGATCTCGAACGCGTCCTCGTCGGGATAGGACTCTGCGTCGATGACGGTACCGGTGGTGTCTTCGTAGTAGTTGGCCTGCGTCTCGATCGGCACAGGCTCGGCGATCGTCTCCGTTACGCTGACGTCGAGCCAGTCGAGAATTTGCGAGAGGATGATGACAAGCCCGATGAGGTAGAGAAACATCAGGACGGCGTTCGGCACCTTGTTGCCGACCGTTTCGATCCCGTCGAGCAGGCGCTCCGTGACTGAACGATCTGCCCGTGTTGCGGATGCCGCCATGCCCGAACTCCTCACCGAGTGGTCAATCGTTTGCTATTCAGTTGGGTCCCGGCACGTGTTCCGACCTATTGCTGGCTCCAGAGTCGTGCCAGCTCGATACACATCTCGGTGGACCGCCTCATGTCCTGAACGCTTATCCACTCAAGTGGCCCGTGAATGTTCTGCATGCCAGTGAAGAGGTTGGGCGTCGGTACACCCATCTCGGTCAGTCGGGAGCCATCGGTGCCGCCACGCGTCGGCGTGGAGAAGGGCTCGATGCCGAGCTTCCGGCAGGCCTCGCGTGCCAGATCGACCGGACGCATGTCGTTCTCGAGCCAGTACCGCATATTGCGATACTGGGGAGTGATGTCACATGTGATCGACGAGCGTGGTTCGGTGGCCTGCACTGTCGCACATACCTGCTGGAGGAGCTCGCCGTGTCGGGCGAGCAGGTCGTTATCGAAGTCGCGCAGGATGAAATGGATCTCCGCCGTCGCCGCTCCTCCCGTGAGCTGGTAGGCGTGGATGAATCCCTGGCGACCGCCGGTGGTCTCTGGCGTCAGCGTGACGTGGGGAAGTGTCATGAGGATCTTCGCCGCCAGATGGAGCGCGTTGACCATCTCGTCCTTGGCATCGCCAGGATGCGTCGAGACCCCCTCGATGCGCACTACCGCCTTGTCCGCCGAGAAGGTTTCGTAAACGACCTCACCCGCCTCGGCGCCGTCCAGCGTATACGCGACGTCTGTGGCGAGGTCCCTCGGCAGATCTGGATGTACGCCGCGCCCGATTTCCTCGTCAGGAGTGAAGCACACACGAATTCTGCCATGGGGAATGTGGGGATTCTCGAGGAGGTGCCGGGTCATGGTCATGATGATTGCCACACCCGCCTTGTCGTCCGCCCCGAGCAGGGTGGTTCCGCTCGCGGTGATGATGTCCTCCCCCACCTTCGACGCAAGATAGGGGAAGTGCTCCGGCGACAACACCTGCTGCGGATCGTCCGGCAGCACGATGTCGCCCCCATCGTACTTGCGGTGGACGATCGGCTTGACCCCCACAGCATTGAACCCGGGTGCCGTGTCCACATGCGCGAGAAACGCGATGGTGGGAACCTCGGACTCCACGGTCGCTGGGATCGTCGCAAGGACCGCCCCGTAGTCGGTGAGTACGACGTCCTCGGCGCCCATGGTCGTGAGCTCATCCACGAGCATTCTGAGCAGGTCGAGCTGGATCTCCGTGCTCGGCGACGTTGGTGAGGATTCGTCACTCTGCGTATCGATACGGGCATACCGCACCAGGCGCTCCTCGAGCTCCCGGTCGAAGCTGCTTCCCATGGACGGGACCTCCGGATTTTTCGGACACCTTTCAGAGAACGTTCCGTCTGTGCGTATCATACTCCCGTGTGGACGCCGTTGGGAATATGCTTCATGAGGCAAATCCTGCCGAAGGTTTCACCGAATCCGTGGCGTCTGGCAGGAATGTTAAGATCGCAAGGCCGAGATGCGGCTGCGCCAGTCGCCGTTGCGACACAGGGTGAGGGCGAAACCGTAGTGCCAGCCACGCGAAGTTTCGAGCCGGCTACGAGGAGCTGGCAGGCTGCCGAACGATGAGCACCGGCACCGACGTGCGCTTGAGGATATCCTCCGCAACGCTTCCCAGGAACCAGCGTCGCACCCCGCTTCGACCGTGGGAGCTCATCACGACGAGGTCCGTTTCGTTGATCGCTTCCGCGATGGCCGTCGCCGCGTGTCCCACCATCACCAGGCCGCTTGCCTCGAACCCGTCTCGCTCGAGACGCTGCACCTGTCGATCGATGTACTCGTGCGCCCGGTCGACCTCATCCTGATACACGTCGGCCGGATCCGCCATCAGCGTCTGTGTGCCTGCCTTCAGGATCCGCACACTGTTCACGAAGGGTGGATCGACCACTCGTACGACGAGGATCGGTGCGTCATGGGTCTTCGCCGCATCCCTTGCATGAGGGAGGGCGACTGTCGCCACTTCGGAGCCGTCGAGCGGTACAACGATTCGCTGGTACACGATTCCCCTCCTCGACCGTTCGGTCCGCCATCGCCACTGCGACCTCGAGCAGAGCTGAAGTGAATGGTGACATGGTACCTGAACTTTACGTTAATTACTTCGTTTAGAAATCACGCGGACCGGATGTGTCTCGAGTATGATGAGAAGGCATTCGTCGTGAAACCGTATGATGTGGCCGGTGTAGCCAGATCGTGTTCCATATGGCACCCGCGCCAACGGCGCACGGGGCCACCAGCACCGCAGACCTGACGCGCGTTCTCTCGCTTGCATCGTCCTGCTGTAGCGCGATTTTCCCTGCTCCGACCATTCGGGCCGGGCATCGCGTGCTTCCATCTCGATCGCTGTGCCCCGCAAGGCCGATGTCGCAGGTCGAACGCTGACCTGCTCGCCTCCACCGGGCTGCCGCCGGCGCCTCATGGATACCCTGGCCTCGCTTCCTTCGGTGAGGTCGAGCCATCCGAGCGAGGGCGTCTCCCGTCACAGTCGACGTCCGGGCCCCACTCGTTAGCGTGCTTGCCAATCGGGGGTAGCGATGAAGATTCTGGTGCTGGCGCTCGGCTGGGCGGCGCTCCCTCTCCTGTTCACCTCCACTGCGCAGGCGCAAGACGCCACGTCATCGTCGTCGCAGCAGCTGGTCGACCGCTATGTGCCGGTTGCCTACCTGCGCGAACAGCGTGAGCCCTGTGCCATACCGCCCAGTGGCGGAGAACCGTATCTTCCTCTCCCCGTGGAGATGGTTCTCGACAATGAGCGCGTCCTGATGCGCGACGCCGGAGACGGCGATCGTGTGCTCGATACCGGTCCGAACGCCAGCGAGCTCGCCACCCTTGACGCGGACACGTATATGGATTTTCCCGGGGATCCGCGCCGACCCCGCTGCACCTTCGAGACCGACGAGCGGGTTCGGATCGAGGAGCTTGGTCTGGTGCCGACCACCTATGCCCGCATCGTGGTTGACGAGGACCAGGGTCGGCTGGCGCTTCAGTACTGGTTCTTCTGGTATTTCAACGATTGGAACAACACGCACGAGTCCGACTGGGAGATGATCCAGCTCTTTTGGGACGAGGCGTCCTCGGTTGACGAGGCGCTCGCTTCGCCGCCGGACCGTGTCGGCTACTCCCAGCATGGCAACGGCGAGCTCGCCGCCTGGGACGATCCGAAGCTCCAGCTCGAGGATGCCACGCACCCACGGGTCTATCCCGCCGCCGGATCGCACGCGACCTTTTACTCGAACGAGACGTTCCTGGCATGGGGCGAGCGCAATTCGGGGTTCGGCTGCGACGTCTGGTCCGGTCCGTCCGTGCGCACGCCGCTCGCAGCCGTGCTCCTACCGGACGAGATCGATCCGGATGGGGAGTTTGCCTGGCTCCTCTACGAGGGTCGGTGGGGAGAGCGTCAACCCGGACCGTTCAACGGACCGGTGGGGCCCAGTCTAAACGCGCGCTGGCTCGATCCATGGGAGGCGTCGGACGACTGGAGGCCATTCAGCATCGTCGTTCCGGGCTCGAGAACGCTTGGCCCCACCATGACCGATGCCTTTTGCGGGCTCACCGAGGCTGGCTCCCGCGCGCTCATCTACACCGTGGTGTATCCATGGGTCGGGTTGCCGGTGCTGGCACTGATGGCCGGGGCTCTCGCGTTCTTCTACCGACGATCCCGTCACCTGCTTCATCAGGCGATTCGGCTCTACGGCGCGAACTGGAAGACCTTCGTCGGGATCGGCCTGGTGGCGATTCCGATCGGTATCGGCTTCAACGTCGCGCAGCTCGTGCTGATCCGGCTCTATCCCCTCAGGTACCTCGTCGAGTGGCTCGACGACACCGCCGGTGCCCGCCTCGGCGCGGTCATGGCGATCGGTGGCTTCCAGCAGATCGCCATGCTGCTCATCATCGGGCCGGCGGTGATCCAGGCCGTCGCCGACATCACCGATGGACGCCCTGTCAGTGTCGCGAGCTCGTATCGCCTCGCTGCTGAAAGGGCACTGCCGATCGCCGGGGCCTCCCTGATCGTGCTGGTCCTGGCCGGACTTCCACTGCTGCTTGTCGTCGGGATTCCGGTTGCGGTCTGGCTCGTGGTGCGGTGGCAATTCTTCCCGCAGGTGCTCGTCTTCGACCGGAACCGAACCAGCTCAGACGCCATTCGAGAGAGCGCGGCGCTGGTCAACGGCCGGTGGTGGAAAACCCTGTTCTCGGTCCTGATCTTCGACCTGATCGCTACGGTTCCGGGGATCATCGTGGGCTTCGGGCTGCTCACGCTGGGCGGTACCGCTGTTGGCTTCGCGAACGGGGTCAGCAGCGTACTCTACGCGCTGACCATCCCACTCGCGATCATAGCCGTGACGCTGATGTACCTGGACAGACGCGTGGACTCGGCTCCATCCGAAGCTGCGAAAGATGAAGGTGGCTGAAATCATCGGTCGCCGGCATGCAGATATGCGTCGTTGGAGGAGACCATGGGGGTGGCGATCGGCGAGATTCTGACCCCGGCGCTGGGGGTGGCGATCAGCCCCTTCCCCATCGTCAGCGTGATACTCATGCTCACATCGGGCCGAGGACGCGCCAGGGGACCTGCGTTCGCGCTGGGCTGGATGATCGGGTTGGCGGCAATGGTGGGATTCCTCCTCATCGTGTCCGACCGGCTCGGCATCGAACCCAGCGACGACGGACCATCGACGGCCGCGTCGATCGTGCGCCTGCTCCTTGGCATGGGATTGCTGGTCCTAGCCACCAAAAAGTGGCGGTCACGATCCGAGGGTGGCGATACACCGGCACCTCCAGGATGGATGCAGTCGATCGAGCGCGCCAATCCGGCGCGAGCCGCCGTCCTGGGGGCGGGCTTGTCCGGCCTGAATCCGAAGAATCTGATGTTCAACCTGGTAGCCGGCACGGCGATCGCCAGCGCCGACACAACTCCACGTGGAGAGGCCATCACCTGGGTGACCTATGTCCTGCTTGCAAGCATCCTGGTGATTGGACCGGTGGCCTGGTATCTTCTGGCTCCCGCGTCGGCGTCCCCCAGCCTCACTCTGGCCCGACACTGGTTGATCCGATACAGCGGCGTGATGGTCGGGATGGTCCTGGTGCTCATCGGCGTCTCGCAGGTGGGCGGGGCCATATCGGACCTGGCATCCTGAGCGAACGAGCCTGACACAATTTCGCCTTGGATCAGCGGCCATCTCACGACGCGCCGCGTCGGCGACCATCACCGGGGGTTGTCAGAAATACCAATCAGGGAGTCGACAAACGGAACACCTCAGCTGGATCCATCTCCGCAGCACAGCGAACGGTCCCGCCATCCGCGAGCGTCTACCGGTCTTCCTGGCGCCCCAGCAGAAGGATGCGCGTACGAATTCCTGTCCGTCTCATCGACAGCGGCCCGACAACGCTGCTCATGGCGCTCATTCGTCGTCAATCGGCCGGCGCCGACGGCGGCGTTGCTCCAGAGGATCCTGGCGACGCTGGCGCTGGGGACGAGTCTGGTGCTCCTCTCGTGGACGCCGGGTACCTGGCAGGTCCGGCAGGTCACCGAGGTCCCGGTCGATGTCAACGGGACGTCGCTGCTGCCGCCCCCTGCGTGCGCCCGACGCGCGTCGCGGACGGTCCGGATATGAGGTGGCTGGCACGTCGTACTCGCGGTTCGACGGTGATGGGGTTGGCGGGTCCGCGACCGGGTCCTCGGCGCCGGGATCCGCGATGCGGAAGATCTGGTAGAGGATGATCGCGCCGAAGGTACCGAGAGTAATGCCCTCGAAGGTGAAGTTGCCGAAATGCACGGTGTAGTTGGCCGCACCGACGATGATTGCGACGGCGGCAACGAACAGGTTCACGCCGCGGCTGAAGTCGACACGATTCTCGACCCAGATGCGGGCACCCGTGATGGCGATGAGACCGAAGAGCACGGTGGATACACCACCGAGCACACCGGCCGGAATCGAGTTGATGAGTGCCCCGAACTTGGGCGACAGACCGAGCAGGATCGCCACTCCGGCGGCGATCAGGAACACGACGGTCGAGTACACCCGTGTCAGAGCCATCACGCCGATGTTCTCGGCATAGGTCGTGACACCGGTACCGCCACCGGCACCGGCCACCATTGTGGCGATGCCGTCACCCATGAAGCCGCGTCCCAGCCACGGCATCAGATCGCGGTTCGTCATCGCCGAGACGGCCTTGATGTGACCGGTGTTCTCGGCAACCAGTACGATGGCCACCGGCGCGATGATCGAGATCGCGTTCCACTCGAACGACGGTGTGACGAAGTCGGGAAATCCAACCCAGGCAGCCTGACGCACCGGCTCCAGGTCAACTCCGCTGATCGTCGCGAATCCGAGGTCACGTCCGCCTGCAGACGTGCCCCCCAGGACGAGCGCCGCGAGGTATCCAACGAGGGTGCCGAGCAGGATAGGAAGGCGTCCGAGGATGCCCTTCGTCAGGAGAGCGATGGAGATGATCGCCAGGATCGTGATGAGCGCGAGCCAGCCGTCCTGGTCGACGAGCCCCTTCGCGGCGCCGGCGAGGTTGAGTCCGATGATCGCCACCACGGCACCGGTAACCAGCGGCGGCATCAGGGCGTCGATCCAGCCGGATCCGGTGTAATCGACGATGGCCCCGATGATCGTGTAGAGCAGACCGGCGGCGATGATGCCGCCCAACGCCTTCGGAATGTCGGCCTGGTTGAAGGTACCCATGGCGACCGAGCCGGTCACCGCGCCGACAGGAGCGATGAACGCGAAGCTCGACCCGAGATAGCTCGGAATCCGCCCCCCGGTCACCACGAAGAAGATCAGCGTGCCGATACCGGAGAAGAAGATCGCCACATTGGCGTCGAACCCCATGATGAGGGGAGCCACGACCGTTGCGCCGAACATCGCGAGCACGTGCTGGATGCCCATCGCGAACGATTGTCCCCACGGCAACCGCTCATCCGGTGCGATCGTGCCCGAGCGCTTCTCGGTCCATCCGGTCAGGTTGAGCAGACCGGACAGGTCCGGTCCGTTGCGACGAGATGCCACGGCGACAATTCCTCCCCCACCAGACACGGTCCCGAGCGCACAGCATGACGCCACCAGCCGCTTGCGAGGTGAGCCGACACGTGTCCCACGAGACCTGAACGATTCTGGTTTCGTATTGTGGAGTTCGCGGCGTCATCGCGCAACTGCGCATCCATCCGGATCACCGGTTACCCAGGACATCTCCAGACAGCGATTCAGGATGCTAGGATTCCACCATTGGACCAGTCATTGGCCGGTTGGAACCGGCCTCGAAGACGCAGATCGAATGGACGACGACATGACCGACCTGCCACTCCCACGTCGAGCCGCCGATATCACCCTCTGCGGGTCGTTCGACGAAGCGCAAACCTGCACCTTCGATCACGTGCCCTTCGAGCTGCCGCGCGCCGTCGATCAGCTGCTGATCGACATCATCTACAATGACCGCATCGGCTCATCGCCGATGGAGCAAGGTGGCAACACGCTGGATGTCGGACTCTTCGACCATCAGGGTATCGAGTCGCGCGGACCCGGGTTCCGAGGATGGAGCGGCAGTGTCCAGACGCGCATCCTCGTCGGCACGGAATGGTCGATTCCGCCGTATCGGGCCGGCAGGCCGGAGCCTGGCATCTGGCATCTCCTGCTTGCACCCTACAAGATCGGTCCGCACGGCCTGACCTGGGAGGCGAGGATCTGGCTCGATCCAGGAGTTCCGGTGCCGACCCGGCAGCCCCTGCCGGACCCGTCGTCAGTTCGTCGCGGTCAGGTGCCTCGGGCCGCGGAATCGGGATGGTACCGGGGCGACCTTCACATCCACACGATCTACTCCGATGGCACGGGCACGCCGGTCGATGTGGCCGTCGCGGCGATCGAGCACGGTCTCGATTTCTTCGGCATCACCGACCACAACCGCACGCAGTCACCGGTAGGTCTCGTACCCCAGGGAGATGGCTGGCCCGTTCTCGTGCCAGGTGTGGAGGTCACCACCTATGCCGGCCACTTCAATGTGTGGGGCACGGACTCGTGGTACGACTTTCGTGACCCAACCGCCGCGGGGCTCCAGCGAGCGATCGACGATGCCCTCGCCGATGGCGGCACCGTGTCGCTCAACCATCCAAAGCCATATGGCCCCGAGTGGTCATTTCCGGAGGTGACAGGCTTCCACACGATCGAGGCGTGGAACCGCTGGTGGCCGGTATTCAACGCGGCTTCGCTGGCCTGGTGGCATCGCCAGCTCGGCAACGACCATCCCCTGCCGATGGTCGCGGGCAGTGACATGCATCAGCATCGTTCAACGGGAGCACCCGACCGCCCACTGGATCCGTCCCGAATCGGTCACCCGACAACCTGGGTGCATGTGGACGGTGACCTGACACCCACCACGATCCTTGAAGCGGTGCGGGCGGGTCGCTCCTTCGTCAGTGAGTCACCTTCCGGCCCACAGCTCTACACCTGCGATTCGGACGAGGAGATCCGGCTGCGCGTTGTCCACGCCCGTGGCGACGCCCTCCTGCTCGTTGGGCCTCGTGGCGTCGTTCGCGCGGTCGATATTCCGGATGACGACAGTGTCATTCACATCAGGAAATCCGAGCTTCTCGACGCCACTGGCGACGCCGCCGGTGCGCCATTCGTGCGGCCGGAAATCCACGCCGTCGGCGGGGCGGTCCGCGCGCTCGGCCAGGCGGTGCACCTCTAGCCCCTTGCAGTTGGGTCCCGGTCGTTATCAGCGGTGCCTCGGAGACGGCAGTGGCGATTCCGGACAGATACATCGAGCGCATCCGATCGATGCATCCGTCGATCGAGCCAGCCGCCCTGCTGCTCAACTCCGAGGGTATGGTCAACGACGTCGTCATAGTCAACGACGAGCTGGTCTTCCGGTTCCCGAAGTCGGAGCGTGCTCGCGAGTTGCTGGCAAGGGAGGCGCGTCTGCTCGACGCCATCGCCGAGCACGTCAGGCTGCCGATTCCGAGACCCCACCGGCTCGAAGATGACGTCGTGACCTACCGCCTTATCCACGGCGAGCCGCTCAATCGCACCATCGTTTCAAGGCTGGGTCCGGAACACCGCGCCGCGCTCCTGCGGGAGCTGGGCGAATTTCTGAACGACCTGCACGGCATCGACGTGGTGAGCCTCGATGGGATCGAATCAACGGGTGGAACTCGCACCCGGGCGGACTGGGAGGATCTCCATACACTGGCTGTGGAGACACTGTTCCCGCTGCTCATGCGATACCAGCGCGACTGGATCACCGAGCACTTCACGCCGGTGCTCGACGGCTCGCTCGACCTCTCGTTCGAGCCGGCACTGGTTCATGCCGACCTCGCTCCGTACCATATCCTGTTCGATGACCGATCACGCAGGCTCACGGGCGAGATCGACTTCGGCACCGCCGGGATCGGCGACCCGGCAGTCGACATCGGCTGCCTGATCTACCACTATGGGGAATCGATGGTTCGACAGCTGGCACCCTGGTATCCGAATCTCGACACGGTGCTTCCGCGGGCGCGGTTCTGGGCCGGCACACTCGAGATTCAGTGGGCCGTCGCGGGAATTCGGCACGGCGACCAGTCTCTACTGGTCGCTCACATGGGGAGCGCCCGCGATGTCGGTCACCGTGACCCGACACCGCACTGAGTCAGCATCACGCCGCAGGAATGGGCGCTAGGCATCCCAGGTGTCATCGTCCGCGTCATCGACGATGCGAATGACCCACGGGTTGTCTCCTGGCACCTGTGGCCCCCCGAACAACGAGTTCTCGCTCGCGTCCTGCTCCGCCAGCTCCACCATCCGCTCGAGGAAGGCCTCGACGCGCTGCTCGGGATCGTGGAACCTGAACCTGCCCAGCTCGGTCAGCAGGATCGGTCCCGGGTCGAACTCACCTCCGGAAAATGCGAGCTCGCGCAGTCGCACGACGCTGGCGTGATCGTCCGGCAACCCGGCGATGTAGTTCGCGAGCTCTCTCAACCCTGCTGCGGACCGTCGACTCCGCTGCGCCGCCTCCGGCCCCAGTCCGAGCATGTCCTGCAGCTCCCGCTCTGCTCGCCACTCCGCAATCGCATCGATCCGTCTCGCGATGGAAATCTTCGCTGTCGTTTCTATCGTTGATCTCCGTGCTCAAGGGCAACGACGGGACCGCGCTGCCTCGGCTCCTCTGCCTCGTCATTGTAGGTGCTCCGGCGAGACCGCATAATGACCGGGACACTACCCACTCGGAGGAGGCGGCTCGCTCTTGTCCACACCGTCAGCCACGCTCACCAGCTACATCTCCCTCGCATCGGCGATGCTGATCGTGGGAACGTCGGTGGTGGCCAGCAAGGTTGTGGTCGATACGATGCCGATCTACACCGCCTCGACGCTCCGCTTTCTTCTCGCAGCAGTGATCCTGCTCGCGATCGTCCGGCGTTCAGGGGGCATCCCGTCGCTGCCGTTGCGAGTCCACCTCATCGTGGCACTCGAAGCGCTGGCCGGTCTCGTCGTCTTCAATGTCCTGCTGTTGCTGGGACTCGACCTCACAACCGCCATCGCCAGTGGGATCATCACCAGCTCTACCCCCGCGGTGATCGCGCTGATGTCGGTTGCACTCGGCGACAGGCTCAACCTCGTGGGCTGGACCGGCGTGTCTCTCGCCGTGGCCGGCATCGTGGTCGTCAACCTGTTCGGTACGTCGGAAGCTACCGACGCCAGGCGGCCGCTACTCGGGGCGATCCTCGTCTTCCTCGCCGTCGTGGGTGAGGCCCTGTACACCGTCCTCGGCAAGGTCGCCACGTTGTCTCTCCGACCGCTGCCAATGGCGGCCCTGGTCACGACCTATGGGTTCCTGCTGTTCCTTCCGTTCGCCGCAACCGATATTCGCGATTTCCACCCGACCGACATTCCGCTCTCCGGGTGGATCTCCATCCTCTATCTTTCCGTGATCGTGACGGTCACTGCATTCGCGTTGTGGTTCAGGGGTCTGCAGCATGTTCCCGCCAGCACCGCAGGTGCGTTCACCGGGATGATCCCCGTCGGCACCATTCTCGCGACTGTCATCTTCCTCGACGAGCCGGTAACCTGGCTCCATATCCTCGGCGTCGCCATCGTGGTGGCCGGCATCCTCCTCGTCACCCGAGGCATGAGTCCGTCCCGCCGCATCGCGCCACCCGCTGCCAGGCCGGGTGTGACCGCAGCACCTGCGACCCGGGGTCAAGGCCAGCGAGCAGTCGACGCAACCGTAGATCCCTGAGTTTCCAGGATAGGTGTCCGTCGAGACGATTCAGGCAGGGGTTACGACGGCGGCGGGTCATCTGCGAGAACCGGTCGGATGCGTGTGATATTGGCAATCGGGTTCGGGGGAGGAGCGCGTGGACTTCAACGAGACGATCGAGTGGACAGGCAAGGTGATCGAGGCAGCCGGGGTGGCCGTGATCGTGCTGGGTATGGCGCGAGCGACCGTTCGCTTCGTTCCAGAGCTCTTCCGGGACGCCGAGCATGCGCATTTCCGGGACTATCGGAGAAGCATTGGCCGCTCGATCCTTCTCGGGCTCGAGTTCCTCATCGCCGGCGACATCATCCGCACCGTCGCCGTCGACCCGTCGTTTCAGAGCGTCGGAATCCTCGCCATCATCGTTGCGATCCGCACGTTCCTGAGCCTCGAGCTGGAGCTCGAGATCGACGGGAAGTGGCCGTGGCAGCGCGAGCAGAAGTCGGAAAGCGTCTAACCCTGACCAATCACCGCTACCGCAGTGCGGTCACCGCCTGGGCGAGCATCCGGCTCAGCTCGGTCCCGTCGATCAGCACGATTCCCTGGCTGTGTACCAGGGCCCTGGCTGGCTGAACGACGACGTCGTGACGAGGCTCCCCGACCCGCCCCAAGCGCCACCTTCCGCCCCTGAACGTCCGTACCGCTCCAACGGGCGTACCGCCACACTACGCCTGCTTCATCGCCTTCCACGGAACCCGTGGATCTCCAGGTGAGACGACGCCCCCACAGTGGGTGACTCGATGCGCACGTTGCCCGTGGAAACCATGGCTGCTACTAAGCGGGTGGGACCCACGTCACTATCAGGAAAAGGGCACACGCCCGGAGCGTGAGATCAGCGTTTTCTCGTGTGCCAGGGATGCGACGAGGACGCCGGAGGGTACACGGCCGCTGGCCACCAGCGCTCCTCTCTTGAGATTGAGGCTCCCTTCTCAGCGGCGACGGCATGCCTGTGGTCCATGTGCTGCCGAAGTCGCCCTGGGGTTCATTGACGGTCGCAGGTCAGGAACAACCTGACGCGGAGGTCTCGCATGAACGGACCAACCTTTGACCGGATCACCAGGCTGCTCGCAGAACGCTCCACCCGGCGCGCCGCAGTCGCCGCAGGCAGCACGGGTCTCGGCGCGGTCGCGGCAGCTGCGCTTGGTTGATCGGCCCGTGCGCAATCTGCCACTCCTGTAGCAGTTGCCACACCTGCCACGGACGCCCCGATCGACTTGCTCTTCGTGCAGACCTTCGGGTCGGCATCCGTCGTGCCGCAGCCGAACGATGACGGTGCGATCACACTCACCCGGGAGGAGGGTACCGGGCAGACTGTCTACTTCTCTGACCGGCCCGAGCGCCTGGTGGGCACCCTCAGTAACGATCAATTCCTGAACAGTCAGGCGTTCGACCCGTCCGACCCGCCCAACGCTGCTCTCGTGACGCTGTCGGACGGGATTGAGCGTGTCATGGTGGTGGAGCTCACGGAGCCGGCACTTGACCCGACCACAGGAGCCGTGACCTATACGGTGCGCCCGCTCGAGGGGCAACCTGAAGGCGAAGAGCTCGCGTCACTGGCGGCTCGCCGGACGGACGATGCAATCGGTGACCTTGATGGTGCAGTCACCCTTTTCATTGACGACCTTTCCTGCAGTCCCGACGGGGCGGGCTGTAACACCAACAGCGACTGCTGCTCCGGCTGGTGCTGCGACAGCATCGAGATGTGCCCGCCTTACCTCTGCACACCCACATCCAGTTGACGTCGATCACGCGGCAACGTGTCGAGTGTTGGCTGCAGTACATCTTCCCGCGAAGCGATAGCCGCGGCGCAGAGAGATGGTGGCGGATGTGGCTGGTTGGGCTCACGCCTTCGTGCCGGAGGCGATGATGAACGTCACGTACCCGAATAGGGTTCCGGTTTCAGCCGCCGAATTCAGCGAGGTCCGCCAGCGCTGCACCTCTTCGTGAGACAACAGCCCCTCACCCACCGCCGTCTCCTCGAGCACGTCGAGCTGAACCGCGAGACGGAGCAGACCGAGATCGGACGTCGGCACCGGGTGGGGCTCGATGGTGATATCACGCAGCCCAACCTGTCGAAAGAGCCGGTAGAGCTGCCGGCCTACGTAGCCGCTGACGCTGGCCCGCTCGCTCCTGATTCGCGCGAGCGTACGGAACGTCTCGATCTCCGGCGTGTCGATCGAGAGCGAACCCCAGTCGGTATCCATCACCACCACCCGCCCATCGTGGCGAGCAACGCGGACCATCTCGCTCAATGCGTCCAGGGGCTCCGGCAGGTGCTGCAGCACTCGCTCGGCTCGCACGGCGTCGAACGTGTCGTCCGCAAGAGGCAGCGCCGTTGCATCGGCGACCTGGTGGGTCACCCGCTCTGTCAGGCCAGCCTCCCGGGTACGCTGCCGGGCCCGTTCGATCATCTTCGGATCGATGTCGATGCCAAGGACGTTGCCCCGATCTCCAACGCGCTCGGCGAGATCGAGCGTATCGGTGGCGGGTCCGCAACCGACCTCGAGCACCACGTGCCCGTCCTCGAGGCGCAGGTGCTCGTAGGATCGCTCCTTCTCCGCGCGAAGCGCCGCCTTGGCGATGTCGAGATAGCTGGCATCCACGTGGCCGGTACGCCGCGTCATCTGCCTACTCCCTGGACCCGGCGCGGCGACAGTCAGCGTCGGAACGCCAACCTCGGCATCCGCCAGGCTGCCCGTCGACGTGCAGGGTCCCGTTCGCAACGACCGCGCTCACAGATCGCAGAATGGAAGGTCGCTGCCAGGAACGCCCCCATCGTAGTACACGTCTGCAAACCCTGCGGCTCGGCAGCCGACCCATGACAAAGTCGCCGGTTCCCGCCACAATGAGCGCGAGGTCGACCTGGCCCTCGAGGCCGAACCAACGGATACATACCCATGGCGAACACCAGCCCGAACATCCTCTTCATCATGAGCGACGACCATGCCGCCCATGCCATCAGCGCATACGGCAGCGTCATCAACGAGACGCCCCACATCGATCGCATCGCCGGTGAGGGCGCACGCTTCGACAACGTCTTCTGCGGGAACTCGATCTGCGCCCCCTCACGCGCCACGATCCTCTCGGGCACACACAGTCACGTCAATGGCGTCCTCACCCTCGCCGATCGCTTCGACGGGCGTCAGGTGAGCTTTCCTCGACTCCTCCAGGATGCCGGGTACCAGACAGCCATCTTCGGCAAGTGGCACCTCGGACATGGCGGCGAGGCGGATCCCACCGGATTCGACACCTGGAGCGTGCTGCCCGGCCAGGGCGATTACCACGACCCGACGTTCTATGTGCAGGGCGAGGAACGCCGGTTCGAGGGGTATGCCACCGACATCATCACCGACTTCTCGCTGGAATGGCTCGAGCATCGCGATCCGGACCGCCCCTTCATGCTGATGACGCACCACAAGGCGCCACACCGACCCTGGGAGCCGGACGAGAAGCACGCCCACATGTACGCCGGTGTCGACATCCCGGTGCCGGCCACCTTCGACGACGACTACGCGACCCGTCCCGCCGCAGCCGCGGCCGTGATGCGCGTCGGTCGCGACATGACCTTCACCGATCTCAAGGAGGAACCTCCCTCCGACCTTTCCGACGAGGAAGCACGCCACTGGGCCTACCAGCGATACATCAAGGATTACCTGCGCTGTATCGCCTCGATCGACGACAACGTCGGGCGCATGCTCGACTGGCTCGATGCAAACGACCTCGCCGAGAACACGATCGTCATCTACACCTCCGATCAGGGATTCTTTCTCGGCGACCACGGCTGGTACGACAAGCGCTTCATGTACGAGGAATCCCTGCGGATGCCGTTCCTGATGCGGTACCCGCGGGAGATCGCGGCGGGCTCGGTCGTCGAGGCAATGGTGAGCAACATCGACTTCGCACCGACATTCCTCGACTATGCAGGTCTGGACGTCCCGTCCGTCATGCAGGGCAGGAGCTTCCGGGAGGTCGCTCGCGGCGACGTCCCGGCGGACTGGCCACGCTCGATCTACTATCGCTATTGGATGCATCTCGCACAGCATGGCGTTCCCGCGCACTATGGCGTGCGGACTGCCACGCACAAGCTGATTTACTACTACGGGAAAGCCCTGGGCACGACCGATTCGGTCGACCGCGACACCGATCCGTACTGGGAGCTGTTCGACCTCGAAGCCGATCCCAACGAGCTGAACAACGTCTACGGCAATCCCGAGTTCGCCTCGATCCAGGCGGATCTCCACGCGGAGCTCGACCGGCTGCGCCGACTCTACGGTGATACCGACAATCCGTAGCGGCATTTTCCAGCCGGAGTGATACCATGCCTCAACAAGCACGTCGGGCTTTCGGCACGACCGGAACCAGAGAGGCATGTCGGACCCGCCCCGAACGGGCGGCACGTCGAGAGGATCAGTGACGGCACCATGATCACGGCCAACTTCGATGCCTTGACTCGCGAGACGCTCAGCGGCGTCCTCGGCGTCAAGTGGAACAAGTACCCCGACTGTATCGGCGCCTTCGTGGCGGAGATGGATTTCGCGACCGCCCCCAACGTCATCGAGGAGCTCCGCCGGACGGTCGACGCAGGCTTCTTCGGCTACCTGCCCACGCAGAAGGCCGACGAGCTCGCCGCTGCGTGCGCTGGCTGGTATCGCGCGAATACCGGGTGGGAAGTATCCGCTGACCGCATCCACCCGTTGCCGGACGTGATCAAGGGGCTCGAGGTCACGCTCACCCACTTCGCCCCGCGTGGCGGCAAGGTGATCGTACCAACGCCTGCCTACATGCCGTTCCTGATCGTGCCGGAGTTTCATGGCCGTGAGATCGTTCAGGTACCGATGCTGCAGCACGAAGGCCGTTGGGAGTATGACCTGGACGCGATCGATGCGGCATTCGCCGATGGTGGCGAGGTGCTCATCGTCTGCAATCCCCACAATCCGATCGGTCGCGTGCTGACTCGCGAGGAGATGCTGGGAATCAGCGAGGTGGTCGACAGGCACAACGGGCGGGTTTTCTCCGACGAAATCCACGCCCCGATCATCTACCAGGGGCACGAGCACGTCCCCTACGCCTCGATCTCGGATATCGCAGCCGGGCACACCATCACCGCGGTCGCTGCATCCAAGGCCTGGAACCTCGCCGGTCTCAAGTGCGCGCAGATCGTTCTCTCCAATGAAGATGACGTCGCCACCTGGGAGAAGGACGGATGGTGGGCTGGCCACGGTGCGTCGTCGCTCGGCGTCGTCGCCAGCATCGCCGCCTATACCGGCGGGCAGGAATGGCTGAACGAGGTACTCGAGTACCTGGACGGCAACCGCCGGCGACTCGCCGAGCTGGTTGAGGAGCACCTGCCAGGCGTGCGGTATCGCATGCCCGAAGGCACCTATCTGGCCTGGCTCGACTTCGCAGACACCCCCCTCGAGTGCGACGACATGGAGGAGTTCTTCCGCGAGAATGCGCGGGTCGCCATCGTCGCCGGCAGCGCCTGCGGCGAGGTGGGCGATACGGCGATTCGGTTCAACTTCGCGATGTCCCGGGCACTCGTCGAGCAGGCGATCACGCAGATGGGCGAGGCGATGCGGACGCTCTAGCGAGCGCCGGGAAGAGAGCTCCCAGCTCGGCCGAAGACCAATGGAAAAATCGGGCGGGGTGGGAGACCATGGCACCCACCCCGCTCCGGATTCGTTCGTGTTGCACGGCTCGCCTCATGGAGCTGCAGCGTCGTTGAAGTCCTCCGGGGTGATGTCCATCAACACGATGTCCCACGACCGTCCCTGGTACCGCTGCGCCCCGCGACGCCGGCCGATCTCACGGAATCCGGCCCGCTTGTAGACCGTGATCGCGCGCTCGTTGTACTCGTAGACACGAAGCATGATGTTCTCGAGCGCGAGTGTGTCGAACGCGAACCGAAGCATCAGCCGGGTCGCCTCGGTGCCACGACCGCCGTCGCGAAATTCCGGCTCGGCAATGAAGATCCCGAACTCGGCCGTGCGCGTGCGACTGTCGATATCCTGCAACGCGGTATTGCCGATCGGGGTCATCGTGGCGAGGTCCCAGATGGTGAAGACGAGACAGTCACTGTTGGCGCGGGACTGCCGGTCATACCAGGATTGAATCCAATCGTCGGTGAGCGGCCGGAATCGTCGGTCGACCATCGACAGGAGGTCGAAGTCGTTGAGCCATCGCTGATAGGTATCGATCAGGTCGGCACGAAGCGGTCCCAACCCGATTCTCTCGCTTCGCATGTTGAGGATTGGGTCCATGCGAGCCGGCTCCCTCCGAATCCTCGGTTCCCGCTCGTCATTGGCGCGTAACTGTCGCAACACCGCCATGCTCGCTCCTTGTGTCCCTTTGGTCCGATCGGGCGACACGTCCATCCACGTGCTGCACGCCATTCCGAGGATTCCCCCGCGTTTGCCGCAAATAAATCGTACAAGTCTCGGGGCAAGCTGACTAGATTGTACGTACGCTCTATACGAGAAATGGGCGAAATTCCCTGGCCCGGGCCGGTCCGCTGCCCGAGAATCAGGTGCGGCCATCACACCGAATCTTCCGATTGCACCGGTTCACGGCGCTTTGCATGATTCGTTCCATGGCAAGAACCCACCCATGGGACAAGGCGCACGGGCGCGGGAACGTGTTCGATACCGTGTGAGAATGCGAGTTGGAAATCCGGCCGCGATGCAGCCGGACGCGGAGTCATATCGGCGCTCGGTCGGTGTTGCGCCACGATCGAGCCAGGACCTGGTTACGCGAGAACGTGGCTAGAGGGCCCAGACAGCGACCAGGATGATGACGATCAGCAGCACGACCACGAGGAGCGATGCGGCCTTGATGCCGGTGCTGAGCTCGCCCGACTCGGGCTCTCCCGCACCGCCACTGCTGTCGACGAGCGATTCGGCGCGATAGTCAGCCCAGGAGATCATCTCCTGACGGCGCTCCCGTTCCTGCTCGAACGCCACGATCCGGGACGCGAGTGCGGTGGCGTCCTGCTCCGCCCAGTCGAAGTCATACACCCCCCATCGCCGCTCGAGCTCGACCACCGAGGCGAGGGCATCGTGCTCCGCCTCCTCCGCACCCTCCATGGCCAGGGCGTGCTGCCGCTGGTCGCTCGCAATCTGCCGCGCCAGCTCGTCCCGCACCTCACTGACGGCCCGACCAGCGTACTCCGGATGCCAGGTGAACTCCTCGGACCCGTTCTCGCCTGCCTTTTGGTCTGCCTGGTCGCTCATTGATGCTCCTGTTGTCCTGCTGGCCATCTGGCGGTCACTCAGAACCGGTCGAGCGGATAGATATACGGAACATGCCTCGGAAACAGCACGGACATGATGGGTCTTGCTGGCTCCGGCGCGCCTGCACGCTCGAGAACGAGTTCGGGATCGAATCCGCCGAACACCAACCTCGCCACCTGCCCCGGATCGAGCCGCACCTCCACTCCACCAGGGCGGGTGCTCCCGACCTCGATGCCACGCTCGTCCCCGCTGATCGTGACACGTTCATCCTCGGTGACGATCGTGATCGCGAAAGCCGGCATCGAACAGCTCACCGGGCGCCATCGAAACTCGAGCTCCGGAACGAGCGCCCGCATGAGCGGGAGCAGCCCGGTCGATCGACCCATGAACTCGCCTTCATCATAGTACCGTTCGGTGACGTGTGCGCTTTGGAACATCGACGCCGCACCGACCCTGCAGCTCCTGGGAATCGCGAGGTAGACGGATTGCTCACCTCGCTCCCGTGCCCATCGCCTCACAGCAGCGAGCACGGCTGCGGCCGCATCCTGGTCGGCGGCGAATGCCTCCGCCACCTTGAGACCACCGGGCTCGTTCCGCTCCCAGTGCTGCATCCACCAGCAACCGCTCGCGCGTGCAGCGTAGCCAACGACCTGGCCGGCCCGCTCGACCACGCGGATCGCCTCTGCATCCGCTGCCAGGTCGCGCTCCAGCTCCGCCCACGTCCACCACTCGTCGTCGCGGACCAACGCACCGTAGGCGTTTCGGGTTTCATCGCGGTAGAGTCGCTGAATCGACGGCAGGTCTTCCGGCACACCTGGACGGTCCCGCACACCGTCAGGCAGGACATCCCGCTCGTCGAGCCGCAACAACGTGATGACGGACTCGGGTCCGAGAGTGGCGTACCCGAACTTCGGGTAGAAGTGAGGTATGCCATACAGCGTGGATACCACGGCATCGCCCGCGGTCATGTACTCGACGCAGGCCTCCAGCACGCGCCGGGAATAGCCCCTGTTCCGGTGCTCTTCCGGTGTCGCCACGCCCCCGATGCCATCCATGCGGAGCTGGACAGTACCGAGTTGCATGACCATCGGCACGACCAGCGCTCGACTCAGCTCCTCGTCACCCCGCATGAGGGCGACCCTGGTGATGCCCCGATCCTCGTCTACGTGCTGGATCCTCTCTTGCATCATCACCTGCAGCCTACGAGAGGGCGATCGTGCCTTCATAGACCAGGTCGCGCGCCCGTGACTCGATCAGCGCGGGGTCGACATCGTTGCGAGCCAGCCCCTGCTCCTGGGCAACCCGGGCCACGGCCGCGGCCACGCGAGATGCCACTCGCAGATCCAGGCTGTCCGGAATCAGGAACTCGCGCGAGAGCTGATGCTCGGGCACGAGATCGGCGATCGCATGGGCTGCGGCGATCTTCATCTCGTCGCTGATCGTTCGCGCCTTGACATCCAGCGCGCCCCGGAACACCCCCGGGAACGCGAGCGAATTGTTCACCTGGTTCGGGTAGTCGCTGCGTCCCGTGGCCACCGCCAGCGCCCCCGCCTCGTGTGCGAGGTTCGGCGATATCTCGGGGTTGGGGTTGGCGAGCGCGAAGATGATCGGATCCTTCGCCATACCCTTGATCATGTCGACGGTGAGCGTGCCGGGGGCGCTGAGCCCGATAAACACATCCGCACCTTCCAACGCTTCGCTCAGCGGACCGGTGCACACCTGGCGGTTGGTGATCTCCGCAATGCGTCGCTTGGATGCGTCGAGTGGACCGGAGCGGTCACGATAGATCGCTCCGCGCCGGTCGCACACGATCACGTCACCCGCCCCCAGCTGGGTCAGCAACCGGGCAACCGCGATGCCGGCGGCACCGGCGCCGTTGATGACGATCCGGAGATCCCCGATCTCGCTCTTGCGCAGCTTGGCGGCATTGAGCAATCCGGCGACCACGACGATTGCCGTGCCATGCTGGTCATCGTGGAAGATGGGCATGTCGAGTTTCTCGCGCAGGCGGTCCTCGATCTCGAAGCACCGGGGAGCGCTGATATCCTCGAGGTTGATGCCTCCGAACGACGGCGCGATCGACGTGATCACCCTCACGATCTCGTCCGGGTCGCGGGTGGCCAGCGTCACCGGGAATGCCTCCACGCCGGCCAGGGTCTGGAACAGGACCGCCTTGCCCTCCATTACCGGCAGGGCTGCCTGCGGTCCGATGTCACCGAGCCCGAGCACCGCGGACCCGTCCGTGACGATGGCGACCAGGTTGCCGCGGGCGGTGAGCTCGTCCACCTTGGACGGGTTGTCCCTGATCACGTGGGCTGGAACGAGCGCCCTTGGTGGCAGGTAGAGCAGATTGAGGATGTGGTGGTCCCGAATGGGGATCTTGCTCCGCACCTCGAGGATGCCTCGATGGCGCTCCCGCAGGTCGATGGCCTCTTCGCGGAAGCTGGTCATGCCGGAACGAACGCTCGGACGTGCCGGATCGAGCCTTCCCTCGTAGACGAACCGACGCGTGTTCTCGTACACCTCTTCGGGCGTGATCTCGCGCGTCGCCTCGCCGGCTTCGATCGCCCCCCGGACCACGGCCGCTGCGATCGCCGGTGCGACCCGGAAGTCGAAGATGCGCGGCACGATGTAGTCGGCGTGCAGCTCGTCATCCTCGACCATGCCAGCCAGCGCCTGGGCGGCGTAGATCATCATGCGCAGCCGGATACTCCGCGCACCGGAATCGAGAAGTCCCCGGAACACGCCCGGGAATACCAGCGACACGTCCATGGTGTTCGGGTAGTCCGACCGACCGGTGGCAACGACCCTTGCCCCTCCAGCCCGGGCCGCCTCAGGCAGGATCTCCGGGTGCGGAACCGCCAGCGGCAACACGATCGGATCCGGCGCCATCGATCGGATCATGTCCTCGTCGACGATGTCACCCGTCGAGAGCCCGATGAAGACATCCGCACCCACGAGCATCTCGCGGAGCGAGCCCGACCGCTGCTCGAGGTTCGTTTCCTTGGCGACATAGGCTTTGGCCCAGTTCATTCGCTCCGGACGATACCGATAGATGGCCCCGGCCCGATCGCAGACCACGAGGTTGCGCACACCGGCGCGAGTCAGCAGGCGAGCAACACCGATGCCGGCGATACCGGCACCGCTCATCACGACCCGCACGTCGCCGAGCTTCTTGCCGACCACCTTGAGCGCGTTGAAAAGGGCTCCCAGCACGAGGATCGCCGTCCCGTGGTGCTGGTTGGAGAACACGGGGATATCGGCGGCCTTGTCGAGGTTGTCGGCGATGGTGAAGGCGCGGGGCGACGAGATGTCATCCAGGCAGATCGCGCCGAAGGTTGGACTCAGCGAGATCCCTGTCTCGACGATCTCGCTCGACTCGTTCGTGTCCAGGCAGATCGGGAAGGCGTCGATGCCAGCAAATGTCTTGAAGATGACACTCTTGCCCTCAGCGACCGGAATCTCCGCCTCGACCGGACCCTTCTCGCGCCCGAACAGGTCGGAGCCGTCCGTCAGGATCGCGACGGTGTTCCCCCTGCAGGTCAGATCGAAGCTGCGGCGCGGATCTTCATTGATGGCAAGGCACGCTTCTGCCACGCCGGGGGTGTACACCAGCGACAGCACCGAACGGTCCCGGATCGGCACCTTGCTGCTCACACCGATGAGCCCGCGGTAACGCCGCCGGTAGTCGAGTCCCTCATCGTTCGCCTCGTCGTACACGAACGCACCCTTCGCCGAGGCCGCCTCACTCTGACGGCTCCCCCGGGCGACCACGTGCGAGATCGGCGCATCCGCGTCGACCTCCACCGGCCCCGCCTCACCGTCTGTAAATCCGTCCGCGCCCATCATGTCGTCACCTGTCACGAGATCGGGCATCTCCGAGCCGTTCAATCCGTTCGTCTCTGTCATTGACGCTCCCGCACATGCGTGGTCCCGTGCTTGCCGACGGACACCGCGAGCACGTCGGGCACGCGGATCGACGCCGGGAACCGGGGACCATGAACTGTACGCATCTACTTTACCAGCGCCGGCCGATACAGCCGGACACCTGGATCAGGGAAAAGCGAACCGCGGGTACCGATGAATCGGTACCCGCGGCTGAACATCTCGTTCTCGCGCGATGTGGAGCGCGTTGATGCCTACGAAGCTGGGGTCGCCACCGGCGATGCCACCGGGCTGGCGACTGGCGTAGCCGCATCGGTCGTCACAGCTGGGGTGGCTGCGACAGCGACCGGCGAAGCGGCGGCCGCAACGGGCGAAGCTGCAGCGACTGGCGATGCGCCTGCGACAGGAGATGCAACGGCATCGCCGGCCGGGGTAGCGACACCGGCAGCATCCTCAGGCGTACCCTCGGCTGCCTCCTCGGTCTCTTCCTCAGTTGCCTCTTCCGTGGCCTCGTCCGCGACTTCGGTGGCGGTCTCCTCGACGTCCTCAACCACCTCGGTGGCCGTCTCTTCGGCGTCGTCGTCATCCCCACAAGCCGCGAGGACCAGTGCACTCAGAGAGATTCCGACAATCGCAATCGCCCGCTTGCTTCGCTTGAGCATCGGTGTTGTGTTCATGGTCAGTGAATACCCTCCATACCTTGATCTGGCCCGGCCAGGTGGTCAGACCGTCCCGAACCCACCATCAATTTCGATGCCACACCTTGTCGATTGTACGGTAATCTTGGCCGAGGACGGCCTGCGCCCCCTCCCATCACGACAAGCACCGTCTTGCCCGGGCACATGCAGGCCAAGCAAGACTCGGACCTCCTGAGTATGCCGTAAAGGAAACCATCCTGACAATGCTTCCTTCAATCCATCCCTACAAGCGAGAGCTCGATGTCGCGCTGCCACTGGTGCGTGAAACGGCCGCGGCCGTCCGCGAGATCTACGATGCCCAGTCGGCCGAGACATATATCAAGGGAGACGGCTCTCCAGTCACCGACGCCGATCTGACGGCCGATCGCATGCTGCGGGAGGGCCTCTCAAACGCGTTTCCCGATGACGCGCTTCTCACCGAAGAAAGTGAAGATGATCCAACCCGTCTCGAGAAGTCACGCTGCTGGATCGCCGATCCCATCGATGGCACCGCGCAGTTCGTGGCACGCACCGGGGACTTCGACATCCTGCTTGCGTTCACCGTCGACGGGCGTTCGGAGCTCTCGATCTGCGCACATCCTCCCAGCGGCATCATCACCGTCGCGATTCGCGATCATGGCGCATGGTGGATAGACGAGACCGGGACCGTGGCGCGGTTCCGGATCGCGCCGCCCTCGGAGCCGCCGATCCTCGTGGCCTCGAAGTACTATGGACCCGAGGAGAATGCCGACAGACTGGCGTCCGTCGCTGCGACCCTCGGGTCAAAGCCCATGCCGATCCTCCAGGTCGGGTACGGTCCCCGTGCGTATCTGCCCGGCTGGCGAACCTACGACGCATTCGTGGGCTTCTGGCGCGCCAGTGGCGACTCTCCCGTACGGGAGTGGGATCTCGCCGCAAGCGACCTGCTGACAACCGAGGCCGGCGGCGCATTCACCGACCTGTACGGAAACCGATACACGTACAACCAGCCGACCCCCAGGCCTCGCGCGGGTCTGCTGGTAAGTGCCTCCCCCGAGCTGCATCAGCGGCTTCTGGACGCACTGGCCCCGCTGCTGCCGGAATCCCCACCGATGCCCGTCGAGACGACATAGCTGCACGGCGAATGCATCCGATGGCCACGACGATGGGCTCGCCGGAGACCCCAGGGGTTAATCGCTCAAGCAGCTGCTGGGGGAGCGGAACACGTGTTCCGCTCCCCCAGCAGCGCGGTCCGATGCTATCGAGCAGTCAGCGCCCCGGCGGCCGCCCGGTCGAGGATCACGTGCAGCCGGTCTCCCGCTTGCCGCAGCCACGAGCCGGGCACGTCGAGCGTCGGCTCATCCTCCAGCGAGCGGCGAACGATCTCCGCCTTGTCCTCCCCTGATACGATCAGCACGATCTTTCTGGCCGAGAGGATCGTCCCCAAGCCCATGGTCATCGCCTGATGCGGGATCTCGGCCTCGCCTTGCCAATACGCCGCCGATTGCTGGCGGGACTCCTCGGTGAGATCGATCACGCGCGTCCTGCTGTCTGGCGCGGAGCCCGGCTCGTTGAACGCCACATGCCCGTTGGGTCCGAGGCCGACGACGGCCAGCTCCAGTCCGCCCAGCGCCTCGAGCTCCGCCTCGTACCGAGCCGCAGCCGCGGTGGGATCGGATGCCGTCGATGGAATCTGGTGGATGTGTTCGTCGGGGATTCCTGCCGGCGTGAGGAACTCGTTGTAGAGCCATCGCGTGAGGCTCGCCTCGTGGTCCCGCCCCTGTCCGAGATAGTCATCGAGGCAGAAGATGTGCACTCGGCTCACATCGAGCGTGCCGTTCTCGACTCGTCGCACCAGCTCCCGGTACATTCCCAGCGGTGTCTGACCTGTGGGCACCGTGATGGCCGCGTCCGGCCGTCGCTCGAGCGTCTCCTGCACGGCATCCGCCGCCTGGTTGCTGAGCTCGAGATAATCCTCAACCACACTCAGGGTGTAGGTCCCCACGTCGATCCTCCCGCATATCCACTGCATGCTCCGACCTCCGACCATGGAGACAACCTGCTCCTCCCGGCCGGTGGTGTCGATTGTCTCCACCAAGCTTACTCGCAAACGTTCAGCGAACGATGCGAAGAGCCGATACAATCAGCGGGACACGATCCGCGGTGCCGCGAAACCCTCGGTCGCCCACAGGATCCGACGTGCCTCTGTAGCCATGCCGATATCGGGAGGAAATGCTCCAGTCATGACAAGGATGCGGGACGCGCTCGGCTTGATCGACACCTGGGTCGCCGATGGCGCCGTACGTGGCGTCGCCGCTGCGGTGTGGCACGACGGCGAGATCGTCGCTCGGCACGAGGCCGGCGAGGCGGCACCGGGACGCAAGGTGGAACAGGAGACGATCTTCGCCCTGGCGTCGGTCTCCAAGCCAATCACGACCGCCGCCATCATGCACGTTCTCGACGAAGAGCGCGTCCCGCTGGACACGCCTCTCTCCTCGATCCTGCCGGAGTTTTCCGAGATCGATGATCCGTTCGATTCAGACGTCCTTCCCCAGCTCGAGGCGCTGCGCGATCGCATCACCATGCGCCACGTCCTGTGCCATACCTCCGGCCTCCCTGAAAACGTTGGCGTCAAGCGCCTGCGAATGTCGGACATGCCGGATCTCGAGACGATCGTCGACGCGATGTGCAACCTGCCACTACTGTCCGCGCCGGGTGAGGAGCTGCGCTACTCGAATGCCGGCCCGGCAATCGCCGCGCGGGCCGCGTCGGTACTGGACGGCCGGGACTTCCACACGATCGTCGAGGAGGAGATTCTCGCTCCTGCCGGGTTGTCCGATATCGTGCTTCGCCCGGGCGAAGAGCTCGACAGCCGCATCGCTCTCGTCGACGACGCAGCTGGCAAGGGAGGCCCCAGCGAGAGCTACAACAGCAGGTACTGGCGCTCGATGGGGATCCCATGGGGCGGCTACTTCGGCACAGCTACCGATGTCCTTCGCTTCGCGATCAGCTTCCTGCCCGACCAGGAGTCTCCGCTGCCCCTGGACATTCGGGCCGAGATGATCACGGACCAGACAGGAGGGGTGCCGGGTGGTGTCTACTCGGCCGGCGTGCGCTGGGAACGTGGTGCCTGGGGATTGGGCTGGGAGGTCAAGGGCAACAAGCCCCGACACTGGACAGGCACCCTTACCTCGAAACGAACCTACTGTCACTGGGGACAGTCGGGCACCCTCGTGTGGGTCGACCCCGAACGCCGCCTCGGCCTAGCAGTCTTCGGGAACCGCACCGTCGCCAAGGCATGGCCACTCCGACCACCACGCTGGTCCGAGCTGAGTGACGCCGTCGTCGTCGCCTCGGAGGGGTGAGATGAATGACCGGTCGCCTGCTGCTCCGTCGAGCGGGAACGCGCGATCCATGGGACTCGCCGCCTTCGCGTTGATCCTGCTCACGGCTTCGATCGCATTTCCGGCGTGGTCTCTCGCGTCGGAGATGCGACGCGAGCAGGATCTCGTCATTGGCGAGACCGAAACGCTCGATGACGACCTCTACGTGCTGGCATCGACATTCACCCTGGACGGACGCGCCGCGGGAGACGTGATCGTTGTGGCGCGGAATATCGACATCTCCGGATCGGTGGGTGGTTCCTTCAACGCCATTGGCGGTGACGTGACGATCTCCGGCACGATCGAGCGATCGGTGCGCATTCTGAGCGGCAGCGTCGAAATCACCGGCTCGGTGACAGGCGACGTGCTCGTTTTCGGAGGGACGGTGGACATCGATCCCGGCGCAGAGGTCGGTGGTGATGTCCATGTGTACGGCGGGACGTTGGACGCCGACGGGACCGTGAGAGGGGACATTGTCGGGACCATCGGCCGACTCGACCTGACCGGCACGATCGGAGGCGACGTGTCTGTCGATGTGGAACGCATCGAGCTCGGGAACGGCGCCGAGATCGCGGGCTCCCTCTCCTACGTGGCGCCTTCCGCGGTCAGGATCCGTGAGGGCGCGCGCATCTCCGGCCCCATCGATCGGGACTCCATTGCGCCCTGGGGCGTGGGTTCCGACATCCGGGCCCGGTTCTTCAGCCCGTTGGTTCGGACGGTATGGATGCTGATGACGGGAGCGATCATCATCGCACTCGCCCCGCGACTCGCCTCGGCCCTGAACGACACCCTGCGCCGTCCGGCGCTCGTGGGGATCGTCGGGCTCGTGGCGATCCCGCTCGTCCCTGGAATTGCGGTGCTGCTCATCGCCTCAGTGGTCGGCATTCCCCTGAGCATGCTCATCCTGACGACCTACCTGATGGCACTCTACCTGAGCCAGTTCGTCGTCGGGCAACGGATCGGCTCCCTGATCCTGCCGGATCGCTGGAACGACGGCAGTCGAGGCTACCTGTTGCTCAGCATGACGATCGGCGTGCTGCTGCTGAGCGTGCTGCGGTTCGTACCGATTCCGTTCCTGGGTACGCTCGTCAATGTACTCGTCGCCGTCCTGGGCCTCGGCGCGGCGGTCATGCTCATCCGGGAGCTTCGTCCGGACCGCTCGGGCAGGGTTGCCTGATCGCTGATGGTCGCCCTGCTTGGATATGTGGAGGCCAGACACAGCAACCGGCGACCCGATGGGTCGCCGGTTGCTGTGTCTGGCCTTGCGGGCGGCACATTCGGAGCGTGAATCACTCCTTCGCGCGCTTGCCTACACGGGAGAATAGCGTCGCTGGGCGCGGCGCAGGTGTGCGTGCATGCCGGTGTAGGTGAAATCGACACCGTAACGCTCTGCCGCCCAGTCAACCGCGTCCCGAATCGTCCGGAATCGCCCGGCCTCATGCTCCCTGAGCAGCGCCATCGTCTGCTCGGCGCTCAGCTTGGAGCGCCGGCCCGGGGCAGCGTGTCCCGGCGTGCGCTGCAGCACCGCCTCGAGCCCGCCGAGCCGGTACCATGCCACCCATCGCTGGATGGTCCGGTAGTCCGAGCCAACGGCATCGCTCACGTCACTGATCCGCTTGCCTTCTCGCAACATCAGCAGTGCCTGGAGGCGCGCCCGACGGCGCGGATCGCGCTCCTGCTCGAGTCGCGCCGCCAGTTCCTCGGCTGTGTCTGTCCACGTAACGACCAACGGCCTACCTCTCATTACTCGAGTCTCCTTCACTCAAGCATGCAGCCCCCTGGGCGCCGCCGTCTTGTGCGAACCGCTTTCGCACATCACCAGCCCTTGACCACCTTGTCGTGCGTCGCATCACAGGATTCCACTCTGCCGTCCAGGCAATCGACACGCCTTGCTCCATGCGCGTCGACACCGTCCATGACGTACGACAAGTCACTCTTCGGTTGTACGCTGTTCCCATGTACAGGACCGGTATGGGACCGCACGTCTCCATACCTGCTGCGACGGCCCGTTGAGGGTCGAACGCATCGTCGATGGAGGCGTACAGGCACCGGACCGGGTGGTCAGACGACTGTACTTACATTATCCATGATAAATCGAATAAAAGGCAACCCTATTCGCGCTCGTTCAGGTCATGTGGGCCGAACGATTCCGGCAGCAATTCCGAGAGTGTCGTAATCTCCGGGCTCGCCTGCTCGCCACGGTCCAGAATGACGATCATGTCGCCACTCGCAGGCTTGAACTCGTTGAGCACCTGACGGCACGCGCCGCACGGGGTGGTGCCGGGAGCCTTGGGCGCCGACACCACCACGGCGCGGATCTCTCGATGCCCGTCGGCTACTGCCCTGAACACGGCGGACCGCTCGCCGCAAACAGTCAGCCCGTAGCTCGCATTCTCGATATTGGCACCTGCTGCGATCGTGCCGTCCTCCGTGAGCACTGCGGAACCAACCGGGAAGGACGAGTACGGCGCGTAGGCACGCGTCGCAGCGTCCCTCGCTGCCATCACCAGGCGCTGCAGCATCTCTTCGTCCAGGTTCGTCTCGCCTCGCGTGCCCATGCGTCGTACCCTTCTAGCGCGCGCACTTCTCCCACGAATGGCGCCGCCCGAGTCAGCATCCGTCCTGCCGAACAGGAGCAATGATGACAGATCAATCACCCCCGCCCTCGCCGCTCGCGCTGGCCGCCGCCAGCTTTCTGACTCAGGCGCTGGAGCTCAGTGAGGAGCCGGCCACGATCGTACCCGAGCTGACGACCATCAAGGAAGAGCTCAACGCGGCCATCTACTCGGTCGAGCTCGACTCGTCGATCGGCAATGCGGCGTTCCTCGTGTATGTCTATGCGCTCCAGGATTCCGACGAAGATGGAACGAGCGGCGCCGACCTGTATCAGGCGGGCCTGACCACCCTGCGACAGGCTGCGGAGCGCGACACACCGGGTCCCCGACTCGTGGCCCACGCGGACACCGATACGGTCGGTTTCATTCTGGCCACGACGCCGGCAACCTGGCGTCGCCTGCAGGGCGAGGAGCCGTCGCTCATCGCCACCGAGGCCGATCTTCCGCAAACGGAGATGTCGACCGAGCAGCGAGCATCAGTCGCCGAGGACCTGCACCGCGCATTGAAGGAGGCGAACGACCACGCCAGGACCTGGCTTGCCGCAATTCGCGCTGCGGGCAAGAACGCCACGGAGGACGATCTGGCATTCACCGAGGCCGAGACGGCGCTCGCCCTGTTCGTCCTCGACAACGCGAACGTGTCTCCGCTCCTGAACGCCCTGAATGTCCTTGTGACATCGGCGCAGGAGCAGGCTGGTCGAATGATCACCACGAACCAGGCCCGGTCCGTGCCGGACGCGGACTAGCCAGGACCACCCGTCTGGCGAATCAGGTGCCTGCCGACCGCGCGGTGCGGTCAGCGGCAAGCTGGCGTAATCGGATCAGCAGCGCGTCTTCGTCGTAGACGACGCCGAGGGAGGACAGGAGCCCTCCGGCGACGAACTGGTTGACGTGGAACGCGGGATTCTCGATCCCCTTGAAGCGCGGATCCGGCCTGGCCGCGAGGCGCAGGTCGGTGGCAAGCCCAAGGACCCCCCAATACCGCTCCGAATCGACGTGGCGCGAAAGACAATCGAAGTAGCCGGCTTCCCAGTTGGTACCCGAGTCCTCGCTCACCTGACAGAGATAGACGTTGCTCCGCTCGAGTGCCTCCACATCGAACTCGTAGACCATTCTGCTGGTGATGTCGTCGCGCGACTTGTCGTTGATGGGCTCGCTCTCGTTGGGGCAGTACACCTCGTACCCCTCCGACCGAAGCACACCGGCGAGCCACAGGTTGTACCGCTGCTCGGCTGCGGTAAACATGGGCCCGCCCAGGTAGATCCGCATCACTCCGCCTCCGATCCGACTCCCGTTCCCTGTGCAGACCGCAGGTAGCGGGCCCGCCACTCCTCAGCCTGGGATTCCGGAACCTGGACGAACACAGCAGTCGCTCCCGCAAGGATCGCACCGTCCGACTCCCGCCGGATCTCCCCAGCCATCTCGATGCGCCGGCCGCGCCGGTCGACCTGCCAGCCGATGGCGCGGGTCCGCTCGCCCACCCGAATGGGAGCGCGATAGCGCACATTGAGCGAGCCGGTCACGGCCCACACCTGGTTGCGGTAGAGCGACCACGCCATGACCTCGTCGAGGACCGTGCTGATCACGCCGCCATGCACCATCCCGGTGTATCCCTCGAATCGCGCTTCAGGCACGAACGGCGCCCATACCCCGCCCTGCTCATGCGGATAGAACGCGAGCTGCAGGCCATGGGTGTTCAACCGGCCGCAGCCAAAACAGTTGTGATCCATGTCGACGTTGATGCGGCTGTCATGATGCGCATCCACTGGCCCGTTCACCTCCGAAGATTGCGACTGTGAACCTCGTACCTGTTGTCGACACTCATTCAAGCACGAGTCTCGCCAGGGTCGAGAGCACGGGTCCCGCCTCTCCGCGCACCACTGCGTTGGCGATGTCATCCAGCGGAGTCGGCTCCCGGTTGACGATCACCAGACCGGCACCGCGCTTCTTCGCAACGACTGGCAGCTGGGCCGCCGGCTTGACGACAAGCGAGCTGCCTACCACCAGCATCAGGTCGGCGTTGGCACTTGCCTCAACGGCTCGTCGAAGTGTTTCCTCGGGCAGCGGCTCTCCGAACAATACCGTCGAGCTCCGCAAAATCCCCCCGCAAACGACACATCGCGGGTCGGTTTCGCCGTTCTCGATACGCTCCAGGATTACTCCCGAATCGTACTCGCGACCGCAGTTCGTGCACCGCAATCGGTGCGATGAGCCGTGCAGCTCGAGGACGCGCTCGGGAGCAGAGCCGGCCTTCTGGTGCAGCCCATCGATATTCTGGGTGATGATCGCGGTGACCCGCCCGTCCCGCTCGAGGTCGGCGATCGCGCGATGCCCCTCGTTGGGCTCCCGCGAGCGCATGACCGGGTAACGTCGTCGATGCTCCTGCCAGCGCTGTTCGCGACCGGCGCGATCGGTCGCCACCGACTCCGCGGTAGGGATCCTGTTGGTCTTCCAGACACCGTTTGGTCCACGGTAGTCGGGGATCCCGGACTCGGTGCTGATCCCGGCGCCCGTGAAGACCACCATGCGCTTGCTGTCGCCGATCAGCTTCGCGACCGGGGCGAGCTGTGCGACCGACTCATCCTGGCTCGGACGGTTCCCCTGCTCTCCGAGACTGCGTCTGCTGTTCTCATCACTCATGGCATCGGCGCCTTCCGCGGCTCGTTCGCTGTCGTCGATGGCCCTCGTCCAGCCGAGAACCAACCGCCCCCTCCGTACAGACGCACCAAGACCCCAAACGTAGCAGATGGTGGCACCCGAGGGTCGAGTTGTCGTCCCGGCCGCCTTGTGTACGTACATCGACCGTGGTAGCATCGGAACACTAGATCATGTGCCAGCTCGTCACAGGTCACACCCGCAGTCGACCCTCCCGCACCGAGCAAGGCAGCGATGCCCCATCGATGAGACCGGGCGACGCGAGGTCGTACCGCTCTGCGTCTCCGAGGACGCGGGTTCGACCGATGTGGCATTCCCGGGATGTGGGGTTTCGGGTTCGAGCAACGTGCACGTTGGCGGGGCAGCCGGGACAGGTTGCCGGGTGGGGAGAGGTAGACATGCTCATGACCGACCTGGCCGTTCGGGATCTCGAGGGTAGACGGGAATCGTTCATGGGAAGTGTGCGGCGCTTGCTGGTGGCGATCTTCGGACGGAGCTCGGACCACGGACTCCCCGACGAACTGGTCCATCGCGAGACGCCGGTGCTCCGCCCGGTGCCACCACCGGACCAGCCAGCACGTGCCCACGTGCAGGCGATCAAGCACGTTCCCCAAACCAGGCAATCCGCATCTCCGGCACTTCGCTGGCAGCGACATCCCCAGCTCCGGGCCAGTCGAGCCAGCAGACCCGTGTTCGACACCCGACAACGCTCGGCACGGCTGGAAGCAGAGCGCGCCATGCTCCTCGCCCGTAGCGGCAAGCTGGCCGAAGCGGAGGAGGCATTCACCACGGCAGCCCGTGACCTGGAGATCGATCTCGGTGCCCTGCCGGGATTCTGGGACCTGCCTCGCAGCGCGATGATGACCGCTGTACGCGCCTACGAGCACGCCGATCGCCTGCGCGACGCCGCAGCGCTCGAGGCCCGCATCAGGCACCTCCTGCGACCACGGCCGCTCAAGCCGGTGCGACCCGCTCGACGACCCGATCAGCTCACCGCGAGCGGCGATTGACACTCCCGTCCAAACGGATCTCCTCGATCATTGAAGAAGAGCGAGAGGCTATCACCGAACGGTGATAGCCTCTCGCTGCCTCGTATACACGAGCCGGCATGTCATCGAGTGGGCGCTGGACAAACAAAAACGCCCGACGCTCGATGGCGCCGGACGTTTCAGTTTCCATTCGGTCGCAGCCGAGGTATACCAGCCCAATCGCGACCGAGAGATCGGGCTTCGGAGAGGGAAGTTGAGAAGTGATGCCAATGTCGTCGTTTCCTTCAGACATCAGCACACTGAAGGGGGATTAGGGGGGTGTTTCATGCCAGGCGACTGGCCTAACGTCGCCCGAGGCGGCTAAGTGAATCTACGGATCGCGACGGATCATCATCGATGAGAGCTTGTGTGACGTCGCGTTCCGGAGGGCCCCTAAAAGGGTCTTCCCTGAAACAAATGTGTTGTCAACGTTCATGACGGGCAGCGCGTCCGCGCCATTAGCGAGTCTTCGGTTCACCCGTCTGGAGATATCCTATCATCGCGATATCGAGTTGTCCAGTCCGGCATATGCCCAAAAGTGGTTAAGACGATATCGAGCTCGCTTGACGCCTATCTCGCAACACCCGTGCCAGCAGTTGCCGCCGCATGTACCGCTCTCGACTTCAACGTGTCGGCCACGGCCGCGAGCCGGTTCGCGTCGATGGCGTAGTACTTCATGCCACCGCGCGGATTGACCGCCACGAGTCCGGCTCGCTCGAGCTGCGAAAGGTGCCGCGAGACCGCTGACTGCGCGATCCCGAGCCGGCCCACGATCTCGTTCGCGTAGAGCTCGCCGGAGCCAAGCAGGTCGAGGATCCTGAGGCGATTCGCGTCGCTCAGCGCCCTGAGCGCGTCGAGCAGGTCAGCGCCCTCCAGCACGCCCTCGCCGGCCACACCGGGCCGGCCGCTGAGCTCGAGGCGATGGTGTCCGTTTCCGTTGGATTCGACCTCGACCGGAGCGATATCACCACGCAGGACGTTCTCCGCACTGAAGAAGATGATGACGTCGGGAGGATAGAGGACGAAGCTCATGAAGGAGCCGAGATGCATCGACGGCACGAAGGTGACACGAGCCGCCTTGCCGAGCCCTGCCGCGAGCGTCGATGGAACACGATTGCCGGTGAGCTCACCGAATGCCGTGGTGAGTCCCTTTGCGGACGCGGCCTGGGCAATCCGTCCCGCCTCGATCATGCGATCGCGATTTCGCGCATATTCGGCTTCGTAGGCGTGATCCCAGATTCCGCGGATCAGTCGAAGCGTCCTGCTCTTCAGCAACTCGCTGTCGAGCACCAGGTGCAGGACCTCGTCACCATTCGCGGTCGTGATGCCTGGCTCGATGAATCGTCGCCACTCGATCTCGTCATTGCCGGCAGGAGCGGCCAGTCCGGTGCCAAGGTCCTGGTGGACCCGTCCCAGCGCGCGCTCAACCATCTCGCGATACGCTGATGCCGGCAGCGATCCGAGGTAATCCAGCAGGTCGTCGATCGTCGCGTCGAGCCTGTCCTCACGGAGCGGCTCGAAGCGCATGATCGGCTCTTCCATATAGTAGAGAAGGCGGCCGGAAAAGCCATGCAGGAGGTCGAGGTCGTGCTGAAGGTGGCCGGGTAGCCCTCGCCGCGTCGAAATCAGCCACGGATCCAGTCCACTGCCTGGTACCGCCCGGTAGAGCAGCGACATCACGGACACCATGTCGAGCGGCAGCGACACCGCTGCCCTGACCTGAAGCGCCGGACGTCCGACGATGAGTTCACCCATGCGTGTGTTGACTCCCTGTACAGCCGGCTGACGCCGCGTGACCCCCGCGCGAGCGCAGAAGGTTCGGCGCCACCCGATACAGCGCCACGGCGACTGCCGATGTTGTCATGACGATATCAGCATAACAGTAGAAGGTCAATATACGAAGGTATACTTGGGAGACCTGCCAACCGCGCTGGACTTGACACGAACGAGACACGCTTCGTAGGCTGGCGCCACCTGAAGATGGCTGGTTTCGGTCCGCCAGATCGTCAGTTGCACGCCCGCGAAGAGGAGCGCGACTGTGTCCACACCACCCGGGTCCGGCCAGAAGGACGAGAACCAGAGCGAACCACGCACCGTGCGCGACGGCGTCACGAGCGAGGAGCGTTATCGGGCGCCAGAGGATCCCAGACTCGAGGAGCTGGAACAACGGCTCCGGCCACCTCGCGCCGACCAGCTGTCACTCTTCACGACCACGCCCAGGGGTGAGTTCGCTCCTTCCCCAGGCGCGCTGCCGCCGCTCGAGTCGACATCCAGCCTGAGTCTCGCCCGGGCCTGGTATCGGCGTGAGCTGGAACAGGCCCGTCGTCCGCAAAACACGATCAATGCCTACACGAACGATCTCGCCGTGCTCGAACACCTGATCGGCCCGCGATCGATCAACGCCATCACGCGTCGTGACATCGCCCGCTATCTCGGCGACGCGAACAGTCGAACCACGCGCAAGAGACGCCTCACCTCCGCGCGCCGCTTTTTCGACTACCTGATCAATACCGCGCGCGTGCTGACGGAAGACCCCACCGAGGGTTACTACCCGCACGGCATCCAGCTGCGCTCGCCGGTCCCCCTCTTCCCCGACGAGCAGGAACGCATCCTCGCTGCCGCGGCGGCGGACGAGCCGTGGAGCGAAACCGCGGTCTGGCTCATGATGCGATTCGGTCTCACTCGCGCCGAGCTGCTGGCGCTCGAGCGCGACCACATCGACCGCACCACCGAGCCCGCCCCGACGGTCTACGTGTTCTATGCTGACGCCACCAAGCGGGGCAAGGAACGCCACCTGATGACGACGCCGGAGTTCGGCGAGGTGCTGGACCGGTTCCTGGAGGAGCGCAACCCTCGGGGGCGACTCTTCCCCGTCGGACCTCAGGCGGTGAATGGCATGGTGGAGCGCATCCGGCGCGCCGCCGGCATCGACAAGGAAGTCACCCCGAACGTGCTCCGACACACGTTCGCGGTCGATCAGGCGCGCAAGGGCGCGGATCAAAAGCAACTGCTGGCACTGCTCGGCCTCGCCGATGACCCCCGGAACCGCGCCAGCGTGAACCGTTACCTGCGGCTGGCAGCGCCACCCGTCAATGTCGCGGGCGACACCGACAGCGATGTGTCGGACGAGGATGGTGATACATCGACCGACAACATCGCTCCGTCCTCATCGGCAGACGCCACCGAGGGATGACACTGGCGCCCCCACAATCTCGACCTGGCCCACGGAACTGCTCATGACCACCGGTCAGATGATCATCATCCTGGCACGGATCATCGTGCCGCTGCTCATCCTGCGCCGTCCACTCGCGGGCGGCATCATTGCCCTGCTCTTCGACGCCCTCGACGTGGTGCTGGTCGAGCTCTTCGGACCTGGTGGAATGGGCGACCACTACCACACGATCGACAAGGTGCTGGACCTCTGGTACCTGGGTCTGGAGGCGTACGTCGCCTGGCATTGGACGGCTCGCGTCCCCAGACTCATCGCCATGGGGCTCTTCGCCTGGCGCGTGGTCGGCGTACTGCTCTTCGAGTTTACCGATCTGCGCTGGATGCTTTTCGTTTTCCCGAACCTGTTCGAGAACTGGTTCCTGTTCGTGCTGATCGTGTGGAGATGGTTCCCACGGGTGAAGCTCGACACCTGGCGCCAGTGCATCAGCTGGCTCGTGGTGCTGTACATACCGAAGCTGGGTCAGGAGTATCTGCTCCACGTCTCCGAAGCACAGCCGTGGGACTGGATCAAGCGCCAGCTCGGCCTGTAGCAGGAAGGGAGCGGGACCACAAATCACCTGCCGCGCTTCTGCTACAGGTCGAGGTCGGGTCTCGGATCAGGAGCGCCCGGCTCGGTCGTCGGCCTCACTCCATGCGAGCAGTCGTCCTGCCAGATCGACAAGCTCGTCGCGGGGCTCCAGCACGCTCAGCCATCGCTCGGGCAGTGCTGCCGCCCCGTAGTACGCGCCGGCGAGGGCACCCGTGACCGCACCCGTCGTGTCCGTATCGTCACCCATGCTCACCGCAGTCACGATCGCCTCCTCGGCGCTGTCGCGATGGGCGAGCGCCCAAAACGAGGCTCCTAGCGTATCGAGCACGAACCCGGAGGATGTCACGGCGTCGTACGGCCGGTCCACCGAACCGGTGATCACCTTCACAACATCCTCGTTCTCGACGCCCTCGATGGCCGCCGCGATCGCTCCATCCAGCGAGCCGCCGTTGAGAAGCCAGGCGATGGCCTGGTTCAGGGCAACCGATCCCCACGTTGCCATCGGATCGGGATGCGTCATGCGCGAGGTATCGATGCTGGCACGCCTCAGCCGCTCACGATCGCTCCTGAAGCGTAGCGCGATGGGAGCACACCGCATCACGGAGCCGTTGCCGGCCAGCTTCTGCGGCGTCTCGGCCATCATGCGGTCACCGATTTCGTGCCAGGACACCCCCGCGTCCATCTTGGCCAACGCGCGGCTGGTGGTGATCCCGATGTCCTTGGGATCCGATCGATACCACTCGAGGAAATTGGCGGCCACCTGGTCGAGGTCGATACCCTCGGCCGTACAGGCGCGGGCGATCGCCAGGGCCATCGCGGTGTCATCCGTGACCTCACCACGCCGCAGATCATGCGGACCCCCGCCAGTGATCTCCCGCACCCCATTTGGGTGGGCCCGAAGCACCGCCGAGCGCGGCATGAACTCTACCGAGCCACCGAGCGCGTCGCCCGCCGCAAGTCCGAGCAAGACACCGTCGTACCGCTCCCGCAGGGTTGTCACCAGGTCATTCCCCTCTCATCTCACGCTCGCCAGGGCGTCACGGATGTCGGAGAGCGGCCCGTCCAGCCGCTCCAGCGCATATGGGTACGTCTCCGCACGCCGGGTGAGGGCCGGGAGATCAGCCGCAAGATCTGGCACCCAGCCCCGCAGCGCTACCACCGGCTTGCTCGCCAGCAGAGTCGTCTCGCCTCCCGGCCACACGACTGCGGAGGTTCCGGCGCTGATCTCCTCTCCTCCAACTGACGCCACACCTTGAAGCAGGGTGACCACCTGCGGCCCCCGCTGGCTCGGGAGATTGTACCGGCCGCCACCCGGCAGCGCGACTCGCTCCACGGCGAAATACCTGCATGCCGTGATCAGGTGCCGTCGTCCCTCGACCGCGCCGAGATCGATCGGCTCGATCCAGTCCGGTCGCACCTCGGGGCGCATGACCGCGAACCCGTCCTCAAGGTGCATCTCCCGGGCATTGCCCTGGGCGTCGACCCTACCCCAGTCGTCCATGCGGTAGGTGACATCTGACGGTTGCTGGATCTCGTACACCATGACCCCGGCGCCGAGCGCGTGCACGGTGCCGGCCGGGATCAGTATCGTGGAATTGACCCTCGCCGGTACCCGACGGAGAAGCGTTGCCGACGTGCCATCCATGCGAGCAGCCGCTTCCCGGAATTCATCCATCGATACTCCATCGCGCAAGCCGGCGTAAATGCTCGCACCCGGCTCCGCCGCCAACACGTGCCAGGCTTCGGTCTTGCCCAGCCGGTCTCTCGACGCTGCCTGCGCATCGTTGGGGTGAACCTGGATGGACAGATTCTCTTTCGCGTCGATCAGCTTCACCAGCAGCGGGAACAACGAGCGCCCGCCGACCACCCGAGCTGCGACCTCTCCCAATGCCTGCGACGGGTTGGCGGTGATGGCAGCCGCCAGCGTCATCCCGGCTCCTGCCCCCGCGACGATCTCCGCCTCCCCCGCTGTCACCAGCGCTTCCCCGATCGGCACGCCTGCAGGCAACTCGAGCCCATATCGCTCCAGTCGTCGGCCACCCCACGGCTTCTCATCGAGGCGTGGCCGGACGACCGAGACGCCGGCTATTCCCTGGCCACTGGTTGCCATTGCTCACCCTCCTGCCTTGCCCTCTCACGTCACCTGGGAGCGCTCGCCTCCCGGTTAGTCGGCACTATACTTCCACGAAACGCGGCGTCGACGCCAAGGAGTTGAGCTTGTCCACGAATTCGATCGCACCCATGAACGGAAGTGGCATGACACGCACGGCGGGGTCGCACCCCACCTTCTGGGCGGTCATCCCGGCAGGCGGCTCGGGCACCCGGCTGTGGCCGCTCAGCCGCGCAGCCCGCCCCAAGTTCCTGCTGCCCCTGCTCGGACAGGACTCGCTGCTGCAGCAGACCTTCGCCCGCCTGCGCCGTCTCACCGACCCCGAGCGCATCCTCGTGGTCTGCGGCCCCGCCCACGTCGCCGCCATCGCCCGCCAGCTCCCCGACCTGCCCAGCGCCAACATCATCGTCGAGCCCTCCCCGAACGGCACCGGGCCCGCCCTTGCCCTGGCCACGGCCATCATCGAGCGCGTCGATCCCACCGCCATCATGGGCTCCTTCGCCGCCGACCACGACGTCCCCGACGTCGACACCTTCGAGCGGGTCGTGCGCACCGCCATTCGCACCGCCCAGACCGGCGACCTGGTCACCATCGGCCTGACCCCGACCCGTCCCGAGACCGGCTACGGCTACATCGAGCGCACCGACGAGGTCATCCTGCGAGCCGGACCCGACACCGCCTACCGTGCCGCCCGCTTCATCGAGAAACCCGACCTCGAGCGCGCCACGAAGTTCGTCGAATCCGGACGGTTCCTCTGGAACGCGGCGATGTTCGTCTGGAAGGTCGCCGCTCTCAAGCGCGAGCTGGCCCGCCAGCAGCCGGCCATCCATGACGGCGTCTGGCAGATCGCGAGGGCGTGGGAGTCACGCGAGCAGGAGCGGCTCACCACCCGCATCTGGTCGGAGCTGCCCGACATCACCATCGACCACGGCATCATGGAGCACGCCGAGCGCGTGGCGGTGGTGCCGGCGGAGTTCGGGTGGTCGGACGTGGGCGACTGGCACGGGCTGGGCGAGCTGATCGAGCAGGACGCGCTGGGCAACTCGGTGCGGGGCAACCTGCTGCGCATCGACACGACCAACAGCGTGATCTGGTCGGAGACGGGCCGCATGGTGGCGATGGTGGGGCTCGACAACATCATCGTGGTCGACACCGAGGACGCGCTGCTGGTGGTCGACCGCGCCAAATCCCAGGAGGTCCGCCGCGTCGTCGAGCAACTCAAGGCCTCAACCCGCACCGAGCTCAGCTGATTCACGCGGCGACCTTTCGCCTTAGCGTGACCGGGTATCACACGAGCAGCGATGCGACTGTGAGCAGCACGAGGGTCGCGGCCGACTGCGTGTGCGGGATCGACACGCTGTCGATGACATCGTTCGGCGTATGATGCACCGGGCTCCAGCCATACAGCTCACGCGCGATCAGAACCGACTCGAGTCCCTGGTCGCGAAGGCGGTTGTCGTCGGCAACGATCTCCGCGGACTGGAGCACCTCGAGCCGCTCCCCGACACCATAGGCCTCGTTGACCCGCACAATCAGATCCTCCATCCAGGTGGACTCTCCCAGCGCATTCAGGATGATCTGCGATCCGTTGCGAGCGGAGCCGACCGAGTCGACGTTGAAGATGCCCTCCCAGGGATCGCCCGATTGCTTTGCATCTCGAGCGAATTCCTGTGAGCCAACCACACCCTCCTCCTCATAGTTGACGAAAATCACGCGCAACGGGTGCTTGACGTCGTAACCCGAGAGGATCCGAGCGATCTCGAGCGTAGCCGCAACGCCGGACGCATTGTCATCGGCTCCCGGCGCCACGGTTCGAGGCGTGTCCGACGTCGTATCGAAGTGCGCCATCACACCGTAGAGGCGACTCTCGTCCCTGCCGGGAATCTCGCCAACCACATTCACGAGCAGGAGTCCGTCCCACGACACGAAATCCTCGTACCAGACATTGAGGCCGTACGACTCCAGCTCCCGGTACAGATACTCCGCCGCGATCTGGTTGCCAGTGCTCGTGTAGTGACGGGTGCCGACCCCCGAGCCGTCGGTAGCGCCGGATCCCTGAAGCTCGACGATCGCCGCCTCGATCCTGCCCGGATCGACTTCACCCATGAGTCCCCAGATATCGCCCTCCTTGAGCTCGGGCCGACTTCCGATACGCGATATCTCCTCCGGCGGCGCTGGCGCCACCTTTTCGACCACGAGTCCGGCATCGAGCACGGGCCGCACGTTCGCCGGCACCGATTCCGCTTCCACCAACCGGTACGCGTCCACCGAGTCGATGACGGTGCCAAGCTGCGCGGCGGCGGCGTCGCTGTCCTGTGGCGAAGGGAGCTCCACCATGTACAGGTTCAGCGTCTCAGAACCCTCGCGCACCACCACCGTCGTGAGCTCTGCCGAGATCGCTGCGACCTCGTCCGGCTCCGCGACCACCCAGTACCATCCCTCACCGGCATAAGAGGGTCGCGTCCCGTTCCTGGCCAGCACCTGCTCGGCGTCGGGGGTTCGCTCGACCCGCGCGAGGCAGGACTCGCGACAGGCGACCTCAGCATCGGGGGCTCCCGCTTGTGGAGAGCCCCCGATCTGGTCCAGTGTGTTGTCCGATCCCCTGACCGTCGGTGTCGGTTGAATGTTCGGGGGAGGGGTTGGCGTTACGATCGCCCGACTCGGACCCGAGCCTGGGGTCGATCCTGCCTCCCGGTCCGCCCCGGGAGTGCCGGACTCCCCGATCGGAACCACCTGGAGGACCTCGGTGGAGGTCCCGTCGCCGCCTCCCCCGCCACCGTCGTCCCCGAGCACCGCGACGAGCAACCATATGAGGGCGATCACGGCGACTACCAGCACCGCAACTGCCGCAATCGCCCGTTCCGGACCACCGGCCCGATCGATCGCGTCCTGCAACCAGGCGGGTCTGCCAGCCTCCGCAGCATACCCCTCTGGCTCGTCATCTCTCGGCAGCGGCTGCGGCTCTTCGTCCCGCTCTGCCCGCCGTCGGCCACCGGTTCGATACGCCGGGCGCGACGTGCCCGAGGCACGCAAGCGCGAGGTGGAGCGCCGCGATCGTCTCTCCATATCACCCAGATCAGACCGGAACCGACCTGCCGAGCGGCGGACCGAGTCGGACACGAAGGAGCCGAAAGACGGTTCGGTGCCGGAACCGGACGGATCCTGTCGCCGCCGCGGTTCCTCAGGACGTTCACCGCTGTCGCTGGGTGGCCTGTCAGACATGCGTCCGCCTTCCCCGTCCAATGGTCAATCGGTGTCCGGTGCTCAGCACTTCCACGAAAAAGCCGTTCCGCAAGAGGCAGTGTACGTACGTATCATACCAATCGATACGTTATGCTGACGACACAAGCGTACACGCCTCTCGACAAAAAGACATCATGCACGTGCAACCGGCCATCCGCCAATGCATCGAAAGTCGCCTCGGCCAGAACCGTACATACCCCAACCAGACGAATTTGCATTGCAGGTCCGGCTTCTGTAAATTGTGTACGAACGATACGTCGGCGACGAACGGGTTCGCTGGCACATCGAGCGACGTGCATGTGCCAGGAACCTGACGGACCGTGCTGGCTGGGTACGGCCCGCCGGCCGCGCATCTGGTACCGCGGTCGTTCGAAGGGTTTGGGGGAAACACGGTGACACGCAGATATGAACGAACCGGCGCGTCCGGGCGACTCAGTGGCTTCCACCGTCGCCTGATCGTCGCGCTCATCGTCTTGTTGACGGTGGGGGGCCTGCCGCTGGCTCCGGCATCACCGATTGCAGCGCAGAGCGGTCAGATGCCGGCGACCTCGATGACCGGTCCGGGCACCTACAAGCTCACCGCCACCCGCGAGGGACTCGTGGGCGGCATGACGTCGAGCGGTCACACCATCCTGCCCAACGACCACTTCGTATCCCTCCCGGCCTGCACCACAACGAGCTGCCCCTGGCTCGATCCAGGCGAGTTGCCGGAACGATGGGGCAACCGCACCGAGTGTGGCGATCGATGCTACGTCAAGGTAATCAACGAGGACACCGGATCCTGTGAGGTCGCGCCCGTGCTCGACACGGGACCGTGGTTCACGGTCGACGACTGGTGGCGGCCGACCAACGAGCGCTATCTCAACTCCCTCGCCACGAACCCGAACACGCTGCCGCAGGGTGTGACGGGTGCATCGGCCGCCCGCAACGGGCTCGATGTCGGCTATGGCGTCGGCCCGAGCGGTTACGGGTCGTCCAATCGCTACGCAACGGTCGGCAACGCCTCGGCGATCGACCTCGCTGACGGCACCTGGATGGCGCTGGGTCTCGATTTCAACAAGGGTATCGACGTCATCGATGTCGAGCTGCTGTGGCAGACTGGCGCCAGCCCTGCCGCGGAGGCCGCCGCCTGCGGTCACTCACTCGACCAAACCGGCACCACAGGCACGCTGTCGATCTCCCCGACGAGCGGCACCGTCGGCTCGACCATCACGGTCACTGGCGACGGCTTCACCGGCGGTGAGTCGGTGACCCTCCATGCCGGCAGCCCGTCCACCGCTGCGTTCACGACGGTGACGGCGAACGGATCGGGAGCGATCAGTGCTACGGTCACCGTGCCCGATGCCCCGTATGGAACCAACGCCATCATCGCAATCGGCCGAGCCTCAGGCGTGGACAAGCGTGCCAATTTCAGGATCACTCCCTCGATTCAACGCAGTCCCACCGAGGGACAGGTAGGCTCACCCGTTCAGTTCACCGTCCATGGGTTCGGTGCGAACGAGGACGTCAGGATCACCTGGGACAACGCGAGTGGCGGCCTCATTACCACGATCCGTACCAATGCGCGCGGTACCGGCTCGGCGACCATCGCCGTACCGAATCGTCCGGCCGGCTGGAACACCTACTATGCCCGTGGCGTGACGTCCCAGGCTGGAGCTTACGGTGCATTCAATGTGCTCGCCTCCGAGGTGACCAACCCGGCCGGCACCAGCAACCCCACGTTCTCCGGCGCGAAGCTCACACCCGTCTCGAGCTCCGGCACCAGCAACGCAACCAGCTCCACGGTCGTATGGGACGGCAACGCGAGCACCAGCTGGTACACCACGAGCCCGAACCCCACCTCAGGCGGCTTCACGATCGACTACGGCGACGTCCACCAGCTCACCGGTGTGCGCTGGCGACTGCAGACGACGGGCGAGGCGGACAGCTTCCTCGTCGAGACCTCGATCGACGGCACCCGCTGGGAGACCGTCGGCACGTTCGGCAACGCGCCGGTCAATTCCTGGCGCGGCATCGACCTGGATCGCCAGGGTCGCTACCTGCGCGTGACGTTCGGCAACCCGAATGGCGACGCTCGACTGGGCGGCATCAGCGAGATCGAGCTCTGGGGCACCGACGCGTCGAATTCCCCTGGCTCGGCTCCAGCCGGCTCCAACCCGCAGTTCAGCGGCTCGAAGCTCCAGATCGTGGGCAGCTCGAGCACCCGCTCCGGCATCCCCAGTGCGCGAGCACATGACGGCAACCTTTCGACCAGCTGGTACACGGACGGCGCGAACCCGTCGGAGGCATCCCTCACGTTCGACCTGGGCTCGCCAAGACAGGTATCCGGCGTCAAATGGACCTTCTCGCAGGAGGGCGGTGCGGACAGCCTCACGGTCACGGTCTCCCGCGACGGTCAACTCTGGACGACCGTCGGCACATCGTCCAACCGACAGCCTGGCACCTGGGAGGGCATGCACCTCGACCAATCGATCCGTTATGTACGCCTGATCTTCACGAACCCGTACGGAGCGCCAAGCCTCGGACACGTCGCTGAAGTCGAGATCTGGGGGAGCGGTGGCACAGGGTCGACGCCACCTCCCACCACGCCAACACCGTATCCGGGCTCCAACCCGTCGTTCAGCGGCAGCCCGCTCGCGATCGCGAGCGCCTCGTCGACGGCGCTACCCGCTGGGCAGCAGACCACGTCTGCCGCTCGAGCGGTCGATGGCAATCTGGGTACGACCTGGGCCACTACCGGCGGCAACCCGGAGCGGGCAACGCTCACGCTCGACCTCGGCACCGCTCGCTCGGTATCGGGCGTGAAGTGGATTTACAGCCAGTCTGATGGCGTGGACCAGCAGATCCTCCAGGTGTCGGCGGACGGCACAAACTGGACGCAGAAGGTCATAACCTCGTGGCGGCAGCCGATGCAGTGGGAGGGATTCGCGGTCAACGAGAATGTCCGTTATGTGCGACTTATCCTGACCAACAGCAAGGGCCTGCCGGTGCTCGGGCATATCGCCGAGGTACAGGTCTGGGGCACGAACACGTCGAACAGCACACCGACTGCGACGCCCACGGCCACACAAACACCAACGGCCACACCGACCCAGACACCTACGGCAACGGCGACCTCAACGGCCGTTCCGACGGATCCGGTGGTGGACGCGATCGTCCGCTCGCTTATCGGCATCCTTCAGCAGATCATCAGCGAGAGCGCCGCGCCACAATCGATGGCCAGGATGCAGATCGAAGCGTCCGAGGAGGAGAGCGCCGACGCGACGACGGCAGACATCGTCGCCACGCCGGTTGGCGCCACACCGGCAATGGACAAAGGATCAGAAACGCCAGCAGCGACACCGACTGACCAGGAGGTAGCGGACGCCGACGACATCGACGCTGTAGACGCGACGCCTGCGTCGCCGCCCCCGACCGCGGCGGAGGAGGCAACGGCCACTGTCACGCCAACCGACCGCGTTGAGGCGATCGCGACGCCGGACGTCGTCGAGACCAGTGACGATACCAAGACGGCCACCGCTTCCGAGACGACCGAGATGACACAGACACCGGCATCCACCACGCCGGACGAAACGCCGAAGACTGCCACAGCGAGGGAAACCGTCGAGGTAGACGCAACGCCGACCGCGACAGAGCCGCTCGAGGAATCGAGCCCGGTCGAGACCGAAACTCCCCAGACCGAGTGGACGTACGTGCCAGTCGAACCGTGGATTGGCTACGTCTGGGGAACGAATGGTGAGGCGCTCAACTGCCGTGCGGAGCCGACCACGAGCGGCGAGATCGTCACGAAGCTCTGGCCGGATGCACCGGTGACGGTGCTGGGCGAGCCAGTCGAGGGATGGCTGCCGGTTAGATGCACGGAAATGGAGGGCTGGGTGGCGAGCGAGTTTATCTCGGCGTCGCAGCCCATCGTCGAAGCAACACCCGAGGACGACCTCGCGGAAGCGTCGACGACAGAGACTGAAGATGGCCTCGGCGATCAGCCGGAGGAAACGGAAGATGCTGCACCGGTTCCCAGGGTGCTGACCGTCCCGGTGAGCTCCGACTTCAGCCTGTCTGGCACTGATGGCGTCAATGAAGGCACCCCCGGAACGCTCCTCGTCGGCGGAGACGATCAGGACGTCGCGGTGATGACCTTCGACGTGTCAAGCGTGGGTGACGGCAAGGTCGTCAGCGCGAGACTGCTGGTCAGCGGCACTCAGGAAGGCGCCGGCGGAAGCGTGATCGTGCTGCCGGGCTTCTGGGCGGATCCATGGAGCGCGAGCTGGAGCGACCTGGTCAACAGCGGCGGTGGAGCCGGCTGGCTCGACTGGATCGGCGCCGGATCCACCAGCGGGGTCGACCTGAGTGGCTGGATCAACGGCGACGGTCCGGTCACCATCATCGTCATCGGTACCTCGGACCAGCAGGCAGGCATCGCGAGCCAGGAGTCCGGATCGCCACCGACGCTGGTCCTCGAGATCGAGGATTAGGCAGATAGTCGAGCTCAGGAATCTCGAGGGGGCGTGTCCAGTGACACGCCCCCTCGAGCCGTGCACCCTCGTTTCCGTCCAACCGTGGGCGTCAGGGAGGTGACGAGAATCGCGAATCAGGCGACAATCCTCCCTGGAGTCCGTTTTCGACGCTCAATTGGCAAGACACGCGAATCCAGTGGAAAGGCACACGCATGCACACACGAATCATTCTTCCGCTCGACGGCTCGGCGACGTCCGAGGCAGCGCTGCCGGCGGCCATCGAGCAGGCCAAGGCGTTCAACATTCCTATCCACGTTCTCAGGGTCGTCGACACGCAGGTGCTCGAACAGGCCAGCGGGTCAGCGGCCGCGTTCAACTACTCCATGATCGGCGAGATGTTCGAGGAGGAGTCGAACGACGCGAAGGCCTACGTCGAGGAGATGGTCAAGCGACTGCAGGCCGAGGGCATCGAGGCGACATACGACGTGCGTGTCGGCCCCGTCGCGAACACCATCCTCGACGTCGTCAAGGAAGGCGACATGATCGTGATGGGCTCGCACGGACGTAGCGGTCTCAAGCGGTGGGTCGTCGGCAGCATCGCAGAGGATGTTGTTCGCAAGTCGACCGTTCCCGTCCTGCTGGTGCGGCGTCCGCAGTAACAGTTGTCACCCTATCACCCCCGTGAGGAAGCGAGTACGCTCGCATCGTTGTCCCGCGCGACGGCTCGGCAGCCTCGGAGTGCGCCGGGCAGGCGGCCCGCGGTCTTGCCGAGGCGTTCGACGCTCCGCTTGATCTCGTGCGCGTGGTCGCGTCGAGCGTATTCGCGAGGGAGGACTCGCACGCGATGACGTATGCCTACGTCACCATGGGCGACATCCTCAGCGACGAGGCGCGGGAGGCGAGCCAACACCTCGACGATCAGGTGCAGCAACTGCGGGAACACGACCTCGAGGCCGGTTCGGAAGTCCCAGTGGGCCCGATCTCGAGCCGCGTCCTGGCAATCCTGGAGCCGGGAAACCGGTCGTGATGTGCTCGCAGTGACGCACCGGTCTGCGCCGACTCCTGCCCGGCAGCGTGGCAAAGGACATCGTGCGTAGATATACCGTGCCGGTACACCTGGTGACGCCAGTGGAACGTGACGCGAACGTGTAGCGGCGGCTTCGTGACCTGCTGACGGGATCGGGGAACCATGCGATACTGCTGGGGCGATGACTTACCGGCCGGTAAGTCATCGCCCCAGCACTCGTTCTCACGTGAAACCGGGTCCATGTCGAGCGAATCACCAGACACGCCAGACGAGACTTCGTATCCCGACACCGAGCGCCAACCGGGCACCTCCGGCCCACGGGGCTGGCAATCCGGCCTGCGCAAGGGCTTCATTGCCCTGAGCTACCGCAATTACCGCCTCTTCTGGCTGGGCCAGCTCGTCTCCGTCACCGGCACCTGGATGCAGTCGCTCGCGCAGTCGTGGCTCGTCTACGAGATTCTCGGCGCGACGCCATTCCAGCTTGGTCTCGTCAATGTGCTCCAGTTCCTGCCCGTGCTGATTCTCGGCATACCCGCAGGCATCCTGGCCGACCGCTTCCCCAAGCGCAACATCATGATCGCGACGCAGCTCGGGATGATGGTCATGGCGATCACCATGACCGTGATCGTGTTCGCCGACGTCGTCGAGCTGTGGCACGTCTATGTCATCGCCGGCATCTTCGGTGTCGCACGCGCGGTCGACATGCCGACGCGGCAGGCGTTCGTGTCCGAGGTCGTCAGCAAGGACGCCCTGATGAATGCCATCGCACTCAACTCGGCGCTCTTCAACACCGGGCGGATTGTTGGCCCCGCCGTTGCCGGCATCATGCTCACCATCGTCGGCCCGGGCCCGTTGTTCGCGGTCGACGCCGCGAGCTATCTTGCCGTGTTGACCGGTCTGCTCATGATTCGAGTCCGACCCATCACCAACCCGTCCACCGACTCGCCGCTGCTTCGACTGCGCGAGGGGCTTCGATACGTGCGCAGGGATCCGACGATCTTCCGCACGATCGTCATGGTCGGCATGATCGGCATCTTCGGGATGAACTTCAACGTGTGGGTTCCCGTCCTCGCGTCCGACTACTTTTCCGCCGGGTCGAGTGCCTATGGCACGCTGTTCTCCGCGATGGGGGTGGGCTCGCTGCTGGGTGCGCTCTCGCTCGCGTTCATCGGTCGAGGCCCGAACCGCGCTCGCATGCTCGTGGCGGTGACCCTCATGGGCGCTGCCGAGATCTCCCTGGCACTCATCGCGGGCAGCACCGATGCCCTTCTGCTGGGCGCGCTCGTGCTTGCCGTGGTCGGATTCACAAACACCAATGCGATGTCGACAGCCAACACCACCGTGCAGTCCACCGCCGAGGACCATATCCGGGGACGTGTCATGGCCGTGTACATGACGGTGTTCGCCGGGAGCGTCCCGATCGGCGCCCTCTTCGCCGGCTGGATGACCGGTCACTTCGGTGCCCCGGTTTCCGTCGCCACAGGTGGCACAATGGTGGTTGCGGCGGCGCTGGTCCAGGTCTGGTTCGCGCGCCAGTCGCAACATGCTACCAGGGCAGCCACATCGGTGACGGCGAAGGCTGATTCCTGATCTCGACTACCAGGTGAAGCGGATCCGGTCACCGCGCGGAGAGGCACCATGGGGCTAGGCCCATTCTCACTCATCAGCCTGATCTATGCCGTGCTCGGCATTCGGGTCATCGCGACCCTGATCAACTCCTGGGAGAAGGTCTGGGACAAGCGGTTCACGCCGCAGGACCGCGATATCGTCGATCGAGCCGCCTTCTTCGTGCTGATCCCTGTTTCGGTGGCCCTGCACGAGCTCGGCCACGCGATCGCAATCTGGCTCTTCGGCGGCGCCGTTACCGGATGGGGATTCTACGGCTTCGCGGGATATGTCTCCTATGTCCCGTTCGGATTTACGCCCACGGAACAGACGCTCGTGTCGTTCGCCGGCACGCTGGTCAATCTCCTGCTCTGTGCCGGAGCCCTCGCACTGGTGTTCTTCAAGGGCTTTCGCGCACCGGTCAACGAGTTGCTGATTCAGTTCGCCATCATCAGCGGCGCGAACGCGTTCGTGCTCTATCCCCTCCTCGACCTCGCCTCGAATTTGAACGGTGACTGGCGCCAGATGTACGACTCCGACGTGCCGTGGCTGACCTGGACGATCATCGCGATTCAGGCAGCCGTGATCGCGTTCGGATTCTACATGTACTCAAACCCCGGCATGAAGGCACGCCTCGCCAAACTCACCGACGTGCCCGCGGGCATGGAGCGAGGGTTTCTCGGCGGTCTCCGTCCGGGCACGATCGACGTGACGGCGCTGAGCCCGCAGGAGCGCGTGCTGCGAGAGGCGTGCGAGCGCGTGCAGTCGGGCTGGCCGACGAAGGTGGAAACTGGCATGCAGCGCTTCGACACCGGAACCGCGATGACACTCGCGTGGCAACGAGGAGCGCACGGATATGCCATCGCCGCGAGAACGTTCGGCACGGGCCGCACCGACATCGTGGCGCTCAACACGCGGGGCGACGACCGGCGACCGCAGCTCATCCAGGGTTGGGCGGAGCTGCCCTCGACCGACGAGCTGACGGTAGCCCTGCGTATCGCAATGGAAACCGTAGAGCAGGGCGCCTGAGGCCAGTCGGAGAACGGGACGACCCTGAGCCCCAAGGGAGCAGTCTGCTGCACGCCTTCCCTGGTCGTGCACCCCTGTCACCTCGCCAGGTATGCCTGGGCGGTGTCCAGCAGGTCGTGCACGACCTCGAAGGCAGCCCAGAACACCCCTTCGGACAATGTCGGATAGGGATGGATGGTCTCCGCAATCGCATCGACCGGTATTCGACGCTCCATCACCGTGGCGACCTCGGCAATCAGGTCTCCAGCGTGTGCACCGAGAATGTGGCACCCCAGCACGGCCCGCTCGGCTCGGTCCACCACCAGCTTCACCAGTCCGGTCGGCTCATCCAGCGTGATTGCCCTCGGCACCTCCGCGAACGGCATCGTACCCGTCACGACGTCGTAACCACCCGCCCTCGCCTCCTCCTCGGTCAATCCGACCCGAGCGAGCTCCGGGCTCGTATAGGTCACCCAAGGCACGACCCGATAGTCGGCACGAGCTGGCTCACCCTCGTCGAGCAGATTGTGCTCGGCCACCCGCGCCTGGTAGTCCGCCACGTGAGTGAACATGTAGATTCCGGTGACGTCTCCGACCGCGTACACCAGCGGGTTGGTGGTTCGCAGCTGCGAGTCGACGATGATGCCGTGATCCTTGGCCTGGATCCCCGCCGCTTCGAGTCCGAGGTCCGCGATGTTCGGGACCCGGCCGGTCGCGATCATGATCTCCTCGGCTTCGATCTCGACCGGCTCACCGTCGCGAGCTCCCCTGACAACCTTGCGCCCTTCATACTCTTCCGCCCGCTCGACCCGTACACGTGGAACCCATCGCACGCCCTCGCGCTGGAGGATGCGGAGAAGTGCATCCCGCAGCTCGGGCTCCTCGCGAGGCAGGATGTGTTCACGGTTTCCGACGAGGGTCACCTCGACCCCGAGGCGCGCGAAAATCTGGGCGAACTCGACGCCGATGAGACCTGCGCCAACAATGACGACGGAGCCTGGCAACCTGTCGAGCTCCACGGCGTCCTGACTGGTGATGTACCCGACAGTATCCAGCCCTTCGATGGGTGGCACCGAAGGCCGCGCACCCGTGGCGACCAGAAATCGATCGGCGGAGATGCGACGGCGGCCGGCCTGCACCGTATTGCCATCCAGGAACTTCCCCCGCTCCTTGATCAGCGTGATCCCCTGATCCCTGAGGTTCTGCTCGCCGTCTCCACCACGGATCCGGTCGATGACCTCATCCACGTAGGCACGCACCGCCGGCCAGTCGACGGTGACCCCGGACGACCTGATGCCGAACCGGCTGGAGATTCGGGCCAGATGAGCGACTTCGGCACACCGGACGAGCGCCTTGGTCGGATCGCACCCGACATTGAGGCACGTGCCTCCGACCTTCCATTCCTCGATGAGCGCCACCGCGAAGCCGCGACCCGCCGCTGCGGTCGCCACCGAGCTCCCGGCCGCACCGGCACCGATCACGACGAGGTCGTACGCGTCACTCGGCACTGCCTCTCCTCCACTCCTGCCTCGTCAAACGTCGCCAGCTGGTTCCCGTTCCGGGTTGGCGCGCCACCGACCGATCATGACAGGGTGGCGTGCATCTGCTAGCATCGGGACATGAGCTACGACACGATCATGCATCGAGCCTTTCGCGGTTCAGTGTAGGCGTTTTCGGGTCCATGCGACCGAAATCTCCGGCAACGCTGACGCGTCCGGACATGTCCAGCGTCCGGCTCGCAGGGTCGTCGCGTGGCACTGGCGGCCCGCGAGGGCGCGTCACGGTGTACCAGTGTCTGGTACTGACACAAGGAGCTGCGGATGTTCAGGTACACGAGCCGAATCCGATCCTGGCGTTTGCCAGTGGCGACCGCAATAGCGCTGTCGTTCCTGCTGACGGCACTCCTGCCCGGTCAGGTCACCGTCGCCCAGGAGACGGACTGCACCGAATGGACATCGGAGACGCTGCAGATCATGGCGCCTGCGGCACCGGGTGGCGGCTGGGACACCACCGCCAGGGAGATGCAGAGGACGCTCCAGGACGAGGGTATCGTCGAGACCGTCGAGGTATTCAATGTCGAGGGAGCTGGCGGTACGATCGGCCTTGCCGAGCTCGTCAACCAGCATGCCGGTGACGACCACATGCTGATGATGATGGGCCTCGTGATGGTCGGCGGCATCGCCCTCAACGAGTCGCCGGTCGACCTGTCACAGGTGACCCCGATCGCCCGGCTCACCACCGAATGGGAAGTCATCGTTGTCCCGGCCGACTCCGAATACCAGACCATCGACGACCTGATGGCGGCGTTCGTCGAGGATCCTGCCTCGGTCTCCTGGGCAGGTGGATCCGCCGGCGGCACGGATCACCTGCTTGTCGGCATGCTCGCCGAGGCCGCCGGCGTCGATCCAGCCCAGATCAACTACGTTCCGTTCTCCGGTGGTGGTGAGGCGCTGTCGTCGATCCTCGGCGGCGAGGCGACCGCCGGCGTTTCCGGTCTCGGGGAGTGGCAGGCACAGATCGAGAGCGGCGAGCTACGCGCGCTCGCGGTTTCCGGTCGCAGTGATGCTGCCGCTGGCGCCACGCCTGCGGATGGCGACGGTGGTGCGACCGCATTCGGGGCTGACATTCCCACGCTGCAGGAATCGGGCATCGACGTCGAGCTGGCGAACTGGCGCGGATTCGTCGCACCGCCCGACATCTCCGACGAAGCTCGCACCTGCATGATCCAGTCGATCGAGCAAGCGACACAATCCGAAACCTGGCAGCAAACGATCGCCAGCTTCGGATGGACCGACTTCTACCTCGGTGGCGACGAATACGGCGCCTATCTCGAGGAGGAGACAGCCCGCGTGACGGAGCTCCTCACCTCACTCGGACTGATTGGCTAGTGTCCGGTATCTGGCCGCCGGTGTGATCGACACGGAAGCGCCGTGGGCGTGACTGCCCACGGCGCTTCCCGGAGTTTGGGAATGACCCACGAGACGCCTGCCGCAGACCAGCAGCCGACCCCGAGCGTGTCCAATCGCGACCGGACACCGACCTTCTGGGATCGGTGGGGCGAGCTCCTGCTCGCCCTCGGCGTGTGCGCGGTGGGCATCCTGGTCGTGATCGAAACCCAGGACATTCGCGTCCGGCAGGGTGTCGTGGTGAGTCCGCGCATCATCCCATATATCGTTGGTTCCGGGCTGATCCTGGTGTCGATCTGGTACGCAATCGAGATCATCCGATCGCCACGCACCGGCATCGCTGCCGGTGAGGATTCCGAGGATGTCGATCCGGAGGCTGGCACCGACTGGACCGTGATCGGCATCATCGCAGTTGCGCTGGTGGCCTACACGCTGCTGATCGGGCGAGCCGGTTTCGTGATCGCCAGCACCGTGCTGTTCTGCATCTCCGCCTTCGCCATGGGAAGCCGGAGAATCCTGCGGGATGCGGCCATCGGCCTGGTACTTTCCGCCACGATCTATTTGCTCTTCGACGGTTGGCTGGGAGTACGCCTGCCCGCGGGTTGGCTCGAAGTTCTGGAGTAGGGATCTCGCCGTATCGCAGGCGGTAGCTGCGCCCGGTGCCATACCGGCTCGCAAGGGGCATCTTCGAGGTCATGGACTCACTCGGCAACCTCATCGACGGCTTCAGTGTCGCGCTCACCCCCGAAAATCTCCTGTGGGCGCTCGTCGGCGTGTTCCTGGGCACGTTCGTCGGTGTGCTGCCGGGTATAGGACCTGCCCTCACGGTTGCGCTGCTCCTGCCCGTGACCTACTCCCTTGACCCCGTGCCAGCCTTCATCATGTTCGCGGGAATCTACTACGGTGGAATGTACGGGGGGTCGACGACCTCCATCCTGCTCAACACACCTGGCGAGAGCGCATCCATCATCACGGCGCTCGAAGGCAACAAGATGGCCCGCAGGGGACGTGGCGCCGCTGCTCTCGCCACCGCCGCGATCGGCTCCTTCGTGGCTGGGACCATCGCGACCGTCGGTCTCACGTTTGCCGCACCGGTGATGGCAGATATCGCCATCGACTATTTCCAGTCGCCGGAGTATCTCGCGCTCATCGTGCTCGCGTTCACCACCGTCGCGACGCTGCTGGGCAGCTCGATGGTCCGAGGCCTGGTCAGCCTCTTTCTCGGGCTCGCCATCGGACTGGTCGGCATCGACGGGATCACCGGACAGCCCCGCTTCACCTTCGGCAACCAGCATCTCCTGGGCGGCATCGATGTGGTCACTGTCGCCGTTGGCCTCTTCGCGGTCGGCGAGACGTTCTGGGTCGCCTCTCACCTGCGCCGGGGCACGTCGAACATCGAACACATCTCGGGCTCGAAGTGGATGACGCGCGAGGACTGGAGTCGCTCATGGACGGCGTGGCTCCGTGGTGCGTTCATTGGATTTCCGATCGGGTCGCTGCCGGCCGGCGGTGCCGAGATTCCCACGTTCCTGTCCTACTCGGTCGAGAAGCGCCTCTCGAAGCACCCAGAGGAATTCGGCAAGGGCGCCATCGAGGGGGTGGCAGGTCCCGAGGCCGCCAACAACGCCTCGGCCGCGGGCGTGCTCGTGCCGCTCCTGACGCTCGGCCTGCCGACCTCCGCAACCGCGGCGATCATGCTGGCGGCGTTCCAGCGATACAACCTCAATCCTGGACCGCAGCTCTTCGACAACAACCCGGAGCTGGTGTGGGGGCTGATCGCCAGCCTCTACATCGGGAACCTGATGCTGCTCGTGCTCAACCTGCCGCTGGTGGGCATGTGGGTCAAGCTGCTCTCGATTCCGCGTCCGCTGCTCTACAGCGGTATCCTCGTCTTTGCCGGTCTGGGCACATGGGCACAGAGCCAGTCGGTAACCGGCCTGGTGGTCCTGTATGCGATCGGCGCACTCGGATATCTGATGCGTCGCTTCGACATTCCGGTAGGCCCGGCCGTCGTTGCCGTGATCCTCGGACCGATGGCGGAGATCCATTTCCGACGCGCCATGCAGATCAGCCAGGGTGACTACAGCGTCTTCTACACCCGCCCGGTGGCAACCACGATCTTCGCAATCGCCGCGATCGCGTTCGTCGCACCGACGATTATTCGCCTCATGAACGCGCGTCGTGACCGCGTACCACCTGCACCTTCAGCCTGACCGCGTCCGTCGTCAGCGGCACCCAATCCCCGAGGGAAACCCTGCAATGCGTCGAATCCTGACAATGGCGTCCCTGGCCTACCTTCTCGTGGCGTTCGGCTTCATCCTGCTGATCATCCTGAACGGCTCCGACGAGGGCAGGATCGTCGCGATCGCCGAGGCTGACGCCGGTGTGATCGTCGGGATGTGCGCCATCGGGCTCGTGGTGACCTGCACGCTCGGCATCCGCCTGCTGCTGGACAGCAAGGCACGACGCGATCTCGAGCGCCTGGTAAACGAGCCGCGGCGAAAATCGGATGCCGTGGCCCGGCGCACACGGCAGGACCAGGAGCCAGATTGACGATCCCGCATCGCATCAGCGAGATACTGCCGATGTTGCTGCAAGCTGCGAATCGACCCAGCCCGCGAGCCGACCCCCGAGATTGTCGGCACGATCACTCGACGGTCGTCGGCGCCGCTGCCGCCCACTCGTTCCACACCGCGGGCATTCATTCCCGACCACGGCCGCCATACGGCGCAAGCACGATCTGGACGAGGACCGGCCAGCCGGTCACCAGCGACAGTGCAAGGATGCCGCGCAACGGCTCGTCGCTGGCGAAAGGCGCGAGAACCACTGCGAGACAAGCCAGCGCAGCCAGGCCGGGCGGGATTCCGACACGGGGCCTGTAGAGCATGGCGATCCCTGCAGCTGCGAGAAAGGACGGATATCCCAGCGATGCCAGCACATGCCATCCCTCCAACGACGGCGTCGCAATTCACGGTCCCAGTGCCATCTCGAACACGGCCCAGCAAGCACCGATCAGACTGACGATAACCGTCGCGACACGAATCCTCCCTACCACCTTGCACCCCGTCAATCGATCGTGCTTCACGCCAGTCCCGCGATACGCAGCTCACGGTCATTTCTGTCTGACGGCGACCGGCCGGAAATCGTTCCTCCACTTGCGGAAAGGCACTCTTCGACCCCGTTGTTGACCCTGTCCCTGGAACGTGCCATGCTCGATTGCACCGGACAATCGCCATGCAACCCCGGAAGGAGTCGACCATGCCGGCCATTCAGCCCGAAGACGTCAAGCCGCAGCTCCGAGGTGCCCTCGCGTTCCCCATCACACCGTTCAACGCGGACAACTCGGTGGATATCGAAGCCGTCAAGGCGAACGCCGAGCTGCTGGCAACCAGTCGGGTGGCCACCATCGTCGCACCGAGCGGCACCGGAGAGTTCTTCTCGCTCACTCCGGATGAGGTCAATGCCGTGCTGGAGGCGACGGTTGAGGCGGTCGGTGGCCGGAAGCCGGTCGTGGCGGCGGCCGGGGTCGGGCCGAAGCTGGCCGCTGAACAGGCCGCCTACGCGGAGTCCGTCGGAGCAGCTGCCGTTATGGTGGCGCCGCCCTACTATGCTGTCCCCGACCCGGATGGCCTGCTCGACTACTACGCCGCGATCGCCGACGCTACATCGATTGGCATCATCCCCTACGCTCGTGACGCCGCGCTCTTCACGCCGGCGATGGTGCGCATGCTGGCCGAGCGCATCCCGAGCGTGATCGCCTTCAAGGACGGTCGGGGCAACGTGCGCCTGTTCCAGCAAATCCGCGAGCATGTGATCGGTGCGCTCGGCAAGGACCGGCTCATCTGGCTCGGTGGCACCGGCGACGACCTGCTCGCGCCGTACTTCGCCGCCGGCGCGGAAGGCTACACCTCGTCGCTCGCCTGCTTCTGGCCCGAGATGTCTGCGGAGCTGTATGATCTCGCCAGCAGCGGCGACTTCGCCTCCCTGCGCGCCAGGCATGAAGAGGTTGTCGCACCCATCTACGAGCTGCGCCAGCGAAAACGCGGCTACGAAGTGAGTATCATGAAGGCCGCGATGGAGCTCCTCGGACACAAGGCGGGGCGGGCCCGGCCTCCGCTGGCAAATCCGTCCGAAGCAGAGATCGCTGAGCTCGACGCGCTGCTGCGAAGACTCAACGTCCCGACGGCCGAGTCGCGCCAGGCGCTCGTCTGACCCTGGCTCCAGCACGAAGAAGCCCCGCTGGCAATTCCAGCGGGGCCTTGTCACTTCGACCCTGCGTGACAACGAGAAAGTCGTCGTCGTGCCGGGGCGCTAGTACCGCGCGCCGCCGGTACCGTCGCTGCTGCCAGTCGACAGACCCATGCCACCGGGTGAGATGGCGAGTCCATCGTTCTCCTGTGCCGCGAACACTTCGAGGAACCGTTCCCACGTCACGCGGTACTGGAACGGTCGCATCTCATTGGTCGATGTCGGACCGAGCGGGTCGCGAATCACGACATCCTGGTCGTTGTACCCGATGACGGCAAGAGCATGGTCGTTGCTGAACACGACCCTGTACTCGATGCCCTCCGGCGTCGTCCAGATGGCCGGGCGCCAGTCGAGGAAATCGACCGTCGACTTGAAGAACACCGGAAAGCCGAGGTTGATCGCCTGCTCGATCGCGGCTCGATCGTGTACCGGTGTCGCGGTTAGTCCCTGCGCCTCGAAGGACTTGGCCATGGCGCTACCCTTGGCCTTTGCCACGAGGTTATTGTCGAGGTCGCCGCAGAAGTGCTTGCCGATATCGCCGCCGTAGATCATGACGATATCGCCCCAGTCCTCCCAGTACGGCTCGAGGCGGTTGTCGAAGCCCACGGCGTCAAGCTGTTCCTGCAGCGGCACATCGATGCCGTAGGCCATCATGATGCTCCAGGCCGTGTCGAACTCGCAGGTGTAGTGGAGATCCTGCCCGCGCTTGATCGGCACCTGGATCATGGCGGTCCACAACGTCCCATCCGCCTCGACCGGGCCGACTTCGTCGACCGGCTGACCCGCGCGCTGCCCCAGCGTCTCCGTCTCCGGCATGGTCCGGATGTAGGTGAACGGATCCATCGACTGGGCCGATGCGCCCTGCACCGTTGAGCCGATCGTCACCGCACCGCCGATGGCTGCTGCCGCCACACCGGCAAACCGTCTCCTGGACATGTGGGTAAGGGGACTCCGAGCGTGATCTGCGGGCATCGTGGACCTTTCCGGGTTCAATGGATAGTGCGTCGCCAATTGTAGTCGCCACGCCGCAATTGTACATAAAGGTCGGCAGCCGAAGCGAGCGACCGTTGCCCCGGCCACGGTCGGCATGCCACACTGCCGCTACACCTGCAGACGTTGTCGAAGCCGAAAGGAAGCCGTATGCCAGGCATGATCGACCACATCGTGATCGTCGACCAGAACCTCGAAACGATGGTCCAGCAAGCCGAGTCGATCGGCTTCACCGTGGTTCCGGGCGGCGAGCATGCCGGCGGCATGACCCACAACGCCCTCATTCCCTTTCGGGATGGCAGCTACATCGAGCTCATCGCCTTCATCGAGCCGGAGCAGCGCTCCACCCATCGCTGGTGGCCGAGGTTGTGGAAAGGTGGCGGGCTCGTCGACTTCGCGCTCCTGTGTGATGATCTCGAAGCCGAGGTCGAGGAGATCCGCCGGCGAGGGCTCGAGGTCCCAGAGGCTGTCGAGAACGGGCGGCTGCGACCGGACGGGCAGCGACTCGAATGGCGCCAATCGTTCCCGCAGACCGTGGTGGGAGAGACGGGCATGCCGTTCCTGATCGAGGATGTGACGCCGCGATCCCTGCGGGTTCCCTCAAGCGACGCCGAGGTTACCCACCGCAACGGCGTGGTCGGCATCGCGGGCATAACGCTCCTGGTCGACGACCTCGACAGCGCTTCCCGATCGCTCGCCGCCATCACCGGCAACGACGCCACAGCGATCGAACCTCCATTCCCAGGCACCCTGCGAGCGGCGCGAACCAACGTGGGCACCGAGCCGGGACACTGGATTGTCGTCGCCACTGCCGATCCGTCGAAGAGCGAGGACCAGGGCGAGGACGCGCTTCCGGCACGATACATCGCGAAGTACGGCTCCGGGCCGTTCTCCGCCGTGCTGACGTCAGGGCGCTCCCCGGCGGAGCTGCGACCCAGCGATGGCGAGCTGGTCGATGTCGAGCTGCTTGCAGCCTCACGACTGCGGATCGCCTGACTTCTCCCGACTCGAACCTCACTGGCGATGACCAGGTATCCGTCGTCAGTGTGACGCGAGGTCCCCGGGCCCGGGACCTCGCGACTCGAGGCGTACGACGCAAGCAAGCGACGGGTGGCTATGGCCGTGAGAGCCTGAAGATCAGCACCAGCACGCGCATCGCGAGGATGAACGCGAAGACCAGGAGTGTGTAACCGATGAACTGGTACATGCTCACCGACTCGGTGATCGCGGGTCCGCCCTCGGCGCCGATCAGCATCACCGCCATCACCCCGGCCGTAGACGCCAGCACCGTGAGCAGCGCCTCGTGCAGCATGCTGCTGACGGTCTGGCGATCATGCTCGTTGGCGAGCGGTCGAATGTTCACCGAGAGTCTCCCTTCCTCCAGGGCAGCCGAGATGCGGTCGAGCCTGCGGGGCATCTGTCGCAGCAGCGGCAGCAGCTCGACAATCTCCTCCATGAGCGATTTGCCGACTGCACGCGGACGCAGCTGTTGTCCCAGGTAGGCGGAAGCGAAGGCACGCGCCTCACCGACGATGTCGAAGTTCGGATCCATGCGGGTCAGGGTGCCCTGGAGCGTCGCAATGGAACGGAACACCGCTGCCACCTCCGGCGGCATCGCCAGCCCGTGCCTGGCGATGATGGCGAAGATGTCGGTGAACATCCGGACATCGGGATCGGTGCCAGGAGCCATGTACAGCGCCATGAACTGGCCAAGCGAGCGTTCCAGCCGCCACTCGTTCAGGTTCTCCGGTCTCTCGGCCAGGTCGAGCAGGGCATCGGTCGCGGCGATCGGGTCGGCGTGGTTGAAGGCGAGGAGCAGGCGAACCAGCGCCCCTCGCAACACGCTGTCGATCCGCCCCACCGAGCCGAAGTCGAGAAGGGTCAGCCGATTGTTGTCGAGCAGCATCACGTTTCCGGGATGGGGATCCGCGTGGAATGTCCCGTCGACGATGATCTGCCGGAGCAGCGAGGTCAGCAGGCTACGGGCCAGCACCGACGTGTCGAGCCCACGCTCGATGATCGCCTCGCGCCCCCTGCCCAGTGGAATGCCGACGATACGCTCCATCACCAGCACGCGGGAGGTGCTGTACTCGGGGTAGACCTTCGGGATGTGGAGTCGGGAATCCGGATTGCTCCTTCGCTCGGCGGCCGCGACCACCGCGATGTTGCGAGCCTCGACGCGCAGGTCCAGCTCCTCTCGGAGCGCCGCCGCGAACCCGTTGGCGATATCGGTCGCGCCCATGTTGCGACCCCAGTCCGTGCGCTGCTGGACCATGTTCGCAAGGCGCCAGACGATGTCGAGGTCGCGTTCCACCTGTGCGGTGATGCCGGGCCGCCGGATCTTGACGACGACATCCTCGCCTGTCCGCAGCCTTGCGACGTGCACCTGGGCGATGGAGGCCGCTGCCAGAGGCTTCGGATCGATCTCCGCGAATACCTCGTCGACATCGCGCCCACCGAGCTCCTGGCGAAGCACGAGCTGTACCTGCTCCCAGGGAATCTGGTCGGTCTCGTCTTGCAGCTGGCTCAGCTCGTCGATGAACTCGGGCGGAAGGAGATCATGTCTGGTCGACAGGATCTGTCCGAGCTTGACGAAGGTCACGCCTCCCTCGTTCAGTGCGAGCCGCAGCGAGCGGGCCAGGGCGGCCCTGCCCTCGGACGTGTTGAGCTCAGCCCGGCGGCCGCCCCGAAGGTAGGCGCCGAGACCGTATCGCACGATGATGCCGAAGATCTGCAGATACCGCGCAGCCCGTCCCACCAGCCGGCGAGAGGCTCGAATGGTGTAGATCGGTCCGGGCAGCGTGTTGCTCGGAACCAGCGCTTCCGCAACGACCAGGAAGACCATTCCGGCCAGGATGGAAATGAAGGTGCCGAGCAGCGAAAACCAGAGGACCGGGAATGTCCCGCCATCCTCGCGCAGATCCTGACTGATCAGTGCCGTGTTGACCGGCTGACCGACCAGCAGCACGACGATCCCCGCCATCACCAGCCGGGCCAGCGAGAAGTTCACGCCGAGCAGGCCGCGCACGGTGAACGAGAAGGCGGCCATGGTGAGGATCGTCATGACGATCACGATCAGTGTGATCGGGACGTCCATCCGACCCCTGCCCTCCCAGCGCCGTCAAGTGGCTCCATCCGTCGCACCGTCAATGCGACGAAAGCCGTACCGTCAGGGTCTCACGGTACCACACGACCCCGATGAACGGAGCCGCGTCCTGAAAGCCACCGTCGTGAAACGGATGCTCCCGAGTCGCGACTACCCGGATGTCGGACCGACGGGTTTCCGTACGTGCGAACGAACGCGGGTGGCCGCATGTCACATCGGTGACAATGGGCGTAACCAATGGCCCTGTATATGCGTTACGAAGAATAGTGGCCAGTCCCATCAGCCATTCCAGCCAGGAAACGGGACTGGCAGCTTGCTCATCGCCGGCTGGTGGCTTCCCCCTTCCCTCCCCGCCAGCCGGCGATGAAGTGCATCACGGACCGGTGCACCGAGATGACCTCCTACCTGTACAATGAAAATGCCCCGACGGCTCGAGCCGTCGGGGCATTCCTTTGCCGGGCATGGCCACTAGCTGGAGGTGTTGCTGGTGGCCTCCTGGCTGGCTCCGCTGGTGATCGCTTCGGCCTTGCCGTTGCCAATCGCGATCCGCTTCGGTCGCGCCGATTCGGCCTTCGGCAGGGTCACCCGCAGGATGCCGTGCTGGAAGGTCGCCTCGGCAGCATCGGCGTCCACCGGGAACGGCAGCGTGACGCTGCGTCGATAGGTACCGCTACCCAGCTCGTGGATGTACCAGGTCGCGTTCCTGGCTTCCTCGGTATCCGCAACGCTCCGAAGCTGTCCACCGATGGTCACGGTGTTCTGCTGGACCGTGAGCTGGAGCTCATCCGGTTCCATGCCGGGCACCGCCGCCACGATTACTGCGTGGTCGTCAGTCGCATAGACGTCCAGCGGCATCGGCTGCACGACCCGGCTGTCGCCGTTGGCCGTGGTACCCGTGCGCGACCACAACGTGCGGAAGCTGTCGCTGCCGAAGACATCCTCGGCCAGCTGGTCAATGGCATTACGAATCGTCATGAACTCGTTGAAGACAGGGGAACGAATCATCTTCATCACCTCCATCGCTCAATTCGAACGAAGCCGAACCAAACGACGGCGGCCATGGAGCCGATCCGTCTATGCATACAGTAGCAACCCTTCCAGATGTCGTCAAGGATATTGCATACCTCGTATCAACCATGAACGGTAGCATGCGTGACAATACCGGCGAGCATCGACATTCCTGTCCGGTTCTCCCTACCCCGACGAAGCTGCACCGCCTGTCGGCAGGGAACCAGTATTGCGTTTCGTTCCGAGAGTCGCCACCATGGTGATGTCGATCCCGGTTCCATGCCTGCGAACAGCCACAGCGGAGGACGCCATTGGACGATGACCGGACGGTTCACACCGACGACCGGATGAAACGCCAGTCCGGCGAGGGCGAACATCTCGAATCACCATCCGAGCCGCTGCCGTCGGACTCGCTCGACATCAATGTCGAGGGGCAAGCGATCTCCGGCCCCGATCGCGGCTTCGGTCAGCTCTGGCACAAGACCTATCGCGTGCGCCTCACCGGCGCGGACGTCTCCCCCGAGGAGGTCATCCGGGTCTGGAAAGAGCGGTACGGCGAGATGTGGCCGAGTGGAAACCACTTCTACCGTCCCCACTCCGGCCTAAAGCCGGGCGAGGTGGCACTCGCCGATCTGGAGATGCCGGGCAAGGCACGCCTCTCGACCGGGGTGATCGTCACGAGCGTCGAACCGACATCCTTCTCCTTCGTGACGCCGGAGGGGCACACCATGGCTGGTGACATCACCTTCTCAGCCCACGACGACTCCGGCACCACGGTCGCGCAGATCGATGTGATCCTCCGCGCCAGCGATCCCATCTTCGAGATCGGCATGATGCTCGGCGGACACCGGCATGAAGATCGATTCTGGGAGGAGACGCTGTCGACGCTCGCGTCACACTTCGGTGTCGACGGCAGGCCAGAGACGACGGCAGTTCGACTCAGCGGCGCTCGAAGGTGGCGGAACGCCACCAACGTCGTGAACAACGCCTTCCTGAGGACAGGACTGTACATGGCAGCACGGCCCCTGATTCGCGCCTATCAGCGGCTCACCAACCGGGAACGACCATCGTGACGAACCAGCACGACGCAGTAGTGATCGGGTCCGGCCCGAACGGCCTCGCGGCGGCGATCACGCTGGCGGAGGCGGGCCGCTCCGTGCGCGTCCTCGAGGCGAACGAGACGGTCGGTGGGGGGTGTCGCTCGGCGGAGCTCACCCTGCCCGGGTTCGTGCACGACACCTGCTCGGCGATCCACCCACTCGCGAAGGCATCGCCCTTCTTCCGCTCGGTACCGATGGCCTCCTACGGGCTCGACTGGATCGAGCCGCCGATCGCGATGGCACACCCGTTCGATGACGGTACCGCCGCCGTGCTCTCCCGCTCACTCGACGAGACGGCGACCAGTCTCGGGGAGGACGGACCGGCGTGGGTCGATACGTTCGGCCCGTTGATCAGGGACTTCGACCTGCTGATCGATCCCCTCCTGGGACCGCTCCGTCTACCGCGCCACCCGATCGCGCTGGCGCGCTTCGGTCTTCCCGCACTTCGCTCCGGCTCCCGATTCGCGAGGTCGCGCTTTTCCGGCGAACGTGGCCGTGCCCTCTTTGCCGGGCTCGCCGCACACTCCATCATGGACCTGGGCAAACCCGCCACAGCGGCGTTCGGGCTCGTGCTCGGACTCATCGGACATGTGGTGGGCTGGCCCATACCCAGGGGTGGCTCGCAGCGCATCGTCGACGCACTGGTGGAGCATCTTCGCTCCCTCGGAGGTGAGATCGAGACGGGCACCCGCGTCACCTCGCTCGACATCGCCGAGGGGGCCGGTGCCGTGCTGTTCGACCTGACTCCTCGTCAGTTCCTCGATATCGCCGGTGACGACGTCCCGTCCCGATACCGACGTCAGCTCGGTCGCTACCGCCACGGCTCTGGCGTATTCAAGATCGACTGGGCGTTGGACGGTCCCGTGCCGTGGTCGGCTGCGGAGTGCGCACAGGCTGGTACGGTCCATCTCGGCGGAACGCTGGAGGAAATCGTGCGCTCGGAGCACGACGTCGCGATGGGACGCCACCCTGACCGCCCCTTCGTGCTGGTCGCACAGCAGAGCCTGTTCGACCCCACGCGCGCTCCGGACGGCAAGCACACGCTGTGGACCTACTGTCACGTCCCGAACGGATCGACCGAGGACATGACCGAGCGCATCACGGCACAGATCGAGCGATTCGCACCCGGCTTCCGAGACAGGGTGATCGGCAAGAGCGTGATGACGCCCACCGAGATCGAGGCGTCAAACGCCAACTACGTCGGTGGCGACATCAACGGAGGAATTCAGGACATCCGGCAGCTCTACACCCGTCCGGCCCCGCGCCTGGACCCATACGCGACGCCCAACCCGCGGCTCTACTTCTGCTCGTCGAGCACACCGCCCGGCGGTGGTGTCCACGGCATGGGGGGCTACCACGGAGCCCGTTCGGCGCTGCGTCGAGCCTGGTGACCTCGTCGCTGCCGTCGCAGAACGTGCGGACACGACTGCAGCCGTAGCACTTGAGCCTCCCATATAATGGTGTCGTAATTGCAGACGTCGGGATCCGACACGCCGGACCTTGCTAGACGGAGGATCCTGAAGCGATGCACTGCGCCCCGCGCAGCGTATTGAAGGGTCCAATGACCGCCAGCCAGCCACCACCTCCCACCCAATCCGACACACCAACGAGCAGCGCCCCGCCACGATTCGATAATCCGCTGTGGACGGATGCGCGGCGGACGGCATTTTGGGATGCGGCCCGCAGGGTGGGCCTCGCGATCCTGCTGGCGGCTGGCGCCGCCGGCTGGACCGCCCTCGTCCTGGTCTCCTTCGGATTCATGGCCCTCGGTGGCGTGGGCGACGTCCCCAATGCCGTTGTGATCGGTCTGTTCCTGCCTACGGTGGTGCTCTTCGCGCTCAGCGTCAAGCAGCTCGTCGAACCATCCGCCCCACCGGCGCTCAGGACTATGGGAATCATCTGCGGGTTCCTGGGTGCGTTGCTGATCGTCTCCATCGTCTTCGGGTAGTCCACATCAGACCGATAGCCGCGATCAATTCGCCAGCCCGACATACCCGGCGGTCGGAGGACCACAGGACGGCGCGTGATCCGCGTGACGGTACGGCAACGGCCGGTCGACGACACGGCTCTCGAGCGGACACAAGCGCAATCCAGCTGCAACTACCGGACATCTGAACTCGAAATGGCCGACACTGGGCGTGACCTTTTCGCGTCATCTTGCGTTCGCATCATGCACCTTTGCGACCCGGAGCGCAGGCCCTGCAGGCGACCCAGTGCGAAAACCCGAGCACCTCCCTTCGCGAGGCCCCCGTGTCCGAAGAGGCGAGTCAGGCGCTGGCAATCATCGGCGCCGCCAGGGAGACCCCTCGCGCCTTCGAGCCGCTCTACCGGCACGACGCTGGACTGGTCTACCACGATGCGCTGTGCCGCCTGCGTGGCTCTCAGCGCATTGGCACCACCGGATTCCTCACGCTCGCACCTGGTCGGTCTCATATCACTGCCATTTCGGCGCATCATGAAGACGCGCCAGGAGTCTGGGTTTGGCCCCGAACGTGCGATATCGTCCCTGAGTGAGTCGAGCCGGGGACGTGCTCCCGGCCTGGTCAGCATGGAGATGCGATACGAATGAGCAACGCGCTGGTAATCGTCGACGTCCAGAACGGGTTCATCAACCGGTACACCGACCACATACCGTCGCGGGTCGTGACCCTCGTCGAGAAGGGCGACCATGACCCGATCCTGTTCACCCGTTTCATCAACTCACCGGACGGTCCCTACCCACGCCTCATGGACTGGCACGATTGCGCCGAGCCACCGGAGACGGACCTTGTCGACGAGCTGCAGCCGCTCGCACGTGATGACAACACCTTCGACAAGCATGGCTTCGCCGGCATTCCCGACTCGCTGGTGGCACGTCTCACCGATCAGGGCATCGAGCGCGCCACCGTCGTCGGCATCGATACCGACATGTGCGTGCTCAAGGTCGCCATGGATATCTTCGACCTCAACATCGAGCCCATCGTGCTTGTCGACTGCTGCGCGAGTACGTCCGGCCTGCAATCCCACCTTGCCGGCCTGGCGGTCCTGGCGCGGAACATTGGCGCGGACCAGCTTCGCGATGCGGGTCTCGGTCAGGGACGCCTCGCCGCCCCGATCAGGATGAGGGAGTCGGAGTAACGCGCGAGCGCAGGCGAAGGCGACCAGCGATGGTCCGTCGAGTACGGTGCGATTCCCACCGACTCGCCGACCGCAACCGCTTGGGGCGGTCGCTCACCGATCCCACGAGTCCGGCACGTCGGGGATGGGCCAATCAGGATCCGGACGCCAATGGATCCATGATCCCTCGAACGGCCACCGTCGGGAGTCGATGCGCTCGATGACTCGCTCACCTTCCCTCCGAATCGCCTTCGCCTCGTCCGCACTGAATCTGCCGATGCGCTGGGCCGAGGCGAACTCTTCCTCGTCCTTCCAGGACCACAACCCGTCCGGATCGACCACGATGTCCACCACATGGTCGACACTGTCGAAGCCCAGAGCGGTCCGGCGCACAGGGGCTTGCAGATTGACATACCAGCCTCGAAATTTCCAGCGCTCCGACCAGAAAAGACGGACATCGTGCGCATCCCCTGGTCGGACGAGGATGAGCGCATGGTGGGTGGTCCATGCCCCCTCGCCCATCACGTGTGGCAACGCCGCTCGCTGTTCGTAGGGGAGCTCCCGTGGGATCGGAGTGCCGTCCGGCAGCACGCGGCGCCTGGTCGGTGTGCCGGGACGAAGGTAAAGCGCCGCAAGGTCCGGTCCATCTTCCACCACCGTAACCGGGAATACCCAGCTGGGCCGCCCCAGACGACGATATCGGAGCAGGCACTGGTGCCCAACTCGTCGGTAGGCTCCCACACGATCGTCCGCACCATCTGCCATGCCCAGCTCCCTACCACGTGCCCCGCATCGCCGCGCCGGATCTGGCCTCCTCGATCCGTCGACGAGTCGCCGGCGAGGTCTCCTTCGGCAACGTGTCGACCGGAGCGAACCTCGCGTCGGAGATCTCACGGCCGATGTCGAGGTCTTCGTGAGCATCAACGGCAGCCACGTACACCGCGACATAGTCGGACTTGCCCTCGCGAAAGCTGGAGAGCAGTCCACGCAGACGGAGATCGCCCGGGTCGATAGAGACTCCGGTCTCTTCCCGCACCTCGCGGGCTGCGGCGTCCTCCGGTGTTTCCTGGTTGTGGACACCGCCGCCGGGCAGCATCCAACGCTTCTGATATCGCGGCCGGACAAGGAGCACCTGGTCGTTGCGATCCGTTACGATGACCTTCACTCCCATCGTCGTTGGCCTCACCAGTCTCCACGAAAGCGTGAGGATGCGGTACGAGAGGCGATACCACCATGTGACCGCCGGATTCGCCCGCCCTGCCGCTGTCATGCGCATCGTCACTCCTTCCGGCCAAGCACCTCGGGTCGCGCGCCGGCGCATCGGCGCCCGAGGACGCGCCCGCGTCCCCAGTGGATGGATCTTTGCAATACTGACGTGAGTTGATGCGACACGAGCCAGGAGGAGCCAGAATGGGCATCGACGACGTCCGATCGGCCTACGATCTGCTGGCAGAGCGGGAGTGGAACCGACTCGAGTCCGGAGCCCAGCACCGGCTTGAATACATCGTCACAACGCATGCGCTTCGACGCCACCTCCCCAAGCCATCCCCTGTCGTGCGCATTCTGGACGCTGGCGGCGGACCCGGCCGCTATACGATCGCCCTCGCTGAGCAAGGGTACCGTGTCACACTCTTCGATCTCAGTTCGCAGCTGCTGGAGCTCGCCCGCACCCGGATCGCGGATCGCCCCGATCGTGTCCGAGATCACATCGACGACGTCCTCCAGGGGTCAATCACCGATCTGTCACGATTCCCCGACGCATCCTTCGATGCCACCATCTGCCTGGGAGGTCCACTCTCGCATCTCGTTCAACGAGACGATCGCAGGCGAGCGATTGCGGAGCTCCATCGTGTCACCAAGGTGGGAGGGCTGCTGTACGTGTCCGTGCTCGGACGCATCGGCCAGTATCGCGCCGCCGTGCAATGGCCCGACTGGTTCAGCACCGTCTTTCCGGAGATTGCCGAGACGGGCGTGTCGGTGATCACGCCGGCCAGGGCACCCTGCTACTTCTTCCTGCCCGAGGAGATCGAGGGTGAAGTAAGCGGGGCCGGTCTGGCGATCGAGCGCGTCTATGGATGCCAGGGAATCGGCGCGCACCTCGACGAGGCGAACCTCCTCGCCCTCATGGGCGACCCGAAGCGATGGCCCCTATGGGAGCAGAAACTGCTCGAAACCTGCGACCACCCAGCGGTCGTCGGCGTCTCCAACCACATCCTGGTCGTGTCGAGGAAGCGTCACGGACCGAGTGGTCCGTAATCCCGGCATGTAACACGTTCGCCAGTTTCCTGTTATTCCTCCGACATCACTCGCACCCAGCGGAGACGGGCAGGTGGCATGGCGGCCAAGCGGCGCGACAACCGAGATCCGGATCTCGCCGATGCGCTTGCTGCGGCCACCGATCCACATGCCTTCGGAGGTATCTACGAGCGGCACGTCGGCCGCATCTACGCCTACGCGATCCAGCGACTGCACGATCCAGCCCTCGCCGAGGATGCAACGGCGACCACCTTCTCCCGTGCTCTCGCCTCCGTCCACATGTTCACCCCTCGTGATACCGGACGCAACGACCACCCTCCGACCGTGGGAGGCTGGCTCCTGACCATCGCCCGCAACGTCGTGATCGACATCGCCAGCGAGCGGCGCGGAGTTGTCATTCTCGACGTCGATATCTACGCCCAACAGATCGCCTCGAAGGACCCCGGGCCGGCCCTCACCACCGAGCGCAACGATGATCGCCGGGAGCTGTTCGAGGCGATCAGCCACCTCAACGCGACCCAGCGTCGCATCGTGTTGCTGCGATTCCAGGGCTGGAAGGGTCCGGAGATTGCCGATCTGCTTGGCATGTCAGCTGGCGCGGTCCGAATCGCACAGCATCGGGCCTTCATCAAGCTCCGCGAGTTGCTGGAGTCTTCAGCCGCCGGACCAATGAGCGAGGAGCACCAGCATGCCTGATCGTCCGGATTCCCCAGCCGACCGGCTCGACGCTCACCTGGACAGCACGCCTCCCGACGACCGCGATGACGACCTCGCGACGTTCGCCGAGCGCGTCATCGAGCTGGGTTCGCTGTCCGATGGGCACGCATCAGAGCCAAGTCAGGTTCAGATCGACCGCATCCGCGAGCGCGTGTTCGCTGCGGATCGCGGCAGGAAAGGGAACGTGGTCATGGCGGCAAGTACCTTCAGTGACAACCGGCCTGGCACCACGACGTCCCGGATTCATATCCGGGACCACCAGGAGGATCGGCGACCCGTGTCTCCCCTCTCGATGTTGATGACCGCGGCGCTCGTCGCGATCGTTGCCATCGCCGCCTTCGGTGTCCATCGGGCCTCACTCGACTTTCTGCCCGGCGGCTCCGACTCAGGTCCAGACCGATCTCCTGGTCTCACAGCCTCACCGGAGATCGACGACGGCAGACTTGACGCCTGCAATCTCACCGAGCACGTCAGCATCTTCGACCGTGCGGTGCCGGATGTTGCCGGCCTCGAGACGGCGATGCGGCTTGACAGCGACGGAGATCTGGTGCTCTTCTGCAACGGGGAGGACATCGAGGTCGCCACCGCTGTCCGCGACGTCGCCCCGATGCGCTGGCCCGGTGTCATTGCGATGGCGTTCGACGACCACACCGCACGACTCCTGAACCTGACCAACGGCGCCACACTCGATCTCGACGCCACGACTGTGCTGACGAAGGACGGAGATTTCGACGTTGCTGGAGCGTTCCACTACAGCGGTGGAGCCGAGCCATGGCTCGTTACCTCGCTGGATGAGAATCGGGAAAGTTGGCAGATCATCGATCTGCGATCGATGGAAACGCTTGCGTTGCCAGAAGGAACGGTACCGCCGGACACCGAGCCGGCCTTTGAGATGGTCACTGGTACCGATGTGGCTGTGATCACCTGGCGTTCGGAGCAGTACCTATCCCAGCCCGCGACGCCGTTTTCGGGCGGCAGGCAGTTCACACCGGAGCAGCGAGCGCTCGTACTGCCCGGGTCGATTGGCGACCATCGCTGGATAGATGTCGTCGAATACCGGGAGCACACGACACGACGCGGCCTGGGGTTCTCCCAGCCATTCGCGATCAGTCCAGACGGCAACCTGCTTGCCTACACGACCAATTCCGAGGGGAGTCCGGTGATCCGGATCGAGCGGGCGACCGACGGCACACCCGTCGCCGACGTCAACCTGAACTCGCTGGATCGGCATACCCGATTCTTTATAACCGAAGGCGAGCCGCGACTGACGGTATCGGACGGCGAGATCATCCGGATCCATCACCTTCGGGATGGCGTGCCGGAATTGCTGTCCGAGCAGCCAGTCGTTTCCGCGTGGTGGTTCTACCCGACCAGCGACCCTGACACGATCCTCGTGAGCCACAACGTCGCCGGAACATCCGTCACGCCTCTCGATGTGGCGTCAGGAGAGATGCAGGAGCGATACCCGTACGTCGCACCGATCGCAATGCAGGTGTATGGAGATGACCAGTTGCCGATCACCATCGTCCGGGTCGTCCCGGATGAATCGGATGCTGCCCGTTCCCACGTCCAGCTCGTAAACCCGGCCACCGGCGAGGTCGTGCTGGAGAGCGACCCGGTCGCCGCGCATCCCGTCCAGATCACATCGTTCCACACATCTCTTCGCAATGAAGGTACGGCGGCACTGGTACCGATCGGCTACAACCGTGCCGTGGTGCTCGACGCGGTCAGCGGCGAGACATGGCAGATCGAAGCGCCAGTCGACGACGACAGGCTCTGGCGCTTCAGCCTCGCCCCGGATGGATCCCTCATCGTCGCCTGGCCCGAGCCTGCCGCCGGCACACGTGACTACGTCGATGGCCACGTCGCACCGTTCGAGCCAGGAGCGGAATGGATTCCGCTCGAGGGAGAGCCGAGCGGTAATCAGGTGCCCGATGCCGAGGGCACACCAGCCACATGACGTCTCCCTACGTTGTCTATCGTGGCCACGAACGGCCGCATACCGATCGGGGAATACTGGCGGCCAACCCATGGGCTGGCCGCCGGTGGAATCCGCTTAGCTGGCCCAGACACGCGTGAAGAGCCCCGGGTAATTGCGAACCAGACCATCTTCGTCGATCTCGAGATCCCGCCGGAAGTATCCGCCGGTGTCCGACTCGTATCGCACGGCACCCGGCTCGATGCCGGTGTATCGCTGCTCCCACGGCTCGACCGCGAGCGTCTCGACGTTGATGTAGGTGACGTGGATCGTCTCGCTCTGGCCCGGCTGCAATTCGAGCCGCCGGATCGGCAGCGTGTTGGTGAACGGCGTCGTCGAGATGTCGACATCGACGCATCCATCGAGGTGCGGCAGCGGCGAGCCGTCGCTGTTGGTCCAGTGTCCCCGACCGTCGCTCCGGATCTCGACCACCGTCGGCGATCCATGGGCGAGCTCTGTCGTCAGCCCGACGCCCCGCACGACCCAGTTCGCGTCGCACAGGATCTGGTAGCGGACCCGGATCGGCTGGTCACCGGGCTTCACGATCGCGAAGCTGTCAGCGATGATCACGCCATTCCGATCGCTCAGGGTCAGGTGCTCCTGCCCAATGCCGCCCTCCGCCTCCCAGATCACTTCGCGGTTCATGCGCTCCTCCCTTGACTCGACGTTGCCTGCTCTGGCTGACGGTACCACATGGATGCCGTGTCTCCATCGTTTGTCGCCTGCAGGTGGGATCGTGTCCGCTCTCGCACGCAAGTCGAGCCCCGCCTCGTGGCCGAGGCGGGGCTCCCTGCTGCAATCGCTCGTTCGTCGCCGCGGTGCGTCAGGGTGTGGGGAGATCGAGGCGCTCGATCAGTTCCCGTATCCGGGCAACGCGCTCCTCGGCGTTCCGCGGCGGGAAGGCGACGAACGTGCGGGCGAACTCACGCAGCATGTCGGGCAGGGGCGAGAACAGGAACACCCGCTCCAGCATCCAGATGTCGTAGTTGGCGCTCTCCTCCGGCGCGCGCTCGAAGGGATCGCCCCGCAGGTCGATCAGGCGCGGTCGGCGCAACTCGTCGAGTGGCTCGAACCAGACGTCGAGCCCCTTCGCGGTCTGCTCCATGAGCACGAACTTCCACCGCCCGCTCCGCACGCCTACCAGGTCGCCGTCGTCGTTGAAGTAGAAGAATTCGTCCCGGGCCGAGTCCGCCCCCTGGGTGAGGTGCTCGGTCTGGTCGTAGCCATCGAGGTGGACGGAGAAGGTCTTGTCTCCCGCCTCGTACCCGGTCAGCAACCGCGTCTTGATGTCGGGCACACCGGCCGCCATGAGCAGGGTCGGCAGCCAGTCCTGCAGCGACATGATGCCGTTGGATACCGTGCCGGCCGGAATGCGCCCGGGCCACCGCACCATCATCGGGATGCGGTAGGCACCCTCCCAGTTGCTGTTCTTCTCGCCCCGGAACGGGGTCATGTTGCCATCCGGCCACGAGAAGACCTGCGCGCCGTTGTCCGTCGCGAACAGCACGATCGTGTTGTCGGCGATGCCGAGCGCGTCCAGGTGGTCGAGCAGCTGGCCGACATAGCCGTCGAGCTCGACCATGCCGTCGGCCTGAGAGCCGAGGCCGGTCATGCCCTCCGCTTCCGGCTTGAGGTGCGTCCAGACGTGCATTCTGGTTGGACAGAACCAGGTGAAGAACGGCTGCCCCGAGCTGCTCGCCCGGTCGATGAAATCGATCGCCGCGCCCAGCACCTCCTCGTCGATCGTCTCCATCCGCTCGGTGGTGAGTGGACCGGTATCCTCGACCACCTGCTTGCCGACCGGACCGAATCGAGGATCCTCGGTCGGGTCATCGACATCGGATGCCCATGAGTGGATCACCCCACGTGGCCCGTACCTGGCCGCGAACTCGGGATCGGTGGGATAGTCCGGGTTCTCGGGCTCCTCTTCGGCGTTGAGGTGGTAGAGGTTGCCATAGAACTCGTCGAACCCATGCACCGTGGGGAGATGCTTGTTCATGTCCCCCAGGTGGTTCTTGCCGAACTGCCCGGTGGCATAGCCCAGCGGCTTGAGCAGCTCGGCGATGGTGGGGTCTTCCTCGTGCAGCCCCTTGTCCTCGCCCGGCATTCCGATGCTCAGCAGCCCCGTGCGCAGGGGACTCTGCCCCGTGATGAACGCCGCTCGTCCTGCGGTGCACGACTGCTCACCATAGGCGTCGGTGAACAGGGTACCCTCCTGCGCGATCCGGTCGATGTTCGGGGTACGGTAGCCCATCATGCCGAGGTTGTAGGCACTGATGTTCCAGTACCCGATGTCATCCGGCATGATGACCAGGATGTTCGGCAGATTGCCTTCCCCCGCACCAGCCGGCTCGGGGGACGAATCCTGCCGCGCCATCGCCACATTCCCGCTCAACACGCCTCCTGCGGCCCCGGCGAGCGCGGCCTTGACCACCGTGCGACGGGACGTGATTCCGGCCTCGAGCCCTGCCGGCTGATCCGCCGGCGCATCCTCAGGCTCAGGACTGCGCAGCTTCGTATCCGTCATGCTTCCTCTCCTCACCCCGGCATGGACAGCCCACGCCGAGTCGACGCCAACGTGCCGCTTGCCGGATCTCTCGACTTCGCCCGAAACAGGCAGTCCGAAGCCAAACGCGCACACGGTCCACGGGGCTGGGAATCGCCTGGAACTGGTTTCTGCGGAAGATCCCTGCAATTGATTTCCATTGAACAAGTCATGAATCAAAGCGTCAACCCCACACGTCCGCTGCAACCACATGCGTGCTCACCACGAACGTGTGGCATCCTGAACGCAGACAGCAGGCGATCCCAGACCACCCGGAGACCGAGTCATGTCCCAGCACCAGACAGCCACACGTCCCGACCCCGCCGCCCGGCACGGCATGGTATGGATCCCCGGCGGTACGTTCACCATGGGATCCGACAGGCATTACCCGGAGGAGCGCCCCGCGCGCCGCGTGCACGTGGACGGCTTCTGGATCTCGCCGCATCCCGTCACCAACCGGGAGTTCGCGCGGTTCCAGTCCGAGACCGGCTACATCACCGTCGCCGAGCGCCCGCTCGATGCTGCACAGTTCCCGGACGCGCCGGTCGAGCACCTTCAGCCGGGATCCATGGTCTTCGTGCCACCCCGAGGCCCCGTCGACATGCGGAACACCGCGAACTGGTGGGCATGGGTGCCCGGCGCCTGCTGGCGTCAGCCGCTCGGAAACGGCAGCTCCAGCGCGGACCTGCCGGATCATCCGGTAGTACATGTCGCGCTGGAGGATATCGAGGCATATTGCCGGTGGGCGGGGACCGAGCTGCCCACCGAGGCAGAGTGGGAGTATGCCGCCCGCGGTGGTCTCGATGGTGCCGAGTTTACCTGGGGTGAGGGAGATCCCCAGGAGACGGAGCCGAAGGCCAACACCTGGCAGGGTCAGTTCCCCTGGCATAACTCCCGGAAGGATGGCTGGGTCCGGACGTCGCCGGTCGGGTCGTTTCCGCCCAACGGCTACGGCCTCTACGACATGGCGGGGAACGTCTGGGAGTGGACTGCCGACTGGTATACGGACCGGCCGGGCGACACCACCTCACCGTGCTGTGTCGCCCGTAACCCGCGGGGCGGCGACCGGGAGGCGAGCTACGATCCTCGCCAACCCCAGTTCCGGATCCCGCGCAAGGTGGTCAAGGGTGGCTCCCATCTGTGCGCGAGGAGCTACTGCTTTCGATATCGACCAGCGGCACGGCAGCCCCAGATGATCGATACGGGAATGAGCCATCTCGGCTTCCGGTGTATCGTTCGGCCGGGTACGCAGGGGCACGATGCTCCGGCTGCGACGACCGGCGCCGCTGACTGATCCACCAGGCGATCGCCAGTCCCGTCAGTGCCACCACCGATCCGACAATTCCATCAAGCAGGTAGTGGTTCGCGGTCACGACCGTCGCGACGTACATCAGGATCGGCATCGCCCACCCGAACGCCCTGGCCCAGCGGGTCGAGGCATGCCGAACGATGGCGATGCCCATCAGCAGGTTCCAGCCGACATGCAGGCTCGGCATCGCCGCGTACTGGTTCGTGAATGCGGGCGGCTGAAGGACCCGGTAGGCGTTGGAATGCTGGGTCACCGTGTCGACGAACCCCTGATCGACCATGAAACGGGGCGGCGCCATCGGCAGCAAGACGAAGAAGACGATCCCGATGGCCCCCGAGACGAGCAGTGCCGTTCGGTACAGGGAGAACTGGTCCCGGTGCTTCCAGACAAGCCAGGCCAGCGTACCGGCGATCACCGGCCAGTGCCCGAAGATGTAGATGCGATTGAACACGGTGACCAGCCAGTCGTGCTGGATCACCTGCGCCTGCAGCCAGGGCTCGTGGAAGATCCCCAGCCGTCGCTCGAGCGCGATCAGTGCTTCGGCGTTCGCGAAGGCCACATCGACCTGGGTGTGCATCAGTCCGCGAACGAAGAAGTACAGCAGCGCGGCCATCGCCACCACCACGACCTCGCGCACTACCACGAGGCTGCCGGGAATCCGCATTCGGTGTCGCGGGGTGGTCCGCACGCGGATTTTCGAGTGTCGTGTCGCGTCGGCGGTGGCCTTGTCGCTGGGCGCCGTTGTCCTGTCCACCTGTCGTGGTGTGTACATTGAGAGCGCCACCACCTGCCTCCTTGTCGAACGTGTAGGTCCATTGCGATCGGTTCCGTCGGCGTCGTTGCCTCGCTGAACCGCCATATATCTATCTAACTCGAGTCGGCGGAGGATCGTTAGATCCCCCGCCGACCGTTTGGTCACTCCCCTACGGGGGCGCGGCCAAGATCGCCCTGGGCGGCCGGTTCCGCCTCCCACCGCTCCTGCTTGCGCGGCAGGCGGACGGGAGCGAGGTCACCCTCGACCCGCACGTCCGGCAGCCACTGCAGGAAGCGCGGCAGGTACCAGTTGGCGTTACCGATCAGCTTGAGCGTCGCGGGGACCAGAATGGTCCGGATCAGCGTCGCGTCGAGCAGCACCGCGAAGGCGAGACCGAAGCCCATCTGCTGCATCTCGACGAGCCGCCCACCGGCGAACGAGGCGAAGACGGCGACCATGATGAGTGCCGCGCCAGTGATCAGGCGGCCCGTCTGCTGCAGCCCAACCCGCACGGCCTCCTCGTTGTTGCCCGTGTGGTCGTAGTGCTCCCGCACCCGGCTCAGCAGGAAGACGTGGTAGTCCATGCTGAGACCGAAGAGGATGCAGAAGAGCATCACCGGCAGCCAGTTCGTGATCGTGTCGACCTCCGTGAACCCGAACAGGTCAGCTCCGATGCCGAACTGGAAGACCGCGACCAGCGCGCCGTAGGCGGCACCGACGGAGAGGACGTTCATCAGGATCGACGTGAGCGGCACCAGCACCGAGCGGAAGGCAACGAGCAGCAGCAGGAAGCTGAGCCCGAGCACGAACCCGAACACGATGGGGAGGCTGCCCACGAGTGCATCGTCGAAGTCGATGGTGTCCGCGGTGGCACCCGTGATGTAGACGTCGCCTGCCTGACCACCGAACACGTCGGGCACGACCTCGTTGCGCAGGTTCTTGACGACCTCCTCGGCCTCGTGTGAATACGGGTCGGCATTCGTGATCGCGTCGACGACCACGATCTCGCCGTCCGGGCTGGACTCAGCGACAACCGCTCCGAAATCCGGATCCTCCTGAAGGGTCGCCACCAGGGTGTCGACGCCATCGCCATCGACGGCATCACCCGAGACGACGATGCGGACTGGCGCGTCCATGCCGGCCGAGAAATCCTCGGCGAGCACCGTGAAGCCACGCTTGAAGTCGGTCTCCGGCAGCGAGCCGGTCTCCTGTGAGCCGATGTTCATCGAGAGCACCGGCGCCGCGAGGGTGAGCAGGATCGCCAGCGAGGCCACAAGCCACACAACGGGTCGTCGCATCACGGCACTGGCGAGGTGCCCCCACAGCCCGGATCCGGTCTTCGTCTCGAACTCGCCGTACCCGGTCTCATCCTGGCGGCGAAGCTTGCGGATGAGCCCGAAGCGCGGCGCGTTCGCCCAGTCGCCGATGAGGCGAACCATGGCCGGCAGCAGCGTCATCGCGGCGGCGACCGCGACCACGACCACCAGCGCGGCCGAGATACCCATGCCCTGGAAAAAGTTGATCGGCAGCAGCAGGAGTCCCAGCAGGGCCAGGATCACGGTCGCGCCGGAGAACATGACCGCCTTGCCAGCGCTGCCGCCCGCCCGCTCAATCGCGTCCATCTTGCGCGCGCCGTTGCGCCGCTCTTCGCGGAAGCGCTCGAAGAAGAACAGGGCGTAGTCGATTCCCACAGCCAGACCGATCATGCTGACCAGGCTGGTCGTCGTGCTGTCGAGCACGAAGATGTTGGCGAGCAGGAGGACCAGTGCCGTCGTGATCCCGATCGAGATCAGGCCGATCGCGAGCGGCAGGATCGGCGCGATCAACGCACCGAACACAGCCAGGAGCACGAGACCCGCCACTGGCAGACCGACGCTGACCTCCTTGCTGAGGTCCTCCTCGGCGATCTTGCCGAAGGTGGCACTGCCACTGATATCCCCGACGGAGTAGACCGCGACGTCGTCGGTGGCCGCTACCTGGTAGTCCTCCAGGTACTGCTCACCCTCGTCGTAGTATTCGTCCGCTTCCTCGGCGAACGTGACAGGCATGATGAGCGAGTTGCGGTCCTCCGAGACGAGCTGCTGCGCTTCGGGCGCGCCGGCGTCAACCAGCTCGTAGTAGTTGGTCAGGGCGGTGATGTCGTCCTGCCACGGTTCCAGACCGGCGATGGTCCCATCCACCACCTCACGGAACTCGGGATCGTCTACCGTGTACGTCTCGGAGTGGAACACGATCGTCTCGCTGGCGGTCGTGTCCTCGCCCGAATGTTCGTCGATCAGGTCATAGCCGACCTGCGAGTCGGGGTCGTTGGTGAACCCTGCACCCTCTCCGGTCATCGGCCCGCTGAATGCATTGCCGAGCACGGTCGCGACGACCAGCAGCGCGACCCACACGGCGATGGTTCGCCACGGGTGACGTGAGCTGGCCCCGGCGAGGGACTGAGGCGATAGGAACGATAGTGACATCGACTCTCTCCTTGAAACCTGCAACGTTGCGGGCCGGGCGCGCATGGCTGGCACCCCAGGTCCAGTTGCTGTTGTGACTGGGTCCCGGAACCGTTTCATCGGTGATGAGCCGGCTCGCGTGGCGGCCGAGGCACGTCGGCGGGCCTGCGTCGCCGGTAAGAGCTTGCGCGGGATGCGCGACATCCTTTTGGCGGGGATGTCACCGTTCTGTGTCCCGGCGCTTCTCCATAGTGCTCTCCGGCGAGTCATCTTCGAAGCAGGGAATCGGGAGAGTTGGGAGTCAGGGTCACCGCAGGGCAGACGGAGGGATAACCCCCAGTTCCTTCGAGTGGAACGGGGGCAAACCGGAACGGATTGCGTTGGGGGGAGGTTGATACGGAAGTCTTCGCTGGCCTGCCGGGAGGAGGCAGCACCGGAACGCTGACGGGCCGCCCGTTCCGCTCCTCGGCCATCCACCGGCCGACACAACAACGGGGTGCGCACCCACGGGACCGGGCACCACGCGTTGAACGGGAGATCGTGTGCCCCGCAACCCGCGGCAGGAGGGTTCAACGGATCCCGCCGCCAACCGTCCTGCGGGTGGGAGAGGTCCACACCCCTCCGTCAGACGATGATGACGACGGAAGGCCAGCGTCTTCTCGAGCAGATGAGCGTGACGCTCCGACACTCGACGCATTCAGATGGAGACGGGCACGCAATCGAAGACCTTCACGGGACCATGCCGGATGGGCCACGGCCTGTACATGGAGTGGAGGCAATGACCCGCAGGTCTGCCTGGTCAACAGCGAGACGATCCACGGATGGCGAAATCCACTCCGAGTGAGCTCATCAGGGAATGGCAAGCACCCTCCGCAAGCAGGCGCTCACACAAGGAGAGGAGGGGACACGAGAACCCCTCCTCTCTTTCTGCTCAATCGCAGTCCGAATCTGACGTGGCCGGTCAGGAGGGGGGCCTCAGTCGCACCACGCGTGGGAATTCACCACGAGGCACTCACCTCAATCCGCCTGGCGATCGACGGCTATTCGGCATGCATCGATATGCTCTCAGCTGTCATGTGCCTGGACACGGTCGCAGCCATCGCCATCGCCCTTGGCGATTTCGAACATGCCGCCTGGTGCACTGCCGCCGTTGACGGCGAGCTCCACCTGCGTGGTCAAACACGAGGCCGGCTGGCTGGGGCGGAGCACGAAGGTCACATGGCGACCCTCTTCGCCGCACCAGAGTCAGAGCGTCATCAGGTCGCATGGACCACCGGCTGCCGACTCGCTCCGGACGCTATCGTAGCTGGAGCGCGTTCATGGCTAACGCAACATCTCGAGGGCGGGTCGAACTGATTGTCACGATGCCTCGGTCAGTCCTCCGGTCGTCGTGTTTGATCTGCTACGAAGTCGGCTCGCACAGTCGAAACATGGGTGACGCGCCGCCTCGCTTATTGGCGCTTGCGACCGACTCGCTGGAGGGAGGTGGCGGGATGTGGTCGGTGCTGCAGACTGCGTCATTGCAGGCGCCATCTTCACTGAGCCTCATGGACGGGTCGGTAGAGTCACATCCGTCCATCCATGTACTCGACGACTTCAGCCCTGCTGAGCCCACCATCTGACGAGCCGATCGGGCTGTTTCCCTGCAGCATGTCTCGTGCGGAAATGCGCACTGTCGTGCGGGTATCCGGATCGTGGGTGGAACAGTGAAAGGGCCGATCGGGTAACCGTCACCAGTCCGAAAGGTCTTCGCATGCGATAGGGGGAAATGATGAAGGCGCCAGAGGTCCACTCGGAGAAAGCAGGCACCCCATCGACATCACCTTTCCGGGCGCTCCAGTCCCTTCACGACGTACACGAAATCCCGATGCTGCATACCCGCTTCCCGACAAGAGGGAAACGGCATGGGATCCCACGGATGTGCCGTTGTTCCGGAGTGTCCCTTTGGCGGACCACTCTTGTCCTCTACCACGGTTGCGTTCGAATCCCCTGAAGGAATTCGCGGTTCGCAGCCACCTGCCAGTCGCGACGAAGCGGGATACCACGCAGAGAGGCGGACGCCCCCGCATGCGAGAGCATGCGGGGGCGTCCATGCCACGACGGCAGGACTCCCGCTACGCCGCCGGGAGATCGTCGAAGTCGATGTCCGGCTGCTCCTCCGGCGTGACCTCGAAGGCCATGCCGTGGCTGACGACGATCACGGTTTCGCCGAGCGCGAAGGCGTCGGCAAGATCTGGGTAGCGATCCAGCAGCACGAAGTAATCGTCACTCGCGAACTGCACTCTTACCGTCTCCATGGACGTCGGATCGAAGGTTGTGTCCGTCCAGATGCCATTCTGCTGGACGAACGTGCGACTCCCCACGATCCGAAGCCCGTTGCCCTCTCCTCCGGGATCACTCGACGCCGGGGCCGCCACATCGCTGTCCGCAAGGCCACCGACCGCCTCTGCCTGCTCCACCGAAGCCTGACCGGTGGAAGCCGGCGCCGCCGCGTCCGCCACCTCGCGGGCCGCCTCGTCGCGCCCCTCGTCGGAGAGGATGTCATCCTCGGTGATCAGGAAGCTCGTGTAGGGCGTGACGATACCGTAGCGGAGCGACAGGTCGACGATCGCGTCGACAAGCTCCGGATTCTCGCCCTGCAGGCGAATCTGATTGAGAAGATAGCCAATCTTGCGGGTCGCCCACAGGCGCGGCAGGAAGTCGTCGCCCCCCTCCTCCCGGAAAAGCTGATCCTCGTAGACGTAGGTGCGCGTCTCGCCATCCACCTTGCCGGTCAGCGTGATCGTGGCTGATCCGCCCTCCCGGTAGGTTCCTGCCACGATGAGCTGCGTGCCGGCAAAGATGTCCGGAAGCGGCTGCGGATAGACCTCCTCAACCGTCACACCGTCGACCTCGAGCTCGACATCTGTCAGCAGCGGCGCGCTCACCCGCGCGTAGAAGGAGGAAACGACCTCGTCCAGGCGCTCGCCCGGCTCGACGTAGGCACTGCTGCCGTGGTGCTCCTGCACGAGCGTGTCGAGCAGCACCGTATCGACGTCGTAGCCAACGCCGAAGGTGAAGAGACGGACATTCTCCGGTGCGGCGTCGCCGACGTTGTCGAGAATCTCTTGCACGTCTGTCTCGCCCTCGGTGGGCAATCCGTCCGTGAGGAAGAGCACGTAGGTCGGCCGCTCAGGGTCCACGATCGACATCGCTTCGAGCAGGGCCTTGTTGATGTCCGTGCCGCCAGTCGCCTCGAGGGTGCTCACCCAGTCGAGCGCATCGTCGGCATCCGTCGCTGGCTGCAGCTCCTGGTCGTAAACGCGTACCCCCGTACTGAACTCGATCACGGTGAACCGATCCTCGGGATTGAGGTGCTCCAAAACGTAGGTCAACGCTGCTCGCGCCTGCTCGATCTTCTCCCCCTCCATGCTTCCGGAGGTGTCCAGCACGAGGATGATGTCCTTGGCGACCGCCGGCTGGTCGACCTCGACGCCGGGTGCCGCCAGGAGGAGGAACGCCCCCTCTCCGGTCTCCGGATCCCGGTAACTGAGCAGGTTCGCGCCGATATCGTTCTCACTCACCGTGTAGATCAGCTCGAAGTCGGTATCGGGCCGTACATCGCTGGCCTCCCACCCGGCCGTGAAATGACGGTCATCCTCGCGGTCGACCGCGATATCGTGCGAGGGCGAGTACACCGCCCGCACGGGCTCGGCCGAGTCGACCGTGACATGGACGCTCGCCTGCTCGAGTGGAGCGGCAGAGAACCGTTCCGTATTGAGGGGGTAGACGTACCTGACGATGCCCCCCTCGAGAGGAACGACCTCGCGGTACTCGATGGTGATGCGCCGATCCTCTCCGGCAGGGATCGGGAAGATGCTCGCCTGGATCGCCCCCTGCCCGATGTACTCGAGCAGCGCAGGATCCCGCATGTTGCGCACGATGTCGTCGTAGATCTGTCGTGCCTCGTCGGCCGACAACACCCTGGACTCCACGGGCTCGCCATCGATGTGCATCACGAAGCTGTCGATCGTCGAACCATCCGGGATGGGAAAGACGTAGATCCCCTCAGCATCCCACTCCTGGGGGTTGTGAAAGACCTGATCGATTCTGGTTGTCGCTACCTGGTCGGCGATGGTCACATCAACCCGATGGGACCGAACCTCGAGCTGGTCACCGACCGGAAACGGCTCGGTGCATGCCGGATCACACGGTGGCGGATCGACGATGATGACGCCGTCCGCGCGTGCGGCGACCGGCGTGACGAGACTGACGATGACGGCGAAGAGCGCCAGGAGCCTGGCGATATTGCGACGTGACATGAACGCACCCCCTGGGGCGATGTGCGACGGCACTCGACCTGCCGTCTCCCGCTTCCCTTCCCTGCATCCCACGACGCTGCTCCGCTCCATCTGGTTCCCTGCCCAGGGGAGACAGATCCAGGAGGCGCGGATCTGCTCCCCCGCGACGCCACGCATGGTCGAGGCGGAGGAGCATTCGCGTACGGCACAGGTCGAAGCACCGAGTGACCGCATACGTTCGCGGCAAACTAGCCCAAACGGGGGTATTGACATCCTGGCACAGACAGCCGTATGATGCAGGTGCATCGGGAACGTGGTCCCGGGGCGGCGGGGAAACCCAAGGCACCGGTGAAGAACGACCCGATGCATCTTTTTGTCCCCA